>BNJU01005609.1_pt1 | contig 501323 bp, 545 predicted proteins | sample 8539281 | NCBI WGS metagenome assembly BNJU01 (sample SAMD00202456, study PRJDB9452) | human saliva metagenome | isolation source: human saliva | place: Japan
CAAGTGATGTTCGGCGGAAAGAAGTGACGGTTTAACAAAAGTTTGTAAAAAGCGGTTTTGCGACTTTTATTTATAAAAGCGCAGTGCTATCATTGGAGTAAGTTAGCGAAATATAACCAAGCCGAAATCAACGGATTCGGCCCACGGGAACGAACCGCGGTCCGGGCGAAGAAGGGGGAGAAATGTATGGCGGAAGCAAGCAAACAAAATGAGCCGGAAAAAGGGAGGATGGCGAGTTTTTTCTACTATGTGACAAAGTTCGCCGCGGTGAGTAAAGCGAGCTACCGGAAGAGCGTGGTGCTGGCCTGTATCGGGGTTCTCTGCTCCATGGTCCCGTATTTTGTGATGGGCACCATGGTAAAGCAGCTCCTTAAGGGAGAGCGTAATTACAACGTATTTCTCCTAGAGGGAGGGGGCATGGCAGTTTTTATCGTGCTCGGTATCCTCTTTCACACGCTCTCGACCAACTTGTCACACAAAACGACCTTCGCGCTGATTGCGGGGATACGGACGGAACTCTGCGAAAAGCTTGCGCGGCTGCCGCTCGGAACGGTGCGCGAGACACCGTCCGGCGCGCTCAAAAATATCATGGTTGAGCGAACGGATGCAATCGAGACGACACTTGCGCATGTGGTGCCGGAGTTTACGGCAAACCTGCTTGCGCCGCTCCTCATGTTTTTGTATCTCTGCCGCATCGACTGGCGCATGGCGCTCTTATCGCTCGCGACCCTGCCGCTTACGCTGCTCTGCCTGATGGCGATGTTTCGCGACTACGAGCGTCCCTTCCGCAGAACGCAGGAGACCACCAAGGCGTTGAATGACACGGCGGTCGAGTACATCGGCGGCATTGAGGTCATCAAGGCCTTCGGCAAGGCGGAGAGCTCCTATGCCCGCTTTGCGCGCGCGGCCGAGGAGAACGCGCGCAGCTTTACGGACTGGATGCGGGCAAGCATCGTGCCTTTTTCTCTCGGCATGACGATTGCACCGGCAACCCTGCTTGCGGTGCTGCCGCTCGGCGCGGTCTTTGTGATGCAGGGCACGCTCGCGTTTCATGACTACGTGATGATACTGATTCTCGCCTGCGGCCTGATTACGCCGCTCATCACGGCGCTCAGCTACAGCGACGACATCGGGAAGGCGAGCTCGATTTTCGGTGAGATCGACGCCGTGCTTACGCTTCCCGGAACTCTCGCGTCCGGAGAAGAGTCGCGCCCTGCCGACGGACAGTGAAGTCAGACTTCGCGATGTGCGTTTCGGCTACGGGGACAAGGAAGTTCTGCACGGGATTGATCTCGACATTCCGGCGGGAAAGGTGACAGCCCTGGTCGGACCCTCGGGGAGCGGTAAGTCGACCATTGCGAAACTGGTTGCCTCTCTCTGGGACGTCGGAGACGGCAGCATCACCCTCGGCGGCGTCGATTTAAGGGAACTTTCGTCGGAAGACTATAACCGGCAAGTTGCTTACGTTTCTCAGGACAGCTTTCTCTTTAACACGACGGTGCGGGAGAACATACGCATGGGAAGGCCGGGGGCGAGCGATGCCGAAGTCGAAGCGGTCGCGCGGGACAGCGGCTGCTATGACTTTATCATGGAGTTGGAGCACGGGTTTGACACCGTGGTCGGCGGAAGCGGGGCGCATTTGTCGGGCGGTGAGCGCCAGCGCATTTCGATTGCCCGCGCGATGATGAAGGATGCGCCGCTCCTCATTCTGGATGAGGCGACCTCCTATGCGGACCCGGAGAATGAGGCCCTGATTCAGGAATCCGTGGCAAGGCTTGCTTGCGGTAAGACCCTGCTGGTGATTGCGCACCGGCTCTCGACCATTGTAAATGCGGACCAAATTGTCGTCGTGAAGAGCGGAGAAATTGCGGCGCGCGGAACCCACGCAGAGTTGCTCCGAGAGAGTCCCGCTCTACCGGAAGATGTGGGAGGCACACAGCAGCGCAAGAGATTGCTCGGAGGAAGGAGGGCTGTCCGAATGATTGCGACACTCAAAAAGTTCTTTGCCTTTTGTTCTCCGAAACATAGGCGCATGTTTTATGAGTCCCTGTTGCTCGGTGTGCTGATTGCCGCTTGCGAGGTGATCAAATATCCGGCTGTGAGCCTCGTGCTCCACGGCTTTTTGGGACAGAGCCTGACGGGCAGCACCGTGCGCATCTGCTTTCTGCTCTTGCTCGGCGGGATACTCGCAGAGGCCGCACTTCGCGCCAAGCAGGCCATGCTGCAGTGCCGGGCGGGCTACGGGAGTGCGCAAACAAGCGCATCGAAATCGCGGAAAAGCTGCGCTTTTTGCCCATGGGCTTTTTTAACCGAAAAAGCCTCGGCGATATCAGCTCGGTGACCACCAACACCATGGAGCTGCTCGGCGATGTGGCGACCCGCGTGGTCATGCAGACAACACAGGGGCTTCTCAATACGGCCCTCATTGTGCTGATGCTGGTGATTTTCGATTGGAGAATAGGCCTGATTGCCCTTGTCGGAATACTGCTCTTTGCCATGATCAACGCCCGCATGCAGCATAACAATGAGGCCTTGTCCGTACAAAAAATAGCGAACGATACCCGGCTTATTGAGAACGTGCTCGAGTACATTCAGGGGATTTCCGAGGTGAAGTCCTACGGGCTGAGCGGAGAGTCCGAGCAAAAGCTGAAGGAGAGCATTGCGGAATCCGCCCGCTTTGATGACCGATCTGGAGTTTGCGTCAAACCGCTACATGCCGCTGCAAAACGGGGTGTTGAAGCTCACGGGACTCGGCATTCTGCTTGCCTCGCTCCGCTTTTATTTGGACGGCAGTATGGACCTCGTCACGGCGGTGCTCATGATGATCATGGCCTTTCATGCCTTCGCGGGTCTTTCGAGCATGGGCGCTTATTCCGCGCTGCTCCGCATGGTGGATCTCTGCGTCACAAGAGGGCGGGAGATACTCTCGCTTCCGTCGATGGAGATTGACGGCGAGGCCTATACGCCGAAAACGCATGACATTGCACTCGAAGAGATTGACTTTGCGTATGAGAGCCGGAAGGTGATCGACGGTGTGTCGCTTCGCATTCCGTCCGGCACGAGCGCGGCCTTTGTGGGCCCTTCCGGCAGCGGCAAGACGACACTCTGCCGGCTGATTGCCCGCTTCTGGGATGTGCAGAGCGGAACGGTGCGCCTCGATCAAAAAGATGTGCGGGACTACTCGATTGACGCGCTGATGGAGAACTTCAGCTTCGTGTTCCAGTCGGTTTACCTGTTTCACGATACGGTCGCAAACAACATACGCTTCGGGAAACCGGATGCGTCTATGGAAGAGGTCATTGCCGCGGCAAAACAGGCCTGCTGCCACGACTTTATTACGGCGCTTCCGGAGGGCTATGATACCGTGATCGGTGAGAAACGGCGCCTCGCTCTCCGGCGGGGAGCGGCAGCGCATCTCGATCGCGCGAGCCATCATGAAGGATGCGCCCGTCATTATCCTCGATGAGGCGACCGCCAATGTGGATCCGGAGAACGAGAAGGAACTCATGGAGGCGCTTGCGGCGCTCACCAAGGAGAAGACGGTCTTAATGATTGCGCACCGCCTGAAGACCGTGCGGTCTGCGAAGCAAATTTTCGTGGTCGAGCGCGGGCGCATTGCGCAGCACGGAACCCACGAGGAACTTCTTCGGGAGGACGGCATATACCGTAGATTTGTGGAGGCGAGAAGCAAGGCGCTCAGCTGGAAGGTATGAACGCAAATCGAAAAGAGCCGCGGCGAGAGGAAACTTTCGCTGCGGCTCTTTTTGTTCGCTTCGCTTGCCCAATTTTTTTGACTTGCCGATTCAAGTGCGGGCTAACCCTTATTTTCCCATAATGCCTTGTGCTTCCCTGCGGAGCCGCTCGCCGCTCTCATGCAGGCCCCCGCGGAGGCAAAGCCGCTCACGGCGGCCTATATCCGCATCTGCGGCGCGGGTATCTTTTTCATTGTCGCCTACAATGTAATCGCGGCAATTTACCGCTGTATTACCGAAAGAAGTATTTGGCGGCAAAGCGCCGTTAAGACAGTGTTTACAAGCAAAAAGGAATCCCGAAATTTATCCGGGATTCCTTTTTTCGCGGGGGGATGCCGCTGCCATAGGGTCAGTCATAAGGTATCAGGAACATTGAATCCGATACAGATGCAAAAACGGTTTATTTCTGCTTCTTGGTTTCTGCCGCTTTGAGGAGATTCTGATAGAACGGGAGATAGGCATCCTTGCCGTCTTCGACAATCAGCGCTTCCGGGTGGAACTGCAGGCCCATGAAGTAGGTATTGTCATCCTTTACGACGGCCTCGATGATACCGTCGGCAGACTTGGCGACGACTTTCAGGTGATCGCCGAGTTTGTCCACAGCCTGGTGGTGCCAAGAGTTGACCTCATAGGTACCCGCGCCGCCGAAAGCATCCGCCACAATGTTGTCGCCGTCAACCGTGATGTCGTGGTAGACAAAGACCTTGTGGTTCGGGTCGCGGTGAATGATGTCGCTCTCGACTTTGGACGGGAAGTCCTGGTACAGCGTTCCGCCGCAGATGATGTTCAGGAACTGCATGCCTCTGCAGGTGCAGAGCGTCGGAATATCCGCCTTGATGGCCGCGTTAATCAGCGCATAGTCGGAGACATCGCGCGCCTCGTTGGTCTTCTCGAGGAGCGGATCCTTGTCCTCGTGATAGTAGGAGGGATCAATGTCCTCGCCGCCGGTCATGACAAGCGCATCCAGATCCTTCAGGGCTGCCGCCGCCTCTTCTTCCGTCTTGAACTGCTTGAGATAGACGGGTTCGCCGCCCGCCTTGATGACGGCGTTGCAGTAGTCGTCTTTCGCGGTGTCGAGATTGTCCTCCGACCAGGAGATGCCGACCTTCAGCTTCTTGGTCTCCGCCTTCTTTGCGCCGCCGCAGGCACAGAGCGAAACAGCCATTGCCACAGTCAGTACCAGGCTTGCAAACTGCCTCAATTTTTTCACAATAGTCCTCTCTTCTGCAGCAGACACCTCCCCTCCATGCAAGTAAATCTTAACGCACGGCTGTCGCCTTTTCAACAGGTATTCGGGAAATAAAGTGAAGATTTACGGTAAAAATGATTAAGAAATTTGATGGACATGAGGAATGCCTGGACAAAAAAATGTGATTAAATCAGCTGAAAACAGAATGAAATTTATGTAGAAAATATACAATAGCTGAGCGAGGGGGACAGCTGCACTGCGACCGCGAATCTTGCGCGCAGGTTCCGCGCGGGTACGGCGCCCTGAGTCGCTTTCGCTGCCGTCTATCGGGGAGTGGTGACTTTGCTATTTTGTTGACAATGTGGGAGCGCAAATGTGAGGGCGTGAAGGCATTGCTGACCATATTGCACAGAAAAAAACGGAACCAAAGGCCCGGTGTTGTTGTTAGACTTGAGAAAGTGCCGGGAATGGACTACACTGGAGCAGGTACGGTTCGGACAAGAGGGGAGGCAGAGATGCTCTTAAAGAACGGATCTTTTTATTACGAAAAACGCCTGGTATCGGGGGATCTCCGCGTGACGGGCGAGACCATCGCAGCGTTTTCGCCGCAGACCGCGGGTGGTCTTGTGCCGCTTGCGAATGAGGAAGTGCTGGAGCTCGGCGGCGCGGCGGTCATACCGGCTTTCTTGGATATTCACACGCACGGTGCGGTCGGCGTGGATGTCAATGCGGCGAGCGCCGAGGACTTTGAAAAACTGGCGCGTTTTTTTGCCCGCCAGGGGACGGGCAGCTTTCTCTGCTCGATTCTCACCGATACGGAAGAGCAGACAGAGCGCGCCATTCAGGCCTTTCTCGACTGGAGGAAGCTACCGCACGCGGGTGCCGATTTACTCGGCATTCACTTAGAGGGGCCGTTTTTATCCCCGAAGCACAAAGGCGCGATGCCGGAGAGTCTGCTCCGCACGCCGGACTATGAACTGATTGCGCGCTACCAGGAAAAGGCAGAGGGGCACATCCGCTATATCACGCTTGCGCCGGAGCTGCCGGGTGCCATCGAGCTGATTCCGAAGCTCCGTGCCCTCGGCATCGTCACGGCCCTCGGGCATTCGGATGCGGATTACCGGACCACGGAACAGGCTATTTTTGCGGGAGCTCGTGCGGCGACGCACACCGGTAACGCGATGCGCGCCTTTGACCGCCACGAGCCGGCCATTTTCGGTGCGGTGCTCGCCTCGGAAGAGGTCTACTGCGAGATGATTTCGGACGGTCTCCACTTACACCCGGGTAGCATCTGCCTCTACTTACAGGCGAAGGGACTTGACCGTGCGATTGCCATCACGGACTCCATCATGGCGGCGGGCTTGCCGGACGGCGAATACATGCTCGGCGTCAACGCGGTCGTAGTGAAGGACGGCGATGCGCGCTTAAGCACGGGGATGCCCGCGCGGGAAGCACGCTCACCATGGCGCGTGCCTTCCGGAACTTAAGGAAGTTCACGGGACGGCCGACCGCGGAACTGGTTCCCTTGCTCTCGGAGAATGCGGCGCGCCTTCTCGGGGAGGATAAACGCATCGGAAGTCTGACTCCAGGCAAGCGGGCAGACCTCTTGATTTTAAAAGACGATGAGATTCACCGCGTCATGCTTCGCGGCGCGTTTTGCAATTTTGACTGAGAACAGAGAGCAGAGGAGGAGGCATCATGGCAGGACATTCGTATCATTCGTATTATGAGATCGGCAGAGAGGAACTCGGAAAGGACGCAAAAATTCCGATTGTTGTCTGCAAGGAGCCGGGAGAGGCATTCTATGAGCTTGCACTCGAGATGGTAGAGGAGATTCAGAAGAACAACGCGGCGGGACGCCGCACCGTGTTCATCTGCCCGGTGGGACCGGTGGGACACTACCCGATTTTTGTGCGCCTGGTGAACGAGAGAAAGGTTTCGTTAAAGGACTGCTGGTTCTTTAACATGGACGAGTACCTGACCGATGAGGGCGAGTGGGTTCCGAAGGAGGACAGACTTTCCTTCCGCGGTTTCATGGAGAGAACCGTGTACAGCAAGATTGCGCCGGAGTTAAACATCCCGGAAGAGCAGCGCATTTTCCCGGATCCGCATCACCCGGAGAAGGGCGATGAGCTGCTGGAGAAGCTCGGCGGTGCGGATATCTGCTTCGGCGGCATCGGCATCACCGGTCACCTCGCATTCAACGAGCCCCAGCCGGAGCTTTCCCCCCGAGGAGTTTGCGGCGCTGCCGACCCGCGTCCGCACGATTGCGCCCGAGACCCGCGCGGTGAACTCGATCGGCGACCTTCGCGGTGCGCTCGAGGACATGCCCTCGCTCTGCGTGACCATCGGTATGAAGCAGATTCTCGCGGCAAAGAAGGTGCGCCTCGGCATGTTCCGCGACTGGCACTACTCGGTGATTCGCCGCGCGGCTTACGGCGAAGTCAGCGCCTCCTTCCCGGTGACGCTGTTACAGCGCCATCCCGGATGCCAAGATGTATATGAGCGAGCGCGTGGCAAGCGGGAATTAAAAAAGATAGGAAAGAGTTTACTGCAAAATACAAAAAGAGCAGCGCGGCGTGATTCGTGCTGCTCTTTTGTGTTGCTATTTGCGGCAAATATAGATACAATGCACTTAAAAGGAGGCACAACATGGCACAGACAAGCATCAACATCCGCATGGATGAGGATTTAAAGAAGCAGTTTGACGCGTTCTGCTCCGATATCGGTATGAGTATGTCGACGGCATTTTGCGTGTTTGCAAAAACCGCTGTCAGAGAGCGGAGAATTCCTTTTGAGATTTCCGCAGAAAAAGATCCCTTTTACAGCGCTTCTAATATGGCAAGGCTGAAAAAATCCATTGCCGAAATGGAGGCAACGGGCGGAACGGTCCACGAAGTGAAAATCGATGATTAAAGCGTGGACAGAAGATGCGTGGGAAGATTTTGAGTATTGGCTAAAGCAGGATAAAAAGACACTTAAAAGGATTTTACAATTACTCAGAGATATTGAGCGGAACGGATATGACGGTATCGGGAAGCCGGAACCCTTGAGAGGCGATTTGTCGTCCCTATTGGAGTCGGAGAATTGACGACTGTAATCGGATTGTGTATCGGATCAACGGAGATGTGATTCAGATTGTCCAGTGCGGTTCTCACTACAGAGATCAGTAAAAAACGGCAAGAAAAAAGCAGAGCGGAATTTCGCTCTGCTTTTGCCTTTGTTCTATGGCAGCGATTAACCGATTGCTGCGACAGACTTCGAGAGGCGAGACACCTTGCGGGAAGAAGTGTTCTTGTGCAGGATGCCCTTGGAAGCTGCCATCGTGAGCGCGCGCTCTGCCTTGCGGAAGCTCTCCTCTGCTGCTGCCTTGTCGCCTGCTGCGACAGCTGCGTCGACCTTCTTGACAGCGGTCTTGACAGCGGACTTAACAGCCTTGTTTCTCTCTGCTCTCTTTGCGGACGTCAGAATTCTCTTCTTCGCGGATTTGATGTTTGCCAATTTCTTTTCCTCCCATTCACGGATACGATGATAGTTTCACAGTCATCAAGACAACCGTCAGGGACGGGCAGCCGCGCAAATGTCTTGCTCTCTGTGGGCGTTCGCATCGAAGTCTGGACACGGACAGTTCAATGTAAACATACCTGTAAATTGTAGGACAAAGCCCGGAGAGTGTCAAGCTTACTTGAAAGAGAAAAGCAAAAATGTTATTCTGGATGATTGTAAGATGAACTAGGACAATAAAAAAGAGCCGATGACGAACTCGTGGTATGATGAAGCTACCACACACCAACACACCAGGAGGTTCGCCATGGCCCAGAAAGAGTATACCACAAATAGAAAATATCGCCACCTGACACGCGAAAAGCGCGCACAGATTGAAGTACTGCTGCAATTAAAGCTTCCCAAAAGTCGCATTGCGCGCGAAGTCGGGATTGCAAGATCAACTTTATATAATGAGCTTGCCAGAGGTACTGTGCAGCAGCTAGGACGGAATCTGGAGCCATACACGCGGTACTTTGGAGATTCGGGACAGCGTGTCTACGAACATCGAAGACGAAATAGTCATTGCCCTATAAAGTTGGCGAAAGCCAAGAAGTTCGTGTCGTTTGCTGTAAAGCAGATACTGACAAAGCATCTGGCACCTGATACGATTTGCGGTCTTGCCAGAGAAAAGGGCTGTTTCACCGAGATGGTTTGCAGCAAGACTCTTTATAACTATATTGAGCGTGGATTGTTAAAAGCTCGAAATATCGATCTCACGCTAAAGGTCAAACGTAAACAACACCGTAAGGGACATCCGCAGCATAAGCGGCTTTATGGTCTGAGTATTGAAGCCCGCCCCCAAGTAGTTAATCAGCGGGAAGAGTTTGGGCATTGGGAGATTGATACCGTGGTCGGTCGAAGGGAATCGCAATCCGTTTTGTTGACACTGGATGAGCGAACCACAAGATTTCGACACATTATAAAGATACCCGGTAGAAGCACACGAGCGGTTGAGCAAGGTTTAAAAACGCTCCGAGAGCTGTACGGAGAACAATTCAGCCAAGTTTTTTTCGCTCCATCACAGTGATAATGGCAGTGAATTTGCTTCACTGCCACAGTTACTTCCCCACGATACCCATATACTATGCTCATCCGTACTCCGCCTACGAACGCGGACTGAACGAAAAAGCAGAACTCCTTGATTCGCCGGTTCTTGCCGAAGGGGCGTTCTTTTGATGTCGTTACGGATGAGCAAATACGAGAGATTCAGGACTGGATCAATCAACTCCCCCGAAAATCTTTTCATTACAGTTCGCCGGAGGAATTATTTCAGACTGTCCTACTTGATCTTGCAATCTAGCAAAAATGTTATTCTCATTCCAGATGAAAAGGCAGGAAAGCCGCAGTCTGCTTACGGTTTTGATGGAGGAAGCATGCCGACTTACGACAGACAACATATCAGAAACTTTTGTATCATTGCCCACATTGACCACGGCAAATCCACGCTCGCCGATCGCATCATCGAGAAGACGGGCCTGCTCACCGAGCGGGAGATGCAGGATCAGATTCTGGACACGATGGAGCTCGAGCGGGAGCGCGGTATCACAATCAAGAGCCAGGCGACCCGCACGGTGTATCGCGCAGCCGACGGCGAGGAGTATATTTTCAACCTGATCGACACGCCCGGACATGTTGACTTTAATTATGAAGTGTCCCGCGCGCTCGCGGCCTGCGACGGCGCGGTGCTTGTGGTCGATGCCTCCCAGGGCATAGAGGCACAGACGCTCGCAAATGTCTATATGGCGCTGGATCACGACCTCGAGGTTATTCCGGTCATCAACAAGGTGGATCTTCCGAGCGCGGAGCCCGATAAGGTCGCGACGGAAATCGAGGATGTCATCGGCATCGAGGCAGAGTCCGCACCGCGTATTTCCGCGAAGACCGGTCTCAATGTGGATCAGGTGCTGGAGGCCATCGTGAAGCAGCTGCCGCCGCCGGGCGGCGACGAAAAGGCGCCGCTGCAGGCGCTCATTTTCGACTCGCTCTACGACAGCTATAAAGGCGTCATTGTCTTTCTCCGCGTGAAGAACGGCACGGTTCGGAAGGGTGACCGCGTCCGCATGATGGCGACCGGCGCGGAGATGGATGTGGTCGAAATCGGGTACTTTGCGCCGGGGCGCTTTATCCCCTGCGACGAGCTCTCGGCCGGCATGGTAGGCTACCTCACCGCGAGCATCAAGAATGTGCGGGACACGCGGGTCGGCGATACGGTCACGCACGCGAAGAATCCGGCGGCGGAGGCGCTCCCGGGCTATAAGAAGGTCACGCCGATGGTGTACTGCGGCCTTTACCCCGCGGATGCGGCGCAGTATCAGGATCTCCGCGATGCGCTCGAAAAGCTGCAGTTAAACGACGCCTCTCTGACCTATGAGCCGGAGACCTCGCTCGCACTCGGCTTCGGTTTCCGCTGCGGTTTCCTCGGGCTCCTGCACCTCGAAATCATTCAGGAGAGATTGGAGCGCGAGTATGATCTGGATCTCGTGACGACGGCGCCCGGCGTCGTGTACCGCGTCTATAAGACGGACGGCACGATGTTGGAACTCACGAATCCCTCAAATCTCCCGGATGCCGCGGAGATTGAACACATGGAAGAGCCTGTGGTCTCGGCGGAAATCATGCTGACCCGCGAGTTTATCGGGCCGATTATGCAGCTCTGCCAGGAGCGACGCGGCCTTTATCTCGGCACCGACTACATGGAGCAGGACCGCGCGATTCTGAAATACGAACTGCCGCTGAATGAAATCATCTACGATTTCTTTGACGCGTTAAAGTCCCGCTCCAGAGGCTATGCGTCGCTTGACTACGAGTTAAAGGGCTATATGCCCTCGAAGCTCGTGAAGCTCGACATTTTAATTAACCGTGAGACCATCGACGCGCTCTCGTTCATCGTCTTTGCGGACGGCGCCTACGAGAGAGGGCGGAAGATGTGCGAGAAGCTCACGAAGGAGATTCCGCGTCAGCTCTTCGATATTCCGATTCAGGCGGCTATCGGCTCGAAGATCATTGCGCGCGAGACCGTCAAGGCGATGCGGAAGGATGTGCTCGCAAAGTGCTACGGCGGCGATATCTCGCGGAAGAAGAAACTGCTCGAGAAACAAAAGGAAGGCAAGAAGCGCATGCGCCAGATCGGCTCCGTCGAGGTGCCGCAGAAGGCGTTCATGAGCGTCTTGAAACTCGGCGATGAGTGAGAAACAAAAAGCTGGAACTGTACATCCACATTCCGTTCTGCGCCTCGAAATGCCGCTACTGCGACTTTCTCTCCGGTGAATCCACGCCGGAGGCACAGCGCGCCTATGTCAACCAATTGATCGAAGAGATACGCGCCCAGGGGCAGATACTTCCCGAGTACCAGCTCTCCAGCATTTTTATCGGCGGCGGGACGCCCTCTATTTTGAGCGGCCTGCAAATTCAGAACATTATCTCGGCGGTCTATGAGAACTTTGTGGTCGAGGCGGATGCCGAAATCTCGATTGAATGCAATCCGGGAACCCTCGACGCGACCAAGCTCGAATACTACCGCGAGGCCGGCATCAACCGCCTGAGTCTGGGGCTCCAGTCCGCGGACGATGAAGAACTGAAACTGCTCGGGAGAATTCACAGCTACAACGACTTTCTTCACAGCTACGAGCTCGCGCGGGCGGCGCATTTTGACAACATCAACATCGATCTGATGAGCGGCATTCCGCACCAGACGCTGCACAAGTGGCGCCAGAGTCTCAAAAAGGTGTTGCGCCTCCACCCGGAGCACATCTCGGCCTATTCGCTGATCATTGAACCCGGGACACCGTTCGCGACGCTCTACGGCAGCGAGGAGGGGCAGAAAGCGCTTCCCGGCGAGGACGAAGAGCGCGAGATGTACGCGGAGACCAAGACCTTGCTGGAAGAGTACGGGTTTACGCGCTATGAGATTTCGAACTATGCCCGCCCGGGCAAGGAATGCCGCCATAACATCGGCTACTGGACCGGTGTCGACTACCTCGGCGTCGGGCTCGGTGCCTCCAGTAAGTTAAAGCACCACCGCTTTCACTCGGAGGAGAGACTGGACCGCTACATGGCGGTCGAGATGCACCGGGATCTGATGCCGCTCTACCAGGATCTGGTGGCGCTCACGGTTGCGGACGAGATGGAAGAGTTTATGTACCTCGGGCTCCGCATGACCAAGGGCGTCTCGGGGGCGGATTTTTATGACCTCTTTCACCTGAATATGTTTGACCTCTTCGGGGATGCAATCCGGAAGAACACGGCGCTCGGCCTCCTGGAGGTCGATACGCCGATGCTCCGCCTCACGGAGCGGGGCATCGATCTCAGCAACCGTGTTTTTGCGGACTTCTACGAAGTGTTGCCGCGAAACCAGGCGCTGTTTCCGGACGATCCCCGCAATTTATTCTGAGAGCGGGAGCGTCACGGTGAACACGGTGCCGTGTTCCGCGGTGCTCTCGGCGCGAATATCGCCGCCGTGGGCATTCGCAATGGTCTTTGCAATCGATAGACCGAGGCCGTAACCGCCCGCCGCACGGGCGCGCGACTTATCCACGCGGAAAAAGCGGTCAAAGAGACGGGGGAGTGCATCCGCAGGGATGAGCTCCCCGTTGTTATGAACGGAGAGCAGGGCGTGTTTTTTCTGACGGCAGAGGCGCACGGTGACTTCGGTGCCGGGCGCGGCATATTTCAGTGCGTTGTCGAGCAGAATCGCAAGGAGCTGGGCGAGTGTCTGCGCGTCGCCTCTCACGGACAGTGCCGGGGAAATGTCCAGCGCGAGGGAGAGCTTTCGCTCAAAGGCGAGTGCCGTGAAGGGAAGGGCCGTGGACTCGACCAGGGTCGAGAGAGAGAGAGCACTTCGCTTCGCGGCGGCATGTTTTTGGCATCCGCCTTGGCGAGAAATAAGAGGCGTTCGGTGAGTTCCTGCATGCGCTTCGCCTCGGTCTCGGTATTTTGAATCCAGAGTGCCTCTTCCCGTATGGTCGCCGTCGGATGCGATTTCAGAATGGAGAGATTGGCGAGGATGACTGTGAGCGGTGTCTTTAGCTCATGCGAGGCATCCTGTACAAAGCGCTGTTGCTCCGAAAAGGCGTGTTCGACCGGGCGGCGGCTCATCCGGGCCAGAAAGAAGCTGAGCCCGAAGACCAGGAAGCCCGCGAGCAGAAAAATGCCGCCGAGTTCCATGGCAAAGCGGAGCAGAGAGGCATTCAGATTGTCAAGTGAGGTGACGAGGAAAACGCGCTTTCCGCCCTGCCTGCCCTGCAAATAATAATAAGAGGAAAAGGCATGGGTCAGATGCTCGCTCTCTTCCGGCTTTTCGGGCGGCTCTGTCTGTGCGGTATCCGTATCTTTGCCGGCGATTTCTTGCAGCAGGCTCTGCAAGCGGGCGGTATCCGTGTCGCTCAGGCTAAGATCCTGCGTGGTATAGACGGTATAGCTGCCGTCGGTCTCATTTTTTGAAAAAATGACATAGGGATAATAGGTCTGCCGCATTCGTTCACCGTACGGCGGTGCGGTATCGCTGTCCGGCTTGCCGCTCTCTGCTTCGTGCGCGGAAAAGGTACTCGCAAAGCGGAACTCGGCGCCGAGATAGCGGCCTGCCTCCTTCACGGCGCGCGCGCGCGGGCGTTTAAAAAGAGCGCGGTCAGGATACCGAAGAGCAGAAGCAGGACAAAGGCGAGATTCGTCGCGATGATACGGCGCTGTAAGAGACGAAGCGGCTTCACTGTGCATCTCCCTCTACCAGGCGATAGCCCTGGCGGCGAAGCGCCTGAATTTTGACCGAGGACTCCAGAAAGGCGAGCTTTTTCCGGAGAAACGAGATGTAGGCCTCGACATTGTTCTCGACGGCGTCGCTCTCATCGCCCCAGAGTTTCCGGAGTATCGTCTCTTTGCCGAGAATCGCGCCCTTGTTTGCGAGCAGCAGTTTTAAGAGTTCGGCCTCCTTAAACGCCAGGCGCACGGTCTTGCCGTTGGCGGCGAGCTCGTTGGTCGCGAGCGACAGGCAGAAAATCGCCGAAGCGGAGTTCGTCGAGCAGCACTTCGCCCCGGCGGCGGGAGAGCGCACGGACGCGCGCAAGGAGTTCTTCCGGCACAAAAGGGTTTGGTCATATAGTCATCCGCTCCGCGGTCCAGTCCCTCGATTTTTATCCCGAATCTCATCCCGCGCGGTCAGCATGAGGACAGGCGTCTCTTTGCCGGCGCGCCGAAGCGCGTGCACCACGGCAAAACCCGTCCATTTTTCGGGAGCATGACATCGAGGACAATGACATCGTAGTCCTTTTGCAGGGGCGGCGTAGAGGCCGTCCTCCCCGTTGTCCGCGTGGTCCGCGAGATATTTTTTTCGGCGTGAAACAGTTCGAGGAGTGCCGCCGCGAGGCGGTTTTCATCCTCCACCAGTAAAATCGTCATCGTATGTTCCCCCTTTTCGGAACCGGTTATTTCTAGATGGTATCACAGTTTTTTCAAAATGAGGTGTGAAATGAGACAGCGTAACAGAGCTTCGCATATCAAAAATGCTGCTTGGTCTGGGAGTTCTTATCGCAGCGCTTTCCGGCTGCGGCAGTCGTGAGGCTGTCACAGCGACCGGGGCAGAGGAGACGGCATCTCCCGCAAACGCCGCTGCGGGCTCGGTCAATATTCTGCTGCGGGGTGACAGCGCAAAGATTGAGGGGCGCGGCGCAGAGGTCGAGAAAGGCGTGCTCGTGATTCACGAGGGCGGGACTTACCGGCTGACGGGAGAGAGTCGTCTGCCGGTCGAAGTGCGCGCGGCGAATGTCTCGGTCACGCTGTATCTTGAAAATGTGAAACTTCATACGCGGGGCAACAGCGCAATTCGCGCCGTACAGCGCGGCGACCTCACGCTGATTTTTGCGGGCGAAGAGGAAAACAGCATAGAGACGGACGGAAGAGAAAAGAAGGACGGCTCGGCGGCGGACCCCAAAGGCGTGGACGCGGCGATTTTTTCCAAGGGAAATCTCACACTGCGGGGCAGCGGCAGCGCGAATATCAAAGCGGCAAACCGCGGAATTGTCGCAAAGGGTGAGTTGATTGTCGCGGATGGGATTTTTGACCTTCGAACGGAGGATGATATTTTCTGCGGCAAAGAGAGCGTCACCTTGCAGGGCGGCGCGGTCCGGGCGAGCGCACAGGGCGATAAGGGCAAGGGCGTAAGCTCCGACGGCGCGGTGATCTTGTCCGGCGGTTCCTATGTGTTTGCGCATACGAGCGAGGGCATTGAGGGCAAGACCATAGAGATGAGCGGTGGCAGCTTTGACATCAGCGCGGACGATGACGGCATGAACGCGCGGGAACACTATGACAAGGAGGAGACGAAGACTAAGAAGAAGGAGGCAAATCCCGAGGTTTGGATTCGCATTGCGGGCGGAGAACTCTATGTGACGGCGGGCGGCGACGGTCTGGACTCGAACGGCGATCTGATTTTCAGCGGCGGCACAAGCTATATCAACGGCTCCGACACGGGAAAGGATGCCGCGCTCGACTGGAACGGCAGCTGCCGCGTGGACGGCGGCGTCCTGATTGCCTCGGGCATGAAGGCACGGGCGGAGAAGATTTCGACAGAGTCCGCACAGCCTTTCTTTGAATGGGAGCTTAAGAGCGAGCACCCGGCGAGAAGAACAGATTTCCGTGCAGCGGGGAGACGGCAGTGTGCTCTACTGGGAACTTCCGCGCAGTGCCTACGACTATGTGCAGATTTCCTGCCCCGAACTTACGGAAGAGAACACGCTCCACGCTGTCGCGGGAAACGAGAGCATTGCCTTGCGCTGACAAAACGGTATCTTCACTGTCCGAGGACTTGGCGGAAGAATGACGAATCAAATCACAAAGACCACGCGAAAGGATTTCTCCTTCGCTGTGGTCTTTCGTTTTCCCGACGCTTTGGGCATGACAATTCTATTTGAGGCTGATTGTCTGCCGATTTGACGGCATTTCGAATTTGGGTTAGGATAGTAGCATAACGCTTATGTAGACCGAAGGAGGACTTGTGCGGGAGTTTCGTACCATAGAGCTCAGGGAAGCGCTGAGTTTACGGAAGATAGCGGACAGCGGCCAGTGTTTCCGCCCCGGTGAAATCGGGGACGGCGTGTTCCGCTTTATCTCGGGAAGCGAGGTGCTGGAGCTAAGACAGTGCGGCGACCGCGCCGTGGAGGTCTCCTGCGACGCGGAAACCTGGGAGAGGGTCTGGATCCCCTACTTTGACCTGGCGCGCGACTACAGCGCCATACAGCAAGGTATCTTTGAGAGCGGGGATGCCTTGCTCGCGGAGGCAACGGTTCACGGCGACGGCATACGGGTACTTCGTCAGGAGCCCTTTGAAATGCTGGTCTCCTTTGTGCTCTCGCAGCGAAAATCCATACCGGCCATACGGACCGCCGTTCGCGAGCTCACCGAGACTTACGGAGAGGCGACCGAGGCGCCCTCCGGGGAGACGGTCTTCCTGTTTCCGAAGCCGGAGGCGCTTGCGGGAAGCTCTGAGGAAAGCCTGCGGAATCTGGGGCTCGGCTACCGCGCGCCCTATGTGCTGGACGCCGCGCGCCGCGTGGCGGACGGAAGGCTTGATCTCGATGCGGTTCGGGACCTGCCGGATGAGGAACTCTTTGCGGAACTACAGAGCGTACACGGCGTCGGGAAGAAGGTCGCGAACTGCGTGATGCTCTTTGGCTACGGCAGAACGGAGCGCGTGCCCTCGGACGTCTGGATGCAGCGCATTGTGAGTGAGGGCTATCGGGGTGTGGATCCCTTGGTCGCCCGGAAGCACGCGGGTATTTTACAGCAGTATCTCTTCTATTATGCGCTCACCCACAAGGAACGGTTTACACCCCGTAAGGAGCGGGGACAAGAAAAGTAAGAAAAGGAGAAACCAATCATGCGACACGAACTGAAACGAAAACAGACGGCGGACACAGACTGTACCAAGCGGATCCGAGTGGAAAAACTCAACCTGCCCGCATTGCGGCGCCTCTTTGAGACGAGAATGCAGGAAGATTTTCCGGAGGTAGAATTAAAGCCCTTCCCGAAGATGCGGGAGCTCTACGAGACAGGACATTATCTGCCGCTCGCGATCCGCGACAACAGCGAGAATCACGACCTCCTCGCCTACGCGCTCTTTGCGCGGGAAAAGGCGGAGGAGGGACACCACTATCTGCTCGACTACTTTGCCGTCAAGGAATCGGAACGCGGCAGCGGAATCGGGACTGACTTTTTGCGGGAGATGGAGGCACACATCGACGACGCCGAGACCATACTCGGCGAGATTGAGGACCCGGATCACGCAGCGGACGATGAAGAAGAGGCCGTGCGCCTTCGCCGCCGCGCGTTTTATCTCCGGAACGGTGTCCGTGAGACCCGCGTGCGCGCGGAGGTCTGCGGCATGAACTACCGCATCCTCGAGGCAGGCGGCGCCACGCCGCATTCCCCCGCCGAAATTCGGCACATTTTGGATCGCTTCTATCGCCGCTTCTTCCCCGAGAAGATGTACCGCGAGGAAGTGAACGTTCACATCGCCTGAAAAAAAACAATGAATATCACAACTTTTTTGATTGTATGCCCGCTGGTTTTTCTGGCGGGCTTTGTAGACGCCATCGGCGGCGGGGGCGGTCTGATTTCCCTGCCCGCCTATCTCTTTGCCGGGATTCCGGTGCACACGGCAATCGGCACCAACAAGTTTTCGGCGGTCTTCGGGACCACACTCGCGACCGGCCGCTTTGCGAAGCAGGGCATGATCGAGAAGCGGCTTGCGCTCCCCGCGGTCGCGGCGGCCTTTGTGGGCGCTTCGATCGGCGCGCGGCTTTCTCTCCGCATGCCGGAGCGGATGACTTTGATTATCCTGCTCGTTATCCTGCCCTTTGTCGCCTTTCTGGTGCTGAATAAGAAGCTGCTCCGCGACCGAAGCCCGGAGGAAGAGCAGATTACGGGGCGCACCTATGCGACAGCAGCGGCCTCTGCCTTCCTGGTTGGCATTTACGACGGACTCTACGGCCCGGGCACGGGTACCTTTTTGATTGTCCTCTTAAATGTCTGGTCGCGGCTCGGCTTAAAGAGCGCGAACGGACAGGCGAAGGCCATCAATCTGGCGACCAATCTGAGCTCGCTCATTGTCTTTCTGATGCACGGTACCGTCTTAATTCCGCTCGGCCTGAGCGCTGCGGTCTGCAATATGATAGGCGCCTACCTCGGCGCGGGACTGGCCTTAAAGCAGGGAAGCAAGGCCATACGCCCTGTCCTCCTGCTCGTGCTGGTGCTGCTCTTTGTCAAGATTATTTCCCAACTGCTCGGACAGTGAGGGAAGCGCGGGGGCGGAACTTTGCCTTGATTCGACGCGAAGCGTAAGAGAGCGGTATGAATCCGCTGCTTTCGTTTGCATGGCCGCCTGTGCTGCGCCGTAGGCTCAGGCTTAACCGAGTGCCGGTTTGGCACATGGAAGGAGGTAGTTATGCCCGTATTCCCCAATGTGGTGTTACCGCTCGGCCTCGCACTGCTCATGCTTTGGCTGTACGTGCGGCAGCGAGAAGCGCGGCTTCGAAAGCTCTATTCGCTGACCGCGGGGCTTCTTTGTTGCTGTGCGCTCTCGACCGTCTGGATGAATTTGACCGCGCCGCTCGACATCGTGGTTCCGCGCTTTCTCCCGTGGCTCTGGTACTTTGGCTTGCTCGGCGGTTACGCGCTGACCCCGGTCTCTTTGCTTTATTTTGGCTTTTCCGCGGTGAAGAATGCGCACATCAAGCAAGTGTTTCGGTGGGGGCTCTACCTTGCGGGCGGCCTTCTCCTCTGGGCAATTGTGGCACAACTGACTTCTCTCATGCGCCACCTGTGAAGAAGTCAAAACAGAAAGAGCGCTCGCGCGGCATCGCTCGAAACCAACTGAAAAACAAGCATTGAAACGGGGAAATAAGAAAAAACATATGTTCTTATTTTTAACCCGTGTACATTGTTCTTAACTGATTTTATAAGGGTTTATTGTCAGAGAACAGCACGTTTATCGGACGGCACGGAACGAAGGGAGAAATTCCGGCAGTAATGTGAGCGGTGCGAAACGAAACCTTTGCGAAACAGAAATCTTTGCGGATGTCCGGAAACGCGGTTTCGCATCGTGAGAAATACGCTTGGCATAGGAGTGAAGTTCGCCTTACCGCCGGGCTTCGAGACCGGTGAAGAGGAAGCGAAGTACCTTACGAAAACCGGGGGAGCGCACACCGCAAGATATAAGCCCAAACTTCGCGCGGCGAATCAGCAAATCTTGTAAAAACGAAAAAGAACGAACCGCAGTTGCGGTTCGTTCTTTTTGCGTTGTTTAGTCCGGCATGGTGGCGCGCACCTTGCGTATGCCGTGGATTTCGGCATTGACCGCATAGCGGTCGCCCTGACGGTAGAGCTTTGCGTATTTCTTCGGCGAGACGCCGACATAGCTGTTAAAGGTGCGGATAAAGTGCGAATAAGTCTGGAAGCCGGATTTCTCACTCGCCTCCTGCACGTTCGCGCCCTGGCGCAGAAGCTGCTGGGCGGTGATGATGCGGAGCTGAATCACATACTCCATGACAGAGAAGCCCGTGCCCTTTTTAAAGATGTGGCAGAGATAGTGCTTACTCAGCATGAAGTGATCGGCGAGCTCGTCGAGCGACAGGTGCTCGGTGCAGTTCTTCCGGAGATAGTCGAGAATCGGCTGTACGCGGTTATAGTCCTGGTTCGAGGTGCCGTGCTCCTTTTTGGTGGAGCGGATGCGGCTGCAGACCAGAAGCAAAATTTCGTAGAGTGTGATGCGCTCCAGAATGTCCGTGCCGAAGGAGGGCGGCATGCTGATGCGCAACTTCTCGAACAGGCGCGCGAGGCGCTTGCTGTCTTCCTCCGTGAGGCGGATGCAGGCCCCGCTGTTTTTCAGTGCCTCGGCAAAATCCGTCTGCGGCGTCGAGAGCTGGTCGAGCAGCGAGGGCAGGATGTGCAACACATAGCGCTTGAAGACAGAGCCGTCCGCGCCGTTCTCGTCGCGGTGTAAGGTATTGGCGTTCAGGATGAAAAGCGTGTTCTTCTTCAGCGGATACATTTTCCGATCCATGAAGAAGTCGCCGCCGTCGGTCAGCACGAGCATGAGCTCTATGCCCTCGTGATAGTGCAGGCGGTGCATGCGCCACTGGTCATCCTGTTTATATTGAATAATGTAGTCTCTGGATTCCATACGAACCTCCTCGGGCGATGAGTTCGGACTTTCCGCATAAATAGGCGGATATTCCGCTCGCCTTACCAACAATATAACACAAGTTGCAAAAGATGCAAGTAGAGTATCCTAACGGACTTTTGGGGCGAAAATGAATTTGTGCAAGAAACAGCAGAGAAGTACACCAAATAAATCAGTTTTTTGGCGGGTTTTCCCAAACTGAGACAATTTGCGCTAGCTTTTTGACAACAAAGGGGAGGAATCTTGCGCCTCTTGTGTTACAATGAGTACATATCAAAAAGGAGGTAGGGGTAGTATGTGGACAAGCACATCCATGGGTGTTCCTGAGAGCGTACTTCTGTCTGTCATGGGACTCAGCGTGGTGATGGTCACGCTGATCATTCTTGCGCTGGTCATCCTGGTGTTCGCCAAGGTCATGGGATCCAGCAATGCGGCGGCGCAGTCGGCGCCGAGACCGATTCCGGATCCCGCCGGGCATCAGCGATGAAGTCTGCTCCATGATACTCGCAGTCATCTGTGAGGAGCTTCATGCGTCGCCGGAAGAGATCAATGTCACGAGCATCAAAGAGTTGAAGTAAACCAAGAACAAAACAGGAGGCTACAAAAATGAAGTACGTTGTTACCATGAACGGCAAGAAGTACGAGGTCGAAGTGGAGCGCATGTCCGCATTCCACATGCTCACCCGCGAGGAGATCGCTTCCGGCGTCTCGACACCGGTACAGCCGGTTGCGGCACCGGCTCCGAAGGCAGCTGCGCCGACTCCGGCAGCGGCAGCACCGGCACCGGCTCCGAAGGCAGCGGCAACCCCGGCTCCGGCAGCGGCACCGGCGGCAAAGGCAGCGCCCGGCGGCACATCCGTGACCAGCCCGATGCCCGGCTCCGTGCTCGGCGTCAAAGTCAATGTCGGCGACAAGGTCAGCGCAGGCCAGACCATGTTCGTCCTCGAGGCAATGAAGATGGAGAATGAGATTGTGGCACCGGTTGACGGTACGGTCGCTTCGATCAACGTGAAGACGGGTGACACGGTGGATACCGACCAGGTCATGGGCACGTTGAACTAAGCGAAGGAGGAACCTGCAGTGAATCTGATTACTATCGTTGAGGGACTGCTGAAGAGTTCCGGATACGCGACGATGACCTGGCAGCAGCTTGTCATGCTGGTCCTCTCGTTTATCCTGATGTATCTCGCCATTGTAAAGCAGTTCGAGCCGCTTTTGCTGCTCCCGATTTCCTTTGGTATTTTCATGTCGAACCTGCCGCACTCCGGCACCTTCGAATATTTCTACCAGCTTGACCACTGGTACGATGCCGGTGTCCTCGGCGTCATGTACATGGGCGTCAAGTCCAGCTTCTTCCCCTGCATGATGTTCCTCGCAGTCGGCGCAATGACGGACTTCGGTCCGCTGATTGCGAAACCCGATCTCGCTGCTGCTCGGCGCGGCTGCGCAGCTCGGCATCTACTGCGCGTTCATCTTTGCGAATGCAACCGGTCCTTTTCACCCCGCAGCAGGCTGCGGCTATCGGCATCATCGGCGGTGCTGACGGCCCGACCGCTATCTATGTCGCAAACAACCTTGCTCCCGAGCTGGTCGCACCGATCGCGGTCGCGGCGTACAGCTACATGGCGCTGATTCCGCTGATTCAGCCGCCGATTATGAACCTCCTGACGACGGACAAGGAGCGCCGCGTCAAAATGAAGCAGCTCAGAAAGGTCTCGAAGACCGAGAAGATTATCTTCCCGATCCTCGTTGCCTGCCTCGTGTCCCTGCTTCTCCCGGATGTCGCGCCGCTGCTCTGCATGCTGATGCTCGGCAACCTGTTCCGCGAGTGCGGCGTGGTTGAGAGACTTTCGGATGTCGCACAGAACGCACTCTGCAACATCTGCACCATCTTCCTCGGCCTTTCGGTCGGCGCGACGGCGCGCGGCGAGCTTTTCCTTCGCCCGCAGACGCTCGCCATTGTCGTCATGGGTCTTGCGGCATTCAGCTTCTCGACTTTCGGCGGTGTGGTGTTCGGTAAGATTCTCTACGCGGTCACCGGCGGCAAGATCAACCCGCTCATCGGTTCGGCAGGTGTTTCGGCTGTCCCGATGGCAGCGCGTGTGTCCCAGACGGTCGGCTCCAAGACGGACAGAACCAACTTCCTCTTGATGCATGCAATGGGACCGAACGTGGCAGGCGTCATCGGCTCTGCGGTTGCGGCAGGATTCTTCCTGACCTTCTTCGCGCACTGAGTCGTTTTGTAATAGAAACAGAGGCAATACAGGCAAGAACAAAATCGTTTTGGTGTTTCGAGAAAGGAGGACATTACCTTGAATAAAGTAATGAGTTTACATGATGCTGTTGCAAAGTATGTCGAGAGCGGAGATGCGATTTGCTTCGGCGGATTTACAACGAACCGGAAGCCCTATGCGGCTGTTTTCGAGATTCTTCGCCAGGGACAGACCGATTTTACTGTCTGGGCGGGCCCGGCAGGCGGTGACTGGGACATGATGATCGGCGAGGGCCGCGTCAAGGCATACATCAACTGCTATACCGCAAACTCCGGTTATACGAACGTGTCCCGCCGCTTCCGCGCTGCGATTGAGGCAGGCACCCTGACCTACGAGGACTACTCGCAGGACGTTCTGATGCTGCAGCTTCATGCGGCTTCCCTCGGCCTTCCGTACCTTCCGGTGCGCCTCATGCAGGGTTCCGGCCTCACGGATTTCTGGGGCATCTCGGAGGAGAAGAGACAGACCCTCGACAAGCTGACCAACTTAAAGTTCGCGTATGTCGAGAACCCCTTCAACCCGGGCGAGAAGGTTGTCGCGGTGCCGACCCCGCATCTTGACACCGCCATCATCCACGTGCAGAAGGCATCCCCGGACGGCACCTGCGTGATCGAGGGCGATGAGTTCCACGATGTCGATGTCGCTGTCGCGGCGAGAAAGGTCATTGTGACCTGCGAGGAGCTCGTGAGCAACGAGTACATCCGTCAGGAGCCGTCGCAGAACAAGGTCTTCGGCGAGTGCGTCAACGCGGTTGTGCACGTGCCGTTCGGCGCTTGGCCGTCCCAGTGCTACAACTACTATGATTGCGACGACAAGGCTCTGAAGGAGTACGACAAGGCTTCCAAGTACCAGGATAAGGAAGACGCAGAGCGCCAGATCGCAAAGGAGAAGGAGAAGGCCGAGAAGAAGGGCCTGCCGTACACGGCACCGGTCAACCCGGAGACCTTCCGCGATTATCTGGACAAGTGGGTTTACAGCTGCAAGGACAACAACGATGTTCTGGACAAGATCGGCGGCGCGCACCTCGCGAGCCTGAAGGTCATTCCGGGACTCGGCTACGCGAAGCGATAAAGGAGGGGAGAGAGACATGGCTGATTACACGAATTATACCAAGCAGGAGATGCAGGCTTACGCCATTGCAAAGAATATTCAGGAGAATCAGATTGTCATCGTCGGAACCGGACTTCCGCTCATCGGCGCTTCCCTCGCGAAGCGCGTGGTTTGCCCGTCCTGCCATCCGATCGTGGAGAGCGGTCTCATGGACTGCGATCCGGTCGAGGTGCCGCGTTCGGTCGGCGATCTCCGCTTCATGGCACACTGCGCGGTGCAGTGGCCGAACATCCGCTTTGTCGGCTTCGAGGCAAATGAGTGGCTGCACGGCGAGGAGCGCCTGATTGCGTTCATCGGCGGCGCACAGATCGATCCCTACGGCAACGTGAACTCGACTGCATCGGCGACTACAACAACCCGAAGACCCGTTTCACGGGCTCCGGCGGTGCAAACGGCATCGCGACCTACTGCAACACGGTCATCATGATGCAGCACCAGAAGAGAAGATTCATGGACAAGATCGACTATGTCACGAGCCCGGGCTGGATGGACGGCCCCGGCGGCAGAGAGAGAGCCGGTCTTCCGGGCAACAGAGGCCCGCAGATGGTCGTCACGGATCTCGGCATCATGAAGTTCGATGAGGAGACCAAGAGAATGTACCTCGCATACTACTATCCCTTCTCGAGCCCGGAGATGGTCAAGGAGAACACCGGCTTCGATGTCGATGTGTCCAGAGCAAAGCTCATGGAGGGACCGAGCCCGGAGATCATCAAGCTGATTCGCGAGGAGATCGATCCCGGCCAGGCGTTCATCAAGGTTCCGAAGCAGTAAGCGAAGATTTGAGCCACCAGTTAACTCACTTTTAAGGAGAGATTTAAAATGAGTAATTACACCATGCCGCGCTACTTCCAGAACATGAAGGTTCTGAATGTGCCGGCTGCAAAACCGAATCCGGAGAACGTGAAAGAGTTAAAGGAAGTCGAGCAGGACATCCACGCACGCGCAGAGAAGCTTCTCTCTCTGCGGGTACGCCGGATGACAAGATTCACGCGAAGGGCCAGTACACGGCGCTCGAGAGAATCAATCAGCTCGTTGACGAGGGTACTTTCTGCCCGCTCAACACGCTCTACAACCCGGAGGATAACGCAGAGGAGAAGATCGGCATTGTCTCGACCGGCATTGTCAAGGGCCTTGGCCGCATCAACGGCAAGTGGGCTGTGATCATCGCTTCCGACAACAAGAAGATGGCGGGCGCTTGGGTTCCCGGCCAGGCAGACAACCTGCTCCGCGGCTCCGACACGGCGAAGATGCTCGGCATTCCGCTGGTCTACATCCTGAACTGCTCCGGCGTTAAGCTCGACGAGCAGGAGAAGGTTTATCCGAACCGCAGAGGCGGCGGTACGCCGTTCTACCGCAACTCGGAGCTGAACCAGCTCGGCGTTCCGGTCATTGTCGGCATCTACGGCACGAACCCGGCGGGTGGCGGCTATCACGCAATTTCCCCGACCGTTCTGATTGCACACGAGAAGGCAAACATGGCAGTCGGTGGCGCTGGCATTGTCGGCGGTATGGATTCGAAGCCGTATGTTGACCTTGAGGGCGCACAGGGCATGATCGATGCGACCAGAAAGATGAAGAACGACCCGCCGGGCTCCGTCTCCATCCACTACAATGTAACCGGTTTCTTCCGCGAGGTCTATGCGGAGGAGTTCGGCGTTCTGGATTCCATCAAGAAGTACATGGACTACATGCCGGCATTCAATCCGGAGTTCTTCCGGGTCGATACGCCGAAGGCACCGGCAATTCAGGGCGAAGAGCTCTATGACATCGTGCCGCGCAACACCCGCAGAACCTATGACATGTACAATGTCTTGAAGGCACTCATCGACGGCGGCGAGTTCATGGAGTACAAGAAGGACTACGGCCCGGAGATGATCACCGGTATCGCGAAGGTCAACGGCCTCCCGGTCGGTGTCGTCGCAAACCGTCAGGGCGTGCTCGCAATGCAGGGCTACCCGAACTATCCGGAGTACAGAGGCAAGGGCGCTATGGGTATGGGCGGCAAGCTCTACCGTCAGGGCCTGATCAAGATGAACGAGTTTGTGACCCTCTGCGGCCGCGACCGTCTCCCGATCATCTGGGTGCAGGATACGACCGGTATCGATGTCGACAATGAGGCAGAGAAGGCAGAGCTGCTTGGTCTCGGCCAGAGCCTGATCTACTCGATCCAGTCCACGAAGCTCCCGATGTTCGAGATTACGCTCCGCAAGGGTACCGCGGCGGCACACTACGTGCTCGGCGGCCCGCAGGGCAATGACAACAACGTCTTCTCGATCGGTACGGCTGCAACCGAGATCAACGTTATGTACGGCAAGACCGCGGCAGGCGCTATGTACAGCCGCCGTCTCGTGAAGGATCAGGATTCGGGCAAGGATCTCCAGGGCACCATCGACAAGATGAACCAGCTGATTCAGCACTACATCGACACCTCGACCCCGGCTTACTGCGCAAAGGCAGGTCTGGTCGATGAGATCGTCGATATGCCGAAGATCAGAAACTATGTCGTGGCATTTGCGGATGCTGCTTACCAGAATCCGAAGTCCATTTGCCCGGTTCACCAGATGATTCTTCCGAGAATTATCAAGGACTACGATGAGAACGGCCAGAACGCGAAGACCGCGGGAGCAAAGGCTTAACTCTCATTCGCAAGAAGTTTAGAAGGTTAGGATTTTATGGCAATTTACACGTTGGGTATTGACGTCGGTTCCACTGCCTCCAAGTGCATCATGTTAAAGGACGGCAAGGAAATCGTATCGAAATCCTTGGTGAGCGTGGGGACCGGTACATCCGGTCCTCAGCGCGCCATCGAGGAGGTTCTGAAGAATGCGGGCAAGACGCGTGAGGACATGGACTACACGCTCGCAACCGGCTACGGCCGCAACTCCCTCGAGGGCATTGCGGACAAGCAGATGAGTGAGCTCTCCTGTCACGCAAAGGGTGCGTTTTTCCTGTTTCCGAAGGTGCACACCGTCATCGACATCGGCGGCCAGGACGTTAAGGTCTTAAAGATCGAAAACGGCGCTATGGTCAACTTCCAGATGAACGACAAGTGCGCGGCCGGAACGGGACGTTTCCCTGGATGTCATGGCGCGGGTTCTTGAGGTCAACATCGAGGACCTCGAGAAGCTCTCGGCGGAGTCCACGAAGCGCATCGGCATCAGCTCGACCTGCACGGTCTTTGCGGAGAGCGAGGTCATCAGCCAGCTCGCGCAGGGCACCGACAAGCGGGACATCATTGCGGGCATTCACAGGGCAATTGCGGGTAGAGTCGCAGGACTTGTGCACCGCGTGGGTCTTGTGCCGGATGTTGTCATGACGGGCGGTGTCGCACAGAACCACGGCGTGGTGAAGGCTTTGGAGGAGCAGTTGAGCTGTGAAATCAAGACTTCCCCGCTCACACAGTACAACGGTGCGCTCGGCGCGGCGCTGTTTGCATATCAGGGCGCGTTAAAGCACGCCAAGGCATAAGCCATATTTAGAAAAGAGGCGATTGAAATGGCAGAAGAAGTAAAGAACACGGAAGCGAAGAAGCCGGCAAAGAAGAAAGTGAGCCCCGGCGTCCTTGCACTCCGTAAAGTCGTGGACGATGTCTACGAGCAGGCGAGAGAGGCAAAGAAGCGCGGCGAGCCGGTCGGCTGGTCTTCTTCCAAGTTCCCCTGCGAGCTCGCAGAGGCATTCGATCTGAAGGTTGTCTATCCGGAGAACCAGGCAGCAGGTATCGCGGCAAACCGCGACGGCGAAATGCTCTGTCAGGCGGCGGAGGATATGGGCTATGACAACGATATCTGCGGTTATACCCGTATCAGCCTTGCGTACGCAGAGGGCTTCCGCGTCGGCAGAAAGTTTGATCCGGCGACGGGTGAGTTCATCATCAACCCGGCAAGCGGCAAGCCGTTAAAGGACGAGAACGGCAATGTGGTCATCGATCCCGAGACCGGCAAGCCGAAGAAGGATCCGAAGACCCAGGTTCCGTATGAGGAGCTCGTGAACATCAATGAGATCGAGGCGCTTCCGGACGGTCCGGAGAAGGAAATGCGCTTAAAGGCACTGAAGCCGATCCGTCAGAACCTGATGCCGATGCCCGACTTTGTCCTCTGCTGCAACAACATTTGCAACTGCATGACGAAGTGGTACGAGAACATTGCCCGCATCCACAACATCCCGCTCATCATGATCGACATCCCGTACAACAACGATGTCGAGGTCGATGATTCCAAGGTCAAGTATGTGCGCGCACAGTTCGATGCGGCAATCAAGCAGCTCGAGCAGATTTCCGGCAAGAAGTTCGATGAGAAGAAGTTCGAGCAGGCATGTGCGAACGCGAACCGTTCGGCAACGGCATGGCTCAAGGTCTGTGATTATCTCCAGTACAAGCCGGCGCCGATGTCGGGCTTTGACCTCTTCAACCACATGGCGGATATCGTTACCGCACGCGGCAAGGTCGAGACCGCAGAGGCATTCGAGCAGCTTGCGCGCGACCTCGAGGAGAATGTGAAGGAAGGCACGACGACACTTCCGTTCCCGGAGAAGAAGCGCATCATGTTCGAGGGTATTCCGTGCTGGCCGAAGCTCCCGCAGCTCTTCAAGCCGCTGAAGGAGAACGGCATCAACGTCACGGCAGTCGTGTATGCGCCGGCATTCGGCTTTGTCTACAAGGACATGGACGGCATGGCAAGAGCGTACTACAAGGCTCCGAACTCGGTCTGCATCGAGCAGGGCGTGGCGTGGAGAGAGGGCATCTGCCGCGACAACAAGGTCGATGGCGTACTGGTGCACTACAACCGCTCCTGCAAGCCGTGGTCCGGCTATATGGCAGAGATGCAGAGACGCTTTACGAAGGACCTCGGTGTTCCGACCGCAGGCTTTGACGGCGACCAGGCTGACCCGCGTAACTTCAACGCGGCGCAGTACGAGACCAGAGTCCAGGGTCTCATGGAAGCAATGGAAGCAAACGAGAAGAACAACGAGACGAAGGAGGCGTAAGGCATGAGCATCGAGGCATTGTTAGACAAGTTTGCAGCGGTCTCCGCACATCCGAAGGCGCAGCTGAAGAAGTATAAGGCAGAGGGCAAGAAGGTCATCGGCGTGCTTCCGTACTATGCGCCGGAAGAGCTTGTCGATGCGGCAGGCATGGTGCCGATGGGCGTCTGGGGTGCAAACGACCAGACCATCAGCATGGCAAAGGAGTACTGCGCGACATTCTACTGCACAATCGCACAGCTGGGTCTCGAGATGCTGTTAAACGGCACCCTCGATGAGCTGGACGGCGTGATTACGCCGACCATCTGCGATACGCTGCGCCCGATGTCCCAGAACATCCGCGTGGCAATGGGCGGCAAGATGCCGACCATCTTCCTCGCACATCCGCAGAACCGTTTCGCGGAGTGGGGTCTGCAGTTCACGATGGATCAGTACCACGAGGTCAAGCGCCAGCTTGAGAAGATCGCTTCGAAGGCAATCACCCCGGAGGCACTGCAGGCGAGCATCAAGCTCTACAACCGCTACCGCCGTGCTGCGCGCCGTTTCGTGGAGCTCGCAAGCGAGCACTGTGATGTGATTACGGCAGTCAAGAGAATGCAGGTGCTGAAGTCCGCGTGGTTCATGGCAAAGAGCGAGTACACGCCGCTTCTCGAAGAGCTCAATGCAGAGCTTGAGAAGCTGCCGGCTGCAAAGTGGACGGGCAGCAAGGTTGTGACCAGCGGTATCATCTGCGACAACCCGAAGCTCCTGCAGATTTTCGAGGACAACCACATTGCAATCGCAGCGGACGATGTCGCGCACGAGAGCCGTTTCTTCAAGACGGATGCGCCGGAGACCGACGACCCAATCAGAGACCTCGCCGTGCAGTTCGCAAACCGCGATCACGATATCCTGCTCTATGATCCGCAGTCTGCAAAGAACCGCCGCGGCGAGTTCGTTGCAGACCTCGTGAAGAAGAACGGCGCGCAGGGTCTGGTGCTCTTCATGCAGCAGTTCTGCGATCCGGAGGAGATGGAGTATCCGTACCTCAAGAAGGCTCTCGACGATGCGGGTATCCCGCACATCAAGCTGGGCATTGACCAGCAGATGAGAGACTTCGGTCAGGCACAGACCGCAATCCAGGCGTTTGCGGATGTGCTTTCCCTCTAAAGAATACGACCACAGAAACACCCGTCGGCAGAGATGCCGCGGGTGTTTTTTGCAGGAAGAAGTGACCCGGGGGGGGGACATTTTTTTATACGAGAATCATATGTGGAGAACAATCTAATGCATGCAGGACGAGAATATGTGTAAACCATTTCTTACCTATCAGGAACAGATGAAACTTTTGCAGAGACGGAATTGCCGGAGATGGCATCACAAAAAGACACAACCATCTCGGCTGTGTCTTTTTGTTCGGTTAAGCTTCGGCAAGCGGAATGTCAGAAGCGGAACAGCTTTGCGGATGTCACGACCTATCTGTAAGGTAACTGCACTCGTCGGATGTTCGGCGTGACGGTTTCTGCCATAATAAACGCAGGGTATACACCGCATAGGCAATCGATATGATGTCGCCCGCTACGCTATTCTGGGACAATTTGCTGATAGCCAGCGTACTGAGAGTCGGAAACAGATCGCGAACAAGGTCGATGAAACTCGAATCGCTTTCTGTCTCAAAATGTGCACTGCGAATTTTCGGTGAGAGATATTTTCTTTTCATATCACGAGTATAGAATAGGTACTTTTTCCTGTCAATTGACATATGCCCTCTTTTTCGGCATACTGGATAATTGAATGCGATGACAATTCAGGTACCGTTTTGGGAGGATTTCAGATGAAAAAAAGGATGTGCGCGCTGCTCGCGGCGCTCGGCGGAAGCCTTCTGCTTTTGGCAGGCTGCTCCTCGTTTCGCGGAGCGCTTCTCGCGCCCGGAGAGCAGAGCAGAGAGCACGACGGCAGCGGAGAGCAGAACGGCGGAGAGCAGTACGGCAGAGAGCCGCGCAAGCGAGAGCAACGCGACAGAGAGCGGAGAGGAGAGCACGACGGAAGCGTCCGGAGAGACCGAGAGCGGCGCGGAGCAGCTCGCAGCGGGAGAGTCCGCGGGCGGAGAGAGCGCAGCTGAGACCGCAGCCGACGGTGAGACGCTCGCAGCTGCCGAGAGCAGTGCCGAGACTGCGGCAGGTGAGACAACGGCTGCAGAGAGCACGGCAGCCGAGACGCCGCAGACCTTGGCGCGCCGTTTCCGGAATCTGACGGTCGAGGGCGACAGTCTCTCGATTGAACTTGCGGAGAGCATTGACGGCAAACTTTCACTTTGATTATGACGGCGAACCGGCACTGCAGACCGAAGACCGCGAGAATGATACGCTCTATGTGAAGGAGAGCGGAACGGCGGGCAAGCTGCTCCGCATTGCGGTGCCGCGCGGCACCAACTTAGGGACACTCAGCTTTACGCTCGGCGCCGGGAGATCTGACCATCACAGGTGTCAATGCGGACAGCCTGACGGTTTCCGCAGAGCTCGGCGATGTGACGCTGCAGACGGTGAATGTACAGCGCGCGCTTCTCAGTCTGACTGCGGGAGAACTTCGCGCGGATGCGCTCAGTACGAGTGACTTTAAGGCGGATGCCGAACTCTCGAATCTGACGGTCACGCTCGCAGAGCCGCTCGCAGACTTTACGCTCTTTGCGCGGACAGGGCAGGGGACAGTGCGCTCGCAGGGCGCGGTCGTGGACAGCAAGTTCCTGCAGCGCGGCAACAGCGGCAAGCGCCTGTTGCTCCGCAGCGAAATGGGCAATGTCACAATCAGCGGCATTCAGTGAGCGAAAATAGATCAGGCATCAAAAAACACCTTCGAAGCGGAAGCTTCGGAGGTGTTTTTTGCGTTATGGCAACAAGTGCACTGCGGGAACATTAACCGCAGTGCGAGCAGCCGCAGGAGCCGCCGCTGTGACTGTCGTTATGACTGCCGCAACCGCAGCCGCAGGAGGAAGTGTGCTCCTCGTGGCTTTCGGCGCCCGTCGCACAGGAGCCGCCCTGCAGGTTTTTCTGCGCCATGGCGAGCATGAGCTTGATGCGGTTTAACTGGTTTACCTCGGACGCGCCCGGGTCGTAGTCGACCGCGATGATGTTCGCATCCGGATAGGAGGCGCGGAGCTGCTTGATCACGCCCTTGCCGACCACATGGTTCGGGAGGCAGCCGAAGGGCTGGGTGCAGACGATATTCTTCACGCCGCTCTCGATCAGCTCCAACATCTCGCCGGTCAGGAACCAGCCCTCACCCGTCATGTTGCCGAGCGACACGAACTTCGAGCTGGTCTCCGCCATGTGGCGAATGTCACCGGGCTCGGTGAAGTGCTTGCTCTTCCGGAGGGCTGCCTTTGCATCCGCGCGGAACCAGTCCATGAGCTTAATGCCCACGTTGCAGAGGAAGGCGCCTTTCTTCGAGAAGCCGAGGTTCTCGGCCTTGAAGTTCAGGTTATAGAAAGAGTAGTACATGAAGTCGAGAAGATCCGGCATAACCGCTTCGGCGCCCTCGCGCTCCAGAAGGTCCACAATGTGGTTGTTTGCGAGTGGCGAGAACTTGACCAGAATCTCACCGACCACGCCGACGCGCGGCTTTTTGACCGGGCGGCGCGGCAGTTCGTCAAAGTCCTTGACAATCGCGCGGACAATGCGGCGGTACTCGTTCATCGCGGGGTTCCGCTTGGAGACCGCCTTGGTGCAGATGGCGCGCCACTTCTTGTGGAGCTGCTCCGCGCTGCCCGGCACCTTTTCGTAGGGGCGGGTCGCATAGAGGCAGCGCATCATGACATCGCCGTAGACGGTCGCCTGAATCGCCTTGATAGCCATGGGAATCGTGACCTTAAAGCCCGGGTTCTGCTCCATGTTGCCCACATTGACCGAGATGACCGGGATGTGTCCCATGCCCGCTTTCTCGAGGGCGCGGCGGATAAAGCCGATGTAGTTCGAAGCGCGGCAGCCGCCGCCGGTCTGGCTCATGAAAAATCGCGGTGCGGTTTAAGTCGTACTTGCCGGAGAGCAGCGCGTCCATGACCTGACCGATCGTGCAGAGCGAGGGGAAGCAGGCGTCGTTGTTCACGTACTTTAAGCCCATGTCGACCGCGCGGCGGTCGTCGTTATCGAGGAGCACCACGTTGTAGCCGAAGGCCGAAATCGCCGGTGCGAGCAGGTCGAAGTGAATCGGCGACATCTGCGGGCAGAGTATCGTGTAGTTGTCCTTCTTCATCTGCTTCGTGAAGAGGACGCGCTCGTAAGCCGCGGATTTCACGGTTCTCTGGTAGTGCTTCCGGTCGCGGACGCGGAGCGCCGCAATCAGGGAGCGGATGCGGATGCGCGCTGCACCGAGGTTATTGACCTCGTCAATCTTCAGCACCGTATAAATCTTGTCGGAGCCGGTCAGGATATCGGAGACCTGGTCGGTCGTGACCGCGTCGAGGCCGCAGCCGAAGGAGTTCAGCTGCACGAGATCCAGCTCGTCCGTGTTCTTCACATAGCTCGCCGCCGCATAGAGGCGGGAGTGGTACATCCACTGGTCGGAGACCACGACCGGGCGCTCGACCTTGCCGAGGTGGGAGATGCTGTCCTCGGTCAAAACCGCGAGTCCGAAGCCCGCAATCATGTCCGGAATGCCGTGGTGAATTTCGGGGTCGATGTGATAGGGACGGCCCGCGAGGACAATGCCGTGCTTCTTGTTCTCCTTGCACCACTGCACCGCGCGCTCGCCCTCGGCCTCGACATCTTTCTTTGCCTGAATGAGCTCGCCCCAGCCCGCATGGGCCGCAGCGCGGGTCTCGGCCGCCGGAATGTCGAATTCCTGCTGCATGATTTTCTCGAGCTGCGTAGTCAGAATCTTCTCGTTCGTAAAGGCCATGAAGGGGCTCAGGAAGCGGACGTGCTCGGTCTCAAGCTCCTCGACATTGTTCTTGATGTTCTCGGCATAGCTCGTGACAATCGGGCAGTTGTAGTGATTGCCCGCGCCGTTTTCCTCATCCCGCTCGTAGGGAATGCAGGGGTAGAAGATGGTCTTCACGCCGTTCTTGATGAGCCAGCTCACATGGCCGTGCGTAATCTTCGCCGGGTAGCACTCCGACTCCGAGGGAATCGACTCGATGCCGAGCTCGTAGATTTTCCGGGTCGAGACCGGTGAAAGTACCACGCGGAAGCCGAGCTCGCGGAAGAAGACCGCCCAGAACGGATAGTTCTCATAGAGGTTCAACACGCGGGGAATGCCGATGGTGCCGCGCGGTGCCTGATCCTCGGAGAGCGTCTCAATGTCGAAGAGGCGGTGCATCTTGTAGTCGAAGAGGTTCGGGACTTCCTTTTTCTTCCGGTCCAGACCGAGGCCGCGCTCGCAGCGGTTGCCCGAGATGAAGCGGCGACCGCCGCCGAACTGGTTCACGGTGAGCACGCACTTGTTGTTACAACCCTGACAGCGGGTCATGGCGGTCTTATACTGCAGCGCAATGATTTGTCGAGCGGCAGCATGGTGGTCGGCTGGTGCTCCCAGCGCTCGCGTGCGATTAATGCCGCGCCGAAGGCGCCCATGATGCCGGCGATGTCGGGGCGCACGCACTCGCACTCCGCGGTGCGCTCAAAGGCGCGGAGCACGGCATCGTTATAGAAGGTGCCGCCCTGCACCACAATGTGTTTGCCGAGACTCGAGGCGTCGGCAATCTTGATGACCTTAAAGAGCGCGTTCTTGATGACCGAGTAAGCGAGACCTGCCGAGATATCGGCGACGGTTGCGCCCTCCTTCTGCGCCTGCTTGACGTTCGAGTTCATGAAAACCGTACAGCGGGTGCCGAGGTCCACCGGGTTTTTCGCAAAGAGCGCCTCTTTTGCGAAGTCCTGCACCGAGTAGCCGAGCGACTTTGCGAAGGTCTCGATGAAGGAACCGCAGCCCGCCGAGCAGGCCTCGTTTAACTGCACGGAGTCGACGGTGTGATCCTTAATTCGGATGCACTTCATATCTTGACCGCCTATGTCAAGAATACAGTCCACGTCGGGCTCGAAAAAGGCAGCGGCATAGTAGTGCGAGATGGTCTCGACCTCGCCCTCGTCGAGCTGGAAGGCAGCTTTTAAGAGCGCCTCGCCGTAGCCGGTCGAGCAGGAGTAGACAATCTCCGCGTTCGGATTCATGCGTTTCTGAATTTCCTCGACGGCGCGAATCGCGGTGGTGAGCGGCGAGCCCTCGTTGCTCGAATAGAACTTGTAGAGCAGCTGCCCGTCTTCGCCGATCAGGGCAATCTTGGTGGTCGTGGAACCTGCGTCGATGCCGAGGAAAATCTTGCCCTCGTAACTCTCGAAGTCGCCGGACTTGACCGAGTGACCGGTGTGGCGCGCTTCAAATTCGCGGTATTCTTCCTCGTTCCGGAAGAGCGGTGCGAGGCGCTGCACCTCGTGATCCATCGAGACACCCTTCTGCAGGCGGGTAATGAGCGCGGTGATTTCGACGCCCTCCTGTTGCTCTGCGCTCATGGCCGAGCCGATGGCTGCAAAGAGGTGGGAGTTATCGGGGTCGATGATGTACTCGTCGGTGAGTCTCAGGGTGCGGATGAACGCATTCTTTAACTCCGGCAGGAAGTGGAGCGGGCCGCCGAGGAAAGGCGACATGGCCGCGAATCGGCTTGCCGCAGGCAAGGCCGGAGATGGTCTGGTTCACGACCGCCTGGAAAATAGAAGCCGCGAGGTCCTCGCGGGTCGCACCCTCGTTGATGAGCGGCTGAATGTCCGATTTCGCGAATACGCCGCAGCGCGCCGCAATCGGGATAAATGGCCTTGTAGTTCTTCGCGTAGTCGTTGAGACCCGAGGCGTCCGTCTGGAGCAGAGAAGCCATCTGATCGATGAACGATCCCGTGCCGCCCGCGCAGATGCCGTTCATGCGCTGGTCAATGCCGCCGGTGAAGTAGATAATCTTTGCGTCCTCACCGCCGAGCTCGATTGCAACATCCGTCTTCGGCGCAATCGCCTTGAGAGCTGTCGCGACCGCGACGACCTCCTGCACGAAGGTCACATGTAAGTGGGTTGCGAGCGTCAGACCGCCCGATCCCGTGATCATCGGCACCAAAGTCAATCTCGCCGAGCTTTTCCCGCGCCTCGACCAGAAGACGCGCGAGGGTCTCCTGAATGTTCGCGAAGTGTCGCTGGTAGTCCGAGAAGAGCACTTCGTTCTTCTCGTCTAAGATGGCAATCTTCACGGTCGTGGAACCGATGTCGATGCCTAATCTGTATTGTTTCTTATCCATACTTTACTGTCCTCAAAGTAGTTGCAATGATGTGACACATGCGCCGTGACAGCGCATACATAACAATTATACCATATATAGTGACACATTCTAGCACAGCACATAGGGAAAAACAAGAAATGAGAACGCGCGTTCGGAGGAACGGTCTTTGCCTCAGCGAATAAAGCTGTAACAAAAACACTTGAAAAATCAAGGGGGGGGGGTACAATTTAAATGAAAATTAAGGAACCTCGGATAATGAAAGGAGAGAGATGGGATTATTTACAGATGCATTTCATTTGGGAGCAGGGGCAAAACTGGGAACACTGTGCGTAGAGAAACCGGGTTATGCGCTGGGCTATCATTTTGCGACCTCGAGCGTGGAAAAGGCGTACGAAGAGTACCGGTCCAGATATTTTGATCCGGTCGTTCGAGATGACTTGAACCACATCATGATTTTAGGAACTCTTCCGGAGCGAGAGAACCCCTTTCAAGAGGGGAGCGGAAAAGGGCTGGAGAGGTTTGTACAGGACCATAAAATTTTTTGCATCAGTGGGTTGCTGACATTTGTTTTGGTTATACTAAACAGTATTTTGCCCTTGAATGATCTGCTCACGATAGTGGGAGTCGTTTTTACAATCAGCTTTTTTGGAATGGTGTTTAATATCTTTCGCTGGGGAAAGGTGCTTCTTGGAGGTGGTGTTCGGAAACAGTTGGATGAAGACGGGAAACAGTACTGGTATGTACGCGAATATTTACGACAAGCGCTTGCAAGTGGTGAAATAAAGCGAAAGAAGCAGTTGTAAAGCTCAGTAATACCAGACTTGCACAGCAATTTCCGGAGGATGATTGTAAGATGAACTAGGACAATAAAAAAGAGCCGATGACGAACTCGTGGTATGATGAAGCTACCACACACCAACACACCAGGAGGTTCGCCATGGCCCAGAAAGAGTATACCACAAATAGAAAATATCGCCACCTGACACGCGAAAAGCGCGCACAGATTGAAGTACTGCTGCAATTAAAGCTTCCCAAAAGTCGCATTGCGCGCGAAGTCGGGATTGCAAGATCAACTTTATATAATGAGCTTGCCAGAGGTACTGTGCAGCAGCTAGGACGGAATCTGGAGCCATACACGCGGTACTTTGGAGATTCGGGACAGCGTGTCTACGAACATCGAAGACGAAATAGTCATTGCCCTATAAAGTTGGCGAAAGCCAAGAAGTTCGTGTCGTTTGCTGTAAAGCAGATACTGACAAAGCATCTGGCACCTGATACGATTTGCGGTCTTGCCAGAGAAAAGGGCTGTTTCACCGAGATGGTTTGCAGCAAGACTCTTTATAACTATATTGAGCGTGGATTGTTAAAAGCTCGAAATATCGATCTCACGCTAAAGGTCAAACGTAAACAACACCGTAAGGGACATCCGCAGCATAAGCGGCTTTATGGTCTGAGTATTGAAGCCCGCCCCCAAGTAGTTAATCAGCGGGAAGAGTTTGGGCATTGGGAGATTGATACCGTGGTCGGTCGAAGGGAATCGCAATCCGTTTTGTTGACACTGGATGAGCGAACCACAAGATTTCGACACATTATAAAGATACCCGGTAGAAGCACACGAGCGGTTGAGCAAGGTTTAAAAACGCTCCGAGAGCTGTACGGAGAACAATTCAGCCAAGTTTTTCGCTCCATCACAAGTGATAATGGCAGTGAATTTGCTTCACTGCCACAGTTACTTCCCACGATACCCATATACTATGCTCATCCGTACTCCGCCTACGAACGCGGACTGAACGAAAAGCAGAACTCCTTGATTCGCCGGTTCTTGCCGAAGGGGCGTTCTTTTGATGTCGTTACGGATGAGCAAATACGAGAGATTCAGGACTGGATCAATCAACTCCCCCGAAAATCTTTTCATTACAGTTCGCCGGAGGAATTATTTCAGACTGTCCTACTTGATCTTGCAATCTAGCCAGCAATTTCCGGACACGGCAGAAGAGATTGATGCGAATCTCTTCTACTTTAGAAATTCGTTAACTCAACAGAAATAGAATCATTGAAATTGCGGGGAAAGATGGGATGAGGCATTTACAATTGGCGGTGGCAAGCGCTGTGGCCACTCTTTTACTGGCTGTTCCGACTCTGGCAGGAACATGGGTGAATGCAAATGGATGGGAGTACCATGAAAACGGCAGAGCGGTCGTAAATCGTTGGGTGCCCGGAGCCGACCGGAGGAGTTGGTATTATATTGATGCAAACGGTAAAATGGCAACCGGTTGGATTAAGAGCAACAACGCATGGTATTATACGTTCGGAGATGGCAGAATGGCCGCAAACCAGTGGCTTGAGAGTGACGGATCGTGGTACTTCCTCAAAGCTGAGGGGGCGATGGCTCTGAATGAGTGGGTTTTGTCTCCCGGAGACGGCAAGTGGTACTATATGAGCAACAATGGTACTATGCTGAGAAATCAGTGGATTCAGACCGGTTCGGATTGGTATTTCGTTGGAAGTGACGGAGCGATGCTCTCAGATACGGTCGTTGGCGGATATTATCTGGATGGAAGCGGTCGTTATATAAAGACTGCGAGTCGCGGTTATAACGGCGGCGGAAACTTTGGCACAGGTGGATCTGCGTCGTCCGGTAGCGGATTTGGGAGTGACAGTATAAGCTAACAATCGGCAATAGCCCGAACGTTGCAACGGCTGACAAGAAGAACGAGATTGTAAACCGCAAGATTCTTGCAGACCTTCGAGCTTATAATAAGTCCGGAAAATCAATCGATGAACTTTCCGATATTGAAAAGGCAATGCTCATTGTAGAATACACCGGTTCAATTCCGTATGACATCACCACTACGACTCTGAATAGCAACTTCGAATATGCGGATTCTCTCTACAACGCACTTGAGACAAACAAGGGGCAGTGCTACCATCATGCACTGATTGCGCAGAGAGCGGGTGAACTGATTGGCATTCCGGTTGTACAAGTTTTTTCTAATACCGGAAACCTGTACAGTGACCATCAATACATTGCATATAATATCGATGGCGACTGGTATCGCGCAGACCCGACCAACTGCCTTACATCTACACATGACGCAAATGGTACTGAAATTGATGCGGTAGGTGTTGCGGATGTGTCTCAGCGTGATAAGAACAAGTTCGACAATCCGAACGGTATCTTTCTTGCGGGCGGTGTGACTATTATGCGGATGTATTCTCACGGAAATCAGACATACCAGTTCCGAGTATCGGATCCCTGCCGACTCTTGCCGATTTCCAGCGCACAAGCAAGAGTCACTCGATGGCAGATTTTAACGACGCAATGAACTTCGTAAAGACCGGTCGGCATCTCGCAGAACAGCGTACAAATGAAGAGACCGCTCTCTGGGAGGCATATCAAGAAAACCTGAGGGCTTCCGGTTATACAATCGAGATTTTTGAGGAGAGTACGAGGGCGGCTTCTCTGGCAAAGGCGAATGCTCGGAAGAATGAATTAATCGGTAGCGGAGTAACCCGCGCGGAGTTCTGCCGTGTTGTGGACAATTATGTGTTACACTCCAAGCCGAATCTGGTGTTTATCAAATGGATGGTTCCGATTTCGTGAGAAATACGGAAAAAGACGTATGGATACTTATTTTCCGAGAAGGTTCCGGTATCATTGCCGGAGCCTTCTTTTATGTCTATGGCCGGAGAATTTGACAAAGCCCCTTTCTTACCGGATAATAGTTCTATTCTGGAGGAGGACTTTACATGAATATCTTGAATCGTCTGGAGAGGCGGTTCGGGCGCTATGCCATTCCGAATGTGATGCGTATTTTCACCCTGCTCTATGCAATCGGTCTGGTCATCTGGCTCCTGAATCCGACTTTTTACGTCCTGTATCTGTCGTTGAATCCCGCAGCTGTGTTACACGGGCAGATCTGGCGCCTGGTCACCTGGCTCATGTTCCCGCCGGGCGGCGGCGGAAGTTCGCTGGAAGTGCTGGTCTTCGGTCTTGTGACTCTTTTCTTTTACAACTGGATCGGCGCGCTGCTTGAACAGAGCTGGGGTTGTTTCCGCTTTAACTTCTACCTGTTTCTCGGCGTCTTCTTCCACATTGTGGCGGCCTTCGTGGCGAATCTCGTGTTCCGCAACTTTGTGCTGATCACGCCCGACGCGCTGAATTTGTCGCTCTTTCTCGCCTTTGCCCTAAGTTTCCCCGATATGCGGGTATACCTGATGGGCTTTTTGCCGATTCGCGCAATCTATGTGGCGCTGGTCTATGTTGTGATGGAGTTTTACTACTTTGTCATGGGCACGGCGGGCAACCGGATTACCATACTGCTCTCGCTCATGAATCTGGGGCTCTATCTCCATTGGTCCGGTGCGCTGAAAAAACTCCTGCAGGGAGCCGGAGCGGGACAGAACAGCGGTGCGGGAGAGAGAAGAGTCAGAATTCTTTCCGTCGATGCGGCGAGACGGAAGAAGGAAGCGGCACCCGAGAAAAAGGCGCGGCACTGCTGCACGGTCTGCGGCAGAACGGAACTCACCAACCCCGAGCTCGAGTTTCGGTATTGCTCGAAGTGCAAGGGGGATCATGAGTATTGCAGCGACCATCTCTACACACATGAGCATTTGGAATCGTGAGGTAAGATTGTATGACGAAGAAAAAGGCATTTTTGACGCTGGAGCAGGCGCGGGAAATCGCAAAGACATACCCGACGCCGTTTCATATCTACGATGAGCGCGGCATCCGGGAAAATGCGGCGCGCGTCACGGAGGCGTTCTCCTGGAACAAGGGCTTTCGCGAGTATTTTGCGGTCAAGGCGACGCCGAATCCGTTCCTTTTAAAGATTTTGCAGGAGTACGGCTGCGGCGTGGACTGCTCTTCGGAGACTGAGCTCATGATGAGCGATGCCTGCGGGTTTTCGGGCGAGCAGATTATGTTCTCCTCGAATGACACGCCGGCCGGCGAGTTCGCACTCGCGGCGAAGCTCGGCGGCATCATCAACCTGGACGACATCACCCACATATCGAGTGTGGAAGAAGAGCTCGGACAGCTCCCGGAGACCATGAGCTGCCGCTATAATCCGGGCGGCATGTTCGAACTCTCGAACGGCATCATGGATAACCCGGGCGACTCGAAGTACGGCATGACGCCGGCGCAGATTACCGAGGCGTTCCGCATTCTGAAGGCGAAGGGGGTCAAGCGCTTCGGTCTGCACGCCTTTCTTGCGAGCAATACGACGACAAACGAGTATTATCCGAAGCTCGCAGGGGTCCTCTTCCGCGAGGCGGTGCGCTTAAAAGAAGAGACCGGCGCGGAGATTGCGTTCATCAACCTCTCGGGCGGTGTCGGCGTGCCCTATCGCCCGGAGCAGGAGGCAAACGACATTCTCACAATCGGCCGCGAGGTGCGGAAGGTCTACGAGGAAATTCTGACGCCCGCGGGGCTCGGCGATGTCGCAATCTATGCGGAGATGGGGCGCTTTATGCTGGCACCCTACGGCGCACTTGTCACGAAGGCAATTCACGAGAAGCACATCTACAAAGAGTATATCGGGGTTGATGCCTGCGCCGTGAATCTGATGCGTCCGGCCATGTACGGGGCCTATCACCACATCACCGTGCTCGGCAAGGAGGATGCGCCGCTTGACCATGTCTACGATGTCACGGGCTCTCTCTGCGAGAACAACGACAAGTTCGCAATCGGCAGAGAGCTGCCGGAAATCGAGATGGGAGACTATCTCTACATCCATGACACGGGCGCGCACGGTTTTTCGATGGGCTATAACTATAACGGTAAGCTTCGGAGCGCCGAGCTTTTGCTCCGTGAGGACGGTTCCGTGCAGTTAATACGACGGGCCGAGACGCCGAAGGACTATTTTGCGACCTTCGACTTCTGCAATATCATGGACAAGTATCTGAAATAAACGGCACGTTGGCAAAACGGTAGTATGTGCGGGGCGTTGCGGAAGAATCAATACGGGTTCCGTCGATACCGCTTGAACGCCTGCAAGGCACAGCGTGAAAGCGCATGAAGCAGAAACCGCGCTTTCTGTTTGCCCGGCAGAAAAGGTTTCGGGCAAAAAAGGACATGAAAAAAGCCTCCGTTACCGGCCGGAGGCTTTTTCCATTAGGGTGGGGGTTTCAAAACCGGGGGAGTGTTCCCGTGCTTTGTTCATTTATTATGCACTTAGTATAGAAGAAGTGCTGCGATAATGCTTGAAGTTTGTCGAAAACTATTCTGAATATTATGTGACCAGACGTTACGAAATCCTTAATGACAAAATTTTGGATTGGGACTACAATGAAAAAGCGCGAAAGCGCAGGAGGTGTATTATGGCAGACGGAACAAATATATATACCACTCTGTTGGCACTTGCGATTCTCATGGGAATCGTTCTCATCACCCGCTTTATTCTGAGACACGGCAGTCATCAGCACAGCACCGGGTTGCTGCGGAAACTGTAGCAGTTGCGGCGCGGGCTGCACGTCGAGTTTTTCGTCGGAGAAAAAGGACTTTGACCGCATTATGGGCGAGGATACGGTGAGCCGCACGGGCGGCGAGGCAGACCATGCCTGAGCAGCTGAAACGGCAGTGCTTCCGCGCTGCCGCTCTTTTTTTGGGATGTTTTCTGCTGTATTGGAGTTTGCGGGCGGCCGGCGGACCGCTCTCGCTGCCGCGAGCCGTTGCGGCGCGCAGTTTCCGAACGGAGAGCGAGCTGGATGCGATGCTCCTGCTGTTCTTCGTGTTGATTCTGCTCTTTCAGCTGCTCTTTACCATGCTGCTCGCACTCGGCGCCCTGGTGCGGGAGACGCGGGCATTGCAGCTTGCGGGCTTCGTGCTGCTCGGTTTCTTACTGTATCTCTTCGCTTGCCTTCGCCCGTATACGCTGCTTGACAATCACTTCACGACGGCGTGGTTCATGACGGGGCATTTCACGGACAGCCTCGTACACTCGCTCGCAGATGTGATTGCGGGCGTGTTCCGGATGAAAACAAACTGGGACCGGCAGCTCGGGTGGCAGGTTGCGGCAGCGCTCCTGTATCTCTATCCGTTCTTCGTGAGTCTGCGCGTTTTGGGGCCTAGAAACTTTTTCCCCGCGTTGCTCGTAAGTGCGCTCTCCGCGGCAATCTGGCTCGCGGGACATGCGGCGCTCCTCGGCGGCGGGTTGCAGCTGCTGCTCGGACTGCTCGCGGCAGGGCTTTCCGCAGTTCTCTTACAGGTTTTGACGAAGGCCTGGAAGTTCGGCAGCGCAAAAAAAGGCGGGGCCGAAAAAGAAGCCGCTCCTTTCGCTCAAAGCGAGCCGGGAGCAGACACTGTTACTCGCCCTGATCTGCGTGCTGCTCTGGATCATCACCTGGCTCACGGGGCGCATCAGCTCCTTCCACGATGTGATGAAGCTCTTCTTCGGAAGCAGCGTCTACGGTTACCAGGGCAGCCTCTATCAGCTGAAAAAGCTCGGCGTCGCACAGGCGCTCGCGCTCTCTTACTTTTTGTCGCTGCTTGTGTCGCGCGCGCTGTCGCTGGTCGAAGTGAAGATGAGCACAAAGTATGAGAAGAATCTGAACGCGGGCTATCAGCTGCTCTTTCAGATCTGGATTTTGCCGTTGCTCTCGAAACTTTTGAATCATGCGGCGGACAAGGGGCAGGACGCGATTGCGGGCGATGAGCTTGCCGAGACCCTGTCGATTCCGCTGAACCATGTCTGGGCGGCGCTGCAGAGCGGTGCCTGGCTGAAACTGTTGCCCTTCCTTTTGCTGGGCACACTGCTCGGCATTGCGGCAATCTGGTTTGCAATCCGGCTCCCGGCGCTCCGTCTGACGGTCTGGTTCTTTGTCTGGTTCTCGGTCTGCAGCTATGTTTACTGCCTGCTCGGGCTCTTTTTCCCGCAGCGCATGCATCCGACAGTGCTGCTGTTTGTCTGCTACGGACTGAACTATCTGTTGCAGTGGTTACTGAATGCGGGCGAAGGGTTGCAGCTCGTGCTGAGAAAGCGGCAGCGGGCGGAAAGCCGTGAAGTGGAAGCGCGGATGCCGAGTCACCGGAGTCGGCGCCGGCGTTGAGCGGACAAATCGGAAGAGAGGAGAAGAACGATGGACGAGAATCTTCGTTGGGAAAAACTGGAGGACAAAATTGTCCGGAAGGACAGATGGGTCGACTTTCGGGAGGCAACTTACCGCATGCCGAACGGCAACACGGTAGCGCCGTTCTATCACTATACAGGGCGCGACTTTGTCGTGATTGCGGCCATCGACAAGCAGGGAAAATATATCTGTGTGAGGCAATTTCGCGTCGGCATCGATGAGGTCACGACCGAGTTTCCGGCGGGCGGTATTGAGGAGGGCGAGACGCCGCTCGACGCCGCCAAGCGGGAGCTCCGCGAGGAGACCGGTTCGGTCGCGGCGCGCTGGACGGACCTCGGCAGTCTCTATGCGAATCCCACCATGGGAACAAGCCGCGCGCACTGCTTTCTTGCAGAGGACTGCGAGACCGTCACTGCGCAGGAACTCGATGCGACCGAGTGTGTGGTCTATCTGCACCTCACGGAGGCGGAACTTCGGCGGGCCATTGAGGACGGCAGTTTTGCGCAGGCGGTCCATCTGGTGCTTTACTACAGAGTCAAAGGAACTGCGAGAGGGGCGCTGAGTCACAGCTTTACGAAACAGATGAAAAAAAGAACAGCCGGGCGTTTGATATGTACCCTCTTTACTGGACACGAAAGTGTCACAGTAAGGAGGGTTTTATCATGCGCTATGATTATGAATTCAAGAAGATGTGTGTCGACCTGTATCGACAGGGGAAATGGCCAGAGACACCGGAGGGTTACAACGATCCGGGTAACTTTCACGCCATGATTCGTCGATGGGCTCGTGCCGAAAAGGCAAATGGCTCCCAGGTCCTAAAGCATGGAAAGCAGCATCCGTGGACGCCTGAAGAGAAACTGAAGCTAATCACAAAGGTTCTCGCCGGGAAGACGGCACAGTCCGTTGCGCTAGAGGCCGGCATTGAGAGCCGCCTGCTCTATGACTGGGTGCAAAAATATAAGATTTACGGGTACAATGGACTTGTAAGTAAGAAGAAAGGCCGCAAGTCAAAGGATCCTGCGAAGATGAAAAAAGTAAATATCAACAATCCCAGAAAACTCCAGGAGAGTGAATACGAGGAACTCCTCCGGCTTCGTGAAGAGAACGCCTTGATTAAGGCCGAGAACGAAGTAATAAAAAAAGAGATCGCCTTGAGAGAAGAAAGGAAGCTGCGCGACTCAAGGCGAGAAAGCAGCGATCATCAAAGAACTCCGCGACAGAGGATACAAACTGAAGTACCTGCTAACAGCAATGGGAATGTCCCGGTCCACCTACTACTATGAACTTGGCAGGACTGACGCAGTTGCTCTCAGGAATGCAGGTCTTTCCGCAGAGATCCGCAGAATTTACGATGAGAACCGGCAGCGATATGGTGTCCGCCGAATTACGGCGGAGCTGCATAATCGTGGATTTGAGGTCAATCACAAGCGTGTTCAGCGGCTCATGCACGACATGGAACTGCTCGGCAAGCGTCCGAAGGAGAAGTATCATTCTTACAAAGGTGAGGTGGGCAAGACCGCTGACAATCTCCTTAAACAGGATTTTATTTCAGACACACCCCTCGAGAAATGGACAACAGACGTATCTCAGTTCAACATGGGATGGGGGAAGTGCTACTTTTCTCCGATCCTCGACATGTGCGGGAACGAGATTATCTCGTACAATGTTTCGCTGCATCCTAATATGGAACAGATTAAGGACATGCTGGATAAGGCATTTGCAAAGTTCCCAAAGTTAACAGGCTTGATTATGCATTCAGATCAGGGTTGGCAGTATCAGCACGCCTACTATCGAACCGAGCTTGAGAAGCATGGCATCACACAGTCGATGTCCAGAAAGGGGAATTGCCATGATAACGGCATTATGGAGTCGTTCTTTGGTCGGATGAAGAATGAGATGTTCTATGGACATGAGCAAGAGTTCAAGTCCTTTGAGGAATTTGTTACTGCAGTCGATGATTATATCGATTACTATAACAACAGGAGAATCCAGAAGAAAACAAACTGGATGCCTCCTGTACAATACAGGATGGCATCCAGTTGCGGTGCCTAACGATAGTCAATGTGTCCAGAATTCTGGGTACATATCATTGCCCGGCTGTTCTTTTTTACGGAAGTCAGTGCTTTTCGCGGAGTGCGTCGCGAATCTCGGTGAGCAGAATCTCTTCCTTGCTCGGCTTCGGCTCCTCCGGCTTCTCCTCTTTCTTCTTGCTGACTGCATTTGCCGCCTTCACGATGCAGAAGACTGCGAGCGCGATGAAGAAGAAGTTCAGGACATTCTGCAGGAATGCGCCGTAAGCAAGCGAGACAGCCTCGCCGCCGAGCGGGTTCGGGATGGTCAGCGCGAGCGTCGCAATGTTGATCTTGCCGAGAATCATACCGAGTAACGGCATGATGATGTCGTCGACCAGAGACTTCACGATGGTGCTGAACGCACCACCGATGATGACACCGACCGCCATGTCAAGGACATTGCCCTTCAGCGCGAACTCCTTGAACTCTTTCATAAATCCCTTCATGAGTACCCCCTTACACGAAACAATAATAGCAACAATTGCTGTTTTCGGACTTAGTATAGCAGTGTGCCGTGAAAATGAAAAATAGAATGTTCCGCCGGAAAAAGGACATTTTATGGTATAATCGACCAGAAAACAGCAAACAAAACGGAGAGGAGCAAAGATGCAGGCAGTAATCATGGCGGGCGGCAAGGGCAGTCGCCTTGCGGCGCTCACAAAAGACGAAATTCCGAAGCCCATGACCCCGTTCCTCGGAAAGCCCCTGCTGGAATGGCAGCTCGAGCAGCTGAAGCGCTACGGGATACAGCGCGTAACCCTGGTGGTCGGACACCTGAAAGAGAAGATTATCGACTACTTCGGAGACGGCAGTGCGCTCGGCATGGAGCTCGACTATGTCGAAGAGACAGCGCCGCTCGGCACGGCGGGCGCATTTCCGTTGCTGTTGCCGAAAATCGAAAGCGAGCACTTTTTGCTCCTCTTCGGCGACATCCGCTTTGACATCGATCTTGCGCGGATGGAGCGCTTTTTCCTCGAGAAGCGGGCAGAGTGCCTGCTCTTTGCGCACCCGAATGCCCATCCCTATGACTCGGACCTCATTGTGACGGATCGTGAGAACCGCGTCACGGGCTTTGACTCCAAGCACAATGTGCGGACGGGCTGGCAGGACAATCTGGTGAATGCGGGCATTTACATCCTGTCGCGGGATATGCTGCGCCGTGTTCCCGAAGTTAAAAAGACGGACTTTGAGAAGGAAATTCTTGCGCCCATGGCGGCCGCGGGCGAGGCGATTTACGCCTACCGCTCTCCGGAATATGTAAAGGATGTCGGCACGGTGGACCGCATTCGGGCCGCAGAGGAAGAGTGGAAGTCGGGCTTTCCGGCAAAGCGGAATCTGGAGTTCCCGCAGCGCGCGGTGTTTCTCGACCGGGACGGCGTCATCAACCGCTACAACGGTTTTGTGAGAACGCCGGAAGAACTGGAACTTCTGCCCTGTGCGGCCGAGGGCTTAAAGCGTTTAAACAGCTCGGTGTACCTCACGATTGTTGTGAGCAACCAGCCCGTTGTGGCGCGCGGCGAGACGAGCGAAGCGGAACTCGAGACCATCTTCAACAAGATGAAGACCCTGCTCGGGCGCGAGGGTGCCTTTGTGGACGATGTCTTCTACTGCCCGCATCACCCGGACAGCGGCTTCCCGGGCGAGGTGAAGGAACTGAAAATCGACTGCGACTGCCGGAAGCCGAAGACCGGTATGCTACGCCGCGCGGCGGAGCGCTATCATCTGGATCTCTCGGCCTGCTATCTGGTCGGCGATACGACCGGTGATATACAGTGTGGCAAAAATGCCGGCGTCAGAACGGTGCTGGTCAGGACCGGAGAGGCCGGACGGGACGGAAAAGTATGCGGTCACACCGGATCTTGTCGCGGATGATCTCGCTGCGGCGGCGACAAAGATACTGGAAGAGCAGTGATTCCGCTAGAGTGAAGGCGCAATTCGTGGTAGAATAGTTAAGGAAGAAAGCAAGTACGACGGAGGGGAAAAGATGGCAGAGAGAGAGTATTCGCGCGAGCTCGCGGAGGCAATTGACAACTATCTGATTGAGAACGACTGGAAGATCTCGTTTGATGAGGACACGGGCGTGTTTCGCTTCGGCCTTTCGATTGACGGCAAACTGCAGCAGATTCGCTATGTGATCGTGGTCGGCCAGCAGTCCTATACCTGCTATGCGATTTCGCCGATCGGCGCCGACAAGGACGATGCGCGCATGATGAAAGAGATGGCAGAGTTTACCTGCCGTGCGAACTATAATTTGAAGCTCGGCAACTTTGAGCTCGACATGCGGGACGGCGAGATTCGCTTCAAGGTACATGTGGACAGCACGGGTATGGTGCCGAACCGTGACATCATTGACAACAGCATTTCCTGCCCGGCGGCGATGTTTGAGCGCTACGGCAGAGCGATTACCGGCATTGTCTTCAACGAGGAGAAGGCGGAGAGCGCCGTTGCCAAGTGCGAAGAGGATCTGTAAACACAGAAAAGAGCAGCCCGAAAGCTGCTCTTTTTTTAGTAGACAATCGAGAGAGGCGTTTTTTGTGAGCGGTACTTTTGCATTTCATAACATATATACAACAAAAAATGAAGTCGAGAATATTCAAACGGTGTTGCATGAAGGAAATGAGTCAGGCGAAGGGACAATGCGGCGTTTTGAGGTAGCGCCCGGTATTCAAATTACCTATAACGATTTGAAAATGGACTCCTGTTTTCGTCCTATCCGATTTGAAAAAGACTTCTTGCAAATCAATCATTGCCTGGAAGGTTGCTATGAGTGTGAACTGGAGGGTGGTTCCGTCAGCTTTTTAGGCGAAGGCGACCTTTGCGTGGATTACCTCTCCAAAGATAAACAGGTGTTCCTTGGATCCCGAATTCCTCTAAAGAAGTATCGAGGCATCACTGTATTGCTGGAAATGGAAATAGCACAGCAAACTTTAGATCAGGGCTTTCAGCAAGCTCACATCAGTCTGGAACAGATTAGAGAGCGATTGTGTACGGATGGTCGCTCCCTTATCATCAAATCTAAGCACGAAATCGACCATATTTTCAGCGAACTGTACTCGGTAGATGAGCGTATTCAGGTTCCGTACTTTTGGATCAAGGTCATCGAATTGCTGCTGTTTTTAAGTCTCCTGGATGGCAGCGCAGTTTGCCGGCCGCAGCAGTTTTCTGCGGACATTTCTAAACGGACACAGGAGGTTTACCAGTACATCATAGAAAATCCCTTTACCAAAGATACCATTCAGGATTTGGCCTGTATGTTCGGACTGGCAGAGTCCAGCTTAAAAAGATGCTTCAAGTCTATCGCCGGAGCGTCCATCGGCACTTTTGTCAAGACGAAACGCATGGAGGCCGCTGCCGAACTGTTGGTTTCGGAGTCGGCTTTGAGCATCGGAGAGATTGGAAGTGTGGCAGGATATGAAAATCAAAGTAAGTTTTCTGCCGCTTTCAAATCTGTTATGGGTGTGACGCCACAGGCGTACCGACACAAATACTGCTGATCTGATTGGAGCAGCTATCATTATTGATGTGCCAATGGTGAGTACGCTATGGAGCAGCCGCTGAACTGCGGCTGCTTTTTTGACCTTAGATTAGTATACACTAACTAATGTTTGGAGAGATGTACTATGCGGATTGCGGGAGGGACCGCAAAAAGAATTACCAAACGCATCATCAATTTTATTCTTGTCATGTCGGTGTCCGGCTTTGCTTTCCCGGGCGCAGGGCGGATTTATCCGGGCATTTGCCTCATCGTCTGCTGTGCAGGCTTCAACCTGCTGGGCGAGGGGCCGCCGGTTTGCTCCTTTTGCTTGACCTGATTGGAGCATAACATGCCTTATAGGTCGTAGATGAAAGCGACCTAAAGCAGTAAACTAAAATCAAAAGATTAGCGATTGCTAATCGAAAATGATAAGGAGGTCTTGTATCCATGAAACAAAAATCCGGCGGGATTAAGCGGTTGATGGAGTTCACAGGAAAGTATCGCGGTCTACTCACCGTTTCCCGCATTCTATCCGGTATCAGTTCAGTCTTTATCCTTGGCCCTTTTCCTCTGCGTTTACTTTGCGGCGCGTGACTTGGTGGGTGTATTTGCCGGGACACCTTTAGACACGAACAGCCTTGTCCGCTGGGGCCTGCTTGCCCTGGGACTGGAATTGATCGGTCTGGTCCTTTACTTTTCGGCGCTGCTCTGCTCTCATGTAGTGGCATTTCACACGGAGAAAAACCTAAAGATGGCAGCGTTGAAACATTTGGCGAAGATGCCGATGGGGTACTTTGACGCCAATCCCAGCGGAAAACTTCGGAAGATTATTGACGACAACAGTTTTCAGACTGAGACTTTCATCGCTCACCAGCTCCCCGACTTGGTGGGAGCGCAGGTCACGATGATCGTGAGTTTGGTGCTGATGCTGGTCTTTGACTGGCGTGTAGGTATCCCTCTCCTGCTGCTCTTTGGCATCGGTTTCTTCTTGCAGGGGTCCCTCATGGGGAAGGACAGCATGAAATTCATGCAGACCTACCAGGACTCTTTGGAAACGATGAACCATGAGGCGGTGGAGTACATCCGGGGTATTTCGGTAGTCAAGGTGTTCGGACAGACAGTGCAATCTATCACCAAGTTTAACGACGCCATCAAATCCTACCGGAAGTTTGCTCTGGATTACACGATGTCCTGCAAAAAGGGAATGGTGGCGTTTAACGCAGTCATCAATTCCGGCTTCCTGGTGCTGGTGCCTACGGCGCTTATGATCGGGTTCGTTTCCAACGACCTGATTGGCTTTATGCAAAGTTTTCTGTTCTATGTGATTTTCTCTCCTGCCTGTGCAGTTATGCTTAACAAGATCATGTATATGACCAGCTACAAGATGCAGGCTGAGGAGTCCATGCGCCGCATCGACATGATCTTGAGTGCCGAACCGCAGGTGGAGACTTCTGTACCAAAACATCCAAAGACTTACGATGTCTCCTTTGAGGATGTGACCTTCGCATACGAAAATACGGATCATCCGGCGGTATCCCATTTGAGCTTTACAGCTAAGGCCGGAACAACTACCGCATTGGTCGGGCATTCCGGCTCCGGCAAAAGCACAACGGCCAGCCTGATCCCCCGTTTCTACGATGTGCAGCAGGGGACAGTCAAGATCGGCGGTGTGGACATTCGGGAAATTTCCTCATGCTGACTTGATGAAGATGGTTGCCTTTGTATTCCAGGCCCCCAAATTGTTCAAGGACACCCTTCTGGAAAATATCCGGGCGGGCAGACCTTCCGCCACACGGGAGGAGGTCTTGCAGGCGGCGCATCTGGCCCAGTGTGATGATATTCTGGAGAAGTTCCCGGATGGCCTCGATACCGTGGTGGGCGGTAAAGGTGTCTATCTTTCCGGCGGCGAAACACAGCGCATTGCGATTGCCCGCGCCATTTTGAAAGACGCCCCCATTGTGGTGTTAGATGAGGCCACCGCCTACGCTGACCCGGAGAACGAGCAGCAGATCCGGAAAGCCTTTGAGGGGCTGGTCAAGGGCAAGACGGTCATTATGATCGCACACCGGCTCTCCACCATTCAAGACGCTGATCTCATTCTGGTAATGAAGCAGGGTGAATTGGTGGAAAGCGGAACCCACGGCGCGCTGGTGAAACAGGGCAGCGAATACGCCAAGATGTGGAGCAACTATACAAAGACGACCAAATGGCACATTGGAAATGAGGTGAAAGTATGCTGAAACGAATGTTTGCCCTGAGCGATCGGGGATCAAGAGATTTGAACAAAGGAATTGCGGCCACTACCCTCAGCAACCTGTGCTTGATTGCTCCGGTCAGCCTGCTGGTCATGGTGATATGGGAACTGCTGAATGTGATTTCCGGGCAGAAAGCAGTATGCGGGATCATGCAGCCTTATTTATTTGCGGTACAGTAACCATGTTTATCATTGTGTTTTTGACCCAGTGGCTCCAGTACAATAAAACTTATACCGTGGCGTATGAGGAAAGCGCCAATCGCCGGATTGTTCTGGCAGAGAAGCTGCGGAAACTTCCTCTGTCCTTCTTTGGCCAGCGCGATCTTTCTGACCTGACTACCACCATTATGGGGGACTGTACGGCTCTGGAGCGCGTATTTTCCAATGCGATCCCGCAGCTTTTTGGAACGATTTTCATGTTCATGATAACGGCTATCGGCCTTCTGGTGCTTGACTGGCGGATGGGGCTTTGCATCGTAGTGCCGGTGCCTGTGGCAGCCTTGGTAGTCTTTGCGGCAAAGAAAGCCCAGTCCAATGCCGAGAGCGCCAACATGGATGCCAAGAGAGCTGCCTATGACGGCGTGCAGGAATACCTTGATACCATCCGGGAGCTGAAATCCTGCTCCCGTGAAGAAGAATACCTGGAGGGGCTGGAAAAGAAGTTGGATTATGTGGTGAAGTGTTCCTTCCGCAACGAGATTGCTCCCGGTGCTGCTACGACCACAGCTCAATTTATCCTTCGGTTTGGTCTTGTGGCGGTCATGCTGGTGGGCGGTATTCTGGTGACGGCCGGCTCATTGTCCATCCCCATGTTCATTCTGTTCCTGCTTTTTGCCGGACGCATTTACGACCCCTTCACCAGTTGCTTCATGCTGATGGCAGAAGTGTTCTCTGCCCTTGTCAGCGTCAAGCGGATGAAGCAGATCGATGCGACCCCGGAGCAGACCGGCACCAAATGTCTGCAATAACAAGGGCTACGACATTGCGTTTAAGAATGTAGTGTTCTCCTACAATGAGGAGCCGGTTTTGAAGGGCGTGTCCTTTGTGGCAAAACAGGGTGAGGTCACGGCACTGGTAGGTCCGTCCGGCAGCGGCAAGTCCACTGCCTCTAAACTGGCGGCCCGTTTTTGGGATGCGGACTCCGGGACCATTACTCTGGGCGGCGTGGATGTCAGAACAGTAGAACCGGAAACGCTGTTCAAGAACTATGCCATTGTGTTCCAGGATGTCATGCTCTTTGATGAGACTGTCATGGAGAACATCCGGCTGGGACGGGGCGATGCCACCGATGAGGAAGTTATGGCTGCGGCCAGAGCTGCCCAATGCGAGGAATTTATCCGGCGCCTGCCCCAAGGGTATCAAACGAATATCGGGGAAAACGGCAGCGCCCTGTCCGGCGGCGAGCGTCAGCGCATTTCGATTGCCCGCGCTCTGCTGAAAAATGCTCCCATTGTTCTGCTTGATGAGGCAACCGCATCTATGGATGCCGAGAGTGAAACACTGGTGCAGGATGCCTTGTCAGTGTTGCTGAAGGATAAGACGGTCATGGTGATTGCCCATCGCATGAGGACAGTGGCAAATGCTGATAAGATCGTGGTTCTGGACGATGGCAAGGTCAGTGAGATGGGTGCACCTGCTGAACTGATGAAAAAGGGTGGTCTATATGCACACCTTGTTGAATTACAGCAAGGAAAATAGAAAGGAGATCTTATGGAACAACACTGGAAGTTAAAAGATTTAGGTTTGACAATCGTATTTTCCGTTATTTACTTTGCTGTGGTTTTGGCAGCTACGATTATGGGCGGTATACACCCATTGCTCTATCTGTTTGTAACAGCTTTAATTGCTCTCGTGGCATGGATTCCATATATGTATGTTATGGCAAAAGTGCCAAAAGCAGGCGTGGTTCTCATGATGAACCTATTTGTAGCAATCGCTTTCGTGGCTTTTCGGGGAGCTTGCGAATCTGTTGCTTGGGAGCTTGATTGCTTGTTCTATTTTAGCGGAAATCATTCGGAAATGGGCCGGATATAAGAATTACAAAGGTATCGTGATGAGTTATATCCTGCTTTCGTTAAGCAATATCGGTTCTCCGTTGTATGTATGGGTATTCTCTGACTATGCCATTTCAGAGGCATCCGAAGAAAGTGTCTGCAAATTATGCTGAGATATTATCAACCTTGACTTCTCCGTGGTTTATGGTTCTTGCTATTGCCGCAACCGTAGTTATCTCAATCATTGTCGGAGTTATTGCGAAAAAGGTTTACAACAAGCAGTTTGCAAATGCTGGGATTATGTGAGTGGGTGATAGAATGAAGATTCATGCGTCGGGTGAGGACTATTCAGAGGCTGTGCTGATGCTGCAAAAAGAAAAAGGCAGGGTTCGCTCTGTTGATTGAACCGATACATGGGCTTTTCAAAACCGAGTATCAGTCATGCAGTAAGCGTCCTGCGGGACGGTGGTTTTCTGACGATGGACGAGGATGGATTTCTCCACCTGACCGACATAGGCCAGGAAGTGGCGAAAAAAATCTATGAACGCCATCAATTCTTTACAGAGCAGCTCGTCGCTGCCAGTGTTGACCGTGAAACGGCGGAACAGGACGCCTGCCGGATGGAGCATGCTATCAGCCGGGAGTCCTTCGAGCATCTGAAAAATGCTTACAAAACAAAATAATAATAAACTGCCCGCATAGCAAACGGGTGAAACAGTAACGCGGCCGGGCACATCGAACCCGACCGCGTTACTCGTCTTTCTGGAAGGCTTCCGCCTGTTTGCGGAGCGCGATAAATTTTTCAATCTCTGCTTCGCTTTTTCCCGGCAAAGAAGTCCACAACTGTTTTTCGAGACTGTCTGATTAAGATAGAAAGTTCAATCCCGACATGGGGTGATGCAATCGTGCGGAGCCAGCACCAACTCTTTTTGTCCGCTTAGCCTTTTTTTACGGATGAGATGCGGTTTATGCCGCGTCAGGGCGCAATCCAGAGGCCGCTTGCGCCGCAGGGAAGGGTGAGACCGTTTCCGCTGATCGGAAGTCCCCAGTTCTTCGGCGGCAATCTTTCCGCCGAAAGCGCGGCACAATGAGGTCGCCGAGCAGGTAGGAGAGGACGGAAGCCTGCAGTCCCGTCGTATAGGAACTGATCAGGAAGAAGAGCGGCGTGTCGGAGAGCAGTGCGGCGCAGTCGACCAGGAGGTCGTAGAGCGTATCTTCTAGTTTCCAGAGCTCGCCGTTCGGGCCGCGCCCGTAGGGAGGGCGGATCCATGATGATGGCGTCGTAGCGGTGACCGCGCCGGAGTTCGCGCTGGACAAATTTTGCGCAGTCATCGACGAGCCAGCGAATCGGCGCTGTCGAGAGCCCCGAGGACTCCGCGTTTTCCTTGGCCCAGGCGACCATGCCCTTGCTCGCGTCGACATGGGTCACTTCCGCGCCCGCGGCCGCCGCGGCGAGTGTCGCGCCGCCGGTGTAGGCGAAGAGGTTTAAGACACGCGCGGGACGCCCCTCTTGCACCGCGGCGGTAATAATGGAAGAAAAGCGATCCCAGTTCGCCGCCTGTTCCGGAAAGAGTCCGGTGTGCTTAAAGCGGAAGGGTTTTAACTGGAAGCGGAGCGTACTCGTGCGGGGCTTTACAAGGGAGGCGGGAAGTGCATAGGAGATGTCCCACTGCTTCGGTAGGGAGAAGAACTCCCAGTCGCCGCCCCCGCGGTTACTCCGGTGGTAGTGCGCGTCCGGCTTTCTCCAGTGCGGGTCTTTTTTGTCGCCGCGCCATATGACCTGCGGGTCCGGGCGCACCAAAAAATAATCCCCCCAGCGCTCCAGTTTTTCCCCTCCGGCGCAGTCCAATACTTCATAGTCTTTCCAGCGATCGGCTCTCAGCATAGCAGCCTCCTCTCTCAGCGAATATACGGGTCTAGTCTAGCAAAGGGAACGGAGGGCTTCAAGGCGCTTTCTTACAACTTTCTTGTATTTTCGCGGAAAGCTTTCAAGAATTGCGCTGTCGTGCTAGAATAGCGGAAACTGAGTGACAGAAGTTCACAACGGAGGGAACCTTATGAAAAAGAAGATGGCAGTTGTGCTCCTTGCGGCGGCGAGCCTGATGCTTGCGACCGCTTGCGGCGCAAAAAAGAAGAACAGTGACACAACAGCGGCGTCCGAGAGCAGCACGGCAGAGTCGATGACGACGAGCGAGGGTGCGAGCACGGTTGCGGGCGAGAGCACGGATCCGGGCGACGAGAATGTCGTTTACGACACCTATTCGCCGGAGGAGCTCTCCTCGATCGAGCAGTCGGAGGCAGATGAAGAGGCCAAGGAAGAGGCGGAAGAGGATGCCAAGGAGGAGACCGGCGCACACGAGTCCGCAAAGGCGGACGACGGCCCGACCGGCAAGGTGACGAAAATCAAGAAGAACAAAGCCGGAAACTATGTGAAGCCGGAGAGCACGAGCAAGGCTGTCGAGCCGCCGCTCAGCGCGACCATGCCGGAGGAGTCGGAATCCGCTCACTAAAGCTAAAAAAAGAGCTGCGACACTACTTGCGCAGCTCTTTTTTTTGTGGTAAGCTATATGGCGCTGTGACATGATAGCTGTGAAGCGAGAGGTTGCTGTCTCGAAAGAGCAGGAGTTCCGCGGAGCGAATGTCAAGTCTCGATACTGACGACAAGTCACTGTACAAACGAAGAGCGCCGACTTTCGAAAGAAGGAAGGCCTGCCGTTGGGTTTCCGGGAGGACACACACGGCACTGTGTACAGTCACCGCTTGTCGTACTTTAAAAAAGTGCGAAAAGGAGGCGACTTTTTTTATGGCAAATCAGGTAATGAGAATCACGTTGAAGGCGTATGATCACAAGCTGGTTGATCAGTCTGCCGGAAAGATTGTCGACACGGTGAAGAGAACGGGAGCTAAGGTTTCCGGCCCGATTCCGCTGCCGACCAAGAAAGAGGTAGTTACAATTCTTCGTGCGGTCCACAAGTATAAGGACAGCCGCGAGCAGTTCGAGCAGAGAACTCACAAGAGACTCATCGACGTTCTCGCACCGACGGACAAGACGGTCGATGCACTGTCCCGTCTCGAAATGCCGGCGGGCGTTCACATTGACATCCGCATGAAGACAAAATAATATCCTGCTCTAGTATGAGCGCCTCGGCGCTCCGCTGTAGGATAAACAGGAGGAAGAAATGAAAAAGGCAATTCTTGCAACAAAGGTCGGTATGACCCAGGTCTACAATGAGGCCGGTGTGCTTGTGCCGGTCACGGTGCTGCAGGCAGGTCCCTGCGTCGTGACTCGCGTCAAGACCGAAGAGAGCGACGGCTACAATGCGGTTCAGGTCGCATACGGCGAGATTCGCGCAAAGCTCGTGAATAAGCCGGATGCAGGTCAGCTCGAGAAGGCAGGCATCGAGAAGGAAGTTGTGACGCGCGGCGAGCACAAGAGAGAGGTGTTCAAGGCAGGTCGTTTCCTCAGAGAGTTCCGCTTCGAGAACGCTGCTTCGTTCAATGTGAAGGATGTCATCAAGGCAGATATCTTCGCGGCGGGCGACAAGGTCGACGCGACGGCTGTCTCCAAGGGTAAGGGCTTCCAGGGCGCCATCAAGAAGAACGGCCAGCACCGCGGACCCATGGCACACGGTTCCAAGTTCCACAGACACCAGGGTTCCAACGGTTCCTCTTCGGATCCGAGCCGCGTGTTCAAGGGCAAGGGAATGCCGGGTCACATGGGCCATGTGACGGTCACGACGCAGAACCTTGAGGTCGTGAGAGTCGACGCTGAGAACAACCTCATTCTGGTCAAGGGCGCAATCCCGGGTTCCAGAAAAGCTCTGGTCACGCTTCGCGAGACCGTGAAGAGCAAGAAGTAATTCGAGAGGAAAGGAGGAACGCAAGATGGCAAACGTATCTGTTTACAACACCGACGGCAAAGAAGTCGGAACGATCGAACTGAATGACGCTGTGTTCGGCGTAGAGCTGAACGAGCATCTCGTACATATGGCTGTGGTTGCACAGCTCGCCAATAAGCGCCAGGGCACGCAGAAGGCGAAGACCCGCTCCGAGGTTTCCGGAGGCGGCAGAAAGCCGTGGAGACAGAAGGGCACCGGTCACGCAAGACAGGGTTCCACGAGATCTCCGCAGTGGAAGGGCGGCGGCGTTGTCTTCGCACCGACCCCGAGAGACTACACCATCACGCTGAACAAGAAGGAGAAGCGCCAGGCACTTCGCTGCGCACTCTCGAGCCGTGTTCAGGAGCAGAAGTTCATTGTCCTCGAGAGCTTTGAGCTCAGCGAGGTCAAGACGAAGAAGATGGCAGAGACCCTGAAGAACCTGAAGGTACAGAAGGCACTGGTTGTCGCACCGGAGAACGATAAGACCACGGTTCTCTCCGCGAGAAACATTGCCGGCGTCAAGACGGCTTCGCCGAAGACCATCAACGTGTACGACATTCTGAAGTACAACACGGTGGTCACGTCGAAGGACGTTGTCGCCACGATTGAGGAGGTATACGCATAATGGCAAGCATTCAGTACTATGATGTAATCCTCAAGCCGCTGGTCACCGAGAAGAGCATGGCGGGCATGGCGGAGAAGAGATACTGCTTCCTGGTTCATCCGGAAGCAAACAAGACGATGATCAAGGAAGCGGTGGAGAAGATGTTCGCGGGCGCTAAGGTTAAGAGCGTCAACACGATGAACCGCCCGACCAAGACCAAGCGCAGAGGCATGACCGTCGGTCAGACTGCAAAGAGCAAGAAGGCAATTTGTGCAGCTCACCGCGGACTCCAAGGAGATCGAGATCTTCCAGGGTCTGTAATGCCTCAAACTATGCGGTGTGAATCCGCGATAACAAACTAAAGGAGAAGACAATGGGAATTAGAAAGTATACCGCGTATACTCCGTCGAGAAGAAACATGACGGGTTCCGATTTCGCTGAGATTACGAAATCCACGCCGGAGAAGTCCCTGGTCGTCAGCAAGAAGAAGCACGCTGGACGCAACGCGCAGGGTAAGATCACGGTCAGACACAGAGGCGGCGGCGCGAGAAGAAAGTACAGAATCATCGACTTCAAGAGAAATTCGAAGGACAACATCCCGGCAAAGGTTGTTGCGATTGAGTACGATCCGAACAGAACGGCTAACATCGCCCTCCTCTGCTATGCGGACGGCGCAAAGGCTTACATTCTGGCACCGCAGGGCCTTACGGTCGGTCAGACCGTGATGAGCGGCGACAAGGCTGAGGCGAGAGTGGGCAACTGCCTTCCGCTTGCACTCATTCCGGTCGGTTCCGAGATTCACAACATCGAGCTCTACCCGGGCAAGGGCGCACAGCTTGCACGTGCTGCAGGCATCACCGCACAGCTCATGGCAAAGGAAGGCAAGTACGCAACGCTTCGTCTCCCGTCCGGTGAGATGAGAATGGTGCCGATCAACTGCCGCGCAACGATGGGCAGCGTCGGAAACGGCGAGCACAACCTGATCAACCTCGGTAAGGCAGGCAGAAAGCGCCACATGGGCATCCGCCCGACGGTCCGCGGTTCTGTCATGAACCCGAACGATCACCCGCACGGTGGTGGTGAGGGCAGAGCGCCGATCGGTCGCCCGGGTCCGTGCACACCTGGGGCAAGCCGGCTATGGGCCTCAAGACCAGAAAGAAGAATAAGCAGTCTAACAAGCTGATTGTCAGAAGAAGAAACGGCAAGGCCTAATTAAGGGAGGACACAGATGGCACGTTCACTGAAGAAAGGACCCTTCGCAGACGAGAGCCTGCTCAAGAAGGTCGAAGAAATGAACAAATCCGGCCAGAAGACGGTTATCAAGACCTGGTCCCGCCGCTCCACGATCTTCCCGGCTATGGTCGGTCTCACGATCGCGGTTCACGACGGCAGAAAGCATGTCCCGGTCTACGTCACCGAGGATATGGTCGGACACAAGCTCGGCGAGTTCGTTGCGACGCGCACCTACAGAGGTCACGGCGCAGACGAGAAGAAGGTCGGGTCGCCCAGATAATAAGAAAGGTTTGAAAGGAGGGTTTCAACATGGCTAACGTACACAAGAAAGTACATAGATCCCAGTTTAAGAGAGAGAGAAACGCACAGAACGACAAGAGACCGTCTGCAAAGCTTTCTTATGCGAGAATCCCGGTACAGAAGGCATGCTTCGTACTGGACGCAATCAGAGGCAAAGACGTGAAGACGGCGCTCGGCATCCTGGCATACAACCCCAGATATGCTTCCGGCGTCATTAAGAAGCTCGTGGAGTCCGCTATCGCGAACGCAGAGAACAACAACAACTTGCAGGCTGACAAGCTCTACATCGCAGAGTGCTATGCAAGCAACGGCCCCATCATGAAGAGAGTCCACCCGAGAGCGCAGGGTAGAGCCTACAGAATCTTCAAGAGAATGAGCCACATCACGGTTGTTCTGGACGAGAGATGAGGAGGTAGAGAATGGGACAGAAGGTTAACCCGCACGGCCTTAGAGTCGGCGTGATCAAAGACTGGGACTCCAGATGGTTCGCAGAGGGAGACTTCGCGGACAACTTAGTCGAGGACTACAACATCCGGAAGTTCCTGAAGAAGAGACTCTATGCCTCCGGCGTGAGCGACATCGAGATTGAGCGCGCTTCGGACAGAGTCCGCGTGATCATTCACACGGCGAAGCCGGGTGTGGTCATCGGCAAGCAGGGCGCAGAGATCGAGAAGCTGAAGAAGGAAGTTGCGAAGCTCACCGAGAAGAAGGTCTTCATCGACATCAAGGAGATCAAGAGACCGGACAGAGAGGCACAGCTCGTTGCAGAGAACATCGCGCAGCAGCTTGAGAACAGAACCTCTTTCCGCCGCGCGATGAAGTCCGCGATGCAGAGAAGCATGAAGTCGGGCATCCTCGGCATCAAGACCTGCTGCGCAGGCCGTCTCGGCGGTGCGGATATCGCAAGAAGCGAGTTCTACTCGGAGGGTACCATTCCGCTGCAGACCCTGCGCGCGGACATCGACTACGGCTTCGCCGAGGCAGACACGACCTACGGTAAGGTCGGCGTCAAGGTCTGGATTTACAAGGGCGAAGTTCTGCCGGCGAGAGCTGAGACCAGAGAAGGGAGCGCGAAATAAACTATGTTAATGCCTAAGAGAGTCAAGCACAGAAAGCAGTTCCGCGGTTCCATGGCCGGAAAAGCAATGCGCGGAAACAGAATCACGAACGGCTCCTTCGGTCTTGTTGCTCAGGAACCCTGCTGGATCCGGAGCAATCAGATTGAGGCGGCCCGTGTCGCACTGACCCGTTATACGAAGCGTGGCGGTAAGGTCTGGATCAAGATTTTCCCGGACAAGCCTGTCACCGCAAAGCCGGCTGAGACCCGAATGGGTTCCGGTAAGGGCTCCACGGAGTACTGGGTGGCTGTTGTCAAGCCCGGACGCGTCCTCTTTGAGATCGACGGCGTCGCAGAGGCTGATGCTAGAGAGGCACTGCGCCTCGCAATGCACAAGCTTCCGTGCAAGTGCAAGATTGCTTCCCAAGGAAGAAGTCAACGCAGGCGTGGACGGAGTTTCCGCAGTGACTGCAGAAGGCGGTGAACAGAGTGAAAACGAATAAGTATGTCGAAGAGTTAAGAGCGAAGAGTGCAGCTGAGCTGAGAGAGGCATTGGTCTCCGCGAAGAAGGAGCTTTTCAACCTCAGATTCCAGAACGCCACCAGCCAGCTGGATAACACTGCGAGAATCAGCGAGGTTCGCAAGAACATCGCGAGAATCCAGACCGTTATCACGGAACAGGCGAGAGCGTGAGCCGAAAGGAGATAAACCGTGGAAGAGAGAAATCTTAGAAAGACACGTGTCGGCAAGGTCGTCAGCGACAAGATGGATAAGACCATCACGGTTGCGGTCGAGGATCACGTGAAGCACCCGCTGTACGGCAAGATCATCAAGCAGACCAAGAAGTTCAAGGCGCACGATGAGAACAATGAGTGCAGAATCGGTGACAGAGTCAGAATCATGGAGACCAGACCGCTCTCGAAGGATAAGAGATGGAGACTGGTTGAGATCGTCGAGAAGGCGAGATAATCGAGTAGAGGAAGGGAGTATCCGGCATGATTCAGCAGGAAACACGCTTGAGAGTTGCCGACAACACCGGTGCGAAGGAACTCCTTTGCATCCGCGTGATGGGCGGTTCAACCAGAAGATATGCGCACATCGGCGACGTGATTGTGGCGTCCGTTAAAGGACGCAACGCCGGGCGGCGTTGTTAAGAAGGGTGATGTCGTCAAGGCAGTCGTGGTCCGCACGGTGCAGAAGACCCGCAGAAAAGACGGTTCTTACATCACCTTTGACGAGAACGCGGCAGTCATCATCAAGGATGACAAGACGCCGACAGGTACCCGCATTTTCGGGCCGGTGGCAAGAGAGCTTCGTGAAAAGCAGTTCATGAAGATCGTTTCCCTTGCTCCGGAAGTATTATAAGGAGGTCCGCAATGCGCAAGATTAAGAAGAACGATAACGTTCAGATCATCGCTGGCAAGGACAAGGGCAAGAGCGGCAAGGTGCTGCATGTGGACGCGGCGAAGGACAGAGTCATCGTCGAAGGTTGCAACATGGTGCAGAAGCACCAGAAGCCGAGCCCGCAGAACCAGAACGGCGGCATCGTGAGCAAGGAAGGTTCCATTCACGTCTCGAACGTGGCGCTCCTCGTGAACGGTGAGCGCACGAAGGTCGGCTTTGAGCTGAGAGACGGCAAGAAGGTCCGTGTCGCAAAGAAGAGCGGCAAGGTCATCGACTAACGCAGAGAGGAGGAGCATTCCAAGTGGCTAGAGCTAGATTAAGAGAAATCTACGACAACGAGCTTGTCGCAAAGATGATTGAGAAGTTCGGATACAAGAATCCGATGCAGGTCCCGAAGCTCGACAAGATCGTGATCAACATGGGTGTCGGCGAGGCGAAGGAGAACGCAAAGGTCCTCGAGGCTGCAGTCCGCGACCTGGAGATCATTGCGGGCCAGAAGGCAGTGATTACGAAGTCCAAGAAGTCGGTCGCAAACTTCAAGATTCGTGAGGATATGCCGATCGGTTGCAAGGTGACGCTGCGCGGCGAGAAGATGTACGAGTTCGCCGATCGTCTGATCAACCTCGCACTGCCGCGTGTCCGCGACTTCAGAGGTGTGAACCCGAACTCCTTTGACGGCAGAGGCAACTACGCAATGGGTATCAAAGAGCAGCTGATTTTCCCGGAGATCGAGTACGACAAGATCGACAAGGTGCGCGGCATGGACATCATTTTTGTCACCACGGCACAGACGGACGAAGAGGCGCGCTACCTGTTAACGCTGTTCAACATGCCGTTTGCCAAATAATCAGGAGGGAAAAGACTCATGGCTAAGAAGTCGATGAAGATCAAGCAGGCGCGTCCGGCGAAGTTCTCCACCAGAGAGTACAACCGCTGCAGAATCTGCGGACGCCCTCACGCTTATCTCAGAAAGTACGGAATCTGCCGTATCTGCTTAGAGAGCTCGCTTACAAGGGGCAGATCCCCGGTGTCACGAAGGCAAGCTGGTAAGGCGAAGCTGATAGAAATCCAACAGGAGGAAACATTCCATGACAACGAACGATCCGATTGCAGATATGCTGACAAGAATCCGCAATGCAAATACTGCAAAGCATGATGTGGTCGATGTCCCGGCTTCCAAGATGAAGGTCGCAATTGCCGACATTCTTGTGAACGAGGGCTATGTCGAGAAGTACGAGTTCGTCGAGAACAAGGGCTTCCAGGACATTCGTATCACGCTGAAGTACGGCGCAACCAAGAACGACCGCATCCTTAGCGGCCTCAAGAGAATCTCCAAGCCCGGTCTTCGTATCTACGCGGGCAAGGAAGATATGCCGAAGGTCCTCGGCGGCCTCGGCACTGCAATCATCTCCACAAACCAGGGCGTCATCACAGACAAGGAAGCGCGCCGTTTAGGTGTGGGCGGTGAGGTTTTAGCATTTATCTGGTAAGAAATTACCGCATGAAATGCACATAAGATCCCGATCATTTTAAAGACATCAGGAGGAAATCGGCATGTCACGAATTGGAAGAATGCCTATCGCGATTCCGGCAGGCGTCACTGTCACAATCGCAGAAAATAATCTTGTGACTGTAAAAGGTCCGAAGGGTACGCTGGAGAGAGAGTGCTGCCCGCTGAGCTTGAGATCAAGCAGGAAGGCAGCGAGATTATTGTCACAAGACCCAACGACTTGAAGAGAATCAAGTCGCTGCACGGTCTCACGAGAACACTGATCAAGAACATGGTAGTCGGCGTGACTGAGGGCTATGAGAAGGTTCTGGAGATCAACGGTGTTGGTTACAGAGCCGCTAAGCAGGGAAGCAAACTCGTCCTGTCTCTTGGTTATTCTCATCCGGTCGAGATGGAGGATCCGGAAGGCGTCACGACGGTCCTCGACGGTCAGAACATCATCAAGGTGCAGGGTATCGATAAAGAGAAAGTCGGACAGCATGCTGCCGTGATCCGTGAGAAGAGACTGCCGGAGCCGTATAAGGGCAAGGGTATCAAGTACGCTACGGAGACCATCAGACGCAAGGTCGGTAAGACCGGTAAGAAATAATTAGGAGGGTTTTATTATGGTAAGCAAAGAATCCAGAAAAGCTGTCCGCGAGAAGAAGCACTGGAGAATGCGCAGCCACCTGAGCGGCACTGCGCAGAGACCGCGCCTCTCCGTGTTCCGCAGCAACAGCCATATGTACGCGCAGATTATCGACGATACGGTCGGCCGTACCCTCGTCGCTGCTTCCACGCTGGAGAAGGAGGCGAAGAGCGCACTGGAGCACACGGATACCGTGGAAGCTGCTGCATATGTCGGCAAGCTCATCGCAGAGCGCGCGAAGGAGCAGGGCATCAGCGCCGTCGTGTTTGACAGAGGTGGATTCCTCTATACGGGTAAGATTCAGGCGCTCGCAGACGCTGCACGCGAAGCCGGCTTACAATTCTAAGAGGGGGAACAGAAGACAATGGCAATGAATCGCGATAGAAACGATCAGAAGAATTCTGAGTACAACGACAAGGTCGTCGCCATCAAGCGCGTCAGCAAGACCGTCAAGGGCGGCCGCACGATGCGTTTTCTCCGCTCTCGTGGTTGTAGGAGACGGCAAGGGCAAGGTCGGTGTCGGACTCGGCAAGGCAGGTGAGGTTCCGGAGGCTATTCGCAAGGGCAAAGAGGCGGCAATGAAGAACATTGTCACGGTTGCAATTGACGAGAACAAGAGCATCCCGCACGACTTTCACGGGTGAGTACGGCAGCGCAGTGGTGCTGATGAAGCGCGCACCGGAAGGTACCGGTATCATCGCAGGCGGCCCGGCTCGTGCGGTTGTGGAGCTCGCAGGCATCCAGAACATCCGTACCAAGTCGCTCGGCTCGAACAACAAGACCAACGTTGTGCTCGCGACGCTGGAAGGACTCAAGGCAATCCGCTCCCCGGAGGAGATTGCAAAGAGACGCGGCAAGTCCGTGGAAGACATTCTCGGCTGAAAAGGAGGACAGGAACATGGCGAAACAGCTTAAGATTACTCTTGTCAAGTCCCCGATCGGCGCAATTCCGAAGCAGAGAGCGACTGTAGCAGCGCTGGGACTCAAGAAGATGCATAAGACCGTCGTCATGCCGGACAACGCAGCAATGCGCGGCATGGTCTGGCGTGTGAGACACCTTGTGCGTGTCGAAGAAGTAGAAGAATAAGGATAGGAGGTTCAGTCATGGATTTATCGAATTTGAGACCGGCTGAGGGCGCTGTCCACTCTGACAACTTCAGACGCGGCCGCGGTCACGGATCCGGCAACGGAAAGACTGCCGGTAAGGGACACAAGGGTCAGAAGGCGCGTTCCGGCGCTCCGAGACCGGGCTTCGAGGGCGGCCAGATGCCGCTGTACAGACGCCTTCCGAAGAGAGGCTTCAAGAACCGCAACACGAAGGATATCGTGGCGGTCAATGTCGAGAGACTTGAGAAGTTCGAGAACGGAAGCGAAGTGACGGCTGAGTCGCTGATTGCACTCGGCATCATTTCTCACGCACGCGACGGCGTGAAGATCCTTGGCAACGGCGAGCTCACGAAGAAGCTGACCGTCAAGGTCAACGCAGTCAGCGAGGGCGCAAAGGCAAAGATTGAGGCTGTGGGCGGTACCTGCGAGGTGCTGTAAACATGCTGAAGAGTCTCCAAAAGGCATTAAAAGTCAAGGAGGTTCGAGATCGTCTTCTTTTCACCCTGCTGATGCTGATTGTGATCCGCTTTGGAAGCAATCTTCCCATTCCGGGCGTGAATACGGATTATCTGAAGAATTTCTTTGAACAGCAGCGTCAGGGCGCCGGCAACGCATTCAATTTCTTCAATGCGATCACCGGCGGCTCGTTTGAGCAGATGAGTGTGCTGGCACTCAGCATCACGCCTTACATCACCTCTTCCATTATCATGGAACTGATGACGATCGCCATCCCGCAGCTCGAAGAGCTGCAGCGGGAGGGCGAGGACGGCAGAAAGAAAATGCTGAGCTATACGCGTTACCTGACGGTTGCGCTCGCACTCATTCAGTCGATTGCCATGGCGGTCGGTTTCGGCAGCCAGGGTCTTCTGACCCACTTCACCCTGAAGAGTGTCTTCGTCACGATTGCGGCGATGACCGCGGGCTCCGCCTTCCTGATGTGGATCGGCGAGAGAATCACGGAGAAGGGTGTCGGCAACGGCATTTCGATTGTACTTTTGATTAACATTCTGTCCTCGATTCCGAACGACTTCGCAACGCTCTGGGAGCGTTTCATTATGAACGCGAAGTCGCCGGCGACGGCAGTGGTTGCGGGCCTGATTATTGTGGCCTTCATCCTGCTCATGACTGTCTTTGTCGTGCTGCTCTGCGACGCGGAGCGTCACATTCCGGTGCAGTACACGGCAAAGATGCAGGGCAGAAGAATGATGAGCAACGGACAGTCCTCGGAGATTCCGCTGAAGGTCAACACCGCAGGCGTAATCCCGGTCATCTTCGCGAGCTCGATTATGTCGATGCCGGTTGTGATTGCGCAGTTCTTCAATGTGGACTATGCGAGCATTCCGGGCAAAATCATCATGGTTCTGAACTCGTCGAACTGGTTAAAGCCCGAGCGTCCGGCATACTCGGTCGGTCTGGTGCTCTACATCGTGCTCATCATCCTGTTCGCGTATTTCTACACCTCCATCACATTTAATCCCTTGGAGGTCGCGAACAACATGAAGAAGTCCGGCGGCTTCATCCCGGGTATCCGCCCGGGTCGTCCGACCAGTGACTATCTGAGTGAAGTTTTAAAGTATGTCATCTTTCTCGGTGCGACGGGACTCACGATTGTTGCCGTGATTCCGATTTTCATCTCGGGCGTGTTCAATATCGGCTCGCTCACGTTCACCGGAAACTCTCTGATCATTATTGTCGGCGTAATTCTCGAGACGCTGAAGTCGATTGAGTCGATCACTCTGGTGAAAAACTACAGAGGCTTCCTCGGAAATTAACGCAGAGCGCGGCGTCCGGCGGGCAAGTTTGTCCGCCGGATGCTCTACATTGCGATGGGCACGCTAGCAAAGGAGAAGGCAGTGAAGATTGTCATGCTCGGCGCTCCTGGCGCCGGAAAAGGAACACAGGCAAAACGGATTGCGGACTACTATCGGATTCCCCATATCTCGACCGGAGATATTTTCCGCGCGAACATCAAAGCAGGCACGCCGCTCGGCCTTGAGGCCAAGCGCTACATGGACGCGGGCGGTCTTGTGCCGGATGAGGTGACCATCGGAATGCTGAAAGATCGCATTCACGAGGCTGACTGCGGCGAGGGCTATGTGCTGGACGGCTTCCCGCGGACCATACCGCAGGCGGAGGCACTGACCGAGGCACTGGCGGCGGAGGGCACGAAGATCGACGCAGCGGTCGATATCGAAGTGCCGGATGAGGCCATCATCGACCGCATGGAGGGACGGCGCAGCTGTCCGAATTGCGGCGAGAGCTATCATGTCCGCTATCGCGCACCGAAGACAGAGAACATCTGCGATGTCTGCGGCCACGCGCTCGTGCAGCGCGCGGACGACAAGCCGGAGACGGTGGCGGCGCGCCTCAGGGTCTACCACGAGCAGACCAAGCCTCTGATCGATTACTACAGAGGACAGGGTGTGCTTCGGGAAGTGGACGGCACGCAGGAGATGGGAGAAGTGTTCGAGGCAATCAAAGCGCTGCTCTGACGGGCCCCGGAGATTGGAGTTAAGAAATGGCAGTGACGGTAAAATCGGAACATGAGATTCAGTTGATGCGGGAGGCGGGTGAAATTCTCGCCAAGGTGCACGAGGAGCTCCATGCGGCGCTGAAGCCGGGCATGACGACCCTCGAGATCGACAGACTCTGCGAGAAGCTGATTCGGGGCTATGATTGCATTCCCTCGTTTCTCGGCTATGAGGGCTATCCCGCGAGTGTCTGTGTCTCCGTGAACGATGAAATTGTCCACGGCATTCCCTCGAAGAAGCGCGTGATCCGCGAGGGCGATATTGTCTCGCTCGACACCGGTGTGATCTGGAAGGGCTGGCAGAGCGATGCGGCCAGAACCTGGGGCATCGGCGAAATCTCGAAAGAGGCGCAGGATCTGATTGATGTGACGCGGGAATCTTTCTTTGCGGGACTCCGCTTTGCAAAGGCGGGCAATCACTTAAACGATATCTGCGGTGCAATCGGCGATTACGCCGAAGAGCGCGGCTACGGCGTCGTGAGAGACTTAGTTGGCCACGGCATCGGCACCGAGATGCATGAGGATCCGGAAGTTCCGAATTTCCGCATGAACCGCAAGGGTATCCGCCTGCAGGCGGGCATGACCCTGGCCCTGGAGCCGATGATCACCATCGGAACCTACGAAGTGGATTGGGGCGATGACGGCTGGACCGTGACCACGGCCGACGGCAGTCTCGCAGCCCACTACGAGAACACAATTCTGATTACGGACGGCGAACCGGAGATTTTATCGCTCGGCAAGAACGATCCGGACAGAGTGCATTAAACCGAAAGGACAGTAGGATGTCAAAGACCGACGTAATCCAGCTGGAAGGCAAGGTCATTGAGAAGCTGCCGAATGCGATGTTTCAGGTAGAACTGGAAAATGGTCACCAGGTGCTCGCACACATTTCCGGCAAGCTCAGAATGAATTATATCCGCATACTCCCGGGCGACCGGGTGACGGTGGAATTATCCCCCTATGACCTCAACAAGGCCAGAATCACTTGGAGAAATAAATAATCTGCGGAAGTGCGCAATAGGCTTGTAAAGCAGATTCAAAACTGCTATACTACTATGGCGACTTTGTTGGCAGATGAAAGGAGTATCACACAATGAAAGTCAGATCTTCAGTCAAGCCGATGTGCGAGAAGTGCAAAGTCATCAAGCGCAAGGGCTCCGTCAGAATCATCTGCGAGAACCCGAAGCACAAGCAGAGACAAGGCTAAGACGCAGCAAAAATAATACAGGAGGAAGACAGCACAATGGCTCGTATTTCAGGCGTTGATTTACCGAGAGAGAAGCGTGTTGAAATCGGACTCACCTATATCTATGGTATCGGTGTGACGAGTTCCAACAGAATTCTGTCCCAGGCCGGCGTGGATCCGAACACGAGAGTCAAGGATCTCACCGATGACGAAGTCAAGAAGATTGCCGAAGTGATCGCTGAAACTCAGGTTGTTGAAGGTGATCTGAGAAGACAGATCGCTATGGACATCAAGAGACTCACCGAAATCGGCTGCTATCGCGGAATTCGCCATCGTAAGGGCTTGCCCGTTCGCGGTCAGAAGACCAAGACGAATGCAAGAACCTGCAAAGGCCCGAGAAAGACCGTTGCTAATAAGAAGAAGTAATTTTAGTAACCGCAGAATTGAATCACGTTGCATGTTTTAACGACAGGAGCGAACTTGGTTCAAGTAAACGAGAAAGTAGGTTAGTTTAATGGCAAAGCAGCAGATGTCAAGCGCGAAGAAGGCGTCCGCCAAGAAGCGCGTTAAGAAACGTTGAACGCGGCCAGGCACACATTCAGTCTTCGTTTAACAACACGATTGTTACGCTGACTGATTTACAGGGCAATGCGCTGTCCTGGGCAAGTGCCGGTGGCCTTGGATTCAGAGGTTCAAAGAAATCTACTCCGTATGCAGCTTCCGTGGCTGCAGAGACTGCCGCAAAAGCAGCTATCATCCATGGTTTAAAGTCTGTCGACGTGATGGTGAAGGGTCCGGGTTCCGGGCGTGAAGCCGCAATCCGCGCGCTCTCGGCGTGTGGCATTGAGGTGACCAGCATTAAGGACGTGACCCCGGTTCCGCACAACGGATGCCGTCCGCCGAAGCGCAGAAGAGTATAATCAGGAGGTAGAAAAGTGGCAGTTAACAGAGTTCCTGTTCTTAAAAGATGCAGATCTCTCGGCCTGGAGCCTGGATTCCTCGGCATCGATAAAAGATCCAACAGAGAATTGAGAAGAGCAAACCGCAAGATGAGCGAGTACGGTTCTCAGCTTCGCGAGAAGCAGAAGGCTAAGTTCATCTACGGTGTGCTGGAGAAGCCGTTCCGCAACTATTTCGAGAAGGCGTCCCGCATGAAGGGACAGGTCGGTGAGAATCTGATGGTTCTTCTCGAGAGCAGACTGGACAATGTGATCTTCCGCCTCGGCTGGGCAAGAACCAGAAGAGAGGCTCGTCAGATTGTCGGTCACAGACACGTTCTTGTGAACGGCAAGATTGTGAACATCCCCTCCTACCTGATCAAGGCCGGCGATACGGTTGAGATTAAGGAGAAGGCGAAGTCTTCGGAGCGCTACAAGGAGATTATCGAGATGACGTCCGGTCGCATTGTGCCGACCTGGCTTGAGTCCGATAAGGAGAATCTGAAGGGCGCAGTCAAGGCACTGCCGTCCCGCGAGGAAATCGACGTTCCGGTCGATGAACTGCAGATCGTTGAGTTGTACTCCAAGTAATATGTCTACCGCTAGGGAGTCTCTGTTTGAGAGACTCCCTAAGTGGGACTTTTCGGAGTGTTTCCATGCGTGGCCAAAGATTTAAAGGGGGTATCATTCTTGTTCGAATTTCAGAAACCAAATATCGAGATTGCTGAGATCTCCGAAGACAAAACGTTTGGCCGTTTCATCTGTGAACCGCTGGAGAGAGGCTATGGTCTGACGCTGGGCAATTCCCTGCGCCGCATTATGCTCTCGTCCCTGCCGGGCACGGCGGTGAGCCAGGTGAAGATTGCCGGTGTGCTCCATGAGTTCTCGTCCATCCCCCAGGTCAAGGAAGATGTGACGGAAATCATCATGAACATCAAGAGCCTTGCAATCAAGAATCATTCTTCCTCGAAAGAGCCGAAGACCGCCTACATTGATTTTGAGGGCGAGGGCGTGGTCACCGCAGCAGACATCCAGTGCGATGCGGACATTGAGATTCTGAACAAGAATCAGGTCATCGCGACCATTTCCGGCGGCAGCACGAAGTTCTCGGCAGAACTCACGATCACAAGCGGACGCGGCTATGTCAGCGCGGAGAAGAATAAAGCGCAGGGCGACCTGCCGATCGGCGTGATTGCGGTGGATTCCATCTACACGCCGGTAGAGCGCGTCAACATGCGCGTCGAGAATACCCGTGTCGGTCAGATGACGGACTACGATAAGCTGACCCTTGACGTATTTACCAACGGAACGGCGGCGCCGGACGAGGCGGTGAGCCTCGCGGCCAAGGTGCTCTCGGAGCATCTGAGCCTTTTCGTGGATCTCTCGGAGAATGCACGCAGAGTCGAGGTCATGTCCGAGAAGAAGAGCGACGAGAAGGAGAAAGTGCTCGAGATGAACATCGACGAGCTCGAGCTCTCGGTGCGCTCTTACAACTGCCTGAAGCGCGCGGGCATCAACACGGTCGAAGAGCTGATCAGCAAGACGCCGGAAGATATGATGAAAGTGCGCAACCTCGGCAAGAAGTCCCTCGATGAAGTTCTGGAGAAGCTCGCGGATCTGAATCTGCAGCTGCGCCAGAGCGAGGAGACCGAAGAAGAGGAAGAAGAAGAGCAATAACAGGCTGCCCGGCAAGACAGCGGCAGCCCCTGAGTATGGTGCGATTCCGATGAGTCCCGATATGGCACGGATCGCGCTCCCAAACGGAGGAGAAAACCAATGGCAAAGTACAGAAAGCTTGGACGCAAAACGGATGTGAGACTGGCTCTCCTGAGAAGTCAGGCGACGGCGCTCATCGCAAACGGCAAGATTGTGACGACCGAGGCGAGAGCAAAGGAAGTCAGAAAGATGGTCGAGCCCCTCATTGCGCTGGCAGTGAAGGAGAAGGACAACTTCGAGACCGTGAGCGTCACGGCTAAAGTGCCGCGCAAGGATGCAAACGGCAAGCGCGTCAGAGAAGAGAAGGACGGCAAGAGAGTCGTTGTCTATGACACGGTTCAGAAGGAAATCAAGAAGGACAAGCCGTCCAGAATGAACGCGAGACGCCACATGCTCGCAAAGCTCTACGCAGTCGGCGAGTTCGATCCGAAGCACAAGAAGGCAGGCAAGAAGGTTGACCTTGTTGCGAAGCTCTTCGATGAGTACGGACCGAAGTATGAGAGCAGAAAGGGTGGTTACACCCGCATCGTAAAGATCGGCCTGAGAAAGGGCGATGCAGCGATGGAAGTGCTGCTCGAGCTGGTCTAAGCAGAATCCGAAGCATTTTTCGAATACCGGTTTTCCGCAAGGAAAGCCGGTATTTTTTTCTGCGTACATCTTCCTTGCACCGGAATGGCCGGAGGGAAAAGGTCGGGAAGCATACGGTCTGTCCTTCCTGTGGCGGGCCTTGTATGAAAGAGAGGCAGAGCAGAGAGGCAGAGCTTATCGAATGGCGGAGTGCACAGAAAAGGAGTGGTATGAGTGGCTTGTTCTGTCCTGAAATATTCGGTATACTGATTGAGAAGATAACTGTTTGTACCGTTTGCACAGAAGGAGGTATCAGATGAGACCGAGAAAGATACTTTTGTCGGCATTGACTGTGGCGCTGTTGTCGGCCTTTGCCGCGGTACCGGCGCCAGCCGCTTCCAAGCAGAAAATCGGGAGTGTGCGTCTCAATGCGAAGAACCGGATTGAGACGGGCGGAAGCATCACGCGGGACGGCGTGGTGCAGGGAGACCCCGCCAAGGGCGAACTGGGCGTCTGGGTGAATGCGGATTCCTATCAGCTCGAGAGCGTGCGCGTAACCGGCGGTGTCGGCGACAATCTGCCGGTCGGCAGTGTCATCAGCGTCGAGGCAGTGCTCCGGACCACGGACAGCGACAGGAGTTTTTCGCAGACCTTAAGCGAGAGCGATGTGCACCTCTCCGACAATGCGGTTAAGGTGACAGAGCTTCGGCGCAGCAAGACGCGCCTGATTGTGGGACTTCGCTTCCCGGGCATCAAGGGCGATTTTGCGGAGCCGGAGGGCGTCAGCTGGCAGAAGGGCGCGCTCGGCCAGGCGAGCTGGCGCGAGCCCGCAAACACGAGCGGCAGCTATGAGCTTGTACTCCGGCGCGGCGGCGACATTGTGAAGCGTGTCTTCGGTGTGACGGGCAACAGCTATAACTTTTATCCGTACATGACGAAGAGCGGAAACTACAGCTTCCGCATCCGCACCGAGGCGAAGGGCAGCGGCAAGAGCTCCGGTTTCACAGAGTCGGAGACGCAGAAGGTCAACGCCGCACAGGTCTCGAACGGTCAGGGCGCGGTCTGGGATCAGACCGGCAAGGGCGACGGCAGCAATATCGAGAAGGCAGGCTGGATTCAGAGCGGCGGCGCCTGGATGTACCGCTTCCCGGACGGCAGCTTTAAGAAAGACGGCTTTGAGAAAATCGAGGGCAAGTGGTATTTCTTCAGTTCCGAGGGGAAAATGCGCACCGGTTGGGCGCGCGCTGTCTCGGGCTGGTATTACTTCGCGGAGAGCGGAGAGATGCTGAGCGGCTGGCAGGATGTGAACGGAAAGATGTACTATCTGAATGCGGACCCGGATTCGGCGACCTACGGTAAGATGGCAGCCAATGAGCTGATTGTCGACGGCAACAAGTACTACTACGCACTCGCGGACGGACAGAGAGCCAAGGGTTGGGTGCAGCTCGGCGACCACTGGTCTTACTTCTACCCGGAGAGCGGGGAGATGGCGCGGAATACGACGGTGGACACATTCTATGTGGACGCGGACGGCGCGTGGCGGCATTAAAAAGGGCAAGAAAAAAGAAGCGCGGTTGCGCTTCTTTTTTTCTTGCCTTGACTTAAGGAAACGATTGCCTTACCACTCGTGAACTTTAATCATGCGGCCGTCATCATCCACATCATAATTCAGGACCTTGGTATTCCGCGCAAGAGCGCCTGTCTCCGGGTAAAAATAATACCAGTCTCCGTTGATTTTATCCCAGCCGGAATTTCTGACGCCCTTTTTAAAGTAGTAGAAATTTCCGTCTTTGTCCTGCACCCAGCCGGAGACCGCTTTACCGTCTTTTCCGGTGACAGCGACACCTTGCGCTGTTTTGGTGAGAACATAGCTGTTTGCATCAACGAGCGTATGCGCCGCAAATGCGGGAACTGCCTGTGACATGGAAAGGACCAGCGCGAACAGCAGAGCAATTCGCAACCCTTTTTTCTTCATGCTTTAATCCTCCTTTCCCCTTTCGTCAGAATAATTATACCAGATTTTTGCGGTGTGAAAAGCGACTTAGGAGAGCTGTAAACATATTGTAAGGAATTCTTCCGTGTTTACGGCGGCAGGCGTATTCTATGCAGCATATGTGCTTTGTGGTATACTTTCAAGGGTATACCATCAGACGGGTGGCAAGAAAAAGTTGCAAGCCGGAGGAGAAAATGCGGATTAAAGTCAGCAACTATATTGCGAGAAAACTGGTAGAGAGCGGCATTGTGCGCGGGTTCAGTGTCGTGGGCGGCGGTGCGATGCACTTAAACAATGCCCTCGGCCATGAAGACGGCCTCACAATCACTTATAACCACCACGAGCAGGCCTGTGCGATTGCGGCGGAGTGCTACGCGCGCATCAATAACAAGCCCGCCGTGGTCTGCGTGACCACGGGACCCGGCGGCACGAATGCGTTGACCGGTGTGGTCGGCGCGTGGCTGGACTCGATTCCGATGCTTGTGCTCTCGGGACAGATCCGGACGGACTGGACGGCGCGCATGTCGGGTGTGAACATCCGCGCGCTCGGCGACCAGGAGTTTGATATCTGCAAGTCGGTCGCGGCGATGACCAAGTACTGTGAGATGGTCACGGATCCGCTGCGCATCCGCTACTGCCTCGAGAAAGCGCTGTACCTCGCGGAGAGCGGCAGACCGGGTCCGACCTGGCTTGACATTCCGCTCGATGTGCAGGGCGCCTTTGTCGAGACAGACGAGCTCCCGGGCTTTCGATCCCGAGAACTACGAGGCGGGCGGCGACGGCTTTGCGGCAGCCTCGACGCATAAAATTCCCGAGGACGAGGCGGGGAAGGGCGAGTACCGCGCCGCGCTGCCGAAGAAGGTGACGCGGGAACTTGCGGCGGAAATCATTGACCGCATTGCTGCGGCAAAGCGCCCGGTCTTTAACGCGGGCAACGGTATCCGGATTGCGAATGCGCACGCGGAATTCCTCGCGGTCGCGCGGAAACTCGGCATTCCGGTCGTGGTCGGCTGGGATTCGGAGGACTGCCTCCCGAGCGACGACCCGCTCTACGCGGGACGCCCGGGTAACTTCGGCGACCGCCCGGGTAACTTTGCGGTTCAGAATGCGGATCTGGTCTTCTCCGTGGGCTCTCGCCTCAGCGTGCGCCAGGTCGGCTTCCAGTCGAAGGCGTGGGCGCGCGAGGCCTTCACGATTGTGAACGACATCGACGCGGAGGAGCTGAAGAAGCCTACGATTCATGTCTCGCTTCCGGTCCATGCGGATGCAAAGGATCTCTTGACGGTCATGAACGAGCTGCTGGATGAAAGACAGACACCGGTTTTCGGCGGCGGCGAGGGTCTCCGCGGCATGAGCTGGAGCGAGACCTGCAAGTACTGGGTGGAGCGCTATCCGGTCGTGCAGGAGAAGCACTTAGCGGTCCCGGCTTCGCGCCCGGCGAATGTCTACGCGCTGATTCGGAAAACTCGGCGATGCAGTTCCGGAAAACACGATTACCGTGGTCGGAAACGGCTCCGCCTGCGTGGTCGGCGGCCATGCCTATCGGATTAAGAAGGGGCAGCGCTTCATCTCGAATTCCGCAATCGCTTCGATGGGCTACGATCTTCCGGCGGCAATCGGCGCAGCGAAGGCAAACGAGGATCGCGAGCGCTATGAGCGCGACATTGTCCTCCTGACCGGCGACGGCAGCATCATGATGAATCTGCAGGAGCTCCAGACTATTTCCGGCGCAAAGATGCCGATTAAAATTTTCCTGATTAACAACGACGGTTATCACTCGATTCGACAGACCGAGCGGAACTTCTTCGGCGACCAGAAACTGGTCGGTATCGGCAGCGACAGCGGGGATTTAAGCTTTCCCGTCTTTCGAAAAGATTGCGGCGGCGTTCGAGCTGCCCTATGTCGCGGCGCGGAATAACGATGAGATCGATGCGGCGTTACAAAAGACCCTCGCGGCAGAGGGACCGATTCTCTGCGAGGTCTTTGTGGACACCGACCAGAACTTCGAGCCGAAGTCCGGCGGCAAGCGTCTGCCGGACGGAACGATGGTGAGCCCGCCGCTCGAGGAGCTGACGCCGTTCCTCAGCGAGGAAGAGCTCGATGAGAATATGATTGTGCCGAGGTATCGGCCGTGAGAGTGCTCTAAGCGGTGCGAGCAGCTTTTTGGGGCTTGCACTCGCAAAAGAGCTGCTCGATGCGGGACATGAAGTGTTCGCGCCGCTCCGGGATAAGCCGGGGCGGCCAGCACTGCCGCTCACGGGAGCCGGCTTTCACCTGTTTTCCGGCGACATGGAGGATAGGACAGCGCTGCGGCAAAATCTGGAGCGGGAACTGACGGCAGCGGAGGCGCTGCCGTTAGATGTCTGTTTCCATCTCGCCTGGGGCGGCGTGGGACAGCGCGGACGCATGGATCGGGAGATCCAGGACAGAAACCTCGCGGCCTCGGAGGACATGGTAGCGCTCGCGGCGGAATTCGGCGCGAAGCGCTTTCTGTTTGCGGGCTCGCAGGCCGAGTACGGCGTCACCTTGGAGCGCGTGCAGCGCGGGGAGATGCCGGGCACGGCGATTGACGAGCAGACGCCCTGCCGTCCGATTTCGGAGTACGGGCGCGCTAAGCTCGCCTTTTCTGCGCGCGGGGGAGATGGCGGCGCGACTCGGCGTAGACTACCGACACCTTCGCATTTTCTCGGTCTACGGGCCGGGAGACCATGAGACGTCGCTGGTCGCGTCGGCTGTCCGCGCAGCACGGACAGGAGAGGCCGTGAGCTTCAGTCTCTGCGCGCAGCAGTGGAACTTTCTGGCGCTTGCCGACGCCGTGCGGGCTCTTCGCCTGCTCGGCGAGGCAGAAGTGCTCCGGACCGACGGCAACCCGGTCTTCAATGTCGGCAGTCTCGATACCAGAGAACTTCGGCGCTTTGTGGAGGAAATTTTTGAGACAGCGGGCAAACCTGCCTCGCTTGCAAGCTTTTTGCCGCGGGAGACAGGGCCCGAGGGAACACCGTATCTCGCGCCGGACATTTCAAAATTACTGCGGAGCATAGACTGGAAGCCCGAAATCAGCTTTCGCGCGGGCGTGCGGGACTTGCTCTCGGAGAACGCAAACGAAGAGAACTGAGGGAGGAAACAGACGTGAAGAGATGTATTGCCTGCGGTGCGCCGCTTTCCGCGGAGCCGCTGCTTACCATTGAGAACATGCCCGCCGCGGCGCAGCATCTGCCGCGTCCGGAGGATGCGGCGACCGAGCGCGGCGTCACACTCAGGCTCTGCGCCTGCACGGGCTGCGGGCTCACGCAGCTCGACACCGAGCCGGTTTCCTACTACCGGGATGTGATACGCTCCGGCGGCTATTCCGAGACCATGGACAAAGCTTCGCCGCGCGCAGTACGACGCCTGGATTCCGGCCTTTCACTTAGAGGGTAAGAAGATACTGGAGGCCGGCTGCGGGCAGGGCGAGTTTCTCTCGATTCTCGCGGAATATCCGGTCAGGGCCTACGGGATGGAGCACTTCACGAGCTTGTGGTAAAGGCGCGCGAAAAGGGCCTCACGGTCGCGGAGGAATATCCGGAGCGGGAGGATCAGGTTTTTGAGAACGGACCCTTTGATGCCTTCACCTCGTTTAACTTCCTCGAGCACCAGCCGGACCCGGCGGCCTATCTCCGCGCAATTGCAAATAATCTGACAGCGGGCGGCGCAGGCCTCGTGACGGTGCCGAGCTTTGAGTACATTCTCGAGGAGAACAGCTTCTACGAGTTCATTCCGGATCATCTCTCCTATTTCACCGAGGACAGCCTAAGTTCTCTCTTGAACCGCTGCGGCTTTGACGTTCTAAAAAAAGAACGCGTGAACCGCGATACGATTTCGGTCTGGGTGAAAAAGAAGGCGAGACCGGATGTCTCGGGACTCATTGAGAAGCAAAAGAGCATTGCGCGGGACATCACTGCGCTTGTGAATGAGGCGGCGGCGCGCGGCAAGGTCGCAATCTGGGGCGCCTCGCACCAGGGCTTTTCGATTGCGGCGTCCCTCGGACTCGGCGATAAAATCTGCTACATCATCGACTCCGCGCCCTTTAAGCAGGGACACATTGCCCCCGCTTCGCACATTCCGATTGTCTCGCCGGACGCAGCAGCGGCGGACCCGGCGACTTGTATTCTGATTGTCGCGCCGGGCTACACCGAGGAGATTGCGGCGCGAATCCGCGAGAAGTTTCCGGCAGGCACCGAGATTTGGACGCTTCGGAGCGATGTACCCGAGCGGCTCACAGACAGGAGAGAGGCATGAGAGCATTTGTACTGGAGAGACCCGGGCAGGCGACGCTCATTGACAGCGCGCCGTATCCTTTGCTCGAGGAGCCGTACGGCGCCGTTCTGGAGCCGGTGGTTGTGGCGCCCTGCAGCTCGGATGTCAACACGGTCTACGGGAGCGGTTCCAAAAAGCCCGGACAACCTGATTCTCGGGCATGAGTGCATTGCGCGGGTCAAGGCGGTCGCAAGCCGCGTGCGGGACTTTCAGGTCGGCGATTTGGTCGCGGTGCCGGCCATCACGCCGGACTGGCGGAATGTCGAAATTCAGGAGGGAAATGACCGCCATGCGGGGCGTCCCTTCTCGGGCAATGCGCTCGGGCGAAGCATTCCGGGGGTCTTTGCCGAGGCCTTCGGCATTGCGGATGCCGACACGACGCTCGCAAAAGTGCCGGAGGGCGTGCGCCTCGAGGACGCGCTGATGTGCGTCGACATGGTGACGACAGGCTTTACCGGCGTTGAGGCGGCGGAACTCAAATTCGGCGACACGGTCGTGGTGCTCGGCATCGGTGCGGTGGGACTTATGGCCGTGCAGGGTGCCGCGCTGCAGGGAGCTGCTGAGATTTACGCGGTCGGCACGCGGGAAATCAGCGTGCGGCGCGCCCTCGAATTCGGCGCGACGGAGGTGCTGAGTTATAAGGACGGCGATATCCGGGAGCAGATTATGGCGAGAACCGGCGGACGGGGCGCGGATGCGGTCTTTGTCTGCGGCGGCAACGACGATACCTTCCGGGAGGCTGTCGACATGGTGCGCTACGGCATCGGCCGCGTCGTCAACTTAAAGCATTATCCCGGCGACGGCGATATCGGGATTCCGAAGTTTTCCGGCGGCAGAGGGATGGCGGGAAAGACCGTTCACCTCGAGCTCTGCAAGGGCGGAAGAGCGCGGATGGAGCGGCTTCTGCGCCTTGTGAAGGCCGGAAGAATAGAGCCCGGGCGCATGGTCACGCATAAGCTCGAGGGCTTTCCGGCACTTGCGGAAGGGCTCGAACTCATGCGGCGAAAACCGCAGGATTTAATCAAGGTGATGGTGCGCCTTTCGCCGGGAGGAGAGGAACAGCAGGCATGAAAAAAATCAGCGTTGTGATTCCCTGCTATAACGAAGAAGAAAATGTAGGGCCGATGGCGGAAACGCTCGTGGGCCTCTTTTCGGCGTGAGCTCGCAGCCTATGACTACGAGCTCATCTTCATTGACAACGATTCGCAGGACAGAACCAGAGAGTATCTCCGCGCGCTCTGTGCGGAGAACCATAAAATCAAGGCGATTTTTAACGCCAAAAAAACTTCGGGCAGTTCAACTCGCCCTACTACGGGATGCTCCAGTCGACCGGCGATGCGACGGTACTGATGGCGGCGGATTTCCAGGATCCGCCCGAGATGATTGTGAAATATGTCGCGGCCTGGGAAGAGGGCTACAAAATCGCAATCGGCATCAAGACCCACAGCGCGGAGAATCCGCTCATGTACCACCTCCGCTCGCTCTACTACAAGTGGATCCGGAAGCTCTCCGAGGTGGATCAGATTGAGCACTTCACGGGCTTCGGTCTCTACGACAAGAGCTTTATTCAGGTGCTCCGGGATCTGGATGACCCGACGCCCTTCCTCCGCGGCATTGTCGCGGAACTCGGCTATCGCCGGAAGGAAATCCCCTACGATCAGCCGAAGCGCCGCGCGGGTAAGACGAGCAACAATCTCTATAAGCTCTACGACGCGGCCATGCTCTCGGTGACCTCCTATACGAAGTTCGGCCTGCGTCTTGCGACTTTCCTCGGCGGTATCACGCTGGTGGTGAGCGTCGTGATTGCGCTCATCTACCTTGTGATGAAGCTCCTCTACTGGGATCGCTTCCAGGCGGGACTTGCGCCGCTCTTAATCGGCATGCTCTTTCTCGGCGCGGTGCAGATTTTCTTCATCGGCATGGTCGGCGAGTATGTGCTGACGATTAACCAGCGCGTCATGAAGCGCCCGCTGGTGGTCGAGGCAGAGCGACTTAATTTTGACAGCGAAGACGCGGAGGAGACGCGATGAAGTACAGAGTCGATGTGGTGCGCATTCGGGAAAACTACATCACCCTAAACGGCTGGGCCATCGGGCGGACCCCGGGGAGCGAGGCGACATTTTCGGTCGAGGATGAGGCACACCGCCCCCTGCCCTTTAAAGCTGGTGCGGACTCGTCGGGACGATGTGAGCCAGATCTACTATCACCAAGCCTCGGAAAAAGAGTACGGCTTTGACATCCGCTTTCCCTACGAGAGGGGCAAGAATTATTATCTGCTCATCTCCGTCGAGGGGCATAAGGCGCGCATCAAATACAACGAAGAGCTGATTGCGAAGCGTTCTTCGGTCGCGCATAAGCGCATGGAGAAAATCAAGGATCTCTGCAACATGGAGACCGTGCGCGTGGCCTTTGACTATTTCAGGAAGCACGGCTTAAAAAAGCTCTTCTTAAAATCCAAGAATAAGTTACAGGGCATAGATTCGGATTACGAGTACGCCGAGTGGTACGAAAAGACCAGACCCACGGAGGCGGAGTTACAGCGCCAGCGGGAAACGGTCTTTGACGATACGGCGCCCCTCTTCTCGATTGTGATTCCGCTCTTTGAGACGCCGACGGTGTATCTGAAGGCGCTCCTCGACTCCCTGCTCGCGCAGACCTATACGAAATTTGAGGTCTGTCTCGCGGACGGCAGCCGCCCCGGGAAGGACACGGAGGCTGTTCTCAGGGACTATGCGGCGCGCGATTCGAGAATCCGCTATACGGTGCTCGGCGAGAACCGCGGCATCGCGGGCAATACAAATGCGGCGCTTGCCCTTGCGGCGGGTGATTTTGTGGTGCTCTGCGACCACGACGACATTCTGCCGCCCGAGGCACTCTTCTCTTTTTGCCGAGGCCATTGTGAAGGAGCCGGAGACCGACTGTCTCTACTCCGACGAGGACAAGCTCGACATGGACGGCGGTTCCCTCTTCGACCCGCATTTTAAGCCGGACTTTAACCCGGATCTGCTCGGCTCGGTCAACTATATTTGCCACCTTTTTGCGGTGCGGAAGAGCCTTCTCGACACAGTCGGGCAGTTTGACGCGGCCTATGACGGCGCCCAGGACTATGACTTTATCTTCCGCGTGACCGAGAAAGCGCGGCACATAGTCCATGTCCCGAAGGTGCTCTACCACTGGCGCTGTCACATGAACTCGACGGCCTCGAACCCGGAGAGCAAGCTCTATGCCTTCGAGGCGGGGGCAAGGGCCATCCGCGCGCACTATGAGCGCGTCTATCCGGAGCTCAAAATCAAAGAAGTCAAAAAGGGTGTGGACTACGGCATTTACCACACGATTTTCGAGCTCACGGAAGAGCCCCTGGTCTCGGTGATTATCCCGAACAAGGATCACCGCGAGGATCTCGACAAGGCCATGCGCTCGCTCCTCGAGAAAGGAACTTACAAGAATCTGGAGTTCATTGTCGTCGAGAACAACTCGACCGATCCCGAGACCTTTCGCCTATTATGAGGCGATTCGGAAGGAGCTGCCGCAGGTCAAAGGTTGTTTACTACGAGGGCGGCTTTAATTTCTCGAAGATTAATAATTTCGGCGTTCGCTATGCCAAGGGCGAGTATCTGCTCTTTATGAACAACGATGTGGAGCTTATTAACCCCGACACGATGCGGGAACTGCTCGGCTACGGGATGCGGCGGGATGTCGGCGCGGTCGGCTGCCGCCTCCTCTACGAGGACGATACGATACAGCACGCGGGTGTGGTGATCGGCTTCGGCGGTATTGCGGGTCACACCTTTATCGGTCTCCACGAAGTGCAGAACAGCTACTTTCACCGCGCGCTGACCGCCCAGGACTACTCGGCGGTGACGGCGGCCTGCCTGCTCACGAAGAAGGAACTCTTCCTCTCGGTCGGCGGCTTTACGGAGGAACTTGCGGTCGCGTTCAACGACATTGACTACTGCCTCAAGGTGAGAGCGGCCGGAAAACTGGTGGTCTATAACCCCTATGCGCTTTTACATCACTACGAGTCGAAGTCGCGCGGTCTCGAGGATACGCCGGAAAAGGTGGAGCGCTTTAACCGCGAGGTGGCGCGCTTCATGAAGCGCTGGCCCGAAATTCTGGAGCAGGGAGACCCCTACTATAACCCCAATCTGACACTCCGGAAGTCGAATTTTGCGCTCCGGGATCTCGACAAGGAGAAAATCGGCGAGCCCTATCACATGCCGGGCATCGAAAAATATTTGCGCGAACTGGAGGAAGAGGCGTGAGAGCGGAACAATGGGAGCGCGAGGATGCGCGCGTCACGGTAGTCATCCCGAACTATAACGGCATGAAGTATCTGCCGCAGTGTATTGCGGCGCTGAAGCGGCAGACAGAGCGGGATTTTTCGCTCTCGTCATGGAAAACGGTTCGACGGACGGGAGCGCGGAATGGCTCAGAGAAGAGGGCATTCCGACCATCTTCAGCGAGGAAAAATCTGGGCTTTGCGGGCGGTGTAAACCGCGCGGTCCGGGAGGTAAGGACGCCCTATGTGCTGCTCTTAAACAACGACACCGAGGTATTTCCGGGCTTTGTGCGCGCCCTCGAAGAGAGTATTTCGCGGCACGAGCGCATCTTTTCGGTCAGTGCGATGATGATACGCACGCAGAACCACGATGAAATCGACGACGCCGGAGATTTGGTCTCTCTGCCCGGCTGGGCGTTTCAGCGCGGCACCATGGAGCCCTGCGCGGCCTATGCGAAAGAGGCAGAGGTCTTCTCCGCCTGCGGCGGCGCGGCCATCTACCGGACGGACTTGTACCGCGCACTCGGCGGGCTCGACGAGAGCTACTTTGCCTATCTGGAGGATATAGACCTCGGGTGGCGAGCCAAACTCGCGGGCTACCGGAATCTCTACTGCCCGGCGGCCAAGGTGTATCACTTCGGCTCCGCGACCAGCGGCTCGAAATACAATGCGTTTAAGGTGCGGCTTTCCGCGAGAAACCATATTTTCACGATGGCGAAAAACCAGCCGCTCTGGCAGCTTATCTGGAACCTGCCCTTCCTTCTCGGCGGCATTGCCGTGAAAGGCAGCTTTCTTCGCGAAGAAGGGCCTGCTTTCCGATTATCTGCGCGGTCTCACGGAGGGGCTCACGGCGCTCCCCGCGCGGGAGAAAACGGATTTCTCGAAGATTCCGACTTCCCGCATCCTCGCAATCGAGTGGGAACTGGTTCTCGGCACCGCTGCCTATGTGAGACACTATGTCTCGCGGGCGCGAAAAAGGAAGCTGGAAAATCGGCCTCCAATCCAGTATAATTTTCGTATGGTAAAAGACTTCCAAAAGCAGTTCAATCGACTGCATATTTTAATTGATGCAGCGGTGATCAGCGGCTCTTATTTTCTCGCCTGGTACATTCTGTTCGGTCTCTACCACGAGAAAGTCGGGCGCCTCAGCTTTGCGATTTACATGCAGGCGCTGTTTTTCATTGTGCCGCTGTACCTCCTGCTGAATGCGCTCTTCGGGCTCTATGCGCCGAAGCGCACCAAGGGGCGGCGCGCGGAGTTTGCGGGCATCCTGAAAGTCAATACAATCGGCGTGCTGCTCTTTACGCTGGTGTTGTATCTGGGATCCAAGAATGCGGTTCTGTATCACTTTTCGCGCCGGCTGGTGCTGGTCTTCTATCTGACCTGTGTGGTCTGGATGACGATTGAGCGAAATGTGATACGCGGCTTTTTGCGGCGCATGCGACGACTCGGCTTTAACCAGAAGAATATCCTCCTGGTCGGCTACGGCGAAGCGGCGAAGGGTTACATTGACCGCATTTTAACCAATGCCGAGTGGGGCTATCAGATCAACGGCATTCTCGACGACACCCATGAGCCCGGGTTCAGCTATCACGGCATACGGATTATCGGCGCCGTCAATGAGTTGCAGCCTTTGCTTGAGCAAAACGCGCTGGATGAGATTGCGATTACCTGCCGCTCTCCCAGTATGAAAAATTAAAGAATATCGTGTCCATCTGCGAGAAATCCGGCGTGCCACACGAAGTTTATCCCGGATTACTACGGCGTGATTCCGACCATTCCCTATATGGAAGATGTGGCCGGTATGCCGGTCATCAACATTCGCCATGTGCCGCTGACCGAGTTTTACAATGCGGCGGCGAAGCGCCTCGTGGATATTATCGGCGGCATTGTCGGGCTGGTTGTTTTCTCGCCGATTATGCTGCTCGCCGCGATTCTCGTGAAGATTTCGAGTCCCGGCCCGATTATCTTCAAGCAGGAGCGGGTGGGCTTACACCAGAAGAAATTTTGGATGTACAAGTTCCGCTCGATGCGACAGCAGGTCGATTCGGAGGAAAAGAAGGGCTGGACCGTCAAAAAAGATCCGCGGGTCACCTGGATCGGTCGCATCCTCCGGAAGACCAGTCTCGATGAGACACCGCAGTTCTTCAACATTGTGCGCGGCGATATGAGTCTGGTCGGGCCGAGACCGGAGCGCCCCTACTTTGTCGAGAAGTTCAAGGAAGAAATTCCGCACTATATGATCAAGCACCAGGTGAGACCCGGTCTCACCGGCTGGGCGCAGATCAACGGCCTTCGCGGGGACACCTCGATACAGAAGAGAATCGAATACGACCTCTACTATATCGAGAACTGGACATTGGGCTTTGATTTTAAAATCATACTGCTCACCTTTGTCCGCGGATTTATCAACAAAAATGCTTATTGAGGAAAACAGGAGATTGTATGGAAAATGAGTTGCAGGAGCCGCAGAGAGGCAGAAGCCGGAAGAAAGCGGAAGCGGCAGTTGCAGAGAAACACCGAAGAGCGCGAAGGCAATCAAGCGGCGCAGATTTATCATTATGGCAGTGCTCGAGGTCTTCGTTCTGCTCGCCATTTTCGCCTATGCCTATCTTCTGAAGCAGTATTCCAAGATACAGCGCCCGGTCTTTGAGGTGAAGAATGTCGAGAACACGGAGCTCACGACCGACGACATTGCGAAGATGAAGGGATACTGGAACATCGCGGCCTTCGGCGTCGACTCGCGCGACTCCTCGGTGGGACGCGGCAACAATGCCGACGTCATCATGATTGTGAGCATCAATCGCGAGAACGGCGAAATCCGCATTGCGAGCGTGTTCCGCGACTCCTATCTGAGTCTCGCGAACGGCAATTACAATAAGATCAACCAGGCCTATGCGGTCGGCGGCCCGGAACTTGCGGTCAAGGCGCTGAACCAGAACCTCGACCTCAACATCACCGACTATGTGACCTTCAACTGGAAGGCGGTTGCGACCGGCATCAACATCCTCGGCGGCGTGGATATTGACCTGACCCAGCCGGAGTTTAAGTACATCAACTCCTATATCACGGAGACCGTCAAGGGCACCAAGATCGGTTCGGTGCAGCTGACGCACGCGGGCATGAACCATTTGGACGGCATTCAGGCAGTCGCCTATGCGCGTCTCCGCTACATGGACAACGACTACACGAGAACCGAGCGGCAGCGCCGCGTCCTGGAGCTCTGCGTGCAGAAGGCAAAGCAGGCGGATCCGGCGACACTCTCGAACCTCGCGGGCAACCTGCTCTCGATGGTTGCGACGAGTCTCACCTGGGACGACGGCATGAGCCTCGCGACCAATGTCAAGAAGTACAGCATTGTGGAGACCATCGGCTTCCCGATGGATCGCCGCGAGATTAACATGGGCTTCAAGGGCGCCTGCGTCATTCCGAACACGCTCGAGAAGAATGTCAAAGATCTGCACACCTTCCTGTTCGGCGGTGAAGAGTACACGGTTTCCAACCAGGTGCAGGAGATCGACAACCACATCGCCTCCGACATTGCGCGCTACCGCGGCCGCTCGGAGGAGCGAAAGTACAAGGCGAAGATGCGCGAGTACAACGAGGGCGAGGAGACGACCGCAGCGAGAAAGCGAAACAGCAATACCGAGGAGGAGACCAGACGGAGCCGCAGTGAAACAGAGGGCGGCAACAGCGCTTCTTCGAAGAGCACGCGGGAGGAGAGCGAGTCCGGCAGTACGCATGAGTCGAGTGCGGAGGCGACGGATTCCCGCGGCAATGTGATTACGGGACCCGGTGCGAAGAGCAGCAGCGCTGCGCGCGAGAGCAGCTCGGCAGCGGAGAGCGGTGCGGTTAGGGAGAGCAGCCGCGCGGCCGGTGAGAGTTCCGCGGCGCGCGAGACCACGGCGGCCGAGACCAGCGCGCAGGTCACAACGCGCGAGGCGACCGCGGCAGCGGCGCCGTCGGAGACCAACGGTCCCGCGGTGAATGAAGAGTAATACGAGAAAGTAAAGAGAAGAACTGTCCTTCCGGCGAAGTGTAAGACCGGCAGGGCAGTTCTTTTTTGTCGGTGCGTCGAACCTGACAGGCGAATTGTTCACACTTTGCTCTGTCTCTCAACACATTTCGTTCACAGCTTCTTTTTATACTGGGCAACATAGAAACACAAGAGAAAGCAATCGAAAGAGAGGTATGCAGCATGTACGACTCGGACAATCAATACAGCAATTTCAATAACTTCCCCTATGACAGCAGCGCGCGAAAGGCAGAGGATCCCTACAACACAGTCTCGGATCGGAACGCCGGAAATGTAGCGGGTGCGCCCGAAGAGCCGAAGAAGGGCAGCGGTCTCGCAAAGAAGCTCGGTACCGCAGCGGCCTGTGCGCTGGTCTTCGGCGCCGTGGCAGGCGTCACGATGGGTACGGTGAGCCGCGCGGTCGCACCGAAGAACAGCGTCGCATCCGCAGAGAGCAGCGCAGCGGCAGAGGTCATGCCGAACCTGACGAAGACAGCAACCAAAGAGTCAGCGACAGGGCAGCACAGCCGGCAGCAGCGAGGGCGCTACGCTCGATGTATCGGCTATCGTTGAAAAGGCCATGCCCTCGGTCGTCGCCATCGATGTGAAGGGCGAGCAGCAGGTCAGCGACTTCTTTGGCCGCACCGCTTCCTATGAAACTTCGGGCGCCGGTTCCGGCATTATCATCGGCGAGAACGAAGAGGAGTATCTGATTGTCACCAACAACCATGTCATTGAGAATACGACCAGCATGAAGGTGCAGTTTATCGACGGCAAGAGTGTTGATGCAGAGCTTAAGGGCACCGATTCCGGCGCCGATGTCGCGGTGATTGCGGTCAAAAAGTCGGATGTCGCCGATGAGACCAAGTCGAAGATTGCGATTGCGGAAATCGGCGATTCGAATGAATTAAAGGTCGGTCAGGGCGTGATTGCAATCGGCAATGCGCTCGGCTACGGCCAGTCCGTGACCGTCGGTTACCTGAGTGCAAAGGACCGCACAATTACGGCACAGGACGGCTCGACCGGACAGGAGACCAAGGTCGAAAACCTTCTGCAGACCGACGCGGCGATTAACCCCGGTAACTCGGGCGGCGCACTTCTCAATATGCAGGGACAGGTCATCGGCATCAACGAGTCGAAGAGTGTCGACACGAAGGTCGAGGGCATGGGCTATGCGATTCCGATTTCGAGCGTGACAGAGCTCATCAACCAGCTCTCCGCACAGAAGACGAGAGGCACGGTCGCAGAGGCGGACCGCGGCTACATCGGCTTCCGCGGGCAGAATGTGGACAACGAGGCGGCACAGAAGTTCAACATGCCGGTCGGCATCTTTGTCTACAAGATTATCGACGGCGGCGCGGCGGCGGAGTCCGAGCTGCAGGAGAACGATATCATCACGAAGTTCGAGGGACAGAGTGTCTCTTCGATTGAGGATTTGAAAGAGAAGCTCACGCGCTACAAAAAGGGCGAGACTGTGACGCTGACGGTCAAGCGCCCGTCGAACAAGGGCTATGAGGAGAAGGAAATTCAGCTCACCCTCAAGGGACAGGACAGCATGAAGAATGCGACCGCAGAGAGCGAGAGCAAAGACGGGCAGGATAACAAGGACAGTCGGGACAGCGGCAGCGAGCGCCGGAACAGCCGCGGAGACAGCGGGAACCGCAGCGACAGTAACAGCGGCGATAACAGCAATGAAGACGGCAGCCTGTTCCCGTTCCAGTGGTAATCGAGGGATATCATCCCACAGCGGATGTTGCGTAAGCCTTCGAAAAAGGTGAAAGAGTTATAGGTCGGAAAGACTTGGTAGAAGACCCCGCAGCGCGACAGACAGGCGCTGCGGGGTTTTATCGTCTTTGAAACAAGGTAAATAGTGCATAAATTTTTTATGCGCGTAGCCTACGAAATGAAAAACGAGCCGCAGAGAAGGGTTTCTCTGCGGCTCGTTTTGCGTTGCCGAAGTGATTCGAAGAACAGGCAGAACTCAGGAAATGCGCGTGCCCGCCTTACCGCGGAGCGCTGCCCGGCCTTTGAAAGGCTCGTGATAATCGCGGCGCGATTCTTGCCCGCGCTCACAAAGTCGACCGCAGCCTTGACCTTCGGGAGCATGCTCTTAAACTCAAACTGTCCGGCCTCCATATAGGCCTTGGCGTCGTCAATGCTCATCTCGGAGATGGCTTCCTCGGCCGGGGTGCCGAAGTTCAGGGTCACATTGTCGACTGCGGTCAGGATGAGGAGCACATCCGCATCCACCTCCCGCGCGAGGAGGCCGGAAGTCAGATCCTTTTCGATGACGGCACTCGCGCCGCGGAGCGTCGTGCCCTGCTCGAGCACCGGCACACCGCCGCCGCCGCAGCAGATGACCACCTGATCGGCGTCGAGGAGCGCCTTGATCGCATCGATCTCAACAATGGCGACCGGATTCGGCGCGGGGACAATGCGCTGGTAGCCCTTGCCCGGGATTTCAACCGTATGGTTGCCCTTTGCGTCCTCGGCTTCGGCCTCTTCTTTCGTCATGAAGCGGCCTATGGTTTTCAGGGGCTGATAGAAGGCCTCGTCATAGGGATCCACCGTGACCTCGGTCATGATGGTCGAAACGCACTTATAAATGCCGCGGGACAGAAGTTCCGAGCGGAGTCCGTTCTGCAGGTCGTAGCCGATGTAGCCCTGGCTCATGGCCGAGCAGACCGAGAGCGGCGAAGGCGTGTAGCCCTCGTGGTGCGCCGCAAACTCGGAGAGTGCGCCGTGAATCATGCCGACCTGGGGGGCGTTGGAGTGGGTAACGGCGACTGCCAGCCTTCCTCGACAAAATCTGCGATAATCGGCGCGGTCTTGGCGACGGCCGCTTTTTGCTCCGGCAGGTTGGTGCCGAGATCCTTGTGGCCGAGAGAGAGCACCAGACGTTTTTTAGACATGAGAGACCTCCTAATTCAGCTGATATGCGTGAAAAATCATGATAAAATTATAGATTCAGAGGAACAAAAAAGCAACCGCGGGGGAGGGTGTGAGCGGATGAAAGGGAAGAAGAGACACATTCTGATGGTAAATTTGCCGTATGCGGGACACACGAACCCCTCGCTCGGGCTGGTGCGCTGCCTCGTCGCGGCGGGACACGAGGTGGACTATATCCAGGCGGAAGCGTTTCGGGAGCGGGTGGAGGCGAGCGGCGCGCGCTTTGTGCCCTACGACGAGCCGCCGCAGAGCCTTGTCCCGGCGCTGAATGAAGTGCGAAACTGGGGGGCAGCGTATCGGACTGTGCGGCGTATCGGCGCGAACTATGACTGCCTGATCTATGAACTTCTCTTCTTTCCGGGGAAGGCGCTCGCGGCGGAACTCGGTATTCCCTGTTATCGTCTGATTTCCACCTTTGCGCTGAACCGGCATTTACTCCGTGTGCTCGGAAAAACCGGCGGCCCCTACCTGACGGCCTTATTCGCTCGGAGCGGCTCTGCACGGCACTGAGCCGCCTCTTTCTCCCGAAGTTTTCGCTGCGGGAGAAGAATCTCGCGGAGGCGTTGGTGCGGGAAGCGCCGCCGCACAATTTTATCTACACCTTGCGGGACTTTCAGCCGGAGGAAGCGTGCTTTCCGGAGACAAACTATCACTTTGTGGGCCCCGCGGTCGATGACAGAGCGGAAGAGTCCTTTTCCTTTGAGAAGAGCGGAAATCCAATCGTATACATTTCCTTCGGAACGCTGATGCATGCGGATAAGCGCTTCTGGAAGAAGCTGATTGCAGCCTTCGCAGGGAAACGGGTCGAAGTGGTTTGTTCGGTCGGCAGCGAAAAGCTTGTGCGCGCTCTCGGGGACTTGCCGTCCAATGTGCGTGCCTTTGCGAAAGTGCCGCAGCTAACACTGCTCTGCCGCGCCGCCCTCTTTGTGACGCACGGCGGGATGAACAGCGTGAACGAGGCGCTCTATTACGGTGTCCCGATGATTGTGCTTCCCTTCGGTCTCGATCAGCCGCTTGTGGGGCGGGAACTTGAAAGGAGAAAACTGGGGCGCGTCATCGCGCCGCGGGCGCTCACAGCCGCGCGGCTTTGGCGGACGGCAAAGGAGCTGCTACGGGATCCGGAAGCCCGGAAGGCGCGGCTTGCAATGAAGCGCAAAATGCAGGCGAGCGGCGGAAACCGAGAGGCGACAAGGCGCATTCTGGAGGATCTCGCCGCCCGGGATGCGAGAGGAGCGGCGGAATGAGCGTCGGTTTTTGGGAAAGTAAGCGGCGCTGCATTGCGGATCTCCTCGCGGTCTTTTTCCTGCCGCTTGTCGCGAATCTTGCGGCCTCGCTTCTCCTAAAGCTGCTCCCGCTCGGCGAGACAGCGCTCCGCTTCAATGCGGCCTACCAGAGCTGCCTGCTCCTCGCGGCATTCGCTTGGTACCGGCAGGGCGGTAAAAGCGGCATGCGGGATGAGCGGCCTTTTCCGTGGCGCTATTTTGCGGGAACACTCTGCCTCTATCTGCTTCTCATGCTGCTGCTCGACAGAAGCGGCTTTGCGATGTCGGACCGGTTGTACCGGAATAGCGCAGGCGCACTCCGAAGCCTCGGCGGGCAAGCGGCGCGGGCTACGCTGGTTGTCTATGCGCTCTGCGGGGCGGTCGCCGAAGAATTTTTGTTTCGCGGCATTTCGGAGCGGGGGCTTGCCGCCTTTTTGCGGCGGCCTTGGCAGTGTGCCTTCGGCAGCGCGTTCCTCTTCGCGCTCTACCACGGGAATCTCACCCAGGGCCTGCTTGCGTTTCCGCTGGGACTGGCCTTTGCCCGGCTGAAAGCGCGTGGCGGGCTCCGTGCCTCCGTCGCAGCACACCTCTCGATTAACCTCCTCGCGCTATTTCTCTAGGCTGGTAAAATAGGCGGAAAGCGGGTAAAATGAAACAATGCGTTCGTTGCAATCCAAATCAAAGGAGGAAAGCATGAAGCTATTGAGTATTGCGGTTCCCTGTTACAACAGCGCCGCATATATGGACCGCTGTATCCGCGCGCTGTTGCACGGCGGCGAAGAGGTCGAAATTTTAATTGTCGACGACGGCTCGCAAAAGGACAATACCGGCGAGATTGCGGACCGCTACGAGCGGGAGTATCCGACCATCTGCCGGGCACTTCACCAGGTGAACGGCGGCCACGGCGCTGCGGTCATGACCGGTCTTAGGAATGCGAGCGGTGTCTTTTTTAAGGTCGTGGATTCGGATGACTGGGTCGACCCCGAGAGCTATGATAAAGATACTCGACACGCTCCGGGACTTCACGGCAAAGAACACGCAGCTGGATCTCCTGATCAGCAACTTTGTCTACGAGAAAGAGGGCGCCGCGCATAAGCGCGTCATGAACTACCGGAAGGTATTGCCGACAGAGAGGCTGATCGGCTGGGATGAAATCGGACACTTTCCTGCCGGGACAGTACATCCTGATGCATTCGGTCATCTACCGCACGGCGCTCTTAAAGAGTTGCGGCCTGGAGCTCCCGGCGCACACCTTCTATGTGGACAATATCTTTGTCTATCAGCCGCTGCCCCATGTGAAGACGCTCTACTATCTCGATGTGAACTTTTACCGCTATTACATCGGCAGAGAGGATCAGTCGGTCAACGAGCAGGTCATGATAGGGCGCATCGACCAGCAACTCCGCGTGACGAGACTCATGGTCGAGAGTTACGATCCCTATAAGATTCCGCAAAAGAGGCTGAGACGCTATATGATACTCTATCTGGAGATCATGATGACGATATGCTCGATTCTCGCAATCAAGTCGGAGCTCCCCGAGAATCTCGAGAAGAAGAAGGAAATCTGGCGCTACTTAAAGCAGCAGAATCCGCGGCTCTACTTCCGCATTCGCTTCGGCTTCCTCGGACAGAGCATGAATCTGCCGGGAAAGGGCGGCAGAAATCAGCATTGCGGGCTATAAAATCGCACAGAAGTTCTACGGCTTTAATTGAGATAAAAAATCCCGGAAGCGCTTGAAGCGCTTCCGGGATTTTTGTCTCTTTTTATTTCTTTCGAAGCTGCCGGTAGGCCTTGGCCGGATTTTTTTTGCGCCGGAACAGGGCATCGGCACCGGCCGGAATCAGGGCGGGGACTTCATAGCCGCCGTAGACGACCGCATTCACAAAGTAACCGAGCAGCAGGGCACCGAACACATCGAGGACCGAGTGCTGCTTTAAGAAGACGGTCGAGAGACAAATCAGAATCATCAGAATCAGAGAGGGCGCGCCGCACAAGCGGGCGGTGCGCAAGCGAGCGGCTCCGCGTGACCGCGACATGGACCGCGAGCGCGTTAAAGACATGGATGCTCGGGAACACATTGGTCGGCGTGTCGGTGGACTGAATCATCCAGACCAGAGACGCAAAGAAGCCGTTTGCGGGATCCGCCGGGACGCGGAGATCCGTGCCGTTCGGGAAGACGGTGCAGATGAAGAGCGCGACAGTCATGCCGAGCGATAAAAAGAGGCAGAGGTCTGCGGCCTCGTCCTTATCCGTCCGGCTGAAGTAGAGCAGCGCGGCAAAGATGTAGACGAACCAGAGCAGATAGGGAACAATGAAGACCGGCAGAAAGGGAATCAGCTCATCCAGGCGGGTGTGCATGACCAGATAGTTACCGGTAACTGTCGTCTCCAGATAGTGGAACCAGAGGATGTAGAAGACGGTATAGAGAAAAATGACAGAGAGAAGATGGTCTCGCGCGAGCATATGGGCGGGAGAGTAATTCGCTTTGTTCTGATTCAAATCGGTCTCCTGTATGCAAGAAAGATGTCGGTTGCGATACCCTCTATTGTAACATGCGGCGCACAAAAGAGAAGAGAGAAAGTACCACAGCGATAGAAAAACAAAAAAGCCGCCTCAAAAGGCGGCTCTGTCGTAGCGGAAGGGAGATTCGAACTCTCGACACCACGGGTATGAACCGTGTGCTCTAGCCAACTGAGCTATTCCGCCACATGTCTTTGCGACTTTGTTAGTATACGGGAAGAATGCACGGGTGTCAATAGGAATTTATATATTTTCCAGCACCCTACTTTCTGTGTTATACTCAAAGCGCAAGGAACCGGGAATGAGGTATCTTATTGCGAAGGCCGGACACGGCGGAGAGCGAGGTCGTTTCGATGCTGGTTTTTTTGGTAAATCCGAATGCGGGCGGCGAGCGCGGGTACCGCGTCTTTAAGAAACTCGAGCGGAGGCTGCTCCGCACCAAAACAGAATATCAGGTTTATGTGACCGGCGGCACCGGCGAGGCAAGGCAGCTTGCGGCAAAACTCACGGAAGCGCCGGACGACAAGGAACTCACCCTGGTCGCCGTGGGAGGCGACGGCATGTTGAACGAGGTGCTGGACGGCGCACGGCTCTCGGAGAAGCTTCGCTTCGGTTTTATTCCTGTGGGGCGGGACTCCGACTTTGCGCGCGGGCTAAAACTCCCGGTGACGCCGCTCGGCTGTTTAAAGCGCATTCTTGCACCGCGCGAGGAGCGGTCGCTTGACTACGGCGTGGTGGAGTTCGGCGGAAACGAGCCTCTGCATCACCGCTTTCTCGTGAGTTGCGGCGTCGGCTTCGACGCGGAGTGGCTGTCCGGACTCTATGCGTTCGAACAGCGCCGCGGGCGGCATTCGCGGCTGCTCTGGCTCGGCACGCGGCGCAGAGAGGGCCTTCGCGCGCTGCTTCGCGCGCGCTGTACCCGGGGCTATTTTGAGACGGACAGCGGACAGCGGGTCGAGTTCGGGCATCTCTTTTTGCTGAGCGCGCAGTTGCAGCCGACAGAGGCCGGCGGCATACGTCTCGCGAATCAGGTGCCGCTCTCGGACGGTCAGCTGACCGTCTCGGTGCTGAATACGCAGAGTCGCCTGCAGCAGGCGCGGCTCCTGCTCCTGCCGCGGCGTCTGCAGCCGGAGGCCTATGCGGGCGTCCGGGTGTACCGCTGCCGGGAGTTTCATCTCTGTCTCGACGAAGCGCTGCCGTTTCACACGGACGGCGAGGGGCGCGGGAGCAGACAGGAGTTCACGGTGCGCTGTGTGCACCGGCAGATACGCTTTCTCTGTTGAGAGCGGGAGGAGAGGAAGATGAGAATCGGACAGGGCTATGACGTGCATCGCCTGGTGGAAGGGCGAAAGCTCATGCTGGGCGGCGTCGACATTCCGTACGAAAAGGGCTTGCTCGGGCACAGCGACGCCGATGTGCTCTTACATGCGATTTCGGATGCGCTGCTCGGCGCGGCGGCGCTCGGCGATATCGGCGCGCATTTTCCGGACAGCGATCCGGCGTACAGCGGCGCGGACAGCGCGGAACTTCTTCGCGCGGTCGGGAACTTGGTTCGCGCGGCGGGCTACGAAATCGGAAACATTGACAGCACGGTGGTTTGCCAGGCGCCGAAGCTCGCGCCGCATATCGGCGCGATGCGCGCGCGGATTGCGGAGGTGCTCGCGCTCCCGGTGGGGGCTGTGAGCGTCAAGGCGAGCACCGAGGAGCACATGGGATTCACAGGAAGAGGAGAGGGCATTGCGGCGCATGCCGTGTGCCTGTTGACGGAGAGAACAAAATGAAAATTTACGATACGATGACGCGTTACAAAGAGGAGTTTCGGACCATTGAGCCGGGCAAGGTCAGAATGTATGTCTGCGGCCCGACGGTCTACAACCTGATTCACATCGGCAACGCGCGCCCGATGATCTTTTTTGACACGGTGCGGCGCTATCTTGAGTACAAGGGGTATGAGGTGAATTTTGTCTCGAACTTCACCGATGTGGACGACAAGATTATCAAGGCGGCCAATGAGGAGGGCGTGGACGCCTCCGTGATTTCCGAGCGCTACATTGCCGAGTGCAAGAAGGACATGGCGGGCATGAACGTGCGTCCGGCGAGCTATAATCCGCGCGCGACCGAAGAGATTTCGGGCATGATTGATATGATTCAGAAATTGATTGACGGCGGTCACGCGTATGTCGCGGCGGACGGCACGGTCTACTACCGGGTCGAGAGTTTCCCGGACTACGGCAAGCTCTCCCACAAGAATGTCGAGGAGAACCAGGCGGGACTCCGCACCCTCAAGGTGCGCGGCGAGGAGGCCAAGGAGGATCCGAACGACTTTGTGCTCTGGAAGCCGAAGAAGGAAGGCGAGCCCTACTGGGAGTCGCCCTGGTGTGAGGGCCGCCCGGGCTGGCACATCGAGTGCTCGGTCATGAGTAAAAAGTACCTCGGCGAGACCATCGACATTCACGGCGGCGGTGAAGATCTGGTGTTCCCGCACCACGAGAACGAGATTGCGCAGTCCGAGGCCGTGAGCGGCAAGCAGTTTGTGCGCTACTGGATGCACAATGCTTTTCTGAACATCGACAACGTCAAGATGTCGAAGTCGCTCGGCAACTTCAAGACTGTGCGGCAAATCAGCGAGGAATACGATCTCCAGGTACTCCGTTTCTTCATGCTCTCGGCGCACTACAGAAGTCCGCTGAACTTCTCGCGGGAGATGATGGACGGCGCGAAGGCGAGCCTGGACCGCATTCTGACCGCGATGGAGCATCTCAGAGACTGCCTTGCGGCAGCGAAGGCCGAGGCGATAACGGGCGCGGAGGAAGAGGAGCTCGCGGCCTTTGACGCGCTCCGCGAAAAATTCGAGGCCGCGATGGACGATGACTTCAACACCGCGGATGCAATCAGTGTGATTTCGAGATGGTGAAGCGCGCCAATATCACGGTCACGGAAGAGAGCTCGAAGGCCTACATCACCCGCGTGAAAGAGCTTCTCGAGAAGTTGCTCGACGTGCTGGGTCTTTTGTCCGAGCGGAAGGAAGAGAATCTGGATGCCCGTGTGGAGGCTTTGATTGCGGAGCGGCAGACGGCGCGGAAGGAGAAGAACTTTGCGCGCGCCGATGAAATCCGAAATGAGCTCACGGCGATGGGCATTCTCCTCGAGGACACCAAAGAGGGCGTCAAGTGGAAGAGAGCGTAAAGCAGGCGGCGCAGTATTCGCCGCTGGTGCTCGCCTATCTCGGCGACGCGGTCTACGAGCTCTATATCCGGGAGCGCATTCTGGCTAGGGGGAATCAGCCGGTGAACCGCATGCACGGGCAGACCGTGCACTATGTGAAGGCAGAGACCCAGGCAAAGCTCGCGCACTATCTGGAGCCCGGGCTCACCGGGGAGGAGAGCAGTGTCTTTCGCCGGGGACGGAATGCGCACGCGAACACGATGGCAAAAAATGCAAGCATGATTGACTACCGCTTTGCGACTGCGTTTGAGGCGCTGGTCGGCTACTGGCGGCTCAGCGGACAGGAAGAGCGCTTCCGGGACCTGGTGGGAGCCGGGCTCGAAGCGCTGGAGCAGGAGGAGAGACAGGCGCATGAACGAAAACGCAATTGAAGGGCGAAATGCCGTTCTGGAGGCATTTCGCGCGGGCAAGACGGTCGATAAGCTCTATGTGCAGGAGGGCTTAAAAGACGGTCCGATTCTGAGCATCGTGCGGGAGGCAAAAAAGCAGGGGAGTCGCATCCTCTATTCGGACAAGGAGAGCCTGAACCGCATGAGCGAGGACGGCAAGCACCAGGGTGTGATCGCAATGGTCGCAAGCTACAGCTATGCGGAACTCGGCGATATTCTCGAAGGCGCGCGGGAGAAGGGCGAGGATCCGTTTTTGATTCTGCTCGACGGCATCGAGGACCCTTATAATCTCGGCGCGATTATAAGGACCGCAAACCAGGTGGGGGCACACGGCGTAATCATCAACAAGAACCGCGCGGTCGGGCTGACCGCGAGTGTTGCGAGAACCTCCGCGGGGGCGCTGAATTACACGCCGGTCGCGAAGGTCACGAATATGGCGCGCACCATCGAGGAGCTGAAAAAGGAAGGACTCTGGTTTGTCGCGGCCGATATGGACGGCGAAGAGATGTACAGTCTGAATCTGAAGGGGCCGCTGGGTTTGGTCATCGGCAACGAGGGCAAGGGGGTCTCGGAGCTCGTCCGGAAGAAGTGTGATTTTACGGCGCGGATTCCGATGCTCGGCCAGATTGACTCGTTAAATGCGAGTGTCGCGGCCGGTGTGCTTGCCTATGAAGTGCTGCGGCAGCGCCGCAGCTGAGAAGAGAGGACAACAAGATGGAATTTGCGAGAAAGGATCAGCGCGCCGCGCAGGCAGCCTGGGCAAAGGCGGAACAGACGCTTGGCAGCGCGAGACAGGCACTCATCGAGGCGCTGGTCGGGATGATACGGACCGGCGGAACCGGGCAGTTTTAATATGATCAGCGACAAGGACCGCATTTTTCTTTGCGGGCCTTATGCTGAGCGCTTCGCCGGTCGCGACGGCGGAGGAACTCGCGGCGGAAGCCGAAAAGGTCAGAGCAATGCGGAAGCGCCTGCAGGCGCCGAAGTGCAACGACTGCGAGGGCGCGCCGGATCTGACCGGTGACTTTCACATGGAGAGCTGGGCGGAGGACGAGCGGGAAGTGCGCGCGTTAAAGTACATGATACTCTCGACACTCCAGGAACTTTCCGGCGCAGTGCACCGCGCGCTCGAAAAAAAGAAGTCACGGATGCGCCGGTCAACGAGACATTTTACCGGACCCTGTTTACGCTCGGCGAGGACTTTTGCCGAGGAGGATCTGCTTCAGATTGCCTACGGACTGGACGACTTGCGCGCGCAGGTTGCGGTCTACGGCAGCGAGGCGGATGTCGACAGTCGGAATTGAGAAATCAGAGGTTGTATGTATCAGAAACATTCAAAAGTGAACCATGCGCTGCACCGCGTGCAGGGGCGTTTTTCCAGGCCGCGATGTGGGCGGAGATTGTGATTGCCGCCTTTATTTTTGCGGCGGTGATTTTTCAGGTGGTGAATTTGCGAACCCACCTGCCGAAGGATGCGCACAGTCAGTTTGTGGAATTCATTCAGATTGTGCTGGACATCCTGATGTGTCTCGAGCTCATCACGATGCTCTGTCGCCACGATATGGACTCCATCATAGAGGTCATGATTTTTGCGGTGACCAAGAACTTGCTGGTCTCGCACGAGAGCAGTGTCAATATGCTGCTCGGCGTGATTGCGCTCGCAATGCTCTTCGGCATACGGAAGTATCTGTTCCTGAGTGCCAATGAGGTCGAAGCGCACAAGCAGCATCTCGACTTTATCCAGCAGGACAGAGACGATTGAGACAAAGCATTATATCGGTACAGACAAAGAACCCCGGAGACCAAGCGGTCTCCGGGGTTCTTTGATGTTTCGTCTGCTTAGCCTTGCGCTGTTCCGGCAGCCCTCAGAGAGCGGCGGCACTTGCCGCGGCCTCTTCCGGATGCACTTCGTTGCGCTGCTTTTTTTGCTTTGGTGCCGGGAGCTTGTCCCAGTGTAAGCTGGTGCGCCGGAAGAGCGGCTCCAGCACGTAGAGGATGCAGGGGAGCATGAAGGCGACGATGAAGGCGGAAATCAGGGCGCCCGCGCGCGAGCAGCATGCACACTTCTTTGATCAGGTACATTTTCGACACCACGGCGACACCGACCGTCGCGGCGAACATGCCGAGCGAACTCGTGATAATCGAGGCGTCGCTCGTGGCGCCTGCGAGGATCGCGGCCTCTTCGCGGTTCTTGCCGCTTTGCAACTCCTCCTGAAAGCGGGAGGTCACGAGAATCGCATAGTCGACGGTTGCGCCGAGCTGAATCGCACTGATTAAAATCGGCGCGATGAACGAGATGCTGCCGCCCATCCAGTAGACCAGTCCCTGGTTAATGTAGATGGCGAGCTCAATCGCTAAAGATCAGGGCGGCCGGTACCGTGAAGGAGCGGAATACAAACATGACAATCACGAAAATCGAGAGAATCGAGAGATAGTTCGTGGTGATATTGTCGCGGGTAAAGACCTCGCGCAGATCCTCGGTCATCGCGGCCTCGCCGGTCAGGTAGGCGTTCGGATCGTAGCGGTGCACAATCTCCTGAATATCGGCCAGCTGTTCCTTGGTATCATCGGTCGCGGGCTCAAAGTCCGAGGTCATCATGAGAAGCTGGTAGTCGTCGGAGAGAAAAATCTTCCGTACCCGTTCGGGGAGGAAAAAGTCCGGAATGCCGCTGCCGATCAGGCTGTGGTAGGAGACTACATGGCTGATGCCGGGCACTGCCTTCAGTTCGTCCTCCATCTCTCCGAGCTTGCCGTTATCCACCGCGCGGTCCAGAATCACGACATGCTCCGTCGCCGTTTGAAAGTCCTCTTTCAACTTCTCGTTCGAGCGGAGAGAGGGGAGAGTCGAGGGCAGAGAGCGGGAAATCTGATAGTAGATGTCGGTGTTTTTCTGCGAGTAATAGGCGGGCACGAGCGCAAAGAGGAAGAGGATAATCCAGAGGCGGCGGTGGCGCAGCAGCCAGCGGTTAAAGCCCGTGAAATCCGGGAACAGGGATCTGTGCTTGTACTTCTCGATCGCGTCGTCAAAGACGAGGAAGAGGCAGGGCAGAACCACAATCACGCAGACAATGCCGATCACGACGCCCTTTGCCATGACAATGCCCATGTCGCGTCCCATCGTGAAGCGCATCGCACAGAGCGCGAGGAAGCCCGCTATCGTTGTGAGCGAACTGCCGGAGAGCGAGGTAAAGGCCGCTGTGATGGCGTTTGCCATGGCCTCCCGCTTGTCCGTATTTTTTTCTTTTTCCTCCTCATAGCGGTGATAGAGGAAGATCGAGTAGTCGACGGTCACGCCGAGTTGCAGGATGGCCGCGATTGCCTTGGTGATATAGGAAATCTGACCGAGGAAGATGTTGCTGCCCATATTGTAGAGGATGGCCATGCCGATATTTGCGAGCAGCAAAAAAGGCATGACATAGGACTCGAAACTCAGGAGCAACACGGTCAGCATCAGAATGACGGCGATGACAGTGTAAATCGGCAGCTCCGAGATTACGAGCTCTTTGATGTCCTGCACCATTGCGGACATGCCCGCAACGAAGCATTTCTCGTTCGTGAGCTTCCGGATTTCGACAATCGCGTCCATGGTTTCATCCGCGGAGAGCGCGGTGTCGAACTGGACAATCATGAGAGTCGCATCGCCCGCGTAAAAGCTCTCGCGGAGCTTTTGCCGGGAGCATGTCGGTCGGCACCTGGATGCCGAGCGTGCCGGAGAGCCAGAAGGCATTGCTGACATGCGGTACTTTCCGGATGCTCTCGAGGAGCTCATCGGTATAGGACGGCGGCATGCCCTCGACGACCACCATAGAGGTCGCAGCGGCCTGAAAGGGTTCCTCGAGGAGCTTTTCGCCCTGCACGGAGCGCACATCTTCCGGGAGATAGGAGAGGACATCATAGTTTGTCCGGGTGCCGATGTAGCCGAGCAGCGCCGGAATTAAGAGTAAAGCGGCGACAAAGAGAACAAATTTCGGGTTCCCGGTGATACGCCTTGCCAACTTGTGAATCATTGCGGTTCCTCCTGTTTCAGCGGTGCATCCAGCCGGTCAGGCCGTGCCAGATGTCCGCAAACATTTTCCGGATGCGCGAAAAGATTCCCGCCTTCTTCTGTCCGGTCGCGCCCTTCACATGGCTGTCCGGCGCGGCGGTTTTGATTTCGGCGCTCCGGAGCATGACAGAGACAGAGCTCACTTCCGTATTTTCGGGGGAGGTCAGCGACTCGGGGGCCGCCGCGGCGTCAAGCGAGAAGAGCCGGGTCTTCTCGCCGGTATTTTCGTTCCACTTTTGATCGACTAAGTCGCGTATACTGTCGGCCGCCTGCCGCATCGCGTCGGTGCTGTCGAGTGCCGTGGCACTTTGGCGAAGAATCGAGGCGCTCGCGTCGAGTGAGAGGTCGGCGCTTCGGTGAAATGCGGCGCTGTTGCTCTTAACAATATCGCGCGAGGTGCGGAGCAGCGCCGTGAGGCTCTCGGTATCCGCGCGCACAGTCTCGCTGAGGGTTGCGGCGTCGCTGAGGGTCGCCTGCAGGGTGGGAAGATAGCCGTCCGCGGTCTGATAAACCCGGTTGAGCGCATCGATGCTCTGCCGGATGTCGGCGGAGAGCTTCTGTACATCCGCGGCCGCCAGACTTCCGGTCGCGCTGCTGCCGTAAAGGGCATCATAGAGTGAGGAGAGGCGGAGCGCCTCGAGGTCGTTGCCGAGCGCATCGACCTTGCCGTAGACTTCGTTTGCGCCCGCGGCCGCCGCCTGCACCGTGTCCCGCTGATTCCAGAGCGCAAGGGCATAGGCAATCTGATCGCTGTCATAGCCGAGTGAGGCGAGCTTTGAACGGCAAAGTCCTGGAAGCTTCCCTGCGGATACTGCGGCGACGGTGTGAGTTCGGCGTCGGCGGTGTAGTCGATACCGCCGGCATTTGAGGCTGTGCCGAGGTTGGTGGCGCGAACCCGGATGCGATTGCTGCCGGTATGACTTGCGTCGACAGGCTGCAGGCCGTGCGCCTGCATGTACTGTGCGTATCCCTGATAGAGGGCACCCATCTGCTGCAAGGTGCCGCTTATTTTCTGATTTGCGCCGGTCTTTCCGGCCTCACTGAGAGCGCGGAGTGTCCGGAGATCGTTTTTGATGTTGCGGCTGTCGCTGTCCAGATCATCGCTCGCATCCTGAAAACGCTCCATATTATTTTGCAGGGCACTGAGCGTGCTCTCGCTCTCCTTTAAATGTTGCTGCAGGGTGAGCAGGCTTTCATTGACCGCGGAGAGATTTTCATGCAACTCGCCGACGGTCTGATTTGCGGCGCTCAGATGACCGCTCGCAGGGGCCAGTGCACTGCCGAGCTTGTCCATGTTGCCGAGAAAGTTGTCGAGGTTTCCGTAGAATTCGCTCTCGCGGCTCTGCACATTTTTTCTGACCTGATTCAGGCCGTCGAGACCGCTCGCCGCCTGATTTAACTTGCTCTGCATGCCATCGGCCGCGTCAAACAGCCGGTCGCCCGCAGCATTCAGACTATCCCAGGAGTTCTGAATCTCCTGCTTGTCATCTGCAATTTTTTCAGGTCGCCGAGACGGCCGGAGGCATTGACCGGGCCGAGCAGGAAGGTGAAGCCGTCAAACTTGAAGTCCTCCGCGCCGACCGAGAGGACATATTCCTGCGACTCGCCCGGAAGCCAGACGAAGAGGGCCGTCTTCAGATTGCCGACGGTCTGTATCTGTGCGTCCGGTGCCGTGAGCGAGAGAATGTCATTCTGATTGAAGACAGCCGCGGCGGTCAGAAACCAGTTGTTTTTCTGATACTCGCTGCTCGCCGGATTCGGGACGGCGCGAATATGCATCTCGACCATGCCTTTTTGGCCGGCGAGCTTTGCAGCGTCGGTCGGCACACCGTTCAGCAGATACTGAATCGAAATCTGAAAGGGCAGGGTCTCAAACGGCGCGCGGGTCTTTCCCTCAAAATAGAAGTGCGAGGGCGCGCTCTCGCCGAGCGAGAAGCGGACGGTGTCGCCGCTGACTTCGGGCTGCACACCGTTCGTCAGATTTTCGACGCTGTCATAGGTTCCGTGATCCACAATCTCGGTCGCGCCGTTCAGTGCATAACTTTTCACAACGGCGGCATCGGTCGGATTGCCGTAGCTGTCGAGAGTCACATAATAGGCCTCGTCGACGGTCGGATGCACGCCGCTTGTGACTTCGGCCTGTGCAGCGACGGGGAGATTGAGCGCAAGACTTGCGCCGAGGATGAGGGCTGCGAGCTGTCTGCCGCTTTGGCGGAGCGGTTTTCTCCGCGCTGTTCTGTTGCTGTTCATACTGCAAGACTCCTTTGTTCCTTTTGTGTTGTTCTATACATAACAGCCGGTATCTGCACCGGTAATGGACACTCGGCAGTTAATAGACTTGTGTCTATTAAAATCACAAAAATTATTATAGCGAGATGAAAGTGCGCTGACAAGAGAAAAATCAAAAATAATTCAGACGGATGATTGTAAGATGAACTAGGACAATAAAAAAGAGCCGATGACGAACTCGTGGTATGATGAAGCTACCACACACCAACACACCAGGAGGTTCGCCATGGCCCAGAAAGAGTATACCACAAATAGAAAATATCGCCACCTGACACGCGAAAAGCGCGCACAGATTGAAGTGCTACTGCAATTAAAGCTCTCAAAAAGTCGCATTGCGCGCGAAGTCGGGATTGCAAGGTCAACTTTATATAATGAACTTGCCAGAGGTACTGTGCAGCAGCTAGGACGGAATCTGGAGCCATACACGCGCTACTTTGGAGATTCGGGACAGCGTGTCTACGAACATCGAAGACGAAATAGTCATTGCCCCATAAAGCTGCCGAAAGCCAAGAAATTCGTGTCTTTTGCGGTAAAGCAGATACTGACAAAGCATCTGGCACCTGATACGATTTGCGGTCTTGCCAAAGAAAAGGGCTGTTTCACCGAGATGGTTTTGCAGCAAGACTCTTTATAACTATATTGAGCGTGGATTGTTAAAAGCTCGAAATATCGATCTCACGCTAAAGGTCAAACGTAAACAACACCGTAAGGGACATCCGCAGCATAAGCGGCTTTATGGTCTGAGTATTGAAGCCCGCCCCCAAGTAGTTAATCAGCGGGAAGAGTTTGGGCATTGGGAGATTGATACCGTGGTCGGTCGAAGGGAATCGCAATCCGTTTTGTTGACACTGGATGAGCGAACCACAAGATTTCGACACATTATAAAGATACCCGGTAGAAGCACACAGGCGGTTGAGCAAGGTTTAAAAACGCTCCGAGAGCTGTACGGAGAACAATTCAGCCAAGTTTTTCGCTCCATCACAAGTGATAATGGCAGTGAATTTGCTTCACTGCCACAGTCGCTTCCCACGATACCCATATACTATGCTCATCCGTACTCCGCCTACGAACGCGGACTGAACGAAAAGCAGAACTCCTTGATTCGCCGGTTCTTGCCAAAGGGGCGTTCTTTCGATGTCGTTACGGATGAGCAAATACGAGAGATTCAGGACTGGATCAATCAACTCCCCCGAAAATCTTTTCATTACAGTTCGCCGGAGGAATTATTTCAGACTGTCCTACTTGATCTTGCAATCTAGCAAAATAATTCAGACGCAAGCGGCAATGTTCCGCGAAAAAGTGTGCTATGATAGGAAAAGTTATTTAGCCCCAAGAAAGGTGTTTGTTGAAATAATGAAGATTATTGTGGTAGGTAACGGCAAGATAGGTGAACTTCTCGTGCAGCAGCTCTCGCGGGAAGGCCATGAAGTGGTGGTCGTGGATAGCAATCCGGCGCGGCTCGAATTTATGCAGGAGAAGCTGGATGTCGCGGTGGTGCCGGGCAACGGCGCCTCGATTGAAATCCTCCGGGAGGCGGGCGCGGACAGCGCCGACATTTTGATTGCGGTGACCAACAGCGACGAGGTAAATCTTCTGACTGCGCTGGTCGCGGAGAAACTCGGCTGCAACTATACGGTGGCGCGCGTCCGCAGCCCCGAATACGACCGGGAGATGAATCTCTTAAAGACCAGCTTCGGCATCAATGTCTCGGTCAACCCGGAGAAAGACCTGCGCGAAGGAAATTTTCCGCCTGCTCCAGTTTCCCGACCTTTCCTCACGCGGAACTCGTTTGCGGGCGGCCGCGCGGAGATGGTCGAGCTCATTGTCCCGGAGGAGGGGAAGCTCACCGGGCGGAAGCTCTCGGAGCTCACAAATGTTCTCGACAAGAAGGCACTGATCTGTACGATTGAGAGAAACGGCGAGGTGCTGGTTCCCTCGGGTTCCACCGAGCTCCGCGCCGGCGATAAGCTGGGCCTTGCGGCCGCGACCGCGGATCTTCCCGCGCTCCTGCACCGCTTCGGCATCCGGACGCTTGATGTGAAGAATGTGATGATCATCGGCGGCAGCGCGATTGCCCGCTATCTCGCGACCGATTTGTTGCGCTCGGGTCTGCATGTGACGATTTGGAGACGGATCTCAAAAAGTGCGAAGCACTTGAGGACCTGTTGCCGGGTGCCGCCATCATCCACGGCGACGGCTCGCTCCAGCATGTGCTCGCGGAAGAGGGCATTGCGAATATGGACGCGGTGGTTCCGCTGACCGGCATCGATGAGGAAAACATCATGATTTCCCTCTACGCGCACTCCATCGGCACGAAGAAGACCATCACGAAGGTGAACCGGACGGAGTATGTGAATCTCTTCGGGCAGGAGCACCTCGGCGCGGTTGTGAGCCCGAAGGTGCTGACCGCCAATGAAATTACGCGCTATGCCCGCGCGGCGAGCCAGACGCGCGAAGGCTCGGTCGAGACGCTGCACACACTCGGCGGCGGTTCCATTGAGTCGCTCGGCTTCACCGTGCCTGAGGATGCGCCTTTCGTGAATAAGCCGATCATGGAGCTCCCGCTGCAGCCGTCGATTCTGATTGCGAGCATTGTCAGAAACCAGCGGGTTATTATCCCGGGCGGCCAGGACTGCCTGATGCGCGGTGACTCGATTGTGGTGATTGCGAGAGCGAGCCAGATGGTTTCCAATCTGACGGACATCTTCCGGAATCGCGGAGGCGAAGCATGAATTATCGTCTGATCGGAAAGTACACGGGAAACATCCTCCTCGTGGAGGGGATTTTCCTGCTGCCGGCGATTGCGGTGGCGATGGCCTATCGCGAGCCGCAGAGCGCACGGGCCATTGCGATTGCGGCGCTGATTACGCTGTTGCCCGGTATACTGCTCTCCTGTATCCGGGTGCACCGCTCCATTTCGATGAGCGAGGGCTTTGTGGTCTGCGCGCTCGGCTGGATTGTGCTCTCGCTCTTCGGCGCCCTGCCTTTTTATATCAGCGGAGAGATTCCGCGCTACATCGACTGCTGGTTTGAGACGGTGTCCGGTTTCACGACGACGGGCTCGAGTATCCTCACGAATGTCGAGGCCATGTCGCACGGTCTGCTCTACTGGCGAAGTTTTACGCACTGGATCGGCGGCATGGGTGTGCTGGTCTTCCTGCTCGCGATTCTGCCGCTCGCAAAGGGCGACGGCGGTCCCTTACAGCTCATGAAGGCTGAGAGTCCGGGCCCCTCGGTCGGCAAGCTGGTGCCCAAGATTTCGACGACCGCAAAGATTACCTACATCATCTACTTTGCGATGACCGTCCTGATGGTGATTATTCTGCTTTTCGAGGGCATGCCGCTTTTTGATGCCGTCATGAACACTTTCGGCACAGCGGGCACGGGTGGCTTTGCGATTAAGAACAATTCTATCGCGGCCTATCCGAGCCAGCTTGTGCAGATGACAATCGGTGTCTTCATGGCGCTCTTCGGTGTCAACTTCTCGGTCTACTATCTGATGCTGACCCGGAAGTGGAAGGATGTGCTCCACAACGAGGAGTTCCGCTGGTACTGGATTATCATGCTCGGTGCCTCGCTGCTCATTGCAATCAATGTGTTCCGCGGGTTTTATCCGGGCGATTTCGGGCAGGCCTTCCGTGACAGCTTCTTCTCGGTCTCCTCGGTCATGACGACGACCGGCTACTGCACGGCGGACTTTGACAAGTGGCCGGAATTCTCGCGCTACATGCTGCTGCTCGTCATGTGTATCGGCGCTTCGGCGGGTTCGACCGGCGGCGGCCTCAAGGTGTCGCGCGTGTTGCTGCTCTTTAAACATCTGAGACTGCAGATGTGTCAGATGATTCACCCGCGCCGCGTGCGCTCGGTGCGCATGGACAAGCGCCGCGTGGACAATACCGTGATGCTCGGGCACGACAGCCTTTCTCGCGGCCTATCTCTGCATTCTGATTGTCTCGGTGGTTCTGGTGTCTCTGGACGGCAAGAGCTTCGAGACGACATTCTCGGCGGTCATCTGTACCTTTAACAACATAGGCCCCGGCCTCGGCATGGTCGGACCGACCGGAAACTTCAGCGCGTTCTCGGATTTTTCGAAGTTTGTGCTCTCGGCGGACATGCTGTTCGGCCGCCTCGAGATTTTCCCGCTCCTCTTCCTGCTCTCGCCGGAAGTCTGGATGACCAAGCGGCTCAGCACGCCCATTGTCAGCGATTGAGAAGGACTTGAGCGCACGGTAAAAATGTGGTATACAAAAGGAACACGGTGATTCATATAATATAGAAGGTACGGGGAGGAACGGTATGAAGAAGACGGCAAAGGCAGTCTGCGCGCTGCTCTCGGCAGCACTCTTGCTGGCGGGTTGCGGCAGCAGTGCGAAGACGGAGACAAAGGCTGCGGCGGAGAGCACGACGACAGCGGACGGCTCGACCCAGACAGTGGTTCCGAAGGAGAAGTTAAAAATCGGCATGCTGTTAATCGGCGACGAGAACGAGGGTTACAGCGCAAGCCACATCAACGGACTCAAGGAAGCGGCAAAGACGCTTGGGCTCAGCGAGGATCAGCTGATTCTGAAGACCAACATCCGCGAGGACGAGTCTTCGCTCGATGCGACCGAGGATCTCGCAAACCAGGGCTGTCAGCTGATTTTCGGCACGAGTTTCGGCTATGAGAGTTATATGCTGGAGGTCGCAAAGGACCACCCGGAGATTACCTTCTGCCACGCGAGCGGCAACCAGGCAGCCGGTGCCGGTCTCAGCAACTTCCACAACTACTTCGACGACATCTTCGAGGCGCGCTATGTGAGCGGCGTCGCGGCTGGCTTAAAGCTGAAGCAGATGATCGACGAGGGCAAGATCAAGGCCGATCAGGCGCGTCTCGGCTATGTCGGCGCGTATCCCCTACGCGGAGGTAATCTCCGGCTATACGGCTTTCTACCTCGGTGCGAAGTCGGTGGTCCCGGAGACCACGATGAAGGTGCTCTACACGAACAGCTGGGGTGACCCGGCGGTCGAGGCGGAGACCGCGAAACAGCTCATTTCCGACGGCTGTGTGCTCTTGAGCCAGCATGCGGACACGACCGGTGCGCCGACCGCTGCGGAAGAGGAGAAGGTGCCCTGCGTCGGCTATAACATCGATATGACCGGTGTTGCGCCGGATTCGGCAATCACTTCGCCGACCAACAACTGGGAAGTCTACTACGAGTACGCGATTCAGAGCGTGCTTTCCGGTGAGCCGATTGCAACGGATTGGTCGGAGGGCTTTGCGCAGGATGCTGTGCGTCTCACGAAGCTCGGCACGGCGGCTGCACCGGGCACCGAGGAGAAACTGAAGGAAGTTGAGCAGAAGATTAAGGACGGCGCCCTGCATGTCTTCGACACCAAGACCTTCACGGTGAACGGCAAGGAAGTCACGAGCTATGCGCCGAACGGCCAGGAGTTGGTCTCGGACGGCTACTTCCACGAGTCGGAGTACCGCTCTTCTCCGAGCTTTGACTTGATTGTCGATGGCATCGAGGCGACCGCAAACTAATTCAGGAAAGACCCACAAAAAGCCCCCTGCGACGGCAGGAGGCTTTGATATGTACCCTCTTTACTGGACACGAAAGTGTCACAGTAAGGAGGGTTTTATCATGCGCTATGATTATGAATTCAAGAAGATGTGTGTCGACCTGTATCGACAGGGGAAATGGCCAGAGACACCGGAGGGTTATAACGATCCGGGTAACTTTCACGTCATGATTCGTCGATGGGCTCGTGCCGAAAAGGCAAATGGCCCCCAGGTCCTAAAGCATGGAAAGCAGCATCCGTGGACGCCTGAAGAGAAACTGAAGCTAATCACAAAGGTTCTCGCCGGGAGGACGGCACAGTCCGTTGCGCTAGAGGCCGGCATTGAGAGCCGTCTGCTCTATGACTGGGTGCAAAAAAATATAAGATTTACGGGTACAATGGACTTGTAGGGCAAGAAGAAAGGCCGTAAGTCAAAGGATACTGCGAAGATGAAGAAAGTAAATATCAACAATCCCAGAAAAACTCCAGGAGAGTGAATACGAGGAGCTCCTCCGGCTTCGTGAAGAGAACGCCTTGATTAAGGCCGAGAACGAAGTAATAAAAAAAAGGATAGCCTTGAGGGAAGAAAAGGAAGCTGCGCGACTCAAGGCGAGAAAGCAGCGATCATCAAAGAACTCCGCGACAGAGGATACAAACTGAAGTACCTGCTGACAGCAATGGGAATGTCCCGGTCCACCTACTACTATGAACTTGGCAGGACTGACGCAGTTGCTCTCAGGAATACAGGCCTTTCCGCAGAGATCCGCAGAATTTACGATGAGAACCGGCAGCGATATGGTGTCCGCCGAATTACGGCGGAGCTGCATAATCGTGGATTTGAGGTCAATCACAAGCGTGTTCAGCGGCTCATGCACGACATGGAACTGTTCGGCAAGCGTCCGAAGGAGAAGTATTATTCTTACAAAGGTGAGGTGGGCAAGACCGCTGACAATCTCCTTAAACAGGATTTTTATTTCAGACACACCCCTCGAGAAATGGACAACAGACGTATCTCAGTTCAACATGGGATGGGGAAGTGCTACTTTTCTCCGATCCTCGACATGTGCGGGAACGAGATTATCTCGTACAATGTTTCGCTGCATCCTAATATGGAACAGATTAAGGACATGCTGGATAAGGCATTTGCAAAGTTCCCAAAGTTAACAGGCTTGATTATGCATTCAGATCAGGGCTGGCAGTATCAGCACGCCTACTATCGAACCGAGCTTGAGAAGCATGGCATCACACAGTCGATGTCCAGAAAGGGGAATTGCCATGATAACGGCATTATGGAGTCGTTCTTTGGTCGGATGAAGAATGAGATGTTCTATGGACATGAGCAAGAGTTCAAGTCCTTTGAGGAATTCGTTACTGCAGTCGATGATTATATCGATTACTATAACAACAGGAGAATCCAGAAGAAAACAAACTGGATGCCTCCTGTACAATACAGGATAGCATCCAGTTGCGGTGCCTAACGATAGTCAATGTGTCCAGAATTCTGGGTACATATCACTTTTTGATTCAAAGCCAGCGGCTTTTAGGAGGAAACTGTGGCAGAAAACGCAATTGAGTTTTGCGAGATTACCAAGCGCTTCGGCGAAGTCACGGCGAGCGACCGCGTGAGTTTTTCGCTGAAGAAGGGAGAGATACTGGCGCTCCTCGGGGAGAACGGGAGCGGCAAGACGACGCTCATGAATATGCTCTCCGGCATCTATTTTCCGGACAGCGGACAGATTAAAGTAAACGGCGAGGTTGTGAGCATTCAGTCTCCGAAGGATGCGTTCCGGCTCGGTATCGGCATGATACACCAGCACTTCAAGCTGATTCCGGTGTTCAGCGCGGCCGAGAATATCATCCTCGGTGAGCGGGGAGGCAAATACGACCTGAAGGCGGCGGAGCAGAAGCTCTCGGAACTCGCGGAGCGCTACGGGTTCCGCTTGAATCCGAAGCAGAAGGTCTACGAGCTCTCGGTCTCCGAGAAGCAGACGGTCGAGATCATGAAGGTCCTGTACCGCGGCGCGGACATTCTGATTCTCGACGAGCCGACCGCCGTGCTGACCCCGCAGGAGACCGAGCGTCTCTTTGCGATTCTCCGGAAGATGCGGGAGGACGGCAAGTCGATTCTGATCATCACGCACAAGCTGACGGAGGTGCTCGCGCTTTCGGACCGCGTTGCGGTGCTCCGAAAGGGACAGTATATCGGCGCGGTCGAGACCGCAAAGGCGGATGTGACCCTGCTCACCGAGATGATGGTCGGCGAGAAGGTGAAGCTCGGCATTGACCGCGCGGCGCCCTTAAACGGCCCGAGACGGCTGCGCCTCGAAAATGTCACCTGTGTGAACGTAGAGGGCGTCCCGGTGCTCTCGAATCTGAGCCTCACGCTGCAGGGCGGCGAGATTCTCGGCATTGCCGGCATCGCCGGAAACGGCCAGCGGGAGCTCCTCGAGGCCATTGCGGGTCTGGTGCCCTACAGCGGAGAAATCTGTTACGGGGAGGACGACGGAAGCGAGAAGAATTTAAAGGGAATGACACCGGCGGCAATCGAAGCGCTCGGCGTGCGTCTCGCCTTTGTGCCGGAGGACAGACTGGGCATGGGTCTGGTCGGTAGCATGGATTTGACGGACAATGTGATGCTCCGCTCCTACCGGAGCGGCGCGAGCTTTGTGACCGACCGGAAGAAGCCGAAGGAGCAGGCGGAGCAGATTGTCGAAGAGCTCTCGGTCGCGACGCCCGGCACGGCGACCCCGATTGCCAGACTCTCGGGCGGCAATGTGCAAAAGGTGCTGGTGGGGCGTGAGATACTCGGAAGCCCCTAAGGTCGTGATGGCGGCCTACCCGGTGCGCGGTCTCGACATTCATTCCTCCTACATGATTTATCAGCTCCTGAACGAGCAGAAAAAGAAGGGTAGCGCCGTGATTTGCGTCGGCGAGGATCTGGATGTGCTCCTTGAGCTCTGCGACCGCATCCTCGTGCTGCAGGGCGGCAAGAGCGCCGGGATTCTGGATGCGCGCACGGCGAGCAAGGAAGAACTGGGAAGAAGAATGATGGGCGGAGAGGAGAGCGAGGTATGAGACAGAGTCGGGAACCACTGTTTCAAATGCATAAGCGCGGCTATATCTCTTTCGGGAAACTTGCGCTGATTCATCTGATTGCGCTGCTGCTCGCGCTCGTGACCTGCGCGGCAGTCATTGTGCTCGTGACCGGGGTGAACCCGCTCGGGGTCTATGAGGCACTGGTCACCGGCGCGGTCGGAAACCCGCGGCGCCTCTGGGTTACAATACGGGAGAGCGGTATTCTCCTCTTAATCGCGGTCGGACTCACGCCGGCCTTCCGCATGCGCTTCTGGAATATCGGCGCGGAGGGACAGATCTTGGTCGGCGGCATTGCGAGCGCCGGACTCATGATACTCCTCGGCGGAAAGCTGCCGAACGCGCTGCTCCTCCTCTTGATGCTCGTCTGCAGCATGCTCTTCGGCATGGTCTGGGGCCTCGTTCCCGCCTACTGCAAGGCGCGCTATCACACGAACGAGACCTTGTTCACGCTCATGATGAACTATGTCGCCTTGCAGCTGGTGACCTTTGCCATCTGCTTCTGGGAGAATCCGAAGGGCTCGAACAGCATCGGCACGATTAACCAGGCGACGCGCGCGGGTTGGTTTCCGCGCATCGGCGGCACGGGGTTTGCGGGCAGCCAGTATATCTTCGGCCTCTGCATCATCCTCCTCGTGACGGTGCTCATGCACCTCTATCTGACACGCACCAAGCAGGGGTTTGAGATCTCGGTGGTCGGCGCGAGCCAAAACACGGCGCGCTATGCGGGCATTTCGGTGCAGCGCGTCATGCTCCGGACCATGGCGATTTCCGGCGCAATCTGCGGTCTAGCGGGCGCGGTGATTGTGGGCGGTGCAGGGCACACGCTCTCGGTCAGCACGGCAAACGGGCGCGGCTTCACGGCGATTCTGGTCGCCTGGATGGCGAATTTCAATCCGCTCTTCATGGCGCTGACCGCGATTCTTCTCTGCTTCATGCAGCAGGGCGCCATTCAGATTGCGACGCAGTTTAAGCTAAACCAGAACTTTTCGGACATCATCACGGGAATCGTGCTCTTTTTCCTGATCGGCTGTGAGTTCTTTGTCCGCTACCGACTGACCCTTCGAAAGAGAGGAGCGACGAAATGAATTTGCTTTCCACTTTTTTGCAGCGCGCCATCCTGCAGGGCGTCCCGATTCTCTACGGCGCGAACGGGGAAATTCTGACCGAGAAGGCGGGCAATTTAAACCTCGGCATTCCCGGTATCATGTATATGGGCGGTGTCTCGGGGCTGATCGCGGCCTTTTTCTATGAGAGAGCGGCGGGTGACCGCGCGTCGGGGCTTGTCGGACTGCTGGTTTCTCTCTGTGCGGCGCTGCTCGTCTCGATGCTCGCGGGACTTTTGTACAGCTTTTTGACGGTCACACTCCGCGCGAACCAGAATGTCGTGGGTCTCTCGCTGACCACCTTCGGCGTCGGCTTCGGCAATTTCTTCGGCGGCTCGCTCTCGCAGCTCGCGGGCGGCGTGGGACAGATTTCCACAAAGCTCACGGCAGCGGCGTACCGGCAGAGTCTGCCCGGCCTCTCGGGTCTGCCGTTTGTCGGCAAGGCCTTCTTTTCCTTCGGCTTTTTGACCTATCTTTCAATAGCGCTGTCGCTCTGCCTCGCCTTCCTGTTGACAGGCACCCGGAAGGGACTCGAAATCCGGGCAGTCGGTGAGGATCCGGCGGCGGCGGATGCGGCAGGGGTCGATGTGAACCGCGTGAAGTATGTCTCGACCGTGGTCGGGGCTGCGCTCGCCGGACTCGGCGGTCTCTGCTTTGTGATGGAATATCTCGGCGGCACCTGGGCGAACGACGGCTTCGGCGATCGCGGCTGGCTTGCCGTCGCCCTGGTCATTCTCTCGGTCTGGAATGCGAGAAAGGCAATCTGGGGCTCCTTCCTCTTCGGCGGTCTCTATATTCTGTATCTCTACATTCCGGGCCTGAATCGCTCGGCGCAGGAGCTCTTTAAGATGCTGCCCTATCTCGCGACCATCCTGGTTTTGATTCAGACGGGTCGCAGAAACCGGCCGGAGGATCAGCCGCCGGCAAGCCTCGGTCTCTCTTACTTCCGGGAGGAGCGCTGAGTCATGGGAATTCAAATCAAGGTCTGCTCGCCGAGATCCTGCTTCTCGGCCTGCAGACCCTCCTCTACTTCGGCGTCGAGGCCTTTGAGGGAAAGCCGCACAATGTGGCAAAAAAAATAGACGGACACATACCGTTCGTGCCCGCCTTTGTCTATATCTATGTGCTCTGGTTTCCGTTAATCTTTCTGTTTCCGCTCGCTCTTTTTCAGGCGAATCCGATGGCCTATGCGCGCTACCAGACGGCAATTCTTTTGGACATCGCGCTGAGTCTCGTTTGCTACCTCGTCTACCCGACGAGTTTTGCGCGCCCCGAGGCACCGGATACCGTTTCCGGTCGGGCCATGAAGCTCGTGTTTCGCGGAAGCTATAAGGGCTTAAACTGCGCGCCGAGCATGCACTGCTCGATGTGCTATCTCGTGTTGCACTTTGTCGGCGCAACGCCCGGTCTGCCGCCCGCCGTCGCGGCGATTGCGGTGCCGGTCGCGCTCGGCATTGTGATTTCGACCCTCTTTACGAAGCAGCATGTCCTGATCGACGCGCTGACAGCGCTTCCGCTCGCGGCAGTCTGTATCCTGATCGGCAATCGCCTGCCGTTTACGGCGCTTCTTCACTGGATTCTGGGCGCCTGAGCTTGTCCGCAAAGGGGCGGTTTTTGGGCGCCGCCTCCGTCATCGCGGGGGTAGAGAGTCCCTCGCCGTGAGCGCGGAGCATCTCTTCGCGGAGCTCGCTCGCCGAGAGCAGGAGAGCGCCCTGACTCCGCACAATGATCTGTTCGAGACCGTCCGAGGTCGCAACGGTCACGCTGTCGGTCGCCGCGTGGCGCCCCGAAAAGCTCTCGATATAGCTGTCCGCGGTCTGTGCGGTCCTGGTGTAGACGACAAACAGATTGTGCCAGGGATAGCGCTCCTCCTTGTGGTCCTTCCGCCGATAGGCGTCGAAGACCACAATCAGGGTGACACCGGTAAAGCCCTGGTAGTCGGAGAGCAGGTCGAGGAGTGCAAGCCGTGCGCTGTCGATGTTTTCTTCCGCGAGGGAGCGGAGTTCGGGGAACGCAAAAATAATATTGTAGCCGTCGACCAGGAGAAACTGCTTCCTTGGCACGGCGGTGCGGAGCGCGCGATAAGCGCGCTCTTTTGCTGCCTCGCTTGCCGCCCGGCGTTTCACCTCCGGGCGCTTTTTGTCTTCGCGGCGGTTTCCGGTAAAAGGTGCGCTCCAAAATCGCATCGATTTCTTCCAAAGAGAGCGGTGTGCTCTCTTTTTTGGTGCGGACGAGGGCGTCTTCGCCGTTTTCTTCCTCAGAGGCATTCCGGTCGCGCCGGTAGGGGAGATGCATGTAGCGGGGCGCTTCCTCATAGGAAACCGTTTCGCCGCTCCCGTGGCGGCAGAAGACCGAGTCGGCCGGAAAGGCGAGATCGGCCGCGGGATCGTAGCCCCGCGCGGCAATCACGGCCTCGCTGTCCCGGCAGGGGAAAAAGCCCGCAAAGGAAAGGGAGAGCGAAGCCTCGCCCTTGGTATAGCGGCGGAGTTCGGCGGCATAGTTTTGCATGGCGGCGACGGCCGCCTGTCCGTGCACTTCGGCGCGGTCCGCGCCTCCGGCTTCGCCGAGTGCGAAGGAGGCGCCCATGCGCTCAAGGTCATGGAGGGCGCGCCCGAGCGAGGCGACCGGAAGCTGCAGCGAAAAGTCATAGCAGGGTTCCAGTACCTCGGGCGCGGCGGCATAGAGCCCCGCGCGGAGCGCGCGTACGGTCGCCTGCCGGAAGTCGCCGCCCTCGGTGTGCTTCTCGTGGGCGCGCCCCGCGATCAGGGTGATTTTGATATCCGTGAGCGGCGCGCCGAGCAAGATGCCCGGTATCTCCTCTTCCTCGAGTGTGCGGAGTACCTGCTGCTGGTACTGGACGGGGAGTTGTTCCGGCGTGAGCGCACTCTCTGTCTGCAGACCGCTGCCCGGCGCAAGCGGTTCCAGCAGGAGATGCACTTCCGCATAGTGGCGGAGCGGTTCAAAGTGTCCGGCGCCCTCGGCGGTTTTCGTGACGGTCTCGCGGTAGCTGACGCCCGCCGGCTCGAACTCGACCGCGAGCGAAAAGCGGCGCAAAGAGAGTTCTTTCAGGATTTCCACCTGCATCTCGCCCATCAGGGATGCCTGCAGTTCACCCGCGGCACTGTCAAAGCGGAAGCGGAGACTCGGCTCTTCCTCTTCGAGAGAACGAAAGCGCGGCAGCCACTCGCTCCACTGCGCGCCCGCCGGTAAAATCAGGCGATAGCGGAGCACTGGGGTCAGAACAGGCAACGTGTGTTCGCTGTGATCGGCGCCGAGCCCCATGCCGGCCCGGCTCTCCGCGAGGCCGGTCACCGTGACGATACTGCCGGCGGGCGCCTCCTTGAGGAGCGAATAGGAGCGCCCCGAGTAGAGGCGGAGTTGCTCGGCTTTTTCGGTAAGCGGCGGGAGCGGCATTTTGGAGCTGAGCGTTCCGCCCGTGACCTTTAAAAAGGTGAGGCGCGCCCCCTTCTCATCCGCGGCGATTTTAAAGACGCGCGCCGAGAAGTCCGCCGGATAGGCGGGGGGCACAAACAGCGCCGAGATGCCGTCCAGCAGTTCTTTCACACCCTGCTGACGCAGGGCGGCGCCGAAGAAGCACGGGAAAAAGCGGCGCACCCGAAGGAGCGCCGCTATTTCCCCGTCGGACGGGCAGCTGCCGTCCTCGAGATAGCGGTTTAGAAAACGCTCGTCGAGGAGCGAGAGCTCCTCGGCGAGTTCCGGCGAAGCGGCCGGGCGGGAAAAATCGATGAAGTCGCCGCCGAGTCGCGCGCGAAGCGCGGCAAGCAGCGTCTCTTTGGACGCGCAGGGCCGGTCGGTCTTATTGAAGAAGACGATACAGGGGACCCGGTAGCGCCGAAGCAGCTGCCAGAGCGTCACCGTGTGACTCTGCACGCCCTCGGCCGCGCTGATCACGAGGATCGCGAGATCCAGAACCTGAAGAACGCGCTCGGCCTCCGGCGAGAAGTCAACATGTCCCGGCGTGTCGAGCAGGGTCACGGCGAGATCGCCGGTCTCGAAATAGGCCTGTTTGGAGAAAATCGTGACGCCGCGCCGCTGTTCCGCGGGATCGGTGTCGAGGAAGGCAGAGCCGTAGTCGACGCGTCCCGGCGCGCGGAGCGCACCCGCCGCGACGAGCAGGGCCTCCGAGAGCGTCGTCTTGCCGGCATCGACATGGGCCAGAATGCCGAGCGTCAGGCGGCGCATCAGTTTTCGATGAGATGGAAGGCAAATCCGCCGATTTCACCCTCCAGATAGAGGAAGGTGCTGCGGCCGAGGCTGTCCACCTTGCGCGTGGACTCGTCAAAGCGAACGCCGCGCTTTGCGAGGTAGTATTCGGCGCGGTCCACATTGTCCGTGCCGATCGCGACATGGCCGAGAGAGCCCTTGCCCTGGTACTTCATGACTTCGACGGCGGTGCCGGAGAAGAAGGAGACCGGGGTCTCGATGCAGTCGAGATCAAATCGAGGCAATCAGCGAGGCATTCTGTTTCGCTTCCGCGTCGTCCTTCGAGTTGATGCCGACATGCTTGATCTTAAAGTTCAGCATGGTGCGGACAGCCGCGCGGGTGCGCGCCGTGACGGTCTCAAAGGCGTGCGCACGGATATCCTCTTTCTTGGCGAGCCAGGTGCCGCCGCAGGCAAAGACCTGCTTCAGGGCAAAGTAGCGCTGCAGATTTTCAAGCGTCACGCCGCCGGTCGGCATAAAGCGGAGATTTTGATACGGCGCCGAGAGCGCTTTTAACATCGCAGGGCCGCCGTTCTGCTCGGCGGGGAAAAATTTGACGGCGTCGAGGCCGAGCGACATGGCCTGTTCCATCTCGCCGGGGGTCGCCGTGCCAGGACACATGGCAATGCCCTTTTCCCGCACATAAGCGACAAGCGCCGGCTGAAAGCCCGGGCTCACAATGAATTTTGCACCCGCCGCAATCGCAGCGTCCGCCTGCTCCCTGGTGACGACGGTGCCGGCGCCGACTGTCATGTCGGGCATCTCGCGGGTCAGCGTGCGGATGGCCTCTGCGGCAGCCGCGGTCCGGAAGGTAATCTCGATTGCGGAGACACCGCCCTTCTTGAGGGCCTCGGCGAGCGGCAGCGCGTCGTTCGCGTCCTCGATTGCGACAACCGGAACAATGCCGATGCGGTACAGTTCTTTGATACAAGCGTCCATTTTGCTATCCTCCCAGCGTTTTTCTGTATCATTTGCACTGAAATCAGTGTAGCATAAGTTAAGAGCATAGAAAAGTTTTCAAAAATGCGTTAAGATAGCGTTACATGTCTGAGACAGGGAGGAAACACGATGAAGGTAGTCATTCTTGCAGGCGGCTTCGGCACCAGAATTACGGAGGAGAGTTATCTTCGGCCAAAGCCTATGATCGAGATTGGCGGGCAGCCGATACTCTGGCACATCATGAAATACTATTCCTCCTACGGCTTTCACGATTTTGTGATCTGCCTCGGCTACAAACAGTATGTGGTCAAGGAGTATTTTGCGGATTATTTTCTGCACACCTCGGATGTGACCTTCGATCTCTCGAACAACAGCATGGAGGTGCTGCAGCGGCATGCGGAGCCCTGGAAGGTGACGCTGATCGACACGGGGCTCCACACGATGACCGGGCGGCAGAGTGAAGCGCATTCGCGACTATGTGGGCGACGAGCCCTTCCTCCTGACCTACGGCGACGAGTCTCGGATGTGGATCTCAATGCGCTGCTCGCGTTCCATCGGGAGAAACAGCGAATCGCGACCATCACGATGGTGAATATCGGGCAGGCAAAGGGCGTGCTGGATGTCGGTGACAACGGGGAAATCCGCTCCTTCCGCGAGAAGGACGACAGCGACGGCGCGGTGATCAACGGCGGCTTCATGGTCTGTGAGCCGGGGATTTTCGATTACATTGCGGGCGATGACACCGTGCTCGAGCAGGAACCCTTCCGGAACCTGTGCCGCGACCGGGAGCTCGTGGGCTATTACCACAGAGGCTTCTGGCAGTGCATGGACACGCAGCGCGAAAAGAAAAAGTTAGAAGAGCTCTGGGAAAGCGGCAACGCGCCCTGGAAGCGATGGTGAGGAGAAACTTGCATGTTTGAAGATAAGACGGAACAGGAGGCGCGACAGGAAATTCTCGCGCTGGTAGAAGAATACGCGGAGCGTTTCCGCGAAAAGAAGAGGGAATTTCACCCGGGCGACCGCATTTCCTATGCGTCCCGCGTCTACGACCACAAGGAGATGGTCAACGCGGCCGATGCGGTCCTCGAATTCTGGCTGACCTCCGGGCGCTACACGGATCTCTTTGAGAAGAAACTCGGCGCCTATCTCGGCGTCCCCTTTGTGTCGCTTGTGAACTCGGGCTCGAGCGCGAACCTGCTCGCCTTCATGGCGCTGACTTCCCCGAAGCTCGGCGAGCGGCGCGTTTGTCGCGGCGATGAAATCATCACCGTGGCCTGCGGATTCCCGACGACGGTCACGCCGATGTTGCAGTACGGGGCGGTCCCGGTCTTTGTGGATGTGACCATTCCGCAGTACAACATCGATGTGACAAAGCTCGAGGCGGCTTACTCGCCGAAGACCAAGGCTGTGATGATTGCCCACACGCTCGGCAATCCCTTTGATTTAAAGGCAGTCAAGCAGTTCTGCGACGCCCACGGGCTCTGGCTCATCGAGGACAACTGCGATGCCCTCGGCAGCCGCTATACCCTGGACGGCGTCACGCAGTTCACGGGCACCGTCGGCGACATCGGCACTTCGAGCTTTTACCCGCCGCACCACATGACGATGGGAGAGGGCGGCGCGGTCTACACGAAGAATGCGGTTCTGCACAACATTCTCCGCTCCATGCGCGACTGGGGACGGGACTGCCGCTGCCCCTCGGGCGTCGACAATCTCTGCGGCCACCGTTTCGACGGCCAGTACGGAGAACTCCCGAAGGGCTATGACCACAAGTATGTCTATTCGGAGTTCGGCTTCAATCTGAAGGCGACCGATCTGCAGGCGAGCATAGGCTGCGCGCAGCTTGAGAAGTTTCCGCACTTTGTCGAGCGCCGGAAGGAAAACTTTAAGCGACTCCGCGCGGCGCTCTTACCCGCAGAGGACAAGCTGATACTCCCGGAGGCCTGTGAGAATGCGGACCCGAGCTGGTTCGGCTTTCTTCTGACCTGCCGGGAGGGCGTGTCCCGCGAGAAGCTGGTGCGCTACATCGAGTCGAAGGGTGTGCAGACCCGCATGCTCTTTGCGGGCAATCTGACGAAGCACCCCTGTTTCGACACGCTCCGGGCAAGCGGCAAGGGCTACCGCATTGTCGGCGAACTCACGGAGACCGACCGCATTATGCGCGACACCTTCTGGATCGGCGTCTATCCGGGCATGACGGATGAGATGATTGACTATATGGCGACAGCAATCCGCGAGGGACTCGCGGAATGAGACAGGCTTCGAAGGGCGGCATCTATCTCGCCTGCATGCGCTCGTGCTCTTTTACAGCCTCTCGGCCCTCTGCTCGAAGACAGCGGCTTCCTACCCGGTCGGCAGCTTTCGCTGGCTGCTGTTTTACGGCGCGGTGATTCTGATTCTGGGGCTCTACGCAATTTTCTGGCAGCAAATCATTAAGCGCCTGCCGCTCTCGACCGCCTACATGAATAAGGCGGCGACCGTTATCTGGGGACTCGTGTTCGGCGGCCTCTTTTTCCGTGAGCGCGTGACGGCCGGGAAACTCTTCGGCGCGGCGTTGATTATTGCCGGCATTGTGCTCTATGCGCTGCCGGGCGCGGCGCGGGGGCGGGAAGCATGAGAAATCTCCCCTGGCTGCACCTCGCAATTTACCTCGGCGCGGTCTTCATCGCGGCGCTCTCTCAGGTGCTCCTCAAAAAAGCGGCGATGCGGCCGCATCGGAGCGTCGTAGAGGAGTATTTAAACCCGCAGGTCATCTTTGCCTATGGGCTCTTTTTTCTGGCGACGCTGATCGATGTGATTGCCTACCGGAAAATTCCGCTGAGCCTCGGCCCCATTCTGGAGGCGAGCGCCTATCTCTACATGCTGATTTTCGGCGCCGTGTTCTTCGGCGAGCGGATTACGAGGAGAAAACTTCTGGCGCTCGCCCTGATTCTCGGCGGTATTGTCCTCTTTACGCTATCGGCGTGAGGACAGGATTTGACAGAGGAGGGACTGTGGACTATGCAGAAACACTATGATTATCTCCTGGTCGGCGCAGGGCTTTTTAACGCTGTCTTTGCACAGGCGGCGGCCCGCGCGGGCAAGCGTTGCCTGGTGCTCGAAAAGCGCGCGCACATCGGCGGCAACATTCACTGCGACACCGTGGAGGGCATAGAGGTGCACCGCTACGGCGCGCACATCTTCCACACCTCGAACTCTGAGGTCTGGAATTTTGTGAACCGCTTTGTCACGATGAATCGCTTCACGAATTCGCCGGTCGCAAACTACAAGGGGGAGATGTACAATCTTCCGTTTAACATGAATACCTTTTCGCGCATGTGGAATATCCGGACGCCTGCGGAGGCGCTCGCGATTCTGAACGAGCAGCGCGCGGAGATTACGGGCGAGCCGAAAAACCTCGAGGAGCAGGCGATTTCCCTCGTCGGACGGGACATTTACGAGAAGCTCATCAAGGGCTACACGGAAAAGCAGTGGGGCAAGGCCTGCACGGAACTTCCGGCGTTTATCATACGGCGGTTGCCGGTGCGCCTCACCTATGACAACAACTATTTCAACGACCGCTACCAGGGCATTCCCGAGGAGGGGTATGATGCGCTGGTGCAGGCGCTCTTTTCGGAGACGGATATTCTCTTAAACACAGATTATCTCGCGGACAAAGAGGGGGTGGAACCTGCGCGCCGATGCCGTGGTCTACACGGGACCGATCGATGCGTATTTTGACTATGCGCTCGGCGCGCTCGAGTATCGCTCGCTTCGCTTTGAGACCGAGACCCTCGACACGGAGAACTACCAGGGCTGCGCGGTCGTGAACTACACCGAGCGGGACATTCCCTATACGCGCATCATCGAGCACAAGCACTTTGTCTTCGGCACGCAGCAAAAGACCGTAATCACCCGCGAGTACCCTTCGGACTGGAAACCGGGCATGGAGCCCTATTACCCGGTCAACGACACAAAGAATCAGGCGCTCTACGAGGCCTACCGGGAAATGGGCGCGCGGGAGCCCGTGATTTTCGGCGGACGCCTCGGCGAGTACCGCTATTACGATATGGACAAGGTGATTGAGAGCGCCATGGCGAGAGCGCGCGCCCTCGGCCTTACAGTTGGAGACGAGACATGATTATCACAAGAACCCCCTTCCGCATGTCGTTTTTCGGCGGCGGAACCGACATGCCGGAATTCTTCAAAGAGCACGGCGGCGCTGTGCTCTCGACCAGTTTCGACAAATACTGCTATGTCAATGTCCGGCATCTGCCGCGATTCTTCGACTACAGCACCGAGCTCTCGTATTCAAAGCTGGAGCGCGTGACGCGAATCGAGGACATTGAGCATCCGGCCGTGCGCGAGGCGATGAAGTTCCTCGACATGCACGAGCTGCGCTTAACCTACGAGGCGGATCTCCCGGCGCGCTCGGGACTCGGCACGAGCTCGAGCTTTGCGGTCGGGATGTTAAACGCCTTCTATGCGCTGAAGGGCAAGTATGCGGACAAGAAGCGCCTCGCGGACGAGGCCATCTACCTCGAGCGGGAACTCTGCGGAGAGGCCGGCGGCTGGCAGGATCAGATTGCAGCTTCCTTTGGCGGTCTCAATGTGATCCGCTTCAGCGAGGACGGCTACCGCGTGAGCCCCGTCATTGTGAGCGCCGAGCGGAAGCGCGCGCTGAATGAGAATCTCATGCTCTTCTTTACGGGTTTTTCCCGTTTTTCCTCGGACATTCAGACCGCGACCAAAAAGGCCCTCTCGGATAAGACCGCGGAACTTAGAGAGATGTGCGCGCTGGTCGATGAGGCCGAGAAGATTCTGATTCATAAGGAGAGCGACCTGAATGAGTTCGGACGCATGCTCGACACGAGCTGGCAGTTAAAGCGCGGCGTCAGCGCGAAGATTTCGACGGATTCGATTGACCGGCTCTATGCGGACGCAAAAAAAGCCGGCGCGCTCGGCGGCAAACTGCTCGGCGCGGGCGGCGGCGGCTTTCTTCTCTTTTATGTGGAGAAGGAGAGACAGGCGGCGGTACATGCCGCGCTTTCAAACCTTCTGCATGTCCCGTTCACCTTTGAGAACGGCGGCACGACGGTTATTTTCTACGAGCCGGAGAGCTATGTCGCAAAATAAAATACAGGCGGCTTTACTTCAGCCGAGCGCCACATCGAGCGCCATCATGAGAGTAAAGCCGAGTGCGAAGGAGAGGACCCCGATGTCGGAGTGCTCTCCTTCCGACATTTCGGGGATTAGTTCCTCGACGACGACATAGAGCATCGCACCGGCCGCAAAGCTCAGGAGATAGGGCATTGCCGGGATGAAGAAATCGGTCGCGGCGAGCATAACGAGCGCCGCAAGCGGCTCCACGGCACCCGAGAGCAGGCCGTAGAGGAAGGCGCGGGGCTTACTGCTGCCCGAGGAGAGCAGCGGGAGGGAGATGATGGCGCCCTCCGGAAAATTCTGAATCGCGATGCCGAGGGAGAGCGCGAGTGCCGCACTCGCCGTGATATTTGCGCTGCCGCTTAAAGAAGCCCGCATAGACGATGCCGACCGCCATGCCCTCGGGAATGTTGTGAATCGTGACGGCGAGGAGTAGCATCGCGGTTTTGGAGATACGGCTCTTTCTGCCCTCGGCCTTTTCCGCGTACAGGTGGAGATGCGGAATCAGTTTGTCGAGGAGCAGGAGAAAGAGTGTTCCGATCCAGAAGCCGATTGCGGCGGGCAGAAAGGCAAAGTGCCCGAGTCCGCTTTCCGCGCTCTGTTCGAGCGCGGGAATCAGGAGACTCCAGACGGAAGCGGCGACCATGACACCGGCCGCAAAGCCGGTCAGCGCCCGCTGAATGTTTCGGCTCAGGGTCTCTTTCAAAAAGAAGACCGCGGCCGCACCGAGCGTGGTGCCGGCAAACGGAATCAGAATGCCGAGGATACTGTTCTGTAACAAAGAAATACCTGCTTTCTAAGGGGAGATCGGTTTATATGCCCCGCAATCACAGCACATGGTCGTCCGGAATGGGGGCGACTATTTTTTGCAGGCTGCGGAGCAGGAAGAAGAGACTCACAAAGAGCCCCGAGCCCTCCGCAATCACAATGGACCACCAGACATTCTGCAGCACACCGGTCTTTGCGAGCAGATAGGCGGTCGGCAGAAGGAAAGAGGAGCTGGCGGCAAATCGAGACCAGCATGCTGTAGTAGCCCTTGCCGAGGGCCTGGAAGGCCGAGCTTGTCGCAATCGAGAAACCGACAAAGGGCAGGCAGAGTCCGATGATGCGGAGCGCCGGAATGCCGAGGGACAGCATGTTGGCCGAGGCATGAAACAAGCGGAAAAAGAGGCCCGGCAGGAGCTCAAAGAGCAGGAGTCCCGACCGTCATAAAGCCGAGCGCGGTCAGGACCGAGATTTTCAGGGCGCGCAGAATGCGGCGCTTATGGCCGGCCCCGTAGTTGTAGGCGAGAATCGGCACCGTGCCGTTATTCAGGCCGAAGACCGGCATGAAGATGAGACTCGAAATTTTAAAGTAGACGCCGAGGATCGCGGTTGCGGTCGCGGTGAAGCCAATCAGAATTTGGTTCATCGCATAAACCATGAAGGAGGAGAGCGCCTGCATGATGGTCGACGGAATGCCGACGGCGAGGATATGTCCGAGGAGCTCCGGATAGAAACCGAAGGACTTTGCGTGCAGCTTGACTTCGGGATTTTTGGTCTGGTTCAGCAGAATCGCGACAAGTGCGGAGAGATGCTGGCCGAGCACGGTCGCGAGCGCGGCGCCCGCAATGCCGAGTTTCGGCGCGCCGAAGAGGCCGAAGATCAGCACCGGATCCATCACGAGATTAAAGAGCGCGCCGGAGAGCTGGGAGTACATCGAGAGTGTGGTGCGGCCGGTCGACTGCAAAAAGCGCTCAAAGGTGATTTCCGCGAAGATGCCGAGAGAGCCGCAGCAGACAATGCGCGTGTAGAGAACACCGTAGGAGAAAATTTCGGGGTCGGCGGTCTGCGCGCGGAAAAACGGCACGGCGAGAAAGATGCCGGTCAGCACAAAGAGCAGCGCAAAGCAGAGCTCGAGTAACAGGCCGCTCGCGGCTGTCCGGTTTGCGCGCTGCAATTTTTTTTCGCCGAGCGCGCGGGAGAGGTGTGCGTTGATGCCGACGCCGATGCCGGTGCTGAAGGCAATCATCAGCGACTGCAGCGGGAACGCGAGGCTCACGGCGGTCAGTGCCTGTTCGCTGATCATCGAGACGAAAATCGAATCTACTATATTATAGAGTGCCTGGACGATCATCGAAATCATCATCGGAACCGACATCGAAAAAATGAGTTTTCCGACCGGCATGGTGCCCATCTTGTTTTCGGAGAGTTGCTGTTTGGCTTCGGTCATACATACCATCCTTTCCGGCAGAATCAGGTGCGAAAATGTCTATAGTTTAGCAGTATTGTAAGAATCGCGCAAGGCAGGAAGGGCTTCGGTATGTTATACTTCGGATATCAGGCAAAGACTGCAAAGGGCAGTGAAAAGACAGGAGGTTTGACATGGCAGAAGTTGTGGCACTCGGGGAAGTGTTGATTGATTTTGCGGAGAAATCCAAAGATGTGGAAGGCTATCCGACCATGGCAGCGCACGCGGGCGGTGCACCGGCAAATTTCCTTGCGGCGCTTCGGAATCTGGGACACAGCACGGCTATCATCGGCAAGGTCGGCGTGGATGCCTTCGGCGTCATGTTGCTCGGCACCCTGGAGCGCTGCGGCATTGATGTGAGCGGGCTCGTGCAGGACGAGAATGTCTTCACCACCCTCGCCTTCGTGACCTTTAACCGCGAGGGGGACCGCGCTTTCAGCTTTGCGAGAAAGCCGGGCGCGGACACCCAGCTCCGCTTTGAGGAGATCAAGCTCTCGCTAATCGATCAGGCAAAGGCTTTTCACTTCGGCACGCTCTCGCTGACCGATGAGCCGGTGCGCTCGGCGACACGCGCGGCTGTCGCCTATGCGAAGGCAAAGGGTAAGCTCATCACCTGCGACCCGAATCTCCGCCTGCCGCTCTGGCGGGAGATTGAGGATGCGCGCCGGGAGATGCTCTGGGCGGTTTCCCACGCGGATGTCGTGAAGATCAGCGACGAAGAGGTGGACTTTCTCTGGGGGTGCACGCCGGAAGAAGGCGCGGAGAAGCTCCTCAATGTCTACGGCGTGAGTCTCGCGATGGTCACGCTCGGGCCGAAGGGCAGCTACCTGAAGAACCGGAGCGGCGCGTTCGCCTACTGTGCGGGACCGCAGGTCTCGCCGATTGACACGACCGGTGCGGGCGATATCTTCGGCGGCACGGCACTCGCCTGCATTCTGGAGAGCGGCAAGAACGCCGCAGAACTCAGTGCGGAAGAGTTAAAGAACATCGGCACCTTCGCCTCGACGGCGGCGAGCCTCTCGACGGAGCGCTCCGGCGGCATTGCGAGTATCCCGAGCCGGGAGGACATCCAGGCGCGCGTCGCGAAGCTCTCGAGCAATTAATCCTTAAACCTACTTGACTTATATGTTAAAAGGGGGTAGGATAGCTGTCAGAGACGAACAGACGAAAGGGAGGTATTCTCATGTCGAAAATTTATACTTCTGCAGACCAGTTGATCGGACACACCCCGCTCCTCGAGCTCACGCACATTGAGGCGGAGGAAGGTTTAAAGGCGCGCATTCTCGCAAAGCTCGAGTACTTTAACCCGGCGGGCTCCGTGAAGGACAGAATTGCCCGCGGCATGCTCGACGACGCGGAGCAGCGCGGTGTCCTGAAGAAGGGCTCGGTCATCATTGAGCCGACTTCCGGCAATACCGGCATCGGCCTCGCCTCGGTCGCGGCGGCGAGAGGCTATCGCATTATCATTGTGATGCCGGACTCGATGAGCGTGGAGCGCAGAAATCTCATGAAGGCCTACGGTGCGGAGCTCGTTCTGACAGAGGGCGCCAAGGGCATGAAGGGCGCAATGGCCAAGGCGGAAGAGCTCGCAAAGGAGATTCCGAACAGCTTTATTCCCGGACAGTTCGTGAATCCCGCGAATCCGGCGACGCATGAGAAGACCACGGGTCCCGAAATCTGGGAGGACACCGACGGTGAGGTCGATTACTTTGTCTCCGGCGTCGGTACGGGCGGTACACTGACAGGTGTGGGCCGCTATCTCCGCAGCAAAAAGCCGGAGGTCAAACTGGTCGCCGTGGAGCCGGACGCTTCGCCGGTGCTCTCGGGCGGACAGCCGGGCCCGCACAAAATCCAGGGACTCGGCGCGGGCTTTGTGCCGGATACGCTTGACACGAAGATTTACGACGAGGTCATCCGGGTCTCGAATGAGGATGCGTTCCGCGAGGGACGGGAGATCGGAAGGGCCGAGGGCATTCTGACCGGCATTTCCTCGGGGGCGGCGCTCTATGCGGCAGTGCAGCTCGCAAAGCGGAAAGAGGCCGAGGGCAAGACGATTGTCGTCCTGTTGCCGGATTCCGGTGACCGCTATCTCTCTTCGCCGCTGTTCCAGGACTGATTAAAATCCGAATGTAAGTGAATCACAAGGGAGCCGTTTTGCCTGTTTTCCGGCAAAGCGGCTCCTTTTCGCGCTTTTTCGAGAGAAAATCGGGATGAGCGGACAAAAAGAGTTGGTAGAAAGCCCTGTAACGTCGGCAGAATCAAGCGGTGCAGGTTTCTTATCTTCTTTGAAGCAAGATGAAGGGTGGACAAAAAGAGTTGGTAAAAAGCGCTTCAAGCCCTTGATATACGAGGTCTTTCTCCGCGTACATCTTCCTTGAAACAGTATGTTGAGAGGAAAAGAAAACACCCCCGCGCCGGGCGGCACGGAGGTGTGAAGAGAAACGCTCAGATGACAAAATCATTGCCCGCGAGGTTCGGCGCGGCGAGATCGGCGAGCGTGTAGCCGTCGAAAAAGTCATTGACCAGGCGGTCCAGTTTCTGCCACATGGGTAGGGTGCGACAGTAGGTCGCGCGCTCGCAGGCGGCCTCTTCCTCGAGGCAGGCAACCGGCGCAAGACTGCCCTCGGTGAGGCGGAGAATACTGCCGACCGTGTACTCGGCGGGCGAGCGGTTTAAGCGGTAGCCGCCGCCTTTGCCGCGGAGTGCATCGAGCAGGCCGTTTGCGGACCAGAATTTTGACAATGGACTCCAGATATTTTTCGGAAATTTGCTGCCGCTCGGCAATATCCTTCAGGGGAATATAAGAACTGCCGATGTGCTCGGCGAGATCGATCATGACGCGGAGTGCATAGCGGCCCCGGGTTGAAATCATCATACGGAACTCCTCTCATCTAGCATATAAACCTATCTTACTACGGGGTTTAATGCTTTGCAAGCTGTTCTTTGCCGTTTTTCTGTGCTATACTTTCAGCAAGTCGAACAAAAGGAGGCATTATAATGGCAGCTGATAAGAAAATATTGACAATACAGGACATTTCCTGTGTGGGACAATGCTCGCTCACCGTGGCCCTGCCCATCGTCTCGGCCTGCGGCGTGGAGACCTGCATTCTCCCCTCGGCGGTGCTCTCCAATCACACCGGCGCAGATTTTCACGGCTTTACCTTCCGGGATCTGACCGAGGATATGCCGGAAATCGCCGCAAAGTGGAAGAAAGAGCACATTGTCTTTGATGCGATTTATACGGGCTATCTCGGAAGTCGGAGACAGATTGCGATTGTGCAGGAGATTATGGACACACTCCTCGCGCCCGGCGGCCTCCGAATTGTGGATCCCGCGATGGCGGACAACGGCGCTCTCTACACCGGCTTTGATCTCGCGTTTGTCGAAGAGATGGCGAAACTCTGCGGCGGAGCGGATTATATTCTCCCGAACCTCACAGAGGCCTGCCTGCTGACCGGCACCGAATACCGCGAAGGGCTGCAGAGCGAAGCGGAAATCCGGGAACTCCTCGAGAAACTTGCGGCGCTCGGCGCAAAACATGTGATTCTGAAAGGCATTTCCTACGAGGAAGGGCGCATCGGCAATGTCGTCTATGACAGCGCGAGCGGTGACCTCCGCTACGACTTTACCCCGCGCGTGCCGCGAAGCAGCCACGGAACCGGCGACTGCTTTGCCGCGGCATTTACCGGCGCCATGCTGCGGGGGAAGAGCGCTTTCGAGGCGACAAAGCTCGCCGCGCGCTTTGTGGTCGCGAGCATACGCGCGACCGAGGGAGACAACGCGCACTGGTACGGCGTCAAAGTTCGAAAAGGCCCTGCCGCTCCTCACGGAGGCGCTGAATGTGCCGACCTTTACGATTGAGGGGAAACATGTCCGGGATTTGGAAACATTCTATGCGGAGATTGACCGGGTTCTGACCGACGGGACGCAAAAGACCGGACACAATCTCTCGGCGTTTGACGACATTTTGCGGGGCGGCTTCGGAAAGCATGCCTACGGGCAGCGGATTCATCTTTACTGGAAGGACTTCGATGTGAGCCGGGAGGCGCTCGGCGATGAGACCGCGCTGCGCCTGATCGGCATTATTCTGGACCGGGAGAGCGGTCACGACTGCAAGCTGGAATTCTGAGGTCGCGAGAGTTGCGGAAAAAAACGCAGGGCGAATTTTCGCCCTGCGTTTTTTTAATCCGCGAGATAGACTTCCGCGTATTGCACGCCGAAGTTCAGCGCGCTCGAGTGACTCTCCATGAAAGATATCGATGTGCTTGCCGGCGACACCGCTGCCGACATCCTCGGCGACATAGACGGTGCCGTTGATGACAACGCGCGTGCCCTCCGGGATCACGGCGGGATCGGTTGCAATCGTGTGATTGGCCTGTGCGATCTTGCCCGAGCTGGTCATGCGCCCCCATCCCTTGGAACACTCGTAGCAGGGGCAGTAGGCGGTGAGCTTGAAGACACCGAGGCTTTTGCCGTTCCGGCCGCTCTCTTTTTTGGCGCTCTTGACGCTCGTGCTGTGGTTTGCGGCGGCTGTGGTCTTGCTCTGCTTGTCGCTGTCCTTTTTAGCCGCGGCTTTTTTTGCCGCCTCGCGGGACTCCGCCTCGGCGCGCTCTCTGGCCGCCTCACTCGCGGCGCGCGCGGCTTCTTCGGCGGCGCGCTGGGCTGCCTCGGCCTTGGCCTGTTCTTCCTGCTTCAGGCTGAGCCAGGCGCGGTCTTTATTGGTCCGGGTCTCAATCAGCGCGTTTTGCGCCGCGACGCGGGCATCGTTGAGCACAGGTACATCAATCTGGTCGCTCAGATTTTCTTCGGCGTGCTGCACATCTCCCATCACCGTGCTGTCCGTGAAGACAGCGCTCGCGGAGGGAGTGTCTGTCGGCGAGACAAAGGCTGTGGTGCCTGTCTCGGCCGCAGCGGCTTCCGGGGCCGGCTCTGCTTTCGGCTCACCCAGCGCGCTGAGCGGCACGAGAAACAGAAGCAGGGTCAGAAGAAAGATGCACGCCCGCTGAATGGCATTCATATGTTTGTGCATGGTTCTGTATCCTCTTAAGAATTCTGTAAGAACTACAACTTTATTCTAAACAGAGGAGGGGGGTACTGTCAATTAAAATTAAAACAGCGGGGACTCACTCGAGAATCAGGTACACCTCGCGGTACTGGACACCGTGTGCCCAGGCCTCGGCGGTCGTCGCATAGTAGACGTCGACAATCTGGCCGTGGACCCCGTTGTCTTCGACGGTGTAGATGGTATCGCTGCCGGCAAAGCGAATCTTACTGCCGCGCGGCAGCACACCCCAGTCGGATGCGACCGTGTGCGCGGCCTTCGGCACCGAGCCGTCGGCGCAGCGGGTGCCGTTCGGATTCGAATAGCCCGTGGTCTTAAAGGTGCCGAGTGAGCGCTCGTTCCGGACGGGCGGAAGCGGCACGGCGGTCTCCGGCGACTCGCTCGGCGCCTCGATGACAGCGGTCACTTCTTCGGTCCGGCTGTTGGCGGTTGCGTTGTTCTGCACGACTGCGGCCGCGGCAGACTGGGCTGCGGCGAGAGAGAGCAGGAAACTGAGCCCGAGGGCTGAAAACTTTGTCAAAAGTCGCATGCAAGGTCTCCTTTCATTCATGTCGAAATGTTACAGAGATGTTACCCTTCTGTCTGCAATATAGCATGAGAGACAGGAAACGCGCAAGAAAATCGTGTGCGGGAGAAGCAGAGGGCAGAGGGGCGAGGGGGGGCCTTGCGGCGTCGGAAGCGCCCGGCACGGCGCGGTGCGGCGGGAACTGCATTGCGGAAACAGCGGTGAAAAAATTTTCAAAAAAAATTTTGAAACTCGCTTGACAGGGTCTTGCAAAACAGCTATAGTAACGACAGCAGATGTTAGCACTCCACTCGGATGAGTGCTAACAACGGGAAGGAGGAAATCATGGAGCTGGATGACAGAAAAGTCATGATACTGAATGCAGTGATCAAAAACTACATGGAGACCGGCGAGCCGGTCGGCTCCCGCACGATTTCAAAACTTCCCGGCTGCGCGCTGAGCAGTGCGACCATACGCAATGAGATGTACGATCTGGAGGAGATGGGGTATCTCCTGCAGCCGCACACCTCGGCGGGGCGTATCCCCTCCGATCAGGGGTATCGCTTCTATGTCAACGAGATTCTGCGGGAAACCGAGAAATGAGGTCGAAGCCCTGAAGCGTCAGTTTGTCGCGCGGGTGGATCGCCTCGAGCTGGTGCTCCGCAGAATGGCACGCATTGCCGCGGACCATACCAATTACGCAGCGGTCATCAGCGGTCCCGACACGAGCCGGGCGCGCATCAAGCTGCTGCAACTCTCCAAAATGGATGAGAGCCGCCTTTTGGTTGTTCTGGTACTCGAGGGCAATCTGATCAGCAACCGCATTTTGACCTTGCGGCAGCCGATCGGTGACGCAGAGCTCCTGCAACTCAATATTCTGCTGAATACGCGCTTAAACGGCGTCAGCATTCAGGAGGCGGAGGCAGGCGTCATGCAGAAGCTGCTCGCGGAGGCTGGGGACAACAAAGAGTTTGTCGCCTATCTTCTCGATGAACTCCGGCACATGCTCTCGGAGGAGGAAGAGTTGCAGATTTATACCAGCGGCGCGACCAATGTGTTCCGGTATCCGGAGCTCACCGACGGCGGCGGCGCAAAGCGCATCATCCGGACCTTTGAGGAGAAGAACCGCTTGAAGCGCATTGTGGCGGATGCGGCGGCGCAGACGGGAGAGGAGAAAGAGAACATTCAGGTGTTTATCGGAGAGGAATCTCCGGTGCCTGAGATGAATGATTGCAGCATCGTCACAGCCCGCTATGATCTGGGCGGCGGCCTTCGCGGCACCATCGGTATCGTGGGACCGAAGCGCATGGATTATGAGAAGGTGCTGAAGACGTTGCACAGTCTGATGCGTGAGATGGATGAGAATTTCGGAGGAGACGATGGCTAAGGATAAGCACAGACACGAGCGGGAGAGACAGGAGCGGCAGAGCGCCGAGGAGCGCGCTGCGATGGGAGCTGCCGCTGCGGCGGCAGAGCTCGAAGCGGAAGACAAGGCGAAAGAAACAGCAGAGACCGCTTCCGGCGCGGAGACTGCCGAAGACGAGCAAAACAGCGCGGCACAGGCAGAGATCGAAGCGCTGAATGACCGTCTGAAGCGGACGCTCGCGGAGTTTGAGAATTTCCGCAAGCGGAGCGAGCGCGAAAGGCACAGATGTTTGATCTCGGTGCCAAGTCGGTGCTCGAGAAGTTTTTGCCGGTCATCGACAATTTTGAGCGCAGCGTCGCGCAGGTTCCGGAAAGCGAGGACAGCGGCATCAAGGCCTATGCCGAGGGCATGGACATGATATACCGCCAGCTCTTGAAGAATCTGAAGGAGGCGGGCGTCGAGGCGATTGACGCGAAGGGCAAGCCCTTTGACCCAGCGTATCACAATGCGGTGATGCACGAGGACAATGAGGCGCTCGGCGAGAATGTCGTCTCGGAGGAGTTGCAGAAGGGCTATCTCTACAAGGACAGCGTACTTCGCCACAGCATGGTGAAGGTCGCGAATTAAATCGGAATACAACAGGAAACTGATTTTTATATACGAGCGGATTTTCAGGAGGAAAGACAATGAGTAAGATTATCGGTATTGACCTTGGTACAACGAACAGCTGTGTGGCAGTCATGGAGGGCGGCAAGCCGGTCGTAATCCCGAACAGCGAGGGCGCGAGAACCACGCCGTCGGTGGTCGCATTCACAAAGACCGGAGAGCGTCTGGTCGGCGAGCCGGCAAAGCGCCAGGCAGTCACGAACGCGGACCGCACGATTGCTTCGATTAAGCGTCACATGGGCACGGACTTCAAGGTGACCATCGACGGCAAGAGCTACACGCCGCAGGAGATTTCGGCGATGATTCTGCAGAAGCTGAAGGCGGATGCGGAGAGCTACCTCGGCGAGAAGGTCAGCGAGGCGGTCATCACGGTTCCGGCATACTTTAACGACGCGCAGCGGCAGGCAACCAAGGACGCAGGCAAGATTGCGGGCCTTGAAGTCAAGCGTATCATCAACGAGCCGACGGCGGCAGCGCTCGCTTACGGCCTCGACAACGACAAAGAGCAGAAGATTATGGTCTATGACCTCGGCGGCGGCACCTTCGATGTCTCGATCATCGACATCGGCGAGGGCGTCATCGAAGTGCTCGCGACCAACGGCGACACGCACCTCGGCGGCGACGACTTCGACAACAAGATTACAGAGTGGATGATTGCCGAGTTCAAGAAGCAGGTCGGCGTGGACCTCGGCAACGACAAGATGGCGCTGCAGAGACTGAAGGAAGCGGCGGAGAAGGCGAAGAAGGAGCTCTCGACCGCGACGACGACGGAGATTAACCTCCCGTTCATCACGGCGACCGCAGAGGGCCCGCAGCACCTCGCAATGACCCTGACCCGTGCAAAGTTCGACGAGCTCACGGCAGATCTGATTGAGCGCACCGTGATTCCGGTGCAGAACGCAATGCGCGATGCGGGCATCACGAACGCAGACCTCGGCAAGGTTCTTCTGGTCGGCGGTTCCACGCGTATGCTGAATGCGCAGGAGAAGGTAAAGCAGCTCACCGGCATGGAGCCCTCGAAGACCCTGAACCCGGACGAGTGCGTTGCCATCGGCGCGGCGGTCCAGGGCGGCAAGCTCGCAGGCGATTCGAGCGCAAGCGATGTGCTGCTGCTCGATGTCACCCCGCTCTCCCTCTCGATTGAGACGATGGGCGGCATTGCGACCAAGCTGATTGAGAGAAATACGACCATTCCGACCAGAAAGAGCCAGGTCTTCTCGACGGCAGAGGATAACCAGTCGGCGGTTGACATCCATGTGGTGCAGGGTGAGCGTGAGTTTGCGCGCGACAACAAGAGCCTCGGCCAGTTCCGTCTGGACGGCATTCTCCCGGCGAAGAGAGGTGTCCCGCAGATTGAGGTCACCTTCGACATCGATGCAAACGGCATCGTGAATGTCTCCGCAAAGGATCTCGGCACCGGCAAGGAGCAGCACATCACGATTACTTCCGGTTCCAACATGTCGCAGGAGGACATTGACAAGGCAGTCAAGGAAGCTTCCGAGTTCGAGGCACAGGACAAGAAGAAGAAAGAGGCGATTGACGAGAGAAATGACGCCGATTCCCTGATCTTCCAGACCGAGAAGGCAATCCAGGAGGTCGGTGAGAAGTTAAGCGACAGCGACAAGGCGGCGGTTGAGGCAGATCTCAGCGCACTCAAGGAGGCTGTGAACCGCGCACCGGCGGAGTCGATGACGGACGAGCAGGTCGCAGACATCAAGGCAAACAAGGAGAAGCTGATGGCAAGCGCGCAGCAGCTCTTCCAGAAGGTCTATGAGAACGCACAGCAGAGTCAGGCGGGCCAGGGCGCTGCGGATAACGGCGGCTCCAAGCCGGATGACGGTGTTGTGGACGGCGATTTCAAGGAAGTCTAAAGAAAACGGATGGCACGCGGGAGCAAGGCTCTCGCGTGTCCGTTTGAGAAAGGATCACGATGGCAGAACAGAAGCGCGATTATTATGAGGTGCTTGGGGTTTCGAAGGACGCGGACGATGCGGCGCTGAAAAAGGCATATCGGATGCTCGCGAAGAAGTATCATCCGGATGCGAATCCCGGCGACAAGCAGGCGGAGGCGGCTTTTAAGGAAATCAACGAAGCTTATTCCGTTCTGAGCGATCCTAAGAAGCGGGCACAGTACGATCAGTTCGGACACGCTGCCTTTGACCCGCGCATGGGCGGCGGCAGCGGCGGCGGTTTTTACGAGGGCAATGCGGCCGACTTCGGCGATATTTTCGGCGACATGTTCGGCGGCGATATTTTCGGCAGCTTTTTCGGCGGCGGCAGAGGCGCGCAGCGCCAGGCGGCCAATGCGCCGATGCGCGGCGCGAATGTCCGCGCGACCGTCCGGCTGACTTTCGAAGAGGCAATCTTCGGCTGTAAGAAGAAAATCACAATCGATTACAAGGAAGAGTGCGAGACCTGTAAGGGCAGCGGCGCAAAGCCGGGTACCTCGCCCGAAACCTGTCCGACCTGTAAAGGGCAGGGCAAGATTGTCAAGATGAGCCAGACCATGTTCGGCACGGTGCAGAATGTGCAGACCTGTCCGACCTGCCACGGCAGCGGCAAGGTTGTGAAGGAAAAGTGCACGTCCTGCAACGGCACGGGCTATAAGCGCATCCGGAAGAGCTTTTGAGGTCAGCATTCCGGCCGGCATCGACAACGGACTCTCGGTCAGAATGCCGCACGGCGGCGAGCCGGGCGTGAAACGGCGGCGAGCGCGGCGATTTGCTGGTCGAGTGCATTGTGAGTCCGCACCCGATTTTTAAGCGTCAGGACACGAATATCTTCTCGACGGTGCCGATTTCGTTTGCGACGGCGGCACTCGGCGGTACAATCCGGATTAAGACCGTGGACGGCGAAGTCGAGTACACGGTCAAGGCGGGAACCCAGACCGACACGCGTGTGCGCCTGAGCGGCAAGGGCGTGCCCTCGCTCCGGAATCCGAAGATGCGCGGCGACCACTATGTGACACTGGTCGTCGAGGTTCCGACCAAGCTGAACGCAAAGCAGCGCGAGGCCTTAAAGAACTTCGACGAGGCGATGCAGGGCGACGGCAAAAAGAAGGGCTTGTTCTCCTGACGACAAGCGATTGGCAGGGTGACTGTTCCGGCGGCGGGATGCCGCGGGACAGCCGCCCTTTTTGCTTTGCGGAAGCCCGCTTTTACAAACATAGTGCGCTGTGCTATGATTAAACGATATCAGAGCCAGGAGGGAAAACGCCCATGCGATGGAAAAAGTATACGCTGTATACCACAGAGGAGGCAGTGGATCTGGTGAGCGCGACGCTCGCGGAACTCGGCATTGAGGGCATTGAAATCGAGGACAATGCGCCGCTCTCGGAGCGGGATACCAAGGGTATGTTCATCGACATTCTGCCGGAACTGCCGCCGGACGACGGGACAGCGCGCGTGAGCTTTTTACCTGGAGCCGGGCAGCGGCGAAGAGGCGATGCTCTGCCGCGTCCGCGAGGGACTCGAGGAACTGTCGCGGTTCACCGATCTCGGCGAGGCGCGGATTGCGGAGAGTCTCACCGAGGACAAGGACTGGATTAACAACTGGAAGACCTTCTTCCATCCCTTTGTCGTCGACGATATTCTGATTAAGCCGACCTGGGAGCAGGTGCCGGCGGAGAGCGCGGGACTCACCTGCATCCAGATCGATCCCGGCACGGCGTTCGGCACCGGTGCGCATGAGACCACACAGCTCTGCATCCGCGCCTTGAACCGCTATATGAAGCTCATGCAGGCGGCGGGGGTCAAAAACATCCGTGTCCTCGATGTCGGCACGGGGAGCGGCATTCTCGGCATCGCGGCAAAGAAGCTCGGCGCTGCGGAGATTTTTGCGACCGACCTCGACGACAACGCGCTCGAAGCCGTTGCGGAGAACCTCGCGAGCAATGACTTGAATCCAAAGGATTTCACGGTCGTCTGCGGCAACCTGATTGATGACCCCGCCGTGCAGGCGGCGGCCGGCGAGGCGTGCTACGACATCGCGCTCGCGAACATACTCGCGCCCGTGATTCTGATGCTCGAGAAAGAAGTCTGGCGGCACTTAAAAATCGGCGGTATCTTCATCACCTCCGGCATCATCGACGAAAAGGAAGAGGAAGTGCGCGCGGCGATTGCGGCGAATCCGCACTTTGAGGTGCTGGAGGTCAACCGTCAGGGCGAGTGGTCGAGCGTTGTCGCGCGGAGAAAGGCCTGAGATGTATCACTTTTTTATCGCACCCGAACAGCTTTCGGAGGACAGCGCGGTGATTCTCGGCAATGATGTACGGCACATCGGCGCGGTGCTCCGGATGAAGCCGGGCGAAAAGATTATGGTCAATGCGGGCGGCGACTGGGACTATCTCTGCGAGATTGCGGAGATCGGGACGGAGGCTGTGCATCTCCGCATTCTGGAAGGGCAGGCAGGAGACCAGGGAGCTCCCGGTGTCAATCACGCTCTATCAGGGACTCCCGAAGGGCGAAAAGATGGAGCTCATTGTGCAGAAGGCGGTGGAGCTCGGCGCAGCGCGCGTGGTTCCGGTCGCGATGCACCGTTCGGTCGTGCGTCTCGATGAGAAGAAGGCGGCGGCCAAGCAGAAGCGCTGGCAGGCCATTGCAGAGGCGGCGGCCAAGCAGGCGGGGCGGAGCCTCATTCCGGAAGTTACCTTGCCGCTCCGCTTTGCGGATGCGCTCGCACAGGTCGAACAGGAGGGAACCGAACTTCGCCTCCTCCCCTATGAGCGGGCGGAGGGAATCGCAGAGACCAGAGCGCTGATTCGCTCGGCGAAAGCCCGGACAGCGCATTGCCGTGATGATAGGCCCGGAAGGGGGCTTTGAGGAGACCGAGGTGGCGGCGGCCGAGGAGCGCGGCTTCACGGCCGTTACGCTCGGCAAAACGCATACTCCGGACGGAGACGGCCGGACTTGTGGTTCTCTCCCTTCTGATGGCGGAGACAGAGGAAGATTGACGGATGGAAATATATTTTGACAATGCGGCGACGACGCGTCTCGGGAAGGCGGCGGCGGAGATTGCGGACCGGGTGGCGCGGGAAGACTACGGCAACCCGTCCTCTCTGCATCTCGCGGGTGTCCGCGCGGAGGCGGCGGTTCGGACGGCTGCGGAACAAATTGCAAAGACCCTGAAGGCGGAACCGGCGGAACTTATTTTTACTTCGGGCGGCACGGAGTCCGACAATCTCGCGATTCTCGGAACCGCGCGCGGTAGAAGGGCTACGGGCGGCATCTCATCACGAGTGCGGTCGAACACCCGGCGGTGCTCGAAGCCATGCGCTTTCTGGAAGAACAGGACTTTTCGGTGACTGTTTTGCCGGTCGATGGGGCCGGAAAAATTGCGCTTTCGGATCTGGAAGCTGCCGTCCGGAAGGACACGATACTGGTCTCGCTCATGTATGTGAACAATGAGATCGGCGCAATTCAGCCGGTTGCGGCGGCGGCGGAACTCGTACACCGTCTGAATCCGGACTGCTATTTTCACACGGATGCCGTGCAGGCCTACGGGAAATTCGAAATTTATCCGAAGCGTCTCGGCATAGACCTCCTGAGCGCAAGCAGCCATAAGATTGCGGGGCCGAAGGGCGTCGGCTTTCTCTATAAGAACCGCCGCGTCTCGTTAAAACCCGTGAGTTTCGGCGGCGGCCAGCAGGGCGGACTTCGGGAGCGGCACGCTGAATGCGCCGGGCATTGCGGGCATGGGAGAGGCCGCGCGGGAGGCGTATTCGGATTTTCCGGCAAAGCGGGAGCGCCTGCTTGCGATTAAGGACCGGATTCTCGCGGCGGCGCTCGAAATCCCGGGTGTCAGCGCAAACAGCGCGCCGGGCATGGACTCCGCGCCGCAGATTGTAAGTCTCTCGGTCGAAGGGGTTCGCGCCGAGGTGCTGCTGCACGCGCTCGAGGCCGAGGGGATTTTTGTGTCGAGCGGCTCCGCCTGTGCCTCGAATCACCCGGGCATTTCCGCGACGCTGCGGGGCATCGGGCTCCCCAAACAGCTTTTGGACGCGACGATACGCCTGAGCTTCTCCGCAGAAAATACCGAGGCGGAGGCAGAGCGCTTTTCAGAGGTCTTCCGGCGGCTCGTGCCGGAACTCCGGAAATTCAGACGGTGAGGAACAGAGGATGGAATATAAGTCTTTTTTGATCAAATACGGCGAGATCGGTGTCAAGGGGAAAAACCGCTATAAGTTCGAGGACGCCCTGGTGCGGCAGCTCGGTCTTGCCCTGAAGCCGCTCGGCAGTGCCTTTCACATCGTGAAGGAGCACGGCCGCATTTATGTCGATATGGACGGCGCTTATGATTACGAGGATACGATTGCGGCGCTTCAGCGGGTCTTCGGCGTGGTCTCGATTTGCCCGGTGCTCCGACTCACGGAGCGGGGCGAGGACGCGATTGCGGCCGAAGCGGTGCGCTTTCTTCGGGAAATCACGGCGGGCGAGGCAAAGAGCTTCAAAGTCTTTACGCGCCGCATCGACAAGAACTACCCGGGCACTTCCGAGGAAATCAGCGCGTCGCTCGGCGCGGTGCTGCTGGATGCCTGCCCGAATCTGCATGTCGATGTCAGAAATCCCGAGATTCGACTGAACCTTGAAATCCGGAACGAGGGGATACTGCTCTATGCGCTCTCGATTCCGGGCCCCGGCGGTATGCCGGTCGGCACGGCGGGACACGCGATGCTTCTGCTCTCGGGCGGCATCGATTCGCCGGTCGCGGGCTATATGATCGCAAAGCGCGGCGTACAGCTTGAGGCGACATATTTTCACGCGCCGCCCTATACCTCGGAGCGCGCCAAGCAGAAGGTCGTGGACCTCGCGCGCATTCTGGCGCGCTATGCGGGACCGGTGCGCCTGCACATTGTGAACTTCACGGACATTCAGCTCTATATCTACGAGAAGTGCCCGCGCGAGGAACTCACGATTATCATGCGCCGCTATATGATGCGCATTGCGGAGACTATCGCGAAGAAGAACAAGGGCATGGCGCTCGTCACCGGCGAGAGCATAGGCCAGGTCGCGAGCCAGACGGTGCCGTCGCTGCTTTCGACCAATGAGGTCTGCACGTTGCCGGTGTTCCGCCCGCTGATCGGCTTTGACAAGCAGGAGATCATTGAGCGCGCGGAAAAAATGGGAAGTTACGAGACTTCGATTCTTCCGTTTGAGGACTGCTGCACGATTTTTGTCGCGAAACACCCGGTCACGAACCCCGAGTTATCGCGCATCAAGAAGTCGGAAGAGAAGCTCGCGGAGCGAATCGAAGAACTGGTGGAGACAGCGCTCCGCACGGAGGAGACGGTTCTCTGCGAGGCGTAAATCGGGCATGAAAAAAAGCCGCACAAGTTGTGCGGCTTTCTCTTTCTCAGACAGAACTCACTCGACAATATAAGGCTTCAGCGCCTCTACGATATTGTCCATCGAATCGTTTCCGTGGATGTTCAGATTAATCGGCTTCGAGAGATCCAGGCTGAAAATGCCCATGATTGACTTGGCGTCAATCACATAGCGACCGGACACCAGATCAAAGTCGGCATCAAAGCGCGCAATGGTATTGACGAAGGACTTCACTTTCTCGATGGAGTCCAGGGAAATCTTGACGGTTTTCATGGCAGAGCCTCCTTTTAGAGATGTAATAGCGTATTGCTTTCATCTTATGGGGAAGACCGTGTAAAGTCAAGATGAGGAAGGAGAATAAGATGAGAACAGCGGCATTTCACACGCTGGGATGTAAGGTAAACGCCTATGAGACCGAGGCGATGGAGCAGGCGCTCCTGCAGGCGGGCTATGAACTCCGCTCGTTTGAGGAGGCGGCGGATGTCTATATCATCAACACCTGTTCGGTCACGAATATCGCCGACCGGAAATCGCGGCAGATGCTGCACCGCGCGAAGAGTTTAAATCCCGGGGCTGTTGTCGTCGCGGCGGGCTGTTACGCGCAGGCAGCGGCGGAGAGCCTGAAAGAAGACGGCAGTGTGGATCTGGTGCTCGGCAATCAGGAGAAAAAGGATCTGGTCCGCATTCTGGACGCCTATTTCGCAGAGGAACTCGAGACGCCCTTTGCGGTCGGAGATATGCGCGCGGCAACCCAGTATGAGGACCTTGCGGCAAACCGGAGCGAGGGGCACACGCGCGTTTTTTTAAAGGTGCAGGACGGCTGCAACCAGTACTGCTCCTACTGCATCATCCCGTTTCTCCGCGGCAACATACGCTCCCGCCGTCCGGGGGACGTGCGGCGAGAGGCAGAGCGTCTCGCGGCAAGCGGGGTGCGGGAACTCGTGCTGACCGGCATTCACCTTTCCTCCTACGGGCGCGATTTAAGAATGCGGCGGAGCGGGAGGATTTCGGCGACGGTGCGGCAAATCTCCTCGAGCTCCTGACACTCCTCGACGGTGTCGAGGGCATTGAGCGGCTTCGCATCGGCTCGCTCGAGCCGAAAATCGCGACGCCGGATTTTGCCGCGGGCCTCGCGTCTTTACGGCATTTCTGCCCGCACTTTCACCTGTCACTCCAGAGCGGGAGCAATGCGACCCTGCGTCGCATGGGGCGCCGCTATACCGCGGAGGAATTCAGAGCGGGGGTACAGGCACTCCGCGCGGCGTTTCCGGACGCCGCGATGACCACGGATGTGATCGTCGGTTTTCCCGGGGAGAGCGAAGAGGAGTTCTCGGAGAGCTTTTCATTTATCGAGGAGATACGGTTTTACGAGACGCACATTTTCCCGTACTCGAAGCGGGAGGGGACCAGGGCTGCCGCAATGCCGGAGCAGGTGCCGGGCGCTGTGAAGAAGCGGCGCGCCGCCCTCTTACAGGAACTGAATTTAAGACGGCAGCGGGAGTTTCGCACCTCCCGCCTCGGCACCGCGCAGGAGCTGCTCTCCGAGGAAACGGTGACAATTGACGGGCAAGCGTATCTCGTCGGCAACAGCCGCGAATATGTGAAACTGGCAGTGCCGCTTTCGGCGCTCGGCGGCGATTGCGCGGTGAACTGTCTGTACCGCGGGACGGCAGAAACTTTCTCAATTCCGAAATACTTCTGCTGACAAATGTAAGCAAAACGTAAAGCTTTTGCCCTTGTGGATTCTTTTCAAATCAGATAGAATGGACAGTAATTGAGAGGAAAGCATATCATGAATGAAAACTTGCACGACACACAGTTTTTTCAGACAGTTCAGGAGAATAAAATGGATGTAGACCAGGTGTTGGATCTGGTTTATACGGCGCTGTCTGAAAAAGGATACAATCCGGTCAACCAGATTGTGGGCTATGTGATGAGCGGAGATCCCACTTATATCACGAGCCATAAAAATGCGCGCAGTTTGATCATGAAGGTTGAGCGCGATGATATTTTGGAGCTCCTTCTGAGCTACTACATCAGACATAAGATTGATCGCCACTGACACTTCGGATTACCTCATTTGTGATAAAAGCCGCGTGAAGGACCGTTATGGGCTCGGTCGGAAAATGAATCATGCACCTCTGCACTGATACGGAGTATTCCGTATCAGCGCTTTTGGTGTGCAGGAGGGAAAATACTTGCCATTGATGGGATTGGACTATGGCGCAAAGACGGTGGGCGTCGCTGTGAGCGATGGTCTCGGTCTTGCGGCACAGCCGCTGGAAACCATATGGAGGGACTCGGAGAAGAAGCTCCGTAAGACCCTGCAGCGCATCGAGACGATTGTCGCCGAGCGCGGTATCACCCGCATTGTGCTCGGGCACCCCTCGCATCTTGACGGCTCCGAGGGAGAGCGGGTCGCTTTTTGTGCTCAATTTAAGGAGAAACTGGAACAGCGGACGGGACTGCCGGTGGTCTGGCAGGACGAGTGGCTCACAACGGCGGAGGCGGATGAACGCCTCGCGGAGCGCGGCATTCCGCGGGCGGAGAGAGAAAACAGTATCTCGACAGACTTGCCGCCGCGATTATTTTGCAGGACTACATGGACGCGCATCCGGAGGCGCGCTGAAACGGAGAGAAAGTCAGGAGAAATCATGGAAGAAGAGAAGAGAGAGCCCGAGGCATTCCGGGCGGCGTCGCTGGTGGTAAGAGATGAGAACGGCGAGGAAGTGACTCTGTATATTCTGGAGGAGACCAGATTGAACGGCTGCTCCTATATCCTCGCGGTGGACAGCGAAGAGGCGGACGAAGACGGTGCCTGCTATCTTTTAAAGGACGTGTCCGGTGCGGACGATACCGAGGCCGTCTACGAATTTGTGGAGAACGAAGAGGAAGCCGGCTATATGCTTGAAATCTTTCAGACCATCTTGGAAGATGAGGGCGCGGACATCGATCTCCTCGACGAATAAAAATCCCGGTGTTATCCGGTGTGCGTTGCGGGCGAGAAGAAACAGACGAGAATCAATCGAGAAGCGAAGAGACACGTATAGACATATCGATTTGAAAGACACAGATAGATTCGAAAACAGAAAGAGAGAGGTAAGAATTTGAGTGAACAGGAAAAGAATCCCATGCATTTTTTTAAGCGCCTGTCCGAAAAGAGCCGTGCGCTCAGGCAGGAGGCTGCAGAGGCAGGCTTAGGCGCCTTTGACAGTACTTCGGCGGACAAGCCGAAGCGCCCGCGCCGCCGTCGCAGCGAGAAGCCGCAGAGCGATGAGAGCGCGGCGGAGGCTGTCGGCACCGAGAAGCCGCGCGCGCGCCAAAGAAGCCGCGGAGAAAGCCGCAGGGCGAGAGAGCGGAGAGCGAGAGAAGCGCAGCCTCCGGTAAGACGGCGGAAAAGGCAGAGCAGAAAGAAAAGCGCGCCCCGCGCCGCAATCCCCGGAAGAAAGCGCCGGCCGGACAGCTCGCGGAGCTCTTAAAGCGCGCCAAGCTCCCGAAGGCGCACAACATTCACCTCGACCCGAAGGCAAAGGTCAAGATTATTCCGCTCGGCGGCCTCGAGCAGATCGGCATGAATATCACGGCCTTCGAGTGCAACGACACGATTATTGTCGTGGACTGCGGCATTGCCTTCCCGAGCGAGGATATGCTCGGCATTGACTGCGTGATTCCGGATATCAGCTATCTGAAGGAGAACCGGAGCAAGGTCAAGGGCTTTGTGATTACGCACGGCCACGAGGACCACATCGGCGCCCTGCCCTATATCTTAAAAGAGCTGAATGTGCCGGTCTATTCGACCAAGCTGACGATCGCGCTGATTCGCCATAAGCTTGAGGAGCACCGGCTTCTGGACTCGGCAAAGCTCTTTGTCGTGAAGCACGGTGACACCGTTCCGTTCGGCGATTTCAATGTTGAGTTCATCAAGACGAATCACTCGATTTCGGACAGCTCTGCCCTCGCGATTTTCAGCCCGGCGGGCGTCATCTTCCACACGGGCGACTTTAAGATCGATTATACGCCGGTCTTCGGCGAGGCGGCGGATTTACAGCGCATGGCGGAACTCGGCAAGCGCGGCGTGCTCGCGATGCTCTGCGACTCGACCAACGCAATCCGCCCGGGCTTTACGATGTCCGAGAAGACGGTCGGCCGCACCTTTGATTTGATTTTTGCGGAGCACCGGAAAAACCGCATCATCGTCGCGACCTTCGCGTCGAATGTGGACCGCGTGCAGCAGGTCATCAACTCTGCCTACAAGTACGGCAGAAAGGTCGTGGTCGAGGGCAGGTCGATGGTCAATGTCATCGGCATTGCGAACGAGCTCGGCTATATCAAGATTCCGGAGGGCACGCTGATTGAAATCGATCAGCTGAAGAACTACCCGCCGGAGAAGACAGTCCTCATCACGACGGGTTCCCAGGGTGAGAGCATGGCAGCGCTCTCCCGCATGGCGAGCGGCATGCACCGCAAGGTCGCCATCAGCCCGAACGATGTGGTCATCATGAGTTCTCACCCGATTCCGGGCAACGAGAAGGCGGTAGACAAGGTCATCAACGAGCTCTCCATCAAGGGCGCGGATGTCATTTTCCAGGACACGCATGTCTCCGGCCACGCCTGCGCGGAGGAGATTAAACTCATGTACTCCCTGCTCCGCCCGAAGTTTGCGCTGCCGGTGCACGGTGAGTACCGCCACAGAAAGGCACAGGTCGAGATTGCGGAGGCAGTCGGTGTGCCGAAGGAAAATATTCTCTTCATGTCGACCGGCGATGTCGTGACGCTGACCGCTGACAGCTGCAAGATCACGGGCCATGTGCAGGCGGGCGGCATCCTTGTGGACGGCCTCGGCGTCGGCGATGTCGGAAACGTCGTGCTGCGCGATAGACAGAATCTCGCCCAGAATGGTATTATGATAGTGACCATAGGTCTGCAGCGCGGCTCGAATCAGCTGCTCGCGGGACCGGAGATTGTGTCACGGGGTTTTGTCTATGTCAAGGACTCCGAGGATTTGATGGCAGAGGCGAGAGAACGGGCTGTGACAGCCGTGACCGACAGCCTCGACGCAGGCGTCAACGACTGGAGCAAATTAAAGAATGTCGTGCGGGATGAGCTCAGCGATTTCTTCTGGAAGAAGATGAAGCGCACCCCGGTGATCCTGCCGATTATCCTCGGCGTCAACTGAACTTGCAAAAGAGGAGAGCGGGACGTTGAAAGCGCGGCAGAATACAGAAAAACTGAATCATCTGTCTTCTGAGGCATTGGGCATGGCAGTGCGGTTGTTAATCACCGCCTGCCTGCTTTTTGTGCTTTTCAGGGGTGTTTTTGCGGCATATCGTTTCGGCCACGATGTCTTCTACCAGCAGAGCGTCGAGGCGGCACCGGGGCGGGACATTGATGTGCGGATTCCGGAGGGGCAGAGTACCGAGGAGACGGCGAAGCAGTTAAAGGAGCTCGGTCTCATCCGGGATACCTGGGCTTTCCGGGTGCAGTCGCTGTTTCTCGGGAGAAAGGTGCGCGCGGGCGAGTACCGCCTGAACACCTCCGAGACCATCGATGAGATGCTGGAACTTTTATCGACCGCGCCCGAGAAGCGGAGGAGCGGAAAATCATGATAACGGAGCGCATCCGAGAGTATCTGGATTATCTGGATCCCGGTAACCGGCGCTATCTGGAAGAACTCCGGCGGGAGGCGGAGGAGGGCGAGGTGCCGATTATACGGCGGGACAGCGAGCGCTTTCTCCGCGCGCTGCTCGCGGGGCTTAGGCCGCTTCGGGTGCTGGAACTGGGAACGGCGGTGGGCTATTCTGCACTGGTCATGGCAGAAGAGCTGCCGCCGTCCGCGCATATCACGACCGTGGAGAACTATGCGCCGCGCATTGCCCGCGCGAAGGAAAATCTGGCGAGACACGGGGCGGGGCGCATCACGCTGATCGAAGGCGATGCGTTTCAGGTGCTGCGAGAACAGCCGGACGAGTCCTATGACTTCCTGTTTCTGGACGCCGCGAAGGGGCAGTATGTGAAGTGGCTTCCCGAGCTCTTGCGGGTACTTTCTCCCGGCGGCACGCTGCTTTCCGACAATGTACTGCAGGGCGGCGACACGGCAGAGTCCCGCTTTGCGATTGACCGGCGCGACCGGACCATTCACAGCCGGATGCGCGCCTATTTGGAACAGCTCTCCCGGACGGAGGGCATACGGACATCCATCCTGCCGATCGGCGACGGACTTGCATTCAGTGTAAAAGTGTAAAGGAGAAGACATTTGAGCAGAGAGAAGAGGAAGCAACCGGAACTTTTGCTGCCGGCCGGCAGCCTGGAAGTTCTGAAGACAGCCTTTGACTACGGGGCAGACGCGGTCTACATCGGCGGCGAGGCCTTCGGGCTCCGCGCAAACGCCAAAAATTTCAGCCCGGAAGAGATGGCGGAGGGACTCCGCTTTGCGCATGAGAGAGGCAAGCGGGTGTATGTGACCGCGAATATCCTCGCGCACAACGATGACTTAAACGAGGCAGAGCGGTACTTTCAGGAACTCGCCGCACTGAAACCGGATGCAATCATCGTCTCGGATCCGGCGCTCTTTATGCTGGCAAAGCGCCTCTGCCCGGGCATCGAGTTACATGTGAGTACCCAGGCGAACAACACGAACTACGGGACCTTTCTCTTCTGGCGGGAGCTCGGCGCGAGCCGCGTCGTGACGGCCAGAGAACTCTCGCTCGCGGAGATACGCGAAATCCGGGAGCGCATCCCGGCGGAGATGGAGATCGAGACCTTTGTGCACGGCGCGATGTGTATCTCGTACTCCGGCCGCTGTCTGCTCTCGAGCTTCATGGCGGGGCGGGACGCAAACCACGGCGAGTGCACGCACCCCTGCCGCTGGCAGTACAGCGTGACCGAGGAGAAACGCCCGGGCGAGTCCATGCCGGTCTTTGAGAACGAGAGAGGGACCTTTCTCTTTAACTCGAAGGATCTCTGTATGATAGACCACATTCCGGAACTGATCGAGAGCGGCATTGACAGTTTTAAAATCGAGGGCAGGATGAAGACCGCGCTCTATGCGGCCGTCACGGCGCGCGCTTACCGCCGTGCCATCGACGACTACCTCGAGAGCACAGAGAAATATGCGGCGAATCTCGAATCGTACCGGGAGGAAATCGGCAAGTGCACCTATCGGGAGTACACGACGGGCTTTTTCTTCGGAAAACCGAACGAGGAGGCGCAGATTTACGACAGCAATACCTATGTGCGGAATTACACCTATCTCGGAAAAATTGCCGCGGTCGATGCCGAGGGCTTTGCGCATTTCGAGCAGAAAAACAAGTTCTCGGTCGGCGACCGGGTTGAGCGCATGCGCTTTGACGGCAGCAACGAGCTGCTGACCGTGCTGGAAATCCGGAATCACGAGGGACTTTCGGTCGAGAGCGCGCCGCACCCCAAAGAGGCGCTTGCGGTCCGTTTCTCGGCGGTACCGGTAGTCGGCGAATTGCTCCGCACGGAGACCGCGAAATGACCGCCTTTTTTCTGAGTGCCGCGGGTGTCTCGGCGGTTTACTTCGTGGTTCTCCTGGTCTATGCAAAGCAGCTGCTGTCCGGCAGCTGGATCTGGCTCTTCTTTGCGGGCGTGTGCCTTGTGAATGCGCTGCTTCGCTACCTGCACGCGAAAAGCCCGGCGCGGGTCTCGCTGTTTTTTCTGACTTTCGCACATACCATCAGCCTTCTCGGCATGGTCGTACTGATGGCGGCCGGTATCGTCATCGCGTCCGGCATGCATCCCAAGGAAAAGGGAAGCCCCGAGTATGCGATAGTGCTCGGCGCGGGACTGAAACCGGACGGGACGCTCTCCAAACGCTCCGGCAGCGCCTCGACGCAGCGCTCCGCTTTGCCGAGGAATCGCCGGACACCGGTTTCGTGCTGAGCGGCGGTCACGACAGACGGGGACAGCGGAGTGAGGCCGAGGCGATGGCTGCTTACCTGGAACAGCACGGCATTCCGCGCTACCGGTTGCTCCTCGAGATGCAGTCGAAGAATACCTACGAGAACATTGTATACAGCCATGCGCTGCTCTATCGCCTTCGGAACGAGAGCAATCCCTGCTTTTTCGACCTGCGCGGCGAGAGCTTTTTGCTGGTCTCACCGGAGCCGGTATCGCTTGGCATCGTCAGCTCGGAGTTTCATCTCTACCGGGCTTCCGCAATCTTAAAAAAGCAATTCGGCATACAGGCGCTCGGCATTTCCGCGCCGAGCGACCCTGTGCTTTTCGCGCACTATCTAGCGAGAGAGAGCATCGCGCTCTTAAAGGACAAGTTTCTGGGGCGTCTGTAAACGACATACACAATAGAGAGGAGCTTATATGACAGCAAAACGGAACCGGGAAGAACAGCTGGAAGCCTTGAAGCGGCTGGATGCCTATGAGATCCGGCAAATCACCGACATGAAGGAACTGCACGCGGACGGCGTGGTGCTCTCGCACAAGAAGACCGGTGCGCGCGTGTTTCTCCTGCTCGCGGACGATCCGAACAAGGTCTTTACAATCGGCTTCCGGACGCCGCCGCAGGATTCGACCGGCGTCGCGCATATTATCGAGCACACCGTGCTCTGCGGTTCGGAGAAGTATCCGGTCAAAGAGCCGTTTATGGAGCTTGTGAAGGGCTCGCTCAACACCTTCCTGAATGCGATGACCTATCCGGATCGGACAGTCTACCCGGTCGCGAGCTGCAACCCGAAGGACTTTGAGAACCTCATGGATGTCTATCTCGACGCGGTCTTCCACCCGCTGTTCTACAAAGAGGAGAAGATTTTCCGGCAGGAGGGCTGGAGATACGAGCTGGAGAGCGAGGACGGAAAACTCAGCCGGAACGGCGTCGTCTACAATGAGATGAAGGGCGTGTATTCAGACCCGGATGAGGTGATGGCGCGCGCGGTCGATGAGGCGCTGTTCCCGGGACACCCCTATGCCGAGGAATCCGGCGGCGACCCCGATTTCATTCCGGATCTGACCTACGAGGCCTACCTCGATTTCCACCGCCGTTACTACCACCCGAGCAATGCCTTCATCTACCTCTACGGCGATCTCGACATGGCGGAGAGACTGCGCTACTTAGATGAAAACTATCTCTCGAAGTACGAGCGCCTCGCAATCGACTCGGCCATTCCGGCGCCGAAGCCGCTCGCCGCGCCGGTCTCGGTGTCGCGCCCGTATTCGATCGGCGACGCCGAGAGCGAAGAGACTGCGGCCTATGTCTCGCTGAACATCCGCGTCGGCGGACAGCTCGAGCCTGTGCCCTACAATGCGTTTCAGGCGCTCGACTATGTGCTCTTAAAAGCGCCGGGCGCAATCCTGCACGACAGACTGATTGAGGAGGGCTTCGGGGACGATGTCTACGGCGGCTACGCAAACGGCATCCGCGAACCCTATTTCCGGATTACGGCGAAGCACTTGAGACGCGAGCAGAAGGACGCTTTCGTGCGCCGCGTCCGGGAACTGCTCACAGAGCTTGCGGAAGACGGCCTGGATCACGAGATGCTGCTCGCAGCGATCAATATGGCGGAGTTCCGCGCGCGCGAGGCGAATTTCGGCCCCTATCCGAAGGGCCTGATTTACGGCCTGCAGAGCTTTGAGAGCTGGATTTACGACGGCGATCCCTGCCTGCACTTAAAGTTTGCGGGGCTCTTTGACGCACTCCGCGGCAAGGTGGGAGATAACTACTTTGAAGAGCTGATCCGGGAGAAACTCTTAGATAACGAGGACTACGCGGTCGCGGAGCTCTACCCGGTGCGCGGTCTCACGGCAAAGCACGAGGCCGAGGACGCCGAGAAGCTCTCGGCCGTCAAGGCGGCCATGACAGCGAAAGAGAGAGAAGCGCTGATTCGCTTCGGCAAAGAGATGAAGGCTTACCAGGACGCGCCGGACAGCGAGGCGGCACTCCGCACGATTCCGATGCTCTCCCGCGAAGATCTCGACGCGGAAAACACACCGCTTTGCTACGAGACGGGGACGCTCGGCGAGACACCCTTCCACTACGCGGCGCGGAACACGACGGGCATCGACTATCTCCGCCTCGACTTTGACGTGAGCGATTTGCCGGTCGAAGATCTCTCGGCGCTCGCGTTAATCAAGGATTTGCTCGGCTATCTGAGCACGGAGGCACACAGCTACACCGAACTTTCGACGCTCGTCAATCTTCACACCGGCGGCATTCAGTTCGGCATTGACAACTACCCGGATCTTGCGGACTTCCGGGGCGACCGGAGAATTTTCTCGGCCTCGGTCAAGTTCCTGACGGAAAAGGCGGAACAGGCGCTCAATCTCGTCAACGAGCAGCTTCTTGAGACTGCCTTTACGGATGAGGCGAGAATCCGCAATCTGATCGGCGAAATTCGCGCGGGCTTAAAGGACACGCTCCTCTCCGCGGGCGATGTCGCCGCGGCAAACCGCGCGGCCTCCTATTTTAACGAAAGCGGTCTCTTCCGGGATGTGACGCGGGGCATCGCCTACTACCGCTTCTTAGAGCGTCTCTCGGCAGAGTCCGCGCGCCGCGCTTTCTGTGAGCGCGCACCGAAACTCCTCCGGGAGACTGTCGTCCGCGGCCGCCTGCTCGTGCATCTGACCGCGGAGGAGGCAGATAAGGAAGCACTGCTGCCGCTGCTCAGAACCCTCGGAGAGCGCTATCCGGCGGGCGGCAAGGGAGAGGTTCGTTTCCGTCTCGTGGAAGATATCCGGCGCGAGGGCTTCCGCTCGGCGTCCCGCGTGAACTATGTGGCGCGGGTCGGCAATTTCCGCACGGGCGGCTTCCGCTACACGGGCGCGCTCTGCATTGCCCAGACCATGCTGAGCTACGGCTATCTCTGGAACGAAATCCGCTCGAAGGGCGGTGCCTACGGCTGCAGCGTCCGCTTCGGACGCGGCGGCAGCGTGGTCTTCAGTTCCTACCGCGACCCGAAGCTCGAGGCGACCGACAAGGTCTACGAGGGAACCCCTGCCTATCTCGAGCACTACGAGGCGGATGAGAGAGAGATGACCAAGGCCATCATCGGCGCCATCGGCGAAATGGACACGCCGCGGAGCGCCCAGATGAGCGGACAGCTTGCGCTCGCGGCCTACTATTCGAAGGTCACGGACGAGATGCTCTCGGCCGAGCGGAGAGAGGTGCTCACGGCAACGCCGGCGGACATCCGCGCGCTTGCGCCGCTGGTGCGGGAGGCGCTTCGCTACGAGGCAAAGTGCGTCATCGGAAACGAGAGCGCAATCGAGCGGGCGGAGGACTTCTTTACCGAGATTCCGCAGCTCTTTGCCAAGGAGAGCGAGGAGACAGAGGCATGAAAGCAGGATTTGTCGCGCTGATCGGGCGTCCCAATGTCGGAAAGTCGACTCTCATGAATCACCTGATCGGGCAGAAAATCGCGATTACCTCGGAGAAGGCACAGACCACACGGAATCAGATTCGCACCGTCTACACGGACGAGCGCGGCCAGATTGTGTTCGAGGACACGCCGGGGCTTACCCGCGCGAAAGAATAAAGCTCGGGACGCTTCATGGTCGGCGTCGCCGAGAAGACCATCGAAGAGGCGGACGTGATACTCTGGATTGTCGATGTGAGCGAGCACATCGGGGCCGCGGAGCGGGAGCTCGCCGAGCGGCTTCGGAAGTGCCGTCAGCCGCTGATTCTCGCGGTCAATAAAATCGACAAGATCACCGACAAGGCGCGGCTCGCCGCGCAGGTCAAGGCCTATGAGGACTTTTGCCGCCCGAAGGATCTGGTCGCGGTCGCCGCGCTAAAGAGCGAGAATGTCGAACTTCTGCTCGATACCCTGTACCGCTATCTGCCGGAGGGGACCGTTCTTCTACAGCGAGGACACGGTGACCGAGGCGCCGATGCGGGAACTCGCGGGCGAGCTAATCCGGGAGCAGACCCTGCGCCTACTCCGCGACGAGGTGCCGCACGGCGTCGCCGTCACGGTCGAGCGCATGAAGGAGAGAGAGGACGGCGGTTTTCGATATCGACGCCAACATCATCTGCGAGCGGGAGTCCCATAAGGGCATGGTAATCGGCAAGGGCGGTCAGATGTTAAAGCGCATCGGTATCGGCGCCAGGAAGGCCATCGAAGAGATGACGGAGAGCAAGGTGAACTTAAAGCTCTGGGTCAAGGTGCGGCGCGACTGGCGGGACAATGATACCCAGCTCCGCTCCTTCGGCTATGACATCAAGAAAGTATGAGAGAGGGCGAGGAAGTCACCGGTCTGGTTTTAAAGACCATGCCGATCGGTGAGCGGGACCGGCGCGTCACGATACTCACGCGGGAAAAGGGAAAGCTCTCCTGCTTTGCGCGCGGCGCCGCCCGCCAGGGCAGCCCGCTGATGGGCATTGCGCGCCCCTTAGTCTACGGCAAGTTTACGTTAAGACCGGGCCGGGACGCCGATATCATCACGGCGGCGGAGGGTCTTCGCTTCTTCGGAACGCTGGAGGCGGACGCCCTGGCGCTCTGCTATGCGAGCTATTTTCTGGAACTCGCCGACTACTTTTACCGGGAGTTTCAGCGGGAGGAAGAGGGCTTAAAGCTCCTCTACTTTGCGCTGCTCGCCCTGGAAAAGCCGGAGCTTCCGCGGGAACTCGTGCGGCGCATTCTGGAGTTAAAGCTTTTGGTACTGGACGGGAGCTATGTCGTAGCGCCGCCGCTCAAAACCCATGAGAACTGCGCTTACACCTGGGACTATGTGGTGCGAACGCCGGTGGAAAAGCTCTTTACCTTTACCGTCGGCGAGACTGCGCTGCGGGAATTTGCGGCGAATGTGGATGCGCTGCGTTCTCAGGTCGCGCCGCATCACTTCCGCGCGCTTTCTGTGCTGGAAGAAATGCGGCGGGTGCAGTAAAATAGAGGACGTTTGGCAACAGAGAGGGGAAAAAGATGGATTATACAATGGAAAAAATCGTGTCACTTGCGAAGGCGAGAGGGTTTGTCTATCCCGGCTCGGAAATCTACGGCGGTCTTGCGAACACCTGGGATTACGGCAATCTCGGCGTTGAACTCAAGAACAATGTAAAGAGAGCGTGGTGGCAGAAGTTCATCCAGGAGTCGCCGTATAACGTCGGCGTGGACTGCGCGATTCTCATGAACACACAGACCTGGGTCGCCTCCGGTCACATCGGCAGCTTCTCGGATCCGCTCATGGACTGCAAGAGCTGTCACGAGCGCTTCCGCGCGGACAAGCTGATTGAGGACTACGCGGCGGAGCACGGCGTAGAGCTCGAGTCCGGTGTGGACGGCTGGAGCCACGAGAAGATGCAGACCTATATCAAGGAGCACGAGATTGCGTGCCCGAGCTGCGGCAAGCACGACTTCACGGACATCCGCGAGTTCAACCTCATGTTCAAGACCTTCCAGGGCGTGACCGAGGACGCGAAGAACACAGTCTACCTGCGCCCGGAGACGGCACAGGGCATCTTTGTGAACTTCAAGAATGTGCAGCGCACCTCCCGGAAGAAGATTCCGTTCGGCATCGGCCAGATCGGCAAGTCCTTCCGGAACGAGATCACACCGGGCAACTTTACCTTCCGCACCCGCGAGTTTGAGCAGATGGAGCTCGAGTTCTTCTGCAAGCCGGACACGGATCTCGAGTGGTTCGCGTACTGGAAGGAACAGTGCATCCGGTGGCTGAAAAAGCTCGGTATGCGCGAGGATATGCTCCGCGCGCGCGATCACGAGAAAGAGGAGCTTTCCTTCTATTCCAAAGCGACGACCGATCTCGAGTTCCGCTTCCCCTTCGGCTGGGGTGAGCTCTGGGGCATTGCGGACAGAACGAACTACGACCTCTCGCGTCACCAGGAAGTCTCGGGTGAGGATTTAAGCTATTTCGACGAGGAGAGCAAGGAGAAGTACATCCCCTATGTCATTGAGCCCTCGCTCGGCGCGGACCGCGTGACCCTTGCCTTCCTCTGCAACGCCTACGACGAGGAAGAACTCCCGGGCGGCGATGTGCGCACGGTGCTCCACTTCCACCCGGCGCTTGCACCGGTGAAAATCGCGGTGCTACCGCTCTCGAAGAACTCGGCGAGGGCGCGGAGAAGATTTATGCGGAGCTCTCGAAGTACTGGAACTGCGACTACGATGACCGCGGCGCAATCGGCAAGCGCTATCGCCGCGAGGACGAGATCGGCACGCCGTTCTGCGTGACCTACGACTTTGAGTCCGCGGAGGATCAGAGCGTCACGATCCGCGACCGCGACAGCATGGAACAGGAACGCATCAAAATTTCCGAGCTCAGAAACTATTTTCTGGACAAGTTTACGTTTTGAGGAAGCGTGTATCTGTTAAAAAACAAACTTTTGTGGTATGATGCTAACGTTGTAGAACAAAATCTTAGATTCGTGTTCACAGGAGGTAGAGATGGCAAAGAAATGGGTTTATCTGTTCAGCGAGGGCAATGCGGATATGCGTGAGCTCCTCGGCGGCAAGGGCGCAAACCTGGCCGAGATGACCAAGATCGGTCTTCCGGTGCCGCAGGGCTTCACGATTACGACCGAGGCTTGCACACAGTACTATGAGGACGGCCGCGAGATTAACGCGGAGATTCAGTCGCAGATCAATGACTATATTGCGGAGATGGAGAAGATTACCGGCAAGAAGTTCGGTGACAAGGAGAACCCGCTTCTCGTCTCGGTCCGCTCCGGTGCAAGAGCTTCGATGCCGGGCATGATGGACACCATCCTGAACCTCGGCCTCAATGAGGACGTTGTCAAGGTGCTCGCAGAGAAGTCCAACAACCCGCGCTGGGCTTGGGACTGCTACAGAAGATTTATCCAGATGTACTCCGATGTCGTCATGGAAGTCGGCAAGAAGTACTTTGAGGAGCTCATCGACAAGATGAAGGAAGAGCGCGGTGTGAAGCAGGACGTCGAGCTGACCGCCGAGGACCTTCACGAGCTCGCAAACCAGTTCAAGGCAGAGTACAAGGAGAAGCTCGGCCAGGACTTCCCGTCCGACCCGAAGGAGCAGCTGATGGGCGCCATCAAGGCTGTGTTCCGCTCCTGGGACAACCCGCGTGCAAACGTGTACCGCCGCGACAACGATATCCCCTACTCCTGGGGCACGGCTGTCAACGTGCAGTCGATGGCATTCGGTAACATGGGCGATGACTGCGGCACCGGCGTTGCGTTCACGAGAGACCCGGCGACCGGCGAGAAGGGCCTCTTCGGTGAGTTCCTGACCAACGCACAGGGCGAGGACGTCGTCGCAGGTGTCCGCACCCCGATGCACATCAACGAGATGGAGCAGAAGTTCCCGGAGGCGTTCAAGCAGTTCGTCGATGTCTGCAAGACCCTCGAGGAGCACTACAGAGATATGCAGGATATGGAGTTCACCGTCGAGCACGGCAAGCTCTACATGCTGCAGACCAGAAACGGCAAGAGAACCGCAAAGGCAGCGCTGAAGATTGCCTGCGATCTTGTCGATGAGGGCATGAGAAGCGAGAAGGAAGCGGTCGCAATGATCGATCCGAGAAACCTTGACACCCTGCTTCACCCGCAGTTTGACCAGAAGGCACTGAAGGCGGCGACCCCGCTCGGCAAGGGCCTCGGCGCATCGCCGGGCGCGGCTTGCGGTAAGGTTGTCTTCACGGCAGAGGATGCCGAGGCTTGGGCAGAGAGAGGCGAGAAGGTCGTCCTGGTCCGCCTGGAGACCTCGCCGGAGGACATAACCGGCATGAAGAGCTCCCAGGGTATCCTCACGGTACGCGGCGGCATGACCTCCCACGCGGCAGTCGTTGCGCGCGGCATGGGCAAGTGCTGCGTCTCCGGTCTCGGCGACATCGTGATCGACGAGGCAGCGAAGAAGTTCTCGCTCGGCGGCCAGACCTTCCACGAGGGCGACCCGATTTCGATCGACGGCACGACCGGTAATGTCTACGCGGGCATCATCCCGACCGTGGACGCTGCGATTGTCGGCGAGTTCGGCCGCATCATGGCTTGGGCTGACAAGTACAGAAGACTGAAGGTCAGAACCAATGCGGATACGCCGACCGACGCAAAGAAGGCGAGAGAGCTCGGCGCAGAGGGCATCGGCCTTTGCCGCACCGAGCACATGTTCTTCGATCCGGAGCGCATTGCGGCATTCCGCGAGATGATCTGCTCCGATACGCTCGAGGAGAGAGAAGAGGCACTCGCAAAGATTCTGCCGTATCAGCAGAAGGACTTCGAGGCACTTTACGAGGCAATGGAAGGCAACCCGGTCACGATTCGTTTCCTGGATCCGCCGCTGCACGAGTTTGTCCCGACCGAAGAGGCTGAGATTAAGAAGCTCGCAGACGCAAAGCACAAGACTGTCCAGGAGATCAAGGACATCATTGCTTCCCTGCACGAGTTTAACCCGATGATGGGTCACAGAGGCTGCCGCCTTGCGGTCACCTATCCGGAGATTGCGGCGATGCAGACCAAGGCTGTGATTCGCGCGGCAATCGCTGTGAAGAAGAATCACCCGGATTGGAAGCTGGTTCCGGAGATTATGATTCCGCTTGTCTCCGAGGACAAGGAGCTCAAGTTCGTCAAGAAGACGGTTGTCGAGACCGCGGATGCGGAGATCAAGGCAGCTGGTTCCAATCTCAAGTACGAGGTCGGCACGATGATCGAGATTCCGAGAGCTTGCGTCACGGCAGATGCAATCGCAAAGGATGCGGACTTCTTCTGCTTCGGCACGAACGACCTCACGCAGATGACCTTCGGCTTCTCGCGCGACGACGCCGGCAAGTTCCTGAACGCTTACTACGACACGAAGATCTTCGAGAACGATCCGTTTGCGAAGCTCGACCAGGTCGGTGTCGGCAAGCTCATGAAGATGGCAATCGAGCTCGGTCGCCCGGTGAACAAGGATCTCCACATCGGTATCTGCGGTGAGCACGGCGGTGATCCGTCCTCCGTTGAGTTCTGCGATGAGATCGGTCTTGACTATGTCTCCTGCTCGCCGTTCCGCGTGCCGGTCGCAAGACTTGCGGCTGCACAGGCGGCAATCAAGAGAGGCTGAGACAGCTTTTCACACCGTTTAACAGATAGTATATAAGCCCGGACAGAAAGAGTCCCCGCCGCTTCCCTCACGGGGCGGCGGGGACTTTTGTGTTGCGGGGAAAGGGAACCGAAATGTACGAGAGCTATTATCAAAAGTACGAGAGCGAGGAGCAGGAAGTTCTGGTGCTCATTCAGAGATGCCTCGGCGCGGGTTACTATAAAGAGGGAAATTTCTGGGACATGACGGCAATTTCGCTCGGCATGGTTTTTCCGGACGGGCGCTGCGTGATTCGAGAAGGCAGAGTGGAGTGGCCGCTCACCGAGGAGGAGACGAAGGGAGAGTACGGCTGGGGGCGCCTTGCAAGAGGACAGATTTGCCGTCTCAAGCTGCGCCGCATGAAGCCGAGCGCGGTGCCGGAGCACACGACGCCGGAAAAGTTCAATGCCTGGCTGCTGGTTGAGGTCCTGGAGCCCGCGGTTTCCTGTCCGGAACTCGAAGCCTATTGGGAGGAATACCAAAAGCCGGTTGAACTGAACGACGAAGTGCTCGGCAAACTCACGCTGAATCGGGAGCTCGACTGGCTGGAGGGCGAAATTCCCTGGGGCGACGGGCGCATGAGCCTCTCCCTCGAAATCGATACGGACGATACGGAGACCTGGGACAAGGCGCGGGCCTTTGCGCGAAAGCTTGCCACGGATGCGGCGCGTTGGGACAGCGAGCTTCGCCGCTTTGCGGCAAAGGAACTCACAGAGCTCGCAAACGACTGGCAGTCGAGCGATGAGGAGAACGAGAACGCCCCGGAACTCACGGAAGAGGACTTCATGCGGCGCATACGGCCGGAGAGCCTGGTGCTTAGTTGGGACGGCAATCTGGTCGCCTACTATGACGACGACGATCTCTTCTTTGGGCACGTAATCGAAATATCGGGAACCGAGAGCGAGGGACTCAAGTACGCGAACATTGCGGGCTGAGCGGAGGGCATTCATGACAGAGCGGATCACAGAGGAGAACAGAGCGTATATCAAAGGGCTTCGCGTCAGTGACGTGCCATGGCATAGGCTCACGACGGTTTACGGCAGAGCGACTGCCTTTCCGGCGTACTTTGCCGTTCTGGAAGAAATGCGGGATGCGGCGGGCGTCCGGGAAGGCATTTGAGGAGCTCGGCTACAATGTGGAGCACCAGGACACCCTCTGGCATGCGACGCCGTTTGCGAGCGTGTTTCTCGCGCGTATTTTTGAAAAGGCACTCCGCGAGAGCGCCGAAAACCCCGTGGCGGCCTATCTGGCCGAACAGCTGACAGAGCTCTTTGACTGCCTGCTTGGCTGCTATCATCTCGGCGATACCATGGAGCACGCGGCGCCGCTGCCGCGCTTTGCGGACCTCCTCCGGGAAGAGTATCTCTGGTCGGAAGAGTACGATGAAGAGGCGGATGAGCTTCGCTACGAAGAAGAGGATGTATTCCCCGATGCGCTCTTCTACAGCTTTTACTACTACACCTGGCAGGCCGTACTCGCAGAGCGAGAGGAGATCGAGGCTGCGAGAACACCTGCTTTGGAAGCAAAGCTCTCGAAGGTCTTGGAGGCACTGTGAGAAAGCTACGCTGGAATGAGGTATGCGTGCTCTGGAACGGAGAAGCCTTTGATTGCGGGACGAGACTCTGCTGTAAGACCGCTCATGCCGGGCAGATGCTCAATCTCAGTCGGGACGGCGGCAGCGGGGAAGAGCCGCCCTCGCGCGATGCGCTCTTTTGGAAACGGCTCAAGGAGGAACTTCCGGAGTTGGACCTTAAGGCGCGTGCTGTCCTGCAAAACGCTTTCCCGGGGGAGCGGATTGCGGCGCTTCCGCTGACGGAGCTCGCGCTGGATCAAGGCGAGAGTTACGGCGCCTTTGCGCTCGGCTACGATGCCGGAGATACACCTGCGGGACGGCTCTATCTCTTTGTGGCCTTTGATGAAGCGTTTCGGCCTGTACCGGAGCCGATTTGCGAAGTCTGCTGAGGCCGAGCCGAAGCGGCAGAGGCGCTTTCATCGGATAAAGCTTTGTTTGAAGAAAAAGTATAAAACAAAAAACGTACAGTGACGCAGGACGAAGCTTGATAAGCGGAAACGGAGACAGCCGAAATGGAAGAGAAGAACAAAAAGCCCTCGGAACTTGCCGAGGCGATGATGCAGTATCTGGATTGCGAATGCCGCTATGTTTCGCCCATGCGGGATGATACGGAACTGTGTGCGGCCTACCGTGATGCGCGCTGCGATGCAACGGACGGAGGCTATGTGCCCATGCTCATCAAGGTGGATGAGGTACTCTGGGAGTGCCTCATCATGAATTCCGACCCGGATTCCGACGGGGAGGATGAGTATCGCTTCGATGCCGCCGCGGTGGCCGCTTATCGCCGAGAGCAGCTCTCTCGCGAGAACTTCCGGACGGGCGGGAAATCCTAAAGGGCTACCTTAGCGACCGTAGAGAAGAGGCCGAGGACGATGAAATCGACTGGGACAGAGAACTTGTCGGTGCGGTGGAGGGCGGTGAGGAAATCGACTGTTTTGCCGCTTATCGAGATTATCGGAGCGAGGAGACTGCGCCGGTAATACTTGCAAAGATTCCGGTGAAACATGCCTGGGAGATCTTTGCCTACCTGCCCTTCGGCGGCTGGAACGATTGCCCGGGCACAGAGGAACTCATGGCGGTCACGAAGTACTGGGAGGAACGGTACGGCGCTTGGCCGAGCACCATGTCGCACGACGAGCTCGAGTTTTTCCTTCCTGCACCGGTGCCGGAGGCTCGTGCCGCCGAGCTTGCGCTTGAACACTACGGTTTCTGCCCGGATGTCTATCAGGGCGGGGATTACCCGCTCGGCGCGCTGGCGGACAGCCTCAGTCGCTCGAAAATCTGGTATTTTTGGTGGGATTAAAACCGTCGGCTTAAATAAGAAGGAGAAGACGCAGATGAACTTAGCGACACAAAGCTATATGCCGCCGCCGTGGCTCGCCTATCCCGAATATGAGCGTTACAGTCTCGGCTGGTGCATGGGTAGCGGCGAAGATTACCTGGACCGCTTTGCGGCATGGTTTGAGGCGCTCGGCGAAAAGGAGCGGGAGATATACCGCGCGCGCTTCCCGGAGCCCTTTACCTGGGCCGGCTGGTGGGACGATGAGGACAGGGCCGTGTATCTGGAGCGGGGGGACTTTTGTATCGCGATTCGAAACCCGGACGGCGCGCCTAAGTATACGCGGGCGCTGCTCGGAAAACAGAAGCTCGCCGGAAAAAAGCAAAAGTACTGCTTCTTTTGGGGACATCAGCCCGCGAAGGACGGAAGCGTGACGAAGAGCGCGTTCAGCCAGTGGTGGAAAGCAGAGTTTTACGGCGCGGGCGAGCGCTTTAGCTCCGCGGAACAATATATGATGGCCGAGAAAGCCGCGCTTTTCGGCGATGCGGAACACAGGGCAGAGATACTCTCCTCAAGAGACCCGAAGCGCATCAAGGCGCTCGGCAGAGAAGTGCGAGGCTTTGAGGAGGCGGTCTGGCAGCGCTTTCGCTATGCCATCGTATTAAACGGGAGCTGGCTCAAATTCAGTCAGAACCGGGAGCTCCGCGACTTTCTGCTCTCGACCGGCGATAAAATATTGGTTGAGGCCAGTCCCTACGACCGCGTCTGGGGCATAGGGCTCACGGAGCATGAAGAGGCAGCGGAAAATCCGCTCAAGTGGAAGGGGGAAAACCTGCTCGGCTTTGCGTTGACAGAAGTCAGAGAGGAGTTAAGACGAGTCACGGCGCAGGAAGCGCTCTGTGATTTCAAACTGGTCTGAGAAAAGGAGAAGGGCATGGATTTGCTACAGCAGTGTGCGCAGTGGTTTGAGAACGAGGAGCATCAAAAAATAGTCGATGCGATTGAGGCGCTTCCGGAGGAGGAGAGAACGCCGGAACTCGACAGCGAGCTGGCGCGCGCTTATAACAACGTGGCGGAGGCAACGGACCGCAAACTGTTTCGGAAGGCAGTTTCGCTCTTAAAGCGCCACGAGGCATATTTTGAGGGGGATCACCGTTGGAATTTCCGCCTGGGCTACGCTTATTACTATCTGGATCAGGAGGGAAGGGCCTTACACCACTTCCGTGAGGCGCTCGCCGCGCTTCCGGGCGATGAGGACACGCAGAACTTTATTGATGACTGCGAGCGCCGCATCTCGCTGCCGCGCTTTGCCGAAAACTTTCGCGAGAGAACGGCAAGCGTCTGGAAGCGCTTTGCCGCGGAGGAAGCGGAACTCCGCCGCATCATGGATGAAGACACAGAGCATGTGCGCGGCGATGAGTTAATCGAGAAATGCGGCGACATTCTGCGCGAGGCCATTGAGAACCAGGCCTTTGAACTCGGCTTTAACGGCGAAAAATATGAGCTCATCCTGACGCCCGAGGGCAGCATCGAAGTGCTTCTCGAGGACTGTTATTTTCAGCGCCATGTGTCCGCGGAAGTTGCGGAACACTGGAATATCCTGGTCGGACGGCAGCGCATGAGCGGTCTCGCGCTCGATGCGGGCGAGGGTCCGATTCGGGGCGAGGACGTACAGGTTTGGATCGAGGCGGGAAAGGGAGACCGCTACGGGCTCAAGCTCTACTGCGAGAAGCTCCTCCCCCTCCTTACGGAAGATGAGGGAAGAGTCTGGTGGCTCTTAACGACGCTCACCGATCAGCTGCTCGGCGAACTCGTCAATATGCGCTACATCCGTAGCTTCGATGTGTTGAAGGCGCCCGCCGAGGGAAAGTCCTGCCTGCTCTCCGAACTGCCGGAGGAGCTTTCGCGTCGCGGCGCCAAGTTAGACATCACGGCAGCGGAAGTCATTGCGGAAAACTATACCTTTTACAGCTTAGATCCGAGCGAAGACCCGAACGCCGACTACCGGCTCGACACCATCTCGGGCGCAAGTCTCTGCCCGACGCTGGTCAGCGAGTACCTGCAGGGGGAGGACAGCATGGTCGATGCACTGCAGGCAGACGGTGCGGTGGCGGGTTTCTTCATCTACCCGCTCTCCGGGTTCAGCGGAGAAAATCGCTCGGAGGAAATCTTAGCGCTCCGGGACAGGGCAAAGGCGCGGATGGAGACACCCGAGGGCGCGGCGTGCTGCAGCTTCATCGGCGGCGCAACCGGCCTCTTCAATGGGTATCTCGACTTCATCGCCTGGGATTTCGATGCGACCGTGCGCTGCATGCGCGCTTTCTTTGAAGAGGAGGGCTTACCGTGGCTTGCGGCCCGGGTGTTCCGCAGGGAGGCGCATCCGCTCAGCATCTATGACAAGCAGGAGCGGGAAGACTGAGGTGACTTGACGCGCGCGGCGCGCTGTGCTATTTTGTTAGTCAATGGAAACAGAACCGGAGCCGGTCTCACGGCTTCGGTTTTTTGAAATCAGAAAGAGGAGGTTGCATGAAACAGGAGAGGCACGAGCTTGGCAAATCGAGCGAAGACTATCTGGAGAGCATACTCCGCATCATCCGGGAGAAGGGTGCCTGCCGCCCCACTGACATCGCAGAGCTCATGAACTTTTCAAAGCCGAGTGTCTCGGTCGCGCTGAAGAAACTCGAGGAGGAGGGCTACATTCACCGCGAGGACTGGCGCATTCAGCTCACCGAGGCCGGGGAGCAGGCGGCGGCACAGACATTTGAGAAGCATGAGTTCTTCCGCCAACTCTTCGAGTCCATCGGCATTGCACCGGAGGTTGCCGAAGAGGAGGCCTGCTCGGTCGAGCATGTGATCAGCGAGGACAGTTTTCACAAGATGCAGGCGCACTGGGGCAAGAAACAGGGCGTCTGAGCGAGGAGATACCCGCGCATGAGAGGTGCGCGGGTATTGTTATATGGAAAGGAGTTATTATGGAGACAACATTGCGGGATAAAGAGGGATTTATCTGCGACATGGATGGCGTGATTTATCACGGCAACCGGATTCTGCCGGGCGTGCGGGAATTTGTGGAGTGGATGCTTCGCGAGGACAAGCACTTTTTGTTTCTCACAAATTCGAGCCAGTACACGCCGAAGGAGCTGCAGCAGAAACTGGAGCGGATGGGACTTGAGGTCGATGAGTCTCACTTTACACAAGTGCGCTCGCGACCGCACACTTTTTGAATCGGCAGGCGCCCGGCTGTTCGGCCTATGTGGTCGGTGAGCACGGTGTTCTGAATGCGCTCTACGACAAGGGCATCACCTATAACGATGTGAATCCGGACTATGTGGTGGTCGGAGAGTCCTCTTCCTATAATCTGGATCAGATCACCAAGGCGATACGCCTTGTCAACGCGGGCGCCAAGCTGATCGGCACGAACTATGATTTGACCGGGCCGACCGAGAGCGGTATTGCACCCGCCTGCCGCGCGCTGATTGCGCCGATTGAGCTCGCGACCGGCAAACAGGCCTATTTTGTCGGAAAGCCGAACCCCCTGATGATGCGGACAGGGCTCCGTCTCCTCGGCGTCCACTCGGAAAACGCGGTCATGATCGGCGACCGCATGGACACCGATGTGATTGCCGGAATTGAGACCGGCCTCACGACGGTGCTGGTGCTCTCCGGCGTCACGACGCGAGAGGAGTGCGAACAGTATCCCTATCGACCGAACTATATTCTGAACGGCGTCGGCGAGGTGATGGAACATTGACTTCAAAAGAGAGAGCGGTGAGTGGCCTCCGCATTCTGCTGGTGGCAAGCTTAATTTACAGTTACAGTTACATCGATGCGATTCTTGCCCTCCTCGCCGAGGGTGGGCTCGCGTTTCTCGGCGTCTCGTGGGACTATCTCGACGCCAATCAGAACCTCGGCTATGTCTGCTCGGCGCTTGTGCTCTGCTTTGTTTACAGCGGACTTCTGAAACTCGTCAAGCGGAATTACGAGGAGAGACCTGCGACTCTCAAACTGCGTCCGGTCAGCGGCGCTTTGCAAATGCTGCTGATCGGCCTCGGCGTCGGCGGTGTCTCGCTGCTCTGGCTGAATTTCGCGGAGCTCATCCAGAAGTCGATTCCGGCACTGCAGGCGAGCTATGAGACCTTTAACACGGAGATGGGAGCCTTCGAGAACGGCGATTATATCTGGATGCTCCTCGAGGTCTCGATCATCGGCCCGATGGTCGAAGAGCTTCTGTTCCGCGGCCTTGTCTTTCATTTCGTAGAGCGGGATACCGGAAAGAGGGCGCCGCGATTTTGATCTCGGCACTGCTCTTCGGCATCTGGCACGGCATTTTCGTGCAGGGCGTCTACACCTTCCTGATCGGTCTGGTGCTCGGCTACCTCTATGCAAAGACGCGGAACATCATCTGGCCGTATCTCGTGCACTTTGTCAATAACTTTTCGGGGACGCTGCCGCCCGGGTTTGACGGCGAAAAGGCGACGGCGCTCGTGAACCTCGCCTCCCTGCTCTGCGTTCCGGTGTTGCTGTTTCTTCTGCTGCGTATGCGAAAAAGAACAAAGCAAAGCGAAAAGCCGTTGCCATAGCAACGGATGAAAGCGTTTCGGCGTGATACCATAAATCCTGTCAGTAAGAGCAAACAACAGGGCGGACGCCCTGAGATGTACAGGAGGATATCAATGGACGCTAAAATGTTTTGTTATCAGTGTCAGGAGACCGCGGGCAACAAGGGTTGCACCGTGCAGGGTGTCTGCGGCAAGAAGTTTGATGTCGCGAGAGCGCAGGATCTTCTGATTTATGTGACGAAGGGTCTCTCGGCGGTTACGACCGCGCTCAGAGCGGAGGGCAAGCCGGTTGCGGCCGAGGTCAATCACCTCGTATCGATGAACCTCTTCATCACGATTACGAACGCAAACTTTGATCGGAAGGCGATTGAGAAGCGCATCACGGATACGCTCGCATGTCGCGACGCACTTCGCAAGGAACTTTCCGATGCTTCGAAGCTGCCGAAGGCAGCGACCGAGGAGATTCCGGAGAGCGCTTACCCGGAGAGAGCGGCGGAAGTCGGCGTTCTCGCAACCGAGAACGAGGATGTGAGATCCCTTCGCGAGCTCATTACCTACGGACTCAAGGGTCTCTCGGCTTACACGAAGCACGCAAACGCACTGCTCCGTGAGAACGAAGAGGTGGATCGCTTCCTGCAGGAGGCACTCGCGAAGACGCTCGATGACAGCCTCACGGTCGACGATCTCGTCGCGCTGACCCTGGAGACCGGTAAGTACGGTGTCGAGGGCATGGCGCTCCTCGACGGCGCAAACACCGGCGCTTACGGCAACCCGGAGATCACCGAGGTCAACATCGGCGTCCGCAAGAACCCGGGCATCCTGATTTCGGGTCACGACCTGAAGGATCTCGAGATGTTGCTTGACCAGACCCAGGGCACCGGGGTCGATGTTTACACGCACTCCGAGATGCTCCCGGCACACTACTATCCGTTCTTCAAGAAGTACCCGAACTTTGCGGGCAACTACGGCAACGCTTGGTGGAAGCAGAAGGAAGAGTTCGAGACCTTCAACGGCCCGATTCTCATGACCACGAACTGCCTGGTTCCGCCGAAGGACAGCTATAAGGACAGAGTCTGGACCACGGGCTGCGTCGGCTTCCCGGGCCTCAAGCACATCGATGCGCCCTACGGCGAGGTCAAGGATTTCAGCCCGATCATCGAGCAGGCAAAGCAGTGCCCGCCGCCGACCGAGATTGAGACCGGTAAGATTGTCGGCGGTTTCGCACACGCACAGGTCTTTGCACTTGCGGATAAGGTTGTCGATGCGGTGAAGAGCGGTGCCATCACGAAGTTCGTCGTCATGGCGGGCTGCGACGGCAGAGCAAAGAGCCGCGACTACTACACGGAGTTCGCAAAGGCACTGCCGAAGGGCGCTGTGATTCTGACCGCAGGCTGCGCGAAGTACAAGTACAACAAGCTGAACCTCGGCGATATCAACGGCATTCCGCGCGTGCTCGACGCAGGTCAGTGCAACGACTCCTACTCTCTGGCGGTCATTGCGCTCAAGCTGAAGGAGATTTTCGGCCTCGACGATGTGAACAAGCTCCCGCTTGCTTACAACATCGCATGGTACGAGCAGAAGGCAGTCATCGTGCTCCTGGCTCTCCTCTACCTCGGCGTGAAGAATATCCACCTCGGACCGACACTGCCGGCCTTCCTTTCCCCGAATGTCGCGAATGTCCTGGTCAACAACTTCGGCATCGCAGGCATCGGCTCCGTCGAGGACGACATCGAGCTCTTCTTCGGCAAGGAAGCCTGAAACAAGCTACAGAAATCCAAGAAATCCCTCTTTGGTTAAGACAGAAGGCGACGGACTTAAGATCCGTCGTCTTTTCTGCATGCTTCGCGCACAGGAAATTTCGGCAAGGCAGAGCCGCCGCAGCGGGAGCATGCGCGGAAACCGTGCAAGAAAGATAGGTATATCCTGTCTGAAGCATGGCGAAGCGGGACTGTCGCGCTGCGCGGGAAAGGGAGCGGCAGAGAGGTGAGAAGAGAGAGCGGAGGGAGAAAACCTTCGTCGGAAGATTTAGTCGGGACAAATACAAATTAGGAATCATTCTTAATTTAATTGTTTACAGGTCGGAAACAAACTGTTATAGTAAGGAAGACACGATTACAGATGCATTTGATACAGCAGATGCACAAACAATAATAAGGAGGATATCATGGCAGACGAGAAGAAGATCACAAGCGGCAACGATGTAAAGACCAAGTACGCAGGCACCGAGACCGAGAAGAACCTGCAGAAGGCTTATGCCGGCGAGTCTATGGCGAGAACCAAGTATCTGTACTTCGCTTCCACGGCGCAGAAGGAAGGTTTTCAGCAGATCGGCGCTCTCTTTGAGGAGACCGCAACGAACGAGAATGCGCATGCAAAGATGTGGCTCAAGGAGCTGAACGGCATCGGAGACACAGCGACGAACCTCCTCCACGCGGCAGAGGGCGAGAACTACGAGTGGAACGACATGTATGTCGAGTTCGCCGAGACGGCGGAAAAAGAGGGCTTTAAGGAGCTCGCAGCGAAGTTCCGCATGGTCGCCGCAATCGAGAAGCGCCACGAGGAGAGATACAGAAAGCTCTTAAAGAACGTCGAGATGCAGGAAGTCTTCAAGAAGAGTGAAGTCAAGGTCTGGGTTTGCCGGAACTGCGGTCATGTTGTGGTCGGCACTTCGGCACCGCAGGTATGTCCGACCTGCCAGCACCCGCAGGCATTCTTCGAGATTCTCGCAGAGAATTATTAATCGAGACAGAGCGGCGCGGGGCAAGAGCGCCGTTCTGACAGAAAAGGAACCGGGAGGCGAAAGCCTTCCGGTTCCTTTTTGCGTTGTGTAAAACGGCGCTTCGGTGTTCAGCCGGTGATAAAAATGCGCGCGCCGATGATGATTAAAATGAGACCGCCGATTACCTTGGCCTGGCGATTTAAGACCGCACCGGCCTGCTTTCCGGCGTGGAGCGCGCCGAGACAGAGGACAAAGGTGGTGAGGGCAATCAGGATTGAGGAGAGCAGCGCCTCCGCAGCGCGGTAGGAGGCGAGCGTAAAGCCGACCGAGAGGGCATCAATCGAGGTCGCGATGCCCTGGAGGAGCAGTGCCTTCAGGCCGATGCCGCTGTCCGGTGTCTCCTCCGAGTTGCCGCGAATACCCTCGAGCGCGAGCTTTCCGCCGATGTAGAGGAGGAGCGCAAGGGAGACAAAGGGCAGAAAAGGCGCAATCACGCGAAACAGCGAGAGCAGGAAGGTCACAAAGAACCAGCCGAGCATCGGCATGAGCCACTGAAAGAAGGCAAAGGTTCCGGCAATTCCAAAGCTCTTCTTGCGGGACATGCCGGGATCTTCGAGCCCGTTGGCAACGGAAACCGAGACGGCATCCATCGCGAGTCCGACGCCGAGCAATATGCTGTTCAGAATAAAAGACGGCTGTATGGCCACAGAGCACCTCCGATTGCAGTGATAAACAGGGACAAAAAAAGAGACCGAGGCACGACAAGCGTGCTTCTCAGTCTCGCGATTTAATCCAAGCCAGGCCGAAGCCATTTTGTTGACTTGAAACGCCGTACCGGCGCTCCCTACTCCCTGTTAAAGCCTGTCCAATTTATCACCGAAATCAGAGGTTAGTCAACCGCAAATATCGAAAGCGTTTGTATCTATTTCCAAACAATAAAAGAAAGTGTATAATAAAATTTAGGCGAAAAAAGAACAATAACCAGGCAGATGAATAGGAGTGTGCGGCTCGGAATGAAAATCACAAGTTTAACCTGTCCCCACTGCGGCGCAGCGCTGGACTGGGAGGAGGGACAGGACAAGGCAAAGTGCCCTTACTGCGGAACAGCGCTCCGCATCGACCTCTCGGGGCCGGATGTCACGGTCAACTTTTACAACGGAGGGCAGAACAATTCGAGCAGAGAAGTCGAACTCTCTGTGTCGCAAAAAATCATCATCGGTGTAGCGACGGTCAGCATCGTTCTGATCCCCCTCATCCTGCTCGGCATCAACACCGCTGCTTCGAACGAGGCTGGCAGACACAGTTCGCAGGCAGAGACGACGGCGAGCCGGGTATTTGAGGACTATACGCTCTCCGGCGCGTCGAGTCTCGCGGAACTCAGTGATATCACGGGACTGAAGCACCTGACCATCGAAGATGCGGCGGCGATTTCCGATTTCAGCAGCCTGTCCCGCTTCCCCTATCTGGAGAGCATCACGATTCAGGATGCGCCGCAGCTCACGGACCTAGGCTTTGTCAAAAGTCTGCAGGGCTTACAGAGTCTAACGCTAAAGAATACCGGCGTGCAGGACATAGCACCGCTCTCCGGCATGAAATCCCTGGTCTCGGTGACCCTGGAAAATAATCGGATCACGGATTTCACGGCGCTCGGAAGCGTGCCGTATTTAAAAAATGCGGAGATTCGGGCGGAAGAGGTCACCGGACTGCCGGAACTCACCGGAATGCGATTTCTGGAGAATTTTACCGTAAACGGAGAGCAAAAAAAATGAATCCGAGTGGGCTTACGCGTGGAGTTCGAAAATCTTTTCTTTCCTGTACGCCGCTTCTTTTGAGCGGCGTTTTGCTTGGCGGCTGCGGGGGTGTCTCCGCAAAGAAAGCGGCTGCGACCCGGGAAAAAAGCGCAATCACTGTGGCGTTGCCGGCGTTATCGAAGTATCTTCCGAAGTATGCCGATACGGTGACAGACCCGGTATTGCGGAGAGCGTTCGCGGAAGTATTCCGGAAAGATCCGGCTGCGTTTACGCCGGAGGATTACCGGAACGTGCGGCGCGTCCGCTTTGAGACCGTCGACTTTTCCCTGCTCCGTATGGATGTCACGCTCGGGGACGGCAGTGAGAAGCAGGTTTCGATTGTCAGCGGCGGCGAGGGTATCACGATCGACGGGAACTCCTTTCAGGCGTTCCCGAATCTAGAAGCCATCGATATGTCCGGACAGCGCTCGTTGCTTCAGGTCACATTTTCCTCGAAGGAGTACGCGAATACGCTCGCCAATCTGAAGCAGCTCCGTTGTCTTTCTCTGCCGGATCGGGGGGAGTACCCCGGAAGTCCGGCGGGGCTCGCATATCTGGTCGCAAATCCCGGTGCAATGGAAGAACTGGGCGGGGTTACGCTCTACGCGACGGCGGATGTCGAAAAGCTCGTGCAAAAGTTCCCGAACCTAAAAACGATTGCGAATTGTGAAGCGGGAGCCCGGGGTTACGCTGTCCGGGTTACAGGGCTTAAAGGAGCTTAAGGCACTCTATACCCCGCTGCGGTGCGCGGGCAACGAGGACTTACTTTCCCTCACAGGGGTGCGGGAAATGGAGCTCATCGCCTCCGAGGGGAATGAGGATATCAAAGAGTTCCGTTTCTTGTCCGGTCTCACAGAGCTTGAAAGTCTCACGATCCGCGACGCTGCGTCTCTCCTGAATCTGAACGATATCAAGCCCCTGACACAGTTGCGGGAACTGCGCCTATCGGGCGCGACACAGCTCACGAGCCTGGAGCCGCTCCGGGCGCTCACGGCGCTGGAAACGCTGGATTTGGGGGACAGTTTCAATCTTTCGGACTATACCGCGCTGTATGAACTTCCGCAACTCAAAAGACTCAGAATTTCCGACGGCTGGCAGGCGGGGAGTTTCATACCGGATGTGACTCTGCTCCCGGCACTCGAAGAACTGGAGTGTGGTGCGGAGACGCTCCCGCAGCTGGCCCGCTGCCGGAAATTAAAGAAGCTCACGCTCTTTCTCAGTCACTTTGACAGCAGAACGGATTTTTCGGGTCTCTCGCGCCTTTCGGAACTCGAGGAACTTGCGCTGAATGTCGAGAGCGCTTCGCAGAATACGGAAAAACTCGACGCACTCCGGGAGCTGCCGAAGCTTCGAAAAGTCACCTTCAGTTGCGGACAGGGAACACTTCCGCTGCATGCCTTTCCGGCGGTCACGGAGCTCACCGTGCTCGGTGAAACCACGGAAATGGGCGGCGGTTCTTCCGAACTTCGCATTCTGGCAACAACCGGGGAGGATGCTCCCGCTCTCGAGAAGCTCTCTGTCTTTGCCTTCGGTGCGGTGCGCTTTGAGGGCTATCGCAGTACGACACTCCGGGAGCTCTGTCTCGGCAGCTGCGGCATCGATTCGCTCAGCTTTACGGAGGCGTTTCCGAACCTCGAGCTGCTGAATATCAGTGACAACCGGGTCGAAGACATTGCGCCGCTCACGGCGCTGCCGAAGCTTCGCTATCTCTGCTATACGGACAATGTAATCCGAAATATCGGGCTTCTAAAAGACAGAGGCATTGTTCTGACCGAATAAATCGAGATGAGGAGAGAAGAATGAATCCGACAAAAATTCGCTGCCCGCACTGCGGGAACAGCATATTGGTGAAGCATAGCGGCAAGACGCAATGCAGTGCCTGCGGATCTGTGCTCTATGTCGAAGAACAGGAGAAGTCGGTACAGATTAATGTGAACGGTCAGGTGAATTACGGCAGGCGAATGTCACCGGAACTCTTTGTCATATCGATGGTTCTCTGCGCGGTTGCGAGTATCTTCTTCATTTTTTTGCCGATGCTGAGCCGGAGTTCCCGGAAGGCAGAGCCCAAAGAGAAGGCGCACTATGCGACAACGCTGACGGATCCGGTTCTGGTCAGGGCATTCACGGATGTCTTTGAAAAAGACCCCTCCGCCTGGACCGCGGATGACTACGAAAGCGTCAAAGAAATTTCGTTTCAGATGAAAAGCTGGACGCTGCTCTACCTGGATGTGAGCTTCGCGGATGACAGCAAAAAGCGCATCCCGATTTATCACGACACGGACACCGTAGAACTCGACGGCACGGCGTTTCAGGTGTTCCCGAACCTCGAAGCGCTCCGCGCCGCGAGCGGAAATACGGGAGACGATGTCCGCATCTCCTTTGATTCGACGGAATACACCCCGAATCTCGGCAACCTGAAGAAATTAAAGGTTCTGTATCTCCCGAACAACGGCGGCTATCAAAAGAAGCCGGACAGACTTGCGGAGCTGGTTGCAGACCCCGGGGCCATCGAAGAACTCGGTGGCGTTGCGCTCACCGAAGCGGCGGATGTCGACGAACTGGCAAAGCACTTCCCCAATTTGAAGACGCTGTTCATTGACCGGCGCGAGGCGGAGATTCCGCTGTCCGGTCTTAGGAACCCTCTCGAAGCTCGAAGAACTCGGCACCGATCTGGATACCAAGAGCAACGAAGATCTGCCGGAACTCAGTCAGATCAAAAGAATGCAGCTCAGAGTGCAAACCTCCGAAGGCTATGTCAAGGACCTGCAGTTTCTGTCGAGTCTCACGCAGCTTGAGAGCCTGAGCTTAGTCGGTGCCGATGAAATGAAGAATCTCAATATGATAGCGCCGCTCACGAACCTGAAAGAGTTAAGGATCTACGGCGGCGGAGCGCTCCGGAGCATTGAGCCGCTTCGCGCGCTCACGGAGCTTCGTACGCTGGAGTTCGAAAACTGTTACGGCATCGAAGACCTGAGCGCCCTGTCCTCGCTCACCAAGTTGCAAAGTCTTCATGTCGCCGATTCGGTCGGACACTTCGCCGCGGCGCTGCCGGATTTAAGCGCGCTTCCCGCACTCGAAGAACTCACGGCCGAGGCCGATATGATCCCGCAGTTTGCCGGCTGTACCGGTCTTAAGAAACTCACGATCGAGGCCGAGGGGGCAGATGACAGCAATGACTTTTCGCTGCTCACGGGGCTTAGCAATCTGGAAGAACTCCGGATTGATTGCGGCATTGTGACGAGTGAGCTGACGAACCTCGACAGTCTCGCTGTCCTGCCGAATCTAAAGACCGTGACCGTCACCGGCAGAACGGGGCCGCTGTCTCTCCGGGCATTTCCGCATGCGACCGCTATCACGGTCATCATGGACAGTACCGGGACTGCGGCGCTCCGGCTTACCTCGGAACTTGACAGCGACAATACCGCACTCGAGAGCTTCCGGATTTTCGGATATGAGGGCGGGGTGCAGATCGGTGGCTATAACAGCACGGTGCGAGACACGGCGGCACTGATGCAGCTCTCGCACTGCAAGGCCCTCCGGGAACTCCGGCTGAACCACTGCGGGCTCACGGATCTTGCGTTTGCGAGCGGTCTTTCGAATTTGGAGATTCTGGATGTGAGCGGCAACCGGATCGAAGATGTCTCACCGCTCACCGACCTCCCGAAGCTTCGCCTGCTTCTCTCTGCGGACAATGCGATTCAAAACATCGCGGTTCTTCGCGGCAGGGATCTGGTGGTATCGGAATGATTACAAGGAGAAGAGAATGAATCCGACAAAAATTCGCTGCCCGAACTGCGGGAACAGCATCCTGGTGAAACAGAGCGGCAAGGTCAGTTGTCCGTCTTGCGGGACTGCGCTCTATGTCGAAGAAAAAGACAAGGCAGTGCAGATCAATGTGAATCTCGGGGGAGCGCCGAAACCGAAGGAAAAGCCGGGTGCGCTGCTGTTCTTCTGCGTAGCGCTCACGGTGCTCCTCTGTGTATTCATGATCTTTCTGCCGCTTCTCGACCGACTGTTCCGAAAGAAAGAGACCAAGGCAGCGGCAAAGTATGCGACGACTTTGACAGACCCGGTGCTCGGCACAGTGCTGTCGGAGGCATTGGGGAAGGACGCCGCCGCGTTTACCGAGGAGGACTATCGGCGCGTCCGGGCGCTTGCGTTTGACAGATCGAACAGTGACATCCTGTGGGCAAAGGTAACACTCGACGATGCGAGCGAAACAAGTGTCCCGCTGGTGCACGATAAGAATATTGAAATCGACGGAACCGCACTGCAGGTTTTTTCAAACCTCGAGGAACTCCGGGTGTTGACGGACGATATCACTCTCTCGTTTTCATCGGAGCAGTACGCCGATACGCTCGGCAATTTAAAAAAATTGAAGGTACTCTACCTGCAGAATAACAGTGGATATGCCACCTCTCCCGCGGGGGTCGCAAAACTGGTCGCGGATTCCGCGGCGATTGAGGAACTCGGCGGGGTCACACTCTACGATGCGGACGATGTCGACACCCTGGTCAAACGCTTTCCCGCGCTGAAAACTTTGTATGTCGGCTACCGCGGGGATAAGGTCTCGCTGTCCGGGCTAAAGGCGCTCGGACAGCTGGAAACACTCGGAACCGAGCTCTCCGCCGACGGAAACGAAGATCTGCTCGAGCTGAGCGGGGTGAAGAAAATGGAGCTCGGAGCCTCGGCGCAGGGAGACGGCATCAAGGATTTCAGGTTTCTCTCGAGTCTCACGCAGCTTGAGAGTCTGACGCTCGAAAATGCCTATGAGATGAAGAGCCTCAATGTGCTGGAGCCGCTCGGCAATTTGCGGGAGCTCCGTATTTCGAACGGCAGGGAACTGCGCAGTCTGGAGCCGCTTCGCGCACTCACAAATCTCCGTTCACTGGACATCGGCGATAACACGGAGCTCACGGATTTGAATGCGCTCAGCGCCTTGACGGGACTTCGAGAACTCCGCGTCGCCAATGCCGATTGGTCGGTGAAGGGGAAACTGCCTGACCTGAGCGGACTGACCGCACTCGAAGAACTCGAAGCCGGTGAAGAGGATTTCGCGCAGTTTGCGGCTTGCAAGAGCTTAAAAAAGCTGACGCTCTTCATGAACCGCTTCGGTGACAGCGCGGATTTTACGGCACTCGCAGGCCTCGATCAACTGGAAGAGTTGCATCTGAATTTCGATAGAGACGACGAAAAGCCGGTGCATATCGAGAGCCTATCCGCCCTGCCCGCTCTTCGGAAACTGACCGTCGTCGGCGAAGACGGACCGCTGCCGCTGGGGGCGTTTCCGCAGGTCACGGACATCACGGTAATCGGAAATAATATTGTGGGCGATCTGAGTACCGACGCACTCCGAATCGATCCGGCGCCCGACGGCGAGAATACGGCGCTTACGCGCCTCAGCATCATCGGCTTTCAGGGCGGCATCCAAATCGGCGGTTACGGGAGCGAGACCAAAGACTCTGCGGCGCTTTCGGTTCTCTCGCACTGCACGGCGCTCCGCGAACTCCGCCTGAATCACTGCGGACTCACCGATCTTACGTTTGTAAACGCAATTCCGAATGTCGAAGTGCTGGATATCGTCGGAAACCGCATCGAGGATATTTCTCCGCTCACGGCGCTCTCAAAGCTTCGCGCGCTTTACTGCGCTGACAATGATATTCAAAATATCGCTGTTTTGCAGGGCAAGGGAATTTTATTGCTCGAATAAATATCACTTTTTGCAAAACAATACTTGCACAGAAAAAGAGAGTTTGCTATAACTCTTTATAAGGAATTGCTTGTATAAAACAGGGCGTTTGGAATAGAAAAGAGGAGATAGAATGCTGAACCCGGGAATCAAAGGACATCAGGAAATCACGGTTGAGGAAAAGGATCTCGCCATTCATGTCGGCAGCGGCACGGTCCATGTGCTTGCGACGCCGATGATGATTGCGAATATGGAATACACGTCGGCTGCTTCGGTCGAGGAACTGCTCGGCGAGGGCAAGACGACGGTCGGTGTCAAGGTGGATGTGAGCCATGTCGCTGCGACGCCGAAGGGCATGAAGGTGACCTTTGATGCAGAGCTTCTGGAAGTCAGCGCGAACGGCAAAATTCTCACCTTCCATGTCGAGGCGCACGATGAGTGCGGGCTGATCGGCGAGGGAACGCACCAGAGAGCGGTCGTGGATCGGGTGCGTTTTGATGAAAAAACGCAGGCAAAACTCGAGAATAAATAAGAGAAAAAGGTTTAGAGGAGGAAACAAAATGGCACGCACAAAGGGCGCAAAGAACAAGCCGACACTCAGTGTCACCGAGAGACTGCAGAAGGCAAATGCGGAACTCACGGAGCTTCAGGAGGCGGTCAAGGCAAAGAAGGCCGAGATTAAGGAGCTGAAGAGGGAAGAGAAGAGCGAAGCACAGCAGGTCATCATGAAGGCCATTGAGGAGAGCGGCAAGACGGCCGAGGAAGTCCTCGCGATGATTCAGAGACAGTAAACCGGAAGCGGCGTTTGCGTCGAAAGCAGACAGAAAAGCGCCGTGCAATCGAAAAAGAACAGAAGAAAGCCCCCGCGGCGACCGTAAAAACGGTCACTGCGGGGGCTTTTTCCGTCTCCGGCTACCCGGAAAGGTACGGAGCCGCTACAAATCCTTTTTCTTGCCCTGCCTAAGCAGTCTTTTTGAGGCAGGGGCTGTCGTTTGGTGTGTAAAGAAAGGCAGCATGGTTTTTCGGGGCAGATCGAAGCCGGTATAAATACCTTTTGTCTTTGAGGTAGAAGTTATTCTTTTGGCAGTAGAGTCCGGAATCCGCATCTTCGCAGGAAAAGGGCGGGAAGAATACGGACATCGGCGCGAATGCCGCGGAAGTTTGCAAACAGGAGCTGCTTCGGTGTGCGTGTACGGCCGGGCGTGTGACAAGCTCAGATGAGCGTCTGAAATTCGATTTCCTCGAGCGACCAGACCATACTGTCGGTCTGCACGAGAGCGCTCTTACAGAAGGGGCAGATGCGGGCGTCGGCGCGCTGCAACGGGGCGCCGCAGTGCGGGCAGGAGATGCCGACAATCTTCTGATAGCCGCTTTTCACATTGACGCTCTGGGCGTGGACGAGGACAGAGGTGACGCTGGTCTCCACCCGGTGCGGGGCAGCGAGCGCAGCGGCGCGCGCTTTGCCTTCGCTTTTTTTGACGGACTCGCCCGACAGGGAAGCGAGAAAGCCGACGGAGCTGACAATGCGGATTTCCGTCAGGGTAGGCAGATTCTTATAGTCCGCAATCGCGGTCTTGTGAATCACAATGTCGGAAAAGCTGCGTGTCAGCCCGTTCATGCGGTCATCCTCGATGGCGAGGCGCACACGCTCCCGAAGGCTCTCGGAGGGCGAGACGAGCTTGCTTAAATCGAGCGCCTGTCTGGCCGCGAGCACCGAGACCAGCTGCTTTTCAATCGCAATCCGTTCTTCCGGCCAGTTGAATGCCGGGAAATCGCGGTTGATGGTCGGCAAAAAGAGTTTGGTCATGTCCGGCACCGAGCGCTCGGTGGGCCCCAGTTTCTTGCTCTCCTCGGCCGCGCGGAGCAGGGAGCGCAAATCGCGGAGAAAACCGGTAAATTCGCCGAGCGGGCGCCGGAAAATCCATGGAATCAAAAACAGAACCACGAGCACTGCGAGGAGCGGGCGCAGTGCGAGAAGTATCGCAGGTACAGTCATAGAAGGCCTCCCGAAAAATAGACAAAGCAGTTCGCTTTGGTGTGACCAGTATAGCATAAAATGCTATACTATGCGGGAAAGAGAGGTGTAGCGCGTGCGGGAAAAACGGGAGAAGCGGGAGAACCGGGTGGTCGGACAGACGAGACAGATGGACAGGGGGCTTTTCAGACGACCGCTGGAATTTCATCCGGTGCGCCGCAGTGCTCTGATCGGCGCGACGGTCGCGCTGCTCTCTCAATTCTATTTTAATGTGATCAGCAGTGACTTCCGCATCTCAATTGCGGTCGTGCTGCTGCCGGTCCTCCTGATGACCATGGGAGCACAGATACACAGTCTCTCGGTCTGCGGGTTTACGGCGCTCATTGTTTTTTTGTTCCGCGTTCTGGTAGCCGTCGGGAGTCACGGCTACACGGGCAGCCGCATTTGCCAGCAACTTCCGGGTGCGCTGTTCTATGTCTGCTACGGGATTTTATTCCGCCTGCAGATTCCGAATAAGCGCATCACGACCTTGCCGCGGGTCGTCACAGCGGTGTTTTTCTGCGATCTGCTCGCGAATGTCGCCGAACTTTTGCTCCGCGCGCTGTTGCTCGGCACGGCGGTCAATGCGGAGCGGGCTCTGTTTGTGCTGTTTCCGATTGCGCTGCTCCGCGCGGGGCTCGTGCTTCTCGCGCTGGTCATGGACCGGCAGTACCGGGAGCTTCAGGTCAGGCACGAGCAGGAGGGCCGCTATCAGCGACTCTTCCTGATGATCACGGGTCTAAAGAGCGAACTCTATCTGATGCGGAAAAATTCCGAGGAAATCGAGCGGGTCATGGGCAATGCGTATCACCTCTCGGAGGAGCTCCGCGCAAAGGCACTGCCGGAAGAGATGCAGCGCCGCGCGCTCGACATCGCCCGCGATGTCCATGAGATCAAGAAGGACTATCTCCGTATCATCAGAGGACTTGAGGAGACAGCGGAAAATGAGTACGACGAGGACCACATCCGATTTCGGGAGCTCATGGAAATTCTGGATGCGACCTCAAACGGGGTGATTCGCGAGAAGCGGCTCGATATCCGGCTGATATATGACTGCCGCGACGACTTTCTGACGCGGGAACACTATGCGCTGATGACCGTGCTCAAAAATCTGGTCGGCAATGCGATTGAGGCCATCGAGGGCGACCGCAGGCGCGGCACGATTACGGTGTCGGAGCGCCAGGCGGACGGCTATTATCTCTTCGCGGTCTCGGACAACGGCCCGGGAATCTTGCCGCGCAAACTGGACAAAATTTTCCGCCTCGGCTATTCCACCAAGTTCGACGAGCGGACCGGCAACATCTACCGCGGCGTGGGACTCGCCGGGGTCAAAAATATGGTGGAGGAACATTTCGGCGGCACCATAACGGTGCGCTCGGAGCCCGGCAACACCTGCTTCTCCGTGAAAATCCCGGCAGAAGCAATCGCATATACGGAAGAGGAGAGGGCTGTTCATGGAGAGAGAACTTAGAATTTATATCGCGGAGGATGACGTCGGCGTGATCGATACCCTCCGCGATTTTATTGAGGACCAGGGACTCGGGGAAGTGGTCGGCAGCTCCGAGGATGACGGCGGCGATGCGCTGCAGATTGCGGCGCTGCAGCCGGATTTGATTCTGATTGACTTCCTGATGCCCGGGCAAGACGGCGCCGAACTCGTGCGCCGTCTCCGCGAGAAGGGCTGCCGCGCCAAATGTATCATGCTCTCCCAGGTCACGCAGAAGGACATGATTGCAAAGGCCTATGACGCGGGGATTGATTTCTTTTTGAATAAGCCGATCAATATTGTGGAGCTCCGCGCGGTCATCGGCACCGTCGTGCGGCAGCTCGAAAACGAGAGAACCATAGAGGCGCTGCGCCGCGTGCTGTTTTCGGGTCAGCAGGCAGTGCCGCAGGACACGGATGAGGAGAGCCGGCGGAAAATCAACAACATACTCGCAAGTGTCGGCATGGCGGGCGAGAAGGGAGCGCGGACATCCTGAATCTCTGCCTCTTTGTGAAGCGGGAGCAGAAGTCGCTGCAACAGGAGAGTATTCGGGAGCTCTGCTCCGAGCTCTCGGACAATCCGAAGAGCATGGAACAGCGCATGCGCCGCGCGATTGCGGTCGGTCTTACGAACCTGGCGCACCTCGGACTCGAGGATTTTTTGAACGAGAGCTTTACGCGCTACGGCAGCACGCTCTTCCGCTTTGAGGAAGTGCGCGCGGAGATGGATCTGATTCGTGGTAAAAAAGACTATGGCGGAAAGCCGTCTATTAAGAAATTCATCGAAAGTCTTATGCAGCTCGCCGAACAGGACAGCTGAATTTGTACGGAATTTGTGAAACTTCTTGAAACTTCTTGAAGCTCTATTTTATAATATAGATATCGGTTATCGGCATGGGTCGGGAGGACCGGGTAAGAACCCGCACCGTGCCGACAGGGGGAAAAGGAGGTTTCTATGCAAACAGTAAAGCTTGATATGTATCAGGCGCTTGCGGTGGCAGTCGTCATGCTGCTCATCGGCCGCGAATTGGTCGCGCGGATTGAATTTCTCCGTCGCTACTGCATTCCGGCACCGGTTGTCGGCGGACTTGTCTTCGCTATCGTGCACGCGGTGCTCCGCGGCACCGGCATCATGGAGTTCGACATGGATGTCACCCTGCAGAAGGTCTTCATGACCGCATTCTTCTGCTCGGTCGGATATATGGCGGCCTTCGGTATGCTGAAAAAGGGCGGTATCGGCGTCATTTTGTTCCTCGGTATTTCCGCGGCGATGTGCGTCATTCAGGATCTGGTCGGCGCAATCGGCGCAAAGGCCTTCGGCCTTGACCCGCGCATCGGTCTCGCGATGGGTTCGATCCCGCTGGTCGGCGGCCACGGAACCGCAGGTTCCTGGGGCCCCTTCCTCGAGAATCTCGGCGTCGCAAATGCGACGACGGTCGCAGTCGCAGCCGCAACCTACGGCCTGATTTCGGGCTGCATGATGGGCGGCCCGATTGCTTACGCAAAGATCAAGAAGTTCGGCTTAAAGTCGAAGGGACTGAATGCCGACGGCGCGAAGGAAGCACATCCGACCACAACAGTCGATGTCTCCGCGGACACCGCAGCGCTCGATGAGAACAATGTCCTGAACGCAGCACTCTACATTGTTGTCGCGGTCGGCGCGGGAACCGTGGTCTCCTTCTTCATCGGCAAGGTCCTGACGATGCCGGCTTACATCGGCGCTATGATCGTCGGTGCCGTCATCCGCAACATTCAGGAGGCGCGCGGCGTCAAGATGCCGATGGGTGAGATGAATGCGCTCGGCAATGTCTGCCTGTCTCTCTTCCTTGCACTCGCAATGTGCAACCTGAAGCTCTGGCAGCTCGTGGACCTCGCGGTTCCGATGATTGTCATTCTGCTGATTGAGACCGTCGTCATGTGGTTCTACGCATCCTTCGTTGTCTTCAACATCATGGGCAGAGATTACGATGCGGCTGTCATTTCGTCCGGTTTCTGCGGTTTCGGTATGGGCGCAACCCCGAACGCAATGGCAAACATGCAGGCAATCACGAACATCTACGGTCCGGCACCGGTCGCGTTCATGATTGTGCCGCTGGTCGGTTCGCTCTTCATCGACTTCGTAAACGGTCTGATTATCACGGGCTTCGCAGGTTTCCTGACGAGCTTCTTCCATCTGTAAGCTGTACGTTTTTTGCAAGCCGGTCGGCATATAACCCGGTATAGGCCGCCTATCGCTATCTACAATAACCAATTCGGGAAGACTGATAGCCAAGATTCAGGAAAAGTGTTACAATGGTTTCATCGTGAGTGGGTAATATATGGAAAACCTGCCACATAATTGTTTGTATCATCTTATTTTCTGTAGGAGGAAAGTGACATGAGCAAGTTGAATCCGTACATTGAGAGAGTCATTGCTGAGGTTAAGGCAAAGAACGCGCACGAGCCGGAGTTCTGCCAGACGGTTGAGGAGGTTTTCTCTTCGCTGAGCCCGCTGGTCGACGCACATCCGGAGTATGAGAAGAACGCTATTCTCGAGAGAATGGTCGAGCCGGAGCGTGTCATCATGTTCCGTGTTCCGTGGGAGGATGACAAGGGCAACATGCACGTGAACCGCGGCTACCGCGTCCAGTTCTCGAGCGTGATCGGACCCTACAAGGGCGGCCTTCGTTTCGCTCCGAACGTAAACCTTTCCATCATCAAGTTCCTCGGCTTTGAGCAGACCTTTAAGGGATTCGCTCACCACGCTTCCGATCGGCGGCGCTAAGGGTGGTTCCGACTTCGATCCGAACGGCAAGAGCGATGCCGAGATTCAGAGATTCTGCCGTTCCTTCATGGAAGGCCTGTTCCGCTTCATCGGACCGGATGTCGACTGCCCGGCAGGCGACCTCGGTGTCGGCGGCCGTGAGATCGGCTACATGTTCGGCGCTTGGGAGAAGACTGACCTCCTCCTATGCAAACGGCGCGCTGTCCGGCAAGGACCCGCTGTTCGGCGGCTCCGCATTCCGTCCGGAAGCAACCGGCTTCGGTGCTGTCTACTACCTCGAGGAGGTTCTGAAGCACGAGAAGGACGAGATGAAGGGCAAGAGAGTTGCTCTGGCAGGCTTCGGTAACGTCGCATGGGGCGTTGCAACCAAGCTCGCTGAGCTCGGCGCTAAGGCTGTCACCCTGTCCGGCCCGGACGGCTATGTCTACGATCCGGACGGCGTTACGACCAAGGAGAAGATTGACTACCTGCTTGAGATGAGAGCTTCCGGCCGCAACAAGGTCCAGGATTACGCTGACAAGTTCGGTGTTCAGTTCTTCGCAGGCCAGAAGCCGTGGGGTCAGAAGGATGTCGATATCGTGATGCCGTGCGCAACGCAGAACGACGTTGACCTCGACGAGGCTAAGAAGATTGTCGCGAACGGCATTAAGTACTACATCGAAGTTGCGAACATGCCGACCACGAACGAGGCTCTGAAGTATCTCCTTGAGCAGAAGAACATGATCGTTGCTCCGTCCAAGGCTGTCAACGCAGGCGGTGTCTCTGTCTCCGCACTCGAGATGTCTCAGAACTCCGAGAGACTCTTCTGGGACGGTGAGGAAGTTGACAAGTGGCTGCACAGAATCATGAAGGGCATCCACGACGGTTCCGCAGCTGCAGCTGAGCGCTACGGCCTCGGCTACGACCTCGTTGCTGGTGCTAACCTTGTCGGATTCGAGAAGGTTGCGGACGCTATGATTAAGCAGGGTCGCGCACTGTAAGTTAAACCAAACAAGACTGAGGCGACCGGAACGCAAATTCCGGTCGCTTTTTTCTAAGAAACTGTTTTTGTACAAATAGGAGGAAAGTAGCGATGAAGTGCCTGATTACAGACGCTGTGTATCCCGGCATTGCCGAGGAGCTGAAGAAGTTCATGGATGTTAAGACTTCCGACGGGAAGCCGCTCTCCAAGGAAGAGATGATTCGCGAGATCGCGGATGCGGATGTGCTCATCATGCGCGTCGATCCGAAGATTGACCGCGATGTTCTGGATGCCGCAAAGAACCTGAAGGCAATCGGCGTCTGCGCAGTCGGTCTGAACCATGTTGATCTCGAGTATGCGAAGGAGAAGGGTATTCAGGTCTTCAACGCACCGGGTCTCAACGCAAATGCGGTTGCGGAGCTCACAATCTCCAAGATGCTCGACATCTCCCGCCACACGATTCCGGCGAACCAGGATGTCAAGGTCAACCACATCTGGGATAAGTACAAGTATGTCGGCAGAGAGCTGCGCGGCAAGACCCTCGGCGTGATGGGCTTCGGCCGCATCGGCCGCCGTGTCGCCGAGCTCGCAAAGGCTTTCGGCATGACGATTGTCGCTTACGATCCGTTCCTGAAGCCCGAGGACTTTGAGCGCGAGGGCGCAAAGGGCATGGGCATCGACGAGCTGATCAAGGTGTCGGACTTCATCTCCCTGCACATTCCGCTGACCCCGGAGACCAAGGATCTCTTCAACAAGAAGTCGATCGCAGAGATGAAGGACGGCGCAGTCGTGCTCAACATGAGCCGCGGCGGCATCGTCAACGAGCAGGATATGTACGAGGCACTCTGCGCGGGCAGAATCGGCGGCTACGCTGCGGACGTCATGGAGAACGAGCTCGCAGGCAGCGGTCTCAGCGGCAACGACGAGTTCCAGAGCCCGCTCTTCTCCTGCGACAACTTTGTCATCAGCCCCCACATCGGTGCGCAGACGGTTGACGCTTCGAGAGACATCGGCCTCCACATCATCGAGAAGGTCAAAGAGGTTATGAACCTCAAGTAAGAGTCCATACGAGTTTTACAGACGAGACAGCTGTCCGCAGGTGCGGGCAGCTGTCTTTTTATTTGAGTGATAGGACAAAAAGAGTTGGTAAAAAGCGCTTCAAACCTTTGCGATACAAGGCTTTTCTCTGTTTTCATCTTCCTTGAAACGGTATGTTGGGAGAAAAATGTCAGATGGCATGTAAACCTGTGTCTTTGCGCGATACTTTGTACGAAAAGCGGAAGAAGCAGTCCGGATCTTCCCGGTGGCGCTGCGAGGCCTGCTATGTTGCACCCGAAGCAGAAGCGTGTAAGCCGGTGTAAATACAAAATGCCGGTAAGGCCTCCGGCGGCGGAGCGGGAGGCATAGAGAAAAGCAAAGAAATCAGTATGCGGAGCGTAAAAAGGAAACAAGCGAAATGAACAGCGAAATGAGGCGGGCAAAATAAGCCGGAGACCAAGGGCTGTAAAGCCGCCGAAAAAGGACGGCATGTACACAAGAAGTTCAAAAAATAATTTCGGAAAAAATGGTAAAATGCAGTAACCAATCGGAGGCGCTTGCGTCTTATCTTATAGAGAAGCAAAACGGGGGAAGTTTGCATGACGGAACAGGAATTACTCGCGCTCTATGAGCAGCGGGATCAGAGAGCAATACAGGAGACGGAAGCTGCGTACGGGCGCTACCTTTCCAAGGTGGCGGGTGCGGTGCTCTCCTCGCGCGAAGATGTGGAAGAGTGTCTGAATGACACCTGGCTTCGGGCGTGGAACAGCATCCCGCCGGAAAAGCCGAAGTATTTCCGCGCGTATTTGAGCCGGATTGTCAAAAATCTGGCACTCAGCCTGTTTCGGAAACAGCATGCAGAGAAGCGTTGCAGCGAGCAGTATCAGCTTGCATTGGATGAGCTCGATGAGGACGTACTCCCGACCAGCGAGAGCACCGAGGAGGCGGCGGACAAAAACCGCCTTGCGGCCTGCATTGACCGCTTTCTGGAAAAGCTCCCAAAGACGCAGCGGATTCTCTTCGTGCGGCGCTACTTCTATACCGATTCGATTCAGGAAATCGCGCTTCGACAGGGTATGAGCGAGAGTGCCGTGAAGGTGAGCCTATATCGGATTCGCAAAAATCTGGCACTTGTCTTGAGAGAGGAGGAATTTCTTTGAGGAGTCAGGACATCATGGAGGCAGTTGCCAATATCTCGGAGGACTGGATAGAGGAGGCTGCGGAGCAGCCGTTACAACTGCCGGAACAGAGGGAAATCTCCGCGGATGAGAGCAAGGTGCGGCCGCTCAGGCGCCACCGGTTTCGCTCGATACTCGGCGTTGCGGCGAGCATCGCGCTGATCAGCGCAGTGCTGCCGAACTTAAACCGCACGACCGCCTACGCCCTGCAGAGTCTGCCGATTGCCGGTGCCTACTTCCGTCTGGTGACGGTGCGCGACTATACGCTCGCGGAGGGCGGGCACACCGCGACCGTGCAGGTCGGAGAAATTCAGCCGGAGACCCAAAGCGGCGCACAGGCTGTCCGCGCGGAAAGAGTGCCGAGGAAGTGAATGCGGAAATACAGCGCATCACGGACGAGCAGGTTGCCGCGTTCCGGGAGGAAATGGGGCGTGAAGGGTACTCGAATCTGGAGATCTCGACCCAAGTTGTGACCGACAGTGACGCGTGGTATTCGGTCTGTTTGACGCAAGTCCGGCAGAATGCCGACAGCGCGGAGGCAAACCGGTATTTTACAATTCGAAAGAGCGACGGGAAGCTGATGCAACTCAGTGACCTGTTCGCGCCGGGCAGCGATTATGTGAAGACGCTGAGTGAGGAAGTCAAGCGGCAGATGCAGGCGGAAATGACCGGAGATTCCGGAAAAGTTTTCTTCCTGAGTTCGGATATTCCGGAGGATGATTTTAAGGAAATCAAGAAGGATCAGAGTTTCTATGTGAACAGCGAAGGCCGTCTGGTCATCTGCTTTGACGAAGGCGAAGTTGCGCCGATGTCGGAAGGAAGCCTACAATTTGTGATGCCCGAAAATTTGTCGGGTCTCGCAATGTAAATCCGAGAGAAAGGAGGACATGCCAGTAAGAAAGACGAATGTTGTATCATGCAACAAATGAGAAGCACAACCCCCAAGAGAAATAGAGCGCTCTCCCCCGAGCGCTCTATTCATTTGCAAAAAAGCGGCTCCGGCCGCTTTTTTGTTGCGCGAAAATCATGAACTAAAAATACATATATAACTTGAAAGTGATAACAAAATAAAATAAAGTATAACTATAGCATCGCGGAAGTCGCACAAAATTCGGAGAGGAGAACAAAAGATGGGAGAGCAGCCGGAAGCATTGCAGCTGGATCCGCAGCATCTGCGGGAGCGGGACTATGAGGCAGCGCAGGCGTATACCGATCGCTGTCCGGAGCTCCCGCTCTTTACCGAGGCTTCGGACAAACAGCGGGAAGCGAGACAGGCCGCAAAGGCGGCAGAGCGGGAATCTCTGTTGCAGGGACTCTGCTTTTTGCCGGAGACCGCATCATCCCGGCAGGCAGAGCTGCAAAAGAGGAGCGAAGCGGCGGGGCTTTTTGCTGCGCCGCGCACGGTCAGCTATGCGCGGACAGCCGCAAGGGGAGAGGCAGAAAACAGGTTCCCCGGGTTCGTCCTCGCCGGATTTGCACTCCTCTGCTTCTTCTTTGGCCTCCGGCAGCTACAGAGAGCCGGACGCCACAGACAGAGCGACGCGAAACAAGAAGAATTTGCGAGAGAGAACTTACAAAATGAATATAAAAACCGCCAAAAAGCACTGACATAGTGAGAGATATAGTAAATTTAATGTACGAAATTACTTGACTTATGTTTGTAAAGTTGTTAGTATTGTACTGTAACCACTAACCGCATCAATGAGAGGAGTTAACAAATGGCAGGTCAGATTCGCGTCACACCGGAAACCATGCACGGCAGAGCAACCGAGTTTCGCACAGCCAAAGGAAACTTTGAGCAGGTCATCCAGACCATGAGCAATCTCATCACGACGTTGCAGGATGAGTGGGAAGGCGAGGCGAGCCGACAGTTCGCCGCACAGTTTGAGTCGCTGCGTCCTTCGTTTAACGAGATGGCCGAACTCATCGAGAGCATTGCCAGACAGTGTGACGGCGTGGCAGAGGCGACCGAGAGACTGGACAGCGAAATGGCACGGAAGTTTTCATCCTGACAGACTGTGAGGCGGGAGAGAGGGCAGCCGCCCTCTCTCTTTTTTCGGGGGAGGTGAGCCTATGCAAAAAAGCCTGTATGCGGCCATGGTGGCTTTTTTTCTGTCGGGATTTGCGATGGGTAGCGGCTATACGGGGTTACAGAGCCGAGCAGCGCCGACGCCTGTCCGTGCGGCACAGTACAGCCGACGTGTTGCGGTGGTCAATCTGGATAACGGCATACGACGCGGCGAAAAGCATCTTTACTATGCGGCCGATGCGATGGAGTTTCCGGATGCCGATTTTGTCTCTGTGAGCATGCCGGAGGCAGAGAGCGGTGTGCGGAGCGGCTATTATGCGGCGTATCTCGTGATTCCCGGAGATTTTTCCGAGAAGGTTGACAGCATCTCCCGCCATCCGGAGCAGGCGACGGTGCGGTATCGCCTCTCCGCGGAGCTTCCAGAGAGCGAGCGGGCAGAGTTGCAGCGGCGTCTCGACGGTTTCGGCGAGCGGATGAATCAGAATATCGTCTATCTCTACTTTCACGCGGTGCTCGGTGAATTTCACGGGGCACAGGATGCCGTGCAGACGGCGCTCCGGAATCAGGCGGAGGAGCTTAAGCATGTCAAGGAGCTCGGAAGCGAGCAGTGGATACAACACGCAGAGCTGCCGGAGCGCCCGGGAGAGACGGCGCCGTCTCAAAAAAAGCCGAACTCACCCGACGCGCATACGATGCGCTGCTGGCCGAGAGCGAGCAGGAGGCGCGCCTCCTGACGCGTCTGCTGGATGAGCGGGAGCAGCTTGAAAAGCGCATGGAAGAACTTGCGGAAGAGGGAGTCGCGCTGGAGGCGATCGGCGAGGCGGGGGAGCAGAAATTACAGGAGCAGCTTTCGCTCTACCGCAGCCGGATCGAAGAGAGTCGCGGTCAGCTCACGGAAAAGCTCGCGAGTAATTCCAATGCCGGTGTGCTGCATACGACGAACTTCCTTTCGCGGACGGCTTCTGCGTCAAATGCTGTTTTTCTGGCGAGTCCCTCGGAGGCGCTGTCCCGAGAGGATGTGAGCTTCTGGCGCGAGGAGCGGAATCGGCTTGCGAGCGCTTCGGATGCGACACGCGACGCGCTTGCGGCACTGGAGGGTGAACTCACACAGGAGACAGCCTTCCCCGAGGAGACGATGAAACAAATTGTCGCGAACGATATGGTTGCGGCTATGCGGCAGCGGCGGGAGGCGACACTCACGGAAATACGGCGGGAGAGCGAAACGTTTTCGAACGCAATCTTCTCGGCCGAGCAGACAGAGGCCGACAGCAGAGCGCGCCGCAGTGCGCAGCGCGAGGCGGTGCGGCAGGAGCGGGGAGCAGCTGCAGAACAGCATACGCGAGGCAGATCGGGAACAGCGCGAGGCCAAGCAGCGCGCCATGCAGTACAGCGAAGCGCTGTATCGCGCGTTTACGACGGCGGAACAGGACAGCGAGTCGCGCGTCAAGGCGGCAGTTGGCGGTCTGCAGGAAAAACTCGGCGCGGGCGCGACGGAAAACGAGCGCCTGTTCGGAAGTTTTTCGAAGAAGCTGCCGCACACACGAAACGGCAGTCTGCCGAATAAGGAGAGTTATGAGAAGATGGCGGCACCGCTTGCACTGCGGGAAGAAAAGCCGGGAGATGTTCCGACAGCGCCGGTGAACACAGTGCCGAAACCGCCGGAGCGCACAGGGAAGACAGCGGGGCGGTTGCAACCCTGGCAGGTAACGGTAGCGCTGCTCTCGCTGCTTTCCGGTTGCGGCATGAGCTTTTATGCGCGGCGAAAGGGTTGAAAATCACGATGGAGATTATGATTACGGTGCGGGAGGATACGCGGGAGGAGACGCTGATTCTGGATGACGGTCTCATGATACAGGAGACGCTCGGGCGTCTTGCCGCCAAGGGGATTTTCAGCCGACAGGCGGCGGACTGCTGCTATGTGCGCTCGCGTCTCTGCCGCGAAGTCCTCTGCACCGCGCAGTCCTTTGCAACAGCCCGCATTGTGAGCGGAGATGCACTCGAACTGATCTGAGGAGGAGAGATGGACGCGACAAGACGCATTTTTATCCGGAATGCAGAGTCTCGCGCGGAGAGAGAAAAGAGAGGATTGCTCGCCGTGAGCAATCCTCTCTTTTGTCCCTGCGGGATAGAGGAGGCGGAAAACGGATTTTTCTTTTGCTTTGTGACGGAAGAGGAGTGGCAGGACTTTGCGGCGGCTGCGGCACTGGAGACAGAGGAGAAATTCCGCCTGCTCGCGAACTGTGCTGCGCTCGAAGCCGCTCGTGCGCACTATTACTTTGCACTGTCTCCGGACAATCTGGTCTTTGACCGGAATTTGTGCCCGCGCATTCTGGTGCGGGATGCGGCGGCCGAGGAGGATACGAAAGAAGACTTCTTTCGCGCTTACCGGGCACTGGCGGCCTCGCTGCTCTCGAAACGCCATACCTATGAGGACTTTTTGGCGGGCGGCGAGCGGCTGTTCCGGGCGGAAAAGCAGCTCGCGGGACTCGCGCGGCAGACCGATTCGAAAGAACTCTCGGCTTATTTTTCGGCGCAGTGGGAGAGTCGGAAAAAAAGGCGCCGGGAGAAAACGGTGCAGGTCTCAAGACAGCGGCTGCTTCTCTGTCGCATTGCACTTCCGCTGTTGAGCATCTCCCTGCTGGCACTCGCGGGCAGTTTCTTTTACTGGTATCGCATTCGATTCCGGAAAGCGGAGCGCTTGATTGCGGCGGCAGAGGCCTATCTCCGGGAGGACTATCTCGCGGTCGGAGAGGCGCTCCGCGGGGTGAAGCCCGGAGAACTTTCGGCGGAAGGCAGATATATGCTGGCGCGCGCGAGCATCTTTACGGAGGGACTTACCCCCGTGCAGCGCGAGCATATCCTCGCGGGGTTGCACCCAAAGAGCGACGAGGAGACACTGCGGTTCTGGATTTACATCGGACAGAACCGTTTTCCCGAGGCGCTCGACGCGGCAAAACGGCGCGGCGATGAGGAGATGCAGCTCTATGCGCTGTTAAAAGAAGAGAGCGTGCTCGCCGGGGACCGCACCAAGAGCGGGCAGGAGAAAGAGGCAGAGGAACGGCGCATCGAAGCGGAAATCGAGACACTCCGGAAAAAGATGCAGCCGGAACAGGAGGAGACGCATGAAACGCTATCTGTACCTGCGGAATGAGTTGATTCTGGAGACACCGGCGCCGCTGCAACAGGAAGGGGCGTCTCTTCTCACGGTGTTGTCCGACGGGCAGTCTTACTATTTGCCGCGGGAGGCGATTTTCTTCGGGGACAGTGCGCCCTGTCAGCTGATTTTTCCGGGGAAAGACCTCTTTGCCGTGCTCTCCCCGGAAGGAGAATTTTCGCTTTACCGCGGCGAGGTCTACCGGAACGGCCGAAAGCTGGAGACGGGGAGCGTGCGGCTCGAAACGGGGGACAAGCTCTTTTTCGGAACCGCGCTGCTCTGCTACCGGGGCGATACTTTACTTCTCTGCGGCAAGGACGTTTTGTGTTCGCTCCCGCCCTGCCTCGCCGGGTCGAAGCTCCCGCCCGGGTTTCCGCTCTATGACCGATCGCCGCGGCGCCTGCCGCCGCCGATACAAAAGAGCATTGAGCTTTTGCGCCCCGAGAATCTCCCGGAAGCACAGCGGGGCGAGCAGCTTCGCCGTCTCCTGATGCCGCTCGGCACGGTGCTCGTGATGGGCGGCACGGCCTTTGCGCTGGGGCGTGCCTCAATGTTTGCGCTGAGCGGCGGCACCGTGTTGCTCACGGTCTGCTTTGCCGTCATCGCGCTGTTACAGGGGAAAAAGACCGCCAAAGCGCGCATGGCGGAGAGAGCGGAGGGCTATGCGGCCTATCTGCTTCGCATGCAGAAGCGTTTCTTTTCGCTTCGGGAACAGAGTATACAGGCCGCCCGGCTGACGGCGCCGGAGACCCGGGAACTGCTTTTGATGGCAGAGCACTATGCGCCGCGGATTTATGAGCGCAGTCCCCGAGATGCGGATTTCATGTGCCTCGTGCTCGGGCGGCAGCGGCAGGCAGCGCCCTATGCCATACGGTTTTCGGAACAGGAGACCAGGCGGGAGCGGGATCCGCTCTGCCTGGAAGCCCTCGCCCTAAAGCGGGAATTTGAAACTTTGCCGGATATGCCGGTATTTGTGAATCTCAGAGAGTCCCAGCTCGGTATCCTCGGCGCGCCGGAACTGTGCCGCGTAGTGCTGTCGAATTATCTGTTCCGGCTCTGCTTTTTTCAGAGTTACCGGGATCTCTCGATTATTCTGCTCTGCAGAGCGGCGGACAGCGCGCTGCGGAGTGCCTTTTCCTGGTGTCCGCAGTTCGAGGGAAAGGATTTTCGGTGTAGCGGCATTCTGTCCTACACGCAGGAGGCCGAGACCGTGCTCGGCGGTCTTCTGCAGCAAATCAAGGAGAGAAAACGAAAGGCGGGGGAGGAAAAGAAAAGCGGATATTTTTTGCCGCAGTATCTGCTGGTCGCAGAGGATGCGAGCCTGCTCGCGGGGCACAGTCTCCTGTCCTATCTAGACGAAACTTCGCCGGAACTCGGCATTTCGCTGATTTACTGTGCCGAGCGGCGGGAACAGCTGCCGGAGAGTGTAAAGACCATAGTCTCGGTCGAGGGCGGCGGAGAAGGCTTGCTCTGCCTCAGAAACGGGCTGATCGCGACGGAGCGCTTGCGACTCGAGCTTCCGGATGCCGCGGCTATCGAGCGTGCGGCGCGCCGTCTCGCGGGTCTCTTTCATCGCCGGGATACGAGCGAGGAACTGCCGGATAAACTCGGTTTCCTCGAGCTCTTTGGCGCACAGAGTCCGGAGGATCTGCGGATTGCGGCGCGCTGGAAGAAAAACCGAGCGGCGGACGGGCTCTCGGCGCCGCTCGGGGTGCGCACGGCGGCGGAGACGGTCAGCCTGGATCTTCATGAGAGCGCGCACGGCCCGCATGCGCTGGTCGCCGGTACCACGGGCTCCGGCAAGTCGGAGCTCTTACAGAGCCTGATTCTATCACTCGCCCTGCAGTTCTCGCCGGAGGAAGTGGGTTTTCTCTTGATCGACTACAAGGGCGGCGGCATGGCAAATCTCTTTGCGGAGCTTCCGCACCTGCTCGGCACCATCACGAATCTGGACGGGAGCGACAGCTACCGCGCGCTGGTCGCGGTGAAGAGCGAACTCGCGAGAAGACAGCGGCTCTTCCGGAGCTCGGCGTCAATCACATTGACGACTACGGAGAGGTGTACCGCGCGGGGCGAACCGGGGTGCCGCTGCCGCATCTCTTTCTGATTGCCGATGAGTTCGCCGAATTAAAGGCCGAGCAGCCGGAGTTTATGGCGGAACTGATCTCGACCGCCCGCGTCGGGCGAAGTCTCGGCGTTCATCTGATTCTTGCGACGCAGAAGCCCTCGGGTGTGGTCAACGAGCAGATTTGGAGCAATGCGCGCTGCAAGATAGCGCTCAAGGTGCAGACCGAGGCGGACAGCAAGGAGATGCTAAAGACCGGGGACGCCGCGCAACTCACCAGGCCCGGCCGGGCTTATCTCCAGGTCGGCAACAATGAGCTCTACGAACTTTTCCAGTCGGCTTACAGCGGTGCCGCCTACCGGCGCGCAGGCGAGGCGGCCGACCGGCGGATTTACCGGCGGACGGCGCGCGGACAGCGGGAACTTCTGTGCCGCGCAGGGCGCAGCGAGACAGCGGCGCGCGAAGAGCTGAGCGAACTCGGCGCGGTGCTTCGGGAGATTTGTCGTGTTGCCGCTGCCGAAGCGCTGAAGCTGCCGGAAAAGTTATGGCTGCCGCCGCTCCCGGCCATGCTGGAACTGCCGGCGGCGGAGAGCGGCGTAGCGGATGAAACGGAAAGTCTCGCGTTTCCGCTCGGCTGTGCGGACATTCCGGAAGAGCAGCGCACGGAAATCTGCACACACGACTTCCGGCGGGACGGCAACTTTCGCAGTCTTCGGCGCGGGCGGCATGGGAAAGAGTACGGTCTTGCAGACTGCTGCCATTGCGCTCGCGGAGCGCTACCCGCCGTCGCGCGTTTACTTTTATCTTCTGGATTTCGGCGCGGGCGCCCTGTCTCTGTGCGAGGCTTGCCGCATGTCGCGGACTATCTGAACTTTGATGAGACGGAAAAGCGAAAAAAGCTCATGGCGCTTTTGACGGCCGAGGTAAAGCGGCGAAAACTCAGCGAGGCGACGGGACAGGAGACAGCGATAGTCCTCTTTCTCGATCACTTCGACGCGGTCAAGGAGCTTGAGCCGGAGCTGGAACCCTTTTTTATGCAGCTCGCGCGGGACGGCGCGGCGGTCGGTATTTATATGGCGCTCACGGCGACCAGACCCGGCGCGTTGCGCTATTCGCTCTTAAATCATATCAAGGATAAGATTGCGCTTTTCCTGCTGGATCCCTCCGAGGCGGCCGAGGCGGTCGGGCGGAGTCCGTTTGAAACTCCCCGAAATCAAAGGCCGGGCGCTGGTACAGCGAGACGGTATCCATTTCCTGCAGTGTTACCGGGCGAGCGCGGCGGAGAAAAAGGACTATGACACGGCAATCCGGGCGCGCTGCGAAGCCTGCGCGCGCGAGACGAGAGGCTGGCGGCCGACGCCGCTCGCCGTGATGCCGGAAGTGCTGACGCCGGATCTGCTTTGGGAGCGCTATGCGGCCGTCCGGCAGCCGTTTTCGTACGCGGCGGGACTTGACACGGCAGAGGTTTCGCCGCGCACCCTCTGCCTCTACGGGAATCTCAACCTGATTCTCGGGAGGGCGCAGTGCGGAAAGACCAATCTGTTGCTGTTGCTCCATGCGGCCTATGCGGGACAGAGCTATGTGATCGACTGCGGCGGCGATCTCTATCCGCTCGCAAAAGAGGGCGATGCGCACTACGCGGACGATGCCGCGAGTCTCACAGCACTCGGTGAATTGCTTGAGGCAGAAATCAAACAGCGCAGGGCTTCCTACGAAAACAGTGGGAAGACCCTGCGCATGCGGGAGTATTTCAGACAGGAAAAGGAGCTCGCGCTCTGGATTGACGGGGCCGAGCGTTTTTCGGCCCTCTGCCAGTCGAAGACAGCCTGGTGGGAGAATTTGCTCCGCGCGGCAATGGAAGTCGGAATTGCGATTGTTGCAACAGCCGCGAGCCCCCGGTTCAGCAGTTACGACGGTGTCAGCAAGTTACTGAAGGAGGCCCAGTCCGGAGTGGTCTTCGGACCGCCCGATGAGCAGACGGTGTTCCGCGTGTCCGGCTACCGGCCAAAGCCGCCGCGCGTTGAAATCGCACTTCTCATTGCAAAGGGGCAGGTCTCGGAAATTCAGATCCCGCTCGCGCTACCTTTACTGTGAGCGGTTGGTGTTCATTGCGGAGAGCTTGTCGTTCGAGAAGGTCAGCGCAAAGGAGAGACCGTCCGGGTCGGTCCAGGTGTAAGACGAAATGACCTGACCGGCAATGTAACTCGTGCTGACCGGAACGCCGTCGCCGCCGAGCAGCTCCTTGGCCTCGTCATAGCTCATCTCGGGTTTCAGCTGATTGTAAGCGTCCATGGTCGCCTTCGCAGTCTTGTCGACAATGACGCCGACCTGGGAGTAATTGGTCAGACGGTCACTCTCAAATGCGACGGTGACAATTCCGGCGCCGTCTTCGCTCGTCCAGTTGTAGCTGCCCTTTGCGGCACCGGCGGTACCGGCGCGGCCGAAGAGCTTTTTCGACCTCGGCGTAGCTCATATCTTTCTTGAGCGCGCGGAAGGCGGTCGCCATGGTCGCATCCGGCGCCACAGTGACCGCCTGACTGCCGTCTGCGGCGTCGGACGCGGCTGCAGCGCCGCTCTCGCTCCCGGCTGCGGAATTTGCCGATACGGAACTGTCGGCCGCCGAAGAGACTGCACTGCTCTCCGCGGTGCCGGGGGCTTTTTTGCCGCCGCAGGCGACTGCGAAGAGGGAAAGGGAGAGCGTCAAAGCGAGGATTAATTTTTTCTTCATATTCAGGACTCCTTTCAAAAAAATGCGGTGGAAACTTAACAATTCTTACAGTGTTCCTATGATAGAATCATACTCGATTTTTTGGCGCGGAACAAGGTCTGCCTGCAGTTTGGAGTGTGTTATGAAGAGGATTTTATTTATCTGTCTGGGGAATATATGTCGCAGCCCCATGGCTGAATTTATTATGCGGGATCTCGTGAAAAAAGCCGGTGTCGAGGAGCAGGTTCTGTGTGCTTCGGCCGCGACAAGCAGCGAGGAAATTATCTACGACATCGGAAATCCGATGTATCCGGCCGCAAAGGCGGAATTAAAGCGGCGCGGCATTCCCTGCGGAGAGAAGCGGGCGGTTCTGTTAAAGAGAGCGGACTATGCGAATTACGATTATCTGATTTGTATGGAAGAGAGAAATCTGCGGGATGCCGAGCGCATCCTCGGCAAAGATCCGGAGGGAAGCTTCGACTTCTGCTCTTCTTTGCGGAGAAAGCGGGAGAAAAGGCGGAGATTGCGGATCCCTGGTATACCGGCGATTTTGTCACTTGCGCCGATCAGATTACGGCGGGCTGCGAGGGCTTTACTGCGGGCGCTCGGCGAAGCGGGTGTAAGACCGATTGCGGGGGGAAACACAGCGTGCTAAAATAAGTGAAAAGCTGCGCCGAGCAGAGCGAAGGGAGAGTTCAACATGAAAATCAGAACCAGATATGCGCCGAGTCCCACCGGGCGCATGCATGTCGGAAACTTGCGGACAGCACTCTATGCGTATCTCATTGCCAGCACGCGGACGGTACCTTCATTCTCCGCATCGAGGACACCGACCAGGGCAGATTTGTCGAGGGAGCGACCGAGATCATTTACCGCACGCTCGAGGAAACCGGCCTTTTGCACGATGAGGGACCGGACAAGGACAAGGGCTACGGCCCCTATGTGCAGAGTGAGCGCATGCGCGCGGGCATTTATATGCAGTACGCGAAGCAGCTCGTCGAGAAGGGCGAGGCCTACTACTGCTTCTGCGACCAGGCGCGTCTGGATTCTCTGAAAAAGACCGTGAACGGCGAAGTCATCATGCAGTATGACAAGCACTGCCTCTCGCTGCCGAAAGAAGAGGTGGAGCGGCGGCTTGCGGCGGGCGAGCCCTTTGTGATTCGGCAGAACAATCCGCGGACCGGCACCACGACCTTCCACGATGAAATTTACGGCGATATTACGGTGGACAATGCGGAACTCGACGACATGGTCTTAATCAAGTCCGACGGCTTCCCGACCTACAATTTTGCGAATGTCGTCGATGACCACCTGATGGAAATCACGCATGTGGTGCGCGGGCAGGAATATCTCTCGTCCTCGCCGAAGTACAACCGCCTCTACGAGGCCTTCGGCTGGGAGGTACCGGTCTATGTGCACTGCCCGACCATTACGAACGAGCAGCACCAGAAGCTCTCGAAGCGGAGCGGTCACGCCTCCTTCGAGGATCTGATCGAGCAGGGCTTTGTGAGCGAGGCAGTCGTGAATTTTGTCGCGCTGCTCGGCTGGTCGCCCGAGGGCGATCGGGAGATTTTCAGCCTCGAAGAGCTCGCAAAGGTCTTCGATTACAGCCGCATCTCGAAGTCGCCGGCGGTCTTTGATATGACCAAGCTCCGCTGGATGAACGGCGAATACTTTAAGGCGATGGCGCCCGAAGAGTTCTACCGGCGCGGCGAGAAGTATCTGAAGGAGTATGTGACGAAGCCCCTGGACTTAAAGAAAATCGCAGAGATGGTCAGAACGCGCGTCGAGACTTTCCTCGACATCCGGGAGATGGTGGACTTCTTCAATGCCGTTCCGGCCTATGAGACCGAGCTCTTTGTGAATAAAAAGTCAAAGTCGACCGCGGACAGCTCGCGCGAGATTCTCGCGGAGGTGTTGCCGCGCCTCGAGGCACTTTCGGACTGGAATAACGACACACTCTTTGCTCTCTTAAAGGCTTACGGCGAGGAGAAGGGCTACAAGACCGGCCTCGTCATGTGGCCGCTCCGCATTGCACTCTCCGGCAAGCTCATGACACCGGCGGGCGCAACCGAAATTATGGATGTGCTCGGCAAAGAGGAGTCGCTTACGCGGCTCAGAGAGGGACAGAAGAAACTTGGCAGCAGCGAAGCATGACAATTTAAATCCTGCGCAGCGAGAAGCGGTCACCCACGGGGAGGGACCGCTTCTTGTCATTGCGGGGCCGGGCTCGGGGAAGACCTTTGTGCTCACGCAGCGCGTCCGTTTTCTGACCGAAGAGCGCGGTGTGGCGCCGCAGTCCGTCCTGGTGTTGACCTTTTCGCGCGCCGCGGCGCGGGAGATGGAGGAGCGCTACCGGAAACTGTGCGGCAGGGAGCGGACGGGCGTCTCGTTCGGGACCTTTCACGCCTTCTTTTTCCGCATTCTACGAACCGCCTACGGCTATCAGGCGGATCAGGTAATCGGCGAGGAGGAGCAGCGCGCTCTGGTCTCTGCCGTACTCCGGCAGAAAAAGACGGAGAGCGGCGATTTCCGCAGTCTGGTGCAGAATGTGCTCTCGGAAATAGCTCTCGTCAAGGAAGAGAGAGAGCCGAACTTTCGCACTACTATTCGGTGAGCTGTCCGGCGGAACAGTTTCGGGAAGTGTACCGCGCCTATGAGCGCGGGCTCGCGGAACTCCGGAAAATCGACTACGAGGATATGCTCCGGATGTGCTATGAGCTCCTCAAAGAGCGGGCGGACATCCGAGCGGCCCTCTCCGGGCGCTACGCCTGGATACTGGTGGATGAGTTTCAGGACATCAACCGTCTGCAGTACGAAGTGGTGCGCATGCTCGCCGGAAAGCGGGAGAATCTGATGATTGTCGGAGACGACGACCAGTCGATTTACCGCTTTCGCGGCGCGGCGCCGGAGATTATGCTCCATTTTGAGAGGGATTATCCGAAGGCGTCCAGGGTCGTTTTGAATGTCAATTACCGCTCGACACCGGAGATTGTGAAAACGGCGGGGCGATTGATTGCGCGGAACAAGACCCGCTTTCCGAAGGAAATCACGGCGGCGCGCCCGTCCGGCAAGCCGGTGAACACCGTTGTCTGTCCGACGCCGCGTGCGGGAGGCGGACTATCTGATCAGAGAGATCCGGGAACTGGTGCGCGGCGGCGCGCGTTACGACAGCATCGCGGTCCTCTACCGGACGAACCTGCAGCCGCGTCTTCTCGCGCGGCGTCTCTACCAGGAGAACATCCCGTTTCGCATGCGGGAGATGTTGCCGGATCTGAACGAGCACTGGATTGCGCGGGACCTTCTCGCCTATCTGCGCCTCGCCGGAGACCGGGCGGAACCGGGGGATCTGCTCCGCATCATGAACAGGCCGAACCGCTACATCCGCCGCGAGGCCGTGCGCATGGAGGGCGAGAGTCTCGCGGGCCTAAGGCGCCACTACGAAAAAAGCGGCGAGCACTGGATGGACGAGCGGCTCGGAAAGTTTGCCGGAGAGCTCCGGCGTCTCGGGCGCATGCGCCCGTCCGAGGCCATCGCCTACATCCGCACGGAGATCGGCTACGACAACTTTTTAAAGCAGTATGCGGAGGAGCGGGAGATCGAGGCCGATGAGCTCTTTGATATTCTGGAGGAAATCGAGGCCTCTACAGAAGGGTTTCCGACGGTCAGCGCCTGGCAGGCCGACGGGACAGCATTTTCGGCGGCTTGTAAGGCGCGGAGCAAGCGGACGGAAGCGGGCGACGAAGTGCAGCTCATGACCTACCATGCCTCGAAAGGGCTTGAATTTCCTACGGTGTTTCTCCTCGATGTGAACGAGGGCATTGTGCCGCACCGCAAGGCGAACAGCCGGGAGGAACTGGAAGAGGAGCGGCGCATGTTCTATGTCGCAATGACGCGCGCCAGGGATGAACTGCGGATTCTGACCTGTAAGACCCGTTTCACCGGAAGGCGGAGGAGAGCCGCTTTGTGCGGGAGTACGAGTCGCATTGACAGAGCGGGCAACTGTCCGCTATAGTAGCAGAACAGAGATATTCAAACCTTTCTGAGAGTGAGGAAAAGCGGATGAGCGATTATGATGAAGTAAAGCACGAGGGTCTGTTTGACGGCGGTGACACGACGGTCACACTGACCTTGGATGACGGCGAGCTGCTGGAGTGCGTGGTGCTTACGATTTTTGAGGCGGGTGGCAAGGAGTACATCGCACTGATGCCGGAAAGCGGCGAAGATGAAGACGGAAATGTATTTTTATACCGTTATGCGGAGACCGAGGACGGTCAGCCGGATCTCACCAACATCGAGAGCGATGAGGAATATGAGATCGTGAGCGATGCCTTCGACGAGATTCTGGACGAAGAGGAGTTCAAGGAGCTCATGGAAGGTGAAGAGGACGGCGAGAACGAGGACTGAATGCCGACAGGACAGGAACGCGCCCCAAAAAGGGCGCGTTTTTGCGTGGAAATAAGAAATAAATCGGGAAAATTAAGAAATTCTTCTAAAATGCTGGTATTTTTCTTCGTTCTCTGTCATAGTATAAGCAGGCAAATAGGAGTAGAGATGTGGTGAGAGGATGAAAATAATACGAGCACTCAGGCAGGCGCGCGTCTGGATTGCGGCGGCGGTGCTGGTTCTGGGTTTTTGGGGATTCGGAAAACAATATATAGGAGGAGCGGAAGGAACACGCATGGTGCTGAGAGCAACGGACATGAGTCACGGCTATCAGCAGTCCAAGGAAGAGCGCTATACCGCCGAGCTTGTCAATCAGAGCGGCGAGACCTTGCAGAACTTTGCGGTCGATGTCAAGCGCAGCCGGAACGGAAAACGCGTGGAACTCAGCATCCGGGACAGTATCCCGGCGGCGCTACTCGGAAAGGGGAGCTATCTGCGGCTCTCCTATCCGCTCAGCGCAAACGGCAGCGCAGTGCTGCTGCAGCAGCCGAACCTGCGCGGTGACGGCGAGGCGGTCAGCTTTCAGAGCGGGCAGACCGCCCTTGCCGTTTTGGGCGTGCGCTATCAGTACGACGCAATGCCGCAGGCATTTCGGACAGGACTCGCCTGTCTTCTGTACCGCAGCGTGGAGGAGCGGGAGGACGGCAAGTATACGGCGAATTTGTATCTGACGCCGCAAAACAGCGCTTTTCTCGGCAGGATGCCGGAGGAACTCTCGCTTGCGCGGGAGCAGTTGAGCAGTCTCAAAAAACTCGGCGACACAGATCCCGGCAGTGACGGCGTGGAAGTTTTGTACCGCTATACGACACAGTTTCAGGCGACGGAGACGGCGGGCGCGCGCGACGGGCTGGAGTTGCAGTGTCAGCTGCGCCTTCTCTATCCGACGCAGATCCGAATTACGGAGAGCGATAAGACAGAGATGACCCAGGATGTGTCTCAGGAGTTCACGACAGAGGCGCAGACAACGACGCAAGCAGAGACCGCGCAGACGACAACCGCGCAGGCGAGCACCGTGCGGACGACGGCAGCACAGAGCGAGACTGTGACGGAGACAGAGACTGCCCGGCGCGCCGAGAGTCAGAGCTCGACCGTGCAGCGCGAGAGCAGCAAAGAGACGCGCACAGCCACGGCGACAGAGACACAGACGGTCAGAGCGAGACCGGATCCGACCGAGAGCGCAGCTGCTGCGACGACGGAAGAGAGCGGCAGCGAGGCCGAGAGCAGCACGGAGACGGAGACCAAGAAGCGCAGCGTCCGCTATATCACAAAGCCGGGCGGCACCCGTCATCGCGGCGGCAGACAGGAGACCTCGGCAAGCGACACCTTGCCCGCAAGACCGACCGAGAATCCGACCAAGCCGGAGGAGAGTTCGTCCTCGGCGCCGACGACACAGGAAGTGACGCGTGAATCGACGCGGGAGAGTACGGCTGCGCCGACACAGGAGAGCACGACCTGGCGGGAGACGGAGACGACTGCGACGCCCGCGGCGCCGACGACGGCCGCGCCGACCACAGCTGCGCCGACGGACACATCCGTGGACGACACCTGGGACCTGCCGCCGAATCCGAACGACAACTGGCACGGCGGCTGGAATGACGGCTGGTATCACGGCAACACAGGGACAGACTGGCTGCCCTGATGCGGCAGCGGAGAGACAAATACGATGCCCCGCCGGAGAGACAGGTGAAAAGACCTGCTCCCCGACGGGGCATCGTATTTTGTTTATTCGTTATCTTGTCCGAAAGAAAACAAAAACCCCGCAGCGCTTGCTTCTGACGGCGCTGCGGGGTTTTCTGCCCATTTTTTTCCTGTGACTCTTTTTTTGCAGAACAGAGGTAGAGGGGGAGAGGGAATCAGACGTTGAAGCGGAACAGAATCACATCGCCGTCCTGCACGACATAGTCCTTGCCCTCGAGGCGCATGAGTCCCTTTTCTTTTGCCGCCGCCGAAGAGCCGCAGCGCACAAAGTCGTCATAACCGATGACCTCGGCGCGAATAAAGCCGCGCTCAAAGTCGGTGTGGATTTTGCCGGCGGCCTGCGGGGCCTTCGAGCCCTTCTTGATGGTCCAGGCGCGGGTCTCGTCCTCGCCGGTTGTCAGGAAGCTGATCAGGCCGAGGAGCTCGTAGCTCGCGGCAATCAGCTTGTCGAGGCCGGAGACAGAGATGCCGAGCGCCTCGAGATAGTCTGCCTTTCGCTCTCGTCGAGCGCGGCGATTTCCTCTTCAATCTGTGCGGAGACGCAGAAGACCTTGCTCTGATGTGCGGCCGCGTAGGCACGGACAGCGGCGACATGCGGATTGGAAGCGCCGTCGTCCACGAGATCGTCTTCTTTTACGTTGGCCGCGTAAATGACGGGCTTTGCGGTCAGAAGGCAGAGAGAGGCGACAAAGGCCGCGACATCGGCATCATCCGTCTCAAAGGCGGAGGCAGGCTTGCCGTCCTCGAGCAGAACTTTCAGTTCTTTCAGAATCTCGAGCTCCTTCTTTAAGCTCTTGTCGTTGTTTGCGGACTTCTGTGTCTTCGCAATGCGGCGCTCCAGAACTTCGAGGTCAGCGAAGATGAGTTCGAGGTTGATGGTCTCGATGTCACGGACCGGATCCACCGAGCCGTCCACATGAATCACATTTTCATCTTCAAAGCAGCGCACCACATGGACAATCGCGTCGCACTCGCGGATGTTTGCGAGGAACTGGTTGCCGAGTCCCTCGCCCTTGCTTGCGCCGCGCACCAGTCCCGCGATGTCGACAAACTCAATGACGGCGGGCGTCACTTTTTCGAGTGGTGCATCTCGCCGAGGGTCTTGATGCGCGCATCCGGCACCGCGACCACGCCGACATTCGGGTCGATGGTGCAGAAAGGATAGTTGGCGGCCTGGGCGCCGGCCTTGGTCAGGGAGTTAAAAAGCGTACTTTTTCCGACATTCGGAAGTCCGACAATACCGAGTTTCATAGATAGGAATCTCCTTTGATGTTTTGCGAGTGAAGGCGCTGCAAATGCAGAGCCTGTTTGGGCTTCATTGTAGCAGAGAGCCGCGGTGCTCTCAAGTACCGGGGACAGGGACAGCGCGCAGCGAAAGATTTGCATGGAAAATACCTGTGCTTTTTGCTATGCTCGGGTCTGAAATTGCGGAAGGGAGACAGAACTTATGGGATATGATTTGCGCTTCGTGCATCTCGGCATCACGATTGAACATTTGCAAAACCACATCACGATTTTCGGCTTTTCGATTGCCTTTTACGGCATCATCATCGGCATCGGCATGCTGCTCGGCATTACGCTTGCCGCGCGGGATGCGGAGCGGCGCGGCATCGGCGAGGACACTGTTTACGACTTTGCGCTGCTCGGCATTGTCTGCGGCGTAATCGGCGCCCGCCTCTACTATGTCTTTTTCCAGTGGGACAATTACCGCGGGAACCTGCTCGAGATTCTGAATCTTCGGGCCGGCGGGCTCGCGATTTACGGCGGTGTGATCGGCGGCATTCTAAGTCTTATGTTTTACTGCAAACGGAAGAAGCAGAATTTCCTGAATCTCGCGGACTCCTCAATTCTCGGCGTCTTGGTCGGACAGATTCTGGGGCGCTGGGGCAATTTTTTCAATGCCGAGGCCTTCGGGCGTTATACGGACAGCCTCTTTGCGATGCAACTTCGGCGGGACATCGTGAATCCGATTATGATCAATTCCGCGCTGTTGCAACACCTTGTCCGGGTGAACGGCGTCGACTATATTCAGGTACATCCGACCTTTCTCTACGAGTCCGTCTGGAACCTCTGCCTCTTGCTGTTCTTACTTTGGTACCGCCCGAAGAAGCGTTTTACCGGGGAGATGTTCTTCCTGTATCTCGGCGGCTACGGTCTCGGCAGAGTCTGGATCGAGGGACTTCGCACGGACTCGCTGCTGCTGCCGGGAACGGGAATCGCGGTTTCGCAGGCGCTCGCGGGCGCCTGCGTTCTGGTCGCTCTGCTTTGCATTCTGGCCGGGCGGCGGTTTGCGGCGCGCGGGCGAAAAAACTGACGGAATGCGCCCGTAAGCTGGAAAAATGCCGCTTATTTTGGTATGATGCATCCAAATGAGTATCGATTGTGACAAGATATGGCAGAGCTGTGGGCAGCGGAGGACAGCATATGGACTTTCATCACATTTCAGTGCTCCCGCGGGAGACCATTGACAGCCTGAACATCCGGCCGGACGGTATCTATGTGGACGGGACGCTCGGCGGCGGCGGCCACGCGTCGCTGGTCGCCGCAAAACTCGGAGAAGGCGGACGGCTGATCGGCATAGACCAGGATGCGGATGCCATCCGGGCGGCCGGAGAGCGGCTGAAACCGTTCGGAGACAAGGTGACCGTTGTCCGCGACAACTATGTGAATCTGCCGACGGTGCTCGACAACCTCGGCATACCGCGCGCGGATGGCATCTATTTGGATTTAGGTGTCTCTTCCTACCAGCTGGATAACGCGGAGCGGGGATTCAGCTATATGGAGGATGCGCCGCTCGACATGCGGATGGACAGGCGCAGCGCACGGACGGCGGCGGATCTTGTGAACGAGGAGAGCGAGGCGGAACTCGCCCGCATCATCCGCGTCTACGGCGAGGACCGCTTTTCGAATCAGATTGCGCGCCGCATCGTCGAGACGCGCGCAAAGAAGCCGATTGAGACAACCGGAGAACTTGCCGCGCTTGTGAAACGCGTGATTCCGATGCGCCTGCAGAAGACAGGCGGCCATCCGGCCATGCGCACCTTTCAGGCGCTCCGCATTGCGCTGAACGGTGAGCTCACGGTTTTGGAGCAGGCGATCGACGAGATGATATTGCGCTTACAGCCGGGCGGGCGTCTGTCGATCATCACCTTCCACTCACTGGAGGACAGAATTGTCAAAGAGGGTTTTCGGCGAAATGCCTCGCCCTGTACCTGCCCGCCGGATTTTCCGATTTGCGTCTGTGGGAAGAAGAGTCGCGGCAGGGTCGTGACCGGAAAACCGATTGTGCCGACCGCAGAGGAAGTGGCGGCGAATCCGAGATCCCGGAGTGCGAAACTTCGGGTATTTGAGAGAGGAGGCATACTGTGAGCAGACAGCCTTATACCTACGGCAGTGCCGCGCCGAAGCTGGAACCGGAGGAGAAACCGCGCAACCGGAGGGTAGCCAAAAGGCCGCCCGAAAAGCAGCCGCGCCGCGCGCCGGAGCCGAAGCGCTCGCTCGGCGATGTATTCCGGCTCGTGGTCGCGCTGGCAATCGGCGCTGTCTGTGTCGTCATGCTGCTTGGCTTCTATGTGCGGAGCGAGGGGCGTGTGCGGCAGGCCGAGCTCGCGCGGAGCGAGATGCAGCGGGAAGCTCGATGAGCAGAAAGAAGTAAACGACGCACTGCAGGTGGAACTGAACCGGAAGCAGGATCTGGAGCACATTCGGGATCTGGCAATCAACCGCTACGGCTTGGTACAGCCGGAACCCGGACAGGTCATATACTACGATCGGGCGGAACAGGGCTATGTGAGGCAGTATGAAGAAATTCCAAAAGAGACCAAGTCTGGTAAATAAGACAACGAACTACGACGTCAAGGGACAGTTGCGGGGAAAGATCGGGCTCCTCATGGGGCTCACGGTGCTTGCGCTGGGCGGCCTCGCGTATCGGGTGTACGGCGTGCAGAAGAGCAACGCCGAGGTCGCGCGCACGTTCACGCGGAGCAAGGAACTGCGGCAGCCGGAAGTGATCCCCTATCGCCGCGGCGAGATTATGGACCGGAACGGCACCTATCTGACGGCGACCGAAAAGCGCTACCAGCTGATTGTGTCGCCCAAGTCGCTGCTCAAGGAAGACAGCCGCGATCTCTATTACGACTGTACCGTGCATGCGCTCGCGGACTTTCTCGGTATGGATGAGAATGAGCTTCGAAAGCAGATTGAAGAGAATTCGACGAGCCAGAATCTGAAAGTCGGAGAGCCGCTGACGGCACCCGATAAGCTCCGCTTCCTGGATTTTCAGGAGCATGTGAACAATCCCGACCGCTATGAGGCGAAGAAGCGGGCGGAGGACAAGACCTACGAGGGCTTCAGCCAGGAGCAGCGGGAGCGCTACCGCGGGCGTCTCGGCGCCGTCAACCTGCAGGAATACTACCAGCGCGAGTATCCGTACGGCGAGCTCGCGTGCAATGTGCTCGGCTTCTACCGGAGTTACGACGATCAGCGGGTCGGCACGACGGGCATAGAGCAGTCCTATAACGAGGTGCTCTCCGGCACGGACGGCCAGCGGTACAGCTATATGGACGCCGACCGGGAGGCGCAGGATGTGACTCGGGAGCCGCAGGACGGCAACTCCGTCGTGAGCACGATTGATGTCAAGGTGCAGCAGAGTGTTGAGCGACACATCAAGGACTTCATGAATACCACGGGCGCGGAAAATATCGGCGTCATTGTGATGGATCCGAACAGCGGGGAGATTCTCGCGATGGCGACCAATCACTCGTTCGACCTAAACGACCCCGGAAACCTGCAGAAGTATTACAGCGCCAATGAACTGAAGCAGATGACCAGCGAGGAGGCGACGCAGAAACTCTGGAACAACTTCTGCGTGAGCACGGTCTACGAGCCAGGATCCACGGCAAAGGTCTTTACAATCGCGGGTGCGCTCGAAAACGGAAAGATCACCGGGCAGGAGGAATATACCTGCACGGGCGAGGTGGATGTACAGGGCACCCTGATTCACTGCAACAAGCGGACCGGCCACGGCAGACTCAATGTGACCGGCGCCCTCGAGCAGTCCTGCAACGTGGCGCTGGTGCGCATTGCACAGGCGCTCGGGCGGGAGGAGTTTGAGAAAACACAGAACCTCTACGGGTTCGGCGTGAGCAGCGGCATTGATTTGCCCGGCGAGCCGGACACCTCGACGCAGGTGCACATTCTGAACCCGCCGGACGATGCGGCAAACCGCAGACTCGGCCCGGTCGAACTCGCGACCGACAGCTTCGGTCAGGGCTTCGGCTGCAATATGGTGCAGCTTGCGGCAGCCTTTTCTTCGGTCATCAACGGCGGCTCGTACTACCGGCCGCATGTGGTAAAGCAGATATTAAACCCGCAAGGCACCGTGATTCGCGACTACAGCGGCGAAATCGTGCGGGAAACCTGTTCCAGGAGACCGCGCTCTTTCTTCGCAAGGCTTTGCGCGGCGTTGTGACCGAGGGCACGGGTGCGGCGGCGGAGGTGCCGGGGTATGAGATTGCCGGAAAGACCGGTACTTCGGAGAAGCTGCCGCGAAACAAGAAGAATTACCTGCTCTCGTTCTGCGGTTATGCACCGGCAAACAACCCGCAGGTGCTCTGCTATGTCGTGGTCGATCAGCCGCATGTGAAAGACCAGGCGCACAGCACCTTCGCCTCGGTGCTGTTTCAGAATATCATGGCTGACATTCTGCCCTCTCTCAATGTGGTTCCGGGCGATGCACCGGGCACAACGGCGACGCCGCTGCTGGAGGGCATCAATGCCGGGATTGCCTCCGGCCGAGAGGAAGGCGGTGAGAGCGCCAATGCCGCGGAGAGCACGGCGACTGCGGAGAGTGCCGGGGCTTCGGACAGTGCGGCAGCTGCGGACAGCACCGCGGCTTCGGACAGTGCGGCGGCCGCGGCGAGTACGGCGGCAGCCGGAAGTCCGGCCGCGCAGGAGACAGAGACCGCCGCGGAAAGCCGGACGGCAGCGCAAAAGAGCAGCACGGCGGCCGCAAAGAGCGGCGCTTCGTCGAAGAGCGGTAAAACTTCGAAGAGCACGAAGAGCGGCTCTTCATCAAAGAGCAGTAAGACTTCGAAGAGCACGAAGAGCGGAAATTCCGCAAAGAACGCCACCAAGAGCGGCAAGAGTTCAAAGAGCGGCTCTTCGTCGAAGAAGAAGTAAGCCCGCGCGGAGCGGCAAGCCGCGGCACTAGGCTTGCGCAAGACTTTTGGCAAGGGTATACTGTAAAGAGGCTCACAACTATACAGACAACAGGAGGCGCGATACATGCTGACTGACACCATATTGGCGCTTTTTATTGCTTTTTTCGCCTGCGCGGCGCTGTGCCCGATCATGATTCCCATCCTGCACCGCATGAAGTTCGGGCAGCAGGTCCGGGACGACGGCCCGCAGTCACACCTGAAAAAAAAAGCGGAACGCCGACCATGGGCGGCATCATGATTGTCCTTGCGATTGCACTCGGCTGTCTGCCGTTTCTCAAAAAGGCGCCGGAGACCCTGCCGGTCATGGGGTTTACGCTCGCGTTCGGGTTTATCGGCTTTCTCGATGACTTTTTGAAGATTCACCGGAAGCAGTCGGAGGGGCTGAAGGCCTGGCAGAAATTTTCGCTGCAGCTCATCGCGACGGGAGTTCTCGCCTATCGGCTGTTCCGCACGGGAAACTACGGCGATATTCTGCTGCCGTTCAGCGGAAGTTTTGAGACCGGCATTCTGTTGCCGCTCGGCGGATTCTTTGTGCCCTTTGTTTTTCTGGTTGTGCTCGGCACGGACAACGGCGTCAATTTTACCGACGGACTCGACGGGCTCTGCTCGTCCGTGACGGCGGTCGTGGCGCTCTTTTTTGCGGCGGTCGCCTGCCGCTTCACGCCCGGCGCCGCGCCGGTCAGCGGGGCGGTCATCGGTGCGCTGCTCGGTTTTTTGCTGTTCAACTGCTATCCGGCCAAAGTCTTCATGGGCGATACCGGTGCCCTCGCGCTCGGCGGTTATGCGGCGGCCGTTGCGCTGGTGCTCCGCATGCCGCTCTTCCTGATGCTGGTCGGCATCATCTACATGCTGGAAGTGATTTCGGTCATGCTGCAGGTCGGCTATTTCAAGGCGACCAAGGGAAAGCGGCTGTTCCGAATGGCTCCGCTGCACCATCATTTTGAATTGGGTGGCTGGTCCGAGACGCGCGTCGTCACGGTCTTTACGATATGCACAGTCATTTTGTCACTCGCGGCCTGGATAGGACTCGGGGAATGAAAGGGGAGACTCTCATGAATGAAAAGGTTATGGTTGCAGGTGCCGGCAAGAGCGGTATCGCGGCAACAAAGCTGATCCTGGAGACGGGCGGCGAAGTGCTGCTCTATGACGGCAATGAAGCGCTCTCGGAGGAGAAAATCCGGGAAAACTTTCCGGAGAATGCGCGCCTCACAATCTGCCTCGGCGAACTGGACGAGACACTGCTCACCGGGATTCAGATTTGCGTGATGAGCCCCGGCATTGACCTCGAGACGCCTTTTGTGAGGAAGCTGACCGACAAGAAGATTCAACTCTGGTCGGAGATTGAGCTCGGCTTCCAGGTTGCGAAGGGACAGCTTCTGGCCATTACCGGCACGAACGGCAAGACCACGACCACAGCGCTGACCGGCGCCATCATGCAGCGCGCGTTCGGGAACAGCTTTACGGTCGGCAACATCGGCCTCCCCTATACGGAAGTCGCGCTGAAGACCACGGAGAAGTCGATCACGGTGCTCGAGGCGTCGAGTTTTCAGCTCGAGACCATCATCCGCTTCCACCCGCATGTCGCCGCAATCACAAACATCACGCCGGATCATCTGAACCGCCATCATACGATGGAGAACTATATCCGGATCAAGGAGGATATCAGCTCGAACCAGACGGTTGATGATTTCCTCGTGCTGAACTACGACGACGAGGTGCTCCGCGCCTTCGGTGAGCGGAAGGATTTGAAGCCGAAAGTGGTCTTCTTCTCGAGCACCCAGCTGCTCGATGACGGCTATGACCTCGAGGACGGCGTCATCTGCCGCAAGGAAAAGGGAGAGAAGACAGAGCTGATTCGGACGGACGAACTGCAGCTGCTCGGCCGTCACAACTTTGAAAATGTCATGACGGCGATTGCAATGGCTGTCTGCATGAAGGCACCGATGGATGCGATTCTGGATGCGGTTCGCAAGTTCCGAGCGGTGGAGCACCGCATTGAATTTGTTGCGGAGCGCTACGGCGTCAAATACTACAATGACTCGAAGGGCACCAACCCGGACGCGGCGATTCAGGCCATCAAGGCAATGCCGGGGCCGACTCTCTTAATCGGCGGCGGCTATGACAAAGGTTCCTCTTACGACGAGTGGATTGACGCCTTCGGCGGCAAGGTGCGCTATCTCGTGTTGCTCGGGCAGACCCGGGATGCGATTTCGGACTGCGCAAAGCGCCACGGCTTTACCAACATCATGTTCGCGGAGGATATGCAGGAGGCGGTCAAGGTCTGCGCTTCTTACGCCAACGCGGGCGACTATGTGCTGCTCTCTCCCGCCTGTGCAAGTTGGGGTATGTTTCCGAACTACGAGGTGCGCGGCAAAGTCTTTAAGGAGTGCGTGCGCGCACTATGACGGCGAGAATGCCAAGGAGAAAGAGACAAGTGGCGCGCAGCAGAGAGAGCCGCGCGTCAGACGGACAGGGCGAACGGCAGGCGGCAAAGTAGAGCCGCTCTATCCGCGGCAAAAGAGAAATGTGCGCGGTTGGTGGAATCTGATATTCGAGGCTGTGCCCTGTGTCGGGAAAGAGCAGTGGAAGCGGAATCAGCGGCGCATGAACGGCTATGTCTTCTGGGTCACGGTCATATTGGTGCTGTTCGGTCTCGCGATGGTCTACTCGACCACGTCCTTTGCGGGCGATGATCCGCTCTCGGGCGTGAAGAAGCAGGCGGTTTTTGCGCTGGTCGGGCTGGGCGCGATGCTGCTTCTGTCCCGCCTCGATTATCACAGACTGCTCTGCCTGAGCTGGTGCCAGCTCTATGCGCTCAGCACTTTCCTGCTGGTCGCAACGCTCGCGTTCGGGCGGAGCTCGCACGGCAGAACCCGCTGGATTCGCCTCGGCCCCGTGAGCTTTCAGCCCTCGGAGCTCATGAAGACAGCTCTGGTGCTGTTTTTTGCGGTCTATCTGGTCAACTATTACCGTCGGCTGTCAGAGGGTCCCGGGCGCGTTTTCCGGATGATGGCGGTTTTCGGCGGCATCCCGGCGGTGCTGATTGCTCTTCAGAATCTCAGCACCGGCCTTTTACTCGGCGCCATGGTCTTTCTGATTACGCTGCTCGGCGTAAAGGACAACCGGATGCATCTGGGGCTTGCGATTGCGGGAGCACTGCTCTTTTTCCTCGCCGTGCACTATTACAAGAAGGTTCCGTTTTTGCATCCCTATCAGATTGCGCGCATTGAGTCTTGGCTGAACCCCGATGCCAATGCGAACGGCAGCGGCTTCCAGGTGAGACTCGGCAAGTATGCCATCAGTGCGGGCGGCTGGTTCGGCGCCGGTTTCGGCAGAGGGGTGGTCAAGCAGAACGGTCTGCCGGAGCCCTCGACCGACTTTATCTTCCCGGTCATCGGCGAAGAACTCGGCATGGTCGGTATGAGCGTATTGATTCTGCTCTACGCGATGTTGCTCTTTTGCATCCTCCGGATTGCGTGTCACGCGCCGGACCGCTACGGCGCCCTGCTCTGCGGCGGTGTGGCGGTTCATATCCTGCTGCACATTGTGATGCATGTCGCCGTGGTCACGGGCCTGATGCCGAATACCGGTGTCACGCTGCCCTTTATCAGCAGCGGCGGTACCTCTCTCGTGAGTTTCATGGGAGAAATCGGGCTGGTTCTTGCGGTTTCCAGGGGCATGCGCCCGGAGCGACTGACATGAAGCGGCTCCAAAAACTGGGAATTGTTTTTGCGCTGCTGCTGGCGGTCTCGCTCGCAGCGGCGTTTGTCTGTATTCGCGTCAAAACCGTCACGGTGCAGGGCAACCGGATATACAGCGAGGAGGCGGCGCGAAAGGCACTGCTGCCGCAGGCGGAGGGCGAGCGCAGCGCCGAGCTTCTGTTCCGGCTGTGGCGCGGCAAAAAGAAGCAACTCGCTTTTCTGACCGGCTACGATATACGCTTTACCTCACCCTTTTCGGTGGAACTCATACTGCACGAAAAGCCGGTGCTCGGCTATGTGCGCTATATGAGTGCGGCCTTTTATTTTGACGACGAGCTTCGCGTCGTGGAGAGTGTGCAGAAACCGATTCCCGGGTATCCGGAGATTGTGGGACTGCAGACGGGCGACGTTGCGGTCGGCGGGACGCTGCTCGAGGCCGATCCCAAGGGAAGAACCATAGTCCGGCAGCTTTTGCTGAATCTCCGGAAGAACGATATCCGCACGGAGCGGATTGTCTTTGACGCGGCCTATCAGGCGACATTTCGCTGCGGCGGCATCACTGTGCTCTTCGGCGGTGAAAAAGAAGCCGAGGAGAGGTGCAAAGATCTCGCGGGTATTCTGAAGAAAGCGGGCAATGCTTCCGGAATCCTGGATATCCGGAAGCGCGCGTCGAACGGAACCTATGCGCTGCAGGCGCAGAATCCGTAAAATCCGCAAAGTTGCTTGCACTTTTCGGGAAAAATAAGTATGATAGACCATATTATCCAGTATGAGACAATCTGTGAATAAGCAGTTACAGGAGGCAGGTACCTTGTTAGAGATCAAACTGAACGAAGACGATAATACTGCAAAGATCATCGTAGTCGGCGTTGGCGGCGCAGGCAACAATGCAGTGAACCGCATGATCGACGAGAACATCGAAGGGGTAGAGTTTATCGGTATCAACACCGATAAGCAGGCTCTCCAGTTCTGCAAGGCCTCGACCGTCATGCAGATCGGTGAGAAGCTGACGCGCGGTCTCGGTGCCGGCGCAAAGCCGGAGGTCGGCGAGAAGGCGGCAGAGGAGAGCACAGAGGATTTAACCGAGGCGCTGAAAAATGCGGACATGGTCTTCGTGACCTGCGGCATGGGCGGCGGCACCGGCACCGGTGCGGCACCGGTCATTGCGCGCATCGCGAAGGAACTCGGTATTCTGACCGTCGGCGTCGTGACGAAGCCGTTTAACTTTGAGGGCAGACAGCGTATGAACAATGCGCTCGCAGGCATTGAGCACCTCAAAGAGGCGGTTGACACGCTGATTGTGATTCCGAACGACAAGCTCCTTGAGATTGTGGATCGCCGCACCTCGATGCCGGAGGCTTTCGGCAAGGCGGACGAAGTGCTCGAGCAGGCAGTGCAGGGCATCACGGATCTCATCAATATGCCGGGTCTCATCAACCTCGACTTTGCGGATGTGCAGACGGTCATGACCGACAAGGGCATCGCTCACATCGGTATCGGCAAGGCGCACGGCGACGACAAGGCGCTCGAGGCAGTCAAGATTGCCTGCGCGTCCCCGCTGCTTGAGACCACGATTGACGGCGCAAGCAATATCATCATCAATATCTCGGGTGACATCAGCCTCATCGAGGCAAATGAAGCGGCGAGCTATGTGCAGGAGATGGCGGGCGATGACGCCAACATCATCTTCGGCGCGATGTACGATGAGAATGCGCAGGATGAGTGCTCGATTACCGTCATCGCAACCGGTCTCGACCAGACGGCGAGCCAGAACGCACAGCAGCGCACGGCGACCACGGGCGGGTACCGCAGAAACGCGACCCAGCAGCAGACGGCGGGCACCGCAAAGCAGAGCGCCCAGATTCATGTCGCACAGCAGCCGGCAGCGGCACAGCCGGAAGTGCAGCCGCAGCAGACGGCAGGTTACAACGGCACGATGAATCCGCTGTTCCAGCAGCAGGCACAGCCGCAGTATCAGCAGCAGGCACAGCCGCAGTACCAGCAGGCAGCGCAGCCGCAGCAGCCGGTACAGCCGCAGCAGGGAGCTTACAGCTTTGAGCCGCGCCAGAATAAGAATGTGTCGATTAATATCCCGGACTTCTTAAAGAGCCGGAAGTGAGCATAAAAAAAGAGAGAGCTTCGGCTCTCTTTTTTGTTTCGCGGAAAGCACCGGGAGGCCGGTGCAATCAGCTGTTTTTCCGGTACAGAATCAAAAGACCTTTTAAAAGCAGGAGATCGTCAATCTCAATCCGGTGGGCGCAGAGCGGCGTCACAAAGCGCGCGAGGCCGCCGGTCGCGACAATGGTCGCCTTGCTGCCGAGCTCCGCTTCCATGCGGGTGATGATGCCGTCCAGCATGCCTGCGGTGCCGTAGAGAATGCCGCTCTGCATGGCCTCGATTGTATTCTTTGCGAGCGCCCGGCCGGGGGACTCGAGATCGATCGAGGGGGAGCTGGGCGGTGCTGCCGCTCAGGGTGTTCAGCGAGACGCGTAGCCCCGGGTGTATGATGCCGCCCACATAGTCGCCGTTTTGGTCCAGCGCGGTAATCGAGGTCGCGGTTCCCATATCGATTACGATAATCGGCAGCGGGTAGTTCGCCTTCGCGGCGACCGAGTCGACAATCAGATCGGAGCCGATGTGCTTCGGGTCGTCCATGCGGATATTCATACCCGTCTTCATGCCGGCGCCCACGAGTTTGCAGGAGAGGCCGGTGACCTTGCGAACCGCCTCGGTAATCACGGCGTTCAGCGGGGGGAACCACGCTCGACAAAATGGCGCCCTCGAGCTCCTCGGCCGCGATGTGATGGAGGTCCAGGATGCTCTTTAAGCTCACCGCATACTCGAGATCCGTTTTCCGGGTGTCGGTTGTGATGCGCTCCATAAAGTGCGTGTTTGTCTCGTCGATGCCGCCGATTACAATATTGGAGTTGCCCATATCAATGGCGAGTATCATGCTTTCTTCCTTTCCGCGCCGAAATATGGTATAATTTCCCGCGCAAAAACAGTATATTCTAGGGTTTTATAACATAGTTCGGCGGGAAAAACAACGACAGGAGGCGCAAGTGGCAGGCGAATTTGAGGAGATTCAGAAGCGGCGGACGTTCGCAATTATCAGCCATCCGGACGCGGGAAAGACGACGCTGACCGAGAAATTATTGCTCTACGGCGGCGCCATTAATCTGGCGGGATCGGTCAAGGGAAGAAAGACAGGCAAGCATGCGGTCAGTGACTGGATGGACATCGAGAAAGAAAGAGGTATCTCGGTCACGAGCTCGGTGTTGCAATTTAACTATGAGGGCTTTTGCATTAACATTCTGGACACGCCGGGACACGAGGACTTCTCGGAGGACACCTACCGCACCCTGATGGCAGCGGACTCGGCGGTCATGGTGATCGATGCCTCGAAGGGCGTGGAGGCGCAGACCCGGAAGCTCTTTAAGGTCTGTACGCTGCGCCACATTCCGATTTTCACCTTCATCAACAAGATGGACCGCGAGGCGCGGGATCCGTTCTCGCTGACCGACGAGATTGAAGAATTGCTCGGCATACGCACCTGCCCGGTGAACTGGCCGATCGGCTCCGGCAAGAACTTTAAGGGTGTTTTTGACCGGAACACAAAGAAAATTACGACCTTCCAGGCGGCGCACGCCGGTATGCAGGAGATTGCGACGAAGGAAATCGATTTCTCGGATCCGGCGCTCGGGTCTGTAATCGGCGAGGATTATCTCGCGCAGCTCAGGGAAGAGACCGAACTTCTCGACGGTGCGAGTGACGAGCTCGACATGGAGCGCGTGTCCCGCGGCGATCTGACGCCGGTCTTCTTCGGCTCGGCGCTCACGAACTTCGGTGTCGAGACTTTCCTTGAGCACTTCCTCAAAATGACCACGCCGCCGCTTCCGCGGAAGACCGAGAGCGGCGAGGTGAACCCGATGAAAGATCCGTTCTTCTCGGCGTTTGTCTTTAAGATTCAGGCGAATATGAACAAGGCACATCGCGACCGCATTGCCTTTATGCGCATTTGCTCGGGCGAATATCAGGCCGGCATGGAGGTCACACATGTGCAGGGCAAGCGGAAAATACGCCTGAACCAGTCGACGCAGATGATGGCGGACGAGCGGAAGATTGTCGAGACCGCCTATGCGGGCGATATCATCGGCGTCTTCGATCCCGGTATCTTTGCCATCGGCGACACGCTCGAAAACGCGCGGGAGCCGATTGCGTTCGAGGGCATTCCGACCTTCGCGCCGGAGCACTTCGCCAGAGTGCGCCAGATTGACACGATGAAGCGCAAGCAGTTCACGAAGGGCATCGAGCAGATTGCGCAGGAGGGTGCGATTCAGATTTTCCAGGAGCGCAATACCGGCATGGAGGAAATCATCGTCGGTGCGGTCGGCGTGTTGCAGTTTGAGGTGCTTACCTATCGCCTGAAGGCGGAGTATAATGTAGAGGTGAGGCTGGATACCCTGCCCTACGAGTACATCCGCTGGATCGACGAGCCGGAAACCGTGGATGTCGACAAGATTCAGGGTACCAGCGACATGAAACTGATTCAGAACCTGAAGGGTGAACCCCTGTTGCTCTTTGCACACCCCTGGAGTGTCAGGATGGTGGAAGAGCGGAATCCGGGGCTCAAACTTCTCGAGTTCGGCAAATCCTAAAGAAGTAAGAGAAAAGCAAAGAGAAGGAGGCGGCTGGTATGAATCACAAGGAACAGATTTCGGCGTGGGTGGACGCGCACAGAGAGGCGTATTTGGAGGATGTGAAGACCCTCTGCCGCATTGATTCGAGTAAGGGAGAGGCAGAGCCGGGCAAGCCGTTCGGCGACGGCCCTTACCGCGCGCTCTGCGCGGCGGAGGAGATGCTTCGGGGCTACGGTCTTGCGACGAAGAACTACGAGAACTATGTGCTCGCGGCGGATCTCGGCGAGGGCGAGCGCGAGCTCGACATTCTCGCACATCTTGATGTGGTGCCGGGACAGGGCGACTGGACCGTGACCGAGGCCTTCAATCCGATTGAAAAGGACGGTGTTCTCTACGGCCGCGGCGTTGCGGACGACAAAGGACCGGCGGTCGCTGCGATTTATGCGCTGCGCGCGGTCAAGGAGCTCGGCATTCCGTTAAAGAAAAGTGTGCGCCTGATTCTCGGCACCGATGAGGAGAGCGGTTCCGGTTGCATTGCCCACTACTATGCGACCGAGAAGGAAGCGCCCTGCACCTTCTCGCCGGACGCGGAGTACCCGGTGGTCAACATGGAGAAGGGACGGCTTGCGGGCGAGTTTTCTCTCGACTTTCCGGCGGAGGAGAGCGGTGCGCGCCTCATCTCGCTGACCGGCGGCAGCATTGAAAACGCAGTGCCGCCGCGCGCGACTGCCGTGCTCGCGGGCGTGCCGCGCATGGTGCTCGATTTGACGGCGGACACGGTGCAAAAGCAGACCGGCTTAAAGATCGAGATTTCGGCGCTCGGCGCGAAAGAGGGCTCGGCGGCCGAGGAGCAGGGGCATGTGACCCTGCAGAAGATCGAGGTCAGCGGCAGAAACGCCCACGCGGCCGCGCCGGAAGCCGGCAAGAACGCCCTGACGGGTCTTCTTCTCTCTTCCTCTCCCAGCTGCCGCTTGCCAAGAACAAACTCACGGAGGCCATCCACGGACTTGTGGCGCTCATGCCCTACGGCGAGACCGACGGCAAGTCGCTCGGCATTGCATTTGAGGATAAGGAGAGCGGCCTGCTGACGCTGGCCTTTTCCAAGCTCTCGATTGACGAGACCTCTCTGCACGGTCTCTTTGACTGCCGCTATCCGGTCACGATGGACGGACAGAAGCTCGTGAAGACCTGCGAGGAAGCCTTCGGGCGCTACGGCCTCGTCTTTGACGGCAGACGGCTCCGCGCGCCGCATGCGGTTTCGGCGGATTCTCCCTTCGTTCGGGAGTTAAACCGCGTCTTTGAGGCCTACACGGGTCTGCCGGGCGGCACAGTCGCAATGGGCGGCGGCACCTATGTTCACGACTTGAAGAACGGCGTCGCTTTCGGTGCCTTCTACCCGGGCAGCGACACGCGGATGCACGCGCCGGATGAGCAGGCAAATCTCGAGGAGCTTCTGACTTCCGCGAAGATTTTCGCGCAGGTCATTGTGGATCTCTGCGCCTGAATGAGCTATCAAAAAAAGTAATAGAATCGGATAGAGATATCGTATGAGGAAATACGCGCGTCCGCGTTGACAGGGCGCGCGTATTTTCTTACAATGCCACATATCAGTTGAAGAGAGGAGGCGGAGATGTCAGACGAAATTATACGGATCAGCCACCTTGTAAAGGAATTCAAGACAGCGAGCGGCACAGTCCATGCGCTCGACGATGTCAACCTGAGCATACGCCGCGGTGAGATTTACGGTATCATCGGACTATCGGGCGCCGGCAAGTCGACCCTGGTCCGCTGCATCAATTATCTGGAGCGTCCGACCTCGGGCGATGTGTTTTTCGAGGGGCAGAGCCTCTCGGAGATGAAGGAGAGAGAACGGCGCGAAGTGCGCCGCTCGATGGGCATGATTTTCCAGCAGTTTAATCTGCTGGAGCAGAGAACGGTGCTTCGAAACATCTGTTTTCCGCTCGAGCTGATCGGCGTCCGGCGGACGGAGGCGGAGGCGAGAGCCAGACAGCTTTTGACGCTCGTCGGGCTTGCCGACCGGGAGAAAGCGTATCCCTCGCAGCTCTCGGGCGGACAGAAGCAGCGCGTCGCGATTGCGAGAGCCATCGCGTCCGAGCCGAAGCTTCTGCTTTGCGACGAGGCGACTTCGGCCCTGGACCCGAACACGACGGAATCGATACTCGGCCTGCTCCGCGACATCAACCGGAATCTGGGTATCACGGTGGTCATCATCACGCACCAGATGTCGGTAATCGAGTCCATCTGCGACCGTGTCGCGATCATCGATCAGAGCCGCATTGCGGAGGAGGGAGAAGTACAGCGCATCTTCTCCGCGCCGCAGTCGAAGATCGGGCGCGAGCTCATTCTGGGCGGCGATGTGCGGCAGGAACAGTTCGGCGCTTCGAAAAAGATACGCGTGACCTTCGACGGGCGCTCGGCCTTTGAGCCTGTGATCGCGAACATGATTCTCAGTTGTCAGCTGCCGGTGAACATTCTCTTCGCGGCGACCAAGGAGATCGGCGGACAGGCCGCGGGTCAGATGGTTCTGCAGCTTCCCGAGCACGAGGCGGATGCGATGAAAGTCATTCACTATCTCCGGGAGCACGGCGTCAATCTGGAGGAGGTGAAGAACAGTGAGTTTTGATTCGCAGATTCTAACGATGTTACTCACGGGCTTGCGGGAGACCGTCTTTATGGTCGCGCTCTCCTCGCTGCTCTCGTATCTGATCGGCATTCCGCTCGGCATACTCCTGATTGTCACGGATAAGGACGGGATTCAGCCGAACGGCCTCATCAATACCGTACTCGGGGTCATCATCAACCTGATGCGCTCGGTGCCGTTCATCATCATGCTGCTCGCGGCTCTGCCGCTCACGCGCTTCATCGTGCGAACCACGCTCGGCCCGAAGGCGGTCGTCGTGCCGCTCGTTCTCGCGGCGGCGCCCTACATTGCCCGCATGGTCGAGAGCTCCTTAAAAGAAGTCGGCGCTGGGGTGGTCGAGGCGGCAAAGTCGATGGGCGCGAGCAATTTCCAGATTGTCCGGAAGGTCATGTTGCCCGAGGCGAAGCCGTCGCTCCTCATGGGCGCGGCGATTTCCATCACGACGATACTCGGCTATTCGACCATGGCCGGTTTTGTCGGCGGCGGCGGTCTCGGCACGCTCGCCATCAACTATGGCTACTATCGCTATCAGACCGATGTGATGCTCGTGACCGTCGTGGTGCTGGTCATCATCGTCCAGCTGATTCAGGAGAGTTTTTTGTGGATGGCGCGGCACGCGGATAAGCGCGCGCGCTGACGGAACAACTTGCTTTCCCGCAGATTGCGGGTGATCAAACAGAACAAAATTTCAGGGAGGTAACTCATTATGAAGAAGAAGGTATTTTTCGCGGCGGCACTGCTTGGATTGTCTCTGCTCACGGCTTGCGGCAGCCAGAAGAAGGCGGAGAGCAGCGCGGCGGGAGACAGCAGCGCTGCAGGCAGCAGCGCAGCCGGCAGCAGTGAGGCGGGCAGCAGCGCGGCAGCGGCTTCCGGCGACAAGGTCATTACGGTCGGCGCTTCGCCGTCCCCGCATGCCGAGATCCTCGCGGCGGCAAAGGACGCGCTGAAGGCAGAGGGCTATGAGCTCAAGGTGGTCGAGTACACCGACTATGTGCAGCCGAACCTCGCGCTCGAGTCGAAGAGCCTCGACGCAAACTACTTCCAGCATCTGCCCTACCTTGAGAACTTCAACAAGGAGAGAGGCACGAAGCTGGTCAGCGCGGCGGCGATTCACTATGAGCCGTTCGGCATCTATGCCGGCAAGTCGAAGGATCTGAAGAACATTCAGGACGGCGCGAAGATTGCGGTCCCGAACGATGTGACGAACGAGGCTAGAGCGCTCCTGCTCCTCGCGGATCAGGGCCTCATCAAGCTGAAGGACAACACCGACATCAATGCGACGAAGCAGGATATCGTCGAGAACCCGCACAAGATTGAGATTGTCGAGGTCGAGGCGGCACAGGTTCCGCGTTCCCTGCCGGATGTGGACTTCGGTGTCATCAACGGCAACTTTGCCATCGCAGCGGGCTTAAAGGTTTCGGATGCGCTCGCAGCGGAGTCCGCTGACTCGGTCGCAGCCAAGACCTATGCGAACGTCATTGCGGTCAGAGAGGGCGATGAGAACAGCGATAAGACCAAGGCGCTGGTCAAGGCACTCACGACGGCGGAGATTAAGCAGTTCATCGAGAACAAGTATCAGGGTGCGGTGGTCCCGATTTCTGACAGCTGTCGGATCAAATATCAAAAGAGAGAACCTTCGGGTTCTCTTTTTTTATGCCTGCGACAGCTGCCCCCAAAATATGAATTTCGTCTGAGGACAGCGCGCGGATTGCGCTGTTATAACGGCAGTGTGCGCAAACTTAGAACGGATATTCCGTGCGCCGATAACAGATAGCGCAAATCGCCATATCCGCTATCGGCATATCGGGCAAGTATGGCTAGGCTTTTTGGGGGAAGAATGTTATAATGTGCCTAAATCTTACAGCCTTATTTTGCGTGCCATTGTATAAAAATTAGCAAAAGGCCGGAGGGCGTAGGGATGTCATCAGCAATGTGGGGATCTTCAGACAGTTTATGGAAGGAGAAGTGGCATGAAATTCAGCGAACTTGAATATCGCCGTCCGGATGTCGCGCGCATTCAAAAGGACTACAGGAAGCTCGTCGAGCGAACCGAAAAGGCGGAGACCGAAGAGGAGATTCTGGATATCTGGGAGGCACACCAGCGCCTCGGCAGAGAGTATAATCTCCCGGACAGAACCGTCTATATCCGCAATACCATGAATGTCAAAGATGAATTTTATGCGGGCGAGAAGGCCTACTTTGACAGTGTTTCGCCCGAGTATTACAACACGATGAATCAGCTCTACAAGGCGCTCCTCGAGCACCCGAAGAAGCAGGTTCTCGCGGACAAATTCGGCAAGATTATTCTGGAGAAAATGCAGGTCTCGCTGAATGCCGCGGACGAGAGCGTCATCGATCTTCAGCGCGAGGACAACGCACTCGTCGGCGAATATGACAAGCTCTATGCGAGCTACATGGTCGACTTCCAGGGCAAGCAGGTCACGCTTCCGCAGCTCGCTGTCTACATGATGGACGGCAAGGACGCGGCAACCCGCCGCGCGGCGCGCGAGACCGACGGCAAGTGGTTTGACGCGCACCACGAGCAGCTCGACGATATTTTCAGCCGCATGATTCAGAACCGCAACGAGCAGGCGCGCCGCATGGGCTTCCGCGACTACTCCGAGCTCTCCTATCTCCGCATGGGCCGCATCGGCTATGACATGAAGGACATCGAAAACTACAGAGAGCAGGTGGCACGCGACATTGTCCCGGTTGCAAAGCAGCTCATGGAGCTCCGCATGAAGCGCGTCGGCATCGAGAATCCGAAGCTCTACGATCTCGACATCTGCTTCAAGGACGGCAACCCGGAGCCGGCGGGCAACACAGACTATATGCTCAACATGTGCAAGAAGATGTACGACGAGCTGAGCCCCGAGACCGCTGAGTTCATCGACTGGATGTTTGAAAACGAGAGCTTTGACGTTCTCACGAGACCCGGCAAGCTTCTCGGCGCGTACATGTACAATGTGACCGACTACGGCCCCTTTGTCTTCGCGAACTGGAACGGCAGCGCCTTTGACGTCGAGACCATCACCCACGAGATGGGCCATGCGTTCCAGGCCTATGTCGGCAACAAGATGGGCCTCATCCTGGAGCTCGTGGAGCCGGCTATGGAGACCTGCGAGATTCACTCCACCTCGATGGAGTTCCTGACCTCGCCCTTCCACCACCTCTTCTTCGGCAAGGACACGGCGAAGTACCAGTTGCAGCACGCGGAGGACGCGATGCTCGCAACCTGCTACGGCTGCCAGGTCGATGAGTTCCAGCACATTGTCTACCAGAAGCCGGAGCTCACGCCCGCAGAGCGGAATCAGGTCTGGCTTGACCTCGACAAGAAGTACCGCCCGTGGATTGACAACGACGGCCTTCCGTTCTATGCGGACGGCGGCGCTTGGCAGAAGCAGAAGCACATCTATGAGTTCCCGTTCTACTTTATCGACTACTGCCTCGCGAGAACCGCGGCGCTCCAGTTCTTTGCGCTCCACTTAAAGGATCCGAAGGAAGCGTGGAAGCGCTATGTGGAGCTCGTGAAGAAGGGCGGCGGTGAGACCTATTCCGACCTCCTGCAGCAGGCCGGTTTTCGAAACCCGTTCGGCGAGGGCAGCATGAAGGAGATTGCCGACACGCTGGCAACTTGGTGCAAGGAACATCAGGTCTGAGAAAGGGACGCAGGGGGAACTTGAAAAATGCAGGACAGCAAGGTACTGACAGCAGAAGAGAAACAGCTCGAAATTGAAAAGATTCAGGCGGACAAGAGATTCGTGGGACACCCGGTCGGCGTGCTCACAATCGGTCTCAAGTTCATGTGCAATTCGTTTTCGTATTACGGTCTCACCTCGATTCTGATTTACTATCTGTACGCGGCACTTCCGGCGGGGCTCGGTCTCACGAAGACAGAGGCTTCCCAGCTCCTCTCGCTTTACTACGCACTGGTCATTATCTGCGGTGTCATCGGTTCTTACATGGCAGACCGCGTCTTCGGCCCGCGTATGGCCATCCGGCTCACCTGCATCGTGATGCCGATTGCCTATCTGTTGCTTGCAATTCCGGGTCTCGGCATTGTGGGCTATGCCGGCGCACAGGGCATGATGCTCTTCTCGAGCATGCTCGGCGGCCGCAGCATGGATGCGCTGACCGCAAAGCTCTACAAAAAGGGCGACACGAGAAAGACAGTGCGTTTGCAATTACTTATGTTATCTCCAACATCGGCGCCTGCGTCCCGGGTATCACCGGAACCATTGCGCTGGTCGCAGGCTACCACACCGCTTTCTTCGCCTGCGCGGTGTTCTCGCTGATCGGTTCTATCTTCTTCATTGTCAGTGAGAAGAAGTCCTTTGGCATCATCGGCACCGAGCCGGACGATCCGCTGCCGCCGGCAGAGCGCCGCACGGCAGTCCTGAAGCTGATTGCGGGCGTCGCGGTGGTCGCAGCGCTGCTCAGCTTTGTTCACAAACCGCATCATCACCATCACCCAGTTTGCGAATGCGGTAAGTAGTGTAGGTGTGGTTGCGCCCGTGGCATATTTGTTGTATATTATGTTGAGTCCAAAGACTACGAAAGAGGAGCGGGCTCGTCTGGTTTACATCATTCCGATGTTTATTGCGGTTAGTTTTACGTTACTTGTGAACTATCAGGCGACCACGGTGCTCGCAATCTATGCGGAAACCAACGTAAACCGCAACCTCTTCGGGTTTGAAATCACCCCGGCGGCGTACTGGACACTCAATGCGTTCTTCGCTGTCATCTTCGGTGCGGTACTGACCGGAATATGGGAGAAGCTCGGCAAGAAGCAGCCGTCCACGCCCGCCAAGATGGGTATCGGCACGGCACTCTACGGCATTTCGATTCTCTTCATGATCATTCCGTTCAAGCTGTTCCCGCCGGATGTCAAGGTGAGCCCCATGTGGCTGGTCGTTTTCTTTGCGATTATGACCATCGGTGAGGCAATTGTCACCCCGGCCGGTGAGTCGGCGGCCTCGCATGTGGCACCGGCTGCATTCTCCACCCAGATGATGACAGTCTGGGCCATGGGACAGTCGACCGGCGCAAGCCTGAGTTCACTCGTGGTAAACTTTTACCGCGAGGGTTCCGAGAGCCCTCTACTTCCTCGCCATCGGCGCGGCGGTGACGCTCTGCGGTGCGATTGTCGTGATTTTCAGCAAGAAGCTCGCAAAGGGCATGGGCATCGGCACCGGTCACGGAGAGGAGCAATAAACATAACAGTATCCGCAGCTCGGAGGGCGCTACGGCGCTCTCTGCCTGCGATATGATATTTCGAGAGAGGAGGAACAATGCAGATAACCCTGTGGGGCAGCGAGTTGCGAGCTCGGCTCTGTCCGTAAAATGACAGGGAGTAACTAGGAGGGGGAGCAAGTAATACTTGCAGTTACTTTTGTTTTTCTATCAGAATTACCGTTTTAATTCAGACAGGAGGATTTTATGGAAGCAGCTGTAAACACAGAACTGGATGCAAAGAGAAAGGAGGAGCAGGCTCAGATCGATAAGATTCAGAGTGAGCATTGCTTCATCGGGCATCCGTTCGGTATCGGAATTGTGAGCTTTAAGTTCTTCATGACCTCGCTCACGAGCTACGGCATGAGCGCAATTCTGATTTACTATTTCTACGCAACATCGCCGGAAGGCCTCGGCCTCACGAAGATTCAGGCGTCGCAGATGATCACCCTGAACTCGGCAATCGGTTCCATCTTCAACGTCATCGGTTCCTACATGTCGGACCGCGTCTTCGGTAACAGAAAAGCGTATCGCTTCGTCTGCTTACCGGACCGTTCCTGTATTTCCTGCTTGCAATTCCGGGTCTCGGCATGACAGGTGTTATCCTGCAGTATGCACTCGGAAACGTCAACGCAATGATTTGCGGAAGCTCGCTCTACACGCTGATGGGCAAGCTCTACGCAAAGGGCGATAAGAGACGTGACGGTGCATTCGCAATCACCTACGTGCTCTCGAACATCGGTGCTATGTCGCCGGTCGTCGCAGGTACGCTCGCAAAGGTCGCAGGCTATCACTTCACCTTCTTTGTGCTCGGTATTCTCGGTGCACTCGGCTCCCTCATCTATCTCATTTTTGAGAAGAGAGCCTTCGGCCCGATCGGCATGGAGCCGGACGATCCGCTTCCGCCGGCTGAGAGAAAGAAAGCTATCATCTACCTGATTGTCGGAACCCTGGTGTTCTGCGGTATTCTGGCTGCACTGTTCCTGAGCGGCGTCGCAACGATTGCAAACTTCTCGAACACGGTCAGCACCCTGACCCTGTTCCTGCCGGCTGCTTATTTTGTTTTCATGTACAAGAGCAAGAAGACCACGAGAGAAGAGGCACATAAGCTCCTCTTCATCATCCCGATGTTCATCGCAAGCTCTTTTGCAATGATGGTTTGGTACCAGGCTACCACGATTCTCGCAATCTATGCGGAGACCAGCGTTGACCTGAACTTCTTCGGCCACGAGGTTTCCCCGACCATCTACATGACGCTGCAGGCTATCATGGCGATTGTCTTCGGTTCCTTCATCACCGGTCTCTGGAGTAAGCTCGGTGACAAGCAGCCGTCCACGCCGTGGAAGATGGGCTTCGGTACCATGCTCTACGGTGTCGGCACCCTGATTATGATTCTTCCGTTCCAGCTCTATGCACCGGGCGTGAAGGTCAGCCCGTTCTGGCTGGTTGCATTCTACATGGTCGTTATCATCGGTGAGGGTATCTCCTACCCGGCCGGTAGCGCATCGGCTTCGGCACTCGCACCGGCAGCTTTCGCGACGCAGATGATGCAGACCTGGAGCATGTCGATGACCGCAGGCGCAAGCCTCTCGAACCTCGCTTCGAACTTCTACAAGGAAGGCAGCGAGACCATGTACTTCCTGCTCATCGGCGGCAGCACGCTGCTGGTCGGCCTTGTCATCGTGCTCATCTCGAAGAAGCTCGCAAAAGAGATGGGTCTCTCGAATCAGGCTGCATAAAAAGCAGCGGTGACGAAACAATAAACGGTGTTTTAGGCTTTGGCACATTCACAATGTGACTTGCGCTGTCGGGCTTGTCCCCCTTCGGGACAGGTCCGGCAGCGTTCTTTTTTACAGAAAGGAGCGCATCATGGCAGGAAAACCGGCACTTGACAATGAGGCTATTTACAGGGATCGAAGCTTCCTCGGGCATCCGAAAGGCTTGCTCACAATCTGTCTGCGGTATTTGTGTAACTCCTTTTCGTATTACGGCTGTACCGCGATTCTGATTTATTATCTCTACAAGGAAGCCCCGGTCGGACTCGGCTTTGCGGAGAAGGAGGCGGCGCAGCTTCTTTCGCTCTACTTTGCACTCGTGGTCATCTGCGGTGTGGTCGGTTCCTACATGGCCGACCGCGTCTTCGGCCCCCGCAGGGCACTGCGCCTCATGAACATGATTAACCCGTTTGCCTACATCATCCTCGCGATTCCGGGCTCGGGCGTGATCGGTTATGCGGCGGCCATGGGACTTCTGCTCTGCACGAGCATGGTCGCGGGACAGTCGCTGAACAACCTGACCTCGAAGCTCTATGTGAAGGGCGATGAGCGCCGGGACAATGCGTTTGCGTACATTTATATCATTGCAAACATCGGCGCGGCGATTCCGGCGGTGACCGGCGCCATTTCCCTGCACTTCGGTTACCATGCGGCCTTTGCGCTCTGCGCGGTCGCATCGATTGTCGGATCCACGATTTATCTGACCACCGAGCGCCGTGTTTCGGCACGATTGCGGAGGAGCCGGCGGATCCGTTCCCGGAGGCAAAGAAGAAGCGGGCGGTATTCATCCTGATCGGCGCAGTTGTTGCGATTGCGGCGCTGCTCGCCTTCCTCTTCGTCAACAAGATCATCACGATCAGCCAGTTTGCCAACACCGTGAGCAGTGTCGGCGTCGTGCTGCCCGCAATTTATCTGATCTATGTGATTACGAGCCCCAAGACAAAGCCGGAGGAAAAACGGCGCGTGCTCTTCATCATTCCGATCTTTGTCGCCTACTGCTTCACGAACCTTGTGTCCTACCAGGGCAGCACCGTGCTCAGCATCTACGCGGAGCGCTCGGTCGACATGAATTTCTTCGGTGTGGAAATTTCACCGGCCTCGTTCATTACCTTACAGTCGATTTTCTCGATTCTGCTCGGCTCCGCAATCTCGGGACTCTGGGCGAAACTCGGAAAAAAGCAGCCGTCCACGCCCGGAAAAATGGGCATCGGCACGCTCTGCTACGGCATCTCGATTTTAATCATGGTGTTGCCGTTTCAGATTTACGGACCCGGCGAGAAGGCAAGTCCGCTCTGGCTTGTCGCGTTCTATGCGATTTACACGATAGGTGAGGCCATCTGCTGGGCGGCCGGCACATCGGCGGCGACCATTGTCGCACCGGCGGCGTTTGCGACGCAGATGCTGACCATCTGGTCCATGGGACAGTCGACCGGCGCAAGTCTCTCGGCACTCGCGGCAAACTTCTACAAAGAGGGCAGCGAGTCGATTTACTTCCTCTGCATCGGTATCGCCGTGGTCGCGGCCGCGGTCGTGATTCTGTTGCTGCAGAAACCGCTTGCGCGCGGCATGGGCCTCGAGAAACAGGAATAAGGTACGATTTTACGCTTCGGCGAGTCTCTTTTGCCCCGCACTACCTGCTTGACAGGCGGTGCGGGGCGCTTTGCGTTTTGGCAGGATTTACAAAAATATTGCGGATATAGCGCCGAAAACCTTGAAAATTGACGAAAATGTGATAAGATTATGCAAGAAAGAGAGGTTTACTGCATAAAACAGAGGGGAGAGGAGCAGAAAGGAAAGAGAGAACGGCAGACGGAACGTACAGGCGATATTCGGTTTGGTCACTCGGAAACGAAACAGGAGGTTTTGGTTATGGAAGCGGTTGCAACAGCGACAGAGCGGGAGAAGGCGCGGCAGGCGGAAATTAAGAAGCTGCAGAACGAGACCTGCTTTATCGGTCACCCCTTTGGCGTCGGCATTGTGAGTTTCAAGTACATGATGGGCAGCGTCACAAGCTACGGCTTCAGCGCGATTTTCATCTACTATCTCTATGCGGCCGCCCCGCAGGGTCTGGGGCTCACGCAGCTCGAGGCATCCCAGTTTATCACGCTGGACATTGCGCTCGGCTCTATTTTCGGCACAATCGGCTCCTACATGGCGGACCGTGTCTTCGGCAACAGGCGAGCCTATCGCTTCTGTGCGATTACGGCGCCCATGTACTATTTTTCTTTTGCGATTCCGAATGTCGGCATGCTCGGCCTGATTCTCTACTGCGTGATCGGCTATGTGAACAGCGCAATCGCAGGCAGCTCGCTGTATTCCCTGCTTGGCAAGCTCTATGAACAGGGCGACAAGCGGCGCGACGGTGCGTTCTCGGTCATCTATGTGCTCTCGAACATCGGCTCCATGTGCCCGGTTGTGATCGGCGGCATTGCGCTGGTCGCGGGCTATCAGGTGACCTTCTTCATCCTCGGCGTCATCGGCGCTCTCGGCAGTATTGTCTATCTGATTCTCGAAAAGCGCGCGTTCGGACCGCTCGGCATGGAGCCGGACGACCCGCTGCCGCCGGCTGAGCGGAAAAAGGCAGTTGCACTCCTCATCGCGTTCTTCCTCGCGTTCGGCGGTGTGCTCTATCTGCTGTTCCACTACAATGTTCTGACCATCACGAGCTTTGCAAACATCATCAGTGTCTTCACGCTGATTCTGCCGGTCATCTACTTTGTCTACATTCTGCGCAGCAAGAAGATTACGGAGAAGGAGCGGAAGCGTCTTCCCCTTCCTGATTCCGATGTACATCTCGAGTGCGTTCGCCATGATGGTCTGGTACCAGGCGACCACGATACTTTCGATTTATGCGGAGACCAGTGTGAACCTGGTGTTCTTCGGACATCGCGTGGCCCCGAGTATCTACATGACCCTGCAGGCTATCTTTGCCATTGCAATCGGTACGCTCTGCGCCGGTATCTGGAGCAAGATGGGCAGACACCAGCCGTCGGCGGCCTGGAAGATGGGCTTCGGCACCATGTGCTACGGCCTCGGTCCGCTGCTCATGATACTTCCCTTCCAGCTCTATGCGCCCGGCGTCAAGGTAAATCCGTTCTGGCTGGTCGGCTTTATCTCATTGTGATCATCGGCGAAGCGATTTCGTATCCCTCGGGCAATGCGGCGGCCTCCGCACTCGCGCCGGTCGCGTTCTCGACGCAGATGATGACGGTCTGGGGCTTCTCCGGCACGGCGGGTGCCAACCTCTCGACGCTGGCATCTAACTTCTACCATGAAGGCTCGGAGAGCCTTTACTTCCTCGGTATCGGCGGCAGTACGCTGCTGGTCGGTCTGATTTTAGTTATCTTCTCCAAGCGCTTTGCGAAGGGCATGGGACTCAACGAAAACGCGGAAGCCGCGTAAGTCAAATAAGCCTCTGTCGGCAAAATAACGACAGAGGCTTATTTTATTTTTATATTTATTAAAAATATAACAAAGCATAGCCGTTGTCAGAATAAATATCCTTGAATTTAAACAATAGAGTGATACAATACAGATAGAGAGAGGTAATATTTCCCGGTCACAGCAAGACACAGTTACAACGGCGGTTTCGCCGATGAAAATCGGATGGGAAAGGAGGTCAGTTTCTTTTTTGATTGTTGAAGTAACTTTTTCATTGCGATAGGAGGTTCTTGTTATGGAAGCAGTTGCAACAGCAGCACTCGATGAAAAGGAGAGAGAGCGGCAGGAACAAATCAAGAAGCTGCAAAATGAAACCTGTTTCATCGGCCATCCTTTTGGCGTCGGCGTCATGAACTTCAAGTTTATGATGGGACAGATTACCGGCTACGGTATGACAGCCATCTTTATTTATTACCTCTATGCGGCGGCACCGGCAGGTGTCGGACTCACGAAGGTACAGGCATCGCAGATTATCACCCTGGATGCGGCACTTGCCTCGATCTTCTCGATTGTCGGTTCCTTCATGGCGGACCGCGTGTTCGGAAATCGAAGGGCCTATCGTTTTTGTACCATCACCGGGCCTTTCTTCTATTTTTCTCTCGCGATTCCGAGGCTCGGCATCGTCGGTGTGGTCCTTTACTGCTGCATCGGCTACATGAACAGCATGGTCGCCGGTAGCTCCATGTACTCGCTGCTCGGCAAACTCTACGCGCAGGGCGATAAACGGCGAGACGGTGCGTTCTCGATTCAGTACGTGCTCTCGAATATCGGCGCTATGTTCCCGGTGGTCATCGGTTCGATTGCCCTGGTGGTCGGCTATCAGAAGACCTTCTTCATCCTTGGCATTGTCGGTGCACTCGGAAGTGCGGTCTATCTGGCGCTTGAGAAGCGTGCCTTCGGCCCCATCGGCATGGAGCCGGACGACCCGCTGCCCCCGGAGCAGAAGAAGAAGGCGGTTACCTGCCTGATCCTCGGTGTTCTGGCCTTCGGCGGCCTGCTTTTCCTCCTCTTCAACAATAACATACTGACCATTTCGAGCTTCTCGAACATTGTAAGCGTTGTGACCCTTTGCCTCCCGGCAGTTTACTTTGTCTACATGCTGAGAAGCAAGAAGACCAGCAACAGCGAGCGGAAGCGTCTGCCCTATTTGATCCCGATGTTCATCACGGGCGCATTCTCGATGATGGTTTGGTACCAGTCCGCAACCATACTCGCGATCTATGCCGAGACCTCGGTCAATCTGAATTTCTTCGGCTTCCAGGCACCGCCGAGCGTCTTTATGACGATTCAGGCGATTATGGCGATTGTGATCGGTATCATCTGCACCGGTCTTTGGAGTAAACTCGGCAGAAGACAGCCCTCCACGCCGTGGAAGGCGGGCTTCGGAACCATGTGCTACGGCCTCGGTGCCCTGATCATGGTGATTCCCTTCCAGATTTACGCACCGGGCGTCAAGGTGAGCCCCTTCTGGATGATTGCATTCTACTTTGTCATGATCATCGGTGAGGCGGTTTCGTATCCGGCGGGAACTTCCGCAGCTTCTCAGCTCGCACCGGCGGCGTTCTCCACGCAGATGATGACCATCTGGGGTTTCTCGGTCACCGCGGGCGCAAACCTCGCGAACCTGGTTTCGAACTTCTACCACGAGGGTTCGGAGGGCGTTTACTTCCTCGGCATCGGCGGCAGCACGGCGCTTGCCGGCCTTATCCTCCTGTTCTTTGAGAAGCGTCTCGCAAAGGGCATGGGACTCTCGGAAGGCGGAGAGGCCGAGGCGGCATAACGAAATCGAAACAAACCGCGCGTTATCGGAATTTGCGATAACAAACCGGAGAGAGCGACAGTGAAAAGCATCGGAAAAGGCGGCAGGCATTGCCGCCTTCTTCTGTCAGAAGGCTGACGGAAAACAGCGGAAAACAACAGAATACAGGAGGAGAAATCATGGGAAGCGGCACAATGAACAGCGGCGGCGATCCGAATGAGGCGCTCTACCGCGACAAGAGTTTTCTCGGGCACCCGAAAGGCTTATTGACGGTCTGTGTCAAGAATCTGTGCAGTTCGTTTGCGTACTACGGTTTTACGGCGGTTCTGATTTACTACCTCTACACGGAGGTCTCAAAGGGCGGCCTCGGTCTCGAAAAGACAGAGGCGGCGCAGCTTCTGTCTCTCTACTTTGCGCTGATTGTCGTCTGCGGCGTAGTCGGAAGCTATATGTCCGACCGTGTATTCGGCGTTCGAAAGTCCTTGCGCATTGTTGTCACGATAGGCCCTCTGCCTTACATTATTCTCGCGATTCCGGGCTCCGGCCTGATCGGGTACGCGGCGGCGATGGGCATCCATCTGATCGGAAGTATGGTCGCGGGACAGGCGATGACGGCGCTGACCGGCAAGCTCTATGCCAAGGGAGATGAGCGCCGCGACGGCGCGTTCTCGTATGTCTATGTCATCTCGAACATCGGCGCGGCGATTCCGAGTATCAGCGGTACGGTCGCCCTGCTCTTTGGCTACCACGCGGCGTTTGCGCTCTCGGCAGCGGCAGCGGTCGTTGGTTCCGCCTACTATCTCCTCGTGGAGCGGAAGGTCTTCGGCACCATCGGTGAGGAGCCGGATGACCCGATGCCGGCAGCGGCGAGAAAGCGCGCGGTCTATATTTTAATTGCCGCGGTCGTGATTACGGCGGTGACGCTGTACCTCCTTTTCAGCCGCCATATCATCACAATTACGACATTCGCAAATACGGTGAGTACGGTCGCCATCTTCCTGCCTGTGGTCTACTTTATCTATGTGATTACGAGCCCGAAGACCAGACCGGAGGAGAAACAGCACATCCTCTTCCTGCTCCCGATGTTCATTGCCTACTGCTTCACGCTGCTCATCAGTTACCAGGGGCAGACAATACTCTCGATTTACGCGGAGACCTCGGTTGACCTGAATCTCTTCGGCGTGCAGATCACACCGGCGGCGTTCCAGACCTTACAGGCCGTCTGCTCCGTCATCCTGGGTACCCTGATGGCGACACTCTGGGCGGCGCTCGGGAAAAAGCAGCCCTCGACGCCCGCCAAGATGGGTATCGGCACCATCTGCTACGGCCTCGCGATTCTGATTATGATCGCGCCCTTCCGGATCTATGCGCCGGGCATGAAGGCAAGTCCGCTCTGGCTGGTCGGCTTCTATGTCGTGATGACGGTCGGCGAGGCCATCTGCTATCCGGCGGGCACTTCGGCGGCGACCGCGGTGGCGCCGCTTGCGTTCTCGACGCAGATGATGACCATCTGGTTCATGGGACAGTCGACGGGGGCAAGCCTCTGCGCGCTGGTCGCAAACTTCTACAAAGAGGGCGCGGAGATTCCGTACTTTGTGAGTATGGGCATTCCGGTCGTCGCGGTTGGTCTGCTCGTGCTGCTCTTCAGCCGCCGGCTCGCAAGAGGCATGGGACTCGGTGCGGAAACGGCGAGCGAATAAATGCGACGGCGCACTCTGCACGGCAGAGTGCGCCGCTGTTATATCGAAAAGAAATGACTGCCGAGAGGGGGCAGGGGTGGAATTCACTTGGTCGTTATGCTAAAATAATAGACGAAAGGTGCTTGCGGCATTCATTTTGCGCAAAAGCAAGGCCTTTCGGGAGGGGATTTATGGAAGAATCGCAGAGACAAGAGGCGGTGGCCAAAATCCGGGCGGAACGAAGCTTTCTCGGGCACCCGAGGGCCTCGGCGTTCTGCGTTTCCGCTATATGACCAACTCATTTGCGAACTACGGCATGATGGCAGTGCTCGTCTACTACCTTCGTTCGAAGAAGCTTGCAATCGGCAGGGGCTTCCGGGAGAAGCAGTGAGACAGATTTGATTCACTTCGGTAAGCCTCAGCGGAAGACGCTGATCCTGAATACAACAGTCACAACAGGAGGAAAAAGCAATGAATTACGATGCGAATATCAAGAGAATCCGTGAAATCATGGTGAGACTCCGCATGCTGGAGACCGCAAACAACATCATGTTCTGCGATCAGTGGCACGCAGGCCCCGAGGCCGGTTTTGACCAGACCACCAATGTGGAAATGTACTTAAGCGAGCTCAGCCAGCAGCTGGTCGAGAACGACGAAGTGAAGCAGCTGGTCGCAGATTTCGCTGATTTCGATAAGAGCCAGTATAAGAGCGACATCGACCGCGGCATGGTGCGCTTCCTGAGTGACCGCTACAAGAACGCAACCCTGATTCCGCTGGAGCTCGGCGAGGAGCTGGGCCGCATCAACAACGACGGCAGAAAGGCTTGGCACGAGTGCAAGAAGAACAACGACTTCCAGAGCTTCAAGCCCTATCTTCAGAAGCAGCTTGAGGTGCAGAAGCGCGTCGCAGAGGCGATTAACCCGAACGAGTCGGTGTTCCAGGTTCTCGTGAACTGCTGGGATCCGGACTGGAGACTCGATGAGATCGACAAAATTTTCGGCGAGGTGAAGCCGGAGATTGTGGAGCTCCTGAAAAAGACCGAGAGCTACAGAGACAGCATTGACACCTCCGTTATCGACTGCGATGTCGACAGAGCGACGAAGGAGAAGATTGTCAGAAAGCTCATGGATTACTACGGTTTCAACTGGAACCAGGGCATTCTCTACGAAGAGGAGCATCCGAGCTGCGTCTGCGCGGGCCCGAGAGATTCCCGTCCTTCGACCAACTATTCGAGAAACCTGTTCTACACGCTGCTCGGCGCTGCGCATGAGACCGGCCACGGTATGTACAACTACGGCTCCTCGCAGGAAGTCGTGGATGCGGGCCTCTGGGGCGGCATCGACGGCAGCATGCACGAGTCCCAGTCCAAGTTCTACGAGGACCAGGTAGGCCGCTCGCTCGAGTTCTGGACCGCTTTCTATCCGGAAATCCAGAAGGAAGTGCCGAAGTTCCGCGACATCCCGGTCGAGACGGTTGTCAGAGCGCTGAACAAGCCGAACCCGGGCTGGTCCAGAATGCAGGCGGACGAGCTCACGGTGCCGTTACACCTGATTCTCCGCTATGAGATGGAGAGAGATTACTTCTCGGGCAAGCTCACGATTGACGACATGGAAGAGGCGTGGAACACGCGCTACAAGGAGTACCTCGGTGTGACCCCGAAGAACGCTTCCGAGGGCATTCTGCAGGATGTCCACTGGAGCACAGGCTTCATCGGCTACTTCCAGGGCTATGCGCTCGGACTGGTCTACTCCTGCCAGTACCGCAACAGCATTCTGAAGGCGCATCCGGACGCTTGGAAGAAGCTCGCAAAGGGCGATATCTCCGACATCAACAGCTGGCTGCGGAGCACATCCACAGCTACGGCCAGACCTATACGACGAGAGAGACCATCATCAAGGCGACCGGCGAGGATGTCAACACGAAGTACTATCTCGAGTATCTGAGAGGCAAGTTCACGAAGATGTAAGCGAAAAGCGCTTTGAGCGGAAAGCACTTTTGCAAGACAGAGAAAAGTGCAGGGGAACACCCTGCACTTTTTCATTCGAATCTCATCCACCGACAGGAGGCAACTATGAATCAGGCTGAAAAGGCAATTCTGAATGAGACGCCGCGTCTGGTCTACGGACGGGAAGAGCTGGAAGACAAGGACGCGCTGCTCCTTACCTTTTTTGGAGATGGATTTACGGAGAAAGAGCAGGAACTCTTCTTCGCCGAAGCCAAGCGCATGGCAAAGTACATGATGGCGACTTCGCCCTGGGACGAGTACGCGGATGCCGTGAAGATCTACGCAATCGGTGTCTGCTCGAACGAGAGCGGCGTGCGCGCGGACCGCGCGCGGACCCAGGCCGAGGCCGATGCCGACACACGGGACAGCTATTTTCACGCGTCCTTCTGGACCTTCGGCATGCAGCGACTTGTGGAGATCGGTGAAGAGGACAAGGGAAAGATCCGTGACCTCTACCGGAAGTATCTGCCCGATACGGACTACGCGATTGTGATGGTGAACTCCGAGGTCTACGGCGGCTCGGGCGGCGAAATCAGCATTGTCTCCCGGAATGATGAGTCGCTCGAGATGCTCCTCCATGAGCTCGGTCACACCATCGGCATTCTCTCGGACGAGTACTTTGCGGGCAACAGTTATGCCGGCGAGTATGTCAATATGTCGGCGGAGTCGGATCCGAAGAAAGTGCGGTGGAGCCGCTTTATCGGCAAACGGGATCGGCGTCTACGAATACGACAACGGCGGTGACGGCTGGTATAAGCCGCACCAGAACTGCAAGATGCGCTATCTCGGGCGCCAGTTCCCGTTCTGCGAGGTCTGCAAGGAGGCGCTCCGCGACCAGTTTGCGGCCCATGCGAATGTGACGAAACTTTTCTGGCAGCAGTACGCGGACACCCTGCGGGAGAGCGCGGAGCCGCTCGATTTGAAGCAGTATGTCATTGTCCGGAAATGCGAGAAGAAGGAGACCGGCACTGAGCTCGACGACCGCCTGACCTTAAGCTTCTTTGACGCGGACGGCAAGCCGCTCCCGGCGCAGCCGAAAACCGCGGGCACATACCGACTGCGTGCAGAGCTTTCTCACGATGCGGTCTACGGTGACGCTGTGCTGGAGACGAGCTTTGAAATCGAGCCGCCGGATCTCATTGACCTCACGGTCGAGAACAAAGTCTGCGACGGTAAGCCGATCGAGGTGAAGGCGACGCTTCACGACGCGCCGCCCTCGGACCTTCACTATGCTTACCGCGGCACCATGCCCTATGCGGCGGAAATCACGCATCTCTACGAGAGCGAGGATCCGCCGGTGCTGCCGGGCCGCTATACTGTGACCGTCACGGCGACGGAAAGGGCAGCGGCCGTTTGGTGAGCCGGAAGAGCCGGGAATTTGAGATTTCGCTGCACACGAGTTGCATTGCCGACCACAACACGCTCGAGTATCCGGGCGCACAGCCCTATTACAACAACCAGACCATCGTCTTCACGGGAGAGGGCTACCGCGCGGAGGAGCTGGACAAATTTGAGGAAGATGCGAGACGCTTTGTCGAATATTTCCGCGCGTTGCCGCTCTACAAGGAGGCGGACCTGTACTTTAACTACTATACGGTGCAGGCGGTCTCCGAGGGCACGCACATCGGCAAGGAGCCGAGCAACACCTATTACCATGTGAGCCGCAGCGATGAGGACAAGCTGGTGCAGACCGACGCAGGCACCCGCGCCGCGATGTACATGGCAAACAACGGCGTGACCTCGTTCTATAAGGCGGTCATTGTGCTCGTGAACGGCGTCTACGATGTGACCGGTACCACGGTCACGAACAAACGCTTTATTGTCTACGCACCGGTCAACGAGAAGGGCATGCGCTTTGCGGCGATGGAGCTTTTAAACTATCTGTCCGGTAAGCCCGAGGGCGTGCGCGCCGTGACGGAAGAAGAGAGAGCTGTGCAGCGGCGGGAATTCTTATCGGCTTTGTACCGCGAGTGGGAGGAGTATGACTACGCACCGGTGCTGAGCCATGCCTACAAGGAGGACTTCCCGGCCATCGGCGAGCCGGTTGACCTGACGCCGCACTTCCACACCTATGTGAACGGCAGAGAAGTCGCCGTGCCGTATCGGATTCGCTACTTCACGGAGGAGAACGGAGAGCGCGGTGCGGAACTCAGCGAAGCGCCGAAGGACCCCGGCACCTACCGCGCCTTTGCGGAGCTGGTGCTCGATGAGGGCAAGGACACCTGCACGGCGGAACTCGACGGCCAGAAATATGCGCTGCCGCTCGCGCGCTATGAGACCGGATTCAAGATTCGCGTCTGCAACTGCACATCCGAATAAGCGAGATCGGAAAACGGCGCGAAAGAACGGAATGTAAGAAAAGAGGACAGGAACGAGTTCCTGTCCTCTTTTTGCGTTCCGAACATGAAAGTTCGTTACTGTTGCAGCGCATTCTTGACGGCCTTCATAATACCTTCGGAACTGGAGGTCGCGCCGCTCGCGGCGTCCACCTCTGTGGTCTGCTGTTCCAAAATAGCGTTGATGACCTGCTTTTTGGCATCGTAGAAGTACTCTTCGTCGTCGTCTGTCTTCAGGATTTCGATGGCTGTAATCTTGCCGCAGGCAACGCTCACCTTGACCTTGATGTTGCCGTTATAGCCGACGCCCTTGCCCTCGTATTCGCCGTCCGGGACAGCGGCGGCAATGCCGCTGCCGCATGCAGGCGCCGCGCCTGTGTCTTCGGCTTTGCTTGCCGACTCGGAAGCGGAGGAAGCGCTGTTCGCGCTTTCTGCGGCGGAAGTGCTTTGCGCCTGCGCCGTGTCCGCGCTGCCTTGCTTACCGGCCTGCACCGTGCGGAAGGCAAAGAGAAGGACGAGGAGCATGAGAAGGCTGATGCCGCCGTGCAGGCAGATCACTTTGCGCCGTCTCGCTGCGCGTTTTGCCGCGTAGTCCGGTGCGGTCGGCAGCGGTTTTTTGAGAAAGGCCTTTGTGAGCCGGAGCATGAGATAAATCCCGTAGAGCAGTGTGTAGAGCGCAAACTGCACGAGATACTCGCTCTTTCCCTTGCGAAGACCGCTGGTGTAGATGAAGCAGATGTGCAGGTAAAGCAGTCCGTAAAAGAGATAGGAGAGCCGCTGCAGCTGTTTCCAGCGCTTTGCGTTCATCTTACGCCGCACGACCTGAAACGAGGTGACGGTGAGCGGCAGAAGGAGGAGTATCATGGCGAGCGAGAAACAAGCTGCAATCAGCTCATAGCTTTTTAACTTGCCTACGTTTGTAAAGAGCAGGACAAAGTAGTGTTGTCCGTAGGCAATGTTGTGCGAGAGGGTCAGAATCGAGGCCGCAATCGCAATCTGCGCGCGGAGGCTCATCATGACGCGCTGCAGGCGGCTCTTTTGCGGCAGCACAATCGCATACATGACCCAGAGGAACAGTGCGCCCGCGAGCACGCCGCGACGCAGCAGGCGATTGACCAGGTAGGCGAGCGGCGGTATGGTCAACTGTTTCGGCAAAAAGATGCTGAGGAGCGAGAGCAGTACAAAAAACAGATAGAAAAAAACCGGCCGCCGCCGGATCTGCTTCTCCAGAAGGGAGAAGCAGAGACCGGTGACGGCCAGACAAAGCACTAAACTCATTTTGCCTCCACGGTGAAGCTGAGATCCGGATAGCCGTCTGCGGAGAGCGTGACCGGGTAGGAGGAAGCGCCGTCAAAGATCTTGACATCGCCGTTCTCACCTGCGGTCGTCGCGTCGAGCTTCACGCTGCCGTCCTCGTTGAACGCGGTTGCGCCGAACTTTCTCGCTTTGCCGCCCTTATACTCGGTCTCGCCGACCTTTGCCGCGGAAGTGGTATTCAGGTAGTCCGCGACGGTGAGACCCTGTGCGTTCTCCTTCAGCGAGAGCTTGTTGTCCGCAAAGCTGAAGTCATCTGCCGTGAGACCCGAATCCACCGTGCAGCTGAACGAGACATCCGAGAGCTTGTCATTCGAGAAGACAAACTGATAGGTGCCCGGCTTTGCCTCCTTCGGAAGCGTGAGGACGCCTGCGGTTGCGGTGTCAACCTTGACATCGGAATCCGCACGGCGGTAAATCACGCGGGAGAGCTTGTACTCGTCGGAACCGGTGCTGAGCGTGTAGTTAATCTTGCTGCCGTCGGCTGTGTAGGTGACTTTCTCATCGCCGGTGACCTTGTAGTCGGCCGGAGCGAGGTTCTTCACGAAGAGATCCGTGTCGACCTCGACATCGTCGCCGTCCTTCACGAGATAAGTGACCTTCTTGATGGTCTTGCCGCCGATGTCGGCGAAACGCTCATACTGCTTGGCCGCCTTGTGCGCCTTGTCCTCGAAGGCTGCCGCGGAGAAGGCAATTTCTTCCGGCTTTAACCAGAGGTTATCGAGGTGCTTTAAGCCGTATTTTGCGCCGTCCGAGGTCTCGAGCACAGCGCCCTGCAGCGTGTCCGGATCGACATCGACACCCTTTAAGTCGAGCTCGTAGTTGCCGTAGTTCGAGGTGGTTGTGATCGAAGCCTTGACATCCGCCGCCTTTGTGACCTTGCCGAAGGTCTTCGAGAGCGTGCCGTCGGAATTCAGAACTTTGTACTCGGCGGGCTGTGCGCTCTCCTCGCCGGTCACATTGCCGACAAGAGTCAGAATCGGGTTCTTTGCCTCTTTCTTCTCTTCAATCGCCTTCTTAGCGTCCTCGTAGAGGGGCTTTGCGATTGCGACATTGACGTCCGCGACACCGTTGTAGACAGAGGTCTCGCCCTGCTCCTCGGCAAAGGCACCCTTATATTTCTTGTACTTGCCGACAGTCGGAGAGGTGACCGCGTCGTACTCGCCTTCTTTCCGGAAGCCTGCCGCTTCGACGGCATCCGCCTTGTCGAGCTGCGCCTTGGCATCCTTCGCGTAAGCCTCCGGCTGAACATCCTTCAGCTCGCCGTAGTAGTAGTCCGCGTAGGGCACATTCATTTTGACGAAGACATATTCGTCGGACGAAAGTGCCGGAACCTCGGCCGCTGCCTCGGTGCCTGCCGCTGCGCTGCTGTCCGCGCTTGCCGCCGTTGTCTCACCCGTCTTGCCGCCGCAGGCCGCGAGGAGCGCTGCCGCCGCGAGTGCCGGAAGGACGCGATAAAGCTGTTTTCTCGATGAGAAAAATCCCCTTTGTTGTGCTTTTGCTATTAGCGACTTCTAATTCTATGTTATTATGCACTAATACAGAGAAAGTCGTCAAGCGGAAGATGAATTGCGCGTTTACTTTTGATGACCTTACGGGTATACTTTGAAAAAGCCGCGGCACGCCTGCGGCGGAGAGGAAACAGAGATATGGAAGATTTTGAGTACGAAGAGGGACCGGTCGGCAGCGAAGATCTGATTGGAGAAATTGCAAATATGTATCCGGAGACACAGGACTTTTTGTCGAGTCTCGGCATGCATTGTTTCGGTTGCGCAGCGGCTGGTGCGGAGACACTCGCCGAGGCCTGCCGCGTGCACGGACTGAACACATTTAAGGTCAAACGGGAGTTGAACCGGATTATCACGGAAAATCCGGCTTGACAGCCGCGCATCATTCGACTAAAATAGCGGAAAATCAAATTGCAAACCGTTGATGCGGAGATAACGGCGATGATGCTTCTACAGAGAGTCTGCGATGCTGAGATGCAGATGAAAAACAAGTCGTCAAATGGACCGCTGAGGGCGCAGGGAAAGCCATGGGGCAAGTATTCTGCGACGTGAGGGCATACGTCAGTTGCCGGGGATATGTTGGTATCCCGACAAGGGTATGGTTTTACCATAAAACAGGGTGGCACCGCGGAGTTTATGATTTCGTCCCTGGCAGCATGTTGACGCATGTCTGCCGGGGATTTTTTTATGCCGGCGGACAGCGCGAACCAAGAAGGAGGCAAAGCATGAAAACATTTCCGAGTCTGGAGACGCTGAAAGACTACCGGGACAGCGGACAGTACACGATGGCGGCACTTGCGACGGAGCTCTACGCCGATCTGAGAACCCCGGTCGAGGTGCTGCGGATACTGCGCGGACAGGGTTCCCACTGTTTTCTCTTTGAGTCGGCGGAGGATAAGGAGCGCTGGGGGCGTTACAGCTTTCTCGGCTATGATCCGGGACTCACGATCCGCTGCCTCGACGGCGAGATTGAAATCGGAGAAGAGAAGCACCGCACGGCACACCCGAAGAAAGAAATCCGGGCACTGCTCGATCGGTACCGCGCGCCGCGCATTCCGGAACTCCCGCCCTTTACCGGCGGGCTGGTCGGCTACTTTGCTTACGATTATGTGAAATACGCGGAGCCGACCTTGCGGCTCGTGGACGGGGACCGCGAAGGCTTTCGGGATGTGGATCTCATGCTCTTTACGAAGGTTATCGCCTTTGACCACCACCGGCAGAAATCATCCTGATTGTCAATGTGGCGCTCGACAAGCTGGAAGAAAACTATGCGGCGGCGATCGAGACCTTGCGGGAGATGCGGAACCTTTTGCAAAGCGAACCGCCGGTCGAGAAGACGGGCGGACATGTGACCTCGGACTTCCGCCCGCAGTTTACGGCGGAAGAATATGCGGCGCTGGTCGAGAAGACGAGACATCATATCCACGAGGGCGATATTTCCAGCTGGTGCTGAGTAACCGCCTCGAAGCGGACTTTTCGGGCTCGCTCCTCAATACCTACCGGGCGCTCCGGACCCTGAACCCTTCGCCCTATCTCTTCTTCCTGTCGAGCCCGACTCTCGAGGTTGCGGGCGCTTCGCCGGAGACGCTGGTCAAACTCGAGGACGGCGAACTGCACACCTTCCCGCTGGCCGGCACGAGACCACGCGGCAAGAATGCGGCAGAGGATGCGGCGCTCGAGCGAGAGCTGCTCGCGGATGAAAAGGAACTCTCCGAGCACAATATGCTCGTGGACCTCGGCAGAAATGACCTCGGAAAAATAAGCCGCTTCGGGACGGTCACGGTGGAGAGACTTCGGGAAGTGCTCCGCTTCTCGCATGTCATGCACATCGGTTCGGCGGTCCGCGGTGAAATCCGTGAGGACTGCGATGCGCTCGATGCCATCGATGCGGTGCTCCCGGCGGGGACGCTCTCCGGCGCGCCGAAGTACCGCGCGATGGAGCTGATTGCGGAGATGGAGAAGGAGAAGCGCGGCATTTACGGCGGCGCAATCGGCTATATCGATTTCAACGGGAATCTGGACACCTGCATCGGCATACGCCTTGCCTATCGGATGGAGAACAAGGTCTATGTGAGGAGCGGCGCCGGGCTGGTCGCGGATTCGGTGCCGGAGAAGGAGTATGCGGAGTGCCGCAACAAGGCGGCGGCTGTGCTGAGAGCCATTGAGGAGGCGGCAGATGATACTTTTGATTGACAACTATGACAGCTTTTCCTATAACCTGTACCAGTTAATCGGGAGCCTCACCGGGGAGATGGAAGTCATCCGGAACGATGCGCTGACCGTCGAAGAAATCGCGGCGAAACAGCCGGACGGCGATTATTCTCTCGCCGGGGCCCGGTAGGCCGGAGGACGCCGGTGTCACGGTCGAAGTGATACGGAAACTCGGAAAAAAGATTCCGCTGCTCGGCGTGTGCCTCGGCGAACAGGCAATGTGTCTCGCCTACGGCGGCAAAGTCGGCTATGCGAAGCAGTTAATGCACGGCAAGCAGTCGAGAACCGTGCTGGACACCAACAGTGTCTTGTTCCGGGGACTGCCGGAGCAGGTCGAGGTGGCGCGCTACCATAGCCTCGCCGCCGTCGAGGAGACGCTGCCGTCCGTGCTCCGCGTGACGGCGCGGACAGCGGACGGCGAGATTATGGCGATTGAACACAAGAATTACCCGGTCTACGGCGTGCAGTTTCACCCGGAATCCATTCTCACGCCGACAGGCACGGCGATGGTCAAAAATTTCCTGCGGGCGGCAAAAATCCTCGCATAAGCAAAACAGCAAAAGGAGAACCCAGACGATGATTAAGGAAGCGATTATCAAAATTGTCAACAAAGAAGATCTGAGCTACGACGAAGCCTATGCGGTGATGAACGAGGTCATGAGCGGCGAGAGCTCGCAGGTGCAGAACGCGGCCTTTTTAGCGGCCATGTCCACAAAGAGCGCAAAGGCGGAGACGACGGATGAGATTTCGGGCTGCGCGGCTGCGATGCGCGCCCACGCCATGAAGGTGGAGTACGACAAGCCGACCCTGGAAATTGTCGGCACGGGCGGTGACGGCGCCAAGACCTTTAATATCTCTTCGATTTCCGCGCTGGTTGCGGCGGCGGCCGGCATCAAGGTCGCAAAGCACGGCAATCGCGCGGCGTCCTCCGACTGCGGCTCGGCGGACTTCCTCGAGGCCTCCGGCATCAACATCAACCAGGATCCCGGAACTCTGCAAGAAGCTGCTCGATGAGATCAATATCTGCTTCCTCTTTGCGCAGCACTACCATGCTTCGATGAAGTATGTCGGCGCAATCCGCCGCGAGCTCGGCTTTCCGCACGGTCTTTAATATTCTGGGACCGCTCACGAATCCGGCATCTCCGCAGTATTTTGTGCTCGGCGTCTACGACGAGTACCTTGTGTGGCCGCTCGCAAATGTCCTGAAGCGCCTCGGTGTCGAGAGAGCGCTTGTGGTCTACGGTCAGGACAAGATGGACGAGATTTCGGCGAGCGCGCCGAGCACGGTCTGTGAGCTCCGTGACGGCAGCTTTCACTCAGCTATCATTAAGCCCTGAGGACTTCGGGCTGCAGCGCGGCAAAAAAGAAGAGCTGGTCGGCGGCAATCCCGGCGGAGAATGTGCGGATTGCGCGGGAAATTCTCTCCGGCGAGGAGCGCGGCACGCGCCGCACGGCAGTGCTCTTAAATGCGGGCGCGGCGCTCTACATCGGCGGCAAAGCCGAGAGCCTCAAAGAGGGCGTACAGCTTGCCGGGCGTCTGATTGACGAGGGCAAGGTGCTTGCAACCTATGAGAAATATATCCGTCTCTCGAATGAGGCGGCAAAAGTGACGGGCACCGTTCTGGACGCACTCGCGGCACATGCGCGGGAGCGCGTCGAAGAGAAGAAGAGAAAGCTGCCGCTCGCGGAATTGAAGCGGCAGCTTAGAGACAGGGAAGCGCTTAGCGGGTTTCCCTTTGAAACGGCGCTCCGGGAACCGGGACTCTCGGTGATTGCCGAGGTCAAGAAGGCCTCGCCCTCGAAGGGCGTGATTGCCGAGCACTTTCCCTACCTCGAAATCGCAAAGGCCTATGAGGCGGCCGGAGCATCCTGTATCTCGGTGCTGACCGAGCCGAAGTGGTTTCTCGGGGATGACTGCTATCTCCGCGAGATTGCGGCAGCGGTTTCCCTTCCCCTGTATCCGGAAGGATTTCACGGTGGATCCTTATCTCATCTACGAGGCGCGCGAACTCGGCGCCTCGGCGGTGCTCCTCATTTGCGCCCTGCTCGGACGAGCGGAACTCGAAGAGTACCTCGGCATCGCGGAGGAGTTAGGACTCTCGGCGCTCGTCGAAGCGCACGATGAGGAAGAAGTGGGAAGGGCGGCGGAAGTCGGGGCGCGCGTGATCGGCGTCAACAATCGCGACTTAAAGTCCTTTTACGGTCAATATGGAAAACAGCCTCCGCCTCCGCGCGGCGGCGCCGGACAACTGCATTTTTATCGCAGAGAGCGGCGTGCGGACACCGGCCGACACGCGGGCGCTCCGGACAGTCGGCGCGGACGGCATTCTGGTCGGCGAGGCGCTGATGCGCGCGGAGAATAAGGCGGAACTGCTGAAGGCACTCCGGAAGGGCTATGAGGAGGCCTGAGATGGCGACAGAACTGAAATTCTGCGGGATGCGGCGGGAAGCGGATATCCTCGCGGCAAATGCCTGCCTGCCGGACTACATCGGCTTTGTGTTCGCGGCGGGCGCAAGACGCGCCGTGAGTCCGGAGACAGCGAGAAAGCTCCGGGGCGCGCTCGATTCCCGGATACGGGCGGTCGGCGTCTTTGTGGATCAGAGTCCGGAGGAAATCGCGGAGATTGCGGCACAGGTGCCGCTGGATTGTATTCAGTTACACGGAAACGAGAGCGAGGAAAGTTTGGAACGGGTGCGCGCCCTGACCGGGAAACCCGTATGGCGGGCGTTTCAGGTCACGGGGAACGAAGTGTTGGCGCGGGCTGAGGAGAGCCGGGCAGATCTCCTGCTTTTTGACAGCGGCAAGGGGAGCGGCAAAACTTTTGCCTGGGAGTGGCTCAGAGACTTTTCCCGCCCCTATATGCTGGCGGGCGGCTTGGACATAGAGAATGTCGGCGAAGCAATCAAAACGCTTTCGCCGCGCGGGGTCGATGTGAGTTCGGCACTCGAGACAGACGGAAAAAAAGACCCGGAGAAGATGAGAGCTTTTGCGGAAGCTGTCCGCAGAGCGGATTCGGAGACAGAGAGGTAAAACCATGGCACAGGAAACAGAGAGAGACGGGCGCTTCGGCGTCCACGGCGGACAGTATATCCCGGAAACCCTGATGAATGCGGTGATTGAGCTGGAAGAAGCTTACAAGCGCTACAAAGACGATCCGAAGTTCAATGCGGAACTCACGGAGCTCCTGAACGAGTATGCGGGGCGGCCGAGCCGTCTCTACTATGCGAAGCACATGACCGAGGACCTCGGCGGCGCAAAAATTTACTTAAAGCGCGAGGACCTGAATCACACCGGCGCCCACAAGATCAACAACGCGCTCGGCCAGGCACTGCTCGCCAAGTACATGGGCAAAAAGCGCCTGATTGCGGAGACCGGCGCGGGCCAGCACGGTGTCGCGACCGCGACGGTCGCGGCGCTCTTAAACATGGAGTGTGTCGTCTACATGGGCGAAGAAGACACGGTGCGCCAGGCACTCAATGTGTGTACCGCATGCGCCTGCTCGGCGCCGAGGTTGTGGCCGTGAAGACCGGAACCAGAACCTTGAAGGACGCGGTCTCCGAGGCGATGCGCGAGTGGACCGCACGGATTGAAGACACACATTACTGCATCGGCTCCTGTATGGGACCGCATCCGTTCCCGACCATGGTGCGCGACTTCCAGGCGATTATCTCGAAGGAGATTAAGGAAGAGATGCAGCGGAAAGAGGGGGCGCCTCCCGGATGCCGTGATTGCCTGCGTGGGCGGCGGCAGCAATGCAATCGGCTCCTTCTACCACTTTATCGGCGACAAGTCCGTGCGCCTCATCGGTTGCGAGGCGGCGGGCAGAGGTATTCACACGAGGGAGACGGCGGCGACCGTCAATGTGGGTTCGCTCGGCATTTTCCACGGCATGAAATCCTATTTCTGCCAGGACAAGTACGGCCAAATCGCACCGGTCTACTCGATTTCGGCCGGACTCGACTATCCGGGAGTCGGGCCGGAGCACGCTTATCTCCACGATTTGCACCGCGCGGAATATGTGCCGGTCACGGACGACGAGGCGGTCGATGCGTTTGAATATCTCGCGCGGACCGAGGGCATTATCCCGGCGATTGAGAGTGCCCACGCGGTGGCGTATGCGAGAAAACTCGCGCCGACCATGGACAGGGACAAGGTGATTGTCGTCACGCTCTCCGGGCGCGGTGACAAGGATGTCGCGGCAATTGCGCGCTACAGAGGGGAGGATCTCCATGAGTAACATCAGACAGGCGTTTCAAAACGGTAAGGCGTTTATTCCCTTTATCACCTGTGGGGATCCGGACCTCGAGAGCACCAAGCGGAATGTGCGGGCGGCGGTTGCGGCCGGCGCAGACCTCGTGGAGCTCGGCATCCCGTTCTCCGATCCGACGGCGGAGGGTCCTGTGATTCAGGCAGCCAATCTCCGCGCGCTCTCGGGCGGCGTCACGACCGATGCGGTCTTTCAAATGGTGGCGGAGCTCCGCGAAGAGCTCACGACGCCGCTCGTCTTCATGACGTATGCGAATGTTGTCTTTTCCTACGGCATTGAACGCTTCGCGGCGCGCGCGGCGGAAGTCGGCATTGACGGCATCATCCTCCCCGATGTGCCCGTTTGAGGAGAAGGAGGAGTTTGCACCCGCATTCCGGGCGGTCGGCATCGACTTTATCTCGATGATTGCGCCGACTTCGATGGCGCGCATTCGGGAAATTGCGGCTGCGGCCGAGGGCTTTCTCTATGTGGTCTCTTCGCTCGGCGTGACCGGCGTGCGGCAGGAGATCAACACAGATCTCTCGGGCATGCTCGCATCGGTGCGGCAGGCAAACCCGTCGCTTCCGGCGGCCATCGGCTTCGGCATTTCGACGCCGGCGCAGGCTAAGCGCATGGCGGCGGTCGCGGACGGCGTGATTGTCGGCTCCGCGATTGTCCGCATCATGGCGGAAAAAGGGCGCGAGGCCGACGAGGAAATTGCGCGCTATGTGCGGGAGATGAAAACGGCAGCAAATACTTTCCAATGAGCGCTAAATGTGTTAAAAATGAACCATACGAACAAAATACGGAAACAGGGCGCCGAAGCTGTCGGAAAATAGCGAATAAGAGAGAAAATATTGAAGTTATACTTGACAGTTCTTGGTGTTTTGTGACAAACTAGCACCCTGTAAGCCTTGCGTCCGGCTTCGGGACTTGCCAGCTGAATTCGTAGAAACGAGCAGCCAAAACAGTGCGAAGGTGGGACAGAATGAGGGAAAAGGGTAGCAGAAGAGACATGGAACACCGGCTCTATCTGACCATGACAGTCCTGGTCACGGTGATTCTTCTCTGCAGTTTGGGGATTTACCCTTGCGATGGATATCGCCAGAGAGCGGAAGGCGTTGGATCGTAAGATCACCGATGCGGCAACCTATGTCGCCGAGCTTCGGGGGGTTCACGACATGCTCGAAGCGGGATATCCGGATCCGGGGGTGACCGAACAGCTTGAGGCGATTACCGAGTTCGTCTCGGGCATCGACTCCATTCTGATTGCAGATCGCAACGGCTTGCGCTTCTATCAGACTAGTCGTCATATGGCGGGCGATATGTATGTGGACGGAGATGAGACGCGCATCCTCACGGGGGCAGCGCCGTACATCACGACCGTCCAGGGTACGGACGGCCCGTTGCACTGCGCCTTTCATGCGATTCGGAATGCAGAGGGCGTGACGGAAGGTTTCGTCATGGTTTCGGTTGCTGTTTCAAAAATCACGGGACAGAGTCAGCAGATTATGCTGGTCTATGTCGCGATGTTTCTCGCAATGCTGTTGCTCAGCATTCTGCTGACCGGTGCCTTTTTCCGTTTCCAGCGGACCGTGCTCCTCGGCCACGAGCCGGTGGAACTTCTGAGTCTCTATGTGAAACAGGATGAGGTCATCAATTCTCTCGCGGAGGGCATTGTATCGGTCGGGCAGAACGGAAAGATTCTGTTTGCCAACAAGCCGGCGGAGCTCTTGCTCGCCGGACAGAGCGGCGCGCTGGTCGGAAAATCCTTAAAGGAAGTGTTTCCGGACACGCACTTTGAGCAGATTCTCGAGGACGGCACCGCCGTCATGAATCAGGTGTATGTGAACGGAGACCAGACTCTGCTGATCAATGAGGTGCCGGTGACCGAGCGCGGCGAGCAGCCCGGCGGGGGTGCTCCTCATTCTGCAGGACAGAACGGAGGCGCTTCGTCTCTCCGACGAACTCTCCGGTGCGCGCAATATGATGGATACGCTGCGTGCCTTTAACCACGAGTTTCTGAACAAGCTGCACATCATTCTGGGGTATTTGCAGACGGGAGAAATTGACAAGGCAAAGGAGTTTATCATAAACTCTAATCTTGTCTCCAGTCAGTCTGTCCGGGATACGGCAAATGCACTTCGCGTGTCGGAGGTCTGTGCGCTGGTCATCGGCAAAATGATGCATGCGGCCGAGAGCGGCATACGCCTGAGTCTCGAGCCCGGCAGCAGTCTGATGGAGCGGGACCTTCTGATGGAACCCGGCGAATATGTGACCGTCATAGGGAATTTGCTGGAAAATGCCATCGAAGAACTCAAGGAGAGCGGCGAAAAGAACGGAGAGATTCACCTCGGCGTCTTTGCCAAGCCGGGGGTCAATGTGATAAGTTGCGAGGACAGCGGCAGGGGCATAGACCCCGCCATGCTGGATCGTATCTTTATAAGGGGTGTCAGCACGAAGGGAAAGAACCACGGCACGGGTCTCTACCTGGTCAAACAGGTGGCGGACAAGTACGGCGGTGAAGTCTCCGTCGAGACAGAGCCCGGTGAGGGCAGCTGTTTTACGATAACCCTGACCGCTTTACAGAGCGCAGAGCGCCGGAAAGGAGTAGAGTGATGTATCGAGTATTGATTGTAGAAGATGACCCGATGGTAGCATCCATTGACCGGAGTTATGTCGAGAGGACCGCAGACTTTACGGTCGTCGCTGTATGTAAAAACGGAGAGGAAGCACTGGAACTCTTTCAGACCGAGGAAATTGACCTCGTCGTGCTGGACTACTACACGCCCGGCATGAACGGAGATGAGTTCCTGGATAAGCTCCACGAGACCGGTATGCGCCCGGAGGTCATCATGGTGACTTCGGCAAACAGCGTGGAGATTGTGCAGGAGCTCCTGTCCCGCGGCATCAGCGATTACCTTGTAAAGCCCTTTGAGTACGACCGTTTCCGCGAGGGACTGGAGCGCTTCCGCAGAAGAAGAGAAGTGTTGCAGGATGCCGGAACGGGAATGCGGCAGGAAGAGATTGACCGCATGCTCTCGCGCGGTGCTGCCGAGCGACTGCAGGATTCCGAGCCGTTGCCGAAGGGCATGAACCGCCAGACCCTTTCTCTGGTGCGCGAATATCTTCGGAATCACCTCGGACAGCGCTTTACGAGCGAGGCGATTGCGACGCAGATCGGCCTGTCCCGCATCACGGTGCGTCGCTATGTGAGTTTCCTCGTGGAGCGAGGTGAGCTCACGAGCACCATTGACTATCAGACCGGCGGAAGACCCGGCATTCTCTATCAATACCGCGAATTCCAATAAAAAAACAGAATCATTTGGATGATATATCGTGCAAAGAGCGGATTTCCGGAAACGGAAATCCGCTCTTTGCGTTTCTTGTAAAAAAAAGCTTGCAAAAATTTATGGAAATTTTATAATTATACCGATACAGTTTCCAAACGTGAAAGGGGAAAATTATGGAAACACTCATGGGTTACTTTGGCAAGTACGCCGCAGCAGAGGCTGGTAAGCTTGCCGGATTCCAGTTCGAGTATCTGACGACACTCGGATTCGCAGCGCTGGTCATCTTCTTCGGACGCTTCCTCGTGTCGAAGTCCAAGGCACTGCAGAAGTATGCAATCCCGGCACCGGTTGTCTCGGGCCTCATCTTCTCGCTGGTGATTTCCGGCATCAAGGGCGCGGGCATTATGGAATTCACCTTCGACGCAAAGATTATGAAGGACCTTTGCCAGAACCTCTTCTTCCTTTGCGTGGGCTACGGCTTCAGCGCGAAGATGCTGAAGAATGCGGGCGGCAAGCTCTGCATCATGATTGCGTTTGCGGCTTGCCTGCTGATTACGCTGCAGAACATCCTCGGCGTTGTGCTCGCACATGCGATCGGCATGAATCCGCTGCTCGCACTCCAGTGCTCCTCGGCTTCGATGTCCGGCGGTGTCGGCACGGCTTCCGCGTTCGGACCGATCTTCGAGAAGATGGGTGCGGCGGATGCGACGACGGTCGGTGTCGCGGCCGGTACGCTCGGCAACATCATGGGCTCCCTGATCGGCGGCCCGGTTGCGGCTTACCTGATTACGAGCAAGGGCCTCAAGGCTGACCCGAACGACAAGCCGGAGGCACAGAGAACCGGCGTGAAGCCGACCCTCGACAACACGCGCATGATTTACGCATTCGCGACCTGCCTGCTGCTCGCGGCACTCGGTATGCCGATTTACATGCTGCTCGACTCGATCCCGATGATTGAGATGCCGAAGTTCATCGGCTGCCTCTTCGCGGGTGCCATCGGCAGAAACGTGATGGAGGCGCTCGGCGTCGACACGAGAGTGCCGGAGACCGAGGCGATTGAGCACATGTTCCTTGAGCTCTACCTCGCACTCGTGCTGATGACGATCGACATCACGAAGCTCGCACCGGTTGCGGGTCAGATGGGAATCATCCTTGTCGCACAGGCAGTCATGATGGCAATCTTTGCGATCTTCATCTCCTTCAACCTCTTCGGCAAGGACTACGGCGCAGCGGTCATGGCGGCAGGTAACTGCGGCTGGGGTTGCGGTTCCGGTCCGAACGCCGTCGCAAACGAGAAGGCCGTCATGGATCAGTACGGTTACCACGATGTCGCGTGGGTACTCTATCCCTCGTTCGCGGTCATCATCGACGATATTTACAACCCGATTTGCCTCTCGCTGATGGGAAGCTTCTTCGGCAAGTAAATCAAAAAAATGAAACTCTGCGGCACCTCCCGTTTCGGCGGGAGGTGTTTTTTTTGTTGCAAACTTGAAGCATAGAAATACAGATGATATAATCAAAAAACGCTGAACCCACCGACCATATTCTGCTTGCTTTTTTCAGCGTTTCCGAATTGATATTGATTCCGAAAACAGAGAGGAGCCGCGGAATGAAAGAAATGTCTGCCGCGAGGAAAAAGCGCGCGGTGATAGCGCTTTGCCTTGCTTTTTTATGCACCTTTTCCGCCTGTGCGGTGCAGCGCGGGCGCGCGAAAAAAGCGAAAAAATTCACTTGGCTCACGATGGGAACCGGGGATACCGGCGGCAGTCTGTATGCGAGCGGTGCGGATATCGCGAACGCTCTGCAGAAGCAAAGCGAGACGCTCCGCTTTACGCTGAAAGCTTCGACCGGTTCGCCGGAAAATGTGAAGAGGTTGTTGGCAGGCGATGCGGATCTTGCGCTGATTACGGCGGATGTCGCTGCGACGGCAAAAAATGAGCCGGGCGGTGAAAATCTCCGTGTCATCGCGGCGGTTTTTCCGAGCGTGAGTCAGTGGATGGCTTTGGAGGAGAGCGACCTTATGCGGGTTTCGGATTTAAAAGGCCTGCCGGTGGTCGTGGGGCCCGAGGGATCCGCGACGGAGTATGCCGCGCGCGTCGTGTTGAAGGCGCTGCAGGTACCGGAAGAGGGCTATACCATAAACGGCGGCATCGGCTCGGGAGCGGATCTTGTTCTCTCGGGGCGGGCAAAAGCCGTGCACGCACTCTCCGGCATTCCGGCACCGGGACTGGAAAAACTCGCGACCGCCAAAAAGAGCATTTGCTCCGTTACGATGCGGCGGAAATTCAAAAAATTCTCGCCGCCGAGCCGCAATATTTTGCAACCGTAATTCCGAAGGGCAGCTATCCCGGCCAGGACGAAGATATTCCGAGTTTCGGCGTCAAATGCCTGCTCTGCGTGCGCGCGGATATGGATGAGACGCTCGTCTATCAGCTGACGGAGCAACTGTATGCCGCGCTGCCCGAACTTTCGAAAAAGCGCCCGGGATTTGCGAATGTCACCGACAAAGCATTTTATCTGGAAGAGTTGCCGTTACCGCTGCATGACGGCGCACTGCGATATTACCGAGACCAGGGTCTCACGGAGGAAAAATAAACATGAAATGCCCGTTTTGCAATGCGCCCGATACGCGCGTCATTGATTCCCGCCCCGCGGACGAAAATGCGACCATACGGCGGCGCCGGCAGTGTGAGCGCTGCGGCAAGCGCTTCACGACCTATGAGAAGCCGGAGACCATGCCGCTCATGATTATCAAGAAGGATAACTCGCGGGAGGCCTATGACCGCGCGAAGATTGAGCGCGGCATTGTGAGCTCCTGCCACAAGCGCCCCATCAGCTCGGCGCAGATCACAGCGATGACCGATGCCGTCGAGACCGCGCTCTTTAATCGCGAGGAGCGAGAAATCCCCTCGACAGTCATCGGCGAGATGGTCATGGAGCAGTTAAAGAAGGTGGATCCGGTCGCCTATGTGCGCTTTGCCTCGGTTTACCGGGAGTTTGAGGATGTCAACACCTTTATGGCGGAGATCAATAAGCTCATCTCGCAGAAGGAGCAGGCATGAGTGTCTTTTTTCCCGAGGAAGAGGTGCGCTCTGTCTACGACTTTCCCTTTGAGAGCCTGACGGCGCGCGGCATACGCGGCATTGTCTTTGACATTGACAATACCCTGGTGCCGCCGGATGCGCCGGCCGATGCGCGCTGCCGCGCGCTGGTGCAGCGCCTGAAGACCGCGGGATTCCGGATGTGTCTGGTCTCGAACAACAAGGCCGCGCGCATTCTCCCGTTTGCGACGGCTGTGAATCTTCCGTATGTGGAGCGCGCCTTAAAACCCCGGCGCTACGGGTACCGGAAGGCCATGGCGCGCATGGGGACCGCGCCCGCAGAGACCATCGCAATCGGCGACCAGCTCTTCACGGACATCTGGGGCGCCAACCGTGCGGGGATGCACAGTCTCCTCGTACAGCCGATGGAGCCACGCGAAGAGATACAGATTCGCTTGAAGCGTCTCCTCGAGCGCCCCGTGCTCGCACTTTACCGGAGAAAGAAAGGAGCCGGGAAATGATTGACGCAAAGACCAAAGTTCTCGGACTGCTCGCGCATCCGATCGGGCACAGCCTGTCCCCGCTGATTCAGAATACGCTCGCGACAGTTTGCGGGGAAAATGTCGCGTATCTGCCCTTTGAAGTCAAAAATCCGGACGAACTCGGCGCGGCAATCCGCGGCGCGCACGCGCTCGGCATTGCAGGGTTCAATGTGACCGTTCCCTATAAGGAAGCCGTGATACCGCATCTATGCGGCCTCAGCGAAGAGGCGAGACTGATCGGCGCCGTGAACACGCTGGTCCGGACGGAGGAGGGCTATGTCGGACACAACACCGACATTGCCGGCATGGCGACCATGCTCGCGCGAAAAAATCTGCGGACGGAAGGCGCGCATATCCTGCTGCTCGGTGCGGGCGGCGCGGCGCGGAGCGCGGCGGTGCTCGCCGCAACGGGCGGGGCTGCCGAGCTGGTGATTCTGAACCGGAACACCGTGCGCGCGGAGGCGCTCGCAAAGGCTGTGCGGGACATCAACCCGTCCCTTACCGTGCGGGCGGCGGCACTCGAGCACTGGCGTGAGCTTCCCGGCAACGACTATCTCTGCATACAGTGCACGAGTGTCGGCATGTGGCCGAACGCGGAGGAGAGTATTGTGGAAGACCCGCGGTTTTTCGAGAAGATCTCGGCGGCCGCGGACATTGTCTATACGCCGGAGGAGACAAAGATTTCTGCGCCTTGCGCGCGCGGCGGGCAAGCCGGTCGCAGGCGGTCTCGCGATGCTGATTTCCCAGGGCGCGCACGCCTTTTCGCTCTGGACGGGCAAGCGGTGCACGGCGGAACAGGAGGAAGAGCTCCTGACGCTTGCCAAAGGGGCGCTTCCGGCCTAGGGAAAAGCGGAAAAAAGCTTGCGAAAAGTTTTTGCCTATCGTAGAATACAGTAGACTATTTGGGAACGAATGGATGGAGGGTTAACTTATGATTTCTGCAGGTGATTTCAGGAACGGCATCACGCTCGAGATTGACAACGCGGTCTATCAGATCATTGAATTCCAGCATGTGAAGCCGGGCAAGGGCGCAGCGTTCGTGCGCACCAAGATTAAAAACGTGATGACAGGAGCTGTGACTGAGCGCACCTTCCGTCCGACGGAGAAATTCCCCGCCGCACGCATTGACCGCGTTGAGATGCAGTATCTCTATGCGGACGACGACATGTACAACTTCATGAACACCGAGACCTACGACCAGATTTCGCTGAACAAGGATCTGATCGGCGATGCGCTGAAGTTCGTCAAGGAGAACGAGATGGTCAAGGTTGTCTCCTACAACGGCAATGTGTTCTCGGTCGAGCCGCCGCTCTTTGTGGAGCTGGAGGTCACGGAGACCGAGCCGGGCTTCGCGGGCAACACGGCAACCGGCGCACAGAAGCCGGCGACGGTCGAGACCGGCGCTCAGATTTCCGTGCCGCTCTTTGTCGGCATCGGCGATCGCGTCAAGATCGACACCCGCACGGGCGAGTATCTCGGCAGAGCGCAGAACTAAAAGACAGACTTGCGAAGGGCAGCCCGTTGCCGGGCTGCTCTTCTTCACATTGGGGGAAAGATATGGCAGTGAAAACAATCCTGGAAGAAATGAACGAGAGTGTGGCGCGCGCCTTTGCGGCAGCCGGTTATCCGGAGGCGCAGGCTTCGGTGCAACTCTCGAACCGCCCGGATCTCTGCGAGTACCAGTGCAACGGCGCCATGGCGGTCGCAAAGAAGGCGGGCAAGCGGCCGCTCGAGGTCGCCGAGGCAGTCGCCGCGGAACTGAAGAAAGAGAGCCTTTTCTCGGAAGTCGGTGCCGTGCCGCCGGGCTTCATCAACCTCCGCGTGAGCCCGGATGCGCTCGCGACGGCGGTGCGTGCCCTCCGGGAGCAGCCGCAGTGCGGCGCCGTGCGCGATGAGAACAGAAAGATTGTCGTCGACTACGGCGGCGCAAATGTCGCAAAGCCGCTCCATGTGGGACATCTGCGCTCGGCCATCATCGGCGAAGCCTTGAAGCGCATGGGCGCGTTTTTCGGAAACGAGATGATAGGCGATGTGCACCTCGGCGACTGGGGCCTCCAGATGGGACTCATCATCGAAGAGCTGCGCCGCCGGAAGCCGGAGCTCCCGTATTTTGACGAGAGCCATACGGGTGACTATCCGGAAGAGGCGCCGTTTACGATTTCCGAGCTCGAGGAGATTTATCCGACCGCGAGCAAGCGCTCCAAGGAGGACGAGGCCTTTGCCGAGGCGGCTCACCTTGCGACCGTGAAACTCCAGAGCGGCGATTCGGGCTTTACGGCGCTCTGGAAGCATATTCTTTGCATCTCGAAGGCGGATTTAAAGAAGAATTACGATGCGCTTGCGGTCTCGTTCGAGCTCTGGAAGGGTGAGTCCGACGCGCAGCCCTTTATCCCGGCTCTCCTCGAAGACCTTGAGAAGCGCGGCATTGCGAGGAGCTCCGAGGGCGCGCTCGTCGTGGACATCGCGGAGCCCGGCGACAAGAAGGAACTGCCGCCCTGCATTGTCCGGAAGTCGGACGGCGCAGCGCTCTATGCGACGAGCGACCCTCGCGACCCTCATTGACCGCGAGGCGACCCTCTCGCCGGACTGCTACATCTACATTGCGGACAAGCGCCAGGAACTCCACTACACGCAGTTTTTCCGCGTCGCGCGGAAGGCCGGCATTGTCCCGCCGGAACACGAGCTCATCTACATCGGCTTCGGCACGATGAACGGCAAGGACGGAAAGCCCTTTAAGACCCGTGAGGGCGGCGTGATGCGCCTTGAGACCTTGATCCGGGAGATTCGGGAGGCGGTCTCGACCCGCATCGCGGAAAATCCGGAGATTTCGCCCGAGGAGGCAGAGAAGACCTCGAAGACGGTCGCGCTCGCCGCGCTGAAATATGCGGATCTCTCGAACCAGGCTTCGAAGGACTATGTCTTTGATTTAGAGCGCTTTGCTTCGTTTGAGGGCAACACCGGTCCTTACATCCTCTATACGGCGGTCCGGATTAAGTCGATTCTTAAAAAGTATGCGAACCAGGGCGGCGCAGCCATCACGGCAGCGGATTTACGACCGGCGGAGAGCGAGAGCGAAAAGGCGCTCTTCCTCGATTTGGCGCGCTATCCGGAAGTGCTGCGCGCGGCCTGGAGGGAACTTGCGCCGCACCGCATCTGCCAGTATCTCTACGAGCTCTCGAATCACTTCAATTCCTTCTACCACGCAGTTCGCATTCTGCAGGAGCCGGACGAGGAGAAAAAGCGCGCTTACCTATCGCTGATTCAGACCGCCGAGATTGTCATTGCATATTGTCTCGGTGTGCTCGGTATGGAAGTGCCGGAGCGCATGTAAAAAATGCGACGCTTGTATGGAAAAAAAACCACGCTTTGCGTGGTTTTTCCTAATTGTGCCGTTATCGGCATGTTATAATATTAACGCAGAGAGTAACAGAATCTGAAAGAAAGAGGGTAGTCAGATGGGATTGGCAACTTTTCGAGGTGGCGTCCATCCGTTTGAGGGCAAGGAGCTCTCGATGGACAGAGCTGTCACAGTGCTGAAACCGACTTCCGGCGAGATGGTGTATCCCCTCTCGCAGCACATCGGCGCACCGGCCAAGGCAATCGTCAAGGTCGGCGATGAGGTGCTGGTGGGACAGAAAATCGCCGAGGCAGGCGGTTTTATCTCGGCGGTCGTGGTCAGCTCCGTGTCGGGGAAAGTAAAGAAGATTGAGCCCCGCGTCACGGCAGGCGGCGCGAAGAGCATCTCAATCGTGATCGAGAACGACGGTCAGTATACGGCGGTCGAGGGTCTCGGCGAAGACAGGGATGCGACAAAGCTCAGCAAGCAGGAAATCCGGGACATTGTGCGGGAAGCCGGCATTGTGGGTCTCGGCGGTGCGGGCTTTCCGACCAATGTAAAGCTCACGCCGAAGGACGAGTCGAAGATCGACTACATCATTGTGAACGGCGCAGAGTGCGAGCCCTATCTGACCTGCGACTATCGCATGATGATCGAGGAGCCGGAGCGGCTGATCGGCGGACTCAAGGTCATGCTGCAGCTCTTCGAGAACGCGAAGGCGGTGATCGGCGTCGAGAACAACAAGCCGAAGGCCATCGAGAAGCTTCGCGCGCTCGTGAAAGACGAGCCGAAGATTTCGGTCGAGGCACTCCGGACCAAGTACCCGCAGGGCGGCGAGCGCTCGCTGATTTACGCGGTGACCGGCAGAGAGATCAACTCCTCGATGCTTCCGGCGGATGCGGGCTGTGTCGTGGACAATGTGAACACGGTCATGGCAATCTACGATGCGGTCTGTAAGCGGACGCCGATTCTGGAGCGCGTCATCACGATTACGGGCGACGCAATCAAGGAGCCGCAGAACTTCAAGGTCAGAACCGGCATGAACTACAACGACATCATCGAGGCGGCCGGCGGTTTCAAGGCGGACCCGAAGAAAGATTCTCTCGGGCGGTCCGATGATGGGACAGGCGATGTACACGACCGATGTCCCGGTCACAAAGAATTCTCTTCGCTGACCTGCTTCCTCGAGGATGAGGTCGAGAAGAATCCGGAGAGCCCGTGCATCCGCTGCGGACGCTGCGGCGAGGTATGTCCCGAGTTCCTGGTTCCGGTGCTCATGATGAAGAGCTGCATGAACGGCGACAGTGCGGGCTATGAGAAGCTCTACGGCATGGAGTGCATCGAGTGCGGCAGCTGTTCCTACATCTGTCCCGCGAGACGCCCGCTGACCCAGGCGTTCAAGCAGATGAAGCGCCGCATCGGCGAAGAGCGGCGTCAGAAGGCTGCCGCAGAGAAGGCAGCGAGCGGAAAGGAGACAAAGTAAGCGATGAATGTATTAAATGTTTCCGCCTCTCCGCATGTGAGAGACCGCGCTTCGACGCGGGAGATTATGCTGGATGTCTGTATCGCGATGATTCCGACCGCGGTCTACGGCGTGGTACAGTTCGGCATCCATTCGCTCTTCGTGATTCTGGTGACCGTTCTGGCGGCGGTGCTCTCCGAGTACCTCTGGCAGCGCGGCATGAAAAAAGAAGTGACGATTACGGATTGCTCGGCGGTTGTCACGGGACTCATTCTCGCGCTCAACATGCCGCCGGAGATTCCGCTCTGGATTCCGGCGCTCGGCGCAGTCTTTGCCATCATCATCGCGAAAGCAGATGTTCGGCGGCCTCGGCCAGAACTTCATGAACCCGGCGCTCGCCGGCAGATGTTTCCTGCTGATTTCGCTCGCGAAAGTACATGAACAACTTCACCTCGAAGCCGATTAACTTCGATGCGACGACGGGCGCAACGCCGCTCGCTGTCATGAAGACTGCCTTGAAGGCCGGCACCCCGGCGACGGCGGATGTGAATCTGTTCCAGCTCTTCGTGGGACACATTCCGGGCACCATCGGTGAGGTTTCCGCGATTGCTCTGCTCCTCGGCGCGGCCTATCTGCTCTGGAGAAAGGTTATCAGCTTTGAGATTCCGGTCATCTACATTGTGACGACCGCAATCTTTGTGTTCATCTTCGGCGAGCACAGCCTGAACTACGTTCTCGCGCAGGTGCTCGGCGGCGGTCTGATCTTCGGTGCGTTCTTCATGGCGACCGACTATGCGTCGACGCCGCTCACCAAGAAGGGCCAGATGATTTATGCCGTCATCATCGGCATTCTGACCGGCCTCTTCCGTATCTTCGGTACGGGCGCCGAGGGCGTTTCCTACTCCATCATCATCGGCAACATGCTTTCGCCGCTCATTGAGGGCGCTACGATTCCGAAGGCATTCGGCAGAAGGGAGGCAAAAAAGGCATGAGCAAGACAAAAGAGACTTCGTTTGTGAGCGATGCACTGCGCCTCATGCTGATTACGGTGATTGCAGGTCTTCTGCTCGGCATCGTCTACACGGTGACCTACGAGCCGATTCAGGCAGCACAGAATGCAGCGACCATCGCGGCTTACAAGAAGGTATTTCCGGATGCCGCGGATTTAAGGAGAATCCGGACAGCGACAAGCTGATCGCGGCGGATGCGGCCTCTCTCGCGGAGCAGGGCTTCGGCAATGTCATGATTGACAAGGTGGTCGATGCGGTCGATGCGAGCGGCAATGTCGTCGGTCACATCATCAACGCAGGTTCGAAAGACGGCTACGGCGGTCTGGTCTCGATTTCGGTCGGCATCCAGTCCGACAACAAGACGGTAAACGGCATTGCGTTCCTCACCATCGCGGAGTCGGCAGGTCTCGGCATGAATGCGCGCGACACCGACTGGTACAAACAGTTCAACGGCAAGAAGGGTGAGAAGTTTACGGTCACCAAGGCCGGCGACGGTGAGCTCGACAACGACAAGATCAACGCAATCTCCGGTGCGACGATTACATCCCGTGCCGTGACCAATTCCGTCAACGCAGCGCTTTACTTCGTGAACAACGGCTTAAATCAGTGAGAGGGGGAAAAGATTCCGTGAAAGTTTGTTTGGAACGCCTGAGGAACGGTCTCATCACCGAGAACCCGGTCTTCATCATGGCGCTGGGACTTTGCCCCACCTTTGCAGTTACGACCTCGGCGGTCAATGCAATCGGTATGGGACTTTCGTCTCTGGTAGTTTTGATGTTTTCGAACTTAATTATTTCCGCGCTCTCGGGCGTGATTCCGGGAAGAGTGCGTCTCCCCGCGGAGATTGTCGTCGTCGCGTCCCTCGTGACGATAGTGCAGCTTCTCATTCAAGGCTTCGCGCCCTCGCTCTACACCTCGCTCGGCATTTACATTCCGCTGATCGTCGTGAACTGTATCATTCTTGGCCGCGCGGAGGCGTATGCGCTCGGCGCAAAGCCGATTCCGGCGCTCTTTGACGGCCTCGGCATGGGCCTCGGCTTTACGCTGGCTCTCCTGCTGCTCGGCTCCTTCCGTGAGATCATCGGCGCAGGCTCGATCTTCGGCATTAAGCTGATTCCGGATGCGTACCACATTTCGATTTTCGTCCTGCCCCCGGGCGCTTTCTTCGTGATGGCGTTCCTTGTCGCGGGCATGCAGTACTACCAGGACGACAAGCGCGGCAAGAAGAGCAAGCCGATTTCGCTCGAAGAAGCAAAGACCAAGGTTGTGAAGCCGGTCGCAAAGCCGGCGGCAGCGGCAAACAGTGCGACGGCGACCGCAGCAGCGGCGGTGAAGCCGGCAGCGGCACAACCGCAGGCGGCAGCTGCGGCACAGGCAACGGTTGCAACCGCAGCGGTTGAGGCAAAGAACCCGGCAACGGAGAAGAAAGAGGAGGCGAAGTGATGTCAAAAGTAGCATTGCTCCTGGTCAGCGGTGCATTGGTCAACAATGTCGTGCTCTCCAGATTCCTCGGACTCTGCTCCTTCGTCGGCGTCTCGAAGAAAAAGGACACGGCGGCAGGCATGGGCGGCGCGGTTATCTTCACGATTTTCCTCGCGACCATTCTTTCCTCGCTGGTCTACATGCTCGTGTTGCGCCCGCTCAAGATTGACTATCTGCAGACGATTGTCTTCATCCTTCTGATTGCGTCTCTCGTGCAGTTCATCGAGATGTTCATGAAGAAGAGCATGCCTTCTCTGCACGCGTCCCTCGGTATTTACCTTCCGCTGATTACGACGAACTGCGCCGTGCTCGGCGTGGCACTCGACAACGTGCAGAAGGAGTATAACTTTATGGAAGGCCTCGCCTGGGGCGTCGGCACGGCAGTCGGCTATGCCATTGCCATTGTGATTCTCGCGGGCATTCGCGAGAGATGCGAGGGCAACGATATTCCGAAGTACTTCCGCGGTCTGCCGATCGTCCTGATCAGCGCAGGTCTCATGGCAATCGCATTCACCGGTTTCTCGGGCATGATCAGCTGAGCGGAGGGAGAGAAATGAATTTTACCATTGTCATTGTCTCGTTTGCGATTGTCGGTATCGTCGGCCTGATTTGCGGCATGGGTCTCGGCGTTGCAAGTGAGAAGTTCAAAGTAGAAGTAGATGAGAAAGAGCTCGCGGTCCGCGAGGCACTGCCCGGCAACAACTGCGGTGCCTGCGGCTTCCCGGGTTGCGACGGCTGCGCGCACGCAATTGCGAGCGGCTCCGCGCCGGTCACCCAGTGTCCGGTCGGCGGCAAGCCGGTCGCGCAGAAAATCGCGGACATCATGGGTGTCCAGGCAGGCGAGGCTGCCAAGAAGGTCGCAATGGTTCGCTGTTCCGGCACCTGCGACAAGGCAATCAAGCGCGCCAAGAACGTGGGCCCGACCGACTGTAACCAGATGTCGGTCATGCCGGGCGGCGGCGATCTCGGCTGCGACTTCGGCTGCCTCGGCGGCGGTTCCTGCGTGAAGGCCTGCGAGTTCGACGCCATCCATGTGGTCGACGGCATTGCCGTGGTCGACAAGGATAAGTGCGTGGCCTGCGGTCTCTGCGTCAAGGCTTGCCCGCGTCACATTATCGAGATGACGACCTACAAGGCAAAGTACCACGTGAGATGTATGTCGCAGGAGAAGGGCAAGGCAGTTAAAGATGTCTGCCAGGCAGGCTGCATCGGCTGCACGCTCTGCACCAAGGAGTGCAAGTTCGACGCCATTCACATGAATGGAAACGTGGCCCAGATCGACTACGACAAGTGCGTGAACTGCGGCGCCTGTGCGAGAAAGTGCCCGGTCGGCGTCATCAACTAAAGCGCTGCGGCAACAAGAAAGCCGGTATCGCATACATATCAAAGAAGCGCCCTGTCCCGAGCGGACAGGGCGCTTCTTTTGCCTCTGCGACAGGGTTTTCTGTCGGGGAAACGATTGTAATCCCGAAAAAGGGTATACTATAATTATAATATATCGTCTTAGGCAGAGGAGCAGCATTCAAATCATTTCTGCGATGATACAAAGGTGAAGGTCTGAACTGCGGTAAGCGCAGGCTATTGCGGTAAAAGGATTGTTTGCGCCATGGATGGCACAGAGAAAAAGCGGAAGGATGGAGGAGGTTTGCGGAATGAAAGAACACAGAACATGGTTCGTTGCAGTGTTGTTTCTGCTCATAGGCATTGTTCTCGGAAGTTTCGGAAGGAAACAATATGAGAAATGGCAGAATCAAAGCTATGTCGGAACGGAGGAACAGGACAGCGCCTCGTATCTCGGAACACCGCTCTACAGCGATATGCCGATTGAAGGCTATGAGAATCCCGCACCGCAGCTGGTGCTCTATCGCATGAAGAAGGCAGATCTCGGCAAAGTGAACATGGATGCGCTGCGGCGGCAGTACCGCTCGAATAAAGACCTGCTCTGCTTTGTATTCGAGGATCAAACAGCGCTTCTGGTGGAGACGGGCGACGGAAGAACCCGCTTTGCAGGCTGGAATCCCGAGAAAGAGAGACTCTCGCTGTTGCCATAAAGGATAAAATGTGTTCCAGCAAAGAAGCGAACAGGTTCTTAATAAGGTATGGTAATAAAAGAGAACAAAAAACAGGGTTTTTGTGCGAGCTTGTGAAATATATATATTGATATTTTTGGGAAAGATAGTAGCATTAAGATGTAGCCGCACAAGAAGCCATGGGCTCGCAGTCAGTGTAGGATGAACAATATGGATTGACGTTGCAGGGAACCATGGTTTATTACATTTGGAGACCGGTCGCCGCATCGGCCAAGAGCGCAATCGGAGGAAACTATCGTCTGACAGTGGAAGAAGGATTTTCAACTCGGAGATTAGAGGGGGTGAATATAAATATGATCACTAAGTTTATGCCCCGCGCGAGCATCTGGATTTTGCATTTGTTTATCGCGGCGGATTATGGTTTCATGGACGTCGCTCAGCAGTGGAGAAGACGCTGGCATGATCCTTTGCCGTATTTGAATTACAGCTTTTTGCGCTTTCTGATTCTCGGCATGTTGCTCACATTACATGTGAAATATGCGAGATTGAATCGGAAGCTCTGGAATGCGTTTCTGCTTCTGGACGGCATCCTGCTCGTTTGTTTTTGGAAGGGCTACCTCCTGTATCGCTGGGAGATGTTGCTGACGGTGATGGGCGTGTTGTTGGCACAACTGCGGGACACGCGCTGGCAGCTCGGGCAGGGGCGTGAAACGATTGACATCTGAAATTGAGAATATTGAGAAACGGGAAGCGCTTTGCCCTGCTTGGGGGAAAGCGCTTCCCGTTCTTGTCACAGTGGAAAAGAAATTTACCGCTCCGATATCTGCACGACCAGGCGGTGCGGCAGGCAGGCGATGATTTCGCCGGGGCGGGAGATGCGTCCGGTGTGCACGCAGACCTTATCGGGGCAGTTGGCCTCGCTGATCCAGGCCTCGCCGTCATGAATCACGAGGGTATTTGTGCCGCCGTCCGAGGTTTGAAATACGTCCTCGCGGTTTTTGGAGAGCGGATAGTCGCCGACCACCGTGCCGTTTTGCGAGACAATGACGCGCATGCCGTGTTTACCGCTGCCGAGCCGCTGCCAGAGAAGTAAGAGTAACGCTGCGAGGCAGAGGACAGCGATGAGAATCAGTTCCCGTTTTCGTTTCTGTGTCATGCTTGCTCCTCTCCGGGAAGCCCGAAACGGCTGAGCGACGAATTCTGATAGCGCGGGTCGCCGGTCACCTCTCTGCCGAACCAGGCGGGCGGCGTGAACGCGCGCGCACTCGCCTCATCCGGGAATTCGACTTCGACGAGCAAGAGCCCCGCGAGCGTCCCGTGGAATACATCGAGTTCCGCGGTGAGCTCTGTGCCGGAGAGCGAAATCCGATAGCGTGTCTTTTCGATGCGGAGGCCGTCGCATTTTTCGAGGAGGTGGGCAAAGCTCTCCGCCGTGAGCGGGAGATTATATTCCTCCCGTTTCAGGAGGCCGCTGCCCTTATAGGTGAGCACATAAGCCTCGCCCTCGCGGCGCACGCGCACCGTCGGCGAAGTCGAGAGATAGCCCTGTAAAAATTCTTTGTGCGGATAGCGCTTGAGACCGTCCGGCAAAGCGGGCGGCAAAAACTTCCGCTCGATTTCAATGTGTTCCATGGAGTGCAATCCTTTCCTGCCGTGTTCCGGCACAGCGTGACGGGGACACCGGTTCTTTTTCTTTCAGCTTACAGGGTTTCCGCCTGTTTTTCCAGAGAGAGTTACGCTTCGGCAGTTCGGTTCCGCGCGGATGCGCTACCCAGGTCTCTTGTAATTTTGTATGCTTACAGGTACAATATCAATAGAACGATAGTTCGGACGCTTGGGTCCGTTTGGAGAAAGGAAAGAGTCATGGCAGAGCAGATTGTAAGAGAAGATGTGGAAAAGCTGATTCAGGCGCCGAGCGCCTGTGCGGAAGTCGTTGCGGCGGGAAAGCGCTATTTGGAGGCAGTCGGAACGGCAGACGAAGCGGCGGCACGCGAAGCACTGATCGGAGAGCTCAAGGAGGATGTCTGCAGCATTGACGATCTGATTGCTTTTGCGTCCTCGCCGTCCGGCGAGGCGGTTTTCGGCAAGGAAGCTGCGGCGGCAACCAAAACGGCAGCGGAAGCGGCAAAGGCAAACGGAGAGCCGAACTGCCTCTGTGACGCCTGCCAGGCGGGGGCGCGCATTCTCCGGGAAGCCGGAGAGGCGTGAAGCAGGATGGCAAACATACGGGAAGAGTTTTCACTGTTACAGCGCGAGTGTTTTGCCTGCGGCAGCGCGGGAGCGGCCTATCTGCTCCTGCAGCCGGCCGATGAGCACGATTTAGAGGGCGTGGAAGAAGAGGCAAAGTTTCTCGCCGCGTTTGAAGAAAAGGAAAAGCTCGCCGATCGCGGTCTGCTGGTCGCGGTCCGGGTCAATGACTGGATGCGTGAGCTTGCCCCTTGGGAAGCGCCCCAGCCCTCGGGCAACAGTCTCTTCGGAGACGGTGCGCCGGCTTTCCTCGAGAAGCTGCTTTTACTGATTCCGGCGCTCCGCGCGCGTTACGATTTGCCGGAGGACTGCCCCGTGCTGCTCGGCGGCTATTCGCTCGCCGGTTTCTTCTCGCTCTGGGCGTCCTACCGGACGGATGCGTTCGCCGCGGTCGCTGCGGCCTCACCCTCGCTCTGGTTTCAGGGATTCATGAAGTACCAGAGGGGCAGAACCCCGCGCGTCAAGGCGCTCTCCTTAAGCCTCGGCGACAGGGAGGAAAAGGCCCGGAACGAAATGATGGCGAGTTGCGGCAACTTAATGCGGCAGTACCATGAACAACTGTCGGAGCGCATGGAGCCGGGCACCCTGGTGCTCGAGTGGAATCCGGGCGGTCATTTCGACGACAACGCGAAGCGCACGGCGCGCGCCTTTTATCTCGCGGAGAAGATGCTCTCCCGCAACGCCGGAAAAGCATTGTGACAAGCGTGCCTCTGTGCTATACTGTTCTACTGAATATGTCTCTTTTGCAAGTAATATGCTAATTCAGAGAACAGATTATCCAGGAGGACGTCCAGATGGGATTTCAGGTAGAGCAGAAAGAAAACAACATGGCAGTGATCACGGTGACTGTGCCGCAGGCAGAGTTTCAGAAAGCAGTCACTGCAGCATACAACCGCGAGAAGGGCAAGTATCAGGTGCAGGGTTTCCGGAAGGGTCATGTGCCGCAGGCAGTCATTGAGAAGTTCTACGGCCAGGGCGTGTTCTTTGAGAGCGCTGTGAACAGCTGCATCAACGATACCTATCCGGAGGCGGCTAAGGAGAGCGGCCTCACGATTGTGTCCCGCCCGGAGATCAATGTGACCGAGATCGGCACGGACAAGGATCTCGTCTATACGGCGACGGTTGCGACGAAGCCGGAAGTCAAGCTCGGCCAGTATAAGGGCGTCGAGGTGCAGAAGGCGGATGCGACGGTGACCGACGAGGACCTCAACGAGGCACTGCAGAAGGAGCTTGAGAAGAACGCCCGCCTTGTGACGGTCGATGACCGTGCGGCGGAGATGGGCGACAATGTCAAGATTGATTTTGACGGCAGCATCGACGGCGTGCACTTTGACGGCGGCAAGGGTGAGAACTATCCGCTGGTTCTCGGCAGCGGCAGCTTCATCGACGGCTTTGAGGAGCAGATCGTGGGCCACAAGACCGGCGACAGCTTCGATGTCAATGTGACCTTCCCGACCGAGTATCACGCGAAGGAACTCGCGGGCAAGGAAGCAGTCTTTGCCTGCAAGCTGCTCGAGATTCAGAGAAAGGATCTCCCGGAGCTGAACGATGAGTTCGCGAGCGAGATTTCGCAGTTCGAGACCCTCGACGAGTACAAGGCGGATCTGAAGAAGCAGCTCGAAGAGGCAAAGGCAAAGAGCGCGGCGGCACAGAACGAGAACAATGTCGTCGAGAAGGTCGTCGAGAACGCAGAAATCGAGCTTCCGGCACCGATGGTCGAGATGCAGTGCGAGCAGATGCTCGATGACTATGCGCGCCGCATGCAGTCCCAGGGTCTGCCGCTCGAGCAGTACCTGCAGTACACCGGCATGACGGTCGAGAAGCTGAAAGAGCAGTTCCGCCCGCAGGCCGAGAGAAACTTAAAGACCAGACTGGTGCTCGAGGAGGTCGTCAAGGCCGAGAACATCGCGGTCAGCGAGGAGGCGATTGACGCCGAGATCGCGAAGATGGCCGAGGCTTACAAGATTGCACCGGAGAAGATGAAGGAGTATGTCGGCGCGGAGCAGAGAGAAGAGCTGGCGATGGATTTAAAGATCCAGGAGGCAGTCGACTTCCTCGTCGCGGAGGCAAAGCTCCAGTGAAAGTCAGGAGAAATCAGATGAGTTTAGTGCCATATGTGGTGGAGGAGTCCAGCCGGGGCGAGCGGAGCTATGATATCTTTTCCCGCCTCTTAAAGGACAGAATCATCTTCCTCGATGAGGAGGTCAATGATGTGAGCGCGGGCCTCGTGGTCGCGCAGCTCCTGTTCCTCGAGTCCGAGGATCCGGACAAGGACATCAACCTCTACATCAACAGCCCGGGCGGCAGCGTGACGGCGGGCATGGCCATTTACGACACCATGCAGTATGTGAAGTGCGATGTCTCGACCATCTGCATCGGCATGGCGGCGAGCATGGGCGCGTTCCTGCTCTCCGGCGGCACCAAGGGCAAGCGCTATGCGCTCCCGAACGCGGAGATTATGATTCACCAGCCCTCCGGCGGTGCTCAGGGGCAGGAGACGGAAATCCGCATTGTCGCCGAGCAGATTTTGAAGACACGCAATAAGTTGAACGAGATTCTCGCGGCAAATACCGGGAAGGATCTCGAGGTGATTGCGCGCGACACCGAGCGTGACAACTACATGACGGCGGCGGAGGCCAAGGAGTACGGCATCATCGACGAAGTCATTGCGCATCACTGAGTAAAAGGAGAAGAGAAGAAACATGCCCAATAAGAACGGGGAACATGTGCGTTGCTCTTTCTGTGGCAAGACGGAAGACCATGTGAGAAAACTCCTGTCGGGTCCGAACGGCGTCTACATTTGCGACGAGTGTGTGGCGCTCTGCAACGAGATCCTGCAGGAGGAATTTCCGGAGGACGACGCGGCGGCGAGCGGCTTAAAAGGCATCAACCTCCTGCGCCCGAAGGAAATCAAGACCTTTCTCGATGAGTATGTGATCGGCCAGGAGACGGCCAAGAAGGTGCTCTCGGTCGCGGTCTACAACCACTACAAGCGCATCATGTCCAATACGGACTCTGACGTCGAGATTCAGAAGAGTAATATCTTAATGCTCGGTCCGACGGGTTCGGGCAAGACCTATCTCGCGCAGACCCTGGCCAAGATTCTGAACGTGCCGTTTGCGATTGCGGATGCGACGACGCTCACGGAGGCGGGCTATGTCGGCGAGGATGTCGAGAATATCCTACTGAAGCTGATTCAGGCGGCGGGAGATGATGTGAAACGTGCCGAATACGGCATTGTTTACATCGATGAAATTGACAAAATCACCAAAAAGAGCGAAAATGTATCTATCACCCGGGATGTCTCGGGCGAAGGTGTGCAGCAGGCGCTCTTAAATTCTGGAGGGCACGATTGCCTCGGTGCCGCCGCAGGGCGGACGGAAGCACCCCCCACCAGGAGCTTATTCAGATCGATACAACCAACATTCTCTTCATCTGCGGCGGCGCGTTCGACGGTCTTGAGAAGATTGTCGACTCCCGTCTCGGAAGCGGCGGTCTGGGCTTCAACTCTCAGGTGGTCGCGAAGAATGCGCGGGAGGTGGATGAACTCTTCCACCAGGTCATGCCGCAGGATCTTGTAAAGTACGGTCTGATTCCGGAGTTCATCGGCCGCGTGCCGATTACGGTCGCGCTGGATTTGCTCGATGAGAATGCGCTGGTGCAGATTCTGACTGCGCCGAAGAACGCGCTGATCAAGCAGTACCGGAAACTCTTTGAACTCGACAATGTGAAACTCGAGTTCACGGAGGGGGCGGTGCGCGAAATCGCTCACCTCGCGCTGGAGCGAAAGACCGGCGCCAGAGGTCTTCGCGCGATTGTCGAAGACGTGATGATGGATTTGATGTACGAAGTGCCCTCCGATGAGTCCGTCGGCATTTGCACGGTCACGGAGGAGATGGTGCGGCATGAGGCCGGACCGCAGATTGTGCACCGCGAGTCGAGCATTCAGAGGGATCGCGAGAAACCCTCAAGGCCGGGCGAGATTGCCTGACGGCGCGCGTATCCAAAGAAAAGAGTACAGAAACAGAATAGTGTGTGAACACGAGACTTGTGACAGGAAGGCGGGCATATGCCCGCCTTTTGAGTCATTTGCGGCACGAAGATAGGAGGAGGTCATGAGGACAAGGAGAAGATATCCTGTGGTTGCGATGCGCGCGCAAGTTGTCCTGCCGGGCGGCGTGGCTCGTTTTGACCTGAGCCGCAGCCGGACCGTCGCAGCTGTCGAGGAAGCCATGGTGCGGGACGGTCTGATTTTTCTGGTGGCACAAAAAAATCCGGAGGAGTTGGACCCGGGTGTTGGCGGCACGTACCGCTACGGCACGCTGTGCCAGATTCGCTCCCTCACGCGGACGTCACGGGACACGCGGCGCGCCATGTTGTTCGGCATACGGCGCTGCAGCGTGGAACAGCTGGTTCTGGAAGGCGATATTTACGAGGCGGAATTATATAACGCGCCGCTTCGGGAAATCGAGAAGGACAGCAAGGAGAAAGAAGCCATGCTCCGCGCGCTGAAGGGCTATTTGCAGCTCTACGCGCGGGAGGACAAGGCCTTTGCGGAGAAGTACCTGCCGCGGCTCATCTCGCAGACCGGACTTATGCAGCTTCTCAGGGACAGCTCTTCGCAGCTCCCCTGGGCCTGGGGCACGGGGCAGCGCCTGCTCGAGTGCAATACGGGCGATGAGTTTTACGAGGTTCTGACCGGTGAACTCTCGCGCGAAATCGATGTCGTGCGGATGCGCCATGAGTATGAGCAGAAGCTTCGCGTGCGTCTCGACCGGAGCCAGCGCGAATTCATGTTGCGGGAGCAGCTTCGCATCATCGAAGAGGAACTCGGGGAGGATGCAGGCACCGCGGGCGATGTAAAAGCCTATGCGGAAAAGATTGACGCGCTGCCTGCTGGGGACGAGGTGAAGCAGGCGCTTCGCCGGGAGACTTTGCGGCTCCGGCATCTGCCGCAGGGGACACAGGAATTTGCCCTGCAGCAGAATTACCTCGACACGGTGCTGGCGCTGCCGTTTGACCGCGTCACGGAGGATACGGCGAATCTCGCCGCGGCAAAGCGCGTGCTCGAACGGGAACATTACGGTCTTGAAACTGTCAAAGAGAAGATACTGAACTGCCTCGCCGTGCGGAAACTGAACCCGACGGCTTCGCAGGATGTGCTCTGCCTCGTGGGGCCGCCCGGAACGGGCAAAACGTCGATTGCCGAGAGCATCGCGCGCGCACTCGGACGGCGTTATGTGCGCATCAGTCTCGGCGGCATTCAGGACGAAGCCGAACTCCGCGGCCACCGCAGAACCTATGTCGGTGCGATGCCGGGGCGGATTGCGGAGGCTCTCCGGCGCGCGGGCAGCAAGAACCCGTTGATTCTGCTGGATGAGATTGACAAGCTTTCGAAAGACTACCGGGGCCAGGCGGCCGTCGCGGCGCTTCTTGAGGTGCTCGACAGCTCACAGAACCGGAGCTACCGCGATCACTATGTGGAACTGCCGATGGACCTCTCACAGGTCTTTTTCCTCGCGACGGCGAATACAACCGAGGGCATACCGGCGCCGCTCATGGATCGCATGAATCTGATTTACCTCAGCAGCTACACGGAGGCCGAGAAATTTCACATTGTGCGGCGCTATCTCCTGCCGCGGGCGCGCCGGAACGCGGGTCTCACGGCAGAGCAGTTTCACTGACGGACGGCGCTGTCAGGACGCTGATTCGCTGCTACACGCGGGAGGCGGGGGTGCGCGGCGTTGAGCGGGAGCTCCGCGCGCTCACGGAAAAGTGCGTGAGGCAGCTTCTCTTAAAGGAGCGGGAGCGCTTCGCAATTACGGCGGGAAATCTCGAGGACTACCTCGGTAAGGCGCGCTTTCCGGCAAAACGGAGTCACCGGCGGGACGAAGTCGGCGTGGCCCACGGGCTCGCATACACCGCGGCGGGCGGCGTGGCACTCTCGGTTGAGGTCGAGGTCAATGTCGGCAGAGGGCTCTTTCGGCCGACCGGGCAGATGGGCGCCGTGATGCGGGAGTCTGCGGAACTGGCGCTCGTGGTCGCAAGGCAGCTTGCGGTAGAGCGCGGCACGCCGAGCGGCTACTTCCGCGAGCACGACTTTCACCTGCACATTCCGGCCGGAGCAATTCCGAAGGACGGGCCGAGTGCCGGCGCCGCGATGGCGCTTGCGCTGCTCTCGGCCTTCCGGCACGAGACGGTGCGCGCCGATCTCGCGGTGACAGGCGAAATCACGCTGCGCGGCCATATTCTGCCGGTCGGCGGTTTGAAAGAGAAGTTACTTGCGGCGAGACGGGAGCGCTTCACGGCGCTCGCACTGCCGTACGAAAATCGCGCGGAGATTACAGCGCTGCCGAAGGAAGTTACGGCAGGATTAAAGTTGTACTATATCAGAGAGTTTCGGGAACTTGCAGCGCTTGCGCTGACAGGACGGGGAGAAGAGACAGATGGAGAAGAAAAGCGACAACAGTACGCCCCTCAGTGGCAGGTGCCTTTGGGAAAAAGCGGCCGAGCGTGAAGAAGGAGAGGGTGAAGAAGAAGGGAATTGAAGTTCCGCCGGCGGTGTACCGCCCCTTGATCGGCGAAGACGGCAACAGTCAGATTAAAGGATGCGGTGTTGCAGTTTGTGCTCGGTGTGACGAGCGCGCTGCCGGAGAGCACTCTCCCGGAATTTGCGTTTGCCGGGAAGTCGAACGTGGGCAAGTCGAGCCTGTTAAATGCGCTTGTGAACCGCAAGGCGCTCGCGCGCACTTCGGCCCAGCCCGGTAAGACCCAGACCATCAACTTTTACCGCGTGAACGGCGCGGTCTACTTTGTCGATTTGCCGGGCTACGGCTATGCGAGCGCGAGCGAGGCGGTCAAGGCGAGCTGGGGCAAGATGATAGAGCGCTATTTACATGAGGACAAGCAGCTCCGCGCGGTCTTCCTGCTCCTCGACCTCCGCCACGCGCCTTCGGAAAACGATGTCCTGATGTACAACTGGATCATAGATCAGGGCCTGCCGGCCGTGCTGGTCGGCACCAAGGCGGACAAGTTAAAGCGGAGCCAGCTCGAAAAGCAGAAGAAGCTGCTTCGCGAGACGTTGGGCGCACCGAAAGAGACGCCGCTGATTCTCTTTTCCTCGGTCACGAAACAGGGGAGAGAGGAACTGCTGCGTCTCGTCGCGGAGATGGCAAAGCAGGCGTCAGTCCGCCTGCAGTAATTCTTTGAGCAGCAGGCGGTACACTTCGCCGGAACAGAGGGAAAAGCGGCGGCACATCTCGATGGCCTGCGCCTCCTCCGGCGCGGTGAGCTCGACCGAAAAGAGGGAGTTCTTGCCCTCGGTCACCTCGCAGTGCACGCGGTAGCCCGTCTGCCCGGCGGGGTAGTAGTCGGCGTGTACGCTGAGTTCGTTCCGGATTTGAAAGCGGTTTTCCCGGAGAAAGCGGTCGATGTCGGCGAGAATTTCGGGCGAGAGGCGCTTGCCGAAGAAGGAGAGCGTCTGCACGCCTTCTTCGGTGACCGAATAGCGGCTCGCGTTCCGGGTGCTGTGCAGCTGAATCAGACCGGATTCGCCGAGCTCCGAGAGCGCCTGCTTCAGGGTAAAATAGCCGGTGTATTCGCGCGACAGAAAGAATTCCGAGATCATATTCTCGCTCAGCGCGACATTCACCTGCTTTAACAGATAGAGTATCATGAGCTTATAAAGTGTCATGGGTTCGGACAGCATGTGTACCTCCAATCCCGGCAAGTATAGCAAGCTTTGCAAGCAAGGGGAAGTGTGCTAAAATATCTTGCGATAAATGGAGGCACAGAGGAAGGCGATGAGAGAAAGAATCAACCGACTTGCGCGGGGCGTACTGAACTCAGAAGTGCCTGTGCTTTCCGTGCGTCCGGAGAACTTACGTCTCTCTGTGCGGCGCGGGGAGATGCTCAGCGCAGAGTTTCATGCGGACAGCGACAATGGGATACAGCTGAAGGGACTTGCGTACTCGGATGATATTCGCGTTCGGGTGCTGACAGACAGTTTCGGCGGCGTCAGAAACCGGATACGACTCACGGTGGACGCGCGTTACTTGGAAGTGGGAGATGAACTCACCGGTCGGTTGCTTCTGGTGACGGACGGCGGTGAGAAGACAATACCGTATTGTTTCACTGTGACGGACCAGCAGGGCTCGGAACTCTTGGAGCGCCTGAAAACCACAGAGGATTTTGCAAAAGTTGCGAAGACAGACCGGGAGGCGGCGCTTCGCATTTTTGCGTACCGGGAATTTTGGCGTGCCCCCTTTTTACGGGATCCTGAGCGGAGCGCGCTCTACCGCGCCTTTGCAAAGAGCCGCGATGCGGCATGCGGCATGGATGCGTTTCTGGAGGCACTCGGCCAGAGACAGGGCGACAGCTTCCGCGCAACTGCGGAAGTCACGACGCTGCCGAGAGCGGCGCGGAGCGGCCATGTTTTTTTGGAGAGCCGGGATATGCTGCTCTTGCCGGTGACGGTCGAAGCGCAGGCGGCCTTTCTCTTGACGCCGCAGCGCCGGATTGCGCCGGAGAAGCTCTGCGGTGCGCCGTACAGCTATCGTTTTGACATAGACCGGTCAGCGCTGCACGAGGGCAAGAATTTCGGTGCGCTCGTGTTCCGGAGCGGGGAGACCGAGCAACAGGTGCCGATTTCCCTGAAAGCGGGCGCTGCGGAACGCCGCGGATTTGCGCCGCAGAACCGGACGGCGGAATTGCGCGAGGGGCGTCACATGCTGCGCTACCGTCACGCCCACGCGTTATTCTTACTGACCGGAAGAAGAGAGCAGCTCGGCGAGGCGGAGGCAGCGCTCCGGGAAGCGGAGCACGAGAAGGAAATCGATGCGCAGCGCGCAGCGCTCTATACGGCGGAGCTGCTCGCCGCGCGCGGCAATACGGGCGCGCGCGCAGCAGTATCTCGATGCGCTCGACGGAACGTTCTCCGGCATCCGTGTCGCGGGAACGGAGCGCCTGAAAATGTACCTTGCGGACAGCTTAAAGAGTCTCCTCTCCGGCGATGAGCACCGGAAGAACCGGACTGCCGAGCGCGTTGAGCGCGAGATTGTGCGGGAAGGCAAGGCGGAATTGCTGCCGGCGCTTCTGCTCCTCGTGCCCGAATACCCGACGGCGCGCGCCGCAAAGTGGGAAAAGCTCTTAAAGCACTGCTACCGGCAGGGCAGCCGGAGCGTGTATCTCTATGCGCTCCTTGCGCGCGCGTTTCGGGAGCGGCGGGAGGCGCTTACGGACCTCACGCCGGTTTCGCTCGCGGCCCTTCGCTTTCTCCTCCGGGAGCAGGCGATGACCAAGGCTGTTGCGCGGCGGGTTGCAACCCTTGCAACCGAGACGACGGCGCAGCAGCCCGGCGAGACACTCCGCGTGTTGCGCGCGGTCTATGAAAAACTGCCGCAGCGGGAGTTACTCGAAGTCTTTGTGCGCAGTGCGCTGCGGCGCAGGGCAACGGATCGCACTGCCTATGGCTGGTACTGCGAGGCAGTGCGCCGGGATCTCCGGATTCCGGGACTCTATGAGGCGTTGCTTGCGAGTATGCCGGAGGATGCGGCGGAACCGCTGCCGCACGAGCTGCTCTTATACTTTTTATTTGACAATACGCTCGGCGAGGAGAGCCTGGTAAAGCTCTACCGCAAAGTCTGTGAGCGCCGACTCGAAGAGCCGGAAATCTGGCGGGAATATCGCCGCGAGATTGAGGACTTCGGACTTCGGAAGCTGCTCGCCGGTGAGGTGAGCCGGAGTCTCGCGCCGATTTATGAGGCGCTGCTCTGGAACGGCATGATAGATGAAAAACTCGCCGCTGTGCTGCCGCGCATCCTGCAGACACAGTATGTCGCAGCGCCGCGGACGGAGGATCGCCGCCTCGTCGCGGTGTATCCGGAACTCGAAGAAGAGGAGACGGCGGACTTCCTGGCGGGTGAGGCCTATTTGCCGATTTATTCGCCGCAGGCGCTGCTTCTCACCGAGGACAGCGCGGGCAATCGCCGCGCGCCGAAGGGGCTGGAGCGGAAAGCGCTCTTTGATTTGCCGCAGTATCTCGCGCAGTGCGAGGCACTTCAGCCGGAACAGCCCGCCGTGTTGCTGCGGAAGCTCGACGAACTCCTGCAGCGCGCAAGCGAGGCAAACGAAAACTTAGACGACGAGGGCGTGCGCACGCTGCGCTTCGGCCTCGAACATATGCCGCTCGCCGAGAACTGCAAGGGCCGGATACGCGCGGCGCTGCTTGCGAATAAGTCGCGCTGCGAGGGCTATCTGCAGCGCAGCGACAAGGCGGATTTTACCGAGAAAGAGCGGGCCGAGATTTTTTCGCTGCTGGTGCAGCGGGAAAAGTGGCAGGAGGCCTATGAGCTTCTGCAGGAATATCTGCCGCGGGAGGTGGAACCGGAAGCACTGGCAAGACTGGTCTCTTACCTCGTGCAGGCGGACAAGGCGCCGTCGGACGAGTTGTTCCGCAAACTGGCGCTCGCGGTATTTCGCGCCGGAAAAGCCGACCTGGCAATCCTCGGATATCTCGCGGCGCACTATAACGGCGGCATCGGCGAGATGCGCTCTCTCCTGCACGCCGTGACAGAGCAGGGCGCAGAGCCCGCAGATTTGCCGACGCGCGTGCTCGCGGGCCAGCTTTTCCTCGGCGACCGCAGCGAGATCCGCTGGGTCTTTGCCTGCTGCGAACAGCAGGGCGCTGTGGAGCGGGAACTTGCGGAAGCGTATTTCACGGTTTGTGCGGGCGAATATCTGCTCTCGGACATCCCGCTCACGCCCGATCAGGCGCGGGCCATGGAGGACTACGCGGAACAGATGACCAAGGTGCCGCGCCTTTATGCCTGTGCGCTGCTGCACTATTATGTGTCGCTCGATGCGCTCGGCGCGCGGGAAAAAACGCTGGCCGAACGCTTTTTACAGATGCTTTCCGAGCAGGATATTTTCCTGCCGGAGAGCAAACAGCTCGCCGGAAAGGTACGGCTGCCGGATGCGCTGCTCGAGAGATCCCTCTTTTCGTTCCGGGGAGAGGAAGGCAAACGCTACATTGTGGAGAGCCGCGTGCTGCCCGGTGAGACGGCTTTTCGCCGCGCGGACTGCACGGAGCTCTTCGGCAGAATTTACCTCAGGAGCAGTGTGCTCTTTTCGGGCGAGACCGAGGAGTACCGCGTTCTCGACGCCGAGAGCGGCGAGGTTGTGCGGCGCACGGTGCTCCGCGAGAGCACGGAGCGCATTTCGCGCGGCAGCGCCTATGCCCGGCTGAACCGCTTCGGCGAGTTGCTCGGCGGCGCGGAAGAGGAACTTAAGGCAGAGCTCTCTGCCTATGCCGCTGCGCGCGAGGCGAGAAGCGAGCTCTTCTCCTTCGGGGCGGACAGTATGGCGTCTCTGATGACGCAGAGAGGAGCCGAGGTCGATGCAGTATCTGGGAATTGATCTCTCGAACACGGATGCGAACCTCCTGTTTGTTTCCGACGGGCGGGAACAAAAGCTCTCGCTCCGCACGGAGCTCTGCCGCGACAAGCGGGAAGACCGCTGGTACATCGATGCGGAGGCCTATGAAAAGGCGCTCGCGGGACGGGGCAGCATGGTACAGGGGCTGCTCGCCGAGAGCGAGCGGGACGGGCTTCTGGTGGCGGAGGATACCGAATACCGCGCTGTGGAACTGCTGGCGCGGTTTTTAAAGCTCGCGCGGAAGCAGGTGCTCGGAGACGAAAAAGCGGAAGAGCTCCGAACGGTTATTGTGTTGCCGGATTACCGGCTCGCGTTTGTGCGGGAGCTCGCGGCTCTGTTGCCGCAATTCGGCTTTCCGGCGGAGAGAACGCGCCTTATAAGCCGCGAGGAGAGCTTTCTCGCCTTCCTCTCGGCGGAACCGGCCCTGCTCGCCGCGGGCGAGGTGGGACTCTTTGATCTCGCGGAGAAGTCGCTCTGTTTTTATATGGCGCGTGAAAAGAAAGAAAAGGGGAGAAGCTGTCTCTATGCGGAACAGCGAAAGCTTCGCGATGCCTTTACGCTTCGCATGCTCTCGACGCCGCAGGGAGAGCGCATGGCCGATCAGGTGCTGACGGTCAGTGCCGAGCGGCTTCTCCGGAATCGCCATTTCGCAAGTGTGATTCTGACCGGCGAGGGCTTTAACCGTATGAGCTGGTCGGAGGGCTTTCAGCGTGCCATCTGCAAGGGACAGCGGAAGCTGTACCAGGAGAAGGAACTGTTTCGCGCGGCGCGGTCGAGGCCTGCCGTCTTTCGGAGAACAGCGGCATAGCGCCGCGTTTGATCTGTGCGGGCCGGGCGGCCGCGCAGATTTCGCTTCCGGTGAAACAGTACGGCGAAGAGCGGGAGCTGGTGCTCGTCGAGGCGGGCGAATCACTGCTCACGGCGGGCGGCAGCTTTCGGCTGCTCCCCGAAGACAGAAAAGAGCTGTTGCTCACAGTCGGCGCCGGCCCGCGCGGCGCGGCGCAGACCCTCAGCGTGCCGCTTGGTTTTTTGCCGGAGCGGGAGGAGAAGAGCTGTTATGTCGATTGCGCATTCCGTTTCGGGGATGAGCGCACCGTTTCGCTGAAGCTTCGCGACGCCGGGTTCGGAGAGATTTATCCGCCGGGCGGCGAGGTGCTCGCGCAGGAGGTGGAACTGTGGGAGTAATACTGGTTGGCAAGAACAATCCGAGAGAGAGGCTCTATCTCGAGAATCTGGGCATTCATGCGGAGACCGCGGAAGAGCTCTCTTATCTGATTCTCAAATATCCGCCGCTGTTTCTCGAGGGTTTTGTCGGAGAGGCATTTTTTGCCTTTGTGGAGCGGGGCGCACTGCAGCCCGCGCTCGCGCGGGAACTCCGGAGCTACCGGGGCGAGAATGCGCGGAGCGAAGAGGTACTCGCGCGCTTTCTCGCGCGGAGCGGCTATGCGAGCCCGAGACAGCAGAGCATGTTTTTGCAGGACGCGAAGGAATATCTCGCGCTTCCCCGGGAGAGAGCCGAGTTAAAGCGGGGCGATCTCTTTTTCGCGCTCCGGAAATACGGGAAGGCGGTCGGAGCCTACGAGAGGGCGCTTGCGGACGATAAGCTGGACCGCGCCTCGAAGAGTCGCCTTCTGGACCGCGAGGGCGCGGCGCTCGCGAATCTTTTTCTCTCGGAGCGCGCGTTCGACTGTTTTCAGGAGGCCTATGCGCTCGGGCGGGACAGAAATACCATAAAGCGCATGTATTTCCTCGCGGAGACCGAGACGGACGAGACACTGAAAGCGCGTTTCCGGCGGGAACTGCCGGAGATGCGGGACAGCGAGAAAGCGCGTTGGGAGGAACAGCTGCGCGAAGTGACAACGCGCGGCGCAACGGGCAGAGAGGCAAAAGAAGTCGCAGACATTTTTGCCGAACAGGATGAGACAAAGCGCCGTGCGCGCGAAGAAAAAATCATTGCGCAGTGGCGGGAAGAATACCGGAGCATGGTCTGAAGACCGGCCCGGACGAGACAAACGCAGAGAGGACTGAATATGAAAATACTGCCGAAGACTTATACGCCCTCGGAGATTGAGGATAAGCTGTATCAGAGATGGATGGACCGCGGCTATTTCCACGCCGAGGTGGATGAAAAGAAGAAGGCGTTCTGCATTGTCATGCCGCCGCCGAATATCACGGGACAGCTGCACATGGGCCATGCGCTCGACAATACGATGCAGGACATCCTGATTCGCTTCCGGAGAATGCAGGGCTATTCCGCCCTCTGGCAGCCGGGCACGGATCACGCGGCCATCGCGACCGAAGTCAAGGTCATCGAAAAGCTCAAAAAAGAGGGCAGAGACAAGGAGCAGCTCGGCAGAGAGAAGTTCCTCGAAGAGTGCTGGGCGTGGAAGGATGAATACGGCAACCGCATCATCAACCAGTTAAAGAAACTCGGCTCCTCCGCGGACTGGGACAGAGAGCGCTTTACGATGGACGAGGGCTGCTCGGAGGCCGTGAAGGAGGTCTTCCTGCGTCTCTATGAGAAGGGCTACATCTACCGCGGCAGCCGCATCATCAACTGGTGCCCGGTCTGTCAGACCACGATTTCCGACGCGGAAGTCGAGCATGTCGACAAGGACGGCTTCTTCTGGCATATCAAGTATCCGATTGTCGGCGAAGACGGCGCCTTTGTCGAGATTGCGACCACGAGACCGGAGACCCTGCTCGGCGATACCGCTGTTGCGGTGAACCCGGACGATGCGCGCTACACGGCGCTGGTCGGCAAGATGTTAAAGCTTCCGCTCACGGATCGCGAGATTCCGGTCATCGCGGACAGCTATGTGGATCCCGAATTCGGAACCGGCTGCGTGAAGATCACGCCGGCGCACGACCCGAACGACTTTGAGGTCGGCAAGCGCCACAACCTGCCGGAAATCACGATTTTAAACGACGATGCGACGATTCGCTGCCCGGGTTCGCCCTACGACGGGATGGACCGCTACGAGGCGCGGAAAGCGATGGTCAAGGACCTCGAGGCAGCGGGTCTCCTCGTGAAGGTTGTGCCGCACAGCCATGCGGTCGGCGTGCACGACCGCTGCAAGACCGTTATCGAGCCCATGATCAAGCCCCAGTGGTTTGTGAAGATGGAGGAGATGGCAAAGCCGGCGATTGCGGCGCTGAAGAGCGGCGAGCTCAAGTTTGTGCCGGAGAGCTACGGCAAGACTTACTTAAACTGGCTCGAGGGCATTCACGACTGGTGCATCTCCCGCCAGCTCTGGTGGGGTCACCGGATTCCGGCTTATTACTGCGACAAGTGCGGCGAAGTGGTCGTGGCGCGCGAGATGCCGCATACCTGCCCGCACTGCGGCGGCCACAGCTTCCGTCAGGAAGAGGATACGCTCGACACCTGGTTCAGTTCGGCGCTCTGGCCGTTCTCGACCCTCGGCTGGCCGAAGGATACGCCGGAGTATCGCTACTTCTACCCGACCGATGTGCTCGTGACCGGCTATGACATCATCTTCTTCTGGGTCATCCGCATGGTCTTCTCCGGCATCGAGCAGACCGGAAAGCTGCCGTTCCACACGGTGTTGATTCACGGTCTGGTGCGCGATGCGGAGGGCAGAAAGATGTCCAAGTCGCTCGGCAACGGCATCGATCCGCTCGAAGTCATTGAGCGCTACGGCGCGGACGCACTGCGCCTCACGCTGATGACCGGCAATGCGCCGGGCAACGACATGCGCTTCTACTGGGAGAGAGTGGAAGCCGCGCGAAACTTCGCGAATAAGATCTGGAATGCGGCGCGCTTTATCGAGATGAATCTCGGCGAGACCATGCCGGCGGAGCCCGCGGCATCGGCGCTTCTTCCGCAGGACCGCTGGGTGCTGCATCAGCTGAACCGTCTCACCGGAGAAGTTACCGAGAACCTCGAGAAGTTCGAGCTCGGCATTGCCCTCCAGAAGGTCTATGACTTTATCTGGGAGGAGTTCTGCGACTGGTACATCGAGATGGTGAAGCCGCGCCTCTGGAACAAAGAGGATCCGACCCGCGAGGCGGCGCTCTGGACGCTCCGTGAGGTCTTAAGTCGCGCGCTGAAGCTGTTGCATCCGTTTATGCCTTTCATCACCGAGGAAGTGTTCTTAAGCCTCAACGAAGAGGACAGCATCATGGTTTCGCCCTGGCCGGTCGAAGAAGCGCGTTTCGTGTTCCCGGAGGATGCAGCCGAGGTGGAGCGCGTCAAAGACGCGGTCCGTGAAATCCGCCGCATCCGCACGTCGATGAATGTCGCGCCGGGACAGCAGGCGGAGGTCTTTGTGGTCTCCGAGGATGAGGCGGTGCTCGACAGCTTCCGCCGCGCGGAGGATTTCTTCCGCGTGCTCGGCCGCGCTTCGGAGGTGAAGCTGCAGAAGGACAAGACCGGCATTCGGGAGGATGCGGTCTCGGCCGTCATCCCGGGCGCTATGATTTACATTCCGTTTGCGGATCTCGTCGATGTCGAGAAGGAGAAGGAGCGCCTCGCGAAGGAAGAGGCGCGGCTCGAGAGCGAGATTGCCCGTGCGGACGGTATGCTCCGGAACGAAAAGTTCCTCGCGAAGGCACCGGCCGACAAGGTCGCTGCTGAGCAGGAGAAGCGGAAAAAATACGAGGAAATGCTGGAAAAAGTGCGCGAGCAGAGAAAGATGCTCGGCGCATAACGAGGGAAAACGATGGCGGAAGAGAGGCGTTGCCCCGATGATTTGCCCATGTGGGGCGAGAAGAAGACTTCCGTACCGGAAGTCAGGGCATTTTTAGATGCGCTCGGCGCGCCGGACCGCGCGTTCCGGGTCATTCATGTCGCGGGGACCAACGGCAAGGGTTCTGTCTGCGCCTATCTGACGGAGGCACTGCGCCGCGCGGGATACCGTGTCGGCACCTTTGTCTCGCCGCATCTCGTGGATATACGAGAGCGCATCTTAATCGACGGGAAGATGGTCTCTTCGGAAGCCTTTCGGGCAGCCGCGGAGACGGTGAAGCGCCAAGGGGAGGCAGAGGTACGGGCCGGCCGGAACTTTCCCGCCTACTTTGAGTATCTCTACTACATGGCCATGCTGCTCTTCCGGGAGGCGGGGTGTGAAGTTGTCGTACTTGAGACCGGGCTCGGCGGGAGGCTCGACGCGACCAACAGCTGCGCGCCCTGCCTCACCGTGCTGACCAGCATAAGCCTGGATCACATGCAGTATCTCGGCGACACGGTCGAGAAAATTGCGGCGGAAAAGGCGGGCATCATTAAGAAAGGCGTTCCGGTGGTCTATCTGGACGCCGTGCCTTCGGTCGCTGACATCATTGCGGCGAAGGCGCGGGAGATGCAGGCACCCGCCTATCCGGTCGCGCCTGACCCCGCGGACACGCGCTTTGCCTTTTCTGCCGGCTGCGTATCAGCGGGAAAATGCGGCGCTCGCCGCAAAGGCGTTTCAGGTCTTTTCGGAAGGAGAGACAGGGGACGCGCGGCGGCGTACGACGGCCGTCTCCTTTCCGGAGGCCGTCCGCGCGACAGTCTGGACGGCCCGCATGCAGGAAATACATCCCGATGTGTTTCTGGACGGCGCGCACAATGCGGACGGCGTGCTGCGGATGGCGGAGGCCGGGGCAGCGCTTGCGGCAAAGCGCGGCAAGAAGCCGCTCCTGTTGACTTCGTCCGTGCAGGACAAGGAGCTCGCTGCGATTGCGGAGACCTTTGTGAAAGTCCTGCATCCGGCCTGCATTTATCTCGCGCCGCTTCACACTTCGCGCGGAACGGAAGTGCACGCGCTCGCGGACATCTACCGCAATGCAGGGGCGACCGCGGTGAAGACCTACGGGAGTGTCGGGGAAGCCCTCCGGCAGGCGAGAGGGGAGCAGGCGGAGGACGCGATTTTATTCATCGCGGGCTCGCTCTATCTGGCAGGTGAAATTTTGGCGGAGGAAAGCAAATGATTAATTTTGATGAAGAGATTCGCAACTATCGCTCGAGCCTTGAGATTTCGGCGGTGGAAGATGCGATTGTGCGGAGCGATCTCACGGATATGAAGGATATTTTGATGGAGCTCTTAAAGCGGAGCGGAGAGACAGAAGCATGAATGTACTGGAGCGCAGCGTTCGGGCGGCCAACAGCTGCTACAATCGCGGCCTGCAGCTCGCGAGACAGAGGGATTTATCCGGGGCGGTGCCGTACTTAAAGCGCGCCCTGGAGCTCAACAAAGATCTGACGGATGCCAGAAATCTCCTGGGACTCATTTTCTATGAGATGGGAGAGGTCGGCGATGCGCTCGTGCAGTGGGTCATCAGCATTGACCTCCGGACCGAAACAACCGCGCGGTCTTTTATCTCGACGATGTCAGACGGCGCGGCGGGCAGCTCGCTTCGTTCTCGAAGATGATTGAGCGCTACAATGTGGCGCTTGAGGCGGCGAAAAACGGCAATTACGACACGGCGATTCATCAGCTCGCCGGTATCGTCGCCCAGCATCCGAACTATGTGCGGGCGGGGCTCCTGCTCTCGCTCCTCTATATCGAGGCGGGCGATTATAAGCGGGCGGATCACTATCTCAAACTGGTGCGGAAAACCGACCGCATGAACCAGACGGCGGTGCGCTATGCGGATGCCGCCGAGCAGGAGAAGCGGCGCATCCAGAAAAAGCAGGATAAGCCCAGAGAGGAAATCGACAACGGCTCCAGAACCTATTCGCACCGGGAGATGTCGGACGACGAGGTTCTGATTCCCTCGACTTACCGCGAGAGCACGGGCTGGCAGACCGGCCTGAACATTGCCATCGGTCTTTTAATCGGCGCGGCGGCGGTGATTTTTCTCTATATGCCGACCAAGCGAGCCGAGCTGAATTCGAGTCATAACGCCGAGCTCCGGGAGATGGACCGGAAGCTCGCCTCCGCAAACAGCGCGCTCCGCGATGTCGAGGTGAATCACAGCAGCGCGGAGGAGGAGAAGAGTGCGCTCCAGAGTCAGGTTGACATGCTGACCGAGGGCGAAAACAGCAAGCTCTCGCAGTACCAGAAGCTCGCGGGCATTTTGAACGACTTCCGGAACAACGACTACGCGCATGCGGCCGAGCTCTACGCGACCCTCGATGTGTCTCAGCTCACCGACATCGACGACGGCAGCGGCGTCTCGGTGCAGCAGATTTATCAGTCGGTCGCCGGAAAAATGAACAGCGAGGGGTACCTAAGCCTCTACAGCCGCGCCGAAGTGCAGTTCCAGGCGGGCAATTACCGGGCGGCCATCGATCTCTACGACAAGTCGCTCGCGATCAATCAGAATTACGAGCCGGCGCTCTTCCGGAAGGCCATGGCCTATAAGGCGCTCGGAGACACGGAGAAACGCGAATACCTTTTTTGCGGAAGTCATATCGCGCTTCCCGGGCACAGAACTCGCGAGACAGGCGGAGAGCGAGAAAACACAGTAAAACGCTGTATAAAGGACAAACAGAACAAAAGACCCGAACCCTTCGGAGGGTTCGGGTCTTTGCTTGCGGGTGCGTGTTTTCAGCAGGCGCTAAGCTGTATAGGTGTGAGCTTTCCGTCCCGCTCGACACAGGTCAGCGTTTCGGCGCTGTCGGGTGTCAGGCTGCCGCCCGATAGCTCGGTCAGCGCGGCGAGAAAGCGCGCGCTGTCCTCTGCCCGAAAGAGGAGACAGAGGACACTTCCGCGAGAAAGTCGAGGGAGAGCACAGTGCCCGCGCAGTCCTCGGCGAGGCGGGACACTTTTCCGTAGAGCCCGTAGTCGACGGTCAGGGAGAGCCGCACGGCAGGCAGCAATTCCGCAATGACAGCCTGTTCAAGCGCGCCCTTGGCCGCCGCCGTATAGGCGCGGACCAGACCGCCGGTACCGAGCTTGATGCCGCCGAAGTAGCGCACCACCGTAATCAGCGTGTTGCGGAGCGAAGCCGCGCGGAGTAAATCCAGCATGGGGAGCCCCGCAGTCTTTGCAGGCTCCCCGTCATCCGAGGATTTCTCAACGGGCGGGTTTCCGTCGAGTATGTAGGCGTAGCAGACATGACGGGCGTCATAGTGCTGTTTTCTGAGCCCGGCGAGTATCTCCGCGACTTCTTCCTCGCGCCGCACGCAGAAGCTCTGGGAGAGAAAACGGGATTTCTTTTCCTCAAATTCGCCCCGGGCGCCTTTCAGCAGGGTGTTGAAGTTTGTTTCCGACATAAGACCTCCTTGGACGGTGAAGGGGATTGGTTTCGCTGTGCGCAGATGCTTGTTAAGAGCATACCATGAAATGCAAACTTGTTTACAGAAAAGGCGGGAATCATGGCGATAGCATTTTTGTGATAGAAAAAAGAGGGCTTGCATCCTATTCAATGCGAAAGGAAAGAAAAAACGTAAGCACAGTACTTGTACAGGCTAACCGGAAATAAAAACGAAATAAAAATGAAATAATTTATGTAGAAATAATTGACTATTTATTAAGAGTAGAGCAAAATATAGATGATTTACTATGGAGGAAGTATCCGAAACGGGGAGGAGAGTATATGAGAAGAAGCAGGAACTGGTCAAAGCGTCTGCTGGCCGGAGTGCTCAGTGCGGCGATGGTCGCCCTGAACATTTCGACGGCGGCGCCCGCTTTTGCAGCCCCGTCTGCCGAAGAGTACCGGGAGGATGCCGAGCTCATCAATGACCTCGCGCTTCCGAAGGATGTACAGCGGCAGATGACGCAGAAGGGCAGCGCAAGCCCCTCCGATGCGGCGGCGAAGGAAAAGAAGGCAGAGGATCTGACTGCCAGTTCTGCGCGCTGGGGCACGCCTTCCAATGCGGCGAAGGTGCTGCACACGCAGCTGGACGGCGTCGAGATTGAGGTCAGCGCCCCGGCCGGTGTGCTCCCGGAGGGCGCAACGCTGAAAGCGCGGAAACTCAGTGAAGAGGAAGAGAAGGAAGTGCTCGAAAAGATTAACGAGCACGCTGAGGCGGCGGGCAAGTCCGCAACGACCCAGTTCCTCTGCGACCTCACGGTTTTGAATGCGGAGGGCGAGGAAATTCAGCCCGACAACACGAAAGGCACCCTTGCAGTCTCCTTTCGCAATGTCACAATTGTTTCGGCGGCGAGCGCCGAGACGGGTACCGATGGAGCGGAAGTTGAACAGAACGCTGTCTCCGTCCTTCACATCGACGAGGCGAACGAGAAAGTTGATACTCTCCGCGAGGGACTCAATGAGAATCTGCCGGTCTTACAGGCTGCGGCTAAGCACTTTTCGCCGTTTGCGGTGGTCAATTACACACCGACTTCCGCGACACCGCTGCCGTTCTCGGTCGCATTTAAGCGTCTCGACTACGACGACGACAATCGCCTGGCCTACAAGTTAAAGGACGTGACAGTCACCGACACACCGGGAACCGGCATCACCTCGATGAATTTCCAGGTCGATACGGGCAGCATTGAGCTCCTCGGCATGCCGACCGGTGTTCAGACCTTTACGGACATTCTCAGTGCGCACAAGTTCTACCAGATTATTTTCCCGACGGCGCTAACACCGGCGGACGCGCAGACTTTTATCGAGAACAACCTTAAGTTCCACCTGCCGAGCGCAGGGGCAACGCAGCAGGTCAAGATTACGCTCGGAAACGGCGCAAACAACCTGCCGACCGGTGCGACCATCACCAAGGCAATTATTCCGAATCCGGTCGCGGGCGACGGCGCAGAGCACTATTATATGTATGTGGAGCCTGCGGCAAACACGGAAATCAGCTGGGCAGAGAGCTATAATCTCGCGAAATCCTATAAGCTGAATGGGATGCAGGGTTATCTTGCGACCATTACGTCACGACCGGAAGATCAGACCCTGGATAACATTACCATGAAAGGTGCTTGGTCCGGTGGCGCACGTATTGAAGGTGTTAATGATGCGTCGAGCGTGCCGAACTGGTACGATAACAGCGCTGCGGGCGTCACAGGTGTTTTCTCCAACCTGCTGCAGCATGGAAACACAGCGGGTGGTAGCTGGCATCAGTGGAGATGGCAGGACGGCCCGGAGACAAACACGGAATTTTATGAAGCCAACGGACGCGGCGCGATTAATGGTGCCTACACGAATTGGGGTCCCGGACAGCCGGACTCCGCGATGATGGGAGGAACAAACTATCGAGAAGGCTTTATGCAGGTTCACCATGGTACCGGCACATGGAACGATTTGCCGAACCTGAATAACTGGCACCCGGCTATCTATGTCTTTGGTTTCTTTGTTGAGTTCAGTTCCTATAATCAAAATGCGACTACAACCGACCAGTCGATTCCGCTTGTCACCAGCGATGTCGCCTATGTGGAAGTGGGCGGCCAGAAGCACTACTTCAGCAACCTCGACGACGCGATTGCCTGGTCGAACCAGAACGGCAATCCGCCGATTACGCTGACCAACAACACGGTTGTGACCCAGAATATCCCGGCGGGTGTCGTGATCAATACGAACGGCAAGACCCTCGGTGTTCCGGCGGGCAGCAATGTCACGAACAACGGCACGATCAATGTGACCGGCGGCAGCTCCTTCCTCGTGCAGGGATCGAACGGCGGCTTCACCAACGCGGGCAGCGGCGCGGTCAATGTGCCGCTCACGATAAAAGTCAATCCGCGCACCGTGACGGCGACCGAGCCCCTCACCTGGAATCCGTCCGATGTGACAGTGACGGGCCTCATCGGCAGCGACCGCGTGACGGATGTCACCGTGAACTTTGACAACAGTCAACCGGTTGCGACCGCGACGACGGAGAATGCGACGCCGCTCGCACCGACGCGCTTTGTCAATGGCGTTACAGGCAGCGCGGCAATCGGTACCTATACGATTACCTATGTTCCGGGTCCGGTGACCCGGAACCCGCACCACTATACGGTCAAGTTTGTCGCAAGCGCACCTATGGGTCAGACGGCGACCGGCACCATGGTGGATCAGACCATCACCGGCAATGCAGCTGCAAATCTGACGAACGGCTTTGCGGTGGACGGCTATCGCTTTGTGAACTGGAGCGCTTCGAACGGCCGGACCTATGCGGACGGTGATATGCCGACTTTGCTGGCAACGCAGAACGGCGCAGTGGTCACCATGACCGCAAACTGGGACGCAATCAGGTATAATGTGCAGTATACGGACAATGTGGATACGAGCTCTATCACTGCATCACAGGCAGACAACCCGAACTATATGACGTCTTATTCTGTTTGGGATCCAGACGTTGCGCTCCTGCCGGTGACTTGGCCCGGGTACAACTTTGAAGGTTGGTACGATAATCCGGCGTTCACGGGAAGTCCGGTCACAACTTTGTATACCAAGGAAGCACCGGCGAGAGATAGGCACTACTACGCGAAGTGGAGCATCAAGACCTATAACCTCAGCTATCACCTGAACGATTCCGTGACCCAGCCGGCATACAATCAGGATTGGGGATTCACGAGCTATACGGCCGAAGACGCGGAGTATCCCTTCTTTGGGGCGATTCGTCCGGGGTACAATTTCCTCGGTTGGTTTACGGATGCGGCGCTTACTATGCCCGCTCCGGCAACGCTGGATCCGATGGAGGGTGATACGAATCCGACAGATCTCTACGCAAAGTGGAGTGCGCCCCTGCCGTATTCAATCACCTATGTGCTGAACGATACGACGCCGGCGGGTCATCCGGCAAGCAATCCGGCGGTCAACCCGGGCGGCTTTGATGTCACGAATCCGGTCATCACCCTGCAGGCACCGACCCGCACGGGTTACACCTTCCTCGGTTGGTATTGGAACGAAGGTCTCACAATCCCGATTTCTACGATTGACCCGGCGAGAGCAGAGGATTACATGGTCTACGCAAAGTGGAGCGCGCCGAATGCCTATACCGTGCAGTGGACGCTGAATGACACGCTTCCGACGGGACTTCCGGCGGCAAACCCGAATGCTGCGCTCACGAGCTACACGGTTGAGGACGCGGATTACACCCTGCGCCCGGCAACCCGCACCGGCTATACCTTTGAGAACTGGTATGACAATGCGGCGCTCACCGGCACGCCGGTCACGACGCTTCACACGATGGATACGGAAGATAAGCACTACTACGCAAAGTGGGGAAATGCGCTGAGCTACCCGATCACGTATGTGATGAACGATACGGCGACCAGCCCGGCAAGCGCGGTCACCCCGAATTCCTACACGGTTGAGGACGCGGACTTTGCGCTCGGTATTCCGACCCGGAACGGCGCGACCTTCCTTGGCTGGTATGACAATGCAGCGCTCAGCGGCGCGCCGATCACGACGCTTCACACCGCGGATGCGGCGGCAAAGACCTACTACGCGAAGTGGCAGCTGACAAGCTACACCATCAACTATAATCTGAACCCGGGAAGCGGCATCGGTACCCCGACCAATCCGGCTTCCAATGTGCCGAGCTTTGCGGTGGAAGACGATGTGCAGCTTGCGCCGCCGGTGCGCCGCGGCTACACGGGAAGCTGGAACTTGAACGGTCAGACCGTGACAAGCATTCCGGCAGGTACGACCGGCCCGCAGAACCTGACGGCAAACTGGACGCTCAATCACTACAACATCACTTACGATACCGGTGAGACAGCGAACAGCCCGGTGCAGGGGCTTGGCACGCTTCCGAGCACCTACACCATTGAGGATGCGACTATTACGCTGCCCACCCCGAGCCGTGTCGGCTACACCTTCAGCCATTGGGAGAAGGCAACGGCACCGGGTGTCGTTGACAATCAGATTCTTTCCGGAAGCGACGGCGACGTGGCGTTCAAGGCAGTTTGGGAGCCCATTCGCTACCGCATCACCTACGATACCGCAGGCGGTGTCAACGATGCCGCAAACCCGACCAGCTTCACGATTGAGGACGAGATCAACCCGAACGGCGCTGTGAAGCAGGGCGTTAAGTTCTGGACCTGGCAGGTTGTCGGCGGCAAGTTCCTGAACACGATTCCGGCAGGCACCACGCATGACGTTGCCTTGGTTGCGGTTTACCAGAAGGATCAGGAAGGCGAGAACATCGGTGGAAGCGGCGGTGGTGGCGGCGGCAGCCGCAGCGGCGGACATCGCGGCAGCGTGACCCCGAACAATGTCACGGCAAGAACGCCCGCGGCAACACAGCCGAGCAACACGCAGCCGAACACCGCACCGAGTAAGGGCGATGACAAGCAGCAGATTACCGAGCCGAGTCCGCAGAAGAACGCGGCTACGCTTGATAAGGGCAACGCGCTGTCGCAGGACGGCAGCAAGAGAGCAACGAACCGCGGCACGGCAGTCAACACCAACAAGGGCAGACTTCCGAAGACCGGTGAGGCACCGTTCGCACCGAATGTTGCGGGCACTCTTGCGGGACTTCTGCTCGGCGCATACGTGCTCTGCGGCAGAAGAAGAAAGAGCAGTAAGAATTTGATTCGGGTCTGCGCAAAACGGACCGAAGGGACTGTGCGAGAGCACAGCCCCTTTTTGCGTTCGCTGGAGTTCGGGGGTGACTCATGATATACTAGAGTGAACTCTCAAAATTTTTTCAAAGGAGTGCGCAGTGGATTTTGGAAGAAATTCCGTGGAGCGCGCGCTGCAGGACAAGGACGCGCACCGGAGCAAACTGAAAAATCTGATCTCTCTCACGGCAGTCCGCGTGGTGCTCATGCTGCTGCTCTTGATTGCCGCAATCGCGGTGTCCTTTGTGCTCGGCGCGATTCGCGGCATTGTGGATTCGGCGCCGGAGCTCAAGCCGGACAGCATTGCCCCGATGGGCTTTGCGACTTCGGTCTACGATGCGACCGGAAATCAGGTGGAGACCCTGGTCATGGCGGGCTCGAACCGCGAAGAGGCGACCTATGAGGAATTGCCGAAGAACCTGATCAACGCCTTTGTCGCGATTGAGGACGAGAGGTTCTGGCAGCACAACGGCGTCGACACGCGCTCCATTATGCGCGCGGTTGTCGGTGTGCTTCGCGGAACTTCGAGTTCGGGCGGCGGCTCGACCATCACCCAGCAGCTCATCAAAAACAATCTTTTCAACGGCGGCCGGGAAAAGAGCTTCGGCGAGAAGCTGACCCGAAAAATTCAGGAGCAGTACCTTGCGATGAAACTCGAGCGCATCATGAGCAAGGAAGTTATTCTGACGAACTACCTGAATACCATCAATCTCGGTAGCAATGCGCTCGGTGTAAAAGTGGCTTCGCGCCGCTACTTCAACAAAGAGGTCAAGGATTTGACGCTCTCGGAGTGCACCGTGCTCGCCGGCATCACCCAGAACCCCTCGCGCTTAAACCCCATCACGGGACGGCAGGCAAACGAGGAGAAGCGGAAGGTGATACTCCGCTATATGTTGCGGCAGGGCTACATCACCAAGGAGGAGCAGGAGGCGGCACTCGCGGACAATGTCTACGACCGCATTGAGAACGCCGACCTGGTTTCCAAGGAGAAGGCGACCCACACCTACAGCTACTTTACCGACGAACTTGTGAGCCAGGTGCAGCAGGATCTGAAGGACAAGTTCGGCTATACCGACACGCAGGCGCATAACCTCCTCTACAGCGGCGGTCTCTCGATTTACACGACCCAGGATCCTGCGCTGCAGGCGATTGTGGACGGTGAGATCAACAACCCCGCGAACTATGCGGTCACCAAGTACGCGCTCGAATACCGCCTCTCGGTGAAGCGCGCAAACGGTGAGGTGCAGAATTACAGCGAGCGCAACGTGCTCGCCAACAAGGGGAAAGACTTTGACGGTCTGTACCGGACGGATGCCGAGGCGAAGGCAGATGCCGAGGCTTTCCGGGCGAGCGTCGTGAATCCCGCCGAGGATCAGATTGTCGGTGAGAGCCTGCACATCATCCTCGAGCCGCAGGATTCGTTTGTGCTGATGGAGCAGAGCACGGGACAGGTAAAGGCGCTCTCGGGCGGCCGCGGCGAGAAGACCGTCTCGCTCTCCTTAAACCGCGCGACGGATTCCTACCGTCAGCCGGGTTCGACCTTCAAGGTCTTGTCCGCGTTTGCGCCGGCTATCGATGCCTGCGGGCAGACGCTCGGCTCCGTCTACTACGACGGTCCCCTACGAGGCAAACGGCAAGCAGTTCCGGAACTGGTACGGCGACGACAACTATCTCGGCTGGTCCAGCATCCGCGACGGCATTATGTACTCGATGAACATTGTCGCGGTGCGCTGCCTCATGGAAACCGTGAGTCCGCAGCTCGGCGCGGAGTACAGCAAGAAGTTCGGCATCACGAGCCTCACGGACTCGGACTATAACCCGGCCATGGCGCTCGGCGGCCTGACCAAGGGCGTCAACAACCTGGAGCTCACGGCGGCCTTTGCGGCAATCGCAAACCAGGGTGTCTACACGAAGCCGGTGTTCTACACCAAAATTCTGGATCACAACGGCAAAGTGCTCCTCGAGAATAACCCGGAGCAGCACCGCGTGATCAAGGACTCGACCGCTTTTCTGCTGACGGATGCGCTGCAGCAGTCCATGCTGCCGAACCGCAAATTTGCGAGCAGCGGCATCAATGTCAATACGACGAGCACGCGCGCCAAGCCCTCGAACATGAGCAGCGCCGGCAAGTCCGGCACCACGAGCAACAACGTGGATGTCTGGTTTGTGGGCTTCACGCCCTACTATACGGCGGGCATCTGGGGCGGTTGCGACGACAACCAGCCGCTCACGGACGGCAACGGCGGCAACTCCTTCCACAAGGACATCTGGCGGAAGATTATGGAGCAGGTGCATCAGGGCAAGCCGGATCCGGGCTTTGTGATGCCGGACAGCATTGTGACCGCCGACATCTGCCGGAAGTCCGGCAAACTCCCGGTCAAGGGGGTCTGCAGCAACGACCCGCGCGGCGATGCGGTCTACACCGAATTCTTTGCGCGCGGCACCATTCCGACCGAGATGTGCGACAAGCACACGACCATGTCGGTCTGCTCTGTCACGGGACTCTTGCCGACGCCGTACTGCCCGACCACGAGCCGCGTCGTGATGGTGGTGCCGGATTCGGAAGTCGAGACGGATGATTCCCGCCTGACGCCGCAGAGACGCTGTAACATTCACACATCCGCGGTCATCTTCCCGCCGTCCCGCACGCTCACGCCGGACGATGAAATCGGCATTCCGGGTCTGAAACCGGGCGACACGAAGAAGACGGATGAGAGCACGGCGGAGGATAAGAAGGGCAGCGGCAAGGTGCAACCGAAGAAAGCGAAGGAGAGCACCGCAGCGCCGAAAAAGAAAGCGCCGAAGGTCACACCGCGGAAGAAAAAGACAAGCTGATACAGGAACCGAGAAATCGGTTGTTTTGCTGCACGAACGGATGTCACCGCCCTTTTCGCGGGAGGTGACATCCGTTTTGTTTTCGCGGCTTGTTCCGGAAGAAGAAAAAAGACTGGGCAAAATAAAAAAAATCTGAGAAACTGTGACCTTGGAGAGACGGAAACCGTCTGATAGGGTGAGAACAGGAAAAGTCCTGCGGGAAAAGCAAGAAAGGATGCGATAGAGATGAAGAAGAGACTGATGACGGCGGCGCTTATGTTGAGCGTGATGCTCGCAGCTTGCGGACAGGGAAAGGCACAGGCGAGCACGGCCGCGGCTGCGGAGAGCAGTGCGGAAACGGAGACGAGAGAGAGTGATGATATCCTGACGGGCGGCTGGAGCGCCAACCAGGGGAGCCTTTTGCCGGAAGATAATGCCGACGCGATGAAGGCCTTTACTGCGGCTGTGGAGGGGATGACAGGCTACAAGTACGAGGTGCTTGCCGTGCTGGGCTCGCAGCCGGTCGCAGGGACGAATTACGCTTATTTCTGCAAGGGCACTGCGGTGGTGCCGAATGCAACCTCCGCGTATCTCCTGGTGGATGTCTATGCGGATTTGGACGGCAAGGCAGAACTCCGCGGGACCAAAGAACTGCTGCCCGCCGCAGCGGCCGGAATGACGGCAGAGTGGAAGTATAACAGCGGTGACAGCGACCCGCAGGCAAATCCCGCGGTACAGGAGGTATTTGCGGCAGCGCTCACAGGCAAGGTGGGCAGTGTCTATGAACCGATTGCGTACATCGGCGGCGCGGGCGAGCCGGAGAACAGCTATACGCTTCTCTGCGGCAACAGAGCTGTCCCGAATGCGGACAGAAGTTTTTGCCTGCTGACCGTTCGGAAAAAGGCGGACGGCAGCGCCGAGGTGCGGGATACAGAAAAACTGGAGCTCGGCACGGAGCTTCCGTCCGCAACCGAAGAACAGAAGAAGTAAAGGTGGCACATGGAAGACCGGGCGATTGTCGCGCTCTACTGGAAGCGCGCGGAAACCGCTGTCGGCTTTTCTCGCGAAGATTACCCGCAACCTTTCTCTGGACCGCTACGATGCAAAGCACGCGGAGAAACGGGGCGGCGGCTTGCCTTGTGTTAGTCATCGGGGCACCGCTATATCTTCGCAGGCAGGCGGAGACAGAACAAAGCGGCGCTGTCATGCAGACCGGCAACCCCTGGCAGGAAGTCTCGAGTGTTGCGGAGGCAGAGGCGCTGACCGGTTTCGGCCTTGTGTTACCGGAGCCCGAATCCCCCTATACCAGAGAGGTGATTCGCGTTCTCAATCGCGAAGTCATCAGTGTCGCTTACATGCGTGAGGACAGCGGGGAAATCGGCTACGAGCTCCGGAAAGAGAAAGGTGAACTTGACCCGAGTGGAGATTTTACCGAGTATGCGGAAACGACAGAAAAGCGCGTTGACGGCATAAATGTCACGCTTCGCGGTGAAAACGGGCGCTGGTTTCTCGCGACATGGACGAGAGACGGCTATTCGTATTCCGCCGAGGCACAGGCAAATCCGATGACCGAGGAAGAACTATCGGAGCTGGTTAAGACCGTGCGCTGAGCGCGGTATAAAGAGAAAAGAGAGAGGCGGGAGCCTCTCTCTTCTATATCCGGGAAAGCGAAGGGAAATGTGGAAAGGCTTCTGTGGAGTGAAGACAGTGACAGGGAAGGAAGGTGTGCGTATAATAAGGATGGGTTGTCAGTAGTTGTTTCATAAGATGAATGTTAAAAAAGGAGAGTCTATGATAAAAAAATTGATAAAACGCAGGCAAATGAGAATCGCGCCGGAACGTTTGATTCCCTTGAGCTTTTTGATAGCCATTATCTTAGGAACCCTCCTTTTGATGCTTCCGTTTGCGACAGCGGAGGGAGAGAGCACAGGGATTTTGACAGCGCTGTTTACGGCAACGACATCTGTGTGTGTGACGGGGCTTGTGGTTGTGGACACATATGCGCACTGGAGCCTTTTCGGGCAGATGGTCATTCTGTTGCTGATACAAATCGGAGGACTCGGTGTCGTTGCGGTCGGGGCGTTGTTTATGTTGATGGGGAAAAAGAAATTTACGCTCGGAGATCGGAAACTGCTGGGTGGTGCGCTGAATATTGAGCGAAATAGGGGACACTTGGCATTCCTGTTGCGAGTATTTAAAGGGACTTTTTTGCTTGAAGGTATGGGCGCCCTTATTCTATGCAAGCAGGTTTATACCGAGGTACGGTATTTTGAAAGGTTTGTGGGCAGCTTGTTTTTCAGTCTGTTTCTGCATTTTTGTAATGCGGGGATGGATGTCACAGGCCCAAACAGTATGATGGAGTTCAGGGATTCGCCTTTCCTCATGTTTACCACCATGCTACTCATTATTCTGGGCGGAATCGGCTTTGTTGTGTGGTTTGATGTAGTCGACGGCATCAAGCAGGGTTTTCGTCATCGTTTGGGGCCGGTCACAACGGTGAAACGGTTTCCGGAGCATACGAAATTGGTACTTCTTGTCACCGCAATACTGATTATTACCGGTGCTGTCGGAATCATGGCGGCAGAATTTAACAATCCGGGAACCATCGGAGATATGAATTTGTGGGACAAATTCTGCAACAGCTTGTTTCAATCTGTAAGCTTCAGAACTGCGGGGTTTGCTTCGGTACCGCAGGAAAAGCTGACAGAGATTTCTTGTTTGATAGGATACGTTTTAATGTTTATCGGAGGCTCTCCGATAGGAACCGCAGGCGGCGTTAAGACGGTTACCGCTTTTCTGGTTTTCATGAATGCATACTCCTATATTAACGGAAGAAAAGAGACAGTGATTTTTCATAGAAGCGTATCAGCAGAGATGATGAGAAAAGCCGCGGCCATTGTAGCGGTCAGCGCTTCGGTCTTACTCACGATGACCGTGCTTCTGATGGCAGTTGAGAATATCGAATTGACGGATGCCTGCTACGAGATTACAAGCGCACTTGGTACAGTTGGATTGTCGAGGGCGCTTACACCGAAGCTTGACGCTTACGGAAGAATTGTGGTCATTGTATCGATGTATCTCGGTAGAATCGGACCGATTTCGATGGCATGTTTCTTTGTGGGAGATGCAAACAGCTCAGAACAAAATCAGACATTCCAAAGGGAATCGTTTTACGTGGGGATAAAGGGGAATTTAGATGATGAAAAAGTCGATAGCGGTACTGGGACTCGGAAAAGTACGGGCAGAAGTCTGGCTGAGAAATCTATATCTTATGGGGGCGGATGTTCTGGCCGTGGACAGTGATGAAAAAGGTAGTGAATGATTTTTCGGGGAAATGCACGTCTGTTGTACAGGCAAACATGGAGAACGAAGAAGAAGTTGTGGCGCTTGGGTTGAAGAATATGGACATTGTCGTTTCATGTACGGGAACAAATATCGCCGCAGCCATTATGTCTGTCGCGGTTGCAAAAGGAGCAGGGGTTCCTCTCATCGTTGCAAAAGGCATCAACCGACAGAACAGCTTCGATTCTTCGTAAAATCGGTGTGGATAAGATTCTTGATCCGGAGGGAGAGGGAGGTATGCGGTCGGCAAGAATTTTGCTTTCATCCTCTTTCAAGGATTTTTGGGAAATTGATGACAACTTGTATGTGGTAGAACTAAATGTGCGGGAAGAGTGGATTGGCAAAACGCTGATAGAACTTCAACTCCGGAAAAAACACATGATGAATGTGGTTGCACTGAAAGGAAAAGGGAAAAACTGGAGGTTCGGTAATCCCGAAGAGCAGCTGAAAGAAGATGAGATATTGCTGGTTGCAATGGAGAAAAAGGATCTCAGAAAGTGGCAGTAAGAGAATTTGGCCGATTTGAGCTGAGAAAACGATTCCGGTCACGAAAGCCTGAGATAGAGCAAATAACGCGAAAACCACAAATAAGGGAAAGTAAGAATGCGTGAGGTTCATTTTGGGAAGGAATATGAATTTTACGCAGGAACATTCATGCATCCGAGAATCTCCTGGGACAGTACCAAGACCATAAGTCGCGGCAATGAGGTATGCGATTTCCGGCTGCGGTTAAGTAAAAGGCACTCAAAATGAGTGTGGATGCATGAGCAGTTTGCGCATAGCATAAGATGTGCCGATAAAAAGCAGCTGTAGTACTGATATGTACCCAGAATTCTGGACACATTGACTATCGTTAGGCACCGCAACTGGATGCCATCCTGTATTGTACAGGAGGCATCCAGTTTGTTTTCTTCTGGATTCTCCTGTTGTTATAGTAATCGATATAATCATCGACTGCAGTAACAAATTCCTCAAAGGACTTGAACTCTTGCTCATGTCCATAGAACATCTCATTCTTCATCCGACCAAAGAACGACTCCATAATGCCGTTATCATGGCAATTCCCCTTTCTGGACATCGACTGTGTGATGCCATGCTTCTCAAGCTCGGTTCGATAGTAGGCGTGCTGATACTGCCAACCCTGATCTGAATGCATAATCAAGCCTGTTAACTTTGGGAACTTTGCAAATGCCTTATCCAGCATGTCCTTAATCTGTTCCATATTAGGATGCAGCGAAACATTGTACGAGATAATCTCGTTCCCGCACATGTCGAGGATCGGAGAAAAGTAGCACTTCCCCATCCCATGTTGAACTGAGATACGTCTGTTGTCCATTTCTCGAGGGTGTGTCTGAAATAAAATCCTGTTTAAGGAGATTGTCAGCGGTCTTGCCCACCTCACCTTTGTAAGAATGATACTTCTCCTTCGGACGCTTGCCGAGCAGTTCCATGTCGTGCATGAGCCGCTGAACACGCTTGTGATTGACCTCAAATCCACGATTATGCAGCTCCGCCGTAATTCGGCGGACACCATATCGCTGCCGGTTCTCATCGTAAATTCTGCGGATCTCTGCGGAAAGACCTGCATTCCTGAGAGCAACTGCGTCAGTCCTGCCAAGTTCATAGTAGTAGGTGGACCGGGACATTCCCATTGCTGTCAGCAGGTACTTCAGTTTGTATCCTCTGTCGCGGAGTTCTTTGATGATCGCTGCTTTCTCGCCTTGAGTCGCGCAGCTTCCTTTTCTTCCCTCAAGGCTATCCTTTTTTTTTATTACTTCGTTCTCGGCCTTAATCAAGGCGTTCTCTTCACGAAGCCGGAGGAGCTCCTCGTATTCACTCTCCTTTAGTTTTCTGGGATTGTTGATATTTACTTTCTTCATCTTCGCAGTATCCTTTGACTTGCGGCCTTTCTTCTTACTTACAAGTCCATTGTACCCGTAAATCTTATATTTTTGCACCCAGTCATAGAGCAGACGGCTCTCAATGCCGGCCTCTAGCGCAACGGACTGTGCCGTCCTCCCGGCGAGAACCTTTGTGATTAGCTTCAGTTTCTCTTCAGGCGTCCACGGATGCTGCTTTCCATGCTTTAGGACCTGGGGGCCATTTGCCTTTTCGGCACGAGCCCATCGACGAATCATGGCGTGAAAGTTACCCGGATCGTTATAACCCTCCGGTGTCTCTGGCCATTTCCCCTGTCGATACAGGTCGACACACATCTTCTTGAATTCATAATCATAGCGCATGATAAAACCCTCCTTACTGTGACACTTTCGTGTCCAGTAAAGAGGGTACATATCAGTACAACAGCTGCTTTTTGTATCTCATTTATTGCAGTTTTGTCTTACGCTGTAACCGAAATACAGTAGCGTCCTTATATTTTCGTGTGTATAATGATGATAAAGTATGCTAAGTTGCGCAAATTGAGAATCACATAAAGAAGACATGGTTTGCAGTCCTCTAGTAGAATGAGGTTGCGAGACAACACTCAGAAAGGAGACTACAAACCATGTCTGATAAGATTGTACAGTTCAACGAGGAAGTGATTAAGTGGCAGCTGAAAGAACTGGTCCGTGGTAGTGTCGAGGAGACTTTGAATGAACTCCTGGAAAAAGAAGCCGTGACACTTACGCAAGCTGCCCGTTATTAGCGCAATGAAGCCTTACAACGACTTCCGGCGATGTTACGCTGCATATGCCGCACTTAAAAGGGATCTCTTTTGAGACTGCTATCATTGAACGCTATCGGCGTCGTGAAAGTAGCGTTGAGGAGGCTCTTATCGAGATGTATCTGGCAGGTGTGTCTGTCTGACGGTTTGAGGATATCACTGAGGCTTTCTGGGGAACTAAGGTCTCTCCGGGAACAATTCACGAATTAAATAAGAAGGCCTATGCTCGCATTGAAGTATGGAGAAGCCGTCCGTTGACAGGGAAAGAATACTCTTACGTCTACGTCGATGGGATCTATCTTCTACGCAACTGGGGAGGTGAATACGAAAACGTGGCAATTCTAGTTGCGATTGCCGTCAATAAAGGAAGATAAATCCAGCTGGGTCAACTTCTTTCAGTGGCTGCGTGAAAGCGGTTTAAGTGGCGTAAAACTCATTGTAGGAGACAAATGTCTTGGAATGCTGGAAGCCGTAGGAGAAGTGTTTCCTGAGGCCAAGCATCAGCGCTGTACAGTCCATTTTTATCGCAACGTTTTCTCAATCGTCCCGAGATCCAAGGTAAAACTTGTGGCAAAGATGCTGAAAGCAATTCATGCACAAGAGAGTAAAAAGGCTGCACGAGAAAAGGCTACAGCCATAGTCACCGAGCTTCAGGGGATGAAACGGAAAGAAGCCGCCAAGAAGGTCTCAGAGAGCATCAACGAGACTCTGACCTACTACGATTTTCTCAGCAAGCATTGGATGAAGATTCGTACAAATAATACGATTGAGCATCTGAATCGCGAGATTCGGCGCAGAACCCGTGTTGTAGGCACATTTCCAGATGGAAACTCGGCGTTAATGCTGGTTTGTGCTCGGCTTCGTTATGTCGCAGGAACCCAGTTGGGGAATAAGAAATATATGAATATGATGCACCTAGAGGTGAATGAAGAAGATACCTCCGTTGCAGGCTGACTTCATTTAATCAGAGGATGCAAACTAATTTGCGCATAAATCTTAACGATACCTATGATGTTGATATATTTATCAAAGTTTGGCAAAAAAAGTCTTTAAAAAGTATTTTGAGTTTCATAAGTTCACAGGATTATTTCTCTAAATCTAAAAAAAAATTTTTAATCAAGAAAGTGAGTGTATTATGACTCTTGTATTAAAACATATAAAATCCAAATACAAAGATTATCTCTTTTATTTAGTAAGCTCCATATTCGGAGTGTCCGGCTATATCATTTTGTCCTGTTATTTACACGCGCTAAATTCAATTATAGAACTGGAAAATATAAAAAAATTCTGAGTAAAGATATAGGTCTTCTTAGAAATGTTTCCTATTTCTATTTGCTGCTCTCCTTCTTTTTTTATCCTATACACCTTTTTTTGTATTATTCCAAAAAAACAAAGTAGAGATTATGCGATTCTAATTATTTTTAGGAGAGAAGAAAAGAAATATTTTTTTCGTACTTTGTTGTTGAAATTGTTATTACATATTTTGCTTCTATAATTTTAGGCACAGTTGTCGGAGTGACTTTTTTACTATGGAAGCTTATTTCTTTTTAAAATCATTCCATTTATATTCTTATGATATCATTATATATCCGATTAAAAAGTATTTATGCATATATTCTTTGTATTTCATACTATATTTTTTTGTCAATAGTATGGAGTTACATAAGATTGCAAAATACAAAATTGGTCGATTTGTTGACAGAAGAACGCATGAGAGATGAACTTGATAAGTCGGGATGGTTCAAATTTATTCTTGGAGCAGGAATATCATTGATTTCCATGTATCTGGTATTGATACAACGAGGGGATCTTATTTTGAGAACGCTCGTATCAATTTTACTGATCTCGATAGGAGTGTATCTGCTTTTTTCATCCATGGCGTTTCCTATATTGCAATTACTGAAGAGTAAAAATGAATTGTACTATAAGAATTACTTGTATATCAATAATTTTGTTTTTAGATTCAATAAGCTAAAAAAAGATAATATATATTTCTTTTCTAAGCGGATTGATCCTGTTTGTTTTTTTAGGATCTGCCATTTATAATGGGATAAATGCAAACAGTGTGGAATCTCGCAATCAAATGTATCCCAACGATTTTGTGATTCAAGGTTATGCCAAATTGGACAATCTGGTGGATATACTCCGGAAAAGCGATATGCCTCTGCACATGATGGCAACGAAAATCTTATTTATCGAAAACAGTAAGAATATCGGGGATATAAAATGCATGCTTATCGATGACTATAATAATTTCCAAGGGAAAAAATTTAAGGTGAAAGACGGAGAGGTTATTGGCATCGAATTGAGGCTGCCTGAAACATTTGAGCCGTTTGAGGGAGATTCTCACATAAGTATTGCTCGAAAAGAAAAAAGGTTTGGGTATAAAATCAAACAGGCGTATTGGGAAAATACTTTCGGCATATTTGAAAACTATGGGAATGAGTATTTGTTGCTGATGAACGAGCAGGACTATACCGAGCTTGAAGAGTATGCAAATTGCAGATATTATATATTTGTTAATGCTGAAAATCCAAAAGATATATCGCGTTTGACTCAACTGTTTGAAAAATATAAGCAGGATTTCAAGGATGATAGGATTGATATATACGCAAAAAACAAATATGTTGAAATGAATAAAAATGCAACAGGGACAATGATGTTGGTAACTATGTTTATCGGTATCATCGTAATATTGTTTAAGAACACTGTCATATATATCAATACATTTAACGACTTGGATTATTTGGTGGAAAAAAATACAAAGCCTACTATATTATAGGAATGGGTAAAAAAACAAATTTGTCATATTGCAAAAAGAGTACCGATTGCCATTTTTTTCATTCCAATCGTGCTATCCTATATTTTGACGGGATTGTATATATACATTTTAACTTTTGGATGGTTTAGAACAGCAACAATGGGATATATTTTGTTTTTTTCTCAACTTTGTTATTTGTGTATTTATTGATTGAACTGATATATTATGAAACCATAAAGAAGAAGTTAATCTCTGTAATTTTAGATGGATTGGAGAAGTGACATGATGGAATTGATAAAGGCTACGAATTTATTGAAAATATACGATGAAAAGCATCCAAAGAGTAAAAAAAGTAAACGAGAATTACATTTCAATAGGACCACAGCGCTCAACGGGGTGGATATCAGCGTGTGTGCCGGAGATTTTATCAGCATCATGGGAAAATCCGGATGCGGAAAGTCTACACTGCTTAGAATACTTGGAGGGATTGACGAGGCGACTGAGGGAGAGGTGACGGTGGATGGGGTCGATTTGACTTCTTGCAGCGATGATACTTTGTCTGATGCGCGTCAGAAAACAATCGGTTTTGTATTTCAAGAATTCTATTTGGTCGATAGTCTTACAATCAAAGAAAATATTCTTTTGCCGCTGCAGATAGGCAAGGTGAAATATGATGTCGCGGAATCAATGCTGGCTGAGAAAGCAAAGAACTTTGACATCGAAGGAATTTTGAGTAAATATCCTCCAGAAGTATCCGGTGGAGAAAGGCAAAGAGCTGCAATATGCAGAGCGATAATCAATGAGCCGAAAATTATATTAGCGGATGAACCTACCGGAAATTTAGACAGTATGAATTCGACGATTGTCATCAAACATTTTGAAAAACTCAATACCGAGGAGAATAGAACTATTTTGATGGTGACGCATGATCCGACGATATCAGGCTATAGTAAAACGGTTTTATTTATGAAGGACGGCAGGATTGTAAAACGGATGGATAAAGAGCCGATGGAAGATAGAAAGCAATTTATTCAACGAATAGTCGAAGGCATGGAGTATTGAGGAAATTTAAGTGTTATTGTTTTTTCGGTTTTATAAAAAATAAAATTTATAATAAGTTTCTAATGCAAATTTTTAGAAATAATGTATAATCGCCTCCACCCGTAAAACGGGTGGTTTAGGATGCGGGCTATAAGCCCGCGTTACTAGCCAGCGTCTAAAGGCGCTGGCTTTCTCTTCGTGCCTCCCAGGAAGCAAAAGCTTCCTGGGGACTCCGTTCAAGCAAATCAGGATATTGACCTCGTCATGAGGTCGCTTGCCAATTTGAGCTAAGGAAAGAGTTACTTCGTCGATGAGGGATTTTGGGGGAAGTTCTTCTGAGAGTCCGTTTCGGCAAAAAAACAGGACGAATCGTGGAAGCGGATTCGCCGGTGGAGAAGGGAGAGAATGGTGTATGCGGCAATCGTCTCCCGAAAAACACCGAGCCGGGAAATAAGCGAAAGAAGGGATCGATATGACAAAGCAACCCAAGTATATGCGTAATATGGTTCCGGAATTAAAAGAGAAATACGGTGAGGAAAAGGCGCGGAAAATCCTCGCGAATGCGGAGAGGCGCTATGCTGCGCTCCTCGAAGAAAACATGGACGAGCCCCGGGCATATTCCGGGCAGAAGCGGGAGCGCATTTACCCGTCCATTGCCTTGTTCCATGCCTTAGCGGATGCGGGGATGGAGCGCGAGGAAGCCGCTGCGTTTGTGACGGGGTACTACCGCAGGCTTGCCGAGCGCGCAGCGCCCGTCATCCGAACGGTATTGAAAATCCCGGGCTTATACAGACTGGTTCCGAAACTATTTTTGAATACAGCGCTGAAACACTGTGTCCCGGAAGCGGGCTTCTTAAGCGAGAACCGATTTTTATCGAAGACCGAGATGCGCTTTGATATGGTGAAATGTCCTTACCAAGACTGCTGTGTGCGCTACGGCTGCCCGGAGCTTGTGAAGGGCTTTTGCGACACGGACGATATCTGCTACGGGAATATGCACCGAAGGCTCTTTTGGGGCAGAACCAAGACCATAGGGCACGGGGATGCGCTCTGTGATTTCAAACTCCGCATCACAGAGGGAAGGTGAGCAATCCGCGCGCTTTTCCTTCCCCGCTTGCCATACATCGCAAAGCATAGTAAAATAGTACATTGCGTTTTGAAATGCTCAGTCAGAAAGAGAGAGGAATTTTTCAATGAGAAGTACGAGAACGGATGTGAGAAACGTCGCAATCATCGCCCACGTTGACCACGGCAAGACCACGCTCGTGGACCAGCTGCTGCGGCAGAGCGGCGTGTTCCGCGCCAATCAGGAGGTTGTGGATCGCGTCATGGATTCCAACGATATTGAGAGAGAGCGCGGCATCACGATTCTCTCCAAGAATACAGCGGTGAATTATGACGGCGTCAAGATCAACATCATCGATACCCCGGGACACGCCGATTTCGGCGGCGAGGTGGAGCGTGTCTTAAAGATGGTGAACGGCGTGGTCCTCGTGGTCGATGCCTTTGAGGGCACCATGCCGCAGACCCGCTTTGTGTTAAAGAAGGCGCTGGAGCTCTCGCTCGATGTCGTCGTCTGTGTGAACAAGTGTGACCGCCCGGAGGCGCGTCCGGACGAGGTTGTGGACGAGGTGCTGGAGCTCCTCATGGATCTCGACGCGACGGATCAGCAGCTCGAGTGCCCGTTTATCTTTGCGTCGGCGCGCGGCGGCTGGGCAAGAACTTCGATGGACAGCGACAATGCGGATATGAAGCCGCTGTTTGAAGCCATCATCAACCACATCCCGGCACCGGAGGGAGATCCGGAGGGCACCGACCCAGATTCTGATCAGCACAATCGACTACAACGAGTATGTGGGTCGCATCGGCGTGGGCAAGGTGGACAACGGTTCGATTCGCGTGAACCAGGAAGTCGCGATTGTGAACCACCACGAGCCGGATAAGCTGCGCCGCGTGAAGATCGGCAAGCTCTATGAGTACGAAGGCTTAAACCGCGTCGAGGTGAAGGAGGCGGAGTTCGGCTCGATTGTCGCGGTCTCCGGCATCTCCGACCTGCATATCGGCGACACGATTACGAGCCCCGAGTCCCCGGAGTCGATTCCCGTTCCAGAAGATTTCCGAGCCGACCATCTCGATGAACTTCATGGTCAACGACAGCCCGCTCGCCGGTCAGGAGGGACAGTACATCACGTCCCGTCACCTGCGCGACCGTTTGTTCCGCGAGCTGAACACCGATGTCTCGCTTCGCGTCGAGGAGCTCACGCCGGATTGCTTCAAGGTAAGCGGCCGCGGTGAGCTGCACCTCTCGGTCTTCATCGAGAACATGCGCCGCGAGGGCTTTGAGTTCGCGGTCTCGAAGGCAGAGGTCATCTATCACTACGACGAGCGCGACAAGAGACAGGAGCCGATGGAGATTGCCTTTGTCGATGTGCCGGACGAGTTTACCGGTGCGGTCATCCAGAAGCTGACCTCGAGAAAGGGCGAACTGATCGGTATGACGCCGATTCACGGCAACTTTACGCGCCTTGAGTTCAATATCCCGTCGCGTGGCCTGATCGGATACCGCGGCGAGTTTCTGACCGACACGAAGGGCAACGGTATCCTGAACACCGAGTTCGAGGGCTACGGTCCTTATAAGGGCGATATGTTCTACCGGAAGACCGGTTCTATCATCGCCTATGAGAGCGGCGAGGCGGTTGCCTACGGCCTCTTCCAGGCGCAGGAGAGAGGACAGCTTTTCATCGGCGCCGGTGTCAAGGTCTATGCCGGTATGGTCATCGGCCAGAGCGGCAAGTCCGAGGATGTCGAGGTCAATGTCTGCAAGACGAAGAAACTCACCAACACCCGTGCATCCGGCTCGGACGACGCGCTGAAGCTCGTCACGCCGAAGGTCATGAGCCTTGAGCAGTGCCTCGAGTTCATCGACACCGATGAGCTTCTGAGGTCACACCGGAGAATCTCCGCATCCGGAAGAAGATTCTGGATCCGACGCTCCGGAAGCGCGCGATGATTAAGCAGAAGCAGAATTCGTAACAGAGAGAAAAGGCAGCGGCCGTAAGGTCGCTGCCTTTTTTGTACTGCAGAGCTTACGCTGGGAGCGAGGGATGGTGACAAGTGACTCATTTTGTGCGTATAATGCAAGAGCAAAAGTCAGGCATTTGTCAGAGGAGGCGTGGGGGATGAACAAACAGCAGTTGGCCGCAAAAATCTGGGAGTCGGCAAATCAGATGCGCTCCAAGATTGAGGCGAATGAATATAAGGACTATATTCTGGGTTTTATTTTCTATAAATATCTCTCTGAGCAGGAGGAGAAGTGGCTGCACAGCAAGAGCTATGAAGCGGAAGATATTCAGAAATATGTCAACGAAAATGCGCCCGATGCTTATTCCGGCAAGAGTAACCTGCAGCAGAATCTCGGCTATTTTATTTCCTACGAGAATCTATTCTCAACCTGGATTCAGAAGGGCGTGGACTTTTCGATTGACGATGTGAGCGTGGCGCTCTCTGCGTTTAACCGCCTGATTTCGCCGACGCATAAAAAAGTCTTTGAGGGAATTTTCCAGACGCTCGAAGTGGGACTCTCGAAGCTCGGCGAAAATGCGAAGATGCAGAGTAAGGCGGCGAGCGATCTGATTCATCTGATTGACGAGATTCCGATGAATGGCAGGCAAGATTACGATGTGCTCGGCTTTATCTATGAGTATCTCTTGGAGAAGTTTGCGTCCAATGCCGGCAAGAAAGCAGGCGAATTCTATACACCGCATGAAGTCTCTCTGCTCATGTCGGAGCTGATTGCCGAGCATCTCCGCGGACGGCAGGAAATCCGAATCTATGACCCGACCTCCGGTTCCGGCAGCCTTTTAATCAACATCGGCAAGACGACCGCCAAGTATCTGGAACACGCGAATGCCATCCGCTACTATGCGCAGGAATTGAAGTCGAATACCTACAACCTGACGCGGATGAACCTCGTGATGCGCGGCATCCTCCCCGACAACATCATCACCCGCAACGGCGATACGCTCGAGGACGACTGGCCCTATTTCGACGAGAGCGATCCCGCAGGTACCTACGAGCCGCTCTATGTGGATGCGGTGGTCTCGAATCCGCCCTATTCGCAGCGCTGGTCGCCGGACGGCAAGGAAAACGATCCGCGCTATGCGGATTACGGACTTGCACCCAAGGCAAAGGCAGACTATGCCTTTTTGCTGCACGACCTCTACCACCTGAAGCCGGACGGCATGATGACCATTGTGTTGCCGCACGGCGTGCTGTTCCGCGGCGGTGAGGAGGGAAATCCGCCGGAAGTTAATTGAGCTGAATCATATCGATGCGATTATCGGTCTGCCCGCCAATATTTTCTTTGGAACCGGAATTCCGACCATCATCATCGTGCTGCGGCAAAAGCGAAAGAATACCGATGTGCTGATTGTCGATGCGTCCAAGGGCTTTGAGAAAGACGGCAAGAGCAACCGGCTCCGCGCGTCGGATATACGCCGCATTGTCGATACCGTGCGGGAGCGGAAAGATACAGAGAAGTATTCGCGCCGCGTGAGCCGCGAAGAAATCGCGCAGAACGGGTACAATCTGAACATCCCGCGCTATGTGGACTCCTCGGAGCGCGCGGAAAGTTACGATATCTACGCCTCGATGTTCGGTGGCATCCCCGCCGAGGAACTCTCAAATTTTGATGCGTTTTGGAAGGTGTTTCCCTCGCTGAAAGGAGAACTCTTTGCCGGGGACGGCTATCTGTCCTTAAAGACAGAAAATGTGAAAGAGACCATCCACGACAATCGGGATGTCAACGCGTTTCTCCGAACAAGCGAGGCGGCCTTTGCGGATTTTGGCGCGGAGATGGACAAGGCACTGATTGACAATGCGCTGCAGCTCTCGATTCCGAAGGTGCAGGAGGCGCTCGCCGCTGATATTTTCCGGCGCTTTGAAGCGCTGCCGCTGCTCGATGCCTACCGGGCGTATGAGCTCTTTGCGCACCACTTTACCGAGATCTCGGGGGATCTTGAGATTCTTCAGAGCGAGGGAATGCAGGCCGTGCGGCAGGTAGACCCGAACATGGTCATCAAAAAGCGGAACGGTAAGGACGCCGAAGTGCAGGAAGGCTGGAAGGGGCATGTGCTGCCCTTTGACTTGGTGCAACAGGTTTGCCTCCCGGAAAAATTACACGCGTTGCAGGAAAAGCGGGAGGAACTCGCGGAGATTCCGGGGGCCTATGAAGAGCTGCTCGAAAATCTCAGCGAGGATGAGAAAGAGCAGATTTCCGATGCGCTGAATGAGACCAACGATGCCTTTGTCTTTAAAAATATCAAGGTTGTGGTCAAGCAGTTGCAGGAAGATAAGGCGGCAAATGCAGAACTGATCCGGGTGCTGAAGCAGGCGGATGCAAAAAGTGCCGCGGAAAAGCGCCTGAAGACAGAAATTAAAGAAGCGGAGGATGCGCTGCACGAGGAGACCAGAGGCGTGATACAGGCGCTGACGGACGAAGAAGTGCGGACACTCTTACACGAGAAATGGGCGGCGCCGATTGAAACCGGCATTCAGGAACTCCCGAAAGAACTGCTCGGGCAATTCACAAAGGAAATTGAGGCGCTCTCCAAAAAGTATGCGGTCACGATGAGCGCGCTCGATGCCGAGATGCGCGAGACCGAGCGCGAACTCGCGGCCATGCTCGGCGAATTGACCGGCTCCGAAGCCGACATGGCGGGTATCGAGGAACTCCGGAAGCTCCTCGGGGAGGATATCCATGGCTGAGAGAAGAGTGCCGAGAATCCGCTTCAAAGGGTTTGAGGAAGATTGGGAACAGCGTAAGCTAAAGGAGTTAGCGAATAGAGTGATTGTTGGACTGGCTACATCAGTGACTCCTTATTATCGTGAGCAAGGGGTTCCTATTCTTCGAAATCTAAATATTAAAGAGAATCATCTAGATGATTCTGATCTTCTCTACTTGGATGGAATGTATGCAGACAAACAAAACAGCAAGAAAATCCGTACTGGAGATGTATTGACTGTTCATACTGGATATATTGGAACATCTTGTGTAGTCCCTCCACAGTATGATAATTGCTTGACATTTACAACCTTAGTAACAACTACAAATAGCTTAAGATTCTAGGTGATTTTCTTTCACAATATTTAAACTCCCAATTTGGAATGCTAGCAGTGCAGATGGTTACTACTCAGGGAGGCAGGCAGAACCTGAATACAAATGATTTCGTGCAAGTAGAGATGTCATATCCATTTATTGCGGAACAGAAGAAAATATGCGAGATTTTGTCTACTCTCGATTCCCTTCTCTCCCTTCATCAGCGTAAGCTTGAAAAGCTGAAAATTCTCAAGAAAGCGATGCTCGAAAAAATGTTCCCGAAAAACGGAGCAAAAGTCCCGGAGATTCGTTTTTCTGGATTTACGGAAGATTGGGAACAGCGTAAGTTCTCAGAGTTGGTATTGATTGAGCGCGGAGGTTCACCGAGACCGATAGATAATTATATTACTGATGCACCTGATGGTCTGAATTGGGTCAAGATTGGAGATGCCCCAGCACAAGGAAGATATATTTTCAAAACTGCTGAAAAAATCAGACCACAGGGGCTTTCAAAAACCAGGCAAGTTCAGCCCGGAGATTTGATTCTCTCAAATTCTATGAGTTTCGGAAAACCTTATATTATGGGAATCCATGGCTGTATTCATGATGGATGGCTCCTTATTCGAGATACTGGGGCAAAATTTGACTCAAAGTTTCTTTGCCATTTGCTTGGATCGAATCAAATGCTGGAACAGTACAGGATGTTTGCTGCTGGAAGTACGGTCAATAATTTGAATAAAGAACTTGTAGGAAATACAACAGTACATATTCCAGTTATCCAAGAACAAAGAGTAATCGGAGAATCTTTGGAATCTATAGATAAGTGTATCTCCCTTCATCAGCGTAAGCTCGAAAAATTGCGCCAAATTAAGAAGTCTATGCTAGAGAGAATGTTTGTCTGAGAATTAGAGACTAAAAATCGGTCGGAAAAACGGAGCAGAGTAGAAATCATGTCACTGAAAAGCATCGTGAGCGTCTTTTGGTGGCTCACGATGCTTTTCTTGCGGGGAAGATGAAAAGAAAAATGAGAAAAAAATGAGATTTCTTGGGAACAGCGTAAGGTATCAGAATTGGCAGATAGATATGATAATTTAAGAGTTCCGGTTGCTGAAAAATTGCGTGTGAGAGGTACTACACCGTATTATGGAGCAAATGGAATTCAAGATTATGTGAGAGGATTTACTCATGATGGAGAATTTGTGTTGGTTGCCGAAGACGGAGCGAATGACTTAAAAAATTATCCGGTACAATATGTAAATGGGCGCATCTGGGTAAACAATCATGCTCATGTGCTTCAAGCAAAGGATAAGATTGCCGACACGAGGTTTTTAGGTTATGCGGTAAGCAGAGCTGATATAGAAGCCATTTTAGTTGGTGGTGGGAGGGCCAAGCTGAATGCCGAAGTACTTATGAGACTTGCACTGATACTTCCTGGCAGAACAGAGCAGATACGATTAGCTAGCTTTCTTGTGGGGATAGATTCCCTTCTCTCCCTTCATCAGCGTAAGCCTTTTTGAGGAGTATGAGGCTTTTTGAGGTGACAGAATGTTTCTTGGGAACAGCGTAAGTTCTCTGATTTATATGAGAAGTCAAGCGAAAAGAATGATGGCAGCATTGGGGTAGACAGAAATATTACTGTAGCAAGCATGCAGTTCAAAACTGATGTGCGAGTGAATACAGTCGAATATTTAAAGACTTATTACACATTTAGACTTGGAGATATCGCGTTTGAAGGACACCAGAGCAAAGAATTCCGGTTTGGAAGATTTGTGGAAAATGATATTGGAGACGGCATCGTATCTCACATCTTTGTAGTTTTTAGACCTGTGGGACATTATGACTTGAGGTACTGGAAATATGCCATAAACAATGAGAAATTGATGCAACATGTTCTTTCACGCTCAACCAAGGCATCAACGATGATGCATGACTTGGTTGAAAAGGATTTTTTGAATGAGTCGTTGTTAGTACCATCTTTTAAAGAACAGCAGTCTATTGGAGAGTTTCTTTTTTTTGTTGATCGAAGTATCTCCCTTCATCATCGACAGTGTTTGACCCTCGCATTTCACAGAATTAGGAGGTTTTTTCATGGAAGCATTTACCCGGGAGGCGGATTTTGAGCGGGCGCTGATTGCTGCACTCCAGCGTCAGGGTTGGAAGAATGACCGGAGCGACCAAAATAACAGTTGGGAAGACAGAGCGCTTCTTTACCGTCCGACCGAGGAGGATTTGCTGCAGAACTGGGCGGATATTCTGTACCAAAATAACCAGGATGTGGACCGCCTGAATCATGTGCCGCTCCTTCGGGAGGAGATGCAGGAGCTCATTGAGAAAATCAAGGCACAGCGTACCCCGCTGGCGCTAAACGGGTTCATCAACGGGCGCACGGTCACAATCACCCGGAAGAACCCGGAGGATACCCTGCATTTCGGCAAAGAGGTGAGTCTCAAAATCTATGACCGCTTTGAGATTATGGCGGGACAGAGTGTCTATCAGATTGTTGAGCAGCCGATTTTTCCGCGGCACGATGCGGTGTTGCAGGACAGGCGCGGGGATGTGATGCTCTTAATCAACGGGATGCCGCTCTTCCACATTGAATTAAAGCGTTCGGGCGTGCCAGTCACGGAGGCGGTGCATCAGATTGAAAAGTATGCGCACGAGGGTGTCTTCACGGGACTCTTCTCGCTGGTGCAGATTTTTGTCGCGATGAATCCGGAAGAGACCTTGTACTTTGCAAATCCGGGTCCCGACGGCAAATTCAATCCGGATTTCTATTTTCACTGGGCGGATATGAACAATGAGCCGATGAACGAGTGGCACCGGGTGACCGATAGTCTGCTCTCTATTCCGATGGCGCACCGGCTCATCGGTCTCTATACGGTCGCGGACGATGCCGACGGCGTCTTAAAGGTACTGCGGAGTTATCAGTTCTGGGCGGTCAATCAGATTACAACGCGGGTGCAGCGGCAGAAATGGGAGAGCGGCAATCAGCTCGGGGGCTACATTTGGCACACGACAGGCTCTGGCAAGACCATGACTTCGTTCAAGGCGGCACAGTTGATTTCCTATACGAAGGATGCCGACAAGGTGGTCTTTCTGATGGATCGGATTGAGCTCGGTGTCCAGTCTCTGAAAGAGTACCGCGCCTTTGCGGATCGCGCGGATGATGTGCAGGACACCGAGGACACGATTGCGCTGATTGCCAAGTTAAAGAGCAAAGACCCGAAGAATATGCTGATTGTCTCCTCGATTCAGAAGATGAGCAATATTAAGGACGATGCCGAGTCAAAGCTCCGCGGGCGGGATCTCGAGGAGATGCAGAGCAAGCGCCTTGTATTCATCATCGACGAGTGTCACCGCTCGACATTCGGCGACATGCTCTCCTCGATTAAGAGGACTTTTCCGAATGCGCTGTTCTTTGGCTTTACGGGCACGCCGGTCTTTACGGAAAATGAGCGGGCGCTCAGCACAACCAGTGATATTTTCGGCGATGAGCTGCACCGCTACAGCATTGCGGACGGCATTCGCGACAGGAATGTGCTCGGCTTTGACCCGCTGATGGTCTGTGTCTATCCGGATAAAAAGCTCCGGCAGATGGTCGCACTGCATGAGGCAGGCGCGAGTTCCGAGGAAGAGGTCTTGCAGGACCCGAGGAAGAGTGCCATTTACTATGAATTTTTGAATGATGTGCCGATGGCGGGGAGTTGGCAGGAAGACGGCACTTACGAGAAGGGAATTGAGGACTATTTGCACGGAAGAGCGTTCCGGGATCTTGTTCTGACAGATGAGTACCAGTGGGAGATTGTCGATCATATCCGGGAGAACTGGAATACACTGAGCCGCGGCAGCAAATTTCATGCGATTTTTGCGACCGACAGCATTCCGGAGGCAGTGCGCTACTACCGGAAGTTCCGCGAGCGGTATCCGGAGCTTCGCGTGACCGGACTCTTTGACCCGACCATTGACAACAAGGGCGGAAAAAAGACTCTCGACAAGGAAGAGGGCCTGAAAGCGATGCTCGAGGACTACAACGCGCGTTACGGGCAGCGCTTTGACATCGGCGGCTATGACAAGTTCAAAAAAGATGTGGCGGCGCGGCTTGCGCACAAAAAGCCTTATGAGCGTGTTAAGCCGGAGCAGCAGCTGGATCTTCTGATTGTCGTGAATCAGATGCTCACCGGCTTTGACTCGAAGTGGATCAATACGCTCTACCTCGACAAGGTTCTCGAATACCAGAACCTGATTCAGGCGTTTTCGCGCACGAATCGCCTCTACAACAGCAATGAGAAGCCCTTTGGGTCCATCCGTTATTACCGTTACCCGCACAGCATGAAGCGGACATTGAGGCAGCGGTGAAGCTCTACTCCGGAGACAGGCCGATTGGTCTGTTTGCCGACCATCTGCCGGATCACTTGCGGCATATGAATGAGAGCTTTGAGGATATGATGGCGATTTTCAAAGAGGCCGGTATTCCGGACCTCGACCATCTGCCGGAAGATATGGTTCTTAGGGCAAAGTTTGCCGAGACTTTTCGCGAGTTCTGCACCTATCTGCAGGCGGCGGAGATTCAGGGCTTTACCTGGGATCGGCAGACCTATTCCACCGAAGCGGAAGAGGAAGGCGGAGGCGAGACAATCGTCGTAAAGCCGACGGAAGCGCATTTTATGTTGTTTCTGCAGCGCTACAAGGAACTCCGTCCGGGAAAGACAGAGGGCGATGGAGGGGAGCCGGAGGAAACGCCGACCTTTTCGCTGGATCCCTATCTCACGGAGCTGGAGACAGGAAAAATTGACAATGACTATATGAACTCCCGTTTCCGGAAATATTTGCGGAAGCTGAATGACGGCAGTGCCACAGCGGAGGAGCGGGCGGAGACACTCGAGGAATTGCACAAGAGTTTTGCCTACTTGTCGCAGGAAGAGCAGCGGCTGGCCGATCTTTTTCTCGCCGATGTCGGTGCGGGCACCATCAGTCTGGACACCGGAAAGGGGTTTCGCGATTATCTCGCAGAGTATGCAAACCGGGAGAAAACACAGCAGAGGCGTCGCGTGGTGAAATACACCGGCTGCGATGAAACATTGCTGACGGAGATGACGGAACAGCATATCGCGGAAGATGAACTGAATCAGTACGGAAGATTTGACCGCCTGAAAAAGAGCATCGACATAGAGGCGGCAAAGCGCTACTTTGAGGAGCTGGAGGGAAAGCCGCTCCCCCTGTTTATTGTCAACAATCGCCTGGAACAACTGCTCAAGGAGTTTATTTTGGCGGGTGGATTTGACATCCAGATTCCGGGGGTTGACAGGCAGCAGGAGGAATGAGGCGGCAAGAGTGGCCTCCTTCATCGGCGTAGGAAGGAGAAACTATGCCAAATGCGTTTCAACCGACTGACTGCCTGAAGGACTACTACAGAACCTGGATTGTTGTTTACAAGGAGGGGGCCATTCGCGAAGTCACACTAGCAAAGTACCGGATGAGCCTCACCTGGGTGGAGCGGCTCGCACCGAGTCTCAGACTCTGCGAGCTGACCCGGGTTGCTTACCAGCAGATCCTGAATGCCTATGCATTGGAGCATGAGCGCCAAACGACCATGGATTTCCATCACCAGTTAAAAGGTGCCATTCTCGACGCGGTCGATGACGGACTCATTCCCCGCGATCCGACCCGAAAAGTGATTATCAAGGGGAAACTGCCTGCCGAAAAGAAACGGAAGTATCTGAACCAGTTCGAACTGCACGCCCTGCTCCGAAGTCTGAAACTCGGAGAGCGGGCAGATTGGGACTGGTTCATCTTGTTGGTGGCAAAGACAGGCCTCCGGTTTTCGGAGGCACTCGCGCTCACACCGGCGGACTTTGATTTTGCACACCAGACGCTATCGGTCACAAAGACTTGGAATTACAAGGACGGTGGCGGATTCGCGCCGACCAAAAACCGTTCTTCGGTGCGGAAAGTGCAACTTGACTGGCAGCTGATTATGCAGTTTGCCGTACTGGTGAAAGACTTGCCGACGGATCGGCCGATTTTTGTGCCGGAAGAGAAGGTCTACAATTCCACCGTCAATGACCGTCTGGAGCGCTACTGCAGGGCGCTTGACATTCCCGTGATTTCCGTGCACGGGCTTCGCCACACCCATGCGTCGATTTTGCTCTATGCGGGCGTCTCGATTGCGAGTGTGGCGCGCCGCCTCGGGCACGCGAGTATGACCACGACGCAGAAGACCTATCTGCATGTAATTCAGGAACTCGAGAACCAGGACATTGACCTCGTGATGAGGTCGCTTGCCAACCTGCGCTAAGTAAACTGCCGCCGATGAAGGATGGTGTCAGGTCTGCGAAGAAGGTTGTCACTTGCATTTTGTGCGAGTAAGTTATATCCTAGAAGTATGACAAGTAGGGAAATCAGGGAAAGAGGCATAATATGGATACAATGACAACTGTTTTTACGGATAATGCGAAAGTGATGCCAAAAGGACAAGTTACGATTCCGAAGGATGTCAGAAAGGCGCTGGGGGTTGAGGCAGGAGACCGGGTGACCTTTGTTGTCAGTCAGGGAGAGGTGAGAATTATCAATTCAGCGGTTTATGCGATGAAACTTTTGCAGGAAGGTATGCAAGGGCAGGCAGAAGCAGCAGGGATTCAGCGCGAGGAAGATGTTCTGAAGCTTGTTAAATCCGTGAGAGCTGAGGAATAAGATGAAAATCTTTATTGATACCAATATTCTGATTTCAGCAGCATTATTTCCCGGGAGTATACCGGAAAAAGCGTATCAGAGAGCTGTATCATATCCGAATGAGGCAGTTATCAGTGATATGAATCTCGAAGAGTTGCGTCGGATTTTTAATAAGAAATTTCCGGACAAAGTTCCGTTGCTCTCGATGTTTATATCGGTATTGGCAGTTTCTGTACAAATTGTAAGAGTGCCTGATACGGAATATCCGGAAGAAGCGCAGGATTAGGGATGAGAAGGATCGACCAATTTTTCAGAGCTGCGCTCCACTGTAAAAGCGGATTACTCTTTTGAGCCGGAGATGAAAGATTTTTTTAGAACGGGATTGCATAATCCTAAAGATTCTCAAGCCCCTCAGATTTTTATGAAGTTATAGAATATTGAATTACAGATGGGAAAGAAAGCGGGCCTCCTTTTCGGAGAGACCCGCTTTTTCCCTATCTGTGCTGTTTACCCCTTTTCCCTAAGTCTCGCCTCTATCGTCTCGTTCACAATGCGGAGCGCCTGAATCCGCGCGAAGTATTTGTCGTTTCCGGCAAGCACATGCCAGGGGCGCGTTTTCGGTCGAGGTGTAGCGGAACATGTCGTTGACGGCAGTCTCGTAGCGCGGCCATTTCTCGCGGTTTCGCCAGTCCTCTTCGGTGATCTTCCACTGTTTTTCGGGGGTGCGCTCTCTGGCGCGGAAGCGCTTTAACTGTTCCTCCTTACTGATATGAATCCAGAATTTCACCAGCAGAGCGCCGCTTTGCTGCAGATAGGCCTCAAAGTCGTTGATTTCCCCGTAGGCGCGCCTCCAGTCCGCCTCGCTGCAGAAGCCCTCAATCCGCTCGACGAGGACGCGACCGTACCAGGTGCGGTCAAAAATCGCAATGTGGCCGCTCTTCGGGAGCCGCTCGTAGAAGCGCCAGAGGAAGTGACGCTTTTTCTCTTCCGGCGTCGGGCTCGCAATCGGGAGCGCCGCATAGCCGCGGGCGTCGAGCGGTGAGGAGAGGCGCTTAATGCAGCCGCCCTTTCCCGCGGCGTCCCAACCCTCAAAGCCGACAATCAGCGGGATGCGTCTGGTGTAGAGAAGGTTCTGATTTTTGGCGAGCCGCGCGGTCTCTGCTTTCAGGCATTTTTTGTACTCTTCCCGCGTGAGCGTTTGACTTAAGTCGATGTCGGAGAGGCAGAGCGCGGCGTCGGCGGTGTCTTCGTTCGGCAGGGCAATGGTCTGCGGCTGGGCAGGGCGGTTCAACCTTTCGGAGATGGCGTCGATGACGGTGCGAAATACCTGCGCGGTCGCGGCGCGGCGGTCCGTGCCGGAGACCAGGGTCCAGGGCGCTTCGGCGGTCGTGGTCTCGGCAAGCATGCGGTCAAAGGCCGAATAAAAGTCGTCGTAGTGCTTTACCTGCTTCCGGTCGGACTTCACGACGCGGAAGGCAGTCTCCGGGTTTTCTGCGAGTGCCTCGAGGCGGGCTTTCATCTCCCGCTTTGAGATGTGGATGAAAAATTTGAGAATCAGATAGCCGTTGTCCGTGAGTGTTTTTTCAAAGCGGCGGATGTCGGCGAGCCGGGTTTCCACGGTGTGCGCGGGGAGTTTGTCCGCAAGCGCGCGGACCGAGACCTCCTGATACCAGGAGCGGTCCATGATCGAGAATTTGCCCGCCTCCGGAATGGTGTGCCAGTGGCGGCAGAGGTAAGGATAGCGCTGTTCGAGTTCGGTCGGCGGCTGGGTGTTCACGACGGTGAACCAGCGCGGATCGAGATTTTTGATGAGCTGCCCGATCATCTGCCCCTTGCCGGCGGCGGACCAGCCCTCAAAAATCAGAATGACCGGGAGATTTGCGGCGCGGAGCGGTGCATCCAGCGCGGCGAGTCTCGCTTTCAGGGCGGGCATCACAGCCTGATAATCCTCTTTCGCAAGTTTCTGTTTCAAATTCACCTGTTCGAGCATTGCAAGTTCCTCCTTTACTACAGGCAGTGTAGCACAGATTCCGGCGCTGTCCATCGGCTTGCGCGTTTTTCGTAACTCCGTTACAATGTGGGGCATATCATAAGAGGGAGTATCCGGATGAAAGAAATCATATTTTCGCTTGCGCCGATGGAGGGCATCACGGGCTATGTCTATCGGAATGCGCTCGCCGCGTGCTACGGCGGCGTTGCGCGCTTTTATTCGCCGTTTATCTCGCCGGGACATGCGGGCGCCGGCATCACAAAGCGGGACCGGCGCGACATTCTGCCGGAGAACAATACAGGGTTACACCTGATTCCGCAGCTCTTAACGAACAACGCGGAGGATTTTCTCTTTGCCGCGGAAATCCTGAGAGACTACGGCTACAAGGAACTCAATCTAAACCTCGGCTGTCCGTCGGGCACGGTCACGGCGAAGAAGAAGGGCTCCGGCTTTTTGTCGGAACGCGAGGCGCTCCGGCGGTTTTTTGAGCTCGTCTTTGAGAAGCTCCCCTCCGACATGAAGCTTGGCGTCAAGACCCGGCTCGGTGTCAAAGATCCGGCGGAGTTTCCGGCGATTCTCGAAATCTACAACGAGTTTCCGCTCTCCGAGCTCATTGTCCACCCGCGCGTGCAGAAGGAGTTTTACCGGGGGACGGTGCACCTCGATGCGTTCGCGCTCGCGGCAGACGGTGCAAAAATGCCGCTCGGCTATAACGGCGATCTCATCGACGAGGCGGATATTGACCGCATACGGGAGCGCTTTCCTTCGGTCTCGCACATCATGCTCGGGAGAGGACTTCTCCGGGATCCGATGCTCGCCGCGCGCTATCTGAGACACCTGCGCGGTGAAGAAATGCCGGGCGAAGAGGAAGAGAAGCGGCAGCGCCGTGCTTTTCATGCGGCGCTCCTCGACGGCTACGGAAAGAGTTTCCTCTATGAAAATGCGACGCTCTGCCGCATGAAGGAGGTCTGGGACTATCTGGGACTTGCCTTTCCGGAACACGAGAGAGCGGTGCGGGAACTCAAAAAGAGTAAGACTCTCAGCGAATACGAAGTTCGGGCGGAGCAGCTGCTCACACTTTGAAAAGACGCGATTCGGTAGAGAAAGAATTGAAACAGCATAAAAGGGATTGAAACGGCGTAAATTCGTCAGATGAAAGACAAAAAAATCCGCAGACAGCTTCGTTTGTCTGCGGATTTTTGTCTATGCCGCGGGCTTACACGCGGAGACAAGGCCGAAAACGCCTGCGGTCTCGGCGCTTTACAGCAGGGTGATGTTGTGGGCCGCGCAGGTATCGATCATCTCCTCAGGCCAGATGCTCGCCTGCACTTCGCCGACATGCGCTCTGCCGAGTAAGAGCATGCAGAGACGGCTCTGGCCAATGCCGCCGCCGATGGTATAGGGCAGTTCGCCGTTTAAGAGCGCCTTGTGGTAGGGGAGGGAACGGCGGTTCTCACAGTGCGTGAGCTTTAACTGCGCGTCAAGGCTCTCCGGCGAGACGCGAATACCCATGCTGGATAGCTCGAGCGCACACTGCAGGGGCTCAAACCAGAAGAGAATGTCGCCATTTAAGTTCCAGTCGTCGTAGTCCGGCGCGCGGAGGTCGTGGGGCTCGCCGTTAGAGAGCGCGCCGCCGATGCGCTCCACAAAGACAGCGCCGCACTCACGCGCAATCGCAGTTTCGCGCTCCTTCGGGGTGAGCGTCGGGTAGCGCTTCAGAAGCTCTTCTGCGTCGATGAAGGTGATTTCCCGCGGGAGACGGTAGCAGGCATCCGGGTACTTGTACCAGACCTCATGCTGCATGTGCTTGATAATCGTGAAGATGCGCTGCACGGTGTCCTCGAGCACTTCGATGCTTCTGTCCTCTTTGCGAATCACGCGCTCCCAGTCCCACTGGTCCACATAGCAGGAGTGGAGGTTGTCCGGTTCTTCATCGCGGCGGATGGCGTTCATGTTTGTGTAGAGTCCCTCGCCCGGCTTGAAACCGTAGCGCTTTAAGGCAAGGCGCTTCCACTTGGCGAGCGACTGCACCACTTCGATGTTCTCGCCCGGCAGAGAGAGCAGGTCAAAATTGACCGGGCGCTCCACGCCGTTTAGATTGTCGTTTAAGCCGCTTTTTTCGGTCACGAAGAGCGGTGCGGAGACGCGCTCCAGGTTCATCTGTCGACCGAACTCTTTCTGGAACAGGTCGCGGATAAATTTGATTGCCTCCTGGGTCTCACGGACCGAGAGCACGGGATCGTAGTGCTCCGGAATGACGAGTGCCATACCTTGCCTCCAATCTGAAAGAAACAACAACATGAAAAAATTTCGTATCAGCATAGCACTTTGCACTGCGGTGTGCAAGGTTTTTTGTTGTCACAGCTTCTCAAAAGACGCTTCGAATGTTAAAATAGAGTATAAAATTTTTATGAAGACGGAGGGTCGGCAAGGGCAGAGAGATGGAACGGAAACAAAAGAAGATACTGGGTGGCGCCGCGGCAGCACTTTGCGTCTGTTATCTGGCTGGGGCCGCTTTTTTTGCGGGTCATACTTACCCGAATTCGACAGTGGACGGAAAGGATGCCTCGCTGATTTCCTATACGAGAGCGCAGGAACTGATTACGGCGGCGGCGACCGAGGGCTCGCTCGGCATACGCGTCAAGGATCTGAGCTATTCTCTGCACCGGAAGGATGTGCTCGGGGTCGAGAGCCGGGACAACTGGAAGGCAGCGCTGAAAGACGGCTCCTCGTTCGCGTGGCCGGTCGCGATTTCAGCGGCATGAGCTTCTGAGCAAGAGAACCGTCGACGTGCACCGCGATGCGGTCGAGAAACTCCTCGAGGAGCAGGGGCTCTTTGAGGTCTCGATTCCGGCGCAGGATGCCAAACTCTCCGACTATACGGCGGATGCCGGCTATTCCGTGTTGCCGGCGGAGACCGGCTGGAGCGCGAGCAAAGAGGACATTCTGAATGCCGTGGTCGAGGCGCTGCAGAGCGATCAGAGCGAGCTTGACCTCACCGAAACCTTTGCGGTGCAGCCCGCGGTGACCGCGGACAATGCTGCCCTGGCCGACAAGGCAGCCGCGCGAAACGCGCTGGTCAATCACGACTTCACCTTTTTCATCGGGCAGGCAACGGTACAGCTGGACAGCGAGACGCTGAACAGCTGGCTCCGCGAGACTCGGGACGGCACGACAGGTCTTGACTATGCGGCGCTCGAAGACTATGTGAACGGACTGCAGGGACAGTTTGAGCCGCAGCTTGCGGCGCTTTCCGCGGAACACGGCGGCGAGAACTATGTCGTGGACAGCGAGCGCATGATGCAAATTCTCTGCGCAAAGCTCGGCATCAACCGCCCGGTGCGGGAGAGCGAGGCGCAGAAGGCAGCGCGGCTCGCGGCCAATGCAAAGAAGCTGAAAGCCGCAAAGCGCGCGGCGCGGCGCGAAAAGGACAAGGCAAAGGCCGAGCAGCTCTTAAAGGAGGCCGAGGCGCAGCAGACCCAGGCGCCGGAGTACATCGCGACGCTGAAATCCGAGGAAGACAGAGCGGCGGATGCCGCGAGTCCGGTGCTGACGGCCTCTCTCCGGGACGGCATTTTCATCGAGAATCCGGATCCGGATCCGGCGCCCGCCCAGGCCGCGGCGGGGGCGGAGGCGACGGCTGCGGAGAGCCAAACCGCCGCAGGGACGGTTCAAACCGAGAGTGTCAACGGCGATACGATTGCGGTCGGCGCGGCGCCGGTCGAGACCGAGACGGTCGAGAGCCTCACTGCCGAGGGCAACAGCGGCGAAGCGAGCGAGAGCGGCAGCGCGGTGAAGGAGACGCCGAAGTCTCTGAACGGCGAGATTGTGATGGCGAAGGACGATCTCTTTGTCCCGGTGCTCGCGGCCGATCCCGAGTTCCAGCTGGGACACGGCCTGAACTATATCGACATCAGCATCGAGAAACAGCGCGTGATTCTCTTTGAGAACGGCAGAAAGGTGATGGAGAGCGCCTGCGTGACCGGCCTTCCGACCCGGGAGAGAGCCACGCACTACGGTAACTTCCGCATCGCTTACAAGCAGCGGAATCGGATTCTTCGCGGGTCCCAGAATCTCTACGCGGCGTTTGTGAGCTACTGGATGCCGTTTGACGGCGGCATCGGGCTTCACGATGCGAGCTGGCGCGGCAAGTTCGGCGGCAACATCTACCAGTCGAACGGCAGCCACGGCTGCATTAACCTCCCGTCGGCCTTCGCAAAACAGCTTTACGAGCGAATCACGGTCGGCATGCCGGTCTATGTGCACTGAGACTGACTTGACAGCCTGCGTGCGGGTGACTAGAATCAAAACAGAAAACGAGACGGGGTGCTGTGTGCAGCTGAGACCGGAGGACCGGAACCCGAAAACCTGATTTGGGTAATGCCAACGTAGGAATCTCACGAAAGGACAGAGATGCCATCGGGCAGTTCTGTCCTTTTTTGTATGGACAACTTGAGGAGAAACAATGACAGCATTGGAATTTTCGGAAGTAAGTTTTCGCTATGCCGGGGGCGGCCCTTTGTTACTGGACAGGCTCTCGTTTCAGGTGGAAGCGGGGGAATTTGTCTCGATTCTCGGGCCGAGCGGCGCGGGCAAGAGCAGCCTGTTTCGCCTGATGAACGGGCTTCTCTTGCCCGAGTCCGGCAGCATCCTGGCGGAGGGCGTGCCGATTGCGGAGAAGAAGCGCTACTGCGGGTACATGCCGCAGCAGGACCTTTTGTTTCCGTGGCGGACTGTTGCGGACAATGTCGGGCTGCCGCTGGAACTCGGCGAGAAGCCGCTCGACCGGGAGACCCGGCGGGCGAAAGCCGAGGCTGTACTGGAAGCGGTGGGGCTGCAAGGCTGGGCGGACAAGAGCCCGCTCTCGCTCTCCGGCGGTATGCGGCAGCGGGCGGCGTTCGCGCGGACCTTGCTGACCGGCGCAAAGCTTCTTCTTAGATGAACCCTTTTCGGCGCTCGACTATATGACCCGGGCTCTCGATGCGGGAGTGGCTCCTCGAGAGATGGCGGCAGGAGAAGCGGACCATTCTGTTTGTGACACACGATGTCGAGGAGGCTATCTTTCTCTCGGAGCGCATTCTGGTCATCACATCGCGGCCGGTGCGGTCGCTTCGAGAATTTCGCGTGCCGCTCTCTTACCCGCGCAGCGTGGAGAGTCTCGGACAGGCGGCGGCGCTCGACTTAAAGCGGGAACTGATACAACTTCTCGCACGGGAGATGACGGCATGAACAGAGAGACGATGCGGAGGCAGTTGCCCTCCCTTTTGCTGACAGTTCTGTTTTTACTCGCCTGGGAACTGCTTGCGCGGCGCATGAACGCGGCCTATATTTTGCCGTCGCCGACACAGATCTTGCGCCGCATCTATGAGCTCGGAAGCCGCTCCTCTTGGTACACCTTCCGGCGACTATGGCGGTCGTCGCCGTTTCGCTGCTGCTCTCGCTGCTGCTCGGGATTTTTCTCGCGATTCTCATGGATCAGAGTAAAACGGCGGAGCGGGCGCTCTACCCGCTCCTCGTCGCCTCGCAGACCATCCCGACCACGGCGCTCGCGCCGCTCTTCGTGCTCTGGCTCGGCTACGGCATCTGGAGCAAGGTGCTCGCGGCGGTGCTCATGACCTTTTTTTCCCGATTGCGGTCACGCTCTCGGACGGCTTTTCGTGCGATTCCGCCCTGAGATGACGGAGCTCATGCAGACCCTCGGTGCGACGCGGTGGCAGCTCTTTTGGAAGTTAAAGCTCCCGGCTGTGCTGCCTTCCTTTTTCACGGCAATTCGTATGGCAATACCGCTCTCGGTGATCGGTGCGGCCATCGGCGAGTGGCTCGGCGCCCAGGCGGGGCTCGGCTATTTCTCCCGCCGCATGATGACACAGCTCGACGGCGCGGGCGTCTTTGCGCCGATTGTGCTCTTAAGTGTCGCGGCGATGCTGCTCACGGCACTTGCGCGGCAGATCGAGACGAGAGCGCTCAGGTTTCGGAATCATCAGGACAGCGACAGAGAAGAGACAAGGAGGAGAAATTCATGAAGAAACGGTTTGGCGGACAGATTTGGCGGCGCATAGCGGCTGCCGTGACGGGACTTTCGCTTTTGACGGCGCTCACAGCCTGCGGCGGCAAGCCCGAGAAACAGGCAAAGGGACAGGAGAAAGCGGAGGATGTGAACATTGTCCTCGACTGGTATCCGAACGCCGTGCATGCCTTTTTATATGAGGCAATCGAGAAGGGCTACTTTGCCGAAGAAGGGCTCAATGTCCACGTGCAGTTCCCCTCGAACGAGAACGATGCGATTTCGCTCGTCTCGGCGGGCAAGGCGGAATTCGGACTCTACTATCAGCAGGACATCATCCAGATGGTCGCGGACCAGGGCGTCAAGGTGAAGTCGCTCGGCGCGGTCTGCCAGAGCCCGCTGAACATTGTCCTCTCGCTGAAGGATAAAAATATTCTGAGTCCGAAGGATCTCGAGGGCAAGACAGTCGGCTATGCGGGGACGCCGCTCTCCGAGGCCATGATTTCGGTGCTCATGCGGAATGTCGGCGCGGATACGAGCGCCCTCACCTTAAAGAATGTGGGCTTTGATCTCATGAGTTCCATGACCACGGGGCAGGTGGATGCGACCATAGGCTGTCTCGTGAACCACGAGGTGCCGCAGCTTGAGGAAGAGGGCTTTTTCGCTCAACTACTTCTCGCCGACCGAGTACGGCGTCCCGAATTACTACGAGCTCTGCCTGATTACGAATGACAGCGTGCTGAAAGAGAAGCCGGAGCTCGCGGAGAAATTTGTGCGCGCGGCAAAGAAGGGCTTTGCGGATTTTAAGGCAGACCCGGACGCGGCTGTGAAGCTGCTGCTCGAAAAGCAGAATGCCGAGAACTTCCCGCTCAGTGAGAATGTCGAGAAGAAGAGCGCAGCCGTGCTGCTGCCGAAGATGGAGAGCGACAGTGCGCCCTTCCTCTCGCAGACAGAGAGCTGCTGGCAGGAAAACATCGACTGGATGAAGCAGGAGGGCCTCATTCAGAGAGCGCCGGAACTGAAGGAACTGCTTCCGGCGGGGAGCGGAAACTGAGAGAACAGGGTAGCCGAAGGTGAGCCAGCGGAAAAGCTGCCCGGAATCAAAGCGAATACGAAACAAAAGAAGAGACAGCCCCGATCGGGGCGGTCTCTTCTTTCATGTTTGCCCGAGACAAGGCAATGCTGTAGACCAAGGCGTAGAAAGCAAGGCGGTTTTCTGCAAATTGCATACAGTTTCCCTAATGGATTTCCGCTCGCGACACTTAAAAAGTGGACAGAATGTCGATGAATTGTCTATTTTGTAATCTTAAATAAAAAGATGTGCACAAACCATAAAAGCTGAGTATAATAAAAGGGCGGCGGCAGGGTGTCGCTGTCAACCGATAAAGGAGGAGACAAATGGCAAAGAAACTGCTTGAGACTGTGCCGAATTACAGCGAAGGACGTGACATGGAGAAGGTGGCAAAAATTGCCGCGTGCTTCAAGAACAGAAAAGAATGTCCGGCTTCTGGATTGCCAGACCGATGTGAACCACAATCGCTGCGTGATTACCGCAGTCGGTGAGCCGGAAGCGCTCCGCGACGCAGTCATCGACTCGTTTGAAGTCGCTGTGCAGTTGATTGATATGACCAAGCACGAGGGACAGCATCCGCGCATGGGCGCCGTCGATGTCGTTCCTTTCATCCCCTGCCGCAATACGACCGTCGCAGAGGCGGATGCAATCGCAAAGGAAGTCGGAAAAGCAGTCGGCGAGAAGTTCGGCATTCCGGTCTTCCTGTATGAGGATTCCGCAACCGCACCGCACAGAGCAAACCTCGCAAAGATTCGCAAGGGTCAGTTCGAGGGCATGGCGGAGAAGCTTCAGGACAAAGAGCTCTGGACCCCGGACTTCGGACCGGACCACATTCATCCGACCGCAGGTGTCGTCGCAATCGGTGCGAGAATGCCGCTCATTGCGTACAATGTGAACCTCGATACGGACAATATGGAAATCGCAAACCACATTGCGGACGCGGTCAAGAATATCCGCGGCGGCTACCACTTCATCAAGGCCATCGGTGTCGAGCTGAAGGATCACTACTCCGGCAAAGCTACGGTCGCACAGGTTTCGATGAACCTCGTGAACTATGAGAAGACAGCCATCTACCGCGCGTTTGAGGCAGTCAAGATGGAGGCGCGCCGTTACGGTGTCAATGTCCTCGAGAGTGAGATTGTCGGTGTCGTGCCGATGCAGTCCCTGATTGACTGCGCGGAGTACTACCTGCAGGCTTGCATGTTCGGACCGATGAAGTTCGACGCGAAGAAGCAGATCATGGAGAACTGGCTCCTTGAGGATGAGGAGGAAGAAGCATGAGTGAGAAGCTGAAAGAAATGAGCGTCGCCGCGTTTGTGGATCTCACGGCTTCCGATGCACCGGCGCCGGGCGGCGGTTCGGTCTCGGCACTTTTCGGGTCCCTTTCCGCGGCGCTTACGGGCATGGTCGCGGGTCTGACCGTCGGCAAGAAGAAGTATGTCGAGGTTGAGGCAGAGATGCGCGAGGTCGCAGCGGCGGCCGAGGCACTGAAGAAGGAGCTGGTTGAGGAGATTGACCGCGACTCCGATTCCTTCAACGAGTTTATGGCGGCGATGGCGCTGCCGAAGAACACGGACGAAGAGAAAGCGGCGCGAAAGGCCGCAATGCAGAACGGCTTAAAGTCCGCGGCAAAGGTTCCCTGCCATGTCGCGGAGACCGCGGCGCGCATTTTCCCGCTCGCTAAGACGGTGGTGGAGCGCGGCAATACCAATGCCGTGACCGACGGCCTCGTCGCGGCGATGGCGGCGAGAACCGCTGTAATCGGCGCGGGCCTCAATGTGAAGATTAATCTCGCCTCGATTGAGGATGAGGACTTTGTCGCCGAGTACAGCGCGCGCGTTGCGGCGCTTGAGGAGCAGGCGATTGCGGCGGAGCGCGAAATCTTTGCGCTCTCCGAGCTGACAAGAGAGATTTAAAACTGCGCGAACGAAAGGAGCGGAGTTGTGAGCATACAGATCCTGAATTCCACCCTCCAAATCGAGGCGGATGCGATTACGACCTTGGCGCTCGCGGCGCTCTTATTGCTTCTGGGAGCGGCGGTGAAAAACCGCGTCCGGATTCTAAACCACTATTGCATCCCGCACCGGTGGTGGGTGGTTTCCTCTTCATGTTTTTAACCTTCCTCGGCCATGTGACGGGGAGTTTCCAGGTGAGTTTCGACACCTACTTTCAGAGTCCGTTCATGCTGGCGTTCTTCACGACAGTCGGACTCTCGGCGAGTTTTTCGCTTCTTAAGCGCGGCGGCGTCATGCTGGTGGTCTACTGGCTGATTTCGGGCGTGATCTCGGTCATTCAGAATGTAATCGGCATTGCGGTCGGAACGGCCATCGGTCTGCCCGCGCCCTATGCGCTGTTATCCAGTGCCATCTCGATGATAGGCGGTCACGGCGCTGCTGCGTCTTACGGGGCGCAGTTCACCGAGATGGGCTACGATCAGGCGATGCTGGTCGGCGCTGCGGCGGCAACCTTCGGTCTCATTACGGCGGTCATGATAGGCGGACCGCTCGGCAGTCAGCTGATTGTCCGGCATAAGCTGACACCCGACAAGGCGGACAGCTTTCAGGGGAGCGATGTCTTTGAGGTCAACAAGAGCAGCGGCGAGGCGCGGAGTGCCCGTGTCATCATGGAAAATGTCACGGTGCTTTTGGTTTGCATGGCGGTCGGCGCGAAGGTATCCGCGCTGATCGGCGCTGCCATCGGCATGTCGTTCCCGACCTATGTCGGTGCGATGTTTGTCGCGGTGCTTGTGCGAAACCTGAACGAGAAGCTTCGGTTTTTCAGCTTTGATTATGCGCTGACAGACGGTATCGGCGAAGTGATGCTGTCGCTCTATCTCTCGATGGCGCTCATGAGCCTAAAGCTCTGGGAGCTCGCGGGATTAATCGGCGGCGTGTTGCTCGTGGTCTGCTGCCAGGTCATTTTCATGATTTTTGCGGCTTACTTCATTGTGTTCCGCCTGCTCGGCAGCAATTACGATGCGGCCGTGATGTGCGCGGGACTCTGCGGACACGGACTCGGTGCCACACCTTCGGCGATTGTCAACATGACGGCAGTCACCGAGAAGTACGGCATGTCGCACCGCGCGTTTATGATTGTGCCGATTGTCGGCGCTTTCCTGGTGGACATCATCTACCAGCCGCAGACCATTGCATTTATACGCTTTTTTGTCCATAATGTTGCAGCAAAATAAACGGGACCCGCAGGGCGGGACGAAAGGAGAACGCGTATGAAAACAGATATTGAGATTGCGCAGGAGGCGCAGGCAGCCAGAATCGAAGACATTGCCCGCGCCGAGGGCATCGATGAAAAATATCTGGAGCAGTACGGCAAGGACAAGGCAAAGGTGAGCTATCAGCTCTTAAAGGACACCGAGGGTAAGCCGGACGGCAAGCTTGTGCTGGTCACGGCCATCACCCCGACGCCCGCGGGCGAGGGCAAGACGACGACTTCCGTCGGCCTTGCGGACGGCTTAAAGCGTCTCGGCAAGAGCGTTGCGGTCGCACTCCGTGAGCCTTCGCTCGGCCCGGTCTTCGGCGTGAAGGGCGGCGCTGCGGGCGGCGGCTATGCGCAGGTCGTGCCGATGGAGGAGATTAACCTCCATTTCACCGGCGACTTCCATGCAATCGGCGCGGCAAATAACCTCCTGGCGGCGTTGATCGACAACCACATCTTCCAGGGCAACGCGCTCCGCATCGATGACAAGCGCATCACCTGGAAGCGCGCGGTCGATATGAACGACCGTCAGCTCCGCAACATCATCGACGGTCTCGGCAAGAGAACCGACGGCCGCGTCCGCGAGGACGGCTTCGAGATCACGGTCGCAAGCGAGATTATGGCGGTCTTCTGCCTCGCGAAGGACTTAAAGGATCTGAAGGAGAGACTGGCGCGCATGATCATCGGCTACAACATGGACAATGAGCCGGTGACCGCGGGCGACCTGCACGCGGAGGGTGCGCTCACGGCGCTCTTAAAGGATGCGCTGAAGCCGAACCTCGTGCAGACCTTAGAGCACACGCCGGCCTTCATTCACGGCGGACCGTTCGCAAACATTGCGCACGGCTGCAACTCCGTGCTCGCGACCAGACTGGCACTCCGCCTGAACGACTACGCGGTCACGGAGGCGGGCTTCGGTGCCGATCTCGGCGCAGAGAAGTTCATTGACATCAAGTGCCGCATGACGGGTCTGCGCCCGGATTGCGCGGTCGTGGTCGCAACCGTGCGCGCGCTGAAGCACCACGGCGGCGTCGACAAGGCAGAGCTCAATACGCCGAATGTCGAGGCACTGAAGAAGGGTCTTCCGAACCTTTTGCAGCATGTCGAGAACATGACGAAGGTCTTCGGCCTTCCGACCGTGGTCGCAATCAACCGCTTTCCCGTTTGACTCCGAGGAGGAGCTTTAAACCTGCATCGCGGACGAGTGCAAGAAGCTCGGCGTCAATGTCGTGCTCTCGGAAGTCTGGGCGAAGGGCGGCGAAGGCGGCGAGGCGCTCGCACGCGAGGTCATGCGTCTCTGCGAGGACAAGGCGGACAACCACTTCCGCTTTGCCTACGAGGACAGCGACAGCCTCGAGGAGAAGCTCAACAAGATTGTGCGCGAAGTGTACCGCGGCGACGGCGTGGTGCTCACGGCCGAGGCAAAGAAGCAGGCGAAGCGCCTCGAGGAACTCGGCTTCGGGCACTATCCGGTCTGCATGGCGAAGACACAGTTCAGCTTCTCGGACAACAAGAATCTGACCGGTGCACCGCGCGGCTTTCAAGATTACCGTTCGCGAGGTCAAGGTCTCGGCGGGCGCGGGCTTCATTGTCGTGAAGACAGGTGACATCATGACCATGCCGGGTCTCCCGAAGGTACCGGCGGCAGAGCACATCGATGTCGACGAGAACGGAAATCACAGGTCTCTTCTGACGCGGAAGAAGTCCTGAAGTAAGACACGAACAGGCGGCGGACCGGCATTGCAACCGGGCTGCCGCCTGTTGGCGTCTCTTTACAAAACGAATGTTCTGTGCTATCCTTCCTGCAAGGGGGCGGCTATGAAGAGGAGCGGAACATACAGCACAAAGTCAAGACAGGAAATCATGAAATATCTGGAGGCCTCGGCGGGCAGAACCGTGAGCGCTTCGGATATTCTGGATCATCTGCAGGGCATTGGCCTGAATGTGAGCCCGACGACGGTATACCGCAATCTGGACCGCCTGTACGAGGAAAAGAAGATTCTCAAATATGTCGCGGAGAAGGGCGAGAAGGCTGTCTATCAGCTCGAAGTCGAGGGGCGGCACTGTGCGGACCACCTGCACTTAAAGTGTCTCGGCTGCGGCAAAATTATCCACATGGATTGTGACTTCATGGATGAGGTCAGAGAGCATTTGATGCGCGGTCACGGCTTTTCCTTGCAATGCGAGGGCACGGTGCTCTACGGCTATTGCGAGGCGTGCCGGAAGAAAAAAGAAGGTTTACAATCCTCTTGACTTCCGGTATACTGATTTGTATGCAGGCGTGGTTCAATGGTAGAACACAAGCTTCCCAAGCTTGGGACGCGGGTTCGATTCCCGTCGCTTGCTGCATGGGACCGAAGGGAGACTTCGGTCTCTTTTTTTTTCGCCGTTTCCGCGGCGCTAAGGAGGAGAGATGGCAAAGACACAGTACAATGCGGACAGCATCACCGTGCTGGAGGGTCTCGAAGCGGTCAGAAAGCGTCCGGGCATGTACATCGGCGGCGTCGGGCAGAAGGCGCTGAATCACCTGATTTACGAGATCATGGACAATGCGATCGATGAACACCTCGCGGGATACTGCAGCGAGATTCACATTGTCCTCGAGAAAGACGGTTCCTGTACCGTGCGGGACAACGGCCGCGGCATTCCGGTCGAGATGCATAGGAAAGGTGTCTCGGCGGAGCGCGTCGTCATGACGACCCTGCACGCGGGCGGAAAGTTCGATAACAGCGCCTATAAGACGAGCGGCGGTCTGCACGGCGTGGGTTCCTCGGTCGTGAACGCGCTCTCGAAAAAGATGCGGGTGCGCATCAGCCGCGGCGGCGTGGTTTACGAGGACAGCTATTCGCGGGGCGAGCCGACCACGGCGCTGAAAAACGGGCTCCTGCCGATTGTCGGAAAGCAGGCGGAGAGCGGCACGGAAATCAACTTCCTGCCGGACCCGGAAATCTTTGAGAAGACGCATTTCCGTGCGGACTGGTTAAAGTCGAGACTCCACGAGACCGCTTACTTAAATCCCGGCATCACCATCTATTACGAGAACAAGCTCCCCGGCGAGGCGGAACAGGAAGTGTTCCGCGAGCCCGAGGGGCTCATTGCCTATGTCCGCGCGCTGAACGAGGGGCAGACAGCGGTCCACGAGCCGATTTACATCAAGGGGCGCTTCGAGGACATTGAACTTGAGTGCGCAATCCAGTTTGTGGATGCCTTTGAAGAGAAGCTGCTCGGCTTCTGCAACAGCATCTACACGGCCGAGGGCGGCACGCACTTACAGGGCTTTAAGACGCGCTTCACGCAGCTCATCAACACCTATGCGCGCGAGCTCGGCTTCTTAAAGGAGAAGGACGCGAACTTCACCGGCGCGGACACGCGAAACGGCATGACAGCGATTGTCGCCATCAAGCACCCGGATCCGATTTTCGAGGGACAGACCAAGACCAAACTCGCGAGCGCGGATGCGACGAAGGCGGTCTCCACGATTGCGGGCGATGAGCTCACGCGCTATTTTGACCGCGACCTGGAGACGGTTCGCGCCATCATTGCCTGCGCCGAAAAGTCGGCAAAGATACGGCGGGCAGAGGAGAAGGCGAGAACCAACCTCCTGGCAAAGCCGCGCTTCTCCTTCGATTCGAACGGAAAACTCGCGAACTGCGAGTCCCGGGATCCCGCAAAGTGTGAGATTTTCATTGTCGAGGGAGATTCCGCAGGCGGCTCCGCAAAGACCGCGCGAAACCGCATGTATCAGGCGATACTCCCGATACGCGGTAAGATTCTGAATGTCGAAAAGGCCTCGATTGACAAGGTGCTTGCGAACGCGGAGATTAAGACCATGATCAACAGCTTCGGCTGCGGCTTTTCGGAGGGCTACGGCAACGACTTTGACATCACGAAGCTCCGCTATGACAGATTATTCTGATGACGGATGCCGATGTCGACGGCAGCCACATCGACACCCTGCTCTTAACCTTCCTCTACCGCTTCATGCCGGAACTCATCTACGACGGGCATGTATACATTGCGATGCCGCCGCTCTATAAGGCAGTTCCGACGCGCGGCAAGGACAAGGAAGGCGTCTACATTTACGACGACAAGGCGCTCGAAAAATTCAAAGCAAAGCACAAAGAGGGGAGCTTCACCCTGCAGCGCTACAAGGGTCTCGGCGAGATGAATCCGGAACAGCTCTGGGAGACCACGCTGAACCCGGAACAGCGCATGTTAAAGCGGGTCGAGATTGAAGACGCGCGCCTCGCGAGCGAGGTCACGGCGCTTTTAATGGGCAGCAACGTGGGACCGCGGCGCGACTTCATCCACGACCACGCGGACGAAGCGGAAATCGACGCATAAAGGCGAGAGAGGTATACCATGGCAGAGAAAATTCTTCGAACCGAATACTCGGAGGAGATGCAGAAGAGCTATCTCGACTATTCGATGAGTGTGATCACCGCCCGCGCGATTCCCGACGCGCGGGACGGTTTAAAGCCGGTGCAGCGGCGCGTGCTCTACGATATGAGCGAACTGCACTTAAGTCACGACAAGCCGCACCGGAAGTCGGCGCGTATTGTCGGTGATACGATGGGTAAATATCACCCGCACGGTGACAGCTCGATCTACGAGACCCTGGTCGTGATGAGCCAGCCCTTTAAGCGCGGCATGCCGCTGGTCGACGGCCACGGCAACTTCGGCTCGATCGAGGGCGACGGCGCTGCGGCCATGCGTTACACCGAGGCGAAGCTGCAGAAGTTTGCGGAGGAAGTCTATCTCCGCGACCTTGACAAGACCGTCCGCTTTGTCTCGAACTACGACGAGACCGAGAAAGAGCCGGAGGTTTTGCCGGTGCGCATTCCGAACCTCCTCGTGAACGGCGCGGAGGGCATTGCGGTCGGCATGTCGACCTCGATTCCGCCGCACAATCTGGGAGAGGTCTGCGACGCCTGCATCGCCTACATCAAGAATCCGGAGATCAAATACGAAAAGCTCCTCGGCCTCTTAAAGGGGCCGGATTTTCCGACCGGCGGCATTGTCGCCAATCAAAGCGAGCTCCCGCTGATTTACAGGACCGGTGTCGGCAAAATCAAACTGCGCGGCCGCATTGAGGTGGAGCTCGGGCAGAAGCGGAGCGACCGCGACAAGCTGGTCATCACCGAGATTCCCTATACCATGGTCGGCGCGGGCATCGATAAATTTTTAACGGATGTGGCGGCGCTTGTGGAGAGCAAAAAGCTCCCGGAGGTCGTCGATATCTCGAACCAGAGTTCCAAGGAGGGCGTCCGCATTGTCCTGGAACTTCGCCGCGACGCAGATCTGGAGCGCGTCAAGAACATGCTCTATAAGAAGACCAAGCTCGAGGACAGCTTCGGCGTCAACATGCTCGCGATTGCGGACGGCAGACCGGAGACACTCGACCTAAAGGGCATCTTAAAGCACTACCTCGCGTTTCAGTATGAGAACGCCGAGAAGAAGTATGCGACATTACTCGAAAAGGAGCGCTTAAAGCAGGAGGTGCAGGAGGGCCTGATTGCCGCCTGCGACTGCATTGACCTGATCATTGCGATACTCCGCGGTGCCAAGAAACTGGAGGACGCGAAGGCCTGCCTCACGGCGGGCGATGCGAGCCGCATCTATTTTAAGGACCCGAGTTTTCTCCGCGACGCGACAAAGCTTCATTTCACGGAGCGCCAGGCACAGGCAATTCTGGACATGCGTCTCTATAAACTGATCGGGCTCGAGATTCTGGCGCTTGAAAAAGAGCACGCGGAGACCTTGAAGAAGATCGAGACCTACGAGGGGTATCTTTCGAGCCGCGAAAAGCTCGATAAGCTCCTCATTAAGGACCTCGAGGCAATCAAAAAAGAGTATGCGCACGAGCGCCGCACCCGGCTTGAGAACAGCAAGGAGGCTGTGGTCGAAGAGAAAGCGCCGGAGGATGAGCAGGTGATTTTTGTCCTGGATCGCTTCGGCTACGCAAAACTTCTGGATGTCCCGAGTTATGAGAAGAACAAAGAACAGGTGGACAGCGAATACCGCGCGGTTATCCCGATTATGACGAGCGGCAGGATACAGCTCTATACCAGTGCGGGGGTTCTGCATCAGGTCAAGGTGCGCGAGCTCCCCGCCGGCAAGTTAAAGGACAAGGGCGTGCCGATTGACAATGTGAGTCGCTTCGACGGGCGAAAGGAAGAAATTCTGCTGGTCGCGGCGGCAGGCAGTCTCCGCGCGACCGCGCTGTTCTTTGTGAGCCGCGAGGGCTATGTGAAACTCGTTGACGGCGCGGAATTCGAGACCGCGAATAAGACTGTGGTTGCGACCAAACTCGGCGACACGGACAGCCTCGTGGCAGTTCTCGCGCTCGGCAAAGGTCGGCAGGATGCGCTGCTGCTCAGTGAGGGGGATTTTGCGCTCCGTTTTAACGTCGAAGAAGCGCCGCGAATGAAGAAGAACGCGCGCGGCGTGCGCGGTATGCGCCTCGGCGACAGCGATTTTGTGCAGCGAGCACTGCTTCTGCCGCCCATGGAAGAGTTTGTTTTAACGGGAAGAAAGTGAACCCGGAGAAGATACGGCGCGGCCACCGGGATACAAAGGGCGAAAGACTGAAATAAGACTTTGATGCAGATAGAAGGCTTTGCTGTAGATAGAAGGAAGAAGATGAGAGAGAGCCGGGACGGGGGAATCCCTGCCCGGCTTTCTTGTTACGGCGCGGCCACCGGGATACGAAGGGTGAAAGACTGAAATAAGACTTTGATGCAGATAGAAGGCTTTGCTGTAGATAGAAGGTAGAAGATTAGGGAGAGCCGGGACGGGGAGAGCCCTGCCCGGCTTTCATGTTAGGGCGCAGCCACCGAGATACGAAGGGCGAAAGACTGAAATAAGACTTTGATGCAGATAGAAGGCTTTGCTGTAGATAGAAGGTAGAAGATTAGAGAGAGCCGGGAGGGGGAAGCCCTGCCCGGCTTTCTTGTTACGGCGCAGCCACCGGGATACGAAGGGCGAAAAAACGAAATAAGAGAAAGCGAGGAGTAGAATAAATCGACGCGACAGAAGCAATTAACCGAGCGGATTAATTGGTTCACATAATAGATGCGCGGAGATAAAGGGTGAGCAGAAGAATCGTACTTGCGATATTCGTGCGGTCAAAAATCGGGATGAAAAAACAGGATTTTTCGATTCTCAAAAATAAAAATGAAAAAGTTTGGAAAAACGCTTGACGCTCGATTACAGGGGTGGTATAGTACACAAGCTTGCTCGTGAGGGCGAGCCGAGAACCTTGAAAATCAAAGATCAGACAGTACAAACAACCCTGAAATCTCTGTGAAAACAGAGGGTTCACGGACATCTTTCGAATGTGTCCGTGAGCTTCCAAAAGAATTTCAAAAAAGAACCAAACCAAGTAATAACGGGTAAAATAACTGAGAAAGACCAACGTTATTTTGACCGGAACGAACAAACTTAAATTTGAGAGTTCGATCCTGGCTCAGGATGAACGCTGGCGGCGTGCTTAACACATGCAAGTCGAACGAGAAGTGAAGACGGAAACCTTCGGGCGGAAGACTTTATTTCGAGTGGCGGACGGGTGAGTAACGCGTGGGTAACCTGCCTCATACAGGGGGATAACAGTTGGAAACGACTGTTAATACCGCATAAGACCACAGCACCGCATGGTGCGGGGGTAAAAACTCCGGTGGTATGAGATGGACCCGCGTTCGATTAGCCAGTTGGCGGGGTAACGGCCCACCAAAGCGACGATCGATAGCCGATCTGAGAGGATGACCGGCCACATTGGGACTGAGACACGGCCCAAACTCCTACGGGAGGCAGCAGTGGGGAATATTGCACAATGGGGGGAAACCCTGATGCAGCGACGCCGCGTGAGTGAAGAAGTATTTCGGTATGTAAAGCTCTATCAGCAGGGAAGAAAATGACGGTACCTGAGTAAGAAGCCCCGGCTAACTACGTGCCAGCAGCCGCGGTAATACGTAGGGGGCAAGCGTTATCCGGATTTACTGGGTGTAAAGGGAGCGCAGACGGCTCTGCAAGTCTGAAGTGAAAGCCCGCGGCTTAACCGCGGGACTGCTTTGGAAACTGCAAGGCTTGAGTATCGGAGGGGCAGGCGGAATTCCTAGTGTAGCGGTGAAATGCGTAGATATTAGGAAGAACACCGGTGGCGAAGGCGGCCTGCTGGACGAAAACTGACGTTGAGGCTCGAAGGCGTGGGGAGCAAACAGGATTAGATACCCTGGTAGTCCACGCGGTAAACGATGAATACTAGGTGTTGGTGCCCGAAGGGCATCGGTGCCGTCGCAAACGCAATAAGTATTCCACCTGGGGGAGTACGTTCGCAAGAATGAAACTCAAAGGAATTGACGGGGACCCGCACAAGCAGTGGAGCATGTGGTTTAATTCGAAGCAACGCGAAGAACCTTACCAAATCTTGACATCCTTCTGACCGCACCGTAATGGGTGCTTTCCTTCGGGACAGGAGTGACAGGTGGTGCATGGTTGTCGTCAGCTCGTGTCGTGAGATGTTGGGTTAAGTCCCGCAACGAGCGCAACCCCTATTGCCGGTAGCCAGCAGGTAAAGCTGGGCACTCCGGCGAGACTGCCCGGGATAACCGGGAGGAAGGCGGGGATGACGTCAAATCATCATGCCCCTTATGATTTGGGCAACACACGTGCTACAATGGCGTTAACAAAGAGAAGCGAGAACGCGAGTTTAAGCAAAGCTCAAAAATAACGTCTCAGTTCGGACTGCAGTCTGCAACTCGACTGCACGAAGCTGGAATTGCTAGTAATCGCGAATCAGCATGTCGCGGTGAATACGTTCCCGGGTCTTGTACACACCGCCCGTCACACCATGGGAGTCAGCAACGCCCGAAGTCAGTGACCCAACCGTAAGGAGGGAGCTGCCGAAGGCGGGGCGGATAACTGGGGTGAAGTCGTAACAAGGTAGCCGTATCGGAAGGTGCGGCTGGATCACCTCCTTTCTAAGGAAAAAGTAAGGGTTGCTTGTGCTGTCTGGTTTTTGATCAAAGGTTCACACCGGATATCCGGTGTCGATGCGTCTTCTTGAAACACCCGTTCCCATCCCGAACACGACGGTTAAGAGGAAGACGGCCGAAGGTACTATGCTGGTAACGGTATGGGAGAATAGGCGGGCGCCGGATTTTTTTCTTTTTTTCATAAGCGATCGGAACGCTTGAGCCGAAAGGCTGGAACGCTCCTATGGCTGATGAAAATCAGCTTTTGCACCTTGAAAATCGCATACAGAATGAATATTCAATTTTAGAATATCTAGACATCCGAGGTGATACGACGAAAGTCGTATCCAAGATATAAACGTATGCTCTGTGAAAGCAGAGCGACCAACCCGCATGTTCTTACGCTAGAGAACATGTAAGAGGTTAAACAAAAAAAGAGCGTAGGGCGGATGCCTTGGCACTAAGAGCCGATGAAGGACGTGATAAGCTGCGATAAGCTGCGGGGAAGAGCAAATATCTATTGATCCGCAGATTTCCGAATGGGGAAACCTACTGCAGAAGAGCTGCAGTGACCGTGCGTGAATCCATAGCGTACGGCCGGGAACCCGCTGAACTGAAACATCTAAGTAGGCGGAGGAAGAGAAAACAACAGTGATTCCGTAAGTAGCGGCGAGCGAACGCGGAAGAGCCCAAACCGCAGTGCGTGCACTGCGGGGTTCGGACTGCACACGGGAATTGAATCGTTACCGGAAAGACTTTGGAACAGTCTGCCAGAGAGGGTGAAAGCCCCGTACGGGAAAACGAGTCATGACTCAGCAGGATCCAGAGTACCACGAGACACGTGAAACCTTGTGGGAATGCGGGGGGACCACCCCCTAAGGCTAAATACTACTTAGTGACCGATAGTGCATAGTACTGTGAAGGAAAGGTGAAAAGGACCCCGGGAGGGGAGTGAAAAAGAACCTGAAACCCTATGTTTACATGCAGTGGAAGTGCGATACATGAACGCACAACCGCGTACTTTTTGTAGAACGGTCCGGCGAGTTGCCGGTGCTGGCAAGGTTAAGGACTACAGGTCCGGAGCCGAAGGGAAACCGAGTCTTAATAGGGCTTACAGTCAGCATCGGCAGACCCGAAACCGGGTGATCTATCCATGTCCAGGTTGAAGTCCCCGTAAAAGGGGATGGAGGACCGAACACACATCCGTTGAAAAGGGTGGTGATGAGGTGTGGATAGGGGAGAAATTCCAATCGAACCCGGAGATAGCTGGTTCTCCTCGAAATAGCTTTAGGGCTAGCCTCGACTTAGTCAGACGGAGGTAGAGCACTGAATTCCTGAGGGGGCGTCAAAGCCTGCCAAGGGATATCAAACTGCGAATGCCGTCCTGATGATGGTCGGGAGTCAGACTGCACGAGATAAGTTGGGCAGTCAAAAGGGAAAGAGCCCAGACCTACAGCTAAGGTCCCAAAATACGTGTTAAGTGGAAAAGGATGTGGGATTTCGAAGACAGCTAGGATGTTGGCTTAGAAGCAGCCACACATTCAAAGAGTGCGTAATAGCTCACTAGTCGAGAGGTCCTGCGCCGAAAATTTCCGGGGCTAAAACACGATACCGAAGCTTAGGAATGTAGCAATACATTGGTAGAGGAGCAATCTCAGAGTGCCGAAGCGCTACCGCAAGGAAGCGTGGAGTTCTGAGAAGAGAGAATGCCGGAATGAGTAGCGAGAATGATGTGAGAATCATCATGGCCGAATATCCAAGGATTCCAGGGTAAAGCTGATCTGCCCTGGGTAAGTCGGGACCTAAGGCGAGGGAGAGATCCGTAGTCGATGGACAGCAGGTTCATATTCCTGCACCTGACATGATCAGAACTGTGGGGACACAGGAACAAAACCGGACCCGGGAGAGCAAAGACCGGGCGAAGCGAAGTTAGGAGTGCGGTAGGCAAATCCGCCGCACAATCCGAAAGCGTGATAGGGAGCGAAATATAAGTAGCGAAGCCGGTGGAGGGACTGTCGAGAAAAGCCGCTATTGTATCATGTCAGCCCGTACCGCAAACCGACACAGGTGGATGAGGAGAGAATCCTAAGGCCGGCGGGAGAAGCATTGTTAAGGAACTCGGCAAAATGACCCCGTAACTTCGGGAGAAGGGGTGCTGCAGAGATGCAGCCGCAGAGAAAAGGCTCAAGCAACTGTTTAGCAAAAACACAGGTCTATGCGAAACCGTAAGGTGAGGTATATGGGCTGACGCCTGCCCGGTGCTGGAAGGTTAAGAGGAGAGGTTAGCTAAGGCGAAGCTTTGAATTTAAGCCCCAGTAAACGGCGGCCGTAACTATAACGGTCCTAAGGTAGCGAAATTCCTTGTCGGGTAAGTTCCGACCCGCACGAAAGGCGTAATGATTTGAGCGCTGTCTCAACAATGCACCCGGTGAAATTGAAGTACCAGTGAAGATGCTGGTGACCTGCGCCAGGACGGAAAGACCCCATGGAGCTTTACTCCAGCTTGATACCGGGATTCGGTGTTACTCGTACAGGATAGGTGGGAGGCTAAGAAGGAAGGACGCCAGTCTTTCCGGAGCCGCTGTTGGGATACCACCCCTGTGGCACTGGATTTCTAACCTACATCCGTAATCCGGATGGGGGACAATGTCAGGTGGGGAGTTTGACTGGGGCGGTCGCCTCCGAAAGTGTATCGGAGGCGCTCAAAGGTTCCCTCAGAATGGTTGGAAACCATTCGAAGAGTGCAAAGGCAGAAGGGAGCTTGACTGCGACACCGACGGGTGGAGCAGGTACGAAAGTAGGACTTAGTGATCCGGTGGTATAAAGTGGGATTGCCATCGCTCAACGGATAAAAGCTACCCTGGGGATAACAGGCTTATCACTCCCAAGAGTTCACATCGACGGAGTGGTTTGGCACCTCGATGTCGGCTCATCGCATCCTGGGGCTGAAGTCGGTCCCAAGGGTTGGGCTGTTCGCCCATTAAAGCGGTACGCGAGCTGGGTTCAGAACGTCGTGAGACAGTTCGGTCCCTATCCGGCGCGGGCGTAAGATATCTGAGAGGAGCTGTCCTTAGTACGAGAGGACCGGGATGGACTGACCACTGGTGCACCGGTTGGGGAGCAACCCCATGGCCGGGTAGCCAAGTCGGGACGGGATAAACGCTGAAGGCATCTAAGCGTGAAGCCCCCCTCAAGATGGGATATCTCATGCGAAAGCGGTAAGACCCCTTGAAGACGACAAGGTAGATAGGAGAGAGGTGTAAGCGTGGCGACACGTTCAGCTGACTCTTACTAATCGGTCGAGGGTTTAACCAAAGGGTTTGGGAAAAGAGATGAATAGATAGAAAGATTCTGTGTGCGATTTTCAGGGTGTAAATATGCGATAGTGGCGTAGTTGGTAACGCGCGACCTTGCCAAGGTCGAGACCGCGGGTTCGAGTCCCGTCTATCGCTCTCTGAAAAGAGCGCCCTGCTTCGGCAGGGCGCTTTTTGCTTTGCATTATAAGTCAATCAATAAGACGGCGAATTTACCGGCCTCGCCTTTTTGCGGGAAATCGGCTATACTGGGGCGAGCAAAGCAGAAGCAAAGGAGTGTTTTAGAGAGATGCAATACGAAGGTGATGTCTACCGCCCGCCGAGCGAGGCGCGCAGTTTAATTATTCAGGTAACCATAGGATGTTCGCACAACAAGTGCACTTTCTGCCACATGTACATGGACAAGCAGTTCCGCGTGCGAAAGCGGGAGGAGATTCTTGCCGACCTCGACGAATGCCGGGATACCTACGGTCCCTATGTGCAGCGCGTTTTCTTCGCGGACGGCGATGCGCTGGTCGTGAAAACCGAGCTCCTCTTGGAACTCTTACACTATGTGAAGAAAAACTTCCCCTATGCGGAGCGCATTACCTCCTACGGCACGGCGAAGGATGTGCTGCGAAAGTCGGAGGAAGAGCTGGTAGCGCTTCGGAAAGCCGGACTCGCGATGATTTACCTCGGCGCGGAGTCGGGGGACGATGAAGTCCTCGTGCACATTCAAAAGGGCGAGACGGCGGCGGAGATTATCGCGGCAGGGCAGAAGTTAAAGCGCTGCGGCATTCAGACCTCGGTGACCTTGATTTCCGGTCTCGGCGGCAGCGCGGGCATGGAGGCGCACGCCGTGAAGTCCGCGGAGCTCATCAACGCAATGAACCCGGAGTACGCTTCGATTCTGACCCTGCACCTCTCGCCGGAGTCGCCGATGGCGAAGGAGATTCAGCGGGGGGAGATGGAGCTCTTAAAGCCGGATCAGATTATGGATGAGACAGAGCTCTTCTTAACGCATATCGACTCGCCGGGAACGGTGTTCCGCACGAACCACGCCTCAAACTATCTGGCGCTCGCGGGGACCTTTAATCAGGATCTGCCGCGCCTCCTCCGCGAAGTGCGAGAGGCGCGCGAGCACAGCCGCTACCGCATGGAGAGCTGGCGCAGAAGGCTCTGAGCAAGTGTCAGGCGTACGGAAGCGAGACGGAACGCTGAAAGCCGGATCGGATTACGGAAGCAAAAAATAAGAGAAACCGCAGCGGAAAGCGGTTTCTCTCTTTTTATGTGCCGAAGCGGCGAAAAGAGCGACAGCGGCAAAAAACGAACGGCACGGAGAACCGCACAGGACGACTTACTGTGCAGCCGCCTCGGCCTCATCCGAGAGCGCACCGTAGCGCGACTTGAGCTCCGCAATAAACTCGTCCTCGATGTCGGTCGGGCGCTTACTCTCTTTCGTGAGAATGCCAAAGCGCAGATGCTCGTTGGTCGCGCGGAGCGGAATATTCACGACATTGTAGTGTATGCCCTCGTCGGGATATTTCGGAATGCCTATCGTGTAAAAATTGGAGCGCGCAAGGAGCCTAATCTGCTCCATGCGATCGTTGACATAGGCGATTTTTGCGGAGTCATTGAGATCCACAATGCCGTTCTCGGTCGCAATGTGGTAAAAAAAGTCCTCATACTGCCCGATGTAGCGCACAAAGCCGTAGTTTAAGAGGTCGCGGATATCCAGTTCCCGGACCTTCTTGCCGCGGAGCAACTCGTGATTCATCGAGAGAAATACATAGGGCTTAAAGCGGGCAATGCTCTGAAAGCGAAGCCGCTTGTTTTCAAAGTTCCGGAGCATGCTCTCGCTCTCGGAGACGGAGAAGTGTAAGACCCCGATTTCCGAATAGCCGCTGGCCACATCGTCCACGACGTCCATCGCATCGGTCTCCCGGAGGCGGAGAAACAGGCTCTCTTGGTCCTGGTGGCGGCAGACAACCTCATTGAAGCAGACCGCCGTGTGGGAGAAGCGGGTCATCGAGACCACGAGACGACTGCCCTGCTGGTGCGTCTGGTTGATGAAGCGGTCCAGGCTGTCCATCTCGTCGAGAATCACCTGACAATGTGAGAGAAAACTCTCGCCGTTTCTGGTGAGACGCACGCCCTGGTTGGTGCGCTGAAAGAGGTCAAAGCCGACTTCCTCTTCGATACTCTTGATGATATGCGAGAGCTGGGGCTGGGAGATATACATGGCTTTCGCAGCCTGATTGATGGAACCGTAACGCGCGACACCGACAAAGTATTTCAAATTTTTAGTATCCAAGCAAGCCTCCGAACTGTCTTTGCGGCGGCAACGCCGCCCTTATGCTGTTCCTATCATAACATAAAACCTGCCTTGTCCCAAAGGTCAATTGACAGTTCCACAGGGCTTGCGTAAAATAGCAAGAGTCGGCGCCCGTGGCGGAATTGGCAGACGCGCTGGATTTAGGTTCCAGTGGGAGACCGTGCAGGTTCAAGTCCTGTCGGGCGCAGCAGGAGTCCTGTCACAAAAGCGGTTCACACGAGAGCGGTGTGAGCCGCTTTTTGTCATAGCGGGACAGGAGCTCGGGGGCATGGTACAATAGAGAAAAGCGGGGGAGGTGTGCGGATGAAACGGCGGGACAGGGGCTTCGTGTTGGCCCTGACAATCGGATTTTTCAGCTGTTGGATGGCTGCCTGCGGAAGTCTCGGCGGGAAAACGAAAGCACAGCCCTCCGCCGAAGAAGAAATCGGCAGCGAGGCGCCGGGCACCGCCTGCCGTTTTCGAGATCTCACGGCGGAACCGGTTCAGGTCGGTTGCGAACCCGGGGCAACAGAGGAGGAGACAAGGTGAAAGGCAGTAAGCGGAGCGCGGTTTGCGGCGCGGTGACCATCGGAATGATAAGCGTGAGTCTGCTCACCGGCTGCGGGCATAAAAAGAACACTGCGGCACAGACATCCGCCGAGGCACTGACCATTCAGGCGGAGAGCAGCATTCCGGACATCAAGGCAGAGGCCGCTGAGGCGGCAGAGAGCGAGGCTGCCGCAAAGACGGTGACTGTCGACCTGAAAATCGAAACACAAGCAGGAGGGCAGGCATATGGTGCGCGCCGGTGCGCAGACCATCTCGGTGCCGACCTCGTTTGAGGGCCTGCAGAAAGAGGGTGCGGTATTCAGCGGTGAGAATGAAATCGTGAAGGCCGGGGCAACCGGGAGTTGCCGCGTGCAGTATCGGGGCTCTTTCGGACACATTCGGGTCAATGTGCGGAACAATCAGGACGAGGATTTACCGGTCAAGGACTGTACGATTAAGGGCATCGAAATCGGCAGTTCCGAACCGGATCCGGATCTCACTCTCTACGGGATTCCGATGGGGGCGACGAGACAGCAGGTTGCGGATGTCTACGGCGAGCCTTTCTCGAAGACCTTTGACAACGAGAAGCATATGTCCAATATGGTTTACCAGTTCGGCGAGGACATTTACTCGAACCAGGTCGTGATGATTCTGTTTCAAAACGGCAGAGCGGTCGCCGCAAGTTACGACGACTTTTCGCTCTCGGAGCGTTAATCGCATCCGGACAGAAAAATCCCCGGCAGTATCGTTCGGATACTGCCGGGGATTGTTTTAAACCGCGGTGCTCTTTTCGTTTTGCTTCACCAGATTTTTCGGATGATAGCGGTGTCTGGTCAGGAAGAGGTAGAGGCTCAGCGCGACGGAGGTCGTGATCCAGCTGATCGGGTAAGCCGTCATCAGGGTCAGAATATCGCGGTGCAGCGGCACGGCGAGGAAAATCCAGAACAGGCGGAGCACACAGACGCCGATCATGGTCATAATCATGGGCATCCAGCTGTTGCCCATGCCGCGCAGAGTGCCGGAACAGAGCTCAATCGGAATGTAGGTGATAAAGAAAGGCACCACATAGTGAATCAGGCGCCGGCAAATCGCGAGGACAGCGGGATCCTTTCGTGAAGAAGTGCAGGAAATCCATGCCGAAGAACCAGATGACGGCCGAGAGAAAGAGGGTCGCGAATGCGGAGAGCGCGAAGGAGACGCGGAAGCCCTGAAAGGCGCGTTTTACCTGTCCTGCGCCATAGTTTTGTCCCACGAAGGTCGTAATCGCAATGCCGAAGGCATTGATGACCATCCAGAACAGCACATCCATCTTGCCGTAGGCTGTGACTGCGGCAATGGTGTTGGTGCCGAAGCTGTTGACGGTCGCCTGCACAATGATATTCGAAATGGTATACATGGTGCTCTGCAGACCGGCCGGGAGACCGACATAAATCATTTTTTTGAGCCAGCCGAAGTCCATGCGGAGTTCCCGCGGGTTGAGACGCACTTCGCTGTCCGTGTGGAGCAGGACATAGAGCACCATAATCGCAGAAGCCGCCTGCGAGAGTATGGTTGCAAGTGCAGCGCCCGCGACGCCCATGTGGAGAGAGACCACGAAGACCAGGTCGAGCACAATGTTGCTGAGACAGCTTAGGATCAGGAAGTAGAGCGGGCGTCTGGAGTCGCCGATTGCCCGGAGCACGGCCGCACCCATGTTGTAAAAGAGATTCGGAATCATGCCGAGGAAGTAGATGCGGAGATAGGCGGAGGCCTCCGGCATAATTTCATCCGGCAGAGACATTGCGCGGAGCGAGAATTTGGTCAGCGCGAGCCCGAGCGCCATGATTACGACGCCGGAGACCAGCGAAAAGGCCAGAGCCGTGTGGACACTCTTTGAGACCGCGTTCCGGTCGCGCGCGCCGTAGTACTGTGAGATGATGACGCCGCAGCCCGAGGAGAGGCCGATGAAGAAGCCGACAAACAGGTTCACGAGCTGTCCGGTCGCACCGCCGACCGCGGCGAGGGCGGTATTGGTGCCGACAAAGCTGCCGACAATCACGGTATCTACGGTGTTGTAGAGCTGTTGGAAAAAGGTACCGAGCAGAATCGGAAAGAAGAACAGTAAACAGTTGTCCGGTGATGGGGCCTGTCGTGATTGACGGCGCCTGTGTCTTGGCTTTCATGGAGCGCTCCTCTAAAAAAAGAATAGGTCTAAAAAGCATAGCACAGGCGGTTGACAATGAAAAGATTCCCCACGAAAAAGAAAGAAGTGCTATACTAAGTAGCACAGATATTGCGAGAAAACAAGGTTATCTCAGATGAGAGGACGGGGAAGCCGTCCGATGTTGAAGGAGAAAAAAATACGGGTTTATGAGCAAACGAAAGAAGGATGAAGGGGGGCTCTATCAGCGCCTGCGAGATTTGATTCTCGGCGGCGACGATGCGGACACAGAAGAGTTTGTGTTGCCGGAAGAGCTCCGGCAGAAATACAGGAAAATTTGTGAGGAACTGAAGGCTTGTCCGCCGGAGGAGCGGGAGAGCAAACGAAAGGAATTAGAGGAGAAGTATCACGTTGAAATTTCCTTTGATCCGGAAACCGAAGATTACACCTTTCGGGAGGAGCCGCTGACCGACAGCCTGAAAGATCGGATGCAGTCGCTGGGCGGACATGTGTCCGGGAGTCTGATTCCGCGCTGGATGCGCGGCGACGACGGAGAAGAGGAGGACGACGAGGAGGACGAGAATCCGGAGGACAGCGATCCGGGTGATGACGGCAATCGCGGCGGGCGCGGCTTTGGCAGCGCTTTGTTCCAGTACCTCATGCTGTTGGCGGTCTTCCTGTTGCTTTTCACTGTACTGCTGCCCCTCATCGGCAGGCGAAACAGCGCGCAGGTCAAAGAGGTCTCGTACACGGAGTTCCTGCGCCGCATCGATGAAAAGTCGATTGTCTCGGCGAAAATCGGCAATTCGGTAATTCGCTTTGACGTGAAACCGGAGGGCAAGAAATACACCTTGCACTATGTGACAACGCGCATGGACAGCGATCGAGACCTGCCCGAGAAGCTCTATCAGGGCGGGCGCGGTCGTGACGCGGGAGCGCTTTTGACATCGGCGGTCTGTTGCTCTCGGGCGCGGCGCTCTTTTTGCCGGTCATTCTGATTTTTTCGTCGCGATGAACTTTCCTGATTCGGCGCATGGGTGTCGGCGGGGGCGGCGGCGGCTTCATGGGCGGTGTCACCAAGAGCAATGCAAAGGTCTATGTGCAGAAGGAGACAGGCGTGACCTTTGCCGATGTCGCCGGTGAAGACGAGGCGAAGGAGAGTCTGACCGAGATTGTCGATCTTCCTGCATAACCCCGAGCGCTTCCGGGAAATCGGTGCAAAATTGCCGAAGGGCGCGCTCTCGTGGGGACCGCCCGGAACCGGAAAGACGCTGCTCGCGAAGGCGGTTGCGGGCGAGGCCAATGTGCCCTTCTTCTCGCTCTCGGGTTCCGACTTTGTCGAGATGTATGTCGGTGTCGGTGCGTCCCGTGTGCGTGATCTCTTCCGCCAGGCGCAGGAGGCTGCGCCCTGCATCATCTTCATCGATGAAATCGATGCGATCGGAAAGAGCCGCGATTCGCGCTACGGCGGCGGCAACGACGAGCGGGAGCAGACCCTGAACCAGCTGCTCTCGGAGATGGACGGCTTTGACTCCTCGAAGGGGCTCCTCGTGCTCGGTGCGACCAACCGGCCGGAGATTCTGGATCCCGCGCTCCTGCGCCCGGGGCGCTTTGACCGCCGCGTCATTGTGGAGCGGCCGGACTTAAAGGGCAGAATCGAAATTCTGAAGGTGCACGCCAAGGATGTCATGCTCGATGACACCGTGGACTTTGACGCCATCGGTCTCGCGACGAGCGGGGCGGTCGGCTCGGAGCTCGCGAACATGGTCAACGAGGCGGCGATTCTCGCGGTCAAGAACGGACGGAAGGCCGTGAGCCAGAAGGATCTCTTTGAGTCGGTCGAGGTGGTTCTGGTCGGCAAGGAGAAGAAAGACCGCGTGATGAACCAGAAGGAGAGACGCATCGTCTCGTATCACGAGGTCGGCCACGCGTTGATTTCCGCACTCCAGAAGAACACGGAGCCTGTGCAGAAAATTACGATTGTGCCGCGCACCATGGGCGCGCTCGGCTATGTCATGTATGTGCCGGAGGAGGAGACCTATCTCATGTCGAAAAAAGAGCTTGAGGAGCGGCTGGTCTCGACCCTCGGCGGCAGAGCGGCGGAGGAGCTGGTCTTCGGCGATGTCACGACCGGCGCGCAGAACGACATTGAGCAGGCGACCAACATCGCAAAGTCGATGGTCACGATGTACGGCATGAGCGAGAGCTTCGGCCTCATGGGTCTGGCGCGCGTGGAGAATCAGTATCTCTCCGGCAGAACCGTGATGGACTGCTCGGACCAGACCGCCGCACAGGTGGACAAGGAAGTGGAGCGCATTCTGAAAGAGGCGTATCAGACAGCCCTGCAGCTGCTCCGCGAAAACCGCATGGTGCTGGATCAGATCGCGGACTTCCTGATTAACCGCGAGACCATCACCGGCAAGGAGTTCATGCAGATTCTCCGCAAAGTGAAGAACCTGCCGACCCCGCTCTCCGAACAGGAGCCCATCCTGATCTGAGTTTGATACAAAACATGAAAAGCCCGGAAACATTGGCGTGAGAGCGCGTGTTTACGGGCTTTTTTTGTCTGCTTCACCGGCCTTTCGCTCGGTCTGCTTGCGGATAAAAGCAAGGGGACACCCGACGGGTGTCCCCTTTTGTATGAGAAGAACTTCTCAGTGATAGATTTTCTTGTTCTCGTAGCGCGGCTCGCTCGTCAGCTGGAGGCCGAGCTTATTCAGGATGCGGATATCCACCTCGGAGAGCATGACAGAGGTGTGCGCCTGGCAACCGCGGAGCTTTTTCAACTGCTCCAGTGCCTTTGCGGCATTCGGGTCGCTCGCGGCGTTCATCGAGAGCGCAATCAGAATCTCGTCGGTGTGGAGGCGCGGATTCTTGGAGCCGAGATAGTTAATCTTCAGCGCCTGTACGGGCTCAATGACAGTCGGGGAAATCAGTTTGATTTCGTCCGGAATATCGCCGAGCGTCTTGACGGCATTTAAGAGTACGGCTGCGCTTGCGCCGAGCAGTTCGGAGGTTTTGCCGGTCACGATGCGGCCGTCCGGCAGCTCGATCGCAGCGGCCGGTGCGCCGGTCACTTCCGCCTTGAGGAGCGCTGCGTGCACCACAGGACGGTTTGCCGTGCTCACGCCGGCCTGCTTCATCAGGAACTCAATCTTTGTGACCTCGGACTTTCGGGATTCGCCCTTCACGAGACGGTCCATGGTGGTGTACCAGCGGCGGATAATCTCCTGGCGTCCCGCCTCGCGACACACCTCATCGTCAACGATGCAGTTGCCTGCCATGTTGACGCCCATGTCGGTCGGAGACTTGTAGGGGCAGCTGCCGTAGATGCCTTCGAACATGGCGGAGAGCACAGGGAAAATCTCCACATCGCGGTTATAGTTGACGGTCGTCTTACCGTAGGCTTCGAGGTGGAAGGGGTCAATCATATTGACATCGTTTAAGTCGGCGGTCGCAGCCTCGTAAGCGAGATTCACAGGGTGGTTTAAGGGAAGGTTCCAGATCGGGAAGGTCTCGAACTTCGCGTAGCCGGCCTTCACGCCGCGGCGGTTTTCGTGGTAGAGCTGGGAGAGACAGGTTGCCATCTTGCCGCTGCCCGGTCCCGGTGCGGTCACAATGACGAGCGGTCTCGTGGTCTCGATGTACTCGTTTTTGCCGTAGCCATCCTCGCTCACAATGAGCGGTACATTTGCGGGATAGCCGTCAATCGAGTAGTGGCGATAGACCTTGATGCCCATGGCCTCGAGCTTGCTCTTAAACTGGTCGGCCGCATTGGTGTAGCGGGTGATGACGACGGAGCCGACATAGAGACCGGCGTCGCGAAAAGCCTGAATCAGGCGCAGCACATCGACATCGTAGGTGATGCCGAGATCGCCGCGAATTTTATTCTTCTCGATATCCGCTGCGGAGATCGCAATGACAATCTCAGCCTGATCGGCCAGCTGCAGCAACATGCGGAGCTTGCTGTCCGGCTGAAAAGCCCGGAAGCACGCGGGAGGCGTGGTAGTCGTCGAAGAGCTTGCCGCCGAATTCGAGGTAGAGCTTGTCGCCGAACTTGGAGATGCGCTCGCGGATGTGCTCAGACTGCATGCGGAGGTATTTATCGTTGTCAAACCCAATTTTCATATCCACTCCTTTGCGCCGAATTCCGCCCGACCCTGTGCCGGGTGCATTTGACACGCACGAGATTGTATCATAGCTTTGCAAAAATGTGGTATACTTTTTGCCATGAATAAAAAAGAGAGCCCGTTGCCGGGGGCCTTTTACCGGCAGGAAGAGGAAAGTCTGTATCAGGTGCGCTGCGTCGCGGCCGATGCCGCAGGCGGCGAAGCGCTTGTGATTTGCCAGAAATTGTCCGCTGATTTCGGTCTCCTGGCTTACCGCCTGTCGCAGTTTACGGCGCGGTTTTCGGAGGTGACGCTCACAGAGGAAAAAGAGACAGCGGCGCCGGAGACAACTGCGTGCGCGGGCGACACGCCCGGGGGCGTTTCCGAAGAGAAAACGCAGTCGGCGGAACAGAAACAGGAGAGCGAGGCCGCGGGACAGGAGAGCGAAGCGAAGACGGAAACGCGGCACTCCATCCCGGAGCCCGCGCCGGAAGAGCGGGACCGTCGCTTTCTGCATTTCCTCGAGCTTCAGAGTCCGCGGGAGCGCAGAATCTACCTCGAGGAAGAGCGCGACAATCTGACCGAGCGGGACATTCTGCGGATTGCGACAACGCTCGAAATTGAGGACAGCGGCGAGCCCGAGGACCAGCTCCGGAATGCATTTGCGGCACTCCGCGTGCAGGAGCGCTACGAGAAGGAGCGCGGCGACCGCCATGTTTGATATTGAGGAGGAACTGAAAAAACTGCCGCGGAGCCCGGGCGTCTACATCATGCATGACAAACGGGACGAGATTATCTATGTGGGCAAGGCGATTTCACTCCGAAACCGCGTGCGGCAGTATTTTCAGTCCTCGCGGGGCAAGAGTCCTAAAATCCTGCAGATGGTGAGCCGCATAGCCCGCTTCGAGTACATTGTGACGGACTCGGAGCTCGAGGCGTTGGTGCTCGAGAATAACTTAATCAAGGAGAATCGCCCGCGTTACAACACGATGCTCCGAGACGACAAGACCTATCCTTACATCAAGGTGACGGTCCGAGAGCTGTTTCCGCGCATCTTCATGACGCGGCAGATGAAGAAAGACAAGGCGAAATACTTCGGACCGTTCAGTTCTTCGCAGGCGGTGCGAAAGACGCTGGACTTTATGTACCGCGCGTTTCAGCTTCGGGATTGCAAGCGCGTGCTGCCGCGGGACATCGGCAAGGAGAGACCCTGCCTCAACTATCACATTCACCAGTGCGGCGCACCGTGCGCGGGTTACATGGGCGAGAAGGCCTACCGCGCGAATGTGGACGCCGCACTCGACTTTCTGAACGGAAAGTTTGAGCCGACGGTCAGAAAGCTGAAAGATGAGATGGAGGATGCGGCGGCGCGCATGGAATTTGAGCGCGCGGGTGAACTCCGGGATCTGCTCCGCAGCATCGAACACATTGAGCAGCGGCAAAAGGTGACCTCGGAGGGCATGGAGGACAGAGACATCATCGCGCTCGGCAGAGATGAGCGGGAAGCGGTGGTGCAGGTCTTCTTTGTCCGCGAGGGCAGAATTGTGGGACGCGAGCACCACTATCTCCACATTGCAATGGAAGATGAGAGCCGGGAACTGCTCGAGAGCTTCGTGAAACAGTTCTACGCCGGGACGCCCTTCATCCCGCAGGAAATCTGGCTCCAGGAGGAACTCACGGACAGCGCCCTCCTCACCGACTGGCTCTCCGCGAAGCGCGGCGCGCGCGTCCGGCTCGTGGTGCCGAAGAAGGGAGAGAAGGAAAAGCTCATGGAGCTCGCGGCGCGAAACGCCGACATGGTTCTCGAAAGGACAGACAGCGGCTTCAGATGGACGAGGCGCGCAGCAAGGGCGCCGTGCACGAGCTCGAAGAACTGACGGGACTTCGGAACCTGCACCGCATGGAAGCCTATGATATTTCCAACATCAGCGGAACGCTTTCGGTCGGTTCCATGGTTGTCTACGAGGACGGCAAGCCGAAAAAGAGCGACTACCGGAAGTTCCGCATTCAGACCGTCATCGGACCGAACGACTACGCGTCGCTCCGCGAGGTCCTGACGCGACGCTTTCAGCGGAGTCTCGCGGCCGAGGACGGCAATTTTGTGAAACTGCCGGATCTGATTTTAATGGACGGCGGCAGGGGGGCAGGTCAACATCGCCCTCGAAGTGTTACAGTGTTTCAATCTGCAAATTCCGGTTTGCGGCATGGTCAAGGATGACTGGCACAGGACGCGCGGGCTCTGGTACCGGGGAGCGGAGCTGCCGATTTCCGAGCGGAGCGAGGGCTTTAAACTCGTGACCCGGATTCAGGATGAGGCGCACCGCTTTGCGATTGAGTACCACAGAAGTCTTCGCTCGAAGGCCGAGGTGCACTCGGTGCTCGACGATATTCCGGGCATCGGCGCGGTGCGGCGAAAGACCTTGCTCCGGCAGTACGGCGGCGTCGAAGGGGTCCGCGCCGCGAGCGTCGAGGAACTCAGCACCCTGCCCAGTTTCAATCTCCGCGTGGCGGAGGAAGTCTATCGGTATTTTCATCGGGAAAGGAGTCAGGAAGATGCACGGCGTGACAGTGACGGAACTGATTCAGAGAAACCACTTTAAAAATCTGACACCGGAGATTAACACGGACGAAATCATCATCTCGGCGTCGGATATCAACCGCCCGGCACTCCCGCTGACCGGCTTTTTCGCGCACTTTGACAACGCGAGACTGCAGGTCATCGGCAATGTCGAGGCGGAGTACATAGGCCTGATGGACGAAGCGCGGCGCGAAGAAGTGTTTGACTGCATGTGCCGCTTCCGCGTGCCGGGCTTTATCTTCTCGCGGAATTTGCAGCCGCACGAGACCTTGTTAAAGAAGTGCCGCGAGTACGGCATCCCCTGCATGGTGACCTCGCAGACCACGGGCGATCTGACTTCGGAGCTGATTCGCTGGCTCAAGGCAAAACTCGCGCCCCAGCTCTCGATTCACGGCGTCCTGGTGGATGTCTACGGCGAGGGTGTTCTCATTATGGGAGATTCCGGTGTCGGAAAGAGTGAGGCGGCACTGGAACTCATCCGGCGCGGCCACCGTCTGGTCGCGGACGATGTGGTCGAGCTCCGGAAAGTCTCGGAGGTCGCCCTGGTCGGACGGGCACCGGCGATTACCAAGCACTTTATCGAGCTCCGCGGCATCGGCATCATCGACGTGCGCGCGCTGTTCGGCGCAGAGTGCGTGAAAGATGTGCAGACCGTGGACCTCGTGATTAAAGCTTGAGGACTGGGATAAGACCAGGACTACGACCGCCTCGGCATGGAGGATCAGTACACGGAAATTCTCGGTGTGCGCGTGGTCTGCAACACGCTCCCGATTCGCCCGGGGCGGAATCTCGCGATCATCTGTGAGACCGCGGCCGTGAACCGCCGCCAGAAGAAGATGGGCTACAATGCGGCGAAGGAGCTCTACCGCCGCGTGAGCGACAATATGGCAAAGAGCGCCGAGGAGCACGAGAAGGAGCGCCGCGAGGAGGAGCTGATTGCCGAGCGGAAGCGCATCGGCGAGGCGCTGAATCAGGAGGTCAAGAGTAAGATGCTCGGCCACCTCGACACGATCGACGAGAGCGATCTCCCGCCGCACTACGGTGAGTTTGAGCGGAGCGGCTACCGGATCGAGTCCGACAGCGCGGATGTCGGAGAACTGAATTAAATTAAAATTGAGGAGGAAGGCAAGTTGCGAAGACAGCTGAGAGAAGAACCGCTCTCGAACCACACAAGTTTCCGGATCGGCGGACCGGCGGCATTCTATTATGAGCCGGAGACAAGAGAGGAGATTCGGGACCTCCTTTTGCAGTGCAAGGAAGAGGGAATCCGGACGGCAGTGATAGGCAACGGCTCCAATCTGCTGGTCGGTGACAAAGGGTTTCGCGGCGCGGTCATACGCCTCGGCGAGGGCTTCGGTGCCATTGAAACGGACGGAAACCGCTTGAAAGCCGAGGCGGGGGCGCTGCTTGCGAAACTGGCGCGTACGGCGGCGAATGCGGGGCTTAGCGGCCTCGCCTTTGCGGCGGGGATTCCCGGCACGGTCGGCGGCGCGCTGGTCATGAACGCAGGCGCATACGGCGGCGAGATGAAGGATGTCTTAGAGAGCGCGGAACTCCTCCTGCCGGACGGCAGCGTGCGGCGCTTTACCGGCACGGAGCTCGAACTCAGCTACCGGCACAGCAACATTCCGGAACTGGGGGCGATTGTGCTCTCGGCCGTGTTTGTCCTGCAACCCGGTGAGAAAGAAGAAATTCTCGCGGAGATGAAGCGCTATGCGGAGTCCCGCCGCGAAAAGCAGCCGCTCGAATTTCCCGAGCGCGGGGTCTGCGTTTAAGCGCCCGGCGGGGGACGCGGCGGCGCGTCTCCTCGATGCGGCGGGCTGCAAGGGGCTTCGGATCGGCGGGCGGCGATTTCGGAAAAGCACGCCGGGTTTCTTGTGAACCTCGATCACGCGAGCGCGGCCGATGTGCGCGCGGTGCTGAAAGAGGCGGCCGATCGGGTCGAGGCGCAGTCCGGCATCCGACTCGAGCCGGAAATCCGCTTCCTCGGGGAGTTCTGAGCATGTCGTTCTCGGCGGCGGTTAAGCGCGAACTCGCGGAGATGATACCGGAAGACAACGAGCTCTTTTCGGCGGAGTTGCAAGGTTTATTGCTTTACGGCGCAAAACTGACAGAAACAGACGGCGGTGTAGAGCTTCGCGTTCTCGGTGAGAGCGAGGAAAGTGCGAAAAAATACTTTACATTCATAAAAAAAACAGATAGAATCAAAACAGATTTTGCCATCACGATACGGCATCCGAACGGAAAAAACAAAAGTTACAGTGCTGTCCTGTCCCGGGAAGACGCGGCGGTGCTCCTTGAGAGTGCCGGGCTCGGTTATGAGGACGGGGAGTTTGAAATCGGCAGAAAGTCGGAACAGAAGCTTTCCGGGGAGGAGGCGCGGCGCGCCTTTCTCCGGGGCGTCTTTCTTGCGGCGGGATCCATTTCCGATCCCGCGCGCTTCTATCATCTGGAATTTGTCTGCCCGGACGAGCCCAAGGCTTGGTACTTGAAGTTACTTCTCTCCGCGCTCGATGCAACGGCAGGCGTCGTGCAGCGGAAGGGGCATTATGTCGTGTATGTCAAAGACAGCGACGACATTGTGAACTTGCTCGGCAGGATGGGCGCTTCCCGCGCGCTGCTGGCTTTGGAAGAAATCCGTGTCTTAAAGGACATGCGAAATCGTGTGAATCGCACGGTCAATTGTGAGACGGCAAATTTGCAGAAGACGGTGGCGGCAGCCCTGAAACAGCGGAAGGATATCGAGTATATTCGCGATGCGGAGGGCTTCGATGACCTGCCGTCGGCACTCGCCGAGATGGCGGAAATCCGATTAGAGTATCCGGATATGTCTCTCAAAGAGTTGGGGGCGCAGTTGAATCCGCCGGTCGGCAAGAGCGGCGTGAATCACAGATTGCGGAAACTCTCGGAATACGCGGACGAGTTGCGGGGCAAGAGAAAAGAGGGGTGAACAATGATTAAAAAGTCTATGGTAGTGAAGTTGAACGGAAAGAAAGCGGACGCCATGCCGGCAGCGATGCTGGTACAGGTCGCAAGCCAGTATGAGAGCAGCATTTATGTGGACGACGCGGACAAGCGCGTCAACGCGAAGAGTATCATGGGCATGATGACCCTTGGACTTGCAAACGGCTTGGAGATTGTCGTGACGGCAGACGGCAAAGACGAAGACGCAGCGATTACCGGCATTGAGGAGTATCTCTGCCAGTAACGCGGATAGGACAAACTTTTGAGCCGGGCGAATTCGCCCGGTTTTTCTTGTTGCCGCAGAAAGAGATTCGGAGGTTTTCAGTGGCATTTACACACTTGCACGTACACACGGAGTACTCACTGCTCGACGGCTCGGGAAAAATTCCGGAGCTTATTCAGCGCGCGAAGGAGCTGGGGCAGACAGCGCTCGCGGTGACCGACCACGGCGTCATGTACGGCGTCATTGATTTTTACAAGGCGGCGAAGGCGGCAGGCATTAAGCCGATACTCGGCTGTGAGATTTATGTGACGCCGGGCTCCCGCTTTGACCGGGACAACAAAAAGGGCGAGGCGCGCTATTACCATTTGATCCTGCTCGCGGAGAACAACGAGGGCTATGAGAACCTAACGAAAATTGTCTCGCGGGGCTTTGTGGACGGTTTCTACTATAAGCCGCGGGTCGATTTTGAGACCCTACGCGAGTTCTCGAAGGGCATCATTGCGAGTTCCGCCTGCTTAGCGGGCGAGGTGGCGCGAAACCTTGCGGTGAACCGCTACGAGGATGCCAGGGAGGCAGCGCTCCGCTACCGCGATATCTTCGGCGAAGAGAACTTTTTTCTCGAGCTCCAGGACCACGGGCTCAGCATCCAGAAGGCGGTGAATCAGCAGTTGATTCGCCTGTCCCGCGAGACGGGAATCCCGCTGATTGCGACGAACGACATTCACTATACGAACCCGGAGGACTGGGAGGCGCACGATTTGCTGCTCTGCCTTCAGACCGGCAAGAAGGCGAGCGATGCGGACCGCATGCGCTATGAGGGCGGACAGTATTACTTAAAGTCCGAGGAGGAGATGCGTTCTCTCTTTGCGGCGGTGCCGGAGGCACTTGAGAACACGGCAAAAATCGCCGCGCGCTGCGAGGTCGAGATACGCTTTCATGAGTTAAAGCTCCCTGCGTACGATGTCCCGGCGGACTATCCGGACGCCGAGAGCTATCTGCGCGCTCTCTCGGAAGAGGGCTTCCGCGCGCGCTACCCGGAAGAGCCGGCGGCACTTCGGGCGCGCATGGAAGAGGAGCTCGGCGTCATCAGCCGCATGGGCTATGTGGACTACTTCCTCATTGTCTGGGACTACATTCACTATGCGAAGGAGCACGGCATCGGTGTGGGGCCGGGGCGCGGCTCGGCGGCGGGCTCGGTGGTCTCGTACTGCCTCGGCATCACCGACATCGACCCCGAAAAATACCAGCTGGTCTTTGAGCGTTTTCTGAACCCGGAGCGCGTCTCTATGCCGGATATCGACGTGGACTTCGCCTACGAGAGACGGCAGGAAGTCATAGACTATGTCGGCAGAAAGTACGGAAAAGAGCGGGTCGTGCAGATTATCACCTTCGGTACGCTCGCGGCGAAGGGCGTGGTGCGCGATGTGGGGCGCGTGCTGGATCTCCCCTATGCGCGCTGCGATCAGATTGCGAAGCTGATTCCGAACGACTTAAAGATGACGCTCGACAAGGCACTGGTGCAGTCGAAGGAGCTCCGCGCGCTCTACGATGGCGATGAGAGCGTGCGCCATTTGATCGACATGTCAAGGCGACTCGAGGGGCTGCCGCGCCACGCTTCGATCCACGCGGCGGGCGTGGTCATCTCGAAGAAGGCGGCCGAAGAGTATGTGCCGCTCGCAAGGGGCGCGGACGGCTCGATTACGACCCAGTTCGGCATGAACACCCTGGAGGAGCTCGGCCTCTTAAAGATGGACTTCCTCGGCCTCAGGACGCTGACCGTGATTCAGAATGCGGCCGCGGAGGCGGAGAAGCGGAGCGGAAAGCCGATTGACATGCTCGGCATCGATTTTAACGATCCGGAAGTCATGGCGCTCATCGGGAGCGGCAACACCGAGGGCATCTTCCAGCTCGAGAGTGCGGGCATGAAGAGCTTCATGAAGGAGCTAAAGCCCACGACCCTCGAGGACATCATCGCCGGCATCTCCCTGTACCGCCCGGGTCCCATGGACTTTATCCCCCGCTATCTGGAGGGCAAGAACCACCCGGAAGAGGTGCGCTACGAGTGCCCGCAGCTTGAGACCATCCTAAAGCCGACCTACGGCTGCATGGTCTATCAGGAGCAGGTCATGCAGATTGTGCGAGACCTGGCGGGCTATACCTGGGGGCGCTCGGACTTGGTGCGCCGCGCCATGAGTAAGAAAAAGAGTCGGTCATGAAGGAGGAGCGGCAGAACTTTGTCTACGGCAACGAGGCCGAGGGCATACGCGGCTGTGTGAACAACGGCATCAGCGAGGATGTCGCAAATCACCTCTTCGACGAGATGATGGATTTTGCGAACTATGCGTTCAATAAGAGCCATGCGGCCTGCTATGCCTATGTCTCCTTCCAGACGGCCTGGTTAAAGCACTACTACCCGAAGGAATTCATGGCGGCGCTCATGACTTCGGTCATTGACAACAGCAACAAGATTGCCGAGTACATTCTGGTCTGCCGCCAGATGGGCATTCCGATTCTGCCGCCGGATGTGAACGACGGGCAGTCTGTGTTCTCGGTCTCGGGGGACGGCATCCGCTTCGGCCTCTCGGCAATCCGCGCGGTCGGCACCGGCGTGAGCGAGGAGATTGTGCGGGAGCGGGAGGCGGGCGGCGCGTTCCGCTCGCTCGAAGATTTTATCGAGCGACTCTCCAACAAGGAGGCGAACCGGCGCACGCTCGAGAGCTTTGTGAAGGCCGGGGCGCTGGATTCGATGCCGGGAAACCGCAGGCAGAAACTCTTGCTGATTCCCGAACTGCTCGACAAGAAGGCAAAGCAGAAGAATGCGATTGCGGGGCAGGTCTCGCTCTTTGACTTCCTCGGCGAGGAGGCGCGCGAGAGCCTCCGGACAGCGCTGCCGGAGGTCGATGAATTCCGGAAGGAAGATCTTCTCGCCTTCGAGAAGGAGACGGTCGGCGTCTATCTGAGCGGGCATCCGCTCGACGATGTGCGCGAACTCTGGGAGAAGACCGTGACCGCAAAGACGGTTGACTTTCTCGTGGACGATGAGAGCGGCAGCGCTTCGCTTAGAGACCGCGAGCAGGTTGTGATCGGCGGCGTGCTCACAAATGTCACGACCAAAATCACGCGGAACAACGATACGATGGCCTTTCTCACGATAGAAGACCTGGTCGGCACGGTTGAGGTGCTGCTCTTCCCGAAAGCCTACGAGCGCTACCGGGAACTCCTGACGCCGGACGCGAAGCTCTTTCTCTCCGGCCGGGTCACGCTGAGCGGCGATGAGGTGGCGGGAAAACTGATCTGTGAGCGGCTGTCCGTCTTCGGCACGGGACAGCGCACGCTCTGGCTGCAGTTTGCGGATGAGAACGAGTCCGCGAGAAGCGCGGCGACCTTTTACTTGCGCTCGGCAACAGCGAGGGACAGGATACGGTCAAGATTTACTGCCGGGCGGAGAAAAAAATTATACAGCTCGGGCGGGACTGGCGCGTCGCGGCCGAAGAAGAGCTGCTGCAAGCGCTTCGCGCAGCGTTCGGCGCGGAAAATGTGAAGACGACCGTGAAGCAGAGCCTCTGAAATTGTAAAAGCAAGGGCGCTGTGTTATAGTTTTCACGAGAAACAAAGGCGCACTGCGAGGCGCAGCGCGCGTTGGGAACAGTGAGGAGGTTCCTGTTATGGCAAAGAAAATTGAGACCATTGGTGTTTTGACGAGCGGCGGCGATGCCCCCGGTATGAATGCGGCAATCCGCGCGGTGGTTCGCACTGCGCTGCACTACGGCATGAAGGTAAAGGGCATTATGAGAGGTTACTCCGGCCTGCTCGACGAGGAGTTTATCGACATGAATGCGCGCAGCGTCGCGGACATCATCAACCGCGGCGGCACCATCCTCTACACGGCGCGCTGCATGGAGATGGTGACGGAGGAAGGCCAGCGCCAGGCGGCGGAAATCTGCAAAAAGCACGGCATCGACGGTGTGGTGGTCATCGGCGGCGACGGCTCCTTTAAGGGTGCGGGCAAGCTCTCGAAGCTCGGCATCAATACGATCGGCGTGCCGGGGACCATTGACCTCGATATTGCCTGCACCGAGTACACGATAGGCTTTGACACGGCGGTCAACACCGCAATCGACGCGATCGATAAGGTGCGCGACACGAGTACTTCGCACGAGCGCTGCTCGATCATCGAGGTTATGGGACGCCATGCGGGCTATATTGCGCTCTGGAGCGGCATTGCGACCGGCAGCGACGCGATTCTGATTCCCGAGCACTATGACGGCAACGAGCAGGAAATCGTAAATCACATCATTGCGAGCCGGAAGCGCGGCAAGAAGCACTTCATCATCATCAATGCCGAGGGCATAGGGCACTCGAGCTCCATGGCAAAGCGCATTGAGGCGGCGACCGGCATTGAGACCCGCGCGACGATTCTCGGCTACATGCAGCGCGGCGGCTCGCCCTCCTGTAAGGACCGCTTCTACGCGTCGATCATGGGGTCCAAGGCCGTGGACCTGCTCGCCGAGGGCAAGTCAAACCGCCTGGTCGCTTACCGGAACGGCGAGTTCTGTGATTTTGACATTGAAGAGGCGCTCCGCATGAAGAAGGAAATTCCGGGGTACCAGCTGGAACTCTCCGCAAAGCTGACGCGCTGAGGAGGCTTATGGCGGAACATACAGCGGAAAATACCGTTCTCTGCGGCGCGAATTCCTATGTGCAGAAGTTTTATCTGAATCCGGCGTTTCAAAAGCTCCCCGAGAGCATCAAACGCGAGCTGCAGATTCTTTGCGTGAGCATCACGGAGGAGGCGGGCGGCGTATTGACGCTCGAATTCGACGAGGAGGGGAACCTCTTATTTAAGGCGAGCGCCGAGGACGGCGACTACCTCTTCGATGACATTGCGAGCGGCATGAAGATAGGCAGAGCGCGCTTTGACCACCAGGAGCTTCTCGAGGAACTGGAGCTTTACTATCGCGTTGTTTTTCTGGGGGAGAAGATTTGAGAATCGGAGAACTTGAACTGCGGAACGGGCTCATGCTCGCGCCGATGGCAGGCGTCAGCGACCTTCCGTTTCGCCTGCTCTGCCGCGAGCAGGGCGCGGAGCTCGCGGTCACCGAGATGGTCAGTGCAAAGGCGCTGCACTATAAGAACAAGGCGACCGAGGAACTCTTAAAGAGCTGTGAGGGCGATAGGCCGCTCGCGGTGCAGCTCTTCGGCTCGGAGCCGGAAATCTGCGCGGAGGCGGCGGAGGCACTCTCGGAGCGCTCTGCATTTGCCCTGATCGACTTTAACATGGGCTGCCCGATGCCGAAGATCGTGAATAACGGCGACGGCTCGAAACTCATGACGAAGCCGGAACTCGCCGCGGAAATCATTGCCGCGATGGCAAAAAAAAGAAAAAAGCCGGTGTGCGTGAAAATGCGCGCCGGCTTTACTGAGGAAGAGAAGAATGCGCCGGAACTCGCAAAGCGCCTGGAGGCTGCCGGTGCCGCGATGCTCACCGTACACGGCCGCACGCGGGAACAGTACTACGCGGGAACCGCGGACTGGGACATCATACGGCAGGTTAAGGAGGCGGTCTCGATTCCGGTCATCGGAAACGGCGACGTTGTGAGCGGTGAGAGCGCGGCGCGCATGCTGCGGGAGACCGGCTGCGACGGCATTGCGGTCGGCAGGGCAGCCGAGGGCAATCCCTGGATTTTCCGGGAAATACAGCACTATCTGGAGACGGGCGAAGCCCTGCCGCCGCCGGACATTGAAGAACGCTTTGCCGTCATGCGGCGCCACCTCGCGCTGGAGGTAGAGGCGGACGGCGAGCGCATGGCAGTGCGGAAACTCAGAAGCCACTTTGCCTGGTACCTGCACGGTTTTCCGAATGCGGCAAAGTGGAGACATGCGATTAACACAGCGGAGTCTCAGGAAGTACTCCTCGAAATTCTGGAGAGTGCCTTTCAGGCGGCGAATCGCCTTGACACGGCGGAATGTACTTCTTTATAATAGTATGACTGTTTTTATTTAACCAAGGAGGTTCGCCATGGCGGAAATCAAAAAGAATGTTTTGACCCAGGAAGGGTTAAAGCGCTATGAGGAAGAGTTGCAGGATCTGCGCGTCAATAAGCGCAAGGAAATTGCAGATAAAATCAAAGAGGCAAGAGAGCAGGGCGACCTCTCGGAGAACGCAGAGTATGATGCGGCGAAGGACGAGCAGCGCGACATCGAGGCGAGAATCGGTGAGCTCGAGGAGCTCTTAAAGCACGCAGAGGTCTATGTGACCGAGGAGACGCCGATCGACAAGGTCGGCATCGGCAGCCTCGTGAAGGTGCTTGACATCGACGAGGACGAAGAGCTCACATTTAAGATTGTCGGAAACGAGGAGGCGGACTCGATGGAGGGCCGCATCTCCAATGAGTCGCCGCTCGGCGCGGCGCTGCTCGGCAAGGAAGTCGGAGAGCAGGTCACGGTCGAACTTCCGGCCGGAGATCTTTCTTATCGGGTACTCAGTATTACAAAGGAGAGCAGCGATGAGTGAGCTGAAGAAGAACAGCGAAGCGCAGGAGCAGCAGGATGTGCATCGCTTAATGCAGGTGCGCCTTGACAAGCTGAACGAGTTAAAGGCAGCGGGCAAGGACCCGTTTGAGATTACGACCTACGAGCAGAGCCACCACGCCGCGGAAATCAAGGCGCAGTTTGAGGCGCTGAAGGACACGGAAGTCTCGGTCGCAGGTCGCATGATGAGTAAGCGCATCATGGGCAAGGCGTCTTTCTGCGCGGTTCGCGATCTGAGCGGCGATATTCAGATTTATGTGGCGCGCGATGCGGTCGGCGAAGAGGCGTATGCGCAGTTTAAAAAGTACGATATCGGCGACATCATCGGTGTTCGCGGCAAGGTGTTTGAGACCAAGACCGGCGAGATCTCGATTCACGCGGAGGAGCTGACCCTGCTCACAAAGAGCATGCAGCCGCTCCCGGAGAAGTTCCACGGCCTCACCGACACCGACCAGCGCTACCGTCAGCGCTACATTGACCTTGTCATGAACCCGGAGGTGCGCGAGACCTTCGTGAAGCGCTCCAAGATTATCTCCTCGATCCGGAGATACCTGGATCAGAGAGGCTTCATGGAAGTCGAGACCCCGATGCTCGTATCGAATGCGGGCGGCGCGGCGGCTCGTCCCTTTGAGACCCACTACAACGCGCTGAGCGAGGATGTGAAGCTCCGCATCTCCCTGGAGCTCTACTTAAAGCGCCTCATTGTCGGCGGCCTGGAGCGCGTCTACGAGATAGGCCGCGTGTTCCGGAACGAAGGCTTGGATGCCCGCCACAATCCGGAATTCACGCTGATGGAGCTCTATCAGGCGTATACGGACTACGAGGGCATGATGAACCTCACCGAGGACATGTTCCGCCACGTGGCGCGCGAGGTAAACGGCAGCGCGAAGATTATGTACAGCGGCACCGAGATTGACCTCGAGAAGCCCTTCCGCCGCATCACGATGACTGAGGCGGTCAAGGAGTATAGCGGCGTCGATTTCGCGACAATCGAGACCCTTGAAGAGGCGAGAACTGTCGCAAAGGAGAAGGGCGTCGCATTCGAGGAGAGACATAAGAGAGGCGATATTCTGAACCTCTTCTTTGAGACCTTCTGCGAGGAGCACATGATTCAGCCGACTTTCGTGACCGATCACCCGATTGAGATATCGCCGCTCACGAAGAAGAAGCCGAACAACCCGGACTATGTGGAGCGCTTTGAGCTCTTCATCTACGGCAGAGAGATGTGCAACGCCTATTCCGAGCTGAACGACCCGATTGACCAGCGCGAGCGCTTCAAGGCGCAGGACGCACTGGCAGCGGCGGGCGATGAAGAGGCGAACCACACGGACGAGGACTTCCTGAACGCGCTGAATGTCGGTATGCCGCCGACCGGCGGCATCGGCTACGGCATTGACCGTCTGGTGATGCTCCTCACCGACAGCCCGGCCATCCGCGATGTACTGCTGTTCCCGACCATGAAGACCCTGAAGGGCGAGAACAAAGAAGCACATGGCGAGAGCGAAGGCAAGGCGGAAGAGGCAAGCGGCTTCTTTACCCCGAATGAGAAGATTGATTTCAGCGGGGTTAAGATTGAGCCCCTGTTCGAGGATCAGGTGGATTTTGAGACCTTCTCGAAGAGCGATTTCCGCGCGGTCAAGGTAAAGGACTGCAAGGCGGTGCCGAAGTCGAAGAAGCTCCTGCAGTTCACTTTAGACGACGGAACGGGCACGGATCGCACGATTTTAAGCGGCATCCACGCCTATTACGAGCCGGAAGAGCTGATCGGAAAGACCCTGATCGCGATTACGAACCTGCCGCCGCGCCCCATGATGGGCATTGAGTCCTGCGGCATGCTGCTCTCTGCGGTCAATGAGCGCAACGGGGAGGAAGAGCTTCATCTTCTCATGGTGGATAACCACATCCCGGCGGGGGCGAAGCTGTACTAAACATTTGAAAATGATTATAGAGAGAGGTATGCCGATTCAGAGGAAGCTGAGGGGCGTACCTCTCTTTTAACTGGATTATCGAGAGCGACAATAATTGCCGGCAGCTATTGGAATAATGAAGTTTGTGATTACTATATCTGAACGTATGAGCTGTGATGGCTACTGTAGTGCAATAAATGCGGAGACGATTCATGTGCCGTCTCCGCATTGTCGTTAAGTGTGTTGAGCAGTGAACAAAAATCGAATTTTGGCTCTTCGGGGATACCGGTGTATTTTCCGAGCAAGTATTGTTTACGAATGTTATTTTTCTCCACAAAATTGCCGGAGTCCGGCACTTATAGTTAGATACTAAAAGGTAATGCTCTTTAAAAAGACAAGATCTCTTTCCAGAGCCGCGTCATCAGAAATATCAAGCCAGTTCTTATCGGATTTGTGAAGCTCCCGCAGATAGCCGGAATTTGTAAACATCCGCTCTATTCTGGTGATGATCGCTTTCATATCTGATACATTTTTTAGTGTTGGATCGTCAAAAATGTATTTCTGAATGCAGTCTTTCAGCTGCTCCATGTCCACACGTTCGCTCAGATAGCAGATATCGTAGACGTCCTTGTATCTTGTATTGCGGACTCCGAACCTTACCATGGATTTGAGTTTTTCCGTGATCATCTGTGCCGGAGAGTTTATGAGAAGGCTTACGGCATCTTCCTGGAAGCCTACGTCAAAAGCATATTCATCCTGCTCTATGGAAAGATCCTTATGTACGCCCAGATCCATTTTCAGGGATATGGCGGTTCCCTCTGTATCGGTGACGGAAATGAAGATGCGTTTTCCCTTGTAGTCATGATGATTGAGTTCAATGATATTTCCGTTAAGCTTTATGGTCAGGCTGTCAATGCAGTTGAGTTTATCCAAAAATCTGCGAATCGAATCATCGGATATGGAATATCGGATGAAATCCAGGTCGAGATCTTGAGTAGCACGCCGGGCATTGCCGGAAATGCTCCTCATGACAACGCCGCCTTTTATCGTGGCACTCTGCGCCATACCGCTGTCAGCTATGGCCTTCAGCACGATGTCCTGTCCGAGCTTTGACTGGGCGTTCTGCTCATTGTAGCCGGACGCCTTGATCTTTTCTATTTCTTCATACAGGTTCATCAGAGCACCTCCATCTGTATCATATTCATCAGTTTTGCGCTGCTTTTGAACATGGCGGCATATTCCTCAACGATTCCGAAATCCAGCTCGAAGGAAATCTTGCGGTAATTATTGATGATCTCCTTATAATAGTCCAGCGGAATCCTGGACCTAAATCTCATAAGCTCGATCAACATACGCTCCCTGTCATATATACGGATGTTGGAATTGTTGTATTGTATCTCTGTGATGCCGGCATCAAATATTTCGTCTGTCAGAAAAGATTGAATGACGCGGGGATCCTTTATCCTTGTATCCGTTCGTCTGGTCGCAAGGTAATAATGATCCGGGATTACATCGGTAAGGGAATGGTAGTAAAAAGCACTTTTCCCGGTATATACCGCTTTCGGGTATTTCCGCATGATTACATCTATTTCGGAAGCATTCCGCTTGGTGGAATAGATCCCCTTTTCCTTCATGAATAGAGCACCGCTTCCGATTTCCTTTTTTATTTGATAATCGCTTCCGTATTTATTCAGGCATTCCTGATAGGTCAAAAGCATGGAACCACCTTCGGATAAAGTAATTGTTCACACAGATATAATTCTGTGTGTATCATTGCTCTAATTATAGCATCGATCTTGGGAAAATCAAGATGTAATTAAATCAAATATACACACAACTATAACACTGCGTGTATGATTACTAAAACATATCGGCCTTTCACAGTTCGTGGGAGGCTGCTTTTGTTGAATAGAACCTCACAGGATCGGATTTTAGTGCCTTGGAGGCGCTAAGAAGCAAAGCCGGTTCCTAATAAACTTACCCCAGAGCAGCAGGAACTGCTGCTCTGGGTACGGCCAAGGCTGCTGTGCCTGGGACCTTGATTTCTGATAGGGTTTAATATACAAATTCCATTCGAGTTAATATTGGTTTTTAAATTACCGGTAAAGTCAATATTTATGTGTGAACCGGTTTGTGCTACCATATATATGGAACTCTCTTCCCCGAAAGGAATCTGATTATGACAACAGCTATTTTTTCTAAAGTACAAGTTGATATGGGTCAGTTCTACGGACGAGTCAGCGCACGGATTTTATTGAATGTGCCGCAAAGAGAACTATCCTATCAGGCCTTTGGTGAAAAGCAGGAGCTGAAGAACAGCATCGGACTTGTTTTAGATGAGACAGAAATGCAGTCCTTACTCCCGTTTCTTAGAGCCGAATTGTTTGAGCCGTATCGGGATCGCGAAGATATGCATGACGAAGTTGGCTATCTGGACGAGTCGTGGAGGATGTTTACCGGTATATCAGACTCTCATATACCGAGGATTCGCTTACGCATGAATGTTATTCATGACCTTGCACATCGGTGGCCCACGGAATTGCTATATGAGCAAATTGTTCGGGTCATAAGAGCAAGGAATGACAGACGATTCCGGAAAATAGTTTTGTAGTCTGCCTTTTGGGTAGATCGGTGAAAAGGCAGGAGAGCTTGTAATAGCTCTGCGTTTGAAAAGAGATCGGAGTGTACCATTAAGCAGTGGTGTTACAAAAAGAGTTGACCACTACAATCAGTATAAGGAGCCACATTTTATATGTGAGATTCATTATGGGCCAGATAGCGATAAGTACATCAGAGAATATCAGCAGATGAAGGCAGCATCATTTAGAGATGTGCTGGAGACCTTTAATAGAACAGAGCTGTTATATTTAAAAAAGATATTGGAAGAATACAGAAAGCATTTAAATTGAAGATAGGGAAGAAGAATAGAAATGGCAAAAAAATTAGCGGAGGACGTAAAACTTCGAAGAGTTATAAGAAGGGCAATTGAATCAAGAAAATTTTTCTTAGACAAACCAGAGCGTGCTGACTATAGACAGAAAATTTCTATCTTTTTAGAAAAGTTTGTTCTTTGCGAAGTTGGAACAAAAAAGGCTCTAGTGAAGTACTATGAAAACAAAGGAAATGATAAGAATGTTGAAGACATCAATATGCCGATTGATGATATAAGAAAAGCGTTAGAATTTGCGGGCTTTGATATAACAGAGATGTCGATTGAAAAGATGTTTAAGAAAAATAATGCTCGCAGTAGTAAATCTGCGAGAGATATAAGAAATGCAATTGCTCATGATTGGTCAGTGAATGATATTCAAGAACTAATTGATCGCTGGGATGAGTTTCAAGAAATTTTAGATAATTATATTGGAATAATATTAAGAGAACCACTTGAATAAAAAATAGAGACAACCGGGAAAAACCATGGGAGGCCGTGATGTTATTTAATTTATACTATTTAAATTTTTGCAAAAGCATATGAAATCAAAATGATGCTAAGCAATGTTGTTAAGACAGGGGAGACAATCGAGACAAATCAGCAAGATGAATTAAACGCGGAATTAAATGTAAAAATGGGTTTTACATTTTTAAAGCTATTTTCAGGTGGAGTTGATTCAGGAATTAAATCAGAATCGTCTGACTCAGAAAAAGTGTTAGAAAATTTTAAGGTTACTATGACAAAATCACTTGTATTAAATGAAGTGATGGAAAAATGCAAAACAATAACTGATTTTAATAATGAAATAGCTGAAGGTAGTTTGGTACGCATAGATAATGTATCACTGGGATTGGAGAATGAAACTGAACTACGAACAGTAAAAATGTTTTCTAATGGAATGTTTAAGGGTTTGACTATTCCGGAAGCAGGAGGCTTGGATATAAATAGTGTTTTTAACTCTATGTTCAAGGACTATGCATATAAAATAAAAGGTTCAGTCAACGATGGGAAATCTGAAATCCTAATTAAAATCCCATTACGATTCGAAAGTGAATTTGAAAACCAATATAGTATAGACGACTTATTTATAGGTAAGGTCTCTATTATTGGTATATATAAAGGCATGATTAATAGTGGAAAGTTAAAAAACTCGTTTGAATTTTTTCAAGAAAAAGGTCAAGGAAGAGTTGAAGCTGATGAAACTGAAATTCATAGTAGTCAGTATCAATCGACAGGCGAGAAAACTACAAATGACACTGAATGTGAAAGCAAGATGCATTACATCGACTTATTAGCAATTGTTCAGGATATACAGCCAAACGAAAATGAAAAGGAGATCAAGACAAAACGAGGTAAAGGCCAGAAATGAAAAGAATAGTATTTTATAATAAAGGGCAATTTACCCAATATAAAAAGCAACAGGAATCCAATGGTAAATTGCTACTAAGTATGTCTGAGTTTTTAAATTCCGAAAGAGTTAGGAACTTGGATCAAACTCAAGAAATTTTGGTAGATCTATCATCCACGATTGGATTTATGAGGTCTAATGATACGCAGACCTTGAATTTTGAACAGCTGTTAAATGGATTTGGCGATAATATAGACTTTATTTGTGATGCCATATATGAAGAGGATGTAAAATATCTACTTCGGTATGTATTTAATACATATGATTATACGGATGTTCTTGATGAAGAAAATAGGCAGGAACCGGAGGATGCGTCCTCTTCTTTGGATGTTACGAAGTTAAATGTCAAAAGGATAGTAGATATTGATGAAGACGAATTGAGCATCTTCTTTAATGAATTCGATTCTAAGTTATATGGACATGATAGATTTAAAAGTGAATTTAAAGAGATTGTGCATTCGTTTAGGATTTTTAATAGGTTAGGTGAACATAAAATCCTTTCATTATTTCTGATGGGTGATTCAGGAATTGGAAAAACAGAGGTAGCAAGAACAATTCATAGAGTGCTAGGTGCAAAAAAGAAAATAGCAAAGGTGAATTTTGGGAACTACAGTAGTCATGATGCTTTGAACAGTTTAATAGGTAGCCCATTAGGATATATCGGTAGTGATGGCGGTGAACTTGTAAAACGCTTGAAGGAGTCAGACGTCGGACTGATCTTAATAGATGAATTCGAGAAAGCAGATGGTGCTGTATTTAATTATTTTTTGGATGTATTAGAGAACGGAAAGATTGTAAACTCGCAAGCAGAAGAATATGATGTCGAAGGGTACATAATTGTATTTACTTCTAACATATGCCAAAAAGATTACTTGGAAAAGCTATCCCCAGAATTGAGATCAAGATTTGATTATGTAGGTGTGTTCAATCTACTGACTGATGAAGATAAAACAAAGTTTACTCACTTCAGAATTAACGAGATTATTGAGAAGTATAATAACACTGGAGCAAAAGAACTACCTAAAGTAATGCATGAAATTGTTTATTCTCAAATTGATGTCTCTAGTTACAGTAATATGAGAAAACTTAATAAGCGGATAAAGGATATTTTTGTCCGTGAAATAAGGAAAATAAATAGCCAAGACTAACTAGAAAACATCAATTTTTGAAAGTGTAGAGGAAATGTAGAGATAATGTAGAGGCTATGTAGATTGTAATGCATTTTGTAGTGGTACAGTGAATTTTTAACATCTCTGGCTGATAGATTATAATGTCAGTAGAGGAGAAAAACACATGACTCGAATATCAGACGAAAAGTTGTTCGTGTGCACATTCAGGACGGACGCACGATTGCCAGCCTTGTGGCTGAGTACGGCATATCCAGAGCCACTGTTTCCAACTGGGTACGCTCGTATCGCGAAGAATGCCAAAACAATGATGAGGAGAAGTATCAGTTGGAAATGATGGAAGAACTTCGTCGTCTCCGGCGTGAAAAAGCCGAATTGGAAAAGGAGAACAGCTTCCTAAAAAAGCAGCGGCATTCTTCGCGAAGGAAATCGATTAGTGGCATATCGTTTTCTTGATGAGTATAAGTAGGAGTTCGGATTGAGATGGCTTTTGAAGAAGCTGCACATTCATCCAAACGCTTATTACAACTACCTCAGAAATGCGAAAGCGGGGCATCACGCTCAGAAATCTTATTGTTGTCAACGGATTCAAGCACTTTATCAAAATTCTCATGGTGTCATAAGGCACCGTCAAATGAGGGGATTTCTGTAAAGAGAAGGGATTTCATTGAGCAAAACAACAGTCCACAAATACATGAATCGTGAACTGCAACTACACTCGATTTGTCGCCGAAAAAGATGCGCGTACCATCGGGGATTAGCTCATAAAATTTTTCCGAATCTATTAGAGCGGAATTTTTCTCCTGAGCAGCCGAATCGTATGTGGTGTACCGACTTCACATATATGACCCTGACAAATGGAACCATGCGCTATAATTGTTCCGTTATTGATTTATACGACAGAAGTGTTGTTGCCAGTGAAAACAGCCCTTTTATCACGAGTTCCCTGGCCATGTGTACGCTTGAAAAAGCGTTGTCAAGTGCAAAGGCTATCCCACAGAACCTGATTTTGCACTCAGATCAAGGAAGTCAGTTTACTTCCGCAGAGTTTGTAGAATATTGCCGGGAGCTCGGGATTTCTCAAAGCATGAGCCGTGCGGGCTGTCCGTATGACAATGCGCCGATGGAACACTATTACAATACCTTAAAGACCGAGCTGATTTATCAGTATCGTTTTGAAACTGCAGCAGAACCGGATTATGCAGTTTCAGAGTTTGCTTACGATTGGTACAATCAGGTACGCCCACACATGTATAACGGATATCTGACTCCGTTTGAAAAGAGAGCGGAGTGTACCATTAAGCAGTGGTGTTACAAAAAGCGCTGACCACTACACCGAGAGAATTTCGGCGGTGACAGAGTAATGCCGGTAATAACGTCCTTTGACTTATCTGCCATAGCATGGGTTAAAGGCGGGGAAGTCAGGGCGGATATACCAGAAAGATAATTGTTAACCAATTCATATACTGCAATGCAACCAGCACCGGAAATAATTGAAAAGTGCAGAGTCATTCTAGGTCAATTGGAAAACGAAGGAAAGATTACAAAAGAAGAGGCTGTGTTGCTAAGAGCCGATCGAGTGACCCAAAGAGAGCTTTGGATTGAATATTTTCCCACTGTCGAGAGTATTGACGATAAGTATATAGAAAAGCTTCAACAAAGGCAAAAACAGAAATTAATAGGCAATACAGAAACAGAAATCCGAAGAATATATAGGAACAAAGCAGAAGAAGATAAAAAGCAAAAGGTAACAGACGCAAAAGAAAAAGCCCATACATATGCAAGTGATAAGAAGAATCAGTTCATAAAGACAACAAGAATACTTGTAGTCAGTGCCTTTGTTGTTATTGCTGGACTGTGTATAATTGGACTATTTCGATCGTTGTCTTCCACACCGAAATCGCTCTTCCTTATAGCATTTGTAATTGTTTCTGTACTTTCAATTATTGATACGCTTACATCGCGTGGGAAGTTTATTGGAAGATGGATAGACAAGAAGGCAAACCACTATGAAACATCGGTTTATGAAAAGAAATTTCGTGAATACTTACAAATCTTGAAATAGAATGGATAAAGATATGGATACTTCCTATATCATCAGTAAGATGAATGAGTACATGTTCCGGCTGAACCAGCAGATTGGAGGGTGGCTTGAGAAGAAGCTGCCCAAGATCACTGATGACTGGTGGCAGGATCTGGTGTTCAACAACCTGAGCCCGCTTCAGCGGGAGGCTGTACTTCGGAATGATATTCACGAGATCAAAGGGCTGGATCTTGCAGCCCTTCTTCGCGTGCTAGACAGAAACTGGTTCGTGATAACAAGCACCTTCTTTATCAATAACAAAGAGCGGGGCAATATCAGGACCATGCAGGAGATCCGGAATACCTGGGCTCATATTACGCCGAACGATATCAGTAAAGCCAGGGTGATTGATGATGTGAATGTCATCATTGCCCTCATGCAGGCTTTTGATGCCAGCATGAAAGACACCAGGGATATGGAGAACTTTATCTTTGACGTAGAAGAAGATAAAGATATCCATGCAACTCCGGCGAAAGAACCTGTGAAGGAAGCCGCGCCTGCTGCAGAGAGCCCTGCCTCTGTCGGTCAGCCGGAAGGAATCGCTGTTGGAAGCATTGTTGTCCTCGTTAGTGATCCGTCAGTGATCGGCGCAGTGATCGGAGTCAGCGGAAACAAGTATTCTGTACTGGTCAATGGAAAAGTGCAGTCTTATTACAAGGAGCAGATCCAGCTTCAGAATGCTAAGGAAGAGCATAAATATTTATCCCTTCCGAAGGTTCGGTCTGCTCTGACTGCTTATCAGATACATAACCCCGGCTCTTCGAATCTGTATTCTCTGAACTCTGCCAGAATCGATTTTGTTCCATATCAGTTCCGGCCGGCGCTCCGGATGATCCAGGCAGACAGCCCGCGTGTCCTTGTGGCGGATGATGTCGGTGTTGGTAAAACAATCGAAGCCGGACTGATTTTGAAGGAACTGGAGGCAAGGTCGAGTCTTACCTCTGTACTTGTTATCTGCCCAAGACCGCTGGTCGCTGAGCGCAAGTGGCAACTGGAAATGAAGCGCTTCGACGAAGACTTTACCCAGCTGGACGGTAGAATGCTTGCCGAGTGTATTTCTGAGACTGACCGTGATGGTGAGTGGCCGGAGCGGCACAGCAAAACAATTATTCCGTACTCCCTGTTTGGAGAGGATTCCATCATGGGCAGGGGATCCAGATCCGGCAAAAAACACAAGGATATCGGTTTATCTGAACTGGACCCGCTTCCGCACTTTGACCTGGTCATCGTGGATGAGGCCCATAACATCCGGAACGCCAATACCTGGGCTTATCGTGGAGTGGAATTTTTCTGCAGAAATGCAGATGCTGTAATTTTCCTGACGGCAACGCCGCTGCAGAACAGCAACAATGACCTGTATACCCTGCTGAACCTGCTTCGTCCGGATGTGATTATTGATAAAGATACCTTCAAAACCATGTCTGAACCCAATGCGTTCATCAACAATCTCCTCCGGATTGTCCGGAACCAGGAGGAAGGATGGCAGGAAGCAGGCAAGGCTGAGATCGCGAATATTCTTGGAACCACATGGGGCAGAAATGTTATCCAGCATAATCCGGAATTTGAAAGATATTTACGTTCCTGGACAGAACTGAAGTCACCAGGGATGAACGGATTGAGATGATTGGAAAGATCGAGAGTCTGCATTCGTTCCACACGATGATCAACCGCACGCGGAGAAAAGATATCGAGGATTTCTGTATCCGAAGAACCCAAACCGTAGAGGTGCCGTTCAACGGTGTACAGAGGGGATCTTTATGATGCTTTGATCGAGTTTGAAAGCACAGCCCTTGCACAGCTCCATGGCAGCCGGAGTGTCCGGTTCATGATGTGCACGATTATGCGTCAGGCGGCAAGCTGCATTTATGGACTTGCGCCGTTCATGAACGATATTGTAAAGCGTCGCCTTTCACAAATCCAGGAAGATGGAGAGCTTTATGAATATGATTTTGAGCTGAACAGTGACGAGGAAAACTCCCTGTTTGAACTGGCAGATGAGATGGATAAGCTTTCCGGGGATCTTCCCAAGGATGACCCGAAATTCGACAGGATGCTGGAAGTGATTCAGGAGAAGCAGACGACGGATAATAATCGTGTCATCATTTTCAGTTCTTTCCGGCATACGCTTTCCTATCTTCGTAAAAAGCTGAGTGCGCAGGGAATCCGTGTAGGCCAGGTGGATGGTTCCGTACCGGATGAGGAGCGCTTTAAGCTTCGCCAGAGATTCCTTCTGGAGCGGGATAATGTGAATGCTGTCGATGTTCTGCTCTTTAGTGAAGTAGGTTGCGAAGGTCTTGACTATCAGTTCTGTGACACGATGATCAACTATGACCTGCCCTGGAACCCGATGCGGATTGAGCAGAGAATCGGCAGAATCGATCGTCGCGGACAGAAGAGCGATACCGTGAAGATCTATAACATGATCACGCAGGGGACTATAGATGCGGCTATCTATGACCGGTGTCTGTCAAAGGTCGGCGTTTTTGAAGCCAGTATCGGTGACTGTTCTGAAATCCTTGGCGATATCAGTGACCAGATCTTCAAGATTATGTTTGATCCGGAGTTGACGGACGAAGAGCGTCAGATGAAGATCGAGCAAATGGCGGATAATGAAGTTATGAAGGTACAGGAGCTGCACCGCCTGGAACAGGAAGAGAAGTCCTTGTATGGATTTGATCTGTCGAAATACATGATGGATAAGGATGTCCAGGATGCAGAAAATGCCTGGATCAATCCACAGAGTCTCAATGAACTCTTGAACATCTTCATGGATGACTATCTCGGACAGGGAGAATACCTGAGAGGAAAGCAGGATGGAAAGACACTCCGGCTGGCTGCCGATAAACGTCAGCTTCTGCTGGATGACCTGATGAAGATGCCACTCTCCACAAATAACCATGCTACGAAGCTCTGGAAGGCTTATCTGAAATCGGATAAACCTGTCCTTTCCGTGACGTTTGAAAGCCAGTATGCGAAGGACAACCGGGATGTGACATTCTTTACACAGATGCATCCGTTTGTGGCACAGGCGGCAGCTTATGAGAGTAGGAATTTCCCATGTGACCTTGCAGTTCGGATTGCGGATCCGGAAGTGGAACCAGGAGATTATGAATTCCTGATCTATGCATGGAGATATGTGGGCCTGCGGCCGGATATTCGTCTGGTAGCAGTAAGCAGCAATCCGGCCGTGGAGAAGAATATCCTGAATTTCATCCAGTACGCATCTGAGTATTACGAGGATGACGGAGCGCATCAAAGCAGCTGGGACCAGATGGATGACCTGCATTATAAGCGCTGGCAGGATTCTAAGGAGCAGTATTCCGCAGATGTTCGGGATGAGTGTGAATACAGGAAGGAGCAGCTGACACATTCCTTCCATCAGCAGGAAGCGATTGTCCGCGGACAGATCGAATCTGCTACAGATGATAAGATTAAGCGAATGAGGATTGCCCAGCTGGAGAATATCACAAAGACGTACAATGCACAGACTAAAGAGTCGATGAGACCGTGGCAAAGGTGGATATCCATACCAACCTTCTTGTCAGAGGAGTTCTTCACGTCAATTAAGGAGCAGCAGGAGAATGGGCAGAATAGATTATCAGAAGATCTATGCGACGAATCAGGACGAGTGGAAAGCGCTGACCAGAGAGCCTCAGAAATATGAGGCTCTTCTGGCCGGGCACTATTCGGACAGCAATCATTTTGTCTATGAACTTTTGCAGAATGCAGAGGATGAAAAAGCGACGAAGGTCGTCATTGAATTCTATAAGGATCAGCTCGTTTTCTATCATAATGGAGATCCTTTCGATGAAGATGATGTGCGTGGTGTGGCGTCCATGCTGATGGGAACAAAAGACAGAAACGATGCTCAAACCATCGGAAGATTCGGCATGGGCTTTAAATCTGTTTTCAAATACACCTATCAGCCGGAGATTTATTCGGATGAAGAAGCCTTTATCATCAAGAATTATCTGCTTCCTGTGGAAAATGACAGCCACTGGGACTTTCAGGGGTTGAAGAGCACTTTGGCTTATCCGGATGGAGATGGAACGAAATATCTTCCTTTTGCCAATACGCAGCACCTGACAAAGATTGTTATTCCATTCAAAAAGCGCAATGAAAAAGGAGAGCTAGTTGCTGTCAGCGGTAAGGATGTCCTGGACAAACTAAACAGCTTGTCCGGCGAGATTCTACTGTTTCTGACCTATATACGTAACCTGTATTGGATCAATAAAGAAAATGGGAAATATGTCCACATTACGCTGAGCCATGCAAATGGAGATGATCAGCTCCTGACCTGCAGGATTACCGGATCCGAAACTGATGGAAAAGAAGAGATTTCCCGTTATCTTCGCCACAAAAAGGTATTTGACCATCCTGATATGAAGTCCGCAGAGGTGGCGGTCGCATACAGGCTGAATGTTCAGGCCAGGAATATCAATGAGATGGAGCATACACCGGTGTGGGTGTATTTTCCTACACGGGATATGACAGATTTGCCGTTCCTGATTCATGGCAGCTTCGAGACAGCTGTTTCCAGAGAAAAACTGATGACGCCGTCTGCTTTCAATGACAGTCTGTTTGACAGGCTGGGAGATCTGATTGCGGAATCAATGGTGGATCTTGCAAAAAGAAACCTGATCACTCAGGTGTTTCTGCGCCGCGTCGTTCTTGCTGCTTTTCAGGATGAAGCAAAGAACGGAACAATCAAGGGACTGAAGGATAAGATTACAAAGGTGTTTTCGGAGGAAAGCATCTTACCTGACCGACTTGGAGAGTATCGCAGCAAAAATGAACTGGCTATTTCTGTTCCTTTTCAGATGGCCGATCTAAAGGATTCCGTCCTTTGGAAGGAATCATTCTATGCAGTGGATCACTTTGTTGCCTTTAACAATGAGAGAGAAAGGAACTTTACCGAGTATTTCTCCTGGCTGCGGGATGACCTCTGTATTCGTACCTTCGACTTATCTCACTGGGCAATCGAACTTGGGAAATTGCCGGTGCAGAGCATTTCTACTTCGGAGATGTACCTGGAATCCCTGAAAGCTCTGTATGGTTTCCTTTCTGACTATCGTGAAAGCTTGTATCGGTTCAATTTGACCTATACCAGAGGCGGAGCATATGAACTGGCCATCCGTGCCTGCCTGCCAAAAGCCTGGCCACATCTTCGCAAGGCTCCTGTGATTTTGAATGCAGAAAATGGCTTGGTGCCGGCATATGAAGAGAATGTGTTATCCGTATATCTGAATGCCTCCAGCCGGTATCGTACCCTTCGGCCTTCTTCCATTGTCAGTACGAAGGTGGCTCAGGACTATGAGTCTCTTTTCAAGGATGGTTTTCAGATCGCAGAATTTAATAACTATCAGTTCGTCAAAGAAAAAATCATAAAAAAATATATCCAGGGCGATGAGGAGAAGATTCATTTCGAAGACGATGCTCACTTTGAACGGGAATATATTGAAGACATCCAGCAGCTTCTGGATCTGATCGAAGAATCTGGGAATACGGCAGAAGTTATGGCTCTTCTGCGGAATGCTTATATCATCAAGATCAAGACAGAAGACGGGAATAATTCCTTTGCTTTCCCCCATGCCGTATATGTAGATACCTCCGATGAGTGCATAGACCTCCTGACCTACTATGCGCCGGTATGTGAAGCATATGAAGTAGATTATGACGAAGAAAACGACAGGCCGATTATGGAGGATGGGGATCCATATAATTTCGACCATTATCAGATAGACCGGGAGTTTTATGAGGACCATGGAATATCCCTGTCGAAACTGAAGAAGCTTGGATTGATCACTACGCCGGTGATCGAGGGAGAGCGGGCGGACTACAGCGGAACTGGTGATGGTTACTGGAGAGCGCTGGGTGAATTCTGTCCGAACATGCAAATCGATGGCTTGGATGAGAATATTAAGTATATTGAATATCATCCCAAGGAGGAGTTGGCTAAGAGAAAGTCTGCAGAACTGATGAAACTGTTGCTTTCTATCAGCGGAAAACTGAGCGGCGTTGTCAGGAAGCGGAAGAATAATCCCTATGATAGCCATGAAAATGCCAGCTTTATGGAGACTGAGCTATAATGACTGGCTGTTTGATAAAAATGGGGAATTGCATCGGCTCTCGCAGATGTCTCGCTATGACCTGGATGAAGAGATTTATAGTGAGCTGCCGAATAAGAAGGAAGCTTTTGCAGTTCTTGGCTTTGTGGAGAAAGAGGCAGATGCCAAGGCGGATACTTTTGAAATGGTCGGCGCCCTGGACCGGCGTGATAAGACGATCATGTTCCGTCAGCTGGCTAAAGAACTTGGATTTGATATTTCAGATATTGGCAGGATTCAGCCTACGGAAGATGAGGATGACAGAGGGACATTTGATCCGAATGCCTGGCAGTCGGAAGAGTTTCCTCAGCGAAGGGTGCGAAATTTGGACAGCTTAATCGAGCATGTTCGTCAGGAATTCTTCTGCGCAGATCCGGTACGCTATCAGAAAGTGCTCCGGCAGATCAGAACCAGCAAGTCACCGAAAACAATTCGTGCTTATACGTTGGGTATGTATGTGAATGAGAGCGATACACAGATTTGTCAGATGTGCAAAAAGGCAGCACCGTATGTGGATGTGACCGAAATTGCGAATTACGGGATCGAGATGCCGCAGCTGAACCTCTGCCTCTGCAAAAACTGTTCTTCGCGATATAAGCAGTTCCGCGATGGAAGCAAAGAGAAGTTCAAGGAAGAAATGACAAGAGCACTTCGGAATATCGACATCGGAACGCCGGCAGAAGATTATGAAATCGAGCTTTCTTCTGACGCTACGGTTCACTTTACCCAGACGCATCTGGCGGAGGTGAAAGAAATACTTTCTCTCCTAGAGCAGTATGGGATTCCCGGTCAGGAAGATCCGGAACCGGTAGCAAAGCCTGTATCTCAGATTCGGGAGAATGTTACTGGCCCCCTGGCTCATCCGCAGCGTGAGAGAAAACAGGTATATATCGTTGATCACAGGAGAGACGACCAGAGGCGGGAAAGACCTGCTGAAAGGCCCCTGCCGGAGCGGAAGCCAATGGTTCCGCAGCCTCCGCGACAGGAGGAGAGAAGCGATATAACAAATGGTCAGAAACCAGTATCGCAGTCAAAGCCGCAAGTTGGCGCAAAAGTCCGTCATAAGGCATTTGGAGACGGTGTGATTACTTACATAGACGGCCCTTATATGGGTGTTAGTTTCCCAAAGCAGGAGAGAAGAAATTTCCGCTTCCGGATGCGTTTAAAAAGGGTTTTCTGACTTTGATTTGATAATACATTTTCGGAGGAGATGGTGGCATGGCAATGCATATGAGCCTGCGCCTTGCATGGCATAGCGATGGATGGAACGGTCATATCTGTAAGAACCCTTGCGTGTAGGATTACCATACATGTGTTACAGCAGTGAATATAGAGAACGGAAGAACTCGCTTTGTGTTAAAGTGAAGTTCACCACAAACATCCACTCAACAAAGGAGGTCTTCCGTTGTGGCTACTATAACACAGGATATGCGTTTTCGCCTAGCTCTCATTCACTATGCTGCCCACCATGGTGTCACCAAAACAGCGATTAAGTATCATGTCAATCGCCAATACGTCTATCGGTGGAAAAATCGTTACGATGGTTCCTGGGATTCTCTGCGTAACCGATCCAGACGACCACATCACCACCCTAGACAACATACTCCGGAAGAAATCAAACTCATTTTTAACATGCGTCGCCGCAATCCCCATGCCGGCTTGGTTGTTTTCTGGGTAAAGCTTATGCAACGAGGTTATTCTCGTTCCGTCAGCTCTTTGTATAGAATCCTAAAACGACGTGGTATCACAACAATTCATCCAAAGAATCCAAAGTACATCCCTAAACCTTATGAATAGATGCAGTTCCCGGGACAACGCATTCAGGTTGACGTGAAGTATGTTCCTTCCGTCTGCCTTAAAAATAGCGCTGTTGCCGAAGAACAGTTCTTTCAGTATACAGCTATTGATGAATACTCTCGCTGGCGCTATGTAGAAGCCTTTGACGAGCACAACACCCATGCTTCGACACGTTTTCTGGAACATCTGATCAAGGCATTTCCACTGCCCATACGATGTATTCAGACAGATAACGGTACTGAATTCACAAATCGTTTTACCACGCACCTGAATAAGCCTACGTTGTTTGAAGATCGCTTAAAGCAATATGGAATTCAACATAAGCTAATCCGTCCGTTTACGCCGAGACACAACGGAAAGGTGGAACGAAGCCATCGCAAAGACAATGAGAGATTCTATGCCACTCATCTATTTTATTCCTTTGAAGACTTCGCACTACAACTCCAACGCTATAACAGGTACGATTATAATCGTTTCCCAATGCGTCCCTTAGGATGGAGATCACCCCAAGCTGTTCTTCAAGAGTTTCTCTCGGCTGGTGTCACACATGATTGACAAACCCTCAGGATTTAAAGAAAAGAAATCCGAGTTTGAAGGTCTTGACAAATGGTTTGGCAAGTCGATGAATCAGCAGAGTAACGGCGCTGATCCGGCGGATGGTAATGAAACGCCGGTATGAGCACGTTGTGTATAGAACATACATGTGCAGTAGACGTTGAACTATCATGTATCTTGTGCTATAATCACCCTTGCCTTACAAGATGTCGTAAGGGCTGAGAATTGTTGTCAACAGTTCGCCAGCGAGCTCCGATAAGAGCGGTTGGGTCAATCTGTCTGAGATGCAGCCCAGAGCGGTCAGCACGAAGATGGTGATGATTAGGAACATGACAAAGTCCTCCTGCTTGATTATACAGTAATTAAGCATTGCTACAATTGGATAGCTGGTAATCAGACGCAGTATCAGCTGCACCCTTGTTACCACGATTATTTGTATACCCATCGGCTAAGGAATGCTATCCTCCATGCCAATGGGTATTGCAATTTAAAGGAGAAAGCATTATCGACGAATGGATTTTAAAACCGGAGACTGTTGCGAAAAGCAAAAAGTATTATGCTCACTTTGATTGCCGGACTGATATCAGAAAGGCTGAAAAAAATGTGACAGATTCGAATTGGGTGGCTCATCATGGTTTTTATCCGTTTATCCATTATGAGAAAGACTGTAGTAAGTATACCAGCAAGGGAAAGAAAGATAAAAAACGGGACATATGTTATGCGGCACATATAGACCGCTGCATTTTACAGTTCTATTGTCACCGGATGAACGAGGTGTACAATCAACGAATCAGAGAGTATCATATCGAGGATGTTCCGGTTGCATACCGCTCAGATCTCGGTCTAAACAACATTCATCTTGCAAAACAGGCCATTGACTTTATTAAAGCCAATCCGAAGGCCTATGTGCTTATAGGAGACTTTACAGGGTTCTTTGATAATCTGGATCATGCATACTTGAAGGAGCAATGGTGTAAACTCCTGGGAGTTGACCGGCTCCCTTCTGATCATTACACCATTTTTAAGAATATAACCAGATACAGTGTATGGGAGTTGGATGACCTGCTCGAAATAAATGATCTTCCCAAAACGAGTTCTGGGAGAAAAAAGCTGAATGCTATGCGCACTGTTCTGACAACAGACCAGTTCAAAAAGTATCGTTCACATATACATAAGAACCCCAATTCATATGGGATTCCACAGGGGTCACCCATCAGTGCCTTACTGGCAAATGTTTATATGATGGAGGTCGATCAGAAAATCAAGGCGATTGTGGCGCAGCATAACGGGAAGTATATGAGATACAGTGATGATTTCATCATTGTTCTTCCTGTTGAGGAATCCGTTGCTAATGACGCTATCAAATCTGTCAATCAGATAATCCATGATACTCCTAGACTGGAACTGGAGCCGAAGAAGACGCAGATATTCAGAACGAATCTTCCTGAGATAATAAACATGGGCGATTCATTTCTGGAGCATGCGGATAAATCAAAGAATGTAATAAACTTTTTGGGTTTTACCTTTGATGGGAAAAGACGACACTCCGGCCGAAGACAGTAAGCAAGTACTATTATCGAATGTACAGAAAAGCTCATGTGATAGCAGAAAATCCCGGACAAAAGGGAAAGGATCATCTCTATGAAAGGTACTCAGAAAGAGGTGCTAGGTCAGGAGAAGGGAAGAAAGGGAATTTCTTTACATATGTTCAGCGGGCTGAAAAAATATTTGGAGATGCCGAAGAAATTCGGCGGCCTGTAAAGAATCATATGGCTAAGATCCGAAAAGCTCTTAAAGAGGGGAAACATAAATCTCGGGCTTAGCTGAGGCCCTTTGGCGTAACGTCAATTCTTTACGCCAATCGGAACACGATGTATATGAACCTGTAAGAACTTACGTAAAAATGAGGCTCTCTGGAACAGCGGAAATATAAGGATTTAAGAACTTACGTGAACCTTTGTAAAATCTGGAACAGAGTTCCCGACCATGAAGACCTTGAAGGCCGAGAACAAAGAAGCACATGGCGAGAGCGAGGGCAAGGCGGAAGAGGCAAGCGGCTTCTTTACCCCGAACGAGAAGATCGATTTCAGCGGGGTTAAGATTGAGCCCCTGTTCGAGGATCAGGTGGATTTTGAGACCTTCTCGAAGAGCGATTTCCGCGCGGTCAAGGTAAAGGACTGCAAGGCGGTGCCGAAGTCGAAGAAGCTCCTGCAGTTCACTTTAGACGACGGAACGGGCACGGATCGCACGATTTTAAGCGGCATCCACGCCTATTACGAGCCGGAAGAGCTGATCGGAAAGACCCTGATCGCGATTACGAACCTGCCGCCGCGCCCCATGATGGGCATTGAGTCCTGCGGCATGCTGCTCTCTGCGGTCAATGAGCGCAACGGGGAGGAAGAGCTTCATCTTCTCATGGTGGACAACCACATCCCGGCGGGGGCGAAGTTGTATTGATCCGGGGAAAATCACGGGCGGAAATCCTGCGGATTTTTACAACAGATCCAAGCCGATTTTTTGCAGTGACACCGGATTTACAACATTTGTGCAACAAAAAGTCAAATGACAGTACATCGTAATAGATGACAGCATAAAGTCTGACGCACATCCCAGTTCCAAAAACCTTCAAGGCACTCCTTTTCAGAATCAATCTGAGAGGGGGGGCCTTTTTGCGTGCAGACAGCAGGAAAAGAGGCTGAAAAGCCTTTCATCCCTGTTTGAATAGCAGCCAGATGACGCAGATGCCTGTTAAAATTCGTGCGGAGGATGGAAACCTGCGATACGAGTATTATCAACCCCTCGACTTTCCAGAGACGGTTCTGCTCATTGACTGTTGGAAGAATCAGGCATCAATTGATGCGCATCACACTTCTCCGATGATGCAGACCATCTCGGAGCTTCGTGAGAAATATGATCTTCATATGGCTGTGGAGCGTTATGTCAGCACGGAGACAATTGAATCGGATGACCGGTTTATCCGAAGATAAATCAGAATTTAATGTTCAAAGAATAGTGGAGGAGGAAAACAGGTTGATTCATAAAAGGAAATCTGTGTTACGAGTTATTTTGGGCATCATGGCTGCTATTGCATTCGTCTTTGCTTGCCTTCTTGGAGACTTTATCTATGCCACACGTTTTAAAATTAATCCGGTTGATAAATCAACATCACCAGATGGAACCTACGAGCTTTCATTCCAGCAGGTTGGTGATCCGGACTGGCCTTTTGGATATACACATGCAAGACTTGTTTTGAAGAATGGAAAACGCGTCATAATTAAGCAAACATTTGATATTGCAGATGATGGAGCTAATGCTAGTATCAATAGCTGGAATGTAGACTGGAAAGATATTTCTGTGGAAGTCATTATTTCTGGAACTGAACAAGATGATGTACTTTATGTTTTAAAATTTGATGGATCAGTCGATAGGGAACAACTTGATACACGATATGGGCATATCAAAGAAGATCGAACCAGAAAATGAATAGCAAAGAGTTGCAAATTGACAACTGGTGCATGAGGCTAAAAATTTTTTCTGTTACGCATGAAGTCTACCAGGTTAATGTGTTCGATGCCAGTGCGCTGTTGGAGAAGAGAGTTGGCTGTAGCTACATATTTGGGATAATTGTCCTTTATTGAATCTAAAGGTCTGTATTCGCGGTCTTTCGTATCTTTAGACAGAGCTATTGCATAGGCATTCTTGGCATCAAGTAGAGCTCGAACATTTCTCGCTATGGTTGCTTCGATGATAGGTGTCCTCGTCCGTTCGATGGATTTCTTTATTTAGGTCAAAATGTAAAAATGAAATTTGCATTCTTACATTCTTGCTTATAACTGGTACAATTACAAGCAAGAAAGTAAATAAAGGCGGTGGCTACATGATCCCTTCACAACAGATTCTGAAACTTGCGAAAGACAATAATGGTGTGATCACTACTGCCATGATTGCCAATGCCGGACTTCCAAGAGGAAGTCTTAAATATTTGTCTGATAGAGGAATCCTTGAACGTGTCGCACGTGGTGTATATACTTTACCGGAAGTTTGGGAGGATGAGTTTGTAAATATTCAGTGCCGCTACAAGAGAGGTATTTATTCTCTTGATACAGCATTGTTTTTATGTGATCTCACAGACAGGACTCCTGCGAATTTCATATGTTTTTTCCGTCCACTTACAATCTGACAAATCCAAAACGGGAAGGTATCCTATGCAAAGGTATGAAGGAGCCGCTATATGGTTTAGGAGTAACAGATCTATTCACACCAAGTGGCCATAAGGTGAAAGCCTATTCAGCTGAGCGGACATTGTGCGATGTTTTAAATCCTAAAAATCATACTGATGTCCAGGTGATAACAGACGCTTACAAGCAGTATATGTCAGGCAAGGAGAAAAATATTCCTCTTTTGTCCGAATATGCTGCGATATTGCATGTAGAAGAAAAACTAAGATCTTATCTGGAGGTGTTGCTGTGAAAAACGCTATGCAGTTGAAGGCAATCATATAAAACATTGCGAAGAATAAAAATATTTCTGCGGCACTTGTTCTTCAGAACTATATGTTGGAACGTTTTTTGGAAAGAGTTTCCTTATCCAGATATCATGACAACTATATCATCAAAGGCGGATTTTTGATTGCGTCTATGGTCGGACTTGATTCAAGAGCAACGATGGACATGGATGCGACAATAAAAGGGTATCCGGTAAATGAAGAAGCAATACGAAAAATGGTGGAAGACATTATTGCTGTCCCTGTAGAAGATGCTATTCATTTTTGCTTGAAAAGTGTTAGAGAAATCCGGGAAGGCGATGAGTACACTGGTTATCGTGTTGCATTGACTGCTGATTATGAGAAGATGGCGGTTCCGCTGAAACTGGATATTACGACTGGAGATAAGATTACACCGCGGGAGATAGAGTATTCCTATAAGCTGATGATGGAAGATCGCAGCATTCGTGTTCTGGCATATAATTTGTCGACAATTCTGGCTGAAAAGCTGGAAACGGTTGTGTCAAGAGGCGATCAGAATACCAGACCGAGAGATTATTATGACATTTATATTCTAAGCAAATTGCAGGTGGAGAATATTGACATAGATAGTCTTAAAGCAGCCTTGTCAGCAACAACAGCCAAGAGGGGATCTTCAGAGCTTATGATGCAATATGCAGAAATCATGAGGACTGTGAAGAGTAGTGATGTTATGAAACGACAGTGGGACAATTACAGAAAGGATTTTGACTACGCCGCAGGGATTGAATTTGAAGAGACTTGTGATGCCGTCGTTGCAATGATGGATGAACTTGTTTCCAGGCAGTAGATCCAGGAATCCTTCAATGTCAGGAATTCTGACACGAAAGTATTCGGTATTTCCCGTTCAGCCTCGTATAATCAGAAATGAAGGAGAGCAAATCGTCACAAGGCGCAATACGGAATAGGAATGTGTCTTTGGCAGAATGCCGTGCCAGGACGATTCCGCCAGAGGATTTGCCCGCAGATGTGGTGATTGATTCTGGCAGGAGGTAGAACTGGGAAGCATAACACTCTGTAACAATTGACTCGATGTACAACATTTTCACAACAGGCACATGGCATGAAGTAAACGATAAACCATGGTGACAGACAGGCGATTTCAGGCAGCACTGGGACGAAACCTGCGATAACAAATGGAAACAGATCATCAAAAAATTATTTGAAATGGACTCCCGACCATGAAGACTATGAAGGCCGAGAACAAAGAAGCACATGGTGAGAGCGAAGGCAAGGCGGAAGAGGCAAGCGGCTTCTTTACCCCGAACGAGAAGATTGATTTCAGCGGGGTTAAGATTGAGCCCCTGTTCGAGGATCAGGTGGATTTCGAGACCTTCTCGAAGAGCGATTTCCGCGCGGTCAAGGTAAAGGACTGCAAGGCAGTTCCGAAGTCGAAGAAGCTCCTGCAGTTCACCTTAGACGACGGAACCGGTACGGATCGCACGATTTTAAGCGGCATTCACGCTTACTACGAGCCGGAAGAGCTGATCGGAAAGACTTTGATTGCGATCACGAATCTGCCGCCGCGCCCCATGATGGGCATTGAGTCCTGCGGCATGCTGCTCTCTGCGGTCAATGAGCGCAACGGGGAGGAAGAACTTCATCTTCTCATGTTGGATAACCACATTCCGGCGGGGGCGAAGCTGTACTAAACATTTGAGAATGGAAATGGAGAGAGGTATGTCGACTCAGAGGAAGCTGAGGAGGCGTACCTCTTTGTTGTAATACAAAAGATGTGTAACACCTGTTCCAAATGGATTATAATGTTGAAAGAATAGAACAAAACGAACCGAACATCAAACGAAAACGGATGCTATGTTGTTTGTACGCAGCTTTGGGATGGAGAACCGACTGTCAGTCTTGCTGTTGCGTGCGGAGTTTGTTCAGCAATGCCGAAAATAATGAATCAGCGTTGTTACGAAAAAATGCTAGCTACAACCAAGGAGTTCTATTCGAAAACAAGCAAGTAGTTTGTATGGTCAGATTTCAATAGAGTTATGAGGGAGAATCAACCCAAATATTGTATGACAAAATATAAATACATGGCGGGAGATTACCATGATTGAAGTAAAACATATTACGAAGGAATATAAGGTGGTGAAAAGGGAATCTGGTCTTCATAATGCTGTTAAAGCTTTGTTTTCTCGTAAATATGATAAGGTAAGAGCACTGAATGACATCAGTTTCAAAATTGATGATGGGGAAATTATCGGTTATATAGGTCCCAATGGCGCCGGGAAAAGCACTACAATAAAGATTTTGTGCGGAATTTTAACGCCTGAAAAGGGATATTGCATTGTGGATGGCTATGTTCCGTGGAAAGACAGAAAAAACTATGTTAAAAACATCGGAGTTGTATTTGGTCAAAGAAGTCAGTTATGGTGGGATATACCGATCATTGATAGTTTTGAGTTGCTTAAGGATATATACGGAATCGATAGTCGTACATATAAACAGAATGTGTCGGAATTGAGCCAGAGACTGAATTTAGAAACAATATTAAAAACACCCACGAGAAACCTTAGCCTTGGCCAGCGAATGAGATGTGAAATTGTGGCATCGTTACTACATAATCCCAAAATTCTGTTTTTGGACGAACCGACGATTGGTTTGGATGCGGTGTCTAAGTTGATAGTGAGAGATTTTATAAAAGAAATTAATGCGGAAAAGAGAACTACCGTTATATTAACAACGCATGACATGCAGGATATTCAAGCTTTAACCCAACGAGTCATGTTAATCGGAAAAGGTCAAATTCTGTTAGATGGAAGCCTTGAGGAATTGAAGAAGAGGGTCTCGGATAGGAAACAGATAACGATTAAACATCGTGGGGAAACACCTGAACTATGTGAAGGAATGTATTACTTGGAACAAAAGGATGATAAATTAAACATCTCAATAGATCCTAAAATCATTTCTGTTTCCGGAGCAATTGCGTACTTATCCGCTCAGACCGAAATAATTGATTTGGAAGTATCGGATATATCAGCAGATGAAATAGTTGCGCGGCTCTATAGGGAATATCAGATATGAAAAAATACTTATCATTATTTAGAATCCGCCTTATAAACAGTGTTCAGTATAGAGCGGTTACCTTTGGGGCTGTAGCGTCTAATGTAGTGTGGGTACTGTTGGAACTGATGATGTACGCGGCACTATATAAGTCGGCTGAGAATGCACTGACAATGTCCTTTCCTCAAATTTGTTCATACGTTTGGGTAAAAAGAATTGTGATGAATATGCTTGCTGTGGTGGCATATGATGGAGAGATATATAGTGTTATTCATAGCGGCTCCGTAGCGTATGAACTTGTAAGACCTATGGATATATACGGGAAATGGTATTTTCAGGCAGCAGCCAATAGAGTCACATCTACATTGGTAAGTTGTATCCCGGTGTTAGTGATAGCAATGACACTTCCGGAACCATATGGACTGCGGCCGCCTATGAGCGCTTTACAGGCACTTGCGTTTTTTGTTTCTGTCGTTCTTGCATTGGGAATTGTAGTGGCATTTGCTATGTTAATGTTTATTACATTGTTCTACACAATAGCACAACGTGGGATAAAGATTATCGTTGCAGCGACGACCTCATTCCTATCAGGCGGAATGATTCCGTTGACTTTTTTTCCTGAAAGAATATTAGCCATACTGAAATATCTTCCCTTTTCATCGATGCAGAGCACGCCATTGCTCATTTACAGCGGAAATATTACAGGAACAGAAATTTTAAAGGGAATTGCTGCACAGATTATATGGATGATGATTTTGATTGTAATTGGTAAAGTGGCGATGAATTATGCAATCAAGCATGTAGTCGTGCAGGGAGGATAAGTGTAATGAGGGTTTATCTTAAGATGATGTTGCTGAATCTGGAAAGCCAGATGCAATATAAGGTATCATTTTTGATGACAGTTTTCGGCCAGTTTATAACAGCGTTTGCAGGATTGCTTAGTATCAAATTTATGTTTGAGCATGTAAACATGATATACGGGTTTAACGATACCGATGTAATTTTGTGCTATTCGATTGTTGTTTTGTCATTCTCCATCGGTGAAGCGTTCGGCGGAGGTTTAGCAACATTTGGTGGCATACTCGGAGACGGTAGCTTTGATAGAGCATTGGTAAGACCGAGAAATGTTGTATTCCAAATACTGGCTCCGCATGTAGATTTTACACGCATAGGGCTGTTGATTCAGGCGGTAGGAACTCTTGCATATGCAATTTCCAAATCTGAGATTCGATGGGACTGTAAAAAGATAATTACGCTTATGCTGATGATTGTCTGCGGAAGTGTTTTGTTTTTCTCCCTGTTCTTATTTAAGGCGACATTTACTTTCTTCACAGTACAGGATTTAAGCTTTTTAAATCTGTTTACATATGGAGCGAGGGAATTCGGAAAATATCCGTTTTCCATTTATGGAAAGGTTGCTTTATCAATTCTTACATACATCATACCGCTGGCTTTGTTCCAATATTATCCTTTGTTGTATCTAATTGGCAGAAAATCAGAAGCGTATTATATTGGGTTCCCGTTGCTATCACTTGTTTTTTTGATTCCGTGCTGCTTGTTTTTCAAATTAGGTCTTAAAAGGTATCAATCGATAGGTTCATGAACGGAAGAACGCATGGAGTGCCTATTAGCGGTACGGACAGAATCGCCGGGAGCACCCTGAGCGCTTTGCGGCGGCACAGTTATCTTGTAATAGCTCTACCGAATCACGTATGATGGCGGCAGAGAGGAAAATATCCAATCGGTACTCCGGATGGAACCGGACGACGATTCCCTGTTTCCAACCGGGGATGCTCGTATCGCGAAGTATGCCAAACCAGGGACGGGGAAACTTGCGTATAGCTTGCTGATATCGATGCAATGAGAAGGGGAGGACTCTGCTTGTCAGCGGAGCGGGAGGGATAATGACATGGATCTCTTTGGTAATTTAGGGGCAGATTTATTCCGGCTCATTCTTCGGAGATCCGATTGCCATGAGTCAGTCCGTGCCGGATGAATCGGAGCTGACATTCAGCGTCACTTACAAAACCGACAGGAGAAAGATTCTGAAAGTGATGTCCGGAACAGAGCTGGCCGATCGCTTATTGCAGATGGAAATGGATCCGGACACAAAGACAGTGGCAACAGGGAAAGCGGTCAGCAAATCTCCGCAGAAGCATTCACACACGGCCGGAAAGGCTATGTTTAAACTCGGGAAGAATCAGCTGCCGCAGGGAAGATATATGTTTGGGACAGATCTTCTGGTCGGAACATTTGACTTTACCTGGGTATGGGGCAGCGGTTCCATTGGACTGTACGGGACAGCTGAAAACACGACCCTGGGAAATTGTCTTTACTATCAGAATGTAGGAAATAAACAGGATTATGAATACCGGCAGTGTCTGCATGTACAATGTGAGTCCGGAAATATGCTGATTATTAACGGGAACCTTGTCGTTGAAATCTCAAGGTCGCCGAAGCCGGAAATTGATTTGTGAGGAGCGCAATTCAGGTCCAAAACAGAACGAGAGCTATGCCGGGCAGTGTTCGCTGCAACGGCATAGCTCTCGGTTTTTAGTACTCCATACTGATACCCTTTTTTCTGCCGTGTCTCATCACGAAGTGAAATGCCGATAGACCGGCGAAAAGATAGGCGAGCGAATTAAGTACGAGTAGCCCGACATCAAAAACGGAAACCATGTTCCCTTCGAGGATGCTGCGTGAAATATGAATGCCTTGTGAAAGCGGCAGAACATAGTAGGCAAAGCCTTGAATGTTGCTTCCATCTACCACTCCCGAAAAGAACAAGAGTAAATAGCTTGCAATGGATATGAACGAAGCGGTTTTGGTAAAGATCAGTGTTAAGGCCGAAAGAAAATAGGATATTCCGATGAGCCCCAGCATAGTAATCGCAAATATGGGGAGAACCATCCATGAGAAAGCCATGGGGATAGAAAACAATACATGAATTGCGGACATGACCAAAATGATTTCGACGGACTGAAACAGCAACCAGCAGACTGCTCTGCAAAATAAAATGCCGGAGAGAGCGGTGGGCTTTATCAGCAACTGTTCAAACGTTCCGCTCTGCTTCTCGGATGAAATCGCCATGGAAGATTCGCCGATGATGCCGTTGGCGTAAAACCAATACACGAAGCCTATGTAATACGCAGAGTTGGGGCGTTCGGCAGAGTTTGAAAATAGTTTGAAGAAGCCGACGAACATGATAAACAGTACGAATAAGTTGACGATGTGATCCGGATAATAGCATTTCGCTTCCAAATAGTACTTTCGCAACTCAGCGGTAAAGCAACGCCTTATCTTAGCCATGATGATTCCTCCAAAAAGAAATGAGAACCTCCTCCAAGGTCGGCGTTTCCGGTGTGACAGCTATGATTCTTATCTGCTTCTCCGCACACATTTGTACAAGAGAGTACGCAAAAGCTTCCTCGGACTCGGAAAGGCTCAAATGAATTTGTTTTCTTTCTTCATGGATTCGGATTGCTTCCGAGGGCATAAGAGATGCGAGCGCCTCAACGGTTTCTTTCGTATAGGGCAAGGTGTATTCCGTACGTTGTTGTCCCTTGTGCGCGTTTACGAGAGCATCGATGCTACCCTGATAGGTGGCAACGCCGTTTTCTAAGATGATGAGTTTATTTGTAAGGCGCTCCAATACATCTATCTGGTGTGTCGTCAGAAAAACAGTCGTGCCCTGTTCTGACATCTTTTGGATTTCAGAAATAACACTCAACTTCGTTGTTAAATCCAAGCCTAAGGTGGGCTCATCCAGGAACAGAATTTTAGGGGAATGAATGAGTGCTGTCATCAAGGCGACTTTTTGCTGCATTCCTCTGGAGCAATAGCCCACTTTTTTGTTCTCGTGCCCCTGTAAATCCATCACAGAGAGCAACTCCTCTGTCCGGTTTCGAATGACGTTGTCGGCCAGACCCATTAAGCGTCCGTAATAACGCAAATTCTCCTTGGCAGACATATACCAATACAAATTTCGATTCCCTTCAAGTACGGCACCGATATTCCTAAAATAATCATTTCCGGCGTGCTCGATGTTTTTGCCGTTATAGTATATGTTCCCGGAGCTTGGCGTTAATATCTTTAACATCAGCTTGATAAAGGTGCTTTTTCCGGCGCCGTTCGGCCCCAGAATCCCGTAAATTCCGGGTTCGCTTATCTCAACACACAGATTCCTGAGTGCGGTATGCTTCCCAAATGACTTCGTAAGTTGATCAACACAGTAAATCATTCGCGTCCTCCGCTGTCTTGCCAAGAGCTGTAGCCGATCCTGTTAAATTTGAGATGTATTTACAAAACACCACCATAAGTATAACACAAAGTTGTTTTTTCTACGATTTGCATGTGAAAACTTTTTTGGCGGATAATTCTGCGGTGGCAGTATCATAATGTACATTGCGACTTTCGGAAGGTAACGGTAAAATTTAATAGGAGAAGGATAAATGGAGAGCCGTTTGGCGGACAATTAATAAAAGCGCCATGTTTTACCCGCGCCACGGTACGGCTCTTATGTGGGGCTGTCAGAGTCGGAAAGCCTGCGGAACCGGCTTGCAAAAGCAGTTACATGTATATATCAGAAGTACGAGAAGTGAGCGGATATGGAAGCTGTGGAACGAAATGCGGAAAAGCACATCAATCAACTATTTGGGGTATTGATGAAAGCATAAATGGTACCGGACTACCGAAAAGAGCCTGCAAAAAAATGCCGGTACCCTTTCGGCACTGGCATTTCATATCGATTCAAGGTAAGATTGATGCATACAGTCGTAAAGCACAAAAGGAAAGGAAGGTCCGGCTATATGAAGTCACACAAGTTTTTCGCATGGGCAACGGTATTCTGTTTTGTCATGACGATGATCACCGGCTATAAGAGACAGTAAGCTCGGCTTACGTTGAAGAAGCAATGACGCCCGCTTGCTTAAGGCTTCCTCCACGGCGATTGCCAGCTGATCGGCGCAGGAGGTTCCGCGGCCGTCGCAATCGTTTCCTCGGAGAAGTGAGGCTGCCTCGGCCGCATCCCTGCCCTCAAGCAGTCTGCTGATGGCAGAGGTATTGCCGGGACATCCGCCGTGAAATACGACGTTGTGCAGCAGCTTGTCTTCGAGTTCGAAGCTGATTTGTTTTGCGCAGACGCCGCGTGTTTGATACGTATAGCGTTTCATTTCCGAAAACCTCCTCATGTTTTGATACCCTTATTGTACATGGTAGAAAAAACATATCAAGTACAGAGCGGATGGAAGACGGACGTTCGATTGCTTATTTTGCTGAGCTGGGGTACAATGCAGGCAAGCCTGAGTCCCGTAGAAATAAGAGCGTGAGGTGTTCGATGTTTGTCGGGTGGTATCGGCTGCTCTGCAATGGACTTCTCTTTGGCAAAAGGGAGCGGCAGAGGGGACAGTATCTTCTCTTATGAGAAGAACAGGTGTTTCGGTTTCAAGGCGGAATCGAAGCCAACACGAAAGGAGGAATTCCTATGTCTCTTGAAGATAAGATCGATCAGCTGAAGGGTGCTGTCAAAGAAGGCGTCGGTAAGATTTCCGGCGATGTAAAGGCAGAGAAGGAAGGCGCTGCGGAGCAGGCGACCGCGAAGGCAAAGGAAGTTGCGGAAGATGCCAAGAAGGCAGCGGAAGAAGCAGCGGAGAAGGCATCCGCCAAGGCAAAGGAAGTTGCCGGAAATGTGAAGGATGCGCTGGAAGGAACGCTTGACGGCGTCAAGAACATCCTGAATAAGGACAAAGAATAAGTTTGATAGGGAAAAAGCCCCCTTTACCGAGCGCGGTAAAGGGGGCTTTTTCCTTTTTGAGCCAAGAAGTGGAAGGAGCCGCAGGAGATGGAGCGCTGACGAAAGGTATCAAGCGAAATCAAAGTATGCTATAACCGTATTAAGTCAGTGAAAACAGAAGCCGATTTCCGGGAGGGTCTTTCCTTGCGATACATACTTTTACTGCGCGGTGTCAATGTAGGCGGCAAGAACAAAGTGGAGATGCGTGAATTAAGCGCTTTGCTCACGGACGCCGGGTTTGAAGAAGTGGGCTCTTACATCAACAGCGGAAATCTCTTTTTCGGCAGTGAGGGAGCGAAAGAGAGTTGTATCTCGAAAATCAGAGCGCTGTTGGAAGCGAAGTATGACTTTCCAATCCCCTTTGCCCTGCTCACGAAAGAGGAATACTTGGAAGAGCGGGACGCCCTGCCGGACTGGTGGCACGGAGAGATGGCGAGAAGAGATGTTTTGTTCTACGCCTGCGGGATGGATGCGGATAAGATACGGGACTTCATCGAAAAAGCTACTCTTTACAACGAAGTTGTGCACCTCGGGCGGCACGCGGTATTCTGGGGCAAATACGATGAGGCGGAGTACCTGAAAACCATCTATCATAAAAAGGTGATGAAGCAGGCGTTCTATAGGGAAGTCACCATACGAAACGGGAATACGTATGAAAAAATTGCGGCAATCCTCGAAAACGAAACATAAGCGACTGCTCCGATGAACTGTTGCTTGTTACTGTACTGTCAGGGGCGCTGCAAGCGAAACGCAACCCCCGTTTGACAAATTGACAAGCCGCTTTGGTAGCCTGCAAACGCGCAAAATGGCATGCTTAAGCTATCAAAAACGGAAGGAGAACAGACATGATTTTGGCGGATAAGATTATAGATGAGAGGAAGAAGAACGGGTGGTCTCAGGAGGACTTGGCCGAGCAGCTCGGTGTATCGAGGCAGTCGGTCTCCAAATGGGAGAGTGCGGGCTCGGTGCCGGATCTCAAAAAGGTCATTCAGATGGCAGAGCTCTTCGGCGTGAGCACGGATTACCTTCTGAAAGATGAGATGGAGAAGGAAAACCGAGGCATTGCCGAAACCTCCGGGAGAGATGCGGACAGTCTCCTGCGGCGGGTGAGCATGGAGGAGGCCAACGCGTTTTTGGACGCAAAGCGGGAGACAGCTCCCCGACTCGCGAATACGGTCAGCTTGTTCATCTTAAGTCCGGTCGCATTGCTTCTGCTTGTCGGAATCGCCGAAAGTCCGAACTACAACTTGGCGGAAGGTCCGGCGATGGCAGTCGGTTTGGCGGTTCTGCTTCTCCTCACGGCGGTAGGTGTATTCATTCAGATTACAGACCGGAATAAATTGAGCCGCTTTGAATACTTGGAGCGGGAGCCGTTTGAAACCGAATACGGTGTGAGCGGCATGGTAAAGGAAAAGAAGCAAGATTACGAGAGTCGCTATTCGCTGGGACTTGCCGGCGGCACCGTGATCTGCATTGTGGCGGTGATTCCGCTCCTCGTTGCGGGCGTTATGGAGACAAGCGACTTGGTTTTGATTCTCTGTGTGGACCTCTTGCTCGCGCTGGTTGCGCTGGGGGTCAACCTGATGGTGCGTGTCAGCACAATCAAAGAGAGTTACGATACCGTACTTCAGGAGGGGGATTACTCCAAGAGCAAAAAGCGCGTACAGGCGAAGATGGGTGCCCTTTCAGCCGCGTACTGGTGCTTTGCAACCGCGATTTATCTCGGCTGGAGCACTTGGAGGCAGGACTGGGAGAAGTCTTGGATTATTTGGGCGGTGGCGGGCGTCCTCTATGGAGGCGTTTACGGAATCATGCGGATGATGCTGAAGGTGGACGGAGACTGACGCTATGAAGATCCGAGAAGAACTCTTTGCGCTTCGGGATGAGGGATATGCGGCATTTCAACAAAAGTTGATACCGGGTATTCCCCCAGCGCGCGTTATCGGCGTCCGGGTGCCAGAACTCAGGAAACTCGCGAAACGGTATGATAAGGACCCGGAACACCGGCAGTTTTTACGGGCTTTGCCGCATGACTATTACGATGAAGACTTGCTTCACGCTCTCCTCATCGCGGAGGAGAAGGACTTTGCGCGCTGCTGGAAGAGACCGAGGCCTTTCTGCCCTTCGTCGATAACTGGGCGGTCTGCGATATTTTTTCGCCCAAGGTCTTTCAAAAGCACAAAGAGGAGCTGTCAGAGCGCATCCGTGTCTGGGCAAAATCGGAGAAGACTTATACCTGCCGCTTCGGAATCGGGATGCTGATGCAGCATTTTCTGGATGCGGATTTTGACGCCGCATATTTGGAAATCCCGGCGACGGTGCAATCCGAGGAATATTATGTAAATATGATGCTCGCCTGGTTCTTTGCAACGGCGCTCGCAAAGCAGTGGGAGGCAACCATCCCATATCTGGAAAACAAGAGACTTGCGCGGTGGACGCACAATAAGGCGATACAGAAGGCGCGGGAGAGCTACCGCATTACCGCAGCAGAGAAGGAGTACCTGAAACGCTTGAAGTGCTGACAGAGGAAAACGAGATGGAAGAGATATTTGATATCTGCGACGAGGCGGGAGCGCCGACCGGTGCCACGGTGTCCCGCACGCTTGCGCACCGGGATGGCATACTGCACCGCACGGCGCATATCTGGGTGCTGCGGGAAGAGGCGGGTAAAAAGCAGGTCCTGCTGCAGAAGCGAAGTAAGAATAAGGATTCATTTCCCTCCTGTCTGGATACCTCCTCGGCGGGGCATATTCAGGCGGGGCATGAACCGCTTTGCTCCGCAATCCGGGAACTTGGGGAAGAGCTCGGGATCGCGGCTCTGCCCTCGGACTTAAAGCCGATCGGGACGTTTCGTATCTCCTACCAAAAGGAGTTCCACGGCGCCCTCTTCCGGGATGAGGAAGTGGCCTTTGTCTATGTCTATGAAAAACCGGTGGACACGGAGGCTCTGAAGCTACAGCCCGAAGAGCTGGAGAGCGTGCTCTGGCAGGATTACGAGGCGGTCGCGGAGGCCGTAGGGCAGCGCAACCCCGCTTACTGCGTGCCGCGCGGCGGGCTTCTACTGGTCGGGAAGTATCTGGGATTTTCGTGAAAATCAGGGATTGCCAAGTACACTTGTCATAGTTATTATATGGTTATGACAAGTGTACTTGGCAAAAAGGAGGCGTTCCGATGGACTAAGGAAGAAATTCTGGAGAGAAGCCGAAGAGAAAACGAAAAACTGGACGAGAGAGAAAGGGATGCACTTGCCGCAAGCGGAAGGATGGCATTTCTGGTTGGCGGGATTATCTGTGCCCTTATCATTGCTTTGGAATGGAAATTCCGAGGGCGCATGCCCACGGAGGTCTGGGCTGTGTATGCTTCTATGTACGGAACAAATGAGCTGATTCAATATTTTCGACTCAGGAAAATATCGCATTTGATTTTTGCCTTGTTGCAACTCGCAATGGCGGTGTTTTTTTCGGGATATTTTTTATGAGCTTGGTCCGGTAAAGAGATGAATGATAGCTTAGTACTCAAAAACAAGCTGAAGGAAATGCGCGCGGAGAGGGACTTATCGCAAGCGCAGCTGGCTGCAATGGTCGGCGTATCCCGCAATACCATCAGTTCCATTGAAACAGGGCAGTTCACGCCGACGGCAAAGTTGGCGTTGGTGCTTTGCCTGGCTTTGGATAAAAAATTCGAGGAGATTTTTTATTTCTAGAAATGCAAAGAGCTCCCTCCCGGATATCCGGGGCGGGGGCTTTGTTGTTGGCGGCAGGTCGCGCGGCAGACTTTTGCCGGTCGGAAAGTATCCGAAATATGGTAAACTGATTTCTGTGGAAAGTTGAAATTTTTACCTTGTGCATCACAGAAATGTGAGAGAGGAGTCCCTATGTTGGCAAACGGAACCAAAGCACCCGATTTTACCCTGCCGGATCAGAATGGGCAGCCGAGAAAACTCTCCGAGTACCTCGGGCAGCGTGTGATTCTCTATTTTTATCCGCGGGATATGACGGCCGGCTGCACGAAGCAGGCCTGCGCGTTTGCAGAGTTGTACCCGCAGTTTCGCGAGAAGGGCGCAGCAGTGCTCGGCATCAGCAAGGACAGCGTTGCCTCACACAAAAAGTTTGAGGAAAAGTACGGCCTGCCGTTTGTGCTGCTCTCGGATCCCGAGAAGACGGTGATTCAGGCCTACGATGTCTGGAAAGAAAAGAAGATGTACGGCAAGGTCTCAATGGGTGTGGTGCGGACCACCTATTTAATCGACGAGCAGGGCATCATCGTGAAAGGCTTTGAAAAGGTGAAACCCGCCGAAAATCCGGCGGATATGCTCGGAGAACTCGCATGAAGATACTCATCTCCCCGGCGAAAAAGATGCGTGTGCAGCGAGACAGCATAGCGCCCCGACATCTGCCGCAATATCTTTCGGAGACCGAGGAACTGCTCACCTGGCTCAGAGCGCGCTCGTATCCGGAGCTGAAGGCGCTCTGGGGCTGCAATGACAAGTTGACCGCGGAAAATGTGGCCCGCCTCGCGGAGATGACGCTTCGGGACGCTGACACGCCTGCGCTTCTTGCTATGAGGGCATTCAGTACCAATACATGGCGCCGGAAGTGCTCGAAGAAGCGGCGTTCGCCTATCTGGAGGAGAGACTTTGCATTCTGTCGGGCTTTTACGGCGTGTTGCGGCCGATGGACGCCGTGCTGCCCTATCGCCTCGAAATGCAGGCCAAGGCCACCGCCGCGGGACACAAGAACCTCTACGCCTTCTGGGGCGATAAGCTGTACCGTGCCGTGCGGGATGAGAGCGGTGTCATCATCAACCTCGCCTCGAAGGAGTATTCGAAGGCAATCGAGGCGTATTTACAGCCGGAGGATCGCTATATCACCTGTGTGTTCGGAGAACTTTTAGGCGGCAAGCTCGTGCAGAAGGGTGTCTATGCGAAAATGGCACGCGGCGAGATGGTGCGTTATCTCGCGGAGATAGGCGCGGAGCAACCGGAGGAACTGAAGGGTTTTTCGCGGAGCGGCTATGCCTACCGGGAGGAACTCTCCACCGAGACAAGTTATGTCTTTGCGCGGGAACCCGGGACTTACGAGGAAGTTTGACTAAAAAATCCTTGTGCAGGGTTCTGACAAAGGGCGAGAAAAGCGCATGGCGAGAGAAAAAGCGGAAGGTTGGTAAGTTAGGAAAAAGATTGGAGGACAGGAGGAGAAGGGCATGCATTTGAATACGGAACAGAGCATTTTTCTGCTCTGGATAGCGGCGCTGAGTTGTATCAGCTTCTTGCTCTTTGGCTTTGACAAGGAAAAGTCCCGCCGCCATGCCTGGCGCATTTCGGAGCGCACGCTCTTACTCAGCGCCTTTCTCGGCGGCGCGCCGGGCGCACTCTTCGGCATGAATTTCTTTCGGCATAAGACGCAGAAGCTGAAGTTTCGCATTTTGGTGCCGTTCGCCCTTTTACTCTGGGCTTGGCTTGCGTATCAGGTGTTTGCGTAAAAGAAGAGGACAGCACATGCGTGCGGTCCTCTTCTTTTATGCTGTATTCGCCTCAGAAGCTGGTTTCTTCGGGCCTTATCTTGTTACAATGTAAGGCGGAAAAAAATGAAACAGGGATGGCTTATCGGAAGTCAACCGCAAAGCAATGTGGAATTCTCACTGTCCATTTGTGATGAGCACATGCATGAAATCAAAAAAACGGATGTCTTGAGAATTGACATGAATGAGTGAGGTTTGTGAAATGTGGCAAGTTCACCGCACCTGTGCCATAAACATAAACGGGCTCTTTTAGTAAAGTAGGGAAATGAAGGACGCGCATTCGAGCAATTTCATGCTCAAATGCGCGTCTTTTGCCGTACATGCCGGTTTGCATCCGTTGCTGTTCAGTTATCGTAATGCCCGCGACAGGAGAGAATCTCTAGGATTTCATTGCGAATGCGATATACAAGGCGGTGAGTACCGTCAATACGACGACTCCAAAATCCGCTTAATTCTCCTTTGAGAGGCTCCGGCTTTCCGAGGCCGTCAAAACGACTGCGCTCAATTTCTTTCAACAAGAGATTGATTCGTCGAAGTGTTTTTTTGTCTTGCATTTGCCAGTACAGATAATCTTCCCATGCTTCGTCAAACCAGATTTTTTTCATTCGGCATCTTCTCCGAGTATCTCGTGCTCACGCCCCTTTCCTGCGTTCAGGGCAGCGATACCGCGGCGCAGATGTGCCATATTACTCTCGGAGTAGAAGGGATCGGCAGATACCTCAAAAGGTATACGACGTTCACTGCCGACCTTTTTTGCGAAAATGGTAAATGCCGCACTCATACTGAGCCCCATATCGGAACAAGCTCTCTCCATATTCTTTTTAACATCGGCATCCAGTTTAAAATTGACGTTTACGGTTTGAGACATAAGCTCCTCTCTTTCTAAAGACTTCTGCTAAACATATGCTAATACAAAAAGAAGAATATTGCAAGAAAAAAATACTTGATAGATTCTTTATGATTGTAATATTTAGCAAGGAATCTAGTTAGAAAAATGTCTTCTATCACTCAGCAAAAAATAAAAAGAGCGCATATCCGCATCATTTTCGGCGTAGATGGGCACTCTTTTTTTGCACTGGTTAGAATTTAAGGGTAAACTACAGGGAAGTACAATTGGGTAAGAAAAGCGACAAATGAAGAGAGGAGAGCCTACTATGATTCAAAGAGAGATTGACATAAAGAAGCCGCTGACCGAAAAGCAGAAGGATATGCTGAAGGCACTTGAGAAGCGCCCGGTGACGCCGGATGAAACGTGTCGGGAGCTGACTACGGAAGAGCTGTCGTATTTTCGGCGTGTAGCGGAACGGAAGCGGAAAGAGCGGTGCAAACAGACCGTCACCCTTAGGCTTTCTCCGGAAGCACTGAAAAAGGCAAAGATGCTCGGCAAAGGCTACACATCTGTCCTAAGCCGCATCTTGGAAGAAGCGCTGGATAGCCCTGAGACAATTCGCCATAATTTGTAAAGAATTGTGCTTACCCCACCTTTTTACCGGATGCGGTTGGCAATAAGGGGATATTTGTTTTTGCCGTTCGCCCTTTTACTCTGGGCTTGGCTTGCGTATCAAGTATTTGCGTAAAAGAAGAGGACAGCACATGCGTGCGATCCTCTTCTTTTATGCCGTATTCGACTCAGAAGCTGATTTCCTCGGGCTTTAACTTGTCTGCCGCAATCACACCCGCCGGAATGTCTTTGGTGACAGTGCTGCCTGCGCCGATGATTGAGCCCTCGCCTATGGTCACACCGCCGCAGACGGTCACATTGGCCCCGATCCAGACGCGGTCCTGAATTGCAATCGGCGCGGAAGAACCGATGCCCTCTGCTCGCTGTGCGGGATCGATTGCATGGCCCGAACAGGCAAGACACACGCCCGGAGCAATAAAGACGCCCGCGCCGATATGCACCGGAGAGGTATCGAGAATCACACAGTTGTAGTTCAGAAAGGCAAATCCATGTGTGTGAATGTTAAAGCCGTAGTCACAGTGAAAGGAGGGCTCAATAAAGGTCATGGGATCACAGCTGCCAAACAACTGCTGCAGGATGGCCCGGCGCCTTTCCTCTTCCCGGGGCGCGGTCTGATTATATTCCCAGCAAAGCTGTTTTCGCCTTGTCCTGTAGATGAGCGGGTGTGCCTTCGTAGCTGTTGTGATAGGGTTGCATAGCTTGCATGCGTTCTAACGGCGTCATAGAGCGTTCCCTTTCAGGGACTTGTTTCGTGCAGTATGGTATACCCCTGCTCGTTCACGAGGACGGCTTCGTGATTGTTGAGCGGAATCAGCTTTCAATGAATTTCGGTAGCGTTCCAGGGTCTCACGGGAGCTTGTCTCGAAGGGATATTCTCCCAAATGCGGGAAGAACGGAGTGGTCAAATACATTGAGGGCCGAATAATCCGTGAGATCGGGCGCAAGGGTTTTGTCGTCCATAATCTGATTGTATTCAATATCGGGGGCGGCGATGATTGCACCTGCGGATTCACCGATATAGAACATGCCCTCCCGGATGCGGCGCGCAAGAAGTTCTGTGAGATGCTTCTTTTTGAGCTCCTGCAGGAGGTAAAAGGTATTGCCGCCGGAGATGCAGACACAGGTTGCGCACTCCAGCTCCTGTACCAGCACGGGTTCATCGAATTTGGAGATATCGAGCATATGCAGCTGATAGCCTAAGTCCTCCAACATCGCGATGCCCTCGTCAATAAAACCGGTATACGGCTCCACATTTCCGGCTGTGGGAATAAATGTAATTGTCTTGGAAGACAGTTTGGAAAGATAGTTTGCTGTGATGTTTTTTGTACCGGCAAGATAGGATACAAGCAATAGTTCCATTTCAAAACCTCCTGACCGCAGGGCGGTCTTCATTCGGAAACGGCGGTGTTGTCTTCTTCCGCCGACACTTCGTGCTCTTTGCCTTCTCCTGCGTTTAGGGCAGCGATACCGCGGCGTAGGTGGGCCATGTTACTCTCGCTGTAGAAAGAATCGGTACAGCGATTGCGGATATCCTTTTTGCATCCGAGTCAAAATCAGAAGATAGATTTACTTTCTCAGGCATAAAGTTCTCCTTTCACGAGTCTGTTATAAAAGAAACGCACATCCGCACCGTTTCCGGCGTAGATGTGCGCTCTTTTTGGTGATGGAGATGACGGGAGTCGAACCCGTGTCCAAAAACCGATTCCCCGTTCTTCTACTATCATAGTCGGCTGTTTGACATTCCCTCTGCCGCGCGGGAGCAGACGCCCTCGCGGTTTTGGTAGCTTCATGTTACGCCCTTGCGCGCAAAGCTTAACGCAAGTCGTTTCTCACAATGTCGACGCCCGGGTCCCGGAGTGTGAGTGCTTCAGGTCGGACGGCAAGCCCTAGGCTGCGTATGCTAAATTTTCGTTAGCGTTTGTATTTAAGTTTGCCGTTTAACGCACCGCATGCGGATAGCTTCACCGGCTGCACGGTCCCTGTCGAAACCGGTACATCCCCGAATAGGCATGAATTATACCATATTCAGGCCTATATCACAAGCTTAGAATGCGGAGACCAGGAGTTTTCCGTCGCGGTATTCGACGAGGAAGATGCGGCTCAGATCGCGGTAGCCCATATCGGCGAGGGTCTCCGTGAGCCAGGCATCGTCCTTGCCGATAATTTCCAGAATGTCCGTCTGAATCTGCCCGTCGGTGACCAGCGGATACTTCGGATTTTCTTCGCCGTAGGGGATGATTAAGAGCTGGCCGTTCTGCTCGACGACAACGCGCTGCAAATCCTCCACGTAGTAATATCCCGCTGCGCGGAGCTTGAAGGAGAGGTCGTGCGCGGAGAGACCGGCGCGGCGGCAATTTGCGATGTTCAGTTTGCCGTGGCTTACAAGCACCAGGGGCTGGCCGTCGAGCAGCTGTCCCATGAAGTGGTTGTTGGTCTTGACCCATTTGAGGCCCAGAATCACAATGCACCAGAGGAGCAGAATCAGAATGTACTGCAGCACGGTGATGGCGCTGTTATAGATGGTGCCGCCGATGATACCACCGAGTACATAATTCTGAATCTGGTCGGAGGCGTTCGAGGGCGCAAGGTTTCCCTTTCCGCTGATGTTGATGACGAAGGAGAGGGATAGAAGGCCGATCAAGAGCTTGATTGCGACGAGAAAATAAAAGTTATTGAAAAAAGAAAACATAATCAAAATCCTCGCAGGCGATGCGTGAGAGCGGGCACTTTATTCGCGGATGAATTCCGGTTCCGTGCCGAGCAGTTCTATGGGTTCCAGATTGCAGCTTGTGTCATTGATGAAGAGCACGCGGTAGTACTTGCCTTCCGCAAAAATGATGGGATTCCCGGAAAATTCTGTGGCGTTTAGGAAGACCTCTTCCGCGGGGACATCCAGCTCTTTGGCGATGCGTTCCACCGAGTGGATTGCGAGTTCCGCCCGCTGGCCGCTCGCCTGCATTTCCCGGTAGCGGTTAATCTGCAGGAGTCCCATGGTAATCAAGAGGAGCAGGGCTATCAGCGCGAGTTCCCGGTAGCGAGAAATCTGCTTGTCCTTAAAGTAGCGTATGCCGTTGAAGAACAGCACCAGAAACAGAAACGGCTGCAATGACCAGCTGAACGCGGTTCATACCGATATTGCGACGGAGCAGAAACTCATAGGAATAAAATTTCATAGAACACTCCGAAAGGGCGCTGTGCGCCCTGAGACAGTTACAGTGAGTGACAGGCCCGATTCTACCACAGGATAGGGCAAAAAGAGCAAGCCCTTTTTGACAGAATTCGGCAGATGTTAATCGTTATATAGAAGCATCGGGCTTAAAATTAAGGGAAGCTTAATAAAGGCATTGAAATTCTGCGCGGAGCGGACGGAATCGCATTGCGGGGAGGGCGCTTATTCTTGAAAAGACTTGTTATTTTGTGTATGATTTCCCATACGGGTTTGTGTCGTTACCCGGCATTGCTCAGACAGGAGGATAACATGAACTACGCAGAGGAATCACTGAAAAAGCATTACGAGTGGAAGGGCAAGATCAAAGTTATCACGGATATTCCGGTCAAGACCTCGGAAGATTTATCGCTCGCTTATACGCCGGGTGTGGCACAGCCCTGCCTGGAGATTCAGAAGGACGTGAACAAGTCCTATGAACTCACGAGACGCTGGAATCTGTGCGCGGTCGTGACGGACGGCACCGCGGTTCTCGGGCCTCGGCGACATCGGCCCGGAAGCAGGCATGCCGGTCATGGAGGGCAAGTGCGTGCTCTTCAAGGCATTCGGCGATGTGGATGCGTTCCCGCTCTGCATCAAGTCCAAGGACGTGGACGAGATTGTCAATACGATTTATCTGCTCTCCGGTTCCTTCGGCGGTGTGAACCTCGAGGACATCGCGGCACCGCGCTGCTTTGAAATCGAGCGGAAAGCTGAAGGAGAAGTGCGATATTCCGATTTTCCACGACGACCAGCACGGCACGGCGATCGTGGTGCTCTCGGGTCTCATCAATGCGCTGAAGGTGGTCGGCAAGGACAAGGAGAAGGTCAAGGTCGTCGTGAACGGCCCGGGCAGCGCGGGCATTGCGGTCTCGAAGCTCCTGCTCTCCTATGGCTTTAAGAATCTGACACTCTGCAACCGCGAGGGCATCATGACCGAGAACTCGAAGGATCTCAACTGGGCGCAGAAGGAAATGCTCGAGGTCACGAACCTGGATCATAAGACCGGAACTCTGAAGGACGCACTGGTCGGCGCCGACATCTTCCTCGGCTTTCTCCGGCCCGAACATGGTCACCGAAGAGATGGTGCGGAGCATGAATAAGGATGCGATTATCTTTGCCTGCGCGAACCCGACGCCGGAAATTTTCCCGGACGAGGCGAAGAAGGGCGGCGCAAAGGTCATCTCGACCGGCAGATCGGACTTCCCGAACCAGATTAACAACGTGCTCGTGTTCCCGGGTCTGTTCCGCGGTGCATTCGATGTCCGCGCGAAGGACATCAACGAGGAGATGAAGATGGCGGCGGCTGTCGCAATCGCAAATCTGATTTCGGACGATGAAGTCAACGAGAACAATATTATCCCGAAGGCCTTCGATCCGCGCGTCAAGGAAGTGGTCGCAAAGGCTGTCGCGGATGCGGCGAGACGCACGGGCGTCGCGAGAATCTGAAGCGGCTTGCAACATTTTTCGCGGCAAAGGCAGGCAAACAGGGCAAGATAGAAAGAAGGATGTAACATGGCAAAACACACCATTCTGTACGGTTGCGGTCACATTGCGGCGGCAGAGGTTGAGGGGAATGAATACGAACAGCAGGAGAAGCTCGACTACTTGAAGATTTGCGGACGCTGCCCCGCCTGCGAAAAAGCATACCGGAGCGCACACCCGTCGCTTCAGAAAGCGTAAGGTGACGCATGCAGCTCTGGATTTCCGGCACGGGTTCCGCCCTGCCGAAAAAGGTAGTGACGAATGATGATCTTGCAAAGGTCATTGAGACGAGCGACGAGTGGATTTATTCCCGCACCGGCATACGGCAGCGGCATGTCGCCGATGAGACGGAGAGTGTCGAGAGCCTCGGCCGGGCGGCGGCGGAACGGGCCCTCGAAATGGCAGGCGTCTCCGCCGAGGAAATCGGCCTCATCATCGTCGGCACCTGCACGGACGGCAATGTGACGCCGAGCGCAGCCTGCCAGATTCAGGCGGCAATCGGCGCGGTGAATGCGGTCGCTTTCGACATCAATGCGGCTTGCTCGGGCTTTCTCTACTCCCTCCGGACGGCGGAGGGGTCTCATGCGCACCGGCCTCGCGACGAAGGCACTGGTGATCGGCGGTGACCTCGTGACCCGCTATATCGACTGGCAGGACAGAACCACCTGCGTGCTTTCGGCGACGCGGTCGGCGCTGTGGTGCTCGAGGCGACCGAGGACAGCGCGAAGGGAGATATCCTCGGCTCCGCGCTCGGCGCGGACGGCGTGAAGGGGCACAACCTGACGGGTCGCACGGACCCGGACAACCATTTCCTGCACATGAACGGGCAGGAAGTGTTCCGCTTTGCGGTTCGCACCGTGCCGCTCTGCATTGAGGAGGCGCTGCAAAACGCGGGTGTCGACAAAAAGGATGTGAGCGCCTATGTGCTGCACCAGGCGAACTCCCGCATCATTGAGGCGGTCGCGAAGCATCTCGGCGAGCCGCTCGAAAAATTCCCGATGAATCTCTCGGACACGGCCAACACCTCGGCGGGCAGCATTCCGACCCTGTTTGACCGTCTGAACCGCGAGGGTAAATTAAAACGGGGCGATATTCTGGTGCTCTCCGGCTTCGGCGGCGGTCTCACCTGGGGTGCGACCGTGATACGGTATTGACGGATACGCTATTGACGTAGGGCAGAGAATCGGTTAAAAAAGTAGTGAACAATATTGACAAAGCAATGACAAGTGTCAATTAACTTGTCCCAACAAAGGAGAATGACATGTTTGAAAAGGTAAAGCAGATGATTGCAGAGCAGCTCAGCGCAGACGAGAACAGCATCACCGAGGAGACTTCCTTCAAGGACGATCTCGGCGCGGATTCCCTGGATCTGTTCCAGCTCGTCATGGCAATGGAGGATGAGTTCAAGGTTGAGATTCCGAGCGAGGATCTTGAGAAGCTCAACACGGTCGGCGATGTCATGAAGTACCTGAAGGACAAGGGCGTCGAGGAATGAACACAAGAGTGACAGAGCTCCTCGGCATACGCTATCCCATCATTCAGGGTGGGATGGCGTGGGTCGCCGAGCAGCATCTCGCGGCGGCGGTGAGTGAGGCCGGCGGCCTCGGCCTCATCGGCGGTGCGAGCGCGCCCGGAGAAGTGATTCGCGATATGCTCCGCGACGCAAAGCGCCTCACGGACGCACCGGTCGGCGTCAATGTCATGTTGATGTCGCCCCACGCGGACGATGTCGCGCGCGTTGTGATTGAAGAGGGCGTCAAGGTTGTGACGACCGGCGCCGGTATGCCGAGCAAGTACATGGAAGACTGGAAAAAGGCGGGCATCAAGGTCATTCCGGTGGTCGCTTCGGTTGCGCAGGCGCGGATCATGGAGCGCCTCGGCGCGGATGCCGTGGTCGCGGAGGGCACGGAGTCCGGCGGTCACATCGGCGAGGCGACCACGATGACCCTGCTCCCGCAGGTCGTGGACGCCGTGAAGATTCCGGTCATCGGCGCGGGCGGCATTGCCGACGGCAGAGGAATGATGGCGGCTTTCATGCTCGGCGCATCGGGCGTGCAGATCGGCACGCGCTTTGTCGCGAGCACCGAGGCAGTCGTGAGCGAGGCCTATAAGAACCGCATTGTGAAGGCGAAGGATATTGACAGCACGGTGACGGGCAGAACCTACGGTCACCCGGTGCGCAGTCTCCGGAACGACATGACGCGCGAGTACACGCGTCTCGAGGCAGAGGGCAAGAGCTTTGAAGAGCTCGAGTACCTGACGCTGGGTTCGCTTCGGAAGGCCGTGCAGGAGGGCGATGTGATTCGCGGCACGGTCATGGCGGGACAGATTGCGGGTCTCATTCAGGACATCAAGCCCTGTCGGGAGATTATTGAGGACATGATGCGCGAGTGTCATGAGCTCGCGAGAAAGGCGGCGGACTTTGTCTAAGAAGGCATTTTTGTTTCCGGGACAGGGCGCACAGAAAATCGGCATGGGGCAGAGCTTTTACGAGGCCGATGCCGATGCGCGCGCGGTCTTCGAGGAGGCCTCGGAGATTCTCGGCTACGATATGAAGGCACTCTGTTTTGAAGAAAACGAGAAGCTGAATTTGACGCAGTACACCCAGCCCGCGATGGTCACGACCGGTATTGCGATTCTGAAAGTGGTTGAAAAGCACGGTCTTACGCCGGACACGGCGGCAGGCTTAAGTCTCGGCGAGTACGAGGCTCTCTTCGCGGCGGGCGCGCTCTCTTACGCGGGATGCCATCCGCGTGGTTGCGCGGCGCGGCGAGCTCATGGAAGCGGCGGTTCCGGCCGGTATCGGCGCCATGGCGGCGGTGCTCGGCGCGGAGGCGGCGCTGATTGAGGAGACACTTTCGGACATTCCGGAAGTCTGGATTGCCAATTACAACTGCCCGGGGCAGATTGTCATTTCGGGCAAGAAAGAGGCGGTCGAGGCAGCGGCGGAGGCCCTCAAGGCGAGAGGCGTGAAGCGCGTGCTCATGCTGAATGTGAGCGGTCCCTTCCACTCCGGCTTACTCAGAGAAGCCGGCGAGGAGCTCGGCAAGGTGCTTGCGGAGACAGAAATTCATCCGCTTCGCATTCCGTACTACGCGAATGTGACCGGCGACAAGGTCGAGGATGCGGCGAAGGTCAGAGAGCTGTTGACCGAGCAGGTCTACAGTTCGGTGCGCTTTGAGCAGAGCATCCGCAATATGCTATCGGCGGGCGTGGATACCTTCTATGAGCTGGGCCCGGGCAAGACGCTCGCGGGCTTTGTGAAGAAGATTGACAGAGCGGCAACGGTCGTGAACATTGAGACCATGGAGGATCTGGCGAAGTTATGAGCAATTTGAGCGGTAAGGTAGCGCTGGTCACCGGCGCATCGCGCGGCATCGGCAGAGCCATTGCCGTGCGCCTCGCCTCTCTCGGCGCTGTGGTGGCGTTAAACTACAACGGCTCCGAGGCAAAGGCCGAGGAAGTGCGCGCGGAGATCGAGGCTGCGGGCGGCAAGGCATTTTTGATTCAGGCGAATGTGAGCGAGGAAGCGGATGTACTCCGCATGTTCGAGGAAGTGCTAGCGAAAGAGAAACCGGATTGACATTCTTGTGAACAATGCCGGCATCACCCGCGACGGTCTCCTGATCGGCATGAAGGAGGCGCAGTTTCGACGAGGTCTTAAAGACCAATCTCTACGGCGCTTATTTTCTGCATGCAGCAGGCGGCAAAGAAGATGCTGCGTCAGAAGAGCGGCCGCATCGTCAACATTTCTTCCTACTCGGGGCTTCACGGCAACGCGGGACAGATGAACTACGCGGCAGCAAAGGCGGGCCTTGTCGGCATGACCAAGACCGCGGCGCGCGAGCTCGGCAGCAGAGGCATCACTGTCAATGCGGTGGCACCGGGCTTTATTGACACCGACATGACGGCGGTGCTCAGTGACAAAGTCAAAAGAGGCGATTCTCTCGGGCGTTCCCGCTGGGACGCATGGGCAGCGCGGACGATGTGGCAGCAGCCGTCGCTTTCCTTGCGGGAGACGAGGCTTCCTATATTACCGGACAGGTTCTGTCCGTTGACGGCGGACTCTCTATTTAAGAGTTTCCGCCGTTCTTTGAAACCAGGCAACGCGGCTTTGCAGGAGAACGCAATACATGGAAAAGAGAAGAGTGGTTGTGACCGGACTCGGCGCTGTGACGGCAATCGGCATCGGCGCGGAGGCGTTTTGGAACTCGCTGAAAGCGGGGACAGGTCGGAATTGACCGCATCACCCAGTTCGACACGGAGAAGTTCAAAGTGAAACTTGCCGCCGAAGTCAAGGACTTCAAGGCGGCAGATTTTATGGACGTGAAATCGGCGCGCCGCATGGAGCGTTTTTCGCAGTTTGCCGTTGCGGCGGCAAAGGAGGCGCTTGCGGACAGCGGCCTGGATCTCACGAAGGAAGATCCCTATATGGCCGGCTGTGCGATCGGTTCGGGCATCGGCTCTCTGCAGTCGGTGGAGCGCGAGTATAACCGCATGATTACCAGGGGCCGAACATGGTCAATCCGCTGTTTGTCCCGATGATGATCAGCAACATGGCGGCGGGCAATGTCGCAATTCAGTGCGGGCTGAAGGGCAAGAACATCAACATTGTGACGGCCTGTGCTTCCGGCACGCACAATGTGGGAGAGGCGTTCCGCACGATTGCGCACGGCGATGCGGACATCATGCTCGCGGGCGGCGCGGAAGCCTGCATCACACCGATTGGCGTGGCGGGCTTCATGCAGCTCACGGCGCTCAGCACTTCGGAGGACCCGAAGCGCGCTTCGATTCCGTTTGACAAGGAGCGGAACGGCTTCGTGATCGGCGAGGGCGCGGGTATTCTGGTGCTCGAGGAACTTGAGCACGCTTTAAAGCGCGGCGCGAAGATTTATGCCGAGATGGCGGGCTACGGCGCGACCTGTGACGCAAACCACATCACCTCGCCGCTCGAGGACGGCTCGGGCGCGGCCGAGGCAATGCGCTTTGCGCTCCGCGACGCGGGCCTCAAGCCGGAGGACATCGACTATATCAATGCGCACGGCACCTCTACGCACTTAAACGATCTCTCGGAGACGATTGCAATCCGGAGCGCCTTCGGTGCGGCGGCCGATAAGCTCGCCGTGAGTTCCACAAAGTCGATGATCGGTCACCTGCTCGGCGCGGCGGGCGGCGTCGAGGCCGTGGTGCTCGCAAAGAGCGTACAGGAGGACTTTGTCCACGAGACTGCGGGTCTCGCGGTCGATGATCCGGAGTGCGATCTCGACTATGTGAAGGGCAAGGGGCGCGCTATGCAGGTGCGCGCGGCGCTCAGCAACTCGCTCGGCTTCGGCGGTCACAACGCGTCTATCATCATGAGAAAGTACGAGGCGTGACATGCAGGTAAAGCTTGGCATCAAAGAAATCGAGAAGATACTGCCGCACCGGCATCCGTTTTTGCTGGTCGACTGCATCACGGAACTGGAGCCCGGCGTGCGCGCCGAGGGCTATAAGGCAGTGAGTTTTGACGAATCTTACTTCCGGGGACACTTTCCGGGAGAACCGGTCATGCCGGGCGTCCTGATTATCGAGGCGCTCGCACAGACCGGCGCGGTTGCGATTCTCTCGCAGGAAGAAAATGCGGGGAAGACAGCCTACTTCGGCGCGGTGGATCACGCGCGCTTTCGGCGGAAAGTCGTGCCGGGCGACCGGCTGAGACTCGTCTGTGAAATTGAGAAGGTGAAGGGGCCTGTCGGCAAAGGCAAGGCGACAGCATACGTAGAGGATGAGAAGGCGGTGGAAGCAGAACTCACCTTTATCCTCGGAAAGTGACAGAGGGAAAATGCGCATCGATTTTTTCAAGCGAAATACGACGGAAGCAGAACCGGAAGTAAAGCAGTGGAAGTGCAAAAAGTGCGGTGCGGTGCACAGCGTGCAGGAAGTGCGGGGCAAATGACTTTGCCTGCCCGAGCTGCGGCACCCTGGTCCGCATTCATGCGAAGCGCAGAATCAAGCTGCTCGCGGATCCAGGCAGTTTCGAGGAGTGGAATCAGGAACTCCCGGTCGTGAACCCGCTCGATTTCCCGGACTACGAGCAGAAGCTCTGGGAAGTCAAGGAGACCACGGGGCTCAATGAGGCGGTCGTGACCGGAAAAATCACAATCGACGGCATTCCGGTCGCCATCGGTGTCTGCGACGCGCGCTTTTTGATGAGCTCGATGGGCCACAACCTGGGCGAAAAAATTGCGCGCATGGCAGAACGCGCCGCGGAGGAAAAGCTCCCGGTGATTCTCTACGCCTGCTCCGGGCGGCGCGAGAATGCAGGAGGGCATCATCTCCCTCATGCAGATGGTCAAGACCTCGGAGGCGCTCGGCAGACTGCAGGAGAGCGGCCAGCTCTTTCATTTCGGTCCTGACCGACCCGACCATGGGCGGCGTGACTGCAAGTTACGCGATGCTCGGCGACATTATTCTCGCGGAGCCGGGCGCACTGATCGGCTTCACCGGTGCCCGCGTGATTCAGCAGACCATAGGCGGCAAGCTCCCGGAGGGCTTCCAGCGTTCGGAGTTCCTCTTAAAGCACGGCTTCACGGATGCGATTGTGCCGCGGCGCGACCAGAGAGCCGTGCTCGCACACATTCTGCGTCTCCATGTGCGCGGCGCTGCCGAGCTCTCGGCGGAAGAGGCGGTAGAGGCTGTCGAATTTGAGGCGACCGAGCATGTCAACGAGGGAACGGCGGCGGAAGTGAAGCCGCAGAAGGCGCCGGGATTTTTGCGGGCGGCGGCCTCGGCCATCCAGAACCTGCAGCGCATGGCGCTCGGACAGAGAGAGGATGAGAGCGACGAAGCAGCGCGCACGGACCTGCCCGAGGGCACGGTGCGGAGCGCTTGGGAGACAGTCAAACTGTCCCGCGCAAAGGACAGAGCGCACGCGATGGATTACATCGACGCCCTGTTCCCGGACTTTATGGAACTCCACGGCGATCGTTGCTTCGGGGACGATGAGGCCGTAATCGGCGGTATCGCCTCGTTCCATGGCATTCCGGTCACGGTGATCGGCATCCAGAAGGGCAGAGACTTCCTCGAAAACAAGAGAAGAAACTTCGCCATGCCGAATCCCGAGGGCTATCGGAAGGCACTCCGCCTCATGAAGCAGGCCGAGCGCTTCAAGCGTCCCCGTGATCTGCTTTGTGGATACGCCGGGTGCCTACTGCGGCATCGGCGCGGAGGAGAGAGGCCAGGGTCAGGCAATCGCCGAGAATCTGCAGAAGATGGCGGCGCTGAAGACCCCGATTCTCTCGATTATCATCGGCGAGGGTTCGAGCGGCGGCGCACTCGGCGTCGCGACGGCAAACGAAGTCTGGATGATGGAGAACGCGGTCTACTCGATTTTGTCGCCGGAGGGCTTTGCCGCGATTCTGTACCGCGACGGCAAGCAGGCGGAGCGCGCCGCGGAAAATATGCGCCTGACTTCCAAGGATCTTCTGGAGCTCGGCGTCATCGAAAAGATTATTCCAGAGAAAGAACCGGCGACCTTTGAAAACATCCGCGACATCGCGCGGGAACTGGAGCCTGAGCTTCTCGACTTTATCGGCCGCTACGGCGCAATGAGCCGCGACGAACTCGCAAACCAGCGCTACGAGCGCTTCCGGAAGTTCTGAGGAGGTTCTGCATGCGACGGGAAAAACGGACAGCGCTCCTTTTACTCTCCGTTTCGCTGCTGCTCTTTGCGGGTTGCGGACAGAAAAAGAGCAAAGAGGCGACAAACAGCGCGGTGCCCGGCACGGCGTCTGTGAGCGAAGAGAGTACGGCGACCGGTACGGCGGCGGAAGCGGAAGAGACGCTCAGTGGCGTGGTGCTCGAGGCGTCGATGAACGGCTTCACGCTGCAGAAATAAGGACCGGGGGCTTATCTATATCGCGACCGGCGAGGACGCCGCCGAGAAACCGGATCTCACGAGACTGGCAAACGGCATCGTGCCGGGAGAGGGTATACGCTTGCTCGGCAAGACCGAGGACGGAACTTTTCAGCTCAGCGCCGCGGCCGATGAGGCAACGGCGCTCGGCGATAAGGATGCGCTCTACAAGGTCGGGCAGGCGCTGCTCGCGGTGCGGGACAAGAATCCGGACGCGCTCGCTGTCATGGCGACCTACCCGCTGTATCTCGGACTGGCGTCCGGCAATGAGGTCGACAACAAGGACGAGTTGTTACAGAAGTACACGGCAGAGCAGATTTTCACCGATGCGTTCTGTGAATCTGTCCTGCACGCCGATCTCTTAACCTTAACGGCGGCCGACGGAAATCTGGTCGTCTCGGCCGACGGCGGCAGACCAAATATGATTTTCACCAAGACCGACGCGGGCTATAAGCTCAGCGCCGTGAATGTCACAAAATAAGAGAGGAGACGCCCCATGAGCGAGGACAAGAAAGCAATGGAAGCGGCAACAGAGGAAGCAGCGGGCGGCGAGCGCCGCGAGAAGAACTTCATCGAGTATGAAATTGACAAGGATCTGGCATCGGGAAGATATTCGCATGTTCAGACGCGCTTCCCACCGGAGCCGAACGGCTACCTGCACATCGGGCATGCAAAGTCGATTCTCTTGAATTCCGGTCTTGCGGAGGAGTATCACGGTCTCTTTAACCTCCGCTATGACGACACGAATCCGACCAAGGAGAAGTGGGAGTTTGTCGAGTCCATCCGCGCGGATGTCGAGTGGCTCGGCGCAAATTTGACGACCGCATCTTCTTTGCCTCCAACTACTTTGAGACCATGTACGAGTGCGCGGTCAAGCTGATTAAGAAGGGCAAGGCCTTTGTCTGCGATCTGACCGCGGATCAGATCCGCGAATACCGCGGCGACTTCAATACGCCCGGCAAGGAGAGCCCGTACCGGAATCGCTCGGTCGAGGAGAACTTAAAGCTCTTTGAGGAGATGCGCGAGGGCAAGTACGCGGACGGCGAGAAAGTGCTCCGCGCGAAGATCGACATGGCTTCGCCAAACATTAACATGCGGGATCCGGTCATCTACCGCATTGCGCACCTCTCCCACCAGAACACCGGTGACAAGTGGTGCATCTACCCGATGTACGACTTCGCACATCCGATTGAGGATGCGGTCGAGCACATCACCCACTCAATCTGCACGCTGGAGTTCGAGGATCACCGCCCGCTCTACGACTGGGTCGTGAACGAGTGCGAGTTCGAGGAACCGCCGCGCCAGATTGAGTTTGCAAAGCTCTACCTCACGAATGTCGTGACCGGCAAGCGCTACATCAAAAAACTCGTCGAGGACGGCATTGTGGACGGCTGGGACGACCCGCGCCTGGTCTCGATTGCTGCGCTGCGCCGCCGCGGCTATACGCCGGAGTCGATTAAGCGCTTTGTGGAGCTGGTCGGCGTCTCGAAGGCAAATTCTTCGGTGGATTCCGCGATGCTCGAGTACTGCATCCGCGAGGACTTAAAGCTGTCCCGCGCGCGGATGATGGCGGTCTTAAAGCCGCTCAAGCTGATCATCGACAACTATCCGGAGGGACAGACCGAGGACCTCGTGATGCCGAATAACCTCGAGAATCCGGAACTCGGCAGTCGCGTGATTCCGTTCGGCAGAGAGCTCTGGATTGAGGAGGACGATTTCCGTGAGGAGCCGCCGAAGAAGTACTTCCGCCTGTTCCCGGGCAATGAAGTGCGTCTCATGGGCGCTTACTTTGTGAAGTGCGTCGGCGTCGACAAAGATGAAACCGGCAAGGTGGTCGCCGTGCACTGCACCTACGACCCGGAGACCAAGAGCGGCACGGGCTTTGAGGGCAGAAAGGTGAAGGGAACCATTCACTGGGTCAATGCTTCGACCGCTGTCAATGCCGAGTGCCGCCTCTACGAGAACCTGGTCGATGAGGAGAAGGGCAAGCTCGACGCAAACGGCAACCTGAACTTAAATCCGAACTCCCGCATCATCTTAAAGGACTGCAAACTGGAGCCGAACTTTGACGGCGCCAAGGCCTATGACAGCTACCAGTTCGTGCGGAACGGCTTCTTCTGCGTGGATTCGAAGGATTCCCGCCCGGACAGCCTTGTCTTTAACCGCATTGTCTCGCTGAAGAGCAGCTTTAAGCTCTGAGACGGAAGGAGACAAGCATAAAGCAAAGCGCCGGGCAGCCTTAAGCGCTTGCTGCGCCGAAACTTTGGCGCATCCTGCTGTTTCTGAGAAGGAAAGAAGAGTGATATATGATAGATTTGGACTTGCGCTCCTGTGAGCTCTGTCCGAGACTCTGTCGCGTCAATCGGGAAGAGAAGCCGGGTGCCTGCGGATGCAGCGCCCGGCTTCTTGCCGCAAGGGCGGCGCTCCACTTCGGAGAGGAGCCCTGTATCAGCGGCACCGAGGGCTCCGGCACTGTCTTTTTTTCGGGCTGTAATCTGCACTGCGTCTTCTGTCAGAACCATAAAATAAGCCGGGAGCGCTACGGCAAAGTGCTCACAGCAGCGCGGCTCGCGGATATTTTTCGGGAACTCGAGGCAAAGGGCGCAAACAATATAAACCTCGTAACGCCGACCCCCTGGGTCACGGAGATTATAAAGGCCTTGCAGCTCTACCGCCCTAAGGTGCCGGTGCTCTATAACACCTCCGGCTATGAGCGGGTCGAAGTGCTCCGGGAGCTCGAAGGCCTGGTCGATGTCTGGCTGCCGGACTACAAATACGCGGACAGCGCACTCGCCGCACGTTTTTCGGGCGCGGCGGATTATCCGGCGGTTGCGCGGGCGGCTCTCCGGGAAATGTACCGGCAGAGCGGCAACCTCACATTAAATAAAGAAGGAAAGGCAGTCCGCGGGGTGATGATACGGCATCTCGTGCTGCCGTTACACTTAAAAAACAGCTTTGCGGTGTTGGATGACATCGCAGCGCTGTTTGGGACAGAGCAGTATGTGAGCCTCATGTTTCAATACACGCCCTTTGTAAAGACGCGCTTTCCGGAACTGAACCGCGCGCTGACCGGACGGGAGAGAGCGCGGGCAGAGGCATACTTTTTGGAATGCGGCTTCCGGAACGGCTATATCCAGGAGGCGGACAGCAAGGGCAGTCGCTTTCTCCCGGACTTCAATTTAGAGGGCATATAGCGTTTAGAGGGAATATAGCGTGATGGGACAAAGCGAGAGCTAAAATCGGCAGTGATTCATCCATGCCGGATCGACATGGGTTGATCGGTCGGAATGTAAAAAAAGAAAACAGCGCCGCAGAGAGGTTCTTACCTCTCTGCGGCGCTGTTTTTTACTCTTCTTCCGTGATCTCGGTGGTGCGCTTTGCGCTGCTGCCGGCTGCGGCATAGGACTTCGCGAGAATGTTCTCGGAGGTGATTTCCTCCGCCGCGCTGTCCGCTGCCGCCTCGGCATCTTCCGCAGCCGCCTCGGCGGTCTCATGCACGGCCTCGGCTGCGGTCTCTGCCGTCGCCTGTGCTTCCGCCGCCTTCTCGCCGGAAGCCGCCTGCAGGTTGTCGGCGAGAATGTTGCCGACATCCTTTAACATGCCCGCGGCACTCGTGACCATGCCCTTCGCCGCCTCCAGCGTGTTCTGGGCCGCCGCCGTGAACTCACCGCGGTTTGCGTTCAGCGAGACATAGTTCCGGTTCGGCGTCTCGGCGTGCGACGCGTGATCGCTCTCGCCGTCCTCTTCGTAGTCGTGGAATTCCTCATCCAGATCGCGGTGGAACTCGCTGTACTGGCGGTAGTAGGAGACAGCTGCAGCCGCAGCGCCCGCGACCAGTGCGAGGCGCGCAAGTCTTCCCAATAATTTAGCCATTCTTAAAACTCCTCTCTCAATCTTTTCTAGTAGTGTAAGCCAGAATGCCCAAAAAGAAAAGCCGTAAGCACGTCCAAGCGGCGCAAAAAAGAGGGAAAACGAAAAAATGGCACCTGTATTTCGAAGGGAATAGTGGGTAAGACAGGTCTGCTATCAGGGGCTTGTGAAACACTACCAGTAAAACAGAAAGATTCAGACGAAATGAAGAGAAAACGACAGTTGACCTCGGAGAATAAATAGGAAAAATCACGAAAATCGAAAAAACAGCCCCGCCTGTCAGAACATCTATAGACAGAAACAGGCAGTCGTGATACATTGATTAAGAAAATATTAATGTGCAGAAGGGGGCTCAGCAACCTTCTGCGGGGAAAGTCGAGAGACTTACCCGGCAGTGCAGAGAGAAAGGGGAGGGACATGAAACAAACGAAACATGTCAAAGCAGCCAGAGCGTTTCTGCTGGCGGCAGCTGCTGCTTGCCTCTTTCCGACCGTGACAGCCTATGCGGTTGAGGGCTGGAACAAAGTCGGAGACGAGTGGCAGTACCTGAACCGGGAGGATCAGCCGGTGACCAATGCCTTCAAGAAGTCGAAGGAAGATTGGTTCTACCTTGGCGACTCCGGGGTTCTTCTGAAGAACCGCATTTTCTCCTACGGCGGGTCGGACTACTATGTCGACCAGGACGGCCGCATGGCAAAAAATGCCTGGGTCTTCATTGACCACGAGAGCGATCCCGCGGGTGATTACGGCGACGGCGGCTGGCACTACTTCGGTGCCGACGGCAAGGGCTATCGCGCGAAGGGCAAGGGCTTCCGCAAGGAGATCGACGGCCAGTACTATGCGTTCGATGAGAACGGCAACATGCTGACCGGCTGGATCGACGAGGAGGGCAATGTCCTCAGCGATGAGGATCCGTTCGTCAACGCGCGCTACTACGCGGATGCCGACGGTGCGCTCTACACGAACCGCTGGCTCTACTACGACTGGGGTTCCCACCTCACGAGTGAGGTGACGGGTCGCAGCTACGAGGACTACGAGAAGATGTGGTTCTACTTCGGCGCGGACTCGAAGAAGTACCGGAGCCGTGCGGGCGAGCAGCCGTTCCAGCGCGACATCAACGGCGCGACCTACGGTTTCGATGAGAAGGGCGTCATGATCGAGTGGTGGGACAAGGTCGCGAGCATCTCGAACGCGGTCCGCTCCAACCCGACCGCCGATGAGCGCGTGCGCTACTATGACGGCTACGACGGCGGCCCGCTGATGAAGAACAAGTGGCTCTGGATGTATCCCGTCGGCAAATCTCGATGAGAACGAGTACCTGGATCTCGAGAGCTCCTGGTGGAGAACCGACTCGAAGGGCAGAGCGTACCGCAACAAGATTCTGAAGGTCGGCGGCCGCGAGTATGCCTTCGACGGCATCGGCCGCATGCAGACGGGCTTTGTCCTCTTTGACCGCGAGAAGAGCGAATTTGTCGCGCAGTATGATGTGGACGCCTGGAGCGCAAAGGACTTCATCGAGGGCAATATGTACGGTATTGAGAAGGCGGATCTGTACCTCTTCTCGCCGGATGAGATGAACGACGGCTCCATGCAGGCAGGCAAGGAAATTACGGTGGAGCTCGCGGACGGCCCGAGAACCTTTGCGTTCGCACCGAGCGGCAAGGCTTACGGCAACCGCAACTACCTCCAGAAGAAGGACAACAAGTTCTACATCAACGGCCTTCGTCTGGATGCACCGGAAGAGGCTGGTTACGGTGTTGTCATTCAGAACATCGGCACGCTTGGCACGCCGCAGTACCGTTTCTTTGTCGTCGACAAGAGCGGCAAGATTGTGAGCGGCAGACGTGTGCTGAACACCGGTGACGGCTACATTCTGGTCTACAACGGCCAGTTCATCGGCTTCTCCGGCGACGAGGACGCACCGCGCTGGAGAAACAGCGGCAGTGCGGGTGCGGGCTTCTATCACTACGACAGAAGCGAGCGCGACCACTTCGCGCGCGGTCTGATTGCAGGCCCGAACACGACTGTGACGAAGAACGACGTGCCGGATGACCTGGCACTCTTTATCGCAGATCCGAACTAAGAAGGGAGCGTGACAGAAAGATATGAGTAGCAACAAGAATTCTCTCCGCGGCATCCTTCGGAGAGCCCTTGCGCAGCTCCTCGCCTTCCTCATGGTCTTTGGCCTCGCAGTCAGCGGGCTGGGCGTGAAGAATGCATACGCGACGGAGTTGCCGAATGATGCCCCGACCAAGACGGCAGGTAAATCCACAGCAGTTCAGTGGATGGGAGGAAGATTTGACCTGCACGGATTGGAAGATCCCAATAACCCTGCGACAAATCATTATATTGCGGGAATTGCAGCCTCAAGCAAGCAAATACGTACAACCTTTAGTGACAATGGCTACACAAGCTATCTTGCGACATCTCGGTTTGGCAGTAAGACAGCATTTTCCAGCTCGACCAATGGCGGAGTCATGAAAGTCGGCGATGTGGAGTGGAGAATGCGCACAGAGCCGAGTCTGATGGCCAGTACATTATGGTTGATTATTGGCTCTATAATGACGGTACCAACACACAGACTTATTATCTGGGAACTGCAGCAGATACTTGTATTGGTAATGATGGTGGTGTTGGTTCCAGCTCCCCGGCAGACTCTGCTGTTTGCGACATTATGTCGTTCGGCTTCCGAATGGTCAATGATGTAACAAAGCAGTCTTTCTACTGCTATACTTCGGAGCCCACAACGACTTCGAACCTCGGCATCACAGAACCGACATATAAGTGGGTTGGACAGTATAGTGGATATACGAGCCATGTTTTTGACCAAAAAAGCCCTCCTCTTTCATTTGGCGGTGATGATAGCGCGCTTGCGTATTCGTGGAAGATTGATTTGCGCCCCTATGAGACGGTACATAAGAGAGTTGTTTTTGCAATACGTGCACAGTCCTATTATGTATCTGACGCACACGGAGCAGATGCAACTACAAACGACGGAAGTATCGAAAAGCCGTTTAAAACGATCAACTACGCGATCAACAAGATCGGTAATCGGAAAGGATTCATTTATGTCGTTGATTACCCGGATGTGAGCGATAGTATCGGTGGAAAAGACTACACCATCCAGATGTCTAACGCAAATCCGAATGCAGATATTACCATTAACAGTACCGATATTACGTGGGGAACCACCGGAGCAGACGGTGCGCCCACCCATGATGTCGTGACGATTAAGCGGGCGGCTGGCTACACCGGACCGATGGTAAATCAGCAGGGCGGAAAGCTTACAGTGCTCAATTTGAAACTGGATGGCAATACGGCACAGGAAGTTAAGGAGCCCATCGCAAAGGTGAGCGGCGGAACATTTAATGTTTCGACGGGCGCAGAGCTTCTCAATGCCAATAACAATTCGGTTACTGATACGACTGCAGGCACCACGGCAACAGGTAGCGCTGTCGACTTGACAGGAAGTGCAAACTTCCTAATGGATGGCGGTAAGATTACCGGCAATAAGTCCATCATTCCGTCGGCAACCGATGACGCCGAGAAGAGAGTCGGAAAGGGCGCAGTCAACTATGCGAGTTCCGGAACCTTTACGGTAGAAAATACGGTTGATATCACCGGTAATAACTTTGAGGTCAAGAATCCGGCAAACGGTGCGTCTGTAAAGAGTGGCAATGCCAATGTCTATCTGAATGCCGGAAAGTCCATCGAAGTAAATTCGGATTTGGGTAGCAGTACAATTGGTGTTACGGCGAAAGATGTGCCGAGAGCGTCCCTATCAGGTTCCGTTGACAACCAGAACCAGGAAGTGGCAATAGCAAAGCCTACTTCAGCTTATCTGGCAACACTCGGCGGTTCACCGGATGTGAACAGCCCGTTTACAAGCAACTTCAGTACCGATGACACTCGTTATACGGTGACAATCGGCACCAAGTATACGGGAGGCACCTCGTTCAACAACCTGAATTACACCGTGTTCCAGCTGGAAGGCAAGCAGATTAACTTCGTCTATGTGGACGAACAGGGCGCAACGATTGCAAGCGCAACGGCGGCTACAGGCGCCGGAGGCTCCGGCAATCCGACTTCGAAGCTCTTTGCAAAGGGTGAACAGGTTACGATTCCGGTGCCCACAGCGGTTCAGAATTACAATCTGAACAAGGTGGAGATCTCTCCGGCAACTGCGTATGTCGATCCGCTTCCGGTACCGGTGGGCGGACCGGACCCGAACCCGCAGGACAAACTGTTGTACAAGGACACCCTGACATCGACGGATGCCGGCTTTGCGGCAATCAACGGCCACATGCCGAATACGGATGTCACCGTCACCTATACCTATAAGAAGGATGCGTTCAAGCTGAAGTTTGACGCAAAGGGCGGCATTCCGACACCGGGTGAGATTACCGGTGAGACGGGTGATGCCGTGAGCGGTGTTTTCCCGATTGTTGTCAAGTACGGTTACAACTTTGTTGACTGGAAGGTCAACGGAGTTACGCAGACAGCACTGCCGGCAACCTTCAGTACCGGCATTGCACCGTTTAACCTGACCACACCGGCAAGCAAGGAAGTGACTTACGTCGCAAACTATGCGCCGGATACGAGCATCAAGTTTGACTATAAGGTGCAGTACAGCAATGCGGACGGAAGCATTGTGTTCCTGCTTGACAACACTGCGACCGGCACGAGCGGCAAGTCGGTTGAGGCGTTGATCACAGCCGGAAGAAAGAATGTTCCGCATTATGTATGGAATGAACCGAGTGCGACCAGCAATCCGTCCAACGTAGATCCGAGCAGCTACGTGTTCAATGATACGTCGATTGGCGCACCGACCTTTGACACGACTTCGCCGCACAGCTCCGGCAACTACGGCACCTTTGCTTGGAAAATGCCGGGTCAGGCGACAACTGTCTCTTATGTCTATAGCGTTGATATGTCGCAACCCAGAAGTTCGCAGCCCACACTGACGGTTAAGCATGTGAGCTCGACCGGTACCGTGCTGCAGATTACGACGGATCATTACTATCCGGAGGAGACCATTACCGCAGCGCCGATTTCTCGCTTCGGTTATACGCTGAATCCGAACGGCTGGCATGTCACGCAGTCCCATGGGGCCGGTGAGGATGGCGGCAATCTGTACAGCGTTGCGGCAACAGAGAACAATTCTCCGAATCCGTTCAATGCAAACGGTGTCTACACGGGTAAGATGCCGAACCAGGATGTGACGATTATCTATACGTATACGGGTAGCGGCGCAGGACTTGAGTTCAGCGTCCTGCACCAGGATAACGGTGCTAACGATCCGCGCTTAAAGAACATTCAGTTCCCGGCAGCACCGTCCAGTTTTGCGTTTGCAAACCCGGAGGTCACGAATCCGGCGGTCGATTCCGTGGTCAATGCGTCCCCGCTTGCGGCGCCGCACAACTATGGCTATCTGCCGATTACGACAGCCGGAAGCACACATACGGCGAGCCCTGTGGCAGATCCGGTTACCCTGGGTGCACCGCTCTTTGATGCAAGCTTTAACTACAGCGCAAAGATGCCGGCGAATGACTTGCAGGTCACTTACGGTTATGTCCGCGATTCGAGTGCATGGGGAACGGTCAAGTTCTACAGCGGCCTCGACGCAGTCGGCGGTACCGAACAGGCGACGCTTGCAAACACACCGAATACGGAAGTTTCGCAGGATGTGGTCGCAAACGGAACGGGAACGAACAGCTTAAGACCGATATTCTGAAGAAGAATGTAGCAGGTCAGGGCTTTACCTTCGGAGACCTCAAGGCAAGACTTCAGGTGCCGAAGGCAGTGGCAAATGACAGCGCGCACTATATGGTGGACGGCTGGTTTGTGGATCTCAACGGAAACCGCATCATGGACGGCAGTGAGCAGTTACTGCAGGACAGCGACCAGTTCAACGGCGGTGAGGACATTGTGGCACACATTGCCGAGAATCCGACCGGGTGGGCAGATATCAACATCGGGCCGTTCCCGGATGGACATGTCACCTGGAATACGGGCGCACCGACGACCCTGCATGTCTGGATTGACAAGCCGTGGTCGCAGATTGAACCGCTTGCGGACGCACACGATGTGGCGGGCGTTAGCACGCCGAACTACACGGGTGAAGTCAACTATCTCAGAAAGGGCTTTGTGAGAAGCTCCGACAGCCACCTGATGGCGGCAACGGACGCCATTGCAAACGGTGAGACCTATCTTATCAAGTTCACACCGGATCCGGTGGTCTTCGGTCTTCCGGTGCACCCGGTGGATGCGGGCGGCAGCCTTGACACCCAGGGCAAGGGCGTTGTGACGGCTTTACGACACGAAGCCCGGCTACAAGTACATTGTCGTGGATCCCGACGGCAAGGTTGTGGGCGTCGAAAACGGCAACCCGGCAGGCAGAACCTACTTTAACAACCTGACACCCGGTACGACCTATCAGGTCTATGAGGCAGAGGGCGATAACACGGCTCAGGTCGGCGACGACATCTCAAATGTCCCGGCACCGATCAGCGCGCCGAGTCCCGCACACGTGCCGGCAGTCGACACGAACAAGCAGATTACCTACGATCCGAACGATGAGACGAAGGTGAACCTCACGATTGATCCGGCTGACAGAGATGCGGACTACGCATTGATCGATGAGAACGGCAATGTCGTGACGACGCCGGAGACCCAGGCGGACGGCTGGCAGGCAGGCACGCCGGGCAGAATCACGTTCAGCGGCCTGACGCCGAACAAGTCGTACACGGTCGTCGCAAGACCGCACGGCAGAAATGACATCACCCCGCTGCAGAAGCTTCCGGACGGCACAGTTGTTGTCATGGATCCGGGCGGCGAGATTGATGTTCCGAAGTTCAGCATCACGACGACGGACGGCGAGAGTGAAATCACGACCGTCAACGGCAATGCAATCAACACGAACTACTTCGACGAGGCGCACAAGGATGAGGCAGTGGTCCTGACCGCACCGGCGACGAACAGCGCAGGCGAGACCTTCAAGGCGTGGAGAGTCACGACCGGTGTGATTCCGGGCATCAACAGCCAGCTCGGCAATGCAACCCTGACCTTCACCATGCCTGACACCAACGTGGTTCTGACCGCTTACTATAACCGTAACCTGAACGGCAATTCGCCGGTCACGGATGAGGTTCGCGGCGGCAACCCGGGCGAGATGGCGTTGGATCCGAATGCGATTCCGGGTCTCGAGAACTATCTCACCACACCGGACGACCAGGTGCTCATGAATGTGAACCACGCGGACGTGAGCTACAAGGTTGTCTACAACAAGAAGAATGTGCCGTCTTCGGTTGCGACGGCGCTGAAGAACGACACGGCGAATGTCGAGGCGGCAAATCACCCGGATGCCTTCACGGCAGCCTGGGAGGTACAGACCAACATTGAGCGCTATGTCAACGGCAGACTTGTGCCGCGCGCAACGGCGTCCACTGCAACCTTCAACACCTATGTGCAGCTCGACAAGGAAGATGTGAATAATCTTGACTACCAGCTGCTCCGCGAAGACCCGTCGAACCCGGGCAACTTCCTCCCGCAGACGCTGACGCCGACGGATGTCTATGCGAGCGGCGGTCTGTTCCAGTTCACGGCCGAAGAGGGCGTCAAGTACTATCTGACCTACTCGAAGGCATACAAGGTGACCTGGATCAACAACAGAGACACCGTGGCACCGTGGCCGCAGTACAGCTTCCCGGTCAGAAAGGGCGATTCGCCGTCCGACTCCGACTATACGACGCAGTACAACACAGTCACGAACAACGAGCCGACCGGCGCGGCGACGCACCAGACGGATCCGGCAACCGGTGTGGAATACGACTGGAAGGGCTGGAGCCGCAAGGCTGACAAGTTCAAGCAGTATGACGACACGGCGCCGATCAAGAAGCGCACCATTGTCTACGGCTACTGGGAAGACAACCGGCAGGTCGTCGACGACACGAGAAACGGCCTTGAGGATGCCATCAAGAAGGCACTGAAGCTCTCCGATGACTTCTTCCTGAAGCGGAAGGAGACCGCAGCGCTGATCAACGGTGTTCCGGGCGTACACACGGGCATCAACGACGCAATCGCAGTCTTTGAGAAGACCGGCCCGAGAGCTACGGCAGCTGAGCTGCAGCAGGCACTCGACGATTTGCTCGACACGATTCGTCGCTATGACAACACCCTGAATCCGCGTTACAACCACTACAACCAGATCACGAACGGCAACCTGTCCGGCGGCGCAAGCGGCGGCGGCGGCGGTCGCGGAAACGGCGGTCGCGGCGGCAGCGGCGGCGGAAGCGGTCGCGGTGGCGGCGGTGGCACCAGCTTTGGTAGCACCGCGGGCGGCCCGAGCTTCATCGGCAAGGAAGCCTTTGTCGCGGACTACGAGCAGGGCTACACGGTCGGCACGAACGGCAACTGGCAGCTGGTGAATCCGGAGCACTCGGAGTGGATCTTCACGCTGAACGGCGGTATCCGCCTTGTGAGCCGCTGGGCAAAGCTTGACTACGCAAACGGCGATGTCAACAAGAACGGCTGGTATCACTTCAACTCGCACGGCATTATGGACTTCGGCTGGTTCCGCGACGAGAAGCTCGACTGGTACTACTGCAATACAGAGCACGACGGCTGGCTCGGCAAGATGAAGCTCGGCTGGCACTACGACGAGGCGGATAAGCACTGGTACTACCTGGATCCGCAGACCGGCGTCATGCACACCGGCTGGACGGAGATCAACGGCAAGTGGTACTACTTTGCACCGACCACCTCCGCAAACACCTACGAGTACGATGCGGTGAATGAGAGATGGTTCTACAAGTCCAACTCGGTTGTGCGACCCATGGGTTCCATGTACCAGAACGAGACGACGCCGGACGGCTACCGCGTTGACGCGAATGGCGCGTGGATTCACTGAGGAGGAATGAGATGAGATTGAGACATAAGATTAAGTCTCGGATCGCCGCGGCGATGGCGGCTGTCATGGTATTTTCCATGGCAGCCCCGGCGCTGCCGGTTTATGCGGGAAACCGCGGTGACGCCGCTGAAATCGTTTTTGATACGGGCTATGGTCCGGGACTCAGTGAGACGAATAACAACTACGCTGCTCTGGTCGGCGGTAAGTTTACCGGTAAGCAGGGTTATCTGTTGACGGATTCCAGCAGTAACTGGACAAACGCTATTGCGACAATGAATACCACCGGTGGCGGAACTGGTTCGGGCAACCGCCCTGTACTGCCGACCTATGCGGACGGCGCATGGCGAGGTTACCGGATGGCCGGATGGCTGAAGGCGGATGGCAATATGCTTGCAAATCTGCCCTACGCCTACCCCTATGAGACGACAACGACCTATAAGGCACAGTGGGAGCCGCTCACGACGGCGACCGATCTGACCCGCTATGTGATGCACTACCGGGATCTCGGTCTCGGGAACGGCGGCTGGCCGGATTTCTCTTCGAGCACGACACCTTGGAGCGACCCGGCTCAGAAGGACAAGATGCACGCCTTCGATACCGGAAGCTGGGTGACGACCGATGTGACGGCAAAGAGTCTTGTCAATGCGACCTATCTCCGTAATATTCCGGGCTATACGCTGGATGATGTTCGGATTAAGAATAACCACAGCCTGAAGTACGGCGAGGCGCCGAAAACGAATGCCGGAACCATTCCGGTCAACGATCCGAACTTCCCGGGCGCAGAGATTGACAGCAATACACATAATCTGAAAGGCAAAATGCCGAACGACGACCTGATGGTCGCATATCGCTATAAGCCCGACTGACGAAGAAGTTCAAGCTGAAGATTCAGTATGTGACAAGAGACACTTCGAGCGGATCCGCTGTGGATACTATGCTCAGCGGACTCAAGGACGGCAGCGGCAATACGATTAACAATCCGCAGATTGCCAAGGATGTTCCGGCGGAGACTGTCATTACCCTGCCGAATGCGACCGGAATTCAGTACAACGGCGGTATGTACCGGTTTAAGAGCGCAGAAATCGTGAGCGGTACAACCGATAAGCCTGCTACCAATGCCTACGGGATGAAGACGACAAAGGCAGACAACACGACTAATGTGCTGACCGCCAATACGGGCGAGTTGGACGCTGTCATGCCGAACCAGGATGTCACCATCAAGTATGTCCTGGAGTTGAATCCGGGCTTTACACAGGTGCTTGCCGTCAACTATCTGGACGGCAATACGGGTGTCACGGACTCAAGCGGCAATACGACGTACAGCCCGATGGAATTCCCGGCGGGTACTACTCTGGCACCGCCGACGAAGAATCTGGCACCGGGCAACGGCAAGTCGATTCCGACGCCGGTCGTCGCAGGTTATCTGCCGACGGTGGCACCTACGTTTGTGCCGGGCACCAGCTTCTCGGGTATGACTCCGAACCTGACGAACCATACCTACGAGTTTAATTTCCTTGCGAGCGGAACCATTAATGTCGTTTACGCACCGAATTACTCGGATCACACTGTCTGGGCGGATGTGACCTTCGGAACCTCCGGCAGCGGCACAATGCCGGGCAGTACGACCAAGCAGGTCAAGAAGGGCACCAGCCCGACACTCAGCAGCCTGATTGGCAACCTGACGCCGACGCCGAACACGTACTACCGCTTTGCAGGCTGGTATATCGGTGGCGGTACCACCGGAAATGAGCCGACCGGCAATCGTCTTGACGATCCGACCGGCGCAACCGATCCGACCATTCCGATTACGGCAGATACCAAGCTGGTCGCAAAGTTTGAGGAAGATCGAACCAGTGGTTTGATGTGACCTTCGTTGCAGGCCCGCACGGCAACATCAGTGCACCCGTGAATGTGCTGAACCAGCATGTGCATGCCGGAACAACGTTTGCAAGTCTGGTGAAGCCGACAGCTACGGCAGATGCGAACTATACATTTACGAACGCAAGCACCAGCAGTGACAACTGGCAAAACGAAGCCGGTGCCCAGATGACGGGACCGGAAATTATTTCGGCTTCGCAGACCATCACAGCAGTCTTTACGAGCCTGATTCCGGATGACCACGCACTCGCGATTCCGAACGCAAACGGCACGGTTGCCGCAAACGGCACCGGAGCTGTGAAGCTCACCGGTGTCAACGATCAGAGACACTATGTGCTCACGGATGCGAACGATAATATCATCGCAGTCAAGACCGGAAACGAGCTTATGAGCGGTGACTTTGCACCGGTCGAGCTCGACAAGCAGTACAAGGTCTATGAGGTAAAAGACTCGGTTCCGACCACGCTGACAGGCGATATCAAAACTGTGGTAAACAGCGGTGACCGCAGCCAGCCGACGAGTGTGATTGTTCCGGCTGTCGGAGCAAATGCAAATGTCGGGAACGATGCGGCAAATGCGGGTCAGAAGACCATCACGGTCAGCCCGACCGCACCGGGCACCGAGTACTCGCTGATCGATGCGAACGGCAATGTGGTGCCGCCGAGCACCTGGGTCATGCCGTCTACACCCGGCGCAGCGATTGTCTTTGACAACCTCGACCCGAATACGACTTACACGGTGGTCGCAAGACCGGCCGGCGGTACGCAGACGCCGCAGGATCAGCAGCCGAACGGCTCGGTCATTGCGACGAATGCCGGCAGCAACACAACGGCAGCAACGCAGGAGTATACGCTGACCCTGGTCAACGGCGCGAAGGCGACGGAGCACAAGAGAAACGGTGCGGTTGTCGCGATTCCGGACGAGCACAGTGTGCGCTTCCGTGCGGGTGATTTAATTAAGATCGATGCGGATATTCCGAGCGGCAAGACCTTCAAGGAGTGGAATACCCTGCTCGGCTCTACCAGCGGTATCTACCCGACGCAGCTGGCACAGCGCATTACGATGGGCGCAGGTTCCGCAACGATTGGCGTAAGCTATAACGGTTCGCTGCTGCCGAATACGGGTAGCAACGAGGATCATGCTTCGCTGGATTACACGCCGAAGGACGGACGCTTCGCACTGGATCCGGGTAATGATGCAACGCTGCTCGCAGAACTCATCAACAATCCGGAGGATCGCGGCGCACTGACAGGTACGATACCGAGTGCATCTACATTGCCGCTTCCGGTCAAGTATACGGTGAAGTTCAATCGCAGCGCGGCTGCCGATGCGGTTCAGAGTGCAATCAGAAGCCAGGAGAGCGACACGACGAACTCGATGAAGTTCCCGTGGAGCATGAAGGTCGGAATTGCGCGCGAAGTCAACGGCATTAATAAACCGGCAACTTCGAACAATGCGACCATTAAGGTCAGAGCGCATCTGGAGCAGAGTTTGCTCGGTAATACCGACTACAAGCTGTACAAGTATGACGGTGCGACGAGCAGATATGTCGATGTGACTACCAACCCGTTTGACTTGAGTGTTGCCAGCTTTGGCGGTGACTTCGAATTTGACGCAAAGGTAGACGATGTCTTTGTGCTGAGCTATAAGAAAGCACAGAAGGTCATCGTAAAGAGTGAGAAGGACGGAACGGTCAATGAGACCCTGCATGTCGCAAACGGCGGAGTGATGACGGATGACGCGAACTATGTCAGCATCCGCGGTGCTCTTGCAACGTACACAGATCCGCACACGGGTGAAGAGTTCCTCTTCGACCACTTCGCAAAGGGTTCGGCGACGGGCGCAGCGTTTGCGGACAGCGACCCGGTCACGAGAGACCTTACGGTCTTTGCGGTCTATGCACCGGATCCGGATTGGCACAATGCGAAGACAAATCTCACGAATGAGATTAACCGCGGTAACGGACTGCTCGGTAACGCGAACCTGACCCCGACAGAGAGAGCGGATTTGATTAACCAGATCAATCAGGCTGTCGGTGTCAACAACAAGCTGAACCCGGGCCCGACCACGCTGGAACTCAGCAATGAGCACATTGATCTGCAGACGCTGATTGACAGCATCATTGCACGCATCAACGGAACCACCCCGGCTCCGACCCCCACTCCGACCCCGACCCCGGGCGGCGGCGGTGGCGGCAGCCACGGCGGCGGCGGTGGTGGCGGCCGCGGCGGCAGCGGCCGCAGAGGCATCACCGGCAGCACGACTTCGACCGGCACGGGCAACCGTGTGTACCAGAACGGTGTCGAGGGCAACTGGGTGAACTTTGATGTCGAGAACCACGGTTGGTACTTTGACCTCGGCAACGGCAAGAGAATCAAGGGCACCTGGGCTGACGTGGCTTACACCTACGACGGCCAGACCAAGATTTACAGCTACCACTTCGACGAGAACGGTGTCATGGACAGCGGCTGGTGGAAGAACGACCAGGGAACCTGGTTCCACCTCTCCACGATTCACGACGGCTGGTTCGGTTCGATGGACAAGGGCTGGTATCACGACAGCGCAGACGGCAGATGGTACTATCTGAACCTGCTGACCGGCGCTATGATGACCGGCTGGCAGCAGATTGACGGAACCTGGTACTACTTGAATCCGGTGACACCGGCACCGACCTGGGACTGGGATGCTTCTCAGAACCGCTGGGTGTACGGAAATCGTCCGGGCAGACCGTACGGTTCCATGTATGCGAACGAAGTGACGCCGGACGGCTACCATGTGGATGCTTCCGGTGCATGGATTCGCGAGACGCCGTAAGGCTCATATCGGCAGAAACGAGACTCCCCTAATTCTCGTATATGCGGGCGGGGCGGTGAAGACTTTTCGTCTTCACCGCCCCGCCTTTTTTGTTAGTGGAAGGTCTCCGCTTCGTCGTCGGAGTTATCATCAGACGGTGCCGGTTGCAGCAAGGTGCGAAGATAATCCCGGTGCGAATACAAAATACGGTCTATGTAGATGTCGGTTTGCCGGATGCGATAGAAACTCATGTAATTTCCGCAGGCAATGAAGCGGTAATCCGTCTTCACGACTGTCAGGGTAGCAAGCGGTGTTCCCGCCTGTGCATACTGTTTAGAATGTGAAGACTTTGAAGAATACGCTGTACAGTAGATTCTGCGGCAGTGGGATTCCGGAGCTCTTCTTCGATGTACTGTTTGATTTTCAGTAGATCTTGTTGTGCAGACGGAGAAAAATGCAGTTGGTTCATTTTGTGAGACCAAGATTTTGTTCGACTTCATGTAAGCTGAGCCAACCCTGCTGTTCCCCCGCGATGCGCCCTTTGGCGAGCTCTTGTAAGAGATGCAAAGTAGCCTCCTGTTTTTCATAGTCTGTGATATCGACAATCGCATATTTTCCACGCCCGTTTTTTGTCAGAAAAACGGGTGAGCCGACGGCAACATCGCGGAGTACTTCGCTGTAGTTGCGCAGATCTGAGATGGGTTTAATATTCGGCATAGGAATTGCCTCCTTTCTTTGCGTTCAGCATAAAACCTGCTGCCGTAAAATTCAACATCAAATTTGCAGCGAAATCGCCCGGCCGCTGCCTTTCTTGACAGCCTTACTTCAACTCGCTACGATATTGTGAGAAAGAGAGGGAAGTATGAAGGTTTTGTTGCCAATATTGAAGAAGTACAGGAGAGAGAGGCCGTGCTCGCGCCTCTCTTTAAGCTTGTGGAGGCACTGCTCGAGCTGATTGTGCCGCTCATCATGGCACGGATCATTGACCGCGGCATTGCGATGGGAGATCGCGGCTATGTGTTGCAGCAGTCGGCCTTGCTCTTGCTGCTCGGCGCGGCGGGACTCGGGTTCTCGATTACCGCACAGTATTTTGCGGCAAAGGCGGCAATGCGGCTCGGCGGTGAACTGAGGCACCGGTTATTTACCAAGGTGCAGGAGCTCAGCTTTTCGCAGCTGGATCTCTTCGGCGCGGACACGCTGATCACGCGGATGACGAGCGATGTAAACCAGGTGCAGTCCGGCGTCAACATGGTGCTGCGGCTGTTTCTCCGCTCGCCCTTCATTGTCTTCGGCGCCATGATTATGGCGTTTACGATTGATGTGCCGTCGGCGCTGATCTTTGCGGTCGCGATTCCGGTCATCGGTGCGGTTGTCTTCTGGATTCTGCTGACCACCTTACCGCTCTATAAAAAGGTGCAGGGGCGTCTGGATCAGATCATGACGAGCACGCGCGAAAATCTGACCGGTGTCCGCGTGATCCGGGCTTTCCGCCAGGAGGAGAATGAGAGACAGCGCTATGCGACGCGGAATGCGGCGCTGTTTGCGGAGCAGATCCGTGTGGGGCGCATCTCGGGGCTCATGAATCCGCTGACCTATGTGCTCATTAACCTCGCGATTGTCGCACTGATTCAGACAGACGCCGTGCGCGTAAACGCAGGCATTCTCGCGACCGGTCAGGTGGTCGCGCTGCTGAATTATATGTCGCAGATTCTGGTGGAGTTAATCAAGCTTGCCAATCTGATCATTCAGGTGACGCGCGCCATGGCCTGCAGTGACCGCGTTGCCGCGGTGCTCGCGGTGCAGAGTGACATGCGAGACGGCAGCGAGGACACGGCGCAGGTGTTTGCGGGCGAGGTAGTGGATGAAAACGGCCGGAAAAAGGCGGTCGAATTCCGGGATGTCTCGCTCCGCTATGACAAAGAGAGCGGCGAAGCGCTCTCGCACATCAGTTTTACGGCCTATGCGGGCGATACCATCGGCATCATCGGCGGCACGGGCAGCGGCAAGTCCTCGCTCGTGAATCTGATTCCGCGTTTCTATGATGTGACGGCGGGCGAGGTAGCGGTCTTTGGAGAGGATGTGCGGAAGCTGACACTCGAGAGTCTCCGCGCGGCAATCGGCATGGTCTTACAGAAGGCAGAGCTCTTTCAGGGCAGCATTGCAGACAATCTCCGCTGGGGCAAAGAGGATGCGGATATCTCGGCGTTCTGGGAGGCACTCACGGTCGCGCAGGCGAAGGAATATGTCGAGACCAAGCCCGGGCAGCTTGACTTTCATCTGGAGCAGAACGCCCGGAATCTGTCGGGCGGTCAGAAGCAGCGCCTCACGATTGCGCGCGCGCTGATGAAGAAACCGGAGATTCTGATTCTCGACGACAGCGCTTCGGCGCTCGACTTTGCGACCGACGCGGCGCTTCGCACCGCAATCCGCGAGAGCGCAAAGGACATCACCTGCTTCATTGTGTCGCAGCGCGCGGCTTCGGTGCAGTACGCGGACCGGATTCTGGTACTTGACAACGGGCAGCTGGTCGGCAGCGGCACACATGAGGAGCTTCTCCGGGACAACCGGGTCTATCAGGAGATTTACTACTCCCAGTTCCCGAAGGAGGCGTGAGATGGAACAGAAGAAGAAAAATGATTTTCAGTGGCGCACCGTCAAAAAGGTGCTCCGTTACATCGGCCGCTTCCGGCTGTACCTGATGGCATCGCTACTCTTTGCCTTCCTGACGGTTGTTCTGACTCTGCTCGCGCCGCGTTTGACCGGTGCCGTTGTGGACCACATGATAGGCGCGGGACGGGTGGATTTTCCCGGTGTGCGGCGCATCATGCTGCAGCTTGTCCTCGCGGCGGCTGGCGTGGGCATCTTCCAGTGGTGCATGAATCTCTGCAACAACCACCTGGCCTACGCGGTCGTGCAGGCGCTTCGAAACGATGCTTTCCGGAAGATTGAGCGCCTGCCGTTAAGTTACCTCGACGCGCACCCGGTCGGCGAGATCGAGAGCCGCGTGATTGCGGATGCCGACCAGTTTTCGGACGGCCTTTTGATGGGCTTTACCCAGCTCTTTACGGGTGTCCTCACGATACTCGGGACGCTCCTCTTCATGCTCTCGGTCAATGTCTGGATTACGCTCGCGGTCGTGTTGATTACACCGCTTAGTTTCTTGCTCGCGGGTTATATCTCAAAGCACAGCTATATTTTGTTCCACGCGCAGTCGACGCTTCGCGGCGAGCAGACCGGCATGATTAACGAGATGGTCGAGGGACAGCGCGTCGTCAAGGCCTTTCACCGCGAGCGCGCCGTGATTTCGGATTTCGATGCGCTCAATGAAAGCTGACCGAGACTTCGCTGAAAGCGACTTTCTTCTCTTCGCTGACCAACCCGACGACGCGCTTTGTAAATGCCTTAGTCTATATGATTGTCGGCGCGGTCGGTGCCCTCTCGGTGATCGGCGGGCATTTGACGGTTGGCGAGCTCACGGCCTTTCTCAGCTATGCGAGCCAGTACGCAAAGCCGTTCAACGAGATTTCGGGCGTTGTGACCGAGCTCCAGAACGCGATTGCCTGCGCGGCGCGACTCTTTGAGTTTATCGAGGAGAAGGAGGAGGTGCCCGACGCGGCGGATGCCAAGGTGACAGAGCGCTTCGACGGTGCGGTCGGGTTTGACAAGGTCGCCTTTTCCTATGTGCCGGAGCAGCATCTCATTGAGGACTTTGACTTTGCGGTGAAACCGGGACAGAAGATTGCGATTGTCGGGCCGACCGGCTGCGGCAAGACGACGCTCATCAATCTCCTGATGCGCTTCTACGATGTGACGGGCGGCAGCATCACCCTCGACGGCACGGATCTCCGTGACCTGACGCGTGCCTCGCTCCGCGGCGGCTTCGGCATGGTCTTACAGGAGACCTGGTTAAAGAGCGGTACGATACGCGAGAACATCACGATGGGCAATCCCGGCATTTCCGAGGAGCGGATGCGCGAGGTTGCGCGCATCTGCCACATTGCGAATTTCATCGAAAAACTGCCGCAGGGCTATGACACGGTGATTGCCGAGAACGGCGAGGGCTTCTCGCAGGGACAGAAGCAGCTCCTCTGTATTGCCCGCGTCATGATGAGCAATCCTTCGATGCTGATTCTGGACGAGGCGACTTCTTCGATCGACACGCGGACGGAGCTCAAAATTCAGGAGGCGTTCAATCAACTCATGGAGAGGCGCACGAGTTTTATTGTCGCGCACCGTCTCTCGACGATACGGAACGCCGATGTGATTCTTGTGATGAAGGCCGGACACATCATCGAAAAGGGCAACCACGAGGAACTCATGGCGGCGAAGGGCTTCTACTACACGCTCTATGAGAGCCAGTTCCTCGGCAAGTCGATCTAGTGGCAAAGAGCGGGACGCTTTGGTATAATGTGGCTGTTATTTGTGAAATTGCGAAATGAGGAGGCACAACATGAATATTGTTTGCTTGGATCTGGAGGGCGTGCTGGTTCCCGAAATCTGGATTGCGTTTGCGGAGGCTTCGGGCATCCCGGAACTTCGCCGCACGACGCGGGACGAGCCGGACTACGACAAGCTGATGCGCTACCGCATTGACATTCTGAAGGAGCACGGCCTCGGGCTCAAGGAGATTCAGGAGACCATCGCGACGATTGATCCGATGCCGGGCGCCAAGGAGTTCCTCGACGAGCTCCGGAGCTTTACCCAGGTCATGATTCTGAGTGATACGTTCACGCAGTTCGCGTCTCCTCTCATGAAAAAGCTCGGCTACCCGACGATACTCTGCAACTCGCTTGAGGTCGCGGAGAGCGGTGAAATCACGGGCTTCAAGATGCGCATCGAGCACTCGAAGCTCACGACGGTGCGCGCGCTCCAGTCGATCGGCTATGAGACGATTGCGAGCGGCGACAGCTACAACGACCTCGGCATGATCGAGGCGAGCAAGGCGGGCTTCCTGTTCCGGACGACGGAGGAAATCAAGAAGGCCTACCCGCAGTACCCGGCGTTTGAGACCTATGCGGAACTGCTCGCGGCAATCAAGGCAGCGCAGTGACGAGATGAGCAAAGGACAGCTTCCCGAAAGGAGGCTGTCTTTTCGTGTGCGGGAAACAGGAGAGTTTGCATACTTGCCGCGGCGGGCAGAGAGGAGATTCGTATGACAGGGGCGATTTTTGACAGAGATCCGCGGGAGCTCTGCTTTACGGCAGCGGTGCTCTCTTCGGCGGAGAGAACGGCGGACGGTGCGACTTGTTTTGCGGTGATTCTGGACCGGACGGCCTTTTTCCCGGAACAGGGCGGGCAGAAGGCGGACCGCGGCACGCTCGGCGGGGCAAAAATCCTGGATGTCACGATACAGGACGGCGTCATCACCCACCTGGTCGACGCGCCGCTATCGGTCGGCAGCATGGTCACGGGGACGGTCGACTGGGCGCGCCGCTTTGATTTTATGCAGCAGCACACGGGCGAGCACATGTTGTCGGGGCTTGCGCACCGCTTTTTCGGCGCGGAAAATGTGGGCTTTCACCTGAGCGAGCGCGAAGTGCAGGTGGATCTCAGTGTCCCGCTCGGCGCGGCGGATCTCGCAGAGCTTGAGCGCGCGGTCAATGAGGCCGTTTTCCGGGACATCCCGGTGCGCGCCTTTTATCCGAACGCAGCGGAGCTTGCGGCGATTTCTTACCGGCAGAAGAAGGAACTGACGGGGGCAATCCGCCTTGTCGAAATCGGGGATGTGGACACCTGCGCCTGCTGCGCGCCCCATGTCAATCGGAGTTCGGAGGTGGGACTCGTAAAGATTCTGAGCGCGATGAACTATAAGGGCGGCACCAGACTGTATCTCGCCTGCGGGATGCGGGCGCTCACGGCATTTGCGGCCTGCCTCGACGAGGCAAAAGAGATTTCGGCGCGGCTCTCGGCGCCGCTCGGCGAACTGGACAGTGCGGTCTTGAAAGTGCAGGAGAAGAGCGCTGCCGCCGAGAGCCGCGCGGCTTCGATTGCGGTCGAACTGATTCTTGCAAAGGCAGAGACAGCGGCGCAGAGAGGCGAGCAGGCGCCCTGCCTTGTTCTGCCGCCGCTCCCGGAGAGCGCGCTTCAGCGCGCGCTAAAGCCGCTCAGAGAGCGCTTTTCCGGTGTACTCGGGCTTTTCTCCGGCGCGGAGGAGACAGGCTATGCGTTTCTTCTGTCCGGCGACGGGGTTGACTGGAAGCCTTTTCTCGCCGAACTCCGCGCGCACGGCGGCAAGGGCGGCGGCGGAAAAGATCGCATTCAGGGTCGTATCTTTTGTAAAGCGACAGAAATACCCGCTCTTTTTCATGATTTTGTAAAAAATGAGAAGTAAGATTGTGATAAAATTACAAGAGAAATGAAATAGAACTGAGGGCGGAGACGGCATCTCAGGGGAGGGGGATTTCGTTTTGATGCAGGAAAAAATCAAAAAAGGGCTCTGTTGTCTCATCGCGGCACTGCTGCTTTTCGGCGGCTCTATCGGCATAAAGACAGCTTATGCGGCGACCGCGCCGCAGATTGCCTCGGAGGGCGCGGCGCTCTACAATGCGACGACGGGACAGTTTTTGTATGAGAAGAACGCAAATCAGCAGTTCTATCCGGCTTCGATCACCAAGTTTATGACGGCACTTCTGGTGCTCGAGAACAGCTCGCAGGACGATGTGGTTGTGTTTTCCGACAGCGCGACCGGAAATCTGGAGTCGGGCGCGGTGAATCTGGAGCTCACGAAGGGCGACCGCGTCAAGGTGCGGGACTGTCTCTACGGGCTCATGCTGAAATCCGCGAACGAGGTCGCGAACGGACTCGCCGAGCATGTCTCGGGCTCGGTCTCCGCGTTCGCGCAGAAGATGAACCGGAGAGCCGGACAGCTCGGCTGCACCAACACGCATTTCGTGAATCCGAACGGCCTGAACAACGCAAACCATGTCACGACACCGCACGACATGGCGCTGATCGCGAAGGCCTGTTTTGACCGCGCCGATTTCCGCGCGCTGGATCAGACGACTTCGTACCATTTTCCGGCGACCAAAAAGCGGCCGAACGGCACGGACATCACAATGGGGCACCGCATGATCGCAGCGGACGGTTCGGACTATTATCCGGGCATTCTCGGCGGCAAGACGGGCTATACGAGCGCGGCGGGCAATACGCTCGTGACCTGCGCGGAGCGAAACGGCGTGCGCCTCATTGCCGTGGTCATGAAGAGCAAGCGGACGCAGTACGCGGACACAAGGGCGCTGCTCGACTACGGTTTCCAAGTCGCGGGAGAGTCCGGCGGAAAAAAACAGGAGGCCGTGGGCGGGGAAACGGCACAGGAGACAAGCGGCAGAGTACAGGCGCTCACGGCAAACAGTCAGCCTCAAAGTCAGCAGGAAAATCCGGCGGAAAATCAGCAGGCTGTAAGCCCGTCGGCAAGTCAAAGTCAGGCGGTAAGCAGACAAACGGTAAGTCCGGCGGGAAGTCAGGCAAATCCGGCAAGCAGACAGGAAGCAAATCCGTCGGCAAATCAAAATCAGGCACTAAGCGGACCGGGGGCAAAGCTGCCAAGTCAGGCGGGGTGGCTCCAAAGAAACGGTGTGTGGGCGTACAGAGAAGCAAACGGTGAGCTTGTGAAGAATGCACGCCGGGAGATTAACGGTGCGCAGTACTGGTTTGACGCGGACGGCAATATGAAGGAGGGCTGGCAGCAGGATAGCGCGGGCGCCTGGTATTACCTGACACCGGGGCAGGGCGCACTGCAGCAAAACTGCTGGCTACAGTATCGGAATCAGTGGTATTATCTTGGAAGTGACGGCAAAATGTTGACAGACAGCCGCACACCGGATGGATACCGAGTCAACAGGGAAGGGGTTTGGATTGGATAAGAAGAAGCTTTTCTTCTCGTTCGGTTCGGCGGCGGTCGGCATTGCGGCGGCCGCCCTTTTTGAATCCGAGCGGGAGCGTCGGAGCCTCATAGTGCGCCGCTATGAACTGCGGAGCCCGAAAATCGAAAGACCGCGTCGCATTGTGTATCTCTCGGACTTTCACGAGCGCCGTCTCGGCGACATTGCGGCGCGGCTCCTGAAAGAAACGGCGCGACTTCGGCCGGACTACATCTTCCTCGGCGGAGATATGGTGACGGCAAAGCACGGCGCTTCGATTCAGGCGACCCTCGCGCTGACAGAGCGGCTCGCGGAAATCGCGCCGGTCTACTACGGCGAGGGAAACCACGAGGCGCGGCTGGACCGCGACCGCGGGCGCTATTTGCAGCTGTTTGACGACTTGCGGGCGGGGCTCAGTCGGCAGGGCGTACACTATCTCTCGGATGAGACCGTATTGCTCGGCGATGACCTTGCGCTCTCGGGGCTCCACATCACCGAGAACTTTTACCGGCGAGCGCCGCACGATGAGATGAACGCGGACTATGTGCGGGAGCATATCGGCGCGGCAAATGCGACGCGCTTTCAGCTTCTCTTTGCGCATAGCCCGGCTTTTTTTGAGGCCTATGCGCGCTGGGGCGCGGATCTCACGTTCGCGGGGCACTGGCACGGCGGCACGGTGCGGCTCCCGGGGAACATAGGCCTCATGACGCCGCAGTTTGAATTTTTCCGCGGCCCGGCGAGCGGGCTTTTCTACCGGGGGGAGCACGCGATGCTCTTAAGCCCGGGCATCGGCACGCACAGCATCAACCTTCGCTTTATGAATTTGCCCGAGCTCATGGTGCTGGAGCTTCGAAAGGGGAGAGGACATGGCAGATGAGGCGCTCTCGCTGCGGCTTGAAAAGTATGAAGGGCCGCTCGATCTTCTCTTAAAGCTGATCGAGAAGAATAAAATCAATATCTACGACATTCCGATTGCCGAGATTACGGAGCAGTATATGGCGTATCTCTCCGGCATGGAGAGAGAGGATCTCGATCAGCTCTCGGAGTTCCTTCTGATGGCGGCGACCCTGCTCGACATCAAGGCGCGCATGCTCCTGCCGCGCGAGGTGGATCAGGAGACCGGCGAAGAGGTGGATCCGAGAGCGGAACTTGTGAATCGCCTCCTGGAGCACAAGAAGTATAAGCTCATGGCGGAGGAACTCGCCGACCGCGAATTTGACGCCTACAAGGTCTTTTTCCGCGAACCCGCGCTTCCGAAAGAGGTTGCGGAGTGGACGCAGCCCGTGGATCTTGACGAGCTCTTTCAGGATGTGACGCTCACGCGCCTCCAGTTTGTGTTTCAGGAGGTCATGCGTCAGCGCGAAGACAGGATCGATCCGGAGCGGAGTCGCTTCGGGACCATCAAACGCGAGCCCATCAGTCTGAAGATGCAGATTGAAGCGGTCATGAGCTATGCGCGCGCGCACGAGAGTTTTTCGTTTCGGGACTTACTCGAAAAGCGGCGCAGCAAGCTGCTCCTCGTGGTCACGTTTCTCGCGGTGCTCGAGCTCATGAAGGCGGGGATTCTGACCGCTTCGCAGGAGAGTCCCGGCGCTCGACATCTACCTTGAGGTCTCGGCGGAGGAGCTAGCGAACCGGCACGACTTTTCGGAGCTTTTTGACGGCTGAGCTTGCGCGCGGCTTCCGGGGCGTGGTATGCTCTCTTTGTATCGATAAATGTACAAGGTCTCGGAGAGATCGGAGGTGGATATGGAATTTCGGCATGTATTGGTGGCAGGCGGCGGCGTGCTCGGCGCGCAGATTGCGTTTCAGACGGCGTTTAAGGGCTTCCCGGTGACGATATGGCTCCGGAGCGAGGGCTCGATCGGCAGAACGGAGCCGAAGCTCGCGCGACTTTACAATGTGTACCGCGCGGAGCTCGCGCGGGTCGGCGAGGCGATGCTCGCGGGCAAACCGCTTGATTTGCCGCGCGGTTTCGGCGACGCGGCGGCGGTCAAGAGCGCAGAGGATCTCGCGCGCCTCGAGAAGGCCGTCGAGGCGGCGAAACAGAACATTCGGCTCTCGCTGGATCTTGCGGAGAGTGTCCGCGAGGCGGATTTCATCATCGAGAGCATGGCGGAGGACAGGGAGGCCAAGCGGGAATTTTACGCGAAACTCGCGCCCTTCCTCGACGAAAAGACGATTGTCGCGACCAATTCCTCGACGATGATTCCGAGCATGTTCTCGGATTTGCTGCCCTATCCGGAGAATTATCTCGCGCTTCACTTTGCGAACAATATCTGGCGCAGCAACACGGCGGAGATCATGGGGCACAGCGGCACTTCGGAGGCGGTCTTTGGCCGCGTCGTGGAATTCGCCAAGGAAATCGGCATGATTCCGCTGGAACTCAAAAAGGAGCAGCCGGGCTATATTCTGAACTCGATGCTCGTGCCTTTCTTAAGTGCCGCGGAGGCGCTCTGGGCCAATGAGGTCGCCGACCCGGAGACCATCGATAAGACCTGGACGCTCGGCACGGGTTCGCCCACGGCCCCTTCCGGATTCTCGACATTGTGGGGCTTCAGACGGCGTACAATATTGTCTCGATGAATCCGGAGGCGAAAAATCCGGAGAGCACGGCCGGCAAGATTGCGGCGGGTCTCAAGGCGAAAATCGACGCGGGCAAGACCGGCGTCAACGCGGGCGAGGGCTTTTACCGCTACGAAAAATAAGAGGCAGGACAAACGGTTTCGTGCTATACTGGTACGGACAAGAGTTCTTTAACAGATTTCAGAAGTGGAGGAACCAATATGTTGACACATCTTTCTATTGAGAAGGTAATCGGAAGAGAAATCATTGACTCCCGCGGCAATCCGACGGTTGAGGCAGAGGTCACGCTTTCCGACGGTTCGGTCGGCAGAGGCACCGCACCGAGCGGCGCTTCGACCGGTGAGTTCGAGGCGATTGAGCTTCGCGACGGCGACAAGTCCCGCTTCGGCGGCAAGGGCGTGAGAAAGGCTGTCGAGAACATCAACACCGTGATCAATGACGTGCTGCACGGTCTGGATCCGCAGAATGTCTACGCGGTCGATGCCGCTATGCTTGCGGCGGACGGCACCGAGAACAAGTCGAAGCTCGGCGCAAACGCGATTCTCGCGGTTTCGATTGCTTCGGCAAAGGCAGCGGCCGAGTCGCTCGGCATTCCGCTGTATCGCTTCCTCGGCGGCGCAAACGGCAATAACCTGCCGGTGCCGATGATGAACATCTTAAACGGCGGCGTACACGCGACGAACTCCGTGGACACCCAGGAGTTCATGATTATGCCGGTCGGCGCACCGAGCTTCTCCGAGGGTCTCCGCTGGTGCACCGAAGTGTTCCACAGCCTCCAGAAGATTCTGAAGAGCGAGGGCAATACGACGGCTGTCGGCGACGAGGGCGGTTTTGCGCCGAACTTAAAGGACGACGAGGACACGATTGAGCACATCCTCGCGGCAGTCCGCGACGCAGGCTACGAGCCGGGCAAGGACTTTGTGCTCGCGATGGATGCGGCTTCCTCCGAGTGGAAGAGCGACAAGGGCATCGGCTTCTATCATCAGCCGAAGTCCGGCAAGGACTTCACCTCGAAGGAGCTCATTGCGCACTGGAAGAGCCTCATTGAGAAGTATCCGATCTGGTCCATCGAGGACGGCCTCGACGAAGAGGACTGGGAGGGCTGGAAAGAGATGACGAAGGAGCTCGGCGACAAAGGTTCAGCTGGTCGGCGACGATCTCTTTGTCACGAACACGAAGCGCCTCAAGAAGGGCATTGAGCTTGGCTGCGGCAACTCGATTCTGATTAAGCTCAATCAGATCGGTTCGGTCTCCGAGACCCTCGAGGCAATCAAGATGGCGCACAAGGCGGGCTACACGGCGATTACCTCCCACCGCTCCGGTGAGACCGAGGATACGACGATTGCCGATCTCGCGGTCGCGCTGAATACGCGTCAGATTAAGACCGGTGCGCCGAGCCGTTCCGAGCGTGTCGCGAAGTACAACCAGCTGCTCCGCATCGAGTCGGATCTCGGTGTCGCAGCGGAGTATCCGGGCAAGAACGCGTTCAACCGTTAATCACACGAAAAAAATAAAGGCAGGGTGCCGGAGAGAAATTTCCGGATAATCGGGAAGCAGCAGAATCTGCGCGAACTCGTCACCGTATGCGGGGAGTCCGTCTGTCACTGCGAGAGCGGGAAGGCAGACAAGGGGCCGTGAGCCGCGAGCCGGGAGACCGGCCCTGTCTTTTAAGTACCTTCCTGAGCACGAGTGCCTGTCCGGGAACGCAGAGAAGAGGCGAGATGCCTCTTCTTTGTGTGACAAAGAGAGGCTCTCTGCGAAGATGAGTCTCTCTTTGCGCTTTATTTGGAATTTTTGCGCGGATATGTTACAATGAAGCAGCATAATTTCATGCAAAGGGAGGAAATTGAAATGAAGAAAGTTAAAGTTGGAGCAGTTTTAGTGGCAGCAGCGCTCGCGGCAGTTCTGGCGACCGGCTGCAGCAGCAAGAAGGACGAGAGCAAGGCGGCTTCCGAGTCGGTTTCCGGCGCTATGGAGTCCGCTTCCAGCATGGTGGAGAGCGCAAACGCGGCAGCTTCCAGCGGTGTCGAAGAGGCAAACAAGGCAGCTTCCAGCGCGGTTGACGAGGCGAACAAAGTAGCTTCCGACGCGGCAAAGGCAGGTTCCGATGCAGCTTCCGCAGCGGTGGAGGGTGCAAACAAGGCGGCTTCCGATGCGGCAAAGGCAGGCTCCGAGGCGGCGAAGGCCGGCGAGAAGGCTGCGGGCGCAGCGGCGGAGAAGGCCGGTGAGGCAGCCGACAAGGCGGGCGCAGCGGCAGAGAAGGCAGGCGAGGCAGCGGATAAAGCTGCTGCGGGTGCTGACAAGGCCGGCGAGACCACGGTTTCCGAGTCCAGATAAGATACTGTTTGCTGAAATGCCAGAGGCTCTCCGCGAGGATGAGCCTCTTTTTATGCAGACAGATTCCGGGAAATCATAGACAGAGGGGTAGGCAATGAAGAAGAAATACGGAGTAGCGGTGGCAATGGCGGTGCTCGCAGCCGTTGTCGCATCGGGGTGCGGCGCAAAGAAGGCGGAGAGCGCGGCTTCCTCGGCGGAAAGCACGGCGGCGGCAGCGCTGTCTTCGGCAGGCGAGAGCGCGGCGTCCGAGGCGGCATCGAAGGGTGAGAGCGCGGCGAGCGAAGGCGAAAAGAAGCTTGCGGACTTTAAGGCAGAGGATTTCAAGGCGGGCGACGATATCACGGCGCAGGCCGAGGCAGCGGCGCAGATGCTCGCGGAGAAGCACGAGAAGCTGACGGTTGCCGACGGAACCTATCAGGTCAACGTGACGCTTTCCGGCGGCAGCGGCAGAGCAAAGATTGCAAGCCCGACCGAGCTCACGGTGAAGGACGGCAGAGCGATCGCCAAAAGATCGTCTGGAGCAGTGACAAGTACGACTACATGGAAGTCGAGGGCATTCGCTTTACGCCGGAGATTCAGAAACGGCCACTCGGTCTTTATGGTTCCGGTCACGGAGCTCGATAAGCCGCTTGCGATGGTCGGCGACACGACGGCGATGAGCACGCCGCATGCAATCGACTATCAGCTCACATTTCGAACTGCAGAAGTAAGGACTTCGGGCAAACAGCGCATTCATAAAGGAGCGGAGAGATGAGAAAGACAAAGCTTGCATTGTTGGCATTGACGGCGGCCCTGGCGGTCACAGCCTGCGGCGGCAAAAAGGAAGAAAAGAAGCCGGAGACCGTGAGCGCGGCGGAGACACAGGCAACGGAAGCGACAGAAGCGACGACGCTGGCCCCCGCGACCGATGAAGAGAAGGCGCAGGCGGCAGAGGTCGGCAAGAAGATTGATGCAATCTATGTCCAGAACTGGAGCGAGGACACGGAGAAGCTCTGCAAAGAGGCAAAGGAGGCTTGGGACGCTTTGAGTGACAGTGCAAAGGCAGAGGTGAAGGGCGAGCACGCGTCACCGGAGTATTTCGGTCTGGACACCGGCGATGTGACAAAGGACAATCCCTTAAACCAGGATGAGATCGGTGAGAAGGAGATTCTGGTGGTGAGCTTCGGCACGTCCTATAACGACAGTCGCGCGAAGGATATCGGCGGCATCGAGTCCTATCTCGCAAAGCAGTTCCCGGACTACAGCGTGCGCCGCGCCTTTACGTCTCAGATCATCATGAACCACATCCTCGCGCGGGACGGCGAGAAGATTGACAATGTGGAGCAGGCGCTGGAGCGCGCTAAGAAGAATGGCGTCAAAGAGCTCATTGTCCAGCCGACTCACCTCATGCAGGGCAAGGAGTACGATGAGTTAAAGGAGACGCTCGACAAACACAAGGCGGATTTCGCAAAAGTCGCGCTCGCAGAGCCGTTGCTCGGCGAAGTGGGCAAGGACGCGGAGGAGGTCAATGCCGACAAGGAGCAGGTCGCGACCTTGCTTGTCCAGGCGGCTGTGACCGACGGCGGTTTTGATTCTGTCCAGAAGGCGGGACAGGAAGGCGCGGCCTTTGTCTTCCTGGGACACGGCACTTCCCACACCGCGGCAATCACCTATTCCGAGATGCAGACCGCAATGCGGAAGCTCGGCTACAACAATGTGTTCATCGGCACCGTCGAGGGCGAGCCGGCGGAGACCGCGGTCGACGCTGTGATTGAGGCGGTCAAGAAGGCGGGCTATAAGAAGGTCACGCTTCGCCCGATGATGGTTGTCGCAGGCGATCACGCGCACAACGATATGGCAGGTGCGGAAGAGGATTCCTGGGTGCAGAAGTTTGTCGCGTCGAAGAACTTTGACCGCGTCGAGACCCAGATTCTCGGCTTGGGTGGTATCGCCGACATTGAGAAAATTTATGCGGCGCACACGCAGGCGGCTATCGATCAGGCCGAGGGAAAGACGGCGGAGAGCAGCGCAGCCGAGACGACGGCTGCCGAGAGCAAGGCGAACTAAAGACTGACAGGGAGAGAAGATGAAGAGAAACAGCAGGATGCGCGGCATCGGCGGATTGCTTGCGCTGGCACTCGGGCTCAGCTTGCTCATGAGCGGCTGTGGGTCGAAGGTGTCCGAGAGCGGCGCTACGGGTAGCGAGGCGGCAAAGGAGGAGACGACAGCGGTAGCGGTGAGCGACGGAGAAAACGCTGTGCTGCCGGACGGCGTCTATACGGCGCGCTTTGAGACCGACAGCTCGATGTTTCATGTGAGTGAGGCGATGCATGACCGCGGGACGCTGACCGTAAAGAACGGGAAGATGACCCTCCATGTGTCGCTCCAGTCAAAGCGCATCCTGAATCTTTCCCCGGACGCGCCGAGGATGCCAAAAAGGACGGCGCCGTGCTCTTACAGCCGACAACCGACACGGTCAAGTTTGAGGACGGGAGCACACAGGAAGTTTACGGGTTCGATATCCCCGTCCCGGCGCTCGACACGGAATTCCCGCTTGCCCTCGTCGGCACCAAGGGTGTCTGGTACGACCATCAGGTCAAAGTCACAGAAGTCAAAGCAGAAGAGGTAAGTCAGGCGGCAGCTCCGGAGATTCCGGGGCTGCGCTTTGTTAAACGGATGGACCTTCGCTACGCGAAGACCTTTGATATTTACTTCTATGAGAAGAATTTCGCGCTGATCGATGTGCACGGCGCAGCGCGCTATCTGGTCATCCCGGCGGGAGAGACAGCGCCGAAAGAGCTGCCGGGCGATGTGGTGCGCTTACAGCAGCCGCTGGATCACATCTACCTTGCGGCGACGGCGGCCATGAGTCTCTTTGAGGTAAACGGTGCGCTCGGTGATGTCCGCTTTACCGGCACGAGAGCGGAGGGCTGGCACATTGATGCGCCGAAGCGGGCACTTTCGAGCGGCGAGATGCGCTTTGCGGGGAAGTACAGCGCGCCGGACTACGAGCTCCTCACATCGGAGGGCTGCAATCTCGCCATCGAGTCGCTGATGATACTGCACGCGCCCGAGGTGAAGGAGATGTTCGAGCGGCTCGGAATTCCGGTCTTTGTCGACTACTCGAGCAATGAGAGCCATCCGCTCGGGCGCACCGAGTGGGTGCGGCTCTACGGCGTGCTGACGAATCATCAGGCGGAGGCAGAACGGTTTTTTGACGCGCAGTGCGAAAAAATGGACACATTGCAGAATGTCGCGGACAGCGGCAAACAGGTCGTCTTCTTTGCGATGAACCGCGACGGGAGTTTTGTCGTCCGGCGGCGCACGGACTATGTGCCGAAGATGATACAGCTCGCGGGCGGGCACTATGTCGGCATCGGCGCGGATGAGAGCGGCAGGAGCTCGGTGCAGCGCGTGTCGCGCGAGGCGTTTCGAGGCGGCGCGCGATGCCGATGTATTGATTTACAATGCGACCGTGGAGGCGCCGCTCAAAGATCTCGCGGAACTCAAGGCAAAGGATGAGCTCTTCGCCGATTTCAAGGCCGTACAGGCGGGGGAGGTCTATCAGCTCGGCGGTGATATGTACCAGTCGGCGGATGCGGTCGCCGGACTGACGCTCGACTTTTACCGCGTGTTGCACGGCGAGACCGATGTCCCGCTGCAGTATCTGAGGAAACTCTCATGAGTGCGGGGAGAGGGCGGAGCGCGCTGGTATTTCTGTTTCTCAGCCTTGCGCTGCTTCTGTTGTTTTACTGGAATCTGGCTGCGGGGACGGTGCTCTTTTCGCCGGGAAAACTGTGGACGCTTCTCACTTCACCGGGCGGCACAGATCCGGCGGCGAGCATTTTATTCAAGATACGCCTGCCGCGCGCACTGATGGCCTTGCTGCTCGGTGGAGCGCTCGCGGTCTCGGGCTTTCTCCTGCAGACCTATTTTGCGAATCCGATTGCGGGTCCCTTTGTGCTCGGCGTTTCCTCGGGCGCGCGGCTTGCGGTGGCGCTCTGCATGATGCTCTTTTTCGCGCGAAACCGCGCGACGAGTTCGCTTGCGCTGGTGCTCGCCGCCTTTCTCGGCTCGCTGGTCTCGCTCGGTTTTCTGCTTGCGGTCTCAAGCCGGGTGCGCCATATGGCGGCTCTCCTGGTGGCCGGCATCATGATAGGGTATATCTGTTCGGCCGCGACCGATTTTTTACTGAGTTTTGCGGCGGACTCGGAGATTGTGTCCCTGCACAGCTGGTCGCAGGGCAGCTTTTCCGGCATGAGCCTTGCAGAGGTCAGGACAGCGGCACTGCTCATTGCGGGCTGCGCGGTAGCGCTCCTCTTTCTCGCGAAGCCGCTCGGTGCCGTACAGCTCGGCGAGAGCTATGCCGAGAGTCTCGGCGTCAATGTCATGCGGCTTCGCACGCTCTTAATTCTTCTCGCAAGCCTGCTCGCCGCGACCGTGACCGCCTTTGCGGGGCCGGTCTCGTTTGTGGGTGTGGCCGCGCCGTTTTTAATCCAGCGCCTGCTCTGTACCAACAAGCCGCAGCTCGTGCTACCGGCCTCGTTTCTCGGCGGCGCGGTCTTCTGCATGGCCTCGGACTTCATTGCGCGGACGGCCTTTCAGCCGACCGAGCTCGCGCTCAGCACGGTGACATCCTTCTTCGGCGCGCCGATTGTTCTCTGGCTATTGGTGAAGCGGCGGGGAAAATGAGACGCTGCGATCCAATCAGAGATTCCGGTAATACGATGTTGCTCATGAAAGAACGCTATATGGAGGGGATATGTCGGTCACAAGCTTTTTACATCTGAGCAATCCGGGGGGCGGTGAATTTGATACCGAAACATTCTGTGGGGAGATGGCGAGAAAATATCCGGGAACGGATATGGAACAGAGTCAAAGCAAGTCTTTGGCTTACGATATTACTTGGAGCCGATATGCGGATGGTCCACAGTTTGAAGTAAGGCTCGATCGAACACGCCGCACGCTTGCGGTGGAATATTTTAATTCGGAAAACAGAATTCGGGATTACGCAAATTTCATTCTATGGATCAGACGGTACTTTCCGAGCGAGCAGGAAGTGGTCTTGATGGATGAAAACAATGAGGCGCCAATGCCGCTTTCCCCGGAGGCAGAGACAGAGGAAATCGAAGCGTGGATCTTACGCGCCGGTGTATAAAAGCAGATACATCAAACGCCGTAATTGTTTTTCGCATGCAAATGTATTCCGATAGACGCGATATTGCGGCAACGCTTTGTCATCGCGCAGCGGTTAAAAAAGAAAAAGAACGGTGCTATCAGGCAGAGGGCGTATCGAGAGGAGGAGGGGCTATGCGGAAGGAGCAGCGGGCAAAACTCGCGGCAGAGGGGGTCAAAACGGGCTACGGCGCGCGCGTGGTGCTCTCGGAGGTCGCATTTGAACTTCACCCGGGTGAGGTCATGGCCCTGCTCGGGCCGAACGGTGCGGGCAAGTCGACCCTCTTAAAGAGTGCGGCGGGACAGCTTGCTCTGCAGGGCGGCAGCATCTACCTGGAAGGCAGAGATTTGCAGGCCTATTCCGGGAGAGAGCGCGCGGCGTGCATGGCACTTTTATTTACCGAGCGCAGGGAGCCTGAGTTTGCGACGGCGCGCGAGGTGGTCGAGGCAGGGCGCTATCCCTATACCGGGCGCTTCGGAACCTTGCGGGAGCAGGATCACGCGGCAGTGGCGCGCGCCATGGCCTATGTGCGCACCGAGGAACTTAAGGAGCGCCCCTTTGCGGAGCTGAGTGACGGCCAGCGCCAGCGCGTGCTGCTCGCCAGGGCGCTCGCGCAGGAGCCGCGGCTCATTCTGCTCGACGAGCCGACGGCGTTTCTCGACCTTCGCCACAAGATAGAACTTCTCGGTTTGCTGCGGGATCTCGCGACTCGGGAGGGACTCGCGGTTCTGGTTTCGCTCCACGAGCCGGACCTCGCGCTGAAATGTGCCGACCGCGTGCTGCTTGTCGCGGACGGCAAGGTGTTGCCGCCCGCTTTCGCCGGAAGAGGCGCTTTCCGAAGAGAATATGCGCCGCATTTACGGACTGAGCACTGCCTACGACGCCCTCTCCGGCAGTGCGGAATTGCCGCGGCACACGGAATACACGCCGCCGGACACGCTGGTACTCGCGGGCGGCGGAAGCGGCATACCGGTTTACAGGCGGCTTCGGCGCGAGGGCGTTTCTTTTGCGGCCGGGATTTTCAGCCCTGCGGATCTCGATTATCCGGTGGCAATCCGCCTTGCCGCAAAGGTCATTGAGACCGCGCCCTACGAGCCTGTCTCGGAGGTGTGTCTGCAAGCGGCAAAGGATTGCCTCTCAAAGGTCGGGCGGGTCATCTGGGCGGAGCCGCCGCTCGGGAGCGGCAATATGGACTTGCTTGCCTTGCGGGAGCTTGCGGAAACGAAGGGGATTTTAGAGCAAAAATAAAGAGGGCAATCTTTTCGGCCGGATCGCGGAGAGTCCGGGGCGTGCTCACGCGGGCGAGTCTGCGTGCAGGGGCAACACGCGCTTCCTGCGGGCGTGCGGAAGGACTGCCGAAAGCCAAAGCATCGATGCGGGGAAAGACCGTAAGTGCGTGAGGGAAGAAGAGAGAAAAGAACTGCCGCGATTGCGCCTGCAGGGACGATAGCGAGTGCTTATCCGCGGAAATGACAGATCATCGGACGGAGAGCGGGATAGGAGGAAAGGTGGAATATGAACATTCAGATTTTCGGCGGCGGCAAGAATTTTGATGTGAAAAAGGCAGAGCGCTATTTTAAGGAGCGCCGCATCCCGGTGCAGCGCGTGGATCTCTTTGAGAAGGGACTCAGCAAGGGGGAACTCCGCGCGGTGTGCCGGGCGCTCGGCAGCGCGGAAGCTCTGGTCGACACCGCCGCGAAGGCGAAGGAGACTGTGATCTGGTTTCAGCACACGGCGGAAGAGGACAGGGAAGCCTTTTTGCTGGAACACCCGGAAATTTTAAGACAGCCCATCGTGCGAAACGGCGCGCAGGCGACGGTCGGCTATCAACCCGAGGTCTGGAAGAACTGGGCGTGAGGCGGTTTCGGATTTAACCGAGCCAGCTCCAGTTCTCTTCGCGGGGCAGGGTGAGGGTCAGCATCACAACTTCGCCCGCATTGTCTCGGCAGAGATCCTCCGGGAGAGAGCGGAGCGGGAGCGGATTGCCCTCCTCGAGTTCCTGGAGAATACAGCGGACGCCCTCCGCGCGCGCGTCATCGATCGCGTCGGCGCGGTCCGCGCCTTCGCCGTAGCAGCCCGGAAAATCCGGGAAAGCGGCCCGAAAGCGGCCGTCACGTTCGGTGAGAATAATCGGGTAATCAAATGCCATGGAGGTATCCTTTCCGGAGACTGAAAACTGTTTCGCCTCATTATAGCATGAATGACAGATTGCATGAATGACAGGAAAACAGCGGCACCCCCTGCCCCGCGATTCGCTGTGGGAATGATTTCAGACTGTCCTATTTAATCTTGCAATCTAGCCTCATTGATTCGCCGGTTCTTGCCAAACGGGAGCTCTTTTGATGTAGTTACGAATGGGCAGATACAAGATTCATTACAGTTCGCTGTAGGAATGATTTCAGACTGTCTTACTTGATCTTGCAATCCAGAAACTGATTTGCAAAAAAAATAAAAAAGTGCTTGCATTCTCCGGGACAGCATAGTAGAATAACGAAGTACCAAGCGGGGATGCTGGAATTGGCAGACAGGCTAGACTAAGGATCTAGTGGCCACAAGCCGTGTGGGTTCAAGTCCCATTTCCCGCAGCGTATGAGAGGGTTGTGACGAAAGTCGCAGCCCTCTCTTTTTATACCCACGGCGCGGCTTGAATTCATTTCTGTAAACCGGTATAATGAAGATTAAGGTTCAAGAGCAAAAGACAATGGCAGGTAAATGACGGGAGGTTCTATATGAGAAAAGCAGGATTGTTCTGCGTTGCGGCGCTGGCGGCACTCAGCATCAGCGCTTGCGGCGGTTCGAAGCAGGAGAGCACGGCGGCGGAGACCACGGTTGCGGCTTCTACGGTCGAAGAGGGAACCACGGCGGCAGGCGGCAGCATCATTGCACCCGAGGCGGCTAAGACCGACCACCAGAACGGCGGTTTCCCGGTGCAGCTGGATGCGGACAGCTTCAACGGCAAGACCGTAAAGGCAGAGTTCTTTGCCTTTGACCGCTATGATGTGGCAAAAATCAATGCGCTGAAGGTGGGCGATGTGCTTCAGGTCGCGAATCACAATGTCGCAATCAAGACCATCGACAAGAAGAACGCCGAGACCGGCAATTTCCCGGAGGTCATCATCAACGGCGGTGTGGCAAACGGCGGCGTGAGCCTTTTGCAGGACGGCGACTACTTCCGCACCGAGAGCGAGGACGGCACGCCGCTCTACTACTCGATCGGTACGGAAGAGCTGAAGCTCGCGAGCGATGTGGTCTACATGGACTACTCGGATCTGAACCAGCAGAACGGTGTCACCTACCAGACTGACCAGATTAAGAAGGCGTTCGAGGCCGACAAGGCCAAGGGCTGGGGCCCGCAGGTCATCTCGGTTGTGATCAAAGACGGCGAGGTCAAGCAGATTTTCCGCACCTTTGCCCAGGACAGCGCGAAGAAGTGAGCGGAATCCAAAAAGAGGGGGATGCGAAAAAACTCGATTGAGTTTTTTCACATCTCCCTTTTTGCATTTATTGTGTATAAATGACTGAAAGCATACCAAAAAAAAGCGCAGTCCCCCTACCCCATAGAAATTCTTTTTTGAATCTATGCGGCAGCTCTGTTTCTCATCTTTCCCCTAACATCTTTTATTTCATTGATGAAATATCCAAAGGTTCTGTATGACGGAGTCCGGTGATCCATGAGATACATGAACCTGATATTAACTTTGCAGTTGTCTTCCGGTTCTCTTAGAGAGCAGTAACCGCTAGTCATAAATCCGAAAAGTACTGTTTTTAACATGTTGACTGGATTATATCTGAATCGTCCGGTTGTGTACGCCGGAATATCGGTCAGATACTTGTTTAAATCGATTCCTCCCATCAATCTGTCAGATGTTAAAACAGGATCCAGCAGATCCAAACAATCTGAAAGAAACAGTGGTAAATATCCTTGTTTTGAATTACATACAATTAGTATGTAAAGTTTTCATTCCAAGTTAATTTTACCACAAAAATAGGACCTTTCGCATTAACGAATGGTCCTATTTCTTTCAGGGACTTATTTCACAGCCCCCTCTTGTATTCATTACATGGAGTTACAAAGCAGTAAGAAAGGTTAAGCCCCCTAAAATCACTCCTGCTGAATTAGGAATAATGAGAATCCAGTCCTTTTTCGGTTCTTTAGTCCACCCATAAATAACCCAAATCAGGCAAGAAATTGCAGCAAATAACGGCTGAAACGGTTGCGCTTTGCTCCCTTGTAAATTGGAGTAAATTTGAGGGATATAGGCAATAAAGACAAAAATTCCAATAAATGCTCCAATAGACCCTACCAAAAGATTAAGTTTTTGCTTGGTCATCTGCGTCTCCTTTCAATGGACACGATTTCTACAAATTATTAAATCATATCGCAAATATCCACTTTTAACAAATCAATTGTAATAAATCATAATATTTTTGTCAAATGTTATTTAGTTGGCGAATTGTTTAAGAAACTGACTGTTTGGAATATAAAAAAGCACTTGCAATAATGCAAGTGCCTGATCTTGTCAAATACAAAAGCAGAGAGGTTTCTACATATACATGAATTGACACGACTAATCCCAAAAGACATGGTTCCCGCGCTGGGTGTAACAGAACCGGGAGGTATTGCCTTCTGTGTGGCAAAGGCAAAGTCCTATGCCAAAGGCGAGCTTCTTCACCTGAATGTTGCTATGAACAGCGGCATGTATAAAAACGCCTTTACCTGCGGTATTCCCAATTCCCTCTTTTTGAATCATCAAACGCTTGTTGCGGCTGGGCGAACAAAAAGAGACAGTGTCACAGCGAAGTTTGCTGCGCGCTCTTTTTGCCGCCCTCGAAGCAGGCGGGGCGCACCGGATACTTTTCCCACTCGGGCTGCACATCTCGGCCCATCGCGCGGAGCATCGCCTTATCCTGCTGAATCGTGGAGCCGCTCGTGGTCAGCATGTTGCCGGTGATGGTCGCGCTGACGCCGCAGGCAAAGCTGTGCGCGCCGTTGTCGGAGAGTGCCGAGCGACCGCCTGCGAGGCGGATATTCGCCTCGGGGTTAATCATGCGGAAGATTGCGAGGGCGCGCAGAATCTCCTCGTCCTTCAGAATTTCGCGCTCGCCGAGCGGCGTGCCCTTGATCGGCATCAGGACATTGACCGGAATCGACTCGATGCCGAGCTCGGCGAGGGTCAGCGCCATGTCGATGCGGTCCTCCCAGGTCTCGCCCATGCCGATGATGCCGCCGGAGCAGACGCAGAGCCCCTCTTCCTTGGCCGCGCGAATGGTCTCGAGCTTCTGGTCAAAGGTGTGGGTCGTGCAAATCTCGGGGAAGAAGCGGCGCGAGGTCTCAATGTTGTCGTGATAGCTCGTGACGCCCGCGAGGTGCAGCTCGTGCAGCTGCTCTCTCGTCAGAAAGCCGTGGGAGGCGCAGAGATCAATCTTGCACTCCTCGGCCATGCGGCGGTAAGCGGCGAGCGCGTGCTTGAACTCTTCGCCGGTCAGCGAGCGCCCCGAAGTCACAATCGAGAAGCGGTCCACGCCCTCGCGCTCGTTCGCCTTACAGGCAGCGACAATCACATCCTCCGGCAGAAACGCATACTCTTCGCAGCCGGTCTTCGAGTGTGCGGACTGCGCGCAGTACTTGCAGTCCTCGCTGCAGCGGCCGCTTCTGCCGTTGATAATCGTACATAAATCGACTTTGTCCTCACAATAGGTCTCGCGGAGTTTATCCGCCGCCTGACAGAGCTCCGTGAGATCCACGGTCAGAAGCTCCTCGAGTTCCCGATCACCCCGCTTCAGACGGCGCCCGCCAATGATTTCCTCTGCCAGTTTCAATGCGTTCATATCGCATGCCTCCCGAATGTATTCAATGGAATCCTTGCCCAGTATAGTCAGTTTGAATGAAATTTGTCAACCGAAATTATGTTCGAGGTTGACAATCGGAGGCCGGACGAGTATGCTAAGCGTTAGTGCAAAACGCACAGGAAGAGGAGAGTAGAGAATGAAACGTTTGGATATTCGCAACATGGCATTGATTGCAGTGATGACAGCGCTGATGTGTATCTTTGGCCCCATGTCGATTCCGATCGGCGCAGTACCCTTTTCGCTGACCCCGCTTTTGGTATACCTCGCTGCCTACATTCTCGGCATGCGGAACGGCACCGTTGCCTACCTTGTCTATCTGCTGATCGGCTTTGTCGGCGTTCCGGTCATGTCCGGCTACAGCGGCGGCCCGGCAAAGATTCTGGGACCGACCGGCGGTTATCTGATGGCCTTCATCCTGATGGCGCTGATGACGGGCTTCGTGGTGGAGCGCTTCTATCAGAATGTCCCGCTGCAGGCGGCTGTGATGTTTGTCGCGCTGATTATCTGCTATGCGGCCGGCACCGCATGGTTTGTCGGACAGACCAAGATGGCGCTCTCGAAAGCACTTGCGGTCTGCGTCTATCCGTTTGTCCCGCTCGACTGCATTAAGCTCGGTCTTGCGATTATCATCGGACGCCCGGTCAGAGAGCGGCTGCGCGGCTTCCTGCAGGCGAGATCGGCGGCGAGCCTCGCCTGACGCGTTTTGCAAAATCGAAGAGAAAGAAAAAAGAGCGAAGAACCTTGGTTCTTCGCTCTTTTTCTCACACTGGATTCTTTTTAAAACTTTCGTTATACTAAAAAGAGCTGAAAAGTTTGACTGTTCAGCGCAGAAAAGGAGGAAATGTCATGAAAGGGAATGTGCTGGTCGGGCAGTCGGGCGGTCCCACCGCTGTCATCAATTCGAGTCTTGCGGGTGTCTTCAAGACAGCAAAAGAACGTGGCTATCAGAAGGTCTACGGGATGCGCTTCGGCATTCAGGGCTTTCTGGATGAGCAGTATGTGGATCTCTCGGACTATATCCGGAATGAGCTGGAACTTGAGCTTCTGAAGCGCACGCCGTCGGCTTTCCTCGGCACCTGCCGCTACAAACTGCCGGAGATTCACGAGGACAAAGAAGTCTTTGACAAGGTGTTTGCGCTGCTCGACAAACTGGACATTGAAGTCTTTATCTACATCGGCGGCAACGACTCGATGGACACGATACGGAAGCTCTCGGACTACGCACTCCTCACCGGCGCGAAACAGCGCTTTGTGGGCTGCCCAAAGACCATCGACAACGATCTCGCGATTACCGACCACACGCCGGGTTTCGGCTCGGCGGCAAAGTATATTGCGGCCTCGACCAAGGAAGTGATTCGCGACGCGCTCGGCTTTCCTATAAGAAGAAAAATGTAAATATCATCGAGATCATGGGGCGGAATGCCGGCTGGCTCGTCGGTGCAACGGCACTCGCGCGCCAGGAGGATTGCGACGGCCCGGATCTCATCTACCTCCCCGAAGTGCCCTTTGACATTGAGGTCTTTGTGGAGCGCGTGACGGGGTTGCTCGAGAAGAAGGATGTGATTGTCGCGGCGGTCTCCGAGGGCATACGGACGGCGGACGGTGCCTATGTCTGCGAGCTCGCGGACGGCGCGCACAGTAAGGACGCGTTCGGGCATATCCAGATGACGGGCACAGCCTCCTATCTCGCGGGGCTCGTGCATGAGCGCCTCGGCATCAAGACCCGCGCCGTGGAACTCTCGACCTTGCAGCGCGCGGCAGCGCATCTCGCGAGCCGCGTCGATGTGGACGAGGCGTTTGCGGTCGGCGGTGCGACGGTCAAAGCGGCGGATGAGGGCTCGAGCGGCGTGATGGTCGTGATAGACCGCGTCTCGGACGACCCTTACCAGTCGGCCATCGGCGTCTACGATGTGCACCGCATCGCAAACGGCGAGAAGCTGGTGCCGCGCAGCTGGATCAACGCGGCCGGAGACTATGTGACCGATGAGTTCGTGAGCTATGTGAAGCCGCTGATTCAGGGCCACTATAACCCGATGATGGTCGCAGGTCTGCCGCGCCACCTCGTGATGAATCAGAAGAATTACAGCGACTACCAGATCTGAGACGGCGGGTAAGGCGAAAAGATGCGCTTGACGGAACTTCTGTGCGCTGGTATCATTCTGTTACATAACAAATATAACAGCAAGCGCAGAGGAGGTTGATACATGGCAGTTGTACCGGTTTATAACATTCTGGCAGTGCCCGGCGCGAGTATTCCGCTTTCACTGGAGCGTTTTGATAAAATGATAGGCAGAGTCCCGGTCTCGGGAGAGCGTGTGACTCTGATTTTTATGAAGGAGGACAAGACCAGGGAGGAGCTCACCGCGGACGATTTCTATCCGATCGGCGTGAGCGGCACCGTGGTCGAGGTCGGCGAGCAGGGCGTGCTGGTATTCCGCAGCAATACGCGTGTCGATCTAAAGTCGGTCAACATCTACCCCGATCACAGCATTGATCTCGATGTGGAGCGCAGGCCTGACATTGAGGATCTCGACGAGACGGTCTCGGCGGAACGGCTGAAGCAGATGAAGCGGCACATGCTCGAGGCTTACGGCGACAATCCGCAGTTCGGTCCCATGCTCCGCGGCATGATGTCCCGCTGGGCGTCGCTCGGCGACATTGCGGGCATTGTGAACCGCTGGCTCATCAATTCGCCCGAGGAGAAGATGGACATTCTCGCCGAGGACAGCCGCGAGAAGCGGGAGCAAAAGTTAGAGGAACTGCTCCGCGAAAATCTGGAGTTTCACAAGGTGAACAGCGAGGCGAGCAGCGCGCAGGAAGAGGAATATCAGAAGATGTACCGCGAGAACGCGCTGAAAAAGCAGATTGAGTATCTGCAAAAGGAGCTCGACAACCTGCACCCCGAAAAAGTCTCGGATCTCCGGAAGTTTGAGCTGAAGATTCAGGACCTCGGGATGAACGAGAGTGCGAAAGGCGGAGGCCGAAAAGGTCTTGAAGCGCCTCAAGCAGGAGGGGCAGCAGAGTGCGGAGAGCGGCCTGCTCTACGATTACCTCGACTATGTGACGAATCTCCCGTGGAAGAAGGAGGCAGCGGCGGCGATTGACCTCGCGGCGGCGGAGCAGGTGCTGAACGAGGATCACTTCGGTCTCAAAAAAGTGAAGGATCGCATTCTGCAGCAGATTGCGGTGATGTCTCTGAAGGGCCAGCAGTCCGGCTCGATTCTGCTCTTTGTCGGCGCACCCGGCACGGGTAAGACCAGCATAGGCGCCTCGATTGCGCGTGCACTCGGCAGAAAATATGTCCGCGTGAGCCTCGGCGGTGTGCGCGATGAGGCGGATATCCGCGGTCACCGGAGAACCTATATCGGCGCGATGGCAGGGGCGCATCATGGACGGCATCAAGAAGAGCGGCGTCTCGAACCCGGTCATGGTGCTCGACGAGGTGGATAAGCTCTCAACAAGTTTCCACGGCGATCCCGCGAGTGCGCTGCTCGAAGTGCTGGATCCGGAGCAGAACCACAGCTTCACCGACCACTATCTGAATGTGCCCTACGATCTCTCGGATGTGCTCTTTGTCTGCACGGCGAACAGTCTCGAGACCATTCCGGCGCCGCTCTTAAACCGCATGGAAGTGATTTCGTTTCAGGGCTACTCGCCGCTCGAGAAGAAGGAAATCGCAAAGCGTCACCTGCTTCCGAAGGCGCTCGACGGCGTGGGACTCACAGCGGAGCAGGTGCTGATTCCGGATGAGATTTGGACATTCTGATTTCGGATTACACGCGGGAGGCGGGCGTGCGCGGTTTAAAGCGCTGCCTCGACAAGCTCTGCCGCGGCGCGGCCGTACAGTATCTCCGCGACAGGCAGCCGCTCACCGTCACGCGGGACAATCTGCGGTCTTTGATGGACACGCACCCGATGCTGCACCGCAAGGTGCGCGAGAATACGACGCCCGGCATTGTGACAGGTCTCGCCTGGACCGCGGTCGGCGGCGAGATCCTCTACATCGAGACCCTGTTCACGAAGGGGAGCGGCAAGATTCATGTGACCGGACAGCTCGGCGATGTCATGAAAGAGTCGGCGGAGCTTGCGGTCAGCAAGGTGAAAGCGCTCTTCCCGGAGAAGGCGCAGCTTTTTGCGGAAAACGATCTCCACATCCATGTCCCGGACGGCGCGACGCCGAAAGACGGTCCGAGCGCGGGTATCACACTGACCACGGCGCTCGCATCACTTCTGACCGGCAAGGCGGTTCCCTCGACGGTCGCGATGACGGGCGAGGTGAGTTTGCAGCGCGAGGTGAAGCCGATCGGCGGCCTGCCGGAGAAACTGATGGCGGCCGAGCGGGCGGGCGTAAAGACTGTGTTCATTCCCGCGGACAATGCGGAGGATCTCGAGGATGTCGCGCCCGAAGTGCGGGAGAAGCTCGAGGTGATTCCGGTCCGAGAGGTGAGCGAAGTGCTCACAAGGCTCGGCTTGCTCGAGAAAGCCTGAGACGAAATCATCAGACGCGTATCGCGAAAGCGAAACGAAGAAAAGCAAAAGCCCTGCATTGCCGGGAAGGTCGGCAATGCAGGGCTTTTGTTTCATGGAGTTCTTCCGACTATGTTCCCTTAAAAGGGGGATTAAGGGAACATACCCTGAAAGGCATATCCTTTCCCTTAATTTGCGATACCATTTAAGGGAAAGGATGAAGAGGTAAGGGAATGAGAGAGTTCAACGATTCCTTAATCAAGGATAAAAAAATCGGACGCTTTACCAAACAGGACATTCGGGAGCTTTGCGCAAGCTCGTTGCATCCGGTGAACTGAAGCGCGAAGGCAAGGGCAAAAGCACCTGCTACTACAGAACAAAATAGGATTCCCTTAAAAAGGATGACTTTCCCTGTTACCGCAAAAGACCCCGGCGCTGCCTGCGAAAAGCAGGCAGCGCCGGGGTCTCTCTCTTTCTTGAAGCTTTATGGTAGGTAGTGTAACGAAAGGAGCAAATTAATTTTGGCTGAGGTAAGCAGCTGCCTGCTTGCCCGCAATGCGGCCGTAGACCACAAAGTCTGCGACGGCATTGCCGCCGAGGCGGTTCGCGCCGTGCACGCCGCCCGTCACCTCACCCGCCGCGAAGAGGCCCGGAATCGGGTTGCCGTCTGCGGTCAGGACTTCGGTGTTCGGGTTAATCCGGAGACCGCCCATCGTGTGGTGGACGCCCGGCGTGACCTTGATTGCGTAGTAGGGCGGCGTGCTGAGCGGTGCCGCAAAGCTCGTGCGCCCGAACTGATTGTCTGTCTTTGCCTCGACCGCCGCGTTCCACTCGTTCATCGTGGTCTCAAACGCGGTCGGGTCAATCTGCAGGGCGGTGGCGAGTGCCGCATAGCTGTCGCCCTGCGTCGTGTAGCCTTTCTTGATATAGCCCTGAATGACATTGGAAGCGTCGGTCATCGCCTGATCGACGATCAGATAAGCAAAGCTGCCGGGCTGCTGAATCTCGGCGGCGGAAACCGCGTCGCGCGTGCCGACTTCGTCGGTGAAACGCTTGCCGTCGCTGTTCACGAGAATCGCACCGTCGCCGCGGAGGCCCTCGGTGATCAGTGCCGCCGTGTTCATCTCGACGGTCGGGTGAATCTGAATCTGGTCGAGATCCACGGTGTCTGCGCCGACGGCCTCGCCCATCACAATGCCGTCACCCTGCGCGCCCTTTGCATTGGTGGTCATGAAGCCCTTCAGTTCCGGGCGGTACTTGGTGACCATCTCGAGGTTTGCGCCGAAGCCGCCGCTCGCAAGAATCACGGCCTTTGCATGGACGGTGACCTTCTCGCCGGTCGGGCCGACTGCCTCGACGCCGACCACCTTGCCGCTCTCATCGGTGAGGAGCTTCTCGGCTCTGGTCTCGAGACGGAGATCCGCGCCGATTTTCTTTGCATTCTCCTCGAGAATCGGGAGCATGAAGGTGCCGACCGAGACGGTCTTGCCCTCGGCGTTGACCGGGCGGTGAATGCGCTTCACCGAAGCGCCGCCGAAGCTCGAGACGGAGGGCAGCGGCGCGCCGATGCTATCAAGCCACTGAATGGCATCCGCCGAGTTTTCGGCGAGTGCCTTGACAAGTTCGGGGTTATTCCGCCCCTTGCCGCCGATCATCGTGTCGAGCTCAAAGAGCTCCACGGAGTCAAAGTAGCCGCTCGGGGCTGCCTGGTAGGCCGCCCACTGCTCGCGGACCGTCTTTGCGAGTTCGGTGATTGCCGCATTGTCCGCGTATTTTTCCTCGGCGGTCTTAAGGGTCTTCTCGACACCTGCCGCCTCGTCGAAGCTGTTCTTATCCTGCTCGGGGGTCTTTGCCGCGTTCATGCCGCCGGTCGAGCGAATCGAATTGCCGCCCGCCATGGCCTGACTCTCGAGAATCACAATTTTCTTGCCGGCATTTGCCGCCTCAATCGCAGCGGTCAGACCGGCGCCGCCGCCGCCGACAATCACGATGTCGGTGTCGAGGGTCTGATCCGGCTGCTTTTCGCGGACTTCGTGGACTGCGGTCGAGAAGGGCTTCGGGTCAATGCCGCCCTGCTCGAGCGCCGCTTTTACGGCGTCGTGGATTGCGTTGCTGGTGAGGGTTGCACCCGAGACGGCATCGAGCTCATAGCTCTGGTTTTTGAAGATTTTCTCCGGGAGCTCGCCGATCGCCACGGTACCGATGCCCTCGGTCTCGTGGTGATCCAGGACTTTGACGGAGTAAATCCGGTCCGGCGTCGCAATGACTTCGACCTCGACCGGGCCGTTCATGCCCTGCGCCGAGGCGGTCGCGGTGACGGCATCGGCCGGAATATCCTTTTTCGCGACGCCGCCCTTATGCGCTGTGGTCTGCATGAGGTGCTGCATCAGAAAAAGCGGAAGTATGATGCCGATCAGAATGAGGAGATACGGCAAGAAGCTTCGTTTCTGTTTCATGGGGTGTCCCTCCCTGTTTTGTTATTTTTTTATCATATCATAGAGAGGGCTGTCTGAACATGTGAAAACGGGAAGAATTTTGCTAAAATACAGGGGAAAATGAAAGCGAAGCCCGGAGTTCTCCGGGCAGCGCAGAGAGACAGGTGACGGATGAAAGAACAGAGGGAAATGACGGAAAAGACGGAAACAGAAGAGAAGCAGCCGCGGCTTATGTGGCTCGATGTCTGGCGGGGCATCGCGGTGATCAACATGTGTCTGTACCACGGTCTCTGGGATCTGGTCTACTATTTTCGCTTGCCGGGTTTTGACTGGTACAGCGCTCTGCCCGGCTATGTCTGGCAGCAGAGCATCTGCTGGAGTTTTATTTTTTTGTCGGGCTATAGCTACGCGCTCGGGAAGAACAAGTTCCGGCGGGGTGCGACGATTTTGTTTGCGGGCGCGCTCGTCGAGGCGGTCGCGGGCGCCTTCGGGCAGGAAATCCACTACGGCATTCTGAGCTTTCTGGGGCTCTGGCAGTTGTTGCTCACCCTGCCGGAGGATCAGCTTTCGCGCGAGATGCGTCTCCGCTCCTGGTGCCGGATCGGCCCTATCGGCTTTGTACTCTGTCTCGGCCTGTTTTTCCTGTTCCGCAATGTGAATCAGGGAAGTCTCGGCTTTGAGAGCCTCAGGCTTGTCACACTGCCGGACGCACTGTACCGCAGTCGTTTGACGGCCTGCCTCGGCTTTCCGCCGGCCGATTTCTTTTCGCTCGACTATTTTTCGCTGCTGCCCTGGGGTTTTTTGTTTCTCGCGGGCTATTTTCTCTCACAGTACCGTGCGGAACAGCGGCGCAATGCAGCCGCGGCAAAGTCCTGTACAGTGTACGGCGTGAACGGCGGGTTCGGAGGTGTTGCGCCTGCGGAAGAGGGCGGCACGCTCGGGGAGGTTCTGCTTCAGCGGCTTTCGGGGCAGGCACTCTTTCGCCGGAGAGGGCGGCTGCTCGCGTTGGGTCGGCAGACACGCGCTGCCGATTTACCTCCTGCACCAGCCGATCTGGATGGCAATCTTTGAAATCGCAATCCGCCTGCGGCGCTGAATGCCGCCGTTTGCTCAGACGAACACAAAGTGTTTTAGCAGGACGAGAACCGTGAGGTGCAGCGGATAATAAAGGTAAAAAAACCACTGAGAGACGCCTGCGGCGCGCGGCACAGCGCCCGCGGGCGTCTTTTGCGCTGCTCCTTCGGCGCGCGGGTCCGGGCGCGTGAAAGCGGGTTCCGCCGGGTAGGCGATGAGGAGCGCGAGAAGCGGCCCGGCGTTCACGGCGAACAGGCGGAAACAGAATAGCGGGAGCGGCTCGTGTAAGGCGTATCCGGTCATGACAGCGTCAATCGAGAGACCGAGCATCGCAAAGAGAAAGCCGTAGCGCTTCTTTTCGCGGACACCGCGCGCGGCGAGAAAAGAGGAGCACCATGGCGGGCGCAAACGCGGACCAGTCCGAGAAAAAAAGGTGCAGACAAAAAAGAGGAGAGCGAGGAGCGGCTTCCGGTACGGACTTCCCTTCATTTCCTCGGCGACTGTCAGAAGCAGCAGACAAAAGGTGAGCGAAAAGAGCATGTTCAGCTGAAACGGAATGCGAAACGCGAGCCAAAACGGGAGCTGCGAGAGGAGCGCCGTGACGGCGAGACGCTTTAGGTAGCCGCGCCGCGAGTGGGTATAGAAGTAGCCGTCCACAAGATACATGCACATGACGGGCGCAGTGAAAGTAGCCGATTCCAGTCAGGACCATGGCGAGCGGGCTGCTGCCCGGCAAAAACATGTGCGCAAAGTGGTTAAGGGTCATACAGAGCAGGGCGAGAAGCTTTACGCGGGAGCGGGGACTTGCAAACATAGGGTACCTCCGGGAAAAATCGCAGACGTTGTGTATTCGAGCGGCGGTTCAGATGTGCTTCGTTGGTATCAGTATAATATATGTGAAGAGACCTATCCACCGGTCGCGCGCCGACATTACGGCTCTCCGGTGCTTTGCCCTGTCGCGTGCGACATGGTATACTGAAATTTATCCAAAGTAAGACAAGTCGCGGTCAGCGCGCGGAAATGAGGACAAATCATGAATGCAAGGGTCATTTACTGTAGCAAAACGGGCAGCACGGAGAAAATCGCAAAGCGGATTGCGAAAGGACTTTGAGAGTCCGCTGCTGAAGGTCGAGGCGGATGTGCTCTACGGCGGCTTCTTCTCCGCCTGCGCGCGCGTGGTCGCCGACCGCCTGCAGAAAAATCTGCCGAAGTCCGTCACCGAGACGCCGGATGTCTCGGACTGCGATACCTTATTCCTCGGCTTCCCGATCTGGTGGGACGATATGCCGGACTACTATAAAGAGTTCCTCGGGAGACTCGAGGCGGACGGCAAGTGCCTGATTCCGTTTGCGACTTCGGGCCGCTCGGACATGAGCCGTGCAATCGAAAGCCTCCGGGAACTCTTTCCGAATGCCGAGATTCGGAATCCGTTTCACTACGGCATCACGCAGCGGGATGACTATGCGCTCTGGAAGCGGGAGATCTCGGAGGACGCTGCCATTGAGGACGCAATCCGTTGAGACTGGTCTTTTTGAGCATTGCGCCGGAGTTTTTTGAGAGCTATCTGGCCTCGCATGCGGTGCAGCTCGCGAGACGGCAGGGGCATTCCGTCGAAGTCGCGGATCTCCGCGACTTTGCGGACGGGAGTTTCCGGCAGGTCAGCGACTCGCCGTTCGGCGGCGGCAGAGGTGTGGTGCTCCGCGCGCTGCCCATCTTTCGCGCGGTCGAGGCGCTGACCGGGCGGCGCCTGCAGGAGAGACCGGGGCAGCCGGGCGGTGCGGACGGCAGTCTGGTCGCAGCGCTCACGCCGACCGGAGTCCCGTTTGTTCAGCGGACCGCGCACCGCTATGCGGCCTGCGACACGCTCGTGCTGCTCTGCGGGCGCTTTGAGGGCATCGACGAGAGAGCGCTCGAGGCGGTGGATGAGCGCATCTCGATCGGCGACTATATCGTGACGGGCGGCGAAATTCCGGCGATGGCAGTCGCCGACGCCGCGCTCCGTCTCCTGCCAGGGCGTGCTGAAAACGGGCAGCGCGGAGGAGGAGTCCTTTGAGACCGGTCTCCTTGAATATCCGCAGTATACGCAGCCCGCCGAACTCTTCGGGCAGCGCGTGCCGGAAGTCCTCTGCAGCGGCGACCACGCGAAAATAGCTGCCTGGCGGCAGGCGGCGGCAGTCCGCGCAACGGCGCGCTTTCGCCCGGATTTGCTGGAAACGATTGACCTTACCTCGCAAAAGAGATAAAATCAGCAGATATGACGACAGAGGATACTTCGCTTTCTTCGCCCCGTGAGCGAGTGCTCACGGGGCGTTTTCGGCGGTATGCTCGCAGTACAACAGGGGAGGTTTTCAGATGAAGAAGAACAGACTGGCGGCGGCAGCGCTCTTTGGCTTTATGACTTTGGCGCTCGCGGCCTGCGGCGCAAAGAGCGACGGTGCGAAGGCGGACAGCAAGACAGCGAACAGCAGCGCAAAGGTCTACAAGGTCGGCATTCTCCAGTTTATGGATCACCCGTCCTTGAACCAGATTGAGCAGAATGTGGAGAAGGAACTCGACGCCCTCTCGAACGATGAGGTTCGCTATGAGTATAAGCCCTATACGCTGAACGGCCAGGGAGATTCCGCGACCTTAAACCAGATGGCGGCAAAGCTCCTCGACGACAAGGTGGATGTGATCATTCCGCTCGCGACCCCGGCGGCACAGATTGTGCAGTCCACGGTCGAGGGCCATTCCGAGACGCCGATTGTGTTCTCGGCGGTCTCCGATCCGGTCGGCGCAAAGCTCGTGAAGGATCTGAATGCGCCCGGCGGCAACATCACCGGCACCTCGGACAGCCTGAACACGGACGCGATTATGGAGCTGATTCTCGCGACCAAGCCGGACACCAAGTATGTGGGTCTTTTGTATTCCAAGAGCCAGGACAGCTCCGAGAAGCCGATTGCGGACGCAAAGGCCTTCCTCGATGCGCACGGCATTCGCTACATCGAGAAGACCGGCACGACGAACGACGAGATCAATGCGGCGGTCGACGCGCTGATTGCCGAGAAGGTCGATGCGATTTTCACGCCGACCGACAACACGGTGCAGAACGCGGAGCTCTCGTTCTACGAGAAGCTGATCACGGCGAAGATTCCGCACTTCGGCGGCGCGGATTCGTTCGCGTTAAACGGCGCGTTTGTGGGTTACGGCGTCGACTACGCGCAGCTCGGCAAGGAGACCGCTGATTTAACGGCGGAGGTGCTGAAGGCGGGCAATGCGGGCAGCGTCCCGGTCAAGACCTTTGACAACGGCATCGCGACCGTCAACACCGACACGGCGAAGGCGCTCGGCTATGACATCGAGACCCTGAAGAAGGACTTTGCGCCGCACAGCACGGCGGTCAATGAGATCACGACCAAGAAAGAATTTGATAAGAAGTAAGGAGGCGCTGTGGGAAGTTTTTTGACGCCGGTTATGCTGCGGACAGCGCTGGAGGTCGGCCTGATTTATGCGATTGTCGCGCTGTCACTCTTTATCAGTTTCAGTATCCTGAATATCTGTGATCTCTCGACGGACGGCTGCTTTACGCTTGGCTGCGCGGTCGGCGCGGTTGTGACGATGGCGGGGCATCCGCTGCTCGCAATCCCGGCGGCGATGCTGGCCGGTGTGCTCTCGGGCGCGGTGACCGCCTTGCTGCAGACCAAACTCGGCGTGCCGAGCATCCTCGCGGGCATCATCGTGAATACGGGGCTCTATACCGTAAACCTCGGCGTCATGGGCTTTTCCTCGAATGTCTCGATTTTCGGGACGGACACCCTCTTTTCGCTCTGGGGCAAACTGTTTGACGGGACGGTGCTCGGCGACTGGTCGAGAAGTATTTTGCTTCTGATTCTGGTCGCCCTGATCTGTGCTGGCCCTCAACTGGTTCCTGAAGACCCGAATCGGTCTCTCGATCCGGGCGACCGGCGACAGCATGGAAATGGTGCGGGCTTCGTCGATCGATCCCTCGTTTATGATAGTCGTGGGACTCTGCTGCTCGAACGCCCTGACCGGCCTCGCAGGTTCGCTCTTTGCGAGCTACAACAAGTCGGCGGACATTAACCTCGGAACCGGCATGGTCACGATAGCGCTTGCCGCGCTGATCATCGGCGAGACGCTGTTCGGCAAGCGGCGCATGCCGGTCCGGATTGTCGGCGTCGTGATCGGCTCCTGCCTGTACCGCTTCATGATTTCGATTGCGCTTCGCTTAAACGCGCCGACAGAGGCCTTTAAGCTGGTCTCGGCCCTGATTGTCGCGATTGCGATTGCGGCGCCGGAGGCACAGCGCGCCCTTGCCCTGCACCGCCGGAAAAAGGCGGCCATGCGGCGGCGCCGGGAGAGGAGGCAAGGCATGCTGAGAGTTTCGAATTTAAAGAAGACCTTCAACGAGGGCACGGTCAACGAGAAGGTCGCGCTGAACGACCTCTCGCTCACGCTGCCGGACGGCGATTTCGCGGCGATTGTCGGCTCGAACGGCGCCGGCAAGTCCACCTTTTTCAACGCGATTGCGGGCAGCTTCTATGTGGATGACGGCGAGATTTTTTTCTGGACGATCTGGATATCACCTTTATGCCGGAGCACAAGCGGAGCCGCATCATCGGGCGTCTGTTTCAGGATCCCGCTGCTCGGCACCGCGCCGCACATGACCATTGAGGAGAATCTGACGATTGCGTACCTCCGCGCCTCGGGGCACACGAGTGCCTTCAGCCGCAGCGCGGCGAAGGACAGAATTTTCTTCCGGGAACAGCTCAGCGAGCTTCATATGGGTCTTGAGGACAGAATGGAGCAGCCGGTCGGCCTCCTGTCCGGCGGACAGCGCCAGGCGCTGACACTTTTGATGGCGACCGTGGTCACCCCGAAACTGTTACTGCTCGATGAGCACACGGCGGCGCTGGATCCGAAGACGGCCGAGAAGGTGCTTGACCTGACCGCGAAAATCGTCCGGGAGCGGCGCATCAGCTGCCTCATGGTCACGCACAACATGCATCAGGCCCTCGAGCTCGGCAAGCGCACGCTCATGATGGACGGCGGACGCATTGTCTTCGATGTGTCCGGAGAGACGAGAGCCGCGATGACGGTGCAGGATCTGCTGGATCGCTTCAAGCAGGGTGCGGGCAGCGAACTCGACAACGACAGAATTCTGCTCTCCGAGTGAAGCGACAGGGCCTAACGCCTGTCATATCAATTTCCGAATAAAAAGAACCGTACGGGATCACAAAACCCCGTGCGGTTCTTTTTTTGAGAAGTATAGGACAAAAGGGAGGTTACGCGGACAAAGAGAGTCGGCGCCCCCCGCAGCGCCGACAGAATCGGGCATGGCGGGGGGAAACTTCTTGGAACAGGATATACAGGACCTTTTTCCGGAGTTATAAGACAAAAAGAATAGACAGAAAACCCCGTAGCGCCGACAGAATCGGCGCAGCGGGGGGCTTATCTTCTTGAAACAGAATACACGGGACTTTTTGCGTGATAGGCCAAAAAGAGAGTTATAGGACATAAAGAGTTGGCATAAAACCCCGCAACGCTGGTAGAGGCAAGCATGGCGGGGTTTTTATCTTTTTTGAAACAGTCTGTTGGGTGGAAAACGGCACAAAGGCGGGAAGCGTAGAGTCGACCGGCTGAGAGCGGCGTTCAGCTCCGAACAGCGCGACCTGTATTTTTTCGGAGGCGCGCTTTCACATAGAATTTTGCCGAGCAGGAGATCAGGACGGTTTTCAGGAGATAAATGGTGTCATCCTGTGCGATGACCTCGGCGTAATCTCTCTTTTCCCGCGTGTAAATCAGAATCTGCTCAAAGAGCGCGCAAAAGCGGTCGTAGGCCTTCGGGAGCTCCGCGCTGTCCAAGGCAAAGGAGATGAGCGCGGCAATCTCCGAGATGCTGTAGACCTGTTTCAGAATGCAGAGCACAATTGCGGTCGCAACCTGCTCTCTCGAGTACTGTTTTTTGACCGGCGCCGTCAGAATGCGGAGTTTCACATAGTTATTCAGCATCGACGCCGTGAAGGGCGGCGTGTCTTTTTTGCTGTGGCTGTCGGCGGGCAGCAGGGGAGACAGCACTTCGTTGACGAGCGTCACAACCTGATCGGAATAGAGGCCGAGCTGCGGCAGTTCGCGAAAGCGCGGCAGTAAGTATTCGGTCTCCATGGCTCAGCGGGTGTGAATGATGCGGCGGGCCGCAAAGTGCGAGACCCGGTTCCGGAGAAAGTGAACGCCGAGCAGAACTTCGTAGAGCGCGACCGCCTTGTCCGCGAGCAACAGCTGGAAGGCGAGTTTGGAGCTCGGCAGATGTACACTCAGCGGAAACATGTGCGCGCGAATGGCCCGCGCCTCTTTGCGGGTCAGACCGAATTCCCGCATGGCGTTGGCCGCGGCCTCTTCGGGATGATAGAAGCAGTAGAGCCCCGGGTGGTCGTTTTTCCGGGTGTAGTCGACAAAGCAGAGGTCGTGAAGCAGGCCCACCTTGACGGCGCTGTTCGGGTCGGCGCCGCTGCGCGCGGCAAGCCAGGCCATGCAGACCGCGACGCGGACCGAGTGGTCATAGGTATTTGTGTAAATGTGACGCGGATAATGTAAGAGAGAGCGGAAACTCCGGCTCTCCAGAATGGCAGCGGCCTCGGGAGCCGTCTGCTCCAAATAGTCAAAATACTTCCGATTCATAGAATAAAACCTTCTTTCTTGCGCGGCGAAAACGCTGCATACCGCGCCGACGTTCCCCAGTATAGCGGAAAGCGGGCATTGAGACAATGCTCATAGGAAGGACTCCCGGATTTTATTTCGAGAAGTCCGAGAAAATGTGAGGCGCATTGCCTTGAAAACAGGTATACTGAAAGGTAGAAACCAGCGTTTTTTTGTTTTTCCGGTGGGAGGTGTGAATGCCGAAAGTTTCGATTATCATTCCCTGTCTACAATGCCGAAAAGGTTCTCGCACGCTGCCTGGACAGCGTGCTCGCGCAGACTTTTACGGATTTTGAGGTGCTCGTCATGGACGACGGCAGCAAGGACGGCACGGCGGCGCTCTGTGACGCCTATGCGGCGAAAGATGCCCGCATCCGCGTGGTTCACAAGGAAAACAGCGGTGTCTCGGACACAAGGAATCAGGCGCTCTCGCTCGCGACCGGCGACTATCTCCAGTTCCTCGACGCCGACGACTGGATCACGCCGGAGGCGACGGCTCTCTTTTTTCACGCCGCAGAGACAAACCGGGCGGATCTCGTGATTTCCGACTTTTACCGCGTCGTGGACGGCTGGACCGCCAGAAAGGGTTCGATTGACGAAGAGGGACTGCTCACGCGGGAGGAATTTGCATCCTGCATGGCAAAAAGCCCGGCCGACTACTATTACGGCGTCATCTGGAACAAGTTTTTTCGCCGCGACATCGTGGAGCACTATCATCTCCGCATGGACGAGAAGCTGCGCTGGTGCGAGGACTTTATCTTCAATATGGAGTACATCCTCCACGCCGAGCGCATTTTTGTGCTCCGCGCGCCGACCTACTACTATGTGAAGACGGAGGGCTCGCTCGTGCAACAGGGTCTGAATATCCCGAACATCGTCCGGATGAAGATGAATGTGCTGAACTACTACCGGGACTTTTACAAAAAAGTCTTTTCGGAGGAGGAGTATGCAAGCCACCGCCCGGAAATTTATGGTTTTCTGCTCGACTACTCGCACGACGACGGCGTGATTCCGTTTTTGCCCGGCTCGAAGCGGCTCGGCGAGGAGAAAGCCTTTGCGGCGCATGCGCCGCTTAGCGCCAATGTCTGGACGGAACACTACTATGTCGAGCGGCTGTTCCGGCGTTACGCCGACACGATAGGCGCGCGCTTTGACCTCGAGCAGCGGGAAATCGCGGCGGTCATGTTCCTTGCGAACTTTGAGAAAATCGAGAGTATGCGCGAGTTTGCGGAGTACCTGAACGCGACGCAGATCGGCGCGAATGCGCTGCTCGAGTATCTCGCATTGAAAGGCTATGTGCGGACGGAACTCGGCCAGCCGGAGAGCGCCGTGCTCACGGAGAAGGCGAAGGAACTGAAAAAGGCCATACTGCAGGCCGAGGAAGAGGCGGAGAAGACCATCTATCAGGGGTTCTCCGAAGAAGAAATGCAACAGCAGCGCGAAAACCGCCTGCGCAGAATGGAAAACATGCGCGCCCAGCTGGAGCGCTGAACAAACGACAGTCACGAAGGAGGACAGACAAATGGACCTGCAACTCAGACCGCGCGAGGAATGTCGCTTTGATGCCGTGAGTCTCGGTGAGATTATGCTTCGCTTCGATCCGGGCGAGGGAAGAGTCAGAACGGCGCGGAGCTTCCGTGTCTCGGAGGGCGGCGGCGAATACAATGTGGTGCGCGGCCTCCACAAGTGTTTCGGTTTAAAGACCGCGGTCATCACGGCCTTCGCCGACAACGAAGTCGGAAAGCTCCTGGTCGACTGTATTGAGCAGGGCGGCGTCGCGACCGATTTTATTCGCATGGTGAAGACGGACGGCATCGGCAGAAGCTGCCGGAACGGCCTCAATTTTACGGAGCGCGGCTTCGGCGTCCGCGGCGCGCTCGGCTGCTCCGACCGGGCCAACACGGCGATCTCCCAGATGGGGCCGGAGGACTTTGATTTCGACTACATCTTCGGCGAGCTCGGCGTCCGCTGGCTGCACACCGGCGGCATCTACGCGGCGCTCTCGGAGCGCGCCGGGGAGACTGCGATTGCGGCCTGCGAGGCGGCGCACCGCTACGGCACCGTGATTTCCTACGACTTAAACTACCGTCCCTCGATGTGGAATGCAATCGGCGGCAAGGCGAGAGCGCAGGAAGTGAACCGCGCCCTCGCGCGCTATGTAGATGTGATGCTCGGCAACGAGGAGGACTTCACGGCCTGCCTCGGCTTCGAGGTTCCCGGGAACAGCGAGAGCCTCGATCAGCTGAATCTGGAGGGTTACCAGGAGATGCTCCGGGCGCGGCGCGGCCGAGTTCCCGAACTGGAAGGTGGTTGCGACGACGCTCCGCACCGTGCACTCGGCGACCGTGAACGACTGGAAGGCCATCTGCTTGCCGACGGCGCGCTCGCCTTTTCGCGCGGCTATGAGGCCATGGAAGTGCTGGACCGCGTGGGCGGCGGGGACAGCTTTGCCTCGGGTCTGATTTACGGGCTCATGACGACGGGCGACCCGAAGAAGGCGGTCGAGTACGGCGCGGCGCACGGGGCGCTCGCGATGACCACGCCGGGCGACACATCGATGGCAAGTGTCGACGAGGTCGAAGCGCTGATGGCGGGCAAGGGCGCGCGCGTCAAGCGCTGAGACTTGCCAAAACGCAAGACTTGTGCTAAAATCTTGCGTTTTGAAGAGAGATGTTGTTGTTTCAAGGTCTCGGGAGAGACTTCAAAGGAGAGAATTTTGAGAAAGACAAAGATTATCTGCACGATTGGACCTGCCAGTGACAGCGAGGAGATGCTGAAGAAGCTCATGCTCGCGGGCATGAATGTGACACGTTTTAACTTTTCTCATGACACGCACGAGGCGCATGCCGAGAAATTCAAGCGCGTGGTGAAGCTCCGCAGAGAGCTGGGTCTCCCGGTCGCAACCCTGCTCGACACCAAGGGCCCGGAGATTCGTCTCCGCGACTTCAAGAACGGCTCGGAAGTGCTTGAGAAGGGCGCAAAGTTCACGCTGACCACGAGAGAGCTGCTCGGCGACAACACGATTGTCTCCGTGAGCTATAAGGAGCTGCCGAGCGATGTGCAGAAGGGCGGCGTCATTCTGATTGACGACGGTCTGATCGGCCTCCGCGTCGACGAGGTGGACGGCACCGAAATTCACTGCACGGTCGAGAACGGCGGCAAGGTCTCGAACCACAAGGGCGTGAATATTCCGGGCGCCGATCTCTCGATGCCCTTTATCTCCGACCAGGACAGAAGCGACATTGAATTCGGCTGCCAGATGGGCTTTGACTATATCGCGGCTTCGTTCACGAGAACGGCTGCGGATATTCGCGCAATCCGTGAGATTCTCAATGCGCACGGCAGCAAGATGAAGATCATCGCAAAGATCGAGTCCGTGCAGGGCGTGAAGAACATCAAGGAAATCTTTAAGGAGGCCGACGGCGTCATGGTGGCGCGCGGCGACCTCGGTGTTGAGGTTCCGGCTGAGGACGTTCCGGCAATCCAGAAGGAGATCATCAAGCTCGGCGCAAAGATGGGCAAGATTGTCATCACGGCGACCCAGATGCTCGACTCGATGATTCACAACCCGCGGCCCACGCGCGCCGAGGTCACGGACGTCGCAAATGCGATTTACGACGGCACGATGGCGATTATGCTCTCGGGCGAGACCGCAGCCGGAAGCTACCCGGTCGAGGCGGTCGAGATGATGAGCAAGATTGCCGAGAAGACCGAGCAGGACATCAACTACAGCGAGCGCAGAAGAAGACTCGAGACCGAGAAGCAGGAGGATGCGACGACCGCAATCAGCCATGCGACCTGCACGGTCGCGGAGGATGTCCGCGCAAAGGCGATTGTCACGGTCACAATCTCCGGCTTCACGGCGAGACGGCTCGCGAAGTACCGTCCGGAGTGCCCGGTCATTGCCTGCACGGTGAGCCAGACGGTTGCCTGCCAGATGAATCTGCTCTTCGGTGTGATTCCGGTGCTGATTCCGCAGGAGGACAATGCCGACATGCTCTTCGACGCCGCACTCCACGAGGCCAAGAAGCTCGGGCTGGTGTCCGAGGGCGACACGGTCATCCTGACCGCAGGTCTGCCGCTCGGCGTGAGCGGCAACACGAACATGATTCGTGTGATGGAAGTGATTTAACGCAAATTGTTGCACCGGCAACGGAAATAAAAAGACGCCGTGTGGTAGACTGCTCGGGTAGGGCGGATGCCGCACGGCGTCTTCCTTTATACAGGGAACCGTTCAAGAAAACGAAGACCGCAGAACTTGCGGAGAAATGAGGAAAGTATGAGTTTATTTTTAGGACCGATTCACCACTGGCTGTATCGCAAAATCCGTCTCCAGGAGGAACTGATCACAACCCTCGCTGAGCGGGAAGGCGCGAGAAGCGGCGACAGCGGCAAGTACGAGACCTATGTGAACCGCGAGCTTCGCCCGCTCGAAGAGCTGATTGACACCGACAACATTCACGGCTGGCTGCAGGCGCGCATTCACGACGCCGAGGGTCGCTATGCGGCGCTTGTCGCGGCGATTCTGAAAGAGGACAGCGGCGCAAAGTCCCGGATTGAAGACGAGGTCTTTGCGTTCGGCGCGTCGAATGCGGCGCCGGCGGAGGCGAGCCCCGCGGAGGCGTATCGCTTTTACGGCGATAATCTCGTGAACGGCATGCCCTGCGACCATGTGGACCGCGTGACGGAGCAGGCGGAGGATCACATTGCCTGGACCCTCGATCAGGATCTGCACGGCGACTTCTGGATTCAGGCCGGTCAGTCTCCGGAACTCTACTATGCGCTGCGTCTCGCCGAGATGCGCGGTATGCTCTCCGGCACTCGCTTAGAGCTGCTCTCGCCTTCGGAGATGAGCTATGTGTTAAAGGAGAAAGCATGAACGAGAGCATCTCCCTCATGGTCGAAGAGCATGAGAACATAAGACGCATGTTGCGGGTGCTTCGCGCGATGTGCCGTTCGGTGATGCACGGCGAGGACGTGAATCAGGAGGACTTTGCCGCCGCAATCGACTTCATCCGGAACTATGCGGATCACCACCACCACAAGAAAGAGGAGGAACACCTCTTCAAGGCGATGGTCGCCAATATGGGAAATCGGCGAGAATCTGGTGACCCACGGCATGCTGGTCGAGCACGATCTCGGCAGAGGCCATGTGCTTGCGCTGACCGAAGCGTTGGAGCGTTTCCGGCAGGATCCGAGCGATGACAACCGACTCGATATTATCGCCGAGGCAATGGGCTATGCCGCGCTCTTAGACCGCCACATCGAGAAGGAAAATACCGTCGTCTACCCGTTTGCCGAGCGCAGTCTTTCGCCCGAGATTTTTGCGGACATCAATGCGGCTTCGGCGGCCTTTGAGGCGGATTACGCGGAGCAGGCGCTGCGCGACAAGTACACGGCAATCGCGGACCGTCTCGAAACGAAATACGGCACGGCGGCCTGAGACTTGTTTTATTCCTAGAACTATGCTAGGCTTTGCCTGATTGGTATCTACCGGAAAGGACAAGTTATGAGCATTTACGATTACAGTGTGCCGTCGGTCGGCGGCGGAGAATTGAAACTCTCGGACTACAAGGGCAAGGTTATGCTGATTGTCAACACGGCGACCGGCTGCGGCTTTACGCCCCACTATGAGCCGCTCGAGGCAATGTACGAGGCGGATCACGACAAGGGACTCGAGATCATCGATATCCCCTGCAACCAGTTTGCGGGACAGACGCCCGGCACGGACGAGGAAATTCATGAGTTCTGCACGCTGAAGTACCACACGACCTTCCCGCAGCAGAAGAAGTCGGAGGTGAACGGCGAGCATGAGCTCCCGCTCTACACCTTCTTAAAGAGTCAGCAGGGCTTGCGGGCTTCGGCAAGGGGCCGAAGGCGCTCATGATGTCCGCGCTTCTTCTGAAGCAGGACAGACACTACGCCGAGAAGCCGGACATCAAGTGGAATTTTACGAAGTTCGTCGTGGATCGTGACGGAAATGTCGTGAAGCGCTTTGAGCCGACCGCGGACATGGCAGAGGTTCGCGCGTTTGTGGAGAGTCTGCTGTAACGATAGAATGCGACGCACAGTCCCGCGCGGACTGTGCGTTTTTGCGTGAGAGAAAAGCAGAACAGCAAGTCTGTCCGTGCAATAAATACAAATGTGCGCATACCGCGAAAACATACTTGCCAACTCGGAAAAAGCAGAGTATAGTTATGAGCCATACGAAAGAGTAATTCGCGCGATGGCGCATGTACGGAGGATTTGAGGATGAAAAGAGAATTTCACGCACCTGAGAAAAAGCTGAGAGTCGGTGTTCTCGGCGCAACGGGCATGGTGGGACAGCGTTTTCTGACAATTCTGGAGCAGCACCCGTGGTTTGAGGTCACGGCCCTGGCGGCGAGCCCGCGGAGCGCCGGCAAGACCTATGAGGAGGCGGTCGGCGACCGCTGGAAACTCGACATTCCGATGCCGGAGCGCTACAAGAAGATGGTCATTCACAATGTAAATGAGGTCGAGCAGGTGGCGCGTGAAGTGGACTTTGTCTTCTCGGCGGTCGATATGACGAAGGAAGAAATCCGCGCAATCGAGGATGCCTATGCAAAGCACGAGACGCCGGTTGTCTCGAACAACTCGGCACACCGCTGGACCCCGGATGTCCCGATGGTCATTCCGGAGGTGAACCCGGAGCACTTTGAGATTATCGCCGCGCAGAGAAAGCGCCTCGGCACCGAGAGAGGCTTTGTCGCGGTCAAGCCGAACTGCTCGATTCAGAGCTATGCGCCGGTCTTTGCGGCGTGGAAGGAGTTTGAGCCCTACGAGGCGATTGTCACGACCTATCAGGCAATCTCCGGCGCGGGCAAGAACTTTAAGGACTGGCCGGAGATGGTCGGCAACATCATCCCGTACATCGGCGGCGAGGAAGAGAAGAGCGAGAAAGAGCCGCTCCGCATTTACGGACATATCGAGGGCGATCATATCGAGCCGGCGACGGAGCCGAAAATCAGCAGCCAGTGCATCCGCGTGCCGGTCTTAAACGGTCACACGGCGGCGGTCTTCGTGAAGTTCCGGAAGAAGCCCTACGAAGGAACAGCTCCTTGAGAAGCTCGCGGCGTTCAGCGGTCTGCCGCAGGAGATGAAGCTCCCGAGCGCACCGCAGCAGTTTATCCGCTACATGGAGGAGGAGAACCGCCCGCAGGTCGCGCTCGATGTGAACTATGAGGGCGGCATGGGCATTTCGATCGGCCGTCTCCGCGAGGATACGATTTATGACTGGAAGTTTGTAGGGCTCTCCCACAACACGCTTCGCGGCGCAGCGGGCGGCGCGGTCGAGTGCGCGGAGGCGCTGACGGCGCTCGGCTATATCGCGGCGAAGTAACCGTAAGGCAGAACCGAATTGTAAGAACAGCGAAAAGAGTCGCTCTCCCGAATGTTGGGAGGCGGCTCTTTTGTGTTGTGGCTGAATCCGGGCGCTTACGGTACAATAGACAGATTGAGACAAATGTAAGCTTCACACAAAGGAGAGAAAAGATGGCGGTGAGAACCGGAGAAATTGACGCGATGAAAGGAGTGCTGATTTTTCTTGTGGTGCTCGGGCACTTTTCTTCTGCCGTTGCTCGGTTTCGGGGCAAGGAGCATCAACCTGCCCTTTGATTTGATTTACAGTTTTCACATGCCGGCCTTTGTCTTTCTCTCGGGGCTTTCGCGGGGCATGCGCTGAGGAGTCCGCGGCACTGGTGTAAGCGCTGCCTCACCTTACTCTGGCTCTATATCTTTTTTAAGTGGCTGGTCTTTTATCCCGAGAAAATCGCCTATCATATGCCGGGCAGCCTGCCGGATTTTTGGCATGAGAGCGGTACGCCCTGGTATGTGCTCGCACTCTGCTTCTGGACGCTTATACTGCCGCTCTTTGCTTTTTTCCGGCGGCAGTTCGGTGCAGTCTGGGTGCTTCTCGCGATTACGGCAGCTTCCCTCCGGCTCGGCTACCTGGATCAGGCAAACCGCTTCGGCGATTACCTCTCGCTGGACCGTGTGTTTGCGTTTGCCCCTTTCTTTTACGGCGGCGCCTTTTTGGGGGAACAGCGCTTTCAGCGCTTCCTGAATATGAAACCGGGCTTTCGCCGGCTCGTAATCGGCAGCGGCACGGCACTCGCGCTCTGGTTTGCGCTGCACACGAGGAGCTATCTGCACCCGTATGAAAAACTGATTTACGGGGTCTGGTACAGCCGTCTGGAGCCCGAGACACTTTTGCTGCTGTTTCGGCGCGCGACCTGGTTACTGCGTCTCTTCTGGCAGCTCGGCGCTGCACTGATCGGTGCGGCCTTCTTTCTGCTCGTGAAACAGCTTGTCAGTCTGCCGTGCCTCGAGAAGCTCTTTGCTTGTCCCGGAGAGCGCAGTCTCCAGATTTATATGTTGCACCGCCCGATTCGGGATCTCTGCCTTGCGGCCGGGTATCCGGTGCTGGTGGAGCGTTACCCCGGTATCGCGTCCGTAACTCTGGTGGTACTGAGTCTTCTCCTGACAGCGCTGCTCTCCGCAAAACCGCTGTATCGCTTCTTTCGGGCGCTGCAGAAATTGCCGGAGCAGCTCTTGGACGCTTTGCACGGGCAAGTCGGAAATGTGGTAAAATAAACGGTTGATGCTGCGTGCTTCGTGAAGTGACAGATGAGGGCGCGCGGTTTGCGGAAGGGCTTAGGAGGTAAGAAAATGGCAGTCAAAGAGCGGATATTCGGAACGGATGCGACGGGACGGACAGCACATTTATTTACACTGACAAATCGCGCGGGCGTGTCCGCGACCTTTACGGATCTCGGCGCGGCGTGGGTCGGTATGGAACTGCCCGCGGAAGGCGGAAAAACGGTCGATGTGATACTCGGCTACGACGACCCGGCGATTTACGAGAGGAATCCGGGCTGTCTCGGCGCAATCGTCGGGCGGCACGCAAACCGCATTGCGGGGGCCGGTTTTACGCTCGACGGCAGGCGCTGTCAGCTCGAAAAAAATCAGGGCGAGAACAATCTCCACTCGGGGCCGGACGGCTGGTGGAAACGCCTCTTCCGCGCAGAAGTGCTCGAGGAAGAAAATGCGGTGCGCTTCTCCATCGAAGAGCCGGACGGCGCACAGGGCTTTCCCGGTGCACTTTCGTTCTCGGTGACCTATGGTCTCACGGAGGAAAATGCGGTCGAGATTCACTACGCGGGAACGCTGACAGCGGGAGCCGCGCACACGGTATTCAATCCGACGAACCACGCCTATTTTAATTTGGCGGGGCACGATGCGGGCGAGATAGACGCACAGGAAGTGTGGATTCACGCGGACTATTTCACGCCGACCGATGCGGTCTCGATTCCGACCGGCGAACTGCGGGAGGTCGCGGGGACAGCCTTTGACTTCCGGCAGAGGAAGCCCGTAGGGCGGGACATCGGGACAGCGGAAGAGCAGCTGTTACTCGGCCACGGGTACGACCATAACTTTGTCGTCAAGGACTACGACGGCCTGGTGCGCCTGGTTGCGGAAGCCTGCGATCCGGCGAGCGGCAGAACCCTCGCGGTCTACACCGACCGCCCGGGACTCCAGTTCTATACGGCGAACTGGCTCGGCGAGGGCACGCCGATCGGCAAGGAAGGCGCTGTCTACCGAAAGCGCGGCGGCTACTGCTTTGAGACCCAGTGTTTTCCGGATGCGCTGCATCACCCGGACTGGGTACAGCCTGTCATTCCGGCAGGGGTGACCGTGCGGAGCACCAGCATCTACCGCTTCGGCGGCTTTTTACAGAAGAGGAGGGGACAAACTGAAGCGGCTGTTTATTGCGGAGAAACCGAGTGTCGCGCAGGAGTTTGCGCGCGTACTCGGCGTTTCGGGTCGGCGGCAGGACGGTTACCTCGAGTCCGGCGACAGCATTGTGACCTGGTGCGTGGGGCATCTCATCACGATGAGCTATCCCGAGGTCTACGACGCGCGCTATCAAAAGTGGTCGCTCGACACCCTGCCTTTTTTGCCGGAAGAATTCCGCTATGAGGTGATTCCGGAGGTCAAAAAGCAGTTTGAGATTGTGAAACGACTGCTGACCCGAGAGGATGTCGACACGATTTATATCTGTACCGACTCGGGGCGCGAGGGCGAGTATATCTACCGCCTGGTCGATCAGATGGCCGGGGTTCCCGCGGAGAAAATAAGAAAGCGGGTCTGGATCGACTCCCAGACCGAGGAGGAAATACGGCGCGGCGTCGCCGAGGCAAAGGACTGGAGCGCTTATCGGAATCTCGCGGCGGCGGCCTATCTCCGCGCGAAAGAAGACTATCTGATGGGCATCAACTTTTCCCGGGTACTCACGCTCCGCTACGGCGCGGCGCTCGCCTCGTTTTTACAGCAGCGCTATACCGTGGTCTCGGTGGGACGCGTGATGACCTGTGTGCTCGGCATGGTCGTGCGGCGGGAAAACGAAATCAGGGCCTTCCGGAAGACGGTCTTTTACCGCATCTTCGGACAGTTTGAACTCTCGGGCCAGCGTTTTTTCGGCGAATGGCGCGCGGAGAAGGGCTCTGCCTATGAAGGCTTTCCGGGGCTCTATAAGAACAACGGCTTCCTGAAAAAAGAGGATGCCGAGGCGTTCCGGCAGAATTTAACGGCTGCCCTTCCGGGAACGGCGACACTCCTAAAAAACGAGAAGAAGAAGGAAGTCAAGCGTCCGCCCTTACTCTACAACCTCGCGGAGCTCCAGAACGACTGCGCGCGGCGCTTTAAGATAAGCCCGGATCAGACCCTGAAAGTCGCGCAGGAGCTCTATGAGAAAAAGCTCGTGACCTATCCGAGAACCGATGCGCGCGTCCTCTCCTCGGCGGTCGCAAAGAAATTCAGAAGAATCTGAGCGGTCTCACGCGGGTGCAGGCAGTCGGCGGTTTTGCGCAGGAAGTGCTCTCAAACGGCAGCTACAAGGGCATCGCGAAGACGCGCTACACGGACGACAAGCAGATCACCGACCACTACGCGTTGATTCCGACGGGGCAGGGACTCGGGGCGCTCCCGGGGCTCACGCCGCTCTCCGCGCAGATTTACGAGATGATTGCGCGGCGTTTTCTGGCTGTCTTTTATCCGCCCGCGGTCTATGAAAAGCGCTCTCTGGAACTTCTCTTCGGCAGAGAACACTTCTTTGCCGGCATCCGCTCTCTTGTGGAAGAGGGCTGGCTCAAAGTGTCCGGTGAGAAGAAACAGAAGGACAAAGAGGAGAAAGAAAAGGAAGAAGAGGGGGAGGCCGAGAACAGCGGCACAGCGGCGCTCGCCGCCGCGCTCGCGGCAGCGAAAAAGGGCGCGGCGGTCGAAGTGAAGGGCTTTGATCTCCGCGAAGGCGAGACCTCGCCGCCGAAGCGCTACACCTCGGGCAGCATGATACTCGCGATGGAAAACGCGGGACAGCTGATTGAGGATGAGGAACTCAGGAGCCAGATTAAGGGCTCCGGCATCGGCACGAGTGCAACCCGCGCGGAAATTCTGAAAAAACTCGTCAACAACAAATACCTTGCGCTGAACGGAAAGACCCAGATTATCACGCCGACCCAGCTCGGCGAACTGATTGTGGAGGCAGTGAATCTCTCGATGCCGCCCCTCCTTCGCCCCGAGCTCACGGCGAGCTGGGAGAAGGGGCTCACGATGGTACAGCAGGGCGAAATCAGCGAGGCCGACTACATGGCAAAACTCCGCGACTTTGTGGCGCGGCGCACCGGTCTCGCGGCGGGGCAGAGTGCAAGCTATAAGCTCCGCGAGGCGTTTGAGGCGAGCAGACAGTATTATCCGGCCGTCACGGAAAAAAGGCGCGCGGTACGGCGAAAAGGAGGCAGTAAATGAAGGCAGCAGAGATTGAAGTGAAGGCGCTGTTTGACCTCAGTCACAGCATGGCGGGAGAGTTTCTCGCGAGTTTCGCTATCCTTACGAGGCGCTCCCCGAGCTCGGGGCGTGGATTGCCGCGGTCGGCCCGCAGCTCTCTTCGGATGAGTACGAAAAGCGGGGCGAGCAGATCTGGATTCATAAGAGCGCCAAAGTTGCGCCGAGTGTGAGTCTCACGGGGCCGCTCATTGTATGCGCGAACGCGGAACTCAGGCACTGCGCTTATTTTCGCGGAAATGTTCTGATTGGCGCGGGCAGCGTCGCGGGCAACTCCTGCGAGTTTAAGAACTCGCTGCTCTTTGACAGTGTCGAGGCGCCGCACTATAACTATGTCGGCGACTCGATTCTCGGCTACCACGCGCACATGGGCGCGGGTTCGATCACGAGTAACATCAAGTCCGACCGGAAGAATATCGTGATCCGGACCGACGACGGGGCAATCGAGACAGGCCTCCGGAAAATCGGCGCAATCCTCGGCGACTATGTCGAGGTGGGCTGCGGTACGGTCTTAAACCCCGGTTCTATTGTCGGAAAGAATACGATGATTTACCCGCTCACTTCGGTGCGCGGGACGGTTCCCGCGAACACGATTGTGAAGCGGATGGATGAGATGACAGAGAAACAGTAAATCAGACTGGGAGAATATGATATGAATGCTGTACTGAAACTGGTGGATTATGCAAAGGAAACAGGGCTTATCGAGGAAGAAGAGCAAATCTGGGCGGTCAATACGCTGCTCGATGCGCTCGGCCTCGACGCGCTGCCCGAGCTCCCGGTCGCGGAGAATGCAACCCTGCCCGAGATTCTGGACACCCTGCTCGACGACGCGTACGCGCGCGGCGTGCTGAAGGAGAATACGACCACCTACCGGGATCTCTTTGACACCGAACTCATGGGGCGGCTCACGCCGCGCCCGGCGGAAGTCAGACGAAAGTTCGAAGCGCTTTACCGGGAGAGCCCGAAGGCCGCGACCGACTGGTACTACAAGTTCAGCGGCGACACGAATTATATCCGCCGCGACCGCTGCGCGAAGGACCTCCGCTGGACAACCGAGACAGCTTACGGGACGCTTGACATCAGCATCAACCTCTCGAAGCCCGAAAAGGATCCGAAGGACATTGCGGCAGCCAGAAATCTGCCGGCGTCAAACTATCCGCGCTGTCTGCTCTGCGCGGAAAATGAGGGCTATGCGGGTCGCGTGAATCACCCCGCGCGGCAAAACCTCCGGGTTGTTCCGATTGCAATCAATGAAAAGCCCTGGTTTTTGCAGTATTCGCCCTATGTCTATTACAACGAGCACTGCATCTGCTTTAACCGCGAGCACACGCCGATGAAGATTGACCGCGATACCTTCGCGAAACTCCTCGACTTTGTGCGCCAGTTCCCGCATTATTTCGTGGGTTCGAATGCGGATCTGCCGATTGTGGGCGGCTCAATTCTCGCGCACGATCACTTCCAGGGCGGTCACTACAGCTTTGCGATGGAGCGGGCGGAGATTGAGACAGCGTTCCGTTTCCCGGGCTTTGACGATGTGAGCGCGGGCATTGTGAAGTGGCCCATGTCTGTCATTCGCCTCTCCGCATCGGACAGACAGCGGCTCATTGCGCTCGCGGACCGGATTTCTAAAGACGTGGCGCAGTTATACCGATGCCGACGCGATGATCTTTTGCGGAGACCGACGGCGTGCCGCACAACACAATTACGCCGATTGCGCGCATGCGGGACGGCAAGTACGAACTGGATCTCGTGCTCCGGAACAATCTGACCACAGAGGAGCATCCGCTGGGGCTCTATCATCCGCATGCGGCTCTGCATCACATCAAGAAAGGAGAACATCGGTTTAATCGAAGTCATGGGACTTGCGGTGCTGCCCGCCAGACTGAAGACCGAGCTCACGGCAGTCGCCGAGGCACTTGCAAGCGGCCGGTCGCTCCGCGAAGATCCTCTGACCGAGAAGCATGCCGACTGGGCAGAGCAGTTTGCTCCCGCAGTACCGGATCACGGCGGACAACGCCTTCGAGATTGTGCGGAAGGAGACCGGTCTCGTATTTGCAAAGGTCCTCGAAGATGCGGGCGTCTACCGGCGAAACGAGGCAGGTAAGCAGGCGTTTCTTCGCTTCTTAGAGACGGTCTGAGAGATAAGGCGAATATGGAGAGGCAAGTGACGGATATGAGCCCGGAGAAATTCCGGGAGCTGTTCCCCATCTTTCTGGTCAAGCATGATGACAACTGGGACACGCAGTACGCGGCGATGGAAAAGGCGCTTAAGAAGGTTCTGCGTGCCTTCGCTGTCGCAAGAATCAGCCATGTCGGCAGCACCGCAATTCCGGGCATCCTGGCCAAGAATATTGTGGATATCATGGCGGAACTTGTGCCGGGAGAGGATATGGAGCGGGCGGCCGAGGCCATAGAAAGCCTTGGCTTTGTGCGAAAATACACGGAGCCCGGCAGGATTTTTCTGCGCCTCGGCTACACCGAAGAGGGCTTTGCAAAAGAGGTTTTTCACTTACACCTCAGGTACCGCGGGGACTGCGATGAGCTCTACTTCAGAGATTATCTCCGTGAGAATCCGGCGCTCGCAAGCGAATATGAGGTGCTGAAACAGCAACTTTGGAGACAGTACGAGCACGACCGGGACGCCTACACGGAGGGCAAGACCGCGTTTATTCGGAAGCAGACAGAAGCGGCAAAGGCAGCCTACGGCGGGCGGTATGTGTGAGGCCAATCCGAAGGGAGTTGTCTTGCTTTTCAAATAGGGGCATGTTACGCTATTTATGGTAAAGACACCTCACTCTGTCGAGAGTTCATCTGAAAACAGCGCAGTGTCGGATGTACGAACCGGTGAAAGTATCTTGCTATAACTATGTGGATGATGCCGTTCTCGGATATCATGAACATAGAGGCGAAGGTTCGATTACAGGTGATATTATTATGTTGGGGCGGAAGAATATCGTCATCCGAACCGGTGAAGGCCTGCTTGAGACCAGCTTCTGGAAAAGCAGTGCTATACACGGTAACTATGTCGTAATCAGCTGTGGTACGGTCTTACTCACTGGTTCGGTGGTTGGAAAGAATACAATGATATGCCAGTTCGTCTCGTTGGCGGTTCTGTGCCCGTAAAATTTATTTCGAAGGGTTCAGAGAAGGTTGTCATGAAGCTGGGTGAATAAAGTTTAGGAGGAGCAGCGGGATGAGCGGGATGGATTGCTTTCCGGAGGCCGCAATGCGACATTTTGAAGATGCAAATATTTTGAAAGCCGAAAAACGCTATGACAACGCAATGTGTCACTATGCATTTTCAGCAGAATGTGCGTTAAAGGCCATATTATCGGTAAGTAAGCGCTCAGAACATGTACATGATTTGATAAAACTAAATAAGAACCTTCTTCAAGTTATTTTTGTCAATGCGGGAAGTTTGGCGTTTTTGGATTCGAAGTTCTCGGCGGCTATCCAGAAAAATAGCGTTCCACCAAAGCTTGCACAGGACCATCCAAAGCGTCGCTATTTTGCTAAGCAGAGTTATACTGAGACAGAGATAGAAGAAGCGGAACAATATGCTAAGTTTTTGACCGATCAGATACGACAGATGGTTATAGACGGATTTCTGCCGATTTAATCCATTGATCTTTAGAAAGAAGGTTACCGGATGATAGGAAATCAAAAAAATGTGATGTTTGATACGGTTTTAGAGACTACAAAGAACGGATTGAGGCCTGGATACAGGAGAAATCTTTGCGCATTCACGAAATAACACTGATTCGCGATGTGTTCGGTCACGTCTCGGTGTTGATTGAATCTGAAACTTCAGCGCAGGATGGGCAAGACAAGATAGTTATATCTCAGGAAGATATTGAAGCTTTAAAAGTGGAACTAAAATCTGCTTTAAAAGAGTTTTTTAGTGGCACCATCTATCATAAGCCCAAAGCGAATGCAGGTGATTTAGAAAAAGCGGTAATCGGAGAGATTGAAAAACTGCGTTATGAGAATCAGCAGTTTTCGCCTGATCAGAATATCAGCTGGTATCTCCTAGAACGTGGATTTGCAAAAAAAGCATGGTTGGATCAGGGAGGACACCAGGAAGCTGTCTGGGAGTATGATGAGGCCTGTGAAGGCAAGGAGCCAAAAGTGGTTTCATTTTATTCCTTTAAAGGGGGGATGGGAAGGACCACTGCTTTGGCGGCAACAGCTATTCTACTCGCAAAGCAAGGGAAGAGTGTGTTGATGGTGGATACCGATATTGAAGCTCCGGGTGTAGCTGATATCTTTTTTGACCAGACTACTGTACAACACGGAACGGTAGATTTTTTTGTCAATTATCAGGCACTAGCAAATTATCAGGCTGATATGCAGCAATATATCTTGGAAGTCACGGATGCGACCTTAAAAGAAGATCTTTCAGGAGAGCTTTATGTGATTCCTGCCGGAAAGACAGATGAATCCTATCTGTCAAAGCTAGCAAGAATCGATTATCAAGACATGATTCCGGATGGGATGCGAGATACTGTAACTCGGCTGATGAAGGATGCTGTCAAATTTCTTAAAGAGCATGGAAAAGCAATAGACTATGTGCTCTTAGATGCGAGAGCAGGATTTCATGATTTGGGCGGAGTAGTCACTTTCCAGATTCCCCATGGCATAGTATTGGTCGGACGTAATAATGAGCAGTCTTGGACGGGCATCAAAGAGGCAGTTACCTTAGCTGGGACAGCACAGAAGGATTTGGTTCCAATTGTATTAGTGGACAGTATGTGCGGTGTGATATCATCATTAGCTACAGAGCAGCGAGACCTGTTCAAGAAGAGAGCGTATACACTGTGTTGCAATTTGTATTATCCGAATGAGCAGCAACCTGGACCGGATGCAGAGGACGAAGCGCACACACCGGTTTATATTCCTTATCGACAGGAGTTAAATGAAGAGGTGCAGTTGTATAGTGATGGTTCTATAAAACAAGATGAAGCATTGAGAGAACAGAAGTCTGTCTTGTGTGAAAGAGAATATCAGGAGCTACTGAGGCGGATTGAACTTTGGTTTGGCGACACTTGATGCTGACCGATGGGAGAAGCATGAATATAGAAGAGAAGAAAATAATATTACAAGAGATTAAACAGATTAGCGGAAAAGATGGCGATTCTAGTTATGGTATCGCGGAATATGAGGATGATCGCCTAGAGGATTTCCTGATGCTAGACGAATATACCCGCTTGCAGGATTCGCGAAAATTTCTGATTTTGGGAGGACGCGGTTCTGGAAAGACCCGTCTGTTTAAGACGTTTAATTTGCCAGAAGGATTGCGTGAGCTGTTTCAGCGAGATGATCTATCTGGTTTGAATGCGACCAATGCAACCGTTGTGAAGGGATATGACCGAAAGGAGGATCGGTTTCCGACAGCAGAAATTTTGGAAAATTATGCGAGCGATAAGACGGCGCTTGCTTATTGGAATGGATCACTCTTATTCCAACTTTTGGATGCGTTGCAACAGGAACTCCGTGAAGATGCACTTTTGCAGCCTATTGCCAAGAAAATTACTGGGAATGAAGATCTCAGACAGTTTATGGATATCTGTAATTTAAAATTCTTATCTTCTTGGATTCCTTATATTCAGAATAATCCAGAGATATGGAGTGAACTGTTAGATCAAATTAACGCATATTTGCTTGAGGTGGATAGATGGATTTTTGTTAGCTATGACTACCTTGACCGTTTGACATATTCCTATGAGAACTTGTTCCCGTTTATCCGTACCTTGCTTTCCTTCTGGGCATTGCGCGACTTACGATGGAAACGCATTCGCTGTAAGATATTTTTGCGCAATGATTTGTATGAGTCAAAGTCACTTAGTTTTATGGATGCCTCAAAGCTGAATGTAAATACGATTCGTCTAGAGTGGAATCCGCTCTCTCTGTATCGACTCTTTGTGAAACGTCTGGCAAATGCGGGAAATCCGGAAGCACTCGACTATCTCCATCGAATTCAGGGGCTTGTCAGTGAGAAAAAAATTTCTTCACTCGGATTCATACCGACTAAAGAGAGAGGCTTGATAGAGCAGTTCGTTATACAGCTCATTGGAAAGTATATGGGCAATTCACTAAACGAGGATTGAGTTATCAATGGATGCCAAATCACTTGCAAGATGCAAACGGAGCCTTGGCACCTCGCGCTTTTATAAAGTGCTTTTCAACTGCCGCAGTAGGAATGTTAAATGATGAGAGGGCTCTCGCCTCATTGGAGGAAGATCGACTCATTCTTCCTACTATGATTCAGAATGCATTGGTAAGTGTTTCGGAAGATCGTGTGAAAGAACTGTCGGTGGAAGAATATCCCTGGCTTGAGACATTAAAGCCAATGCTACAGGGGATGACCATGTTGGTGGACCAAAGGACTTTCCTAAATGCGATAGATATGACTCGATGGACAGATAGAGATCGAAAGAGCCTCCCAAGCCAGACAGGAAAAGGGCTGTTTGACGTACTTATGAAACTGGGAATTGTATACCTTGCGAGTGATGGGCGGGTAAATGTTCCTGAAATTTATCTACATGGATTCGGAATGAAACGGCGTGGTGGCTTGCGACGTAAAGTGTGACCTCGGTGCGCGGTCCCGTGCCCGCAAATTCGATTGTGAATAGTGATGCGGAAGTCGTGACAAGCATGCAAAACTATCTTTTCTGTGTGGCGCGGCAGGCCCAGAAAGACGCACGGATAGCCTGTGAAGCGAAGGGGAAGCGGTAAAACGGGGGTTTCAAAAAAGTAGCTACAACGCATTCACTTTTGGAGGGAGAGAAAATGATTGACACAAAGCTGATTATTGCAATTGTGGTGGGTGTCTGGGCGCTGCTCTTTGTGATTATGATGAGCATCCAGAAGAAGCGCAAAAGTAAGGCAACGGACTACCGGGCATCCAATGCGGACAAGGCGCTCCTGCATCTCTACGGAAAGAAGTTTTCGATTGACGGTCGGGACCTCTCTCTCTCTTTGAGACGGTGAGCGGAGAGAACCTTGAGAAGATTGTCGCGCTTCCGGAGGGCTCACACAGAATTGCGGGTGTCTATCAGAGCACGGAAGTCAGCGCTTTGGGACAGAATATCAACCTCGAGAGCGAGATGGTAGAGTTTGATGCAGAACTCGAGAAGGGACACAGCTACTCGGTCGCGATGTATGCCTACTCCCCGGAGGAGCGGCAGGGAGTATTACAAAGGCGATGTGCCGCGCGATGTGCTCAGCGTTCCGCTGACGCTGGTGAAGGGGAGCGAGAATGTGAAAGGCGTATATCATTGTCTATCAGGAGAGCTGAGACGAAAGGGGGAAGAGCTTTGACGGCTCTTCCCCTTTTGACGGGGCGGAGCCGCAGCGTCCATAGAGCCCTGCCTTGCTTTTCAAATATGGCTATGTTACGATAATGTAGCAGAGGAAGTCTCATTTGATCGCGACTTCGTCAGAAAACGGCGCAGTGCCGGATGTACGGAAAAGTAAACGCATTGGATTCGATCACGGATGTGAAGACGGAGGAAATGCATGGAAAGCATTTTTGAGGGCTCCGGTGTTGCCCTGATAACACCGATGAATGATGACCTCACGGTCAATTACGAGAAGCTTGAGGAGCTCATTGAGGAGCAGATTGCGGAGGGCACGGACGCGCTGATTGCCTGCGGCACGACCGGTGAGGCTTCGACACTCACGCACGAGGAACATCTCAAAGTGATTCAGAGAAGCGTTGAGATTGTAAATCACCGGATTCCGGTTGTGGCCGGCAGCGGCTCCAATTCGACGGATACCGCGGTTGAGATGTCGATTGAGGCGGAGAAGTACGGTTCGGACGGTCTCTTGCTGGTGTCGCCCTACTATAATAAGGCGACACAGAAGGGACTCATTCACCACTACACCGAGATTGCCAATGCCGTGAAGCTGCCGTGCCTGCTCTACAACATTCCGAGCAGAACCGGACTCACGATTCAGCCGGAGACGGCCGCTTACCTCGGAAAGAATGTGCCGAACATTGTCGGTATGAAGGAAGCGAGCGGAAATTTCACCAACATTCTGCGCACGCTCGAGTTTCTGGACGGCCACGAATTCGACCTCTACTCGGGCAACGACGATCAGATTATTCCGCTCATGTCGCTCGGCGCGAAGGGCGTGATTTCGGTGCTTGCCTGCGTCGCACCGCGAAAGACCCACGAACTCTGCCGCGCCATGCTGGACGGAGATGTCCGGAAGGCAGCCGCGATGCAGATTGAGGCGGCGGAACTCATTCACCAGCTTTTCATCGAAGTGAATCCCGATTCCGGTGAAGACCGCGCTGAACCTGATGGGCAAGGAGGTCGGCCCGCTGCGTCTGCCGCTCTGCGAGATGGAGCCCGAGCACCTGGAGAGCCTGAAGTCTGCGATGAAGGAGTACGGAATTTTATGATTCGTATTTTACTGCACGGATGTTGCGGTCATATGGGACGGGAGGTCAGTGCCACCGCGCTCGCGGATGCGGGTACGGAGATTGTCGCCGGTGTGGACCGCACGGCGGGACCGGCCGACTATCCCGGTTTATGCGGACTTTTTCGAAGCTTACCAAAGAGAGCGCGGATGTGCTGATTGACTTTTCGGTCGCAGCGGCCGTGGATGCCGTACTCGACTTTGCGGAGCGCACGGGTATGCCGGCGGTCATCTGCACGACGGGACTCAGCGAAGCGCAGCTTACGCGCATCGCGGCGCTGCAGGAGAAGGTGGCGATTCTTCGGAGCGCAAATATGTCGCTCGGCGTGAATCTTTCTGATGAAGCTCGCGGCGGAAGCGGCAAATGTGCTCGCGGCGAAGGGCTTTGACATTGAAATTGTCGAGAAGCACCACAGAAGAAAGGTGGATGCGCCGAGCGGAACGGCACTTGCGATTGCGGACGAGATCAATGCGGCCTGCGACGAGCGCTTTCACTATGTCTACGACCGCGAGTCGCGCCACACGGCGCGGGAGCAGGACGAAATCGGCATTTCCGCGGTGCGCGGCGGCACGATTCCGGGCGACCACGATGTGATTTACGCGGGCGATGACGAGGTGTTGACCCTGAGTCACCGCGCATACTCGCGCCGCATTTTCTCGCAGGGCGCGGTCGAGGCGGCAAAGTTTCTAGCGGGACAGAAGCCGGGGCGCTATACGATGGCGGATGTGATTGCCGCAAGTTTACAGGGGTAAGAGGAAAGACGGATGGAGAAGAGAGAGAGTATCGGCGGCACGGCCGTGACGCGGTGCTATGCGACGGATACCGAGGGCGTGACCCTCGTCGAGTGGCTGGACCAGGTCGCGGATGCGGACGGCAGAACCGAGACCGTCGCCGACAAGGGCATCGTCGCGAGCCGCATGACAGCCAGCCTGTTTCGCCATCTCGAGACCAAGGGGAATACGGACAGCTTTTCTGGAAGAGATTTCGGCGCGGGAATTAAGTTTCCGCGCCGTGCATCGTTATTCCTTTGATCTCGTGGTGCGAAATTTCAGTGCGGGCAGTTTTGCAGAGAGAACCGGCGTAGCAGAGGGCAAGGCGCTCTCGCGCCCACGGCGGAGCTCCGGAACCGGAAAGACGGCGGGCAGCGGTATTTCTTAAACGGCTATGACGCGCTCGCGCTCGAACTGGTCAAAGAGGAGGACTTGCGGAAGATGACACAGCTCGCCTTCCGCATCAACGAGATTCTGATTTCCTACTTTGCGGAGCGCCGGGTGGACTTAATCGACCTCTCGCTTGCCTTCGGCAAAAACAAGGAGGAAGTGGTACTGACCGGGGCTCTGTCGCCGGACAATATGCGCCTCTGGGACAGAGATACGCACGAGCGCCTGGATGCGGACCGTTTCCGTCGGAATCTCGGCAATGTGCGAGAGGCCTATCTCGAAATTTACAAGCGCCTTGGCATCGGCTCCTTAAAGCCGGAGGAACTGCTGGGCGAGTAAGGAGGAAGCGTTTGGAAGAGACCAGAATTGCGGTGATGAGTATCATCGTGGAGGACAGAGACAGCGCGGAGCCCCTGAATCAGCTGTTGCACAGCTACGGGAGCTATATCATCGGGCGCATGGGACTGCCGTACGAAAAGAAGAATATAAACCTCATGGCGATTGCCCTCGACGCGCCGGAGAACACGATTGCGGAGCTCGCCGGGAAGGTCGGGAATCTGCCGCATGTGAGTGTCAAGACTGCCTATGCGAAGCGCTGACGAGAGAGCCCTCGTCCTGCTCGACAAATTGGAGCGGGAGCGAGGGGCTTACTTTTTCGGAATATGCGGAATTAATCGGGCGCCGAGACGGAGGCACTCAGGCAGGAAGCAGCCGAGAGAGCGGTGCGGCTCCGGAAACAGATTTACGGCGACCAGGTGTTCACGCGGGGCCTCATTGAATTTACGAGTTACTGTAAGAACGACTGTCATTACTGCGGCCTACAGCGGAGCAACGCGGAGGCGGAGCGCTACCGGCTCTCGGAGGAGGATATACTGCTCTGTTGTCTGGAGGGCTACCGGCTCGGGTTTCGCACCTTCGTCTTGCAGGGCGGCGAAGACCCGTACTTTACCGACAACAGGCTTGTCCGGCTTGTCCGTGCAATCAAGGCGCAGCACCCGGACTGCGCGATTACGCTTTCGATCGGTGAGCGCTCCCATGAGAGCTATCAGCGGCTCTTTGATGCGGGGGCGGAGCGCTATCTTCTCCGCCACGAGACCGCGGATGAGGCACACTACCGGAAGTTGCATCCGGCGGAACTCTCGCTCCGCCACAGGCTCGACTGTCTCGAGGACCTGAAGCGCATAGGCTATCAGGTGGGCTGCGGCTTTATGGTCGTTCGCCCGGACAGACGGTCGAGACACTCGCGGAGGATTTCCGCTTCATTCAGGAATTCAAGCCCGCCATGTGCGGCATCGGCCCCTTTATCCCGCAGCACGCGACCGTATTCCGGGGTGAGAAGCAGGGGGATTTGCATCAGACCCTGTTTTTGCTCTCTCTGCTCCGGATATTGCAACCGAATCTCTTATTGCCGGCCACGACCGCGCTCGGTACCATTCACCCGCTCGGGCGGGAGATGGGCATACAGGCAGGGGCAAATGTCGTGATGCCCAATCTGTCTCCGGTCGAAGTCCGGAAAAAATATCTGCTCTACGACAATAAAATCTGCACCGGAGATGAGTCGGCAGCCTGCCGCTCCTGTTTAAACCGGCGCATGGAATCCATCGGCTACCGGCTGACCGAGACACGCGGGGATGTGAAACCGCTCCCTTCGCGATCGGCGCTCGAGTAGTACCTCAATCATAGTTCAATCTGAACGGAACGGGCTCCCCGGACCGTAAGAAAGGAAACTCTTCATGGCTACATCTGCAAGCACATCTTATAACCCTGCCTCTCTTTTGGCAGAGGAGTTTATTTCCCACGAAGAAATTTTAGAGACCCTTCGCTATGCGGAGGAAAACAAGCGAAACGAAGAACTGATCGATCGCATACTCGAAAAGGCGCGCCCCAAATATGAGGGTAAAAAGGTCCGCTGTGAGGGACTCACGCATCGGGAGGCCTCGGTCTTATTGGCGTGCGAGCTTCCCGAAAAAAATGCCGAGATGATGAAACTCGCGGAGGAAATTAAGCTCGCTTTTTACGGAAACCGCATTGTCCTCTTTGCGCCGCTCTACCTCTCGAACTACTGTGTGAACGGCTGCACCTACTGTCCCTACCACGCGGAAATAAGCACATCAAGCGGAAAAAGCTGACGCAGGAGGAAGTGCGGCAGGAGGTCATGGCACTCCAGGACATGGGGCATAAGCGCCTTGCGCTCGAGGCGGGTGAGGATCCCCTGCACAATCCGATCGACTATATCTTAGAGTGCATCCATACCATCTACGGCATTCATCATAAAAACGGAGACATCCGCCGCGTCAACGTGAATATCGCTGCGACCACGGTCGAAAACTACCGGAAACTTCGGGACGCCGGCATCGGCACCTATATTTTATTCCAGGAGACCTACCACAAGGAGAGCTATGAGGCGCTGCACCCCACCGGACCGAAGCACGACTATCGCTATCACACCGAGGCCATGGACCGTGCGATGGAGGGCGGAATCGACGATGTGGGAATCGGCGTGCTCTTCGGACTCGACAAGTATCGCTACGAGTTCGCCGGCCTTTTGATGCATGCGGAACATCTGGAAGCCGTGCACGGTGTGGGTCCCCATACCATCAGCGTGCCGCGCCTCAAAAAGGCGGACGATATCGATCCGAGCAAGTTCGAGAACGGCATTGACGATGAGACTTTCCTGAAGATCATTGCCTGCATCCGCATTGCGGTTCCCTATACGGGCATGATTATCTCGACCCGTGAGTCGGAGGCGGTGCGCGGCAAAGCGCTCCGGGTCGGCATCTCGCAGATTTCCCGGAGGCTCCCGTACCTCGGTGGGCGGCTATGCCGAGGAAGAACGCGTGCATGACACCGAGCAGTTCGATGTCTCGGACCAGAGAACTCTGGATGAAGTTCTGCTCTGGCTTATGCGGGACGGTTTCTTGCCCTCGTTCTGCACGGCCTGCTACCGGGAGGGGCGCACGGGCGACCGCTTCATGAGTCTCTGTAAGAGCGGTCAGATTCATAACTGCTGCCATCCGAATGCACTCATGACGCTCGCGGAATACCTGACCGACTATGCGTCCGAGGAGACCAAGAAACCGGTAAGGCCTTGGTGGAAGCCGAACTTACGAGCATTCCGAACGAGAGAAGCCGCGCGATTGCAGCGGAGAATATCAAAGAGATCTACGCCTCGAACCGCAGAGATTTCCGCTTCTGAGCCGCAGCGTTTCGGGAGAAAAGAGCAGGTTCTGCTGGACAAGAGAGAGAAGTCGGGATAAGATGGTAGTTCGGTAGTCGTATCTAATCTGAAACAAAGGAGGTATACGCCACGAGACAAACAAAATGGCTTGTTCTCTGCCTGATACTCGCAGCGCTGGCCTCGGCGCTCGTCACGCTTTGCATGGGGGCGGTGCAAATTCCGGTCGAAACGACCTGGGCCGTTTTACAGCGCCATCTCTTCGGGCAAAGCGGTCGCAGCATTCCGGTTTCGATGGAGCAGATTGTCTGGCAAATCCGCGTGCCGAGAATTATCCTCGGTTTTCTCGCGGGGAGCGGACTCGCGCTCTGCGGCTGCGTGATGCAGGCGGTCGTGCAGAATCCAATGGCAGATCCCTATATACTCGGCGTTTCGGCCGGAGCGACACTCGGCGCAACGGGCTCTCTGTTTCTCGGCGTCGGCATTGTGTCGGGCTTCTGGGCGTTTCTCGGCGCGGGTCTTGCCTGCTTTCTGGTGCTCGCCCTCGCCTCGGCGGACGGCAAGACCACCTCGGTCAAGCTGATTCTCGCCGGCATGATCGTGAATGCGCTGCTCACCGCGTTTTCCAATTTCATCATTGCGGTCGCCGGCAATTCCGACGGCATCATGTCGATTAAGTTCTGGACCATGGGATCTCTGACCCGCGCCGGCTGGAAGAATATCGGGCTCATTGCGGTGATTGTTCTGCTGGCCACAATCTTTTTCATGAGTCAGGCGAGAACCTTGGACGGGCTGTTGCTCGGCGAAGAGGCAGCTGTCACAATCGGCATCGATACCTTTCGCTGCCGTCTCGTGTACCTTCTGGTGCTCTCGCTGCTCACGGGCGCTCTGATTTCGGCCAGCGGCACGATAGGCTTTGTGTGGGGCTCATCATTCCGCATCTTTCTAGGGCCCTGGTCGGCACGGCGCATCGAAGACTCTTGCCGGTCGCGGCGCTCTCCGGGGGGCTCTTCATGCTCTGGGTCGATGCGCTTGCGCGGAGTTTACTGCCGAACACGGAGCTGCCGGTCGGCATATTCACGGCTTTAATCGGTGCCCCCTTCTTTGTCTATGTGATGGTGCGGAAACGTTACGGATTCGGAGGCAAATAAATGAGACTGGAAGCAGAAAACATCGCGGTCTCGATCGCCGGAAAATCCATTGTGAAAAACGTGACGCTCGATGTGCCGGAGCACAAGTTCTCGGCTCTCCTCGGTGCAAACGGGAGCGGCAAGACCACCTTGCTTCGCGCGATTTATAAGACCCAGAAGACGGACAGCGGCACAGTGCGGCTTGACGGCGAGGACATTGCCCGCTTTTCGGGCAAGAAAATTGCGCGCCGCATGGCGGTCATGGGGCAGTTCAATCAGATTAATTTTGACTATACGGTCATGGACATTGCGCTGATGGGGCGCTATCCGTTTCACACGATTCTCGATCGTGAAAAGGATAGGGACTATGAGGCAGCGCTCGAGGCGCTTTCGAAGGTCGGCATGAGAGACTACCGCGACCGGAACTTTCAGTCGCTCTCGGGCGGAGAGAAGCAGCGCGTTGTATTGGCGCGTGCGCTCACGCAAAACCCGAAGGTGCTGATACTGGATGAGCCGACAAACCATCTGGACATTCGCTACAGGCTTGAAATTCTGTCCATCATCAAAGACCTCGGCATCACGGTGCTCGCGGCACTGCACGACCTCGGGCTGGCCGCGCAGTACTGCGACTATCTGTATCTCATGCGGCAGGGCGAAATCGTGGAGAGCGGTGAGCCGGAAGAAGTCATGACACCCGATACCTTGCGGCGTATTTTTGATGTCGAGGCAGCGGTGTACCCGAGTCCCATTGACGGAAAGCTCATGATTCAGTATCTCTGACAACAGCGTAAGGCAACATAAGTTTAGCGCGGAAATCCCGCAGAAAGAGAAGGGCTATGAAGAAAGACCATGCTTTTACCGCTCGCGGCAGTCGCGGCGGCACTGATGATTACCGCTTGCGGACAAAAGGCAGCGAGTTCCAAGACGAGCGCCGCAAACGCTTCGGAAACAGCGACCACAGCAGGGAGCGAGACCAAGGCAGTGGCAGAGAGCGGCGCGGCGGCGAAGAACACTGCGGCTGCAAAGACCGCTTATCCCCTGACGCTTAAGATTTACGATGCCGAGGGAAAAGAAGTCGAGATGAGCTATGCCCATGCACCGGAGCGCGTACTCTCGACGCAGCTCTCGATGACAGAGCTCTTGATTAAGCTCGGCTTAAAAGATAAGATTGTCGCGGTCTTTGACAATGACAATGCGCTGAAGGGCGACATTGCGACCGAGATTGCCTCCTTAAAGAGTCTCGGCGACAAGAAGTCGGTCTCGAAGGAGAGCATACTTGCGCTCGAGCCGGATCTGATTCTCGGCAAGGGGCCCCTCATGTTCACCGACACGGCAATCGGCACGGTGCAGTCCTATCAGGAACTCGGCATTCCGGTCTACACCGAACTCGCGAGTGCTTCGATTGACCAGTCGCTCAAGAACATTCCGGAAGATGTCCGCAACATCGGAAAAATCTTCGATGTGCAGGAGAAGGCGGATGCCTATGCGGCGGAACTTGACAAGCGAATCGACGCGCTGCTCACCAAGGTCAGCAACCAAACGGGAGAGCCGAAGAAGGTGCTCTTTATGGCCGGTTATACGGACGGCACCTTTGCGGGCTTCAACTCGAAGATGAGCAGCTGCATGTTAAAGACTCTGAACGCAGAGAATGTGCTCGAGAAGGGCGGCAACGGCCTCACGCTCGAAAATCTGATTTCGATGAATCCGGATGTGATTGTCTATGTCCGCTCGGATCGCTTTGCGGCGGCGGATGTGAATGCGGTCGCTTCGCTCAGCGAAAATCAGGTGGTGCAGGATGTGCCCGCAATCAAGAACAAGAAGATTATCGAGATGGACTATGACGATGTGATGGACTACGGCGCGCGCGTCATTGACTCCGCCGAGAAGCTCTATGACTTCATGTATGAGAAATAAGCGATTTACCTGAGAGAAGGCGGATGGGCGGAAGGCTCATCCGCCTTTTTTCGGAAGCATACGAGAATCATGCGGAGCGAAGAAAGACAGGCTTAAGAAAGCCGGGAGTCGGAAAGACAGAAATTAAGACAGAAAGAAATCAAGACAGAAAGAAATCAGAGAGGAAGCAGTGCATGCAAGAATTCGGAGCAAGCGAAAAATTTCGCGCCTGTATCGGTATTTTCGGCGCGAGAAATGCGGGTAAGTCAAGCCTGTTTAACGCGCTGAGCGCGCAGAAGGCCGCAGTAGTCTCGGACAAACCGGGAACGACCACGGACCCGGTCAAAAAGACCATGGAGATACTGCCGCTCGGACCGATTACCTTAATCGACACCCCGGGCATCGATGACGAGGGAGAGCTCGGCAGAGAACGTGTGCGGCGCGCCGAGGAGATGCAAAAGCGCTGTGACGCGGCCATTCTCTGTCTTGCGGGAAAAAGGGAGGCGGGAGCGGCCGAAGAGCAGCTGTTTCGCGCGCTCGCGGCAAAGGGGATTCCGCTCCTCGCGGTCATCACCAAGGCGGAAGCGCTCACGGAGACCGAGCGCAGGGAGGCAGAGGCTTACTTCAGAGGGCTTATTACACGCTGCGGGGCCAAGGTCGAAGAAATTTATCTTTTCTCTGCCGTGAGCGGAGAAGGCATAGAGGAAGTTAAGACTGCCATCGGCATGCTTCCGCGTAAGGCGGAAAAGAAGGCGCTGCTCATGGATCTCGTTGCGCCCGGGGACACAGTCGTCCTTGTCTGTCCGCAGGATGAATCCGCGCCGCGCGGTCGCCTTATTTTGCCGCAGCAGATGGCGGTGCGAGAGCTTTTGGACGGCGGCGCCTTTCCCGTTCTCTGTCAGCCGGAGGGACTGCCTGCCCTGCTCTCGGCCCTTCGTGAGCCGCCGGCCCTCATCATCACGGATTCGCAGGCTTTTGCCGAAGTCGCAGCCTGCATTCCCGCAGAGCAGCCGCTCAGTTCCTTCAGCATGTTGCTGGCCAGACAGAGCGGTGTGCTCGAGGAGGCGCTTAAAGGCGCAGAGGCCATACAGAAACTTGAGGAAGGCGCAGCTGTGTTGATTTCTGAGGGCTGCACCCATAAGAGACAGTGCAAGGACATCGGCACGGTGAAGCTCCCGAAGCTACTCGAAAAGGCCGCGGGGAAAAAAACTCGCTTTTATTTCAGCTCCGGTCACGAGTTCCCGGAGGACTTGCGCGAAAAAGAGATACGGCTGGTGGTGCACTGCGGCGCCTGTATGCTCGGGGATACGGAACTCTCATCGCGCTTTCGAGAGAGCCGCAATGCGGAGATTCCGATTACCAATTACGGCGTGGCGCTCGCCGCGATGCAGGGCATATTGCCGCGCGCGGCCGTACCGCTGCTGAAAGAAAAACGATCCCGTGATTCATCCGAAGTGTGTTCGTGATTGCGACAAAGCGTATCGGGCAGAACAAAGCGGGAGGCAGTCGTCAAAGAACCGCGGTGACAGAGAGGTTTCCGTTTGTTCTCGGAGGAAAAGGCGGAGTAGTGCTTTCGTTCTCACGGCGCTTGCGAAGAAGGATAGACGGTCTCGGATAATAGTTTGAAAATGTCGGAGAAGCACGCTTTACGGCGTGCTTTTTTGTATGCGACATTCGCCTATGAACGCTTGCGCGTGGGAATCCGGGAGAGGCTGTCTCGCTTCGGCGTATATCTCCTGTATGCAGTGAGCCTAGGGAGGGCTGTCTGTCACGGAGCGGCTCGGTGGAGTATGTTTTCTGTGTGTAGTGGGACCGGGGCGGGCTGTCTGTCACGGAGCGGTTCGACGGAGCATGTTTCCTGTATGCAGTGGGACTGGAGTTAAACCTGTATTCGTGCTAAAATATATACTGTTTATGGAAATTGGAGTCGTCTGCCAATCTGAACAAGAAGGAGACCGCATATGCAGAAAGAATACAATAAATACCTGAGTCCGCTCTCCGAGCGCTACGCCTCGGCGGAGATGCAGTATTTGTTTTCGCCGGAGAAGAAGTTCCGCACCTGGAGAAAACTCTGGATTGCACTCGCCGAGACAGAGAGGGAACTCGGACTTCCGATTACGGAGGAGCAGATTGCGGAATTAAAGGCGCATGCCGAGGACATCAACTACGAAGTCGCGGAGGCGAGAGAGCGCGAAGTGCGCCACGATGTGATGAGTCATGTCTATGCGTACGGCAAGCAGTGCCCGAGCGCAAAGGGCATCATTCACCTCGGTGCGACCAGCTGCTACGTGGGCGATAACACGGACATCATCCTCATGACGGAAGGGCTCCGCATAGTGCGCCGCGAACTTCTGAATGTCGTCGCGGAGCTCGCAAACTTCGCGGAGAAGTATAAGGACCTTCCGACCCTCGCCTTTACCCATTTCCAGCCGGCGCAGCCGACCACGGTCGGAAAGCGCGCCACGCTCTGGATCAACGAACTGCTTCTGGATCTCGAGGATCTGGACCACGTGCTCGCGAACATGAAACTGCTCGGCTGCAAGGGCACCACGGGCACCCAGGCCTCGTTCAAGGAGCTCTTTGAGGGCGACGAAGAGAAGATTAAGAAGATCGATCCGATGATCGCGGAGAAGATGGGCTTTTCGGCCTGTGTCCCGGTCTCCGGCCAGACCTACTCGCGGAAGATTGACACCCGCGTTCTGAATGTGCTCGCGGGCATTGCGCAGAGCGCGCACAAGTTCTCGAACGACATCCGCCTCCTGCAGCACCTAAAGGAGGTCGAGGAGCCGTTTGAGAAGAGCCAGATCGGTTCCTCGGCCATGGCCTACAAGCGGAACCCGATGCGCTGCGAGCGCATGGCGAGTCTCGCAAACTATGTGATGAGCGATGTGATGAACCCGATGCTCGTCGCGAGCACGCAGTGGTTTGAGCGCACGCTCGACGACTCCGCGAACAAGCGCCTCTCGATTCCGGAGGGCTTCCTCGCGGTGGACGGCATTCTTCGCCTGTATATGAACGTCGTGGACGGCCTCGTGGTCTACCCGAAGGTCATTGAGAAGCGCCTCATGGCAGAGCTTCCGTTTATGGCGACCGAGAACATCATGATGGACGCGGTCAAGGCGGGCGGCGACCGCCAGGAACTGCACGAGAAGATTCGCGAGCTTTCGATGATTGCCGGACAGCATGTGAAGGCGGAGGGCAAGGACAACGATCTCCTCGCGCTGATTGCCGCAGAGCCTTCGTTCCACCTGAATTTAGCGGATCTCGAGAAGACCATGCAGCCCGGAGCGCTACATCGGCAGAAGTGCGGAGCAGGTCACGGATTACCTGAACGAAGTGGTCAATCCGCTGCTCAAGGAGAATCAGGATGCGCTCGGCGAAAAGGCCGAGATTCAGGTCTAAGGGACGAAAAGAGAGAGGAGTTTATCATATGTCAGTCAAAGCAATTGTCGGCGCCAACTGGGGCGATGAAGGCAAGGGAAAGATTACGGACGTGCTCGCGCAGGATGCGGACATTGTGGTTCGCTACCAGGGCGGTGCAAACGCGGGTCACACGATTATCAACCACTACGGCAGATTTGCGCTGCACCTTCTGCCGTCGGGCGTGTTCTCCGAGAATATCACCAACGTCATCGGCAACGGTGTCGCGTTTCACATTCCTTCGTTTGTGAAGGAACTCGCGAGCGATCGAGGCACAGGGCGTGCCGGCACCGAAGATTCTGGTTTCCGACCGCGTTCAGCTCTTGATGCCCTACCACATCTTACAGGATAGCTACGAGGAGGCGCGCCTCGCAGGCAAGGCCTTCGGTTCCACAAAGTCCGGCATCGCGCCGTTCTACTCGGACAAGTACGCGAAAATCGGCATTCAGGCGGCCGAGCTCTTCGACGAAGAGGCGCTGCGCGAGAAGGTCGAAAACATCTGCACCATTAAGAATGCCCTCTTTGTGCACCTCTATCATCAGGAGCCGCTGAAGGCGGATGAGATTATGCAGACGCTGGCGGAGTACCGCGAGGCGATTGCCCCCTATCTCGCGGATACGGGCGCTTTCCTCGCCGAGGCACTCCGCGCGGGCAAGACCGTCCTCGTCGAGGGCCAGCTCGGATCGCTCAAGGACCCGGATCAGGGCATTTACCCGATGGTCACGAGCTCGCACACGACGGCAGCCTTTGCGGCGGTCGGTGCGGCGTTCCCGCCCTATGAGTTAAAGGACATTGTGACGGTCACGAAGGCTTATTCGAGTTCGGTCGGCGCAGGTGAGTTTGTCTCCGAGATTCTCGACGAGACCGAGGCAGAGGAACTCAGAAAGCGCGGCGGCGACAAGGGCGAGTACGGTGCGACCACCGGAAGACCGCGCCGCGTCGGCTGGTTTGATGCGGTCGCGACCCGCTACGGCTGCCGCGTCCAGGGCAGCACGGAGGTTGCGCTCACGGTGTTGGATGCGCTCGGCTATCTCGACGAGATTCCGGTCTGCACGGGCTATGAGCTCGACGGCAAGGTCATTGACTACTTCCCGGTCACCCCGCTCTTAAAGCGCTGCAAGCCGGTGCTCACGGTGCTGCCGGGCTGGAAGCAGGATATCCGCGGCATCACGCGCTATGAGGAGTTACCGGAGAACTGCAGAAAGTATGTCGAGTTCATCGAGAAAGAAATCGGCGTGCCGATTACGATGGTCTCGAACGGACCGGGCAGAGAGGAACTCATTCACCGCAAGAAGTAAAGAGAACGTTTCGGCAACGGCGCAGTCATTTGAGAAAAGGAGGATTTTGCCATGGATCTTGCATTGCTTCGCACCCTTGTTCCTGTTATCCTCGTTGTTTTCTTTCTGATCGTCGTACTCTCCGGTTACGTCAAAGCACCGCCGGACAAGGCATTCATCATCTCGGGCTACCGGAAGACGCCGAAGATTTTAATCGGCCGCGCAGGCGTCAAGATTCCGTTCCTTGAGCGCCTTGACGTGCTTTACCTCGGCCAGATGACGGTCGATATCAAGACCGAGCAGTCGGTGCCGACGACGGACTTTATCAACGTCAATGTGGATGCGGTCGCGAAGGTCAGAATCGCGCCGGACAGCAAGGGCATTGAAAAGGCGTCTCGCAACTTCCTGAATAAGAAACCCGAGCAGATTGCGATGGATTTGCAGGACTCCCTGCAGGGTAATATGCGTGAAATCATCGGCACGCTGACCTTAAAGGACATCAACACGAACCGCGATTCCTTCTCGGATCAGGTGATGATGAAGGCGGCTGCCGATATGGAGAAGCTCGGCATCGAGATTCTCTCCTGCAACATCCAGAACGTGACGGACGAGAAGGGGCTCATCAACGACCTCGGTGCGGACAACACTTCGAAGATCAAGAAGGATGCCGCGATTGCGAAGGCGCAGGCGGACCGCGACGTTGCGATTGCGCAGGCTGAGGCAAACAAGGCCGCGAACGATGCGCGCGTACAGGCGGATACCGAGATTGCGCAGAAGAACAACGAACTCGCAATTCGCCAGTCGGAACTGAAGGTCATTTCCGATACGAAGAAGGCAGAGGCGGATGCCGCTTACGAGATTCAGAAGCAGGCACAGGAGAAGAATATCCAGATTGCCACGGTGAATGCCGCGATTGCAAAGGCAGAGCGCGACTCCGAGCTGAAGAAGCAGGAAGTTGCGGTCATGCAGCAGGCGCTGGATGCCGAAATCAACAAAAAGGCGGATGCCGAGAAGTACCGCGTGGAGCAGGCGGCTGCCGCAGAGCTCGCAAAGCGCCAGAGAGAGGCAGAGGCGAGAAAGTACGAGCAGGAGAGAGAGGCAGAGGCGAAAAAGGCCGTTGCCGAGGCTGCGAAGTACGCCGCAGAGCAGGAGGCAAGCGGTATCCGCGCGAAGTATGAGGCAGAGGCAAGCGGTATTGCTCTCCGCGGTAAGGCGGAGGCAGAGGCGAGAAGAGCCGTGGGTCTTGCGGAAGCCGAGGCCATGGAAAAGAAGGCCGAGGCTTACCAGAAGTACAACAATGCCGCAATGGCGGAGATGCTGATCAAGGTGCTTCCCGGACATTGCAAGTGAGATTGCGAAGCCGCTCGCACAGATTGATAAGATCACAATCATCGGCGGCAGCGGCAGCAATGAAAACGGCGTGTCTCAGCTTGCGTCGAATGTCCCCGTCGTCATGGGCAAGCTCTTCGAGTCGATGAAGGAGACCACGGGCATCGATCTCGGCGAGATTATGCGCGCGGGCACCTATGACGCGAAGGTGAACC